>JADEYI010000067.1_pt1 | contig 197700 bp, 294 predicted proteins | sample 8542331 | NCBI WGS metagenome assembly JADEYI01 (sample SAMN16510988, study PRJNA670497) | mine drainage metagenome | isolation source: biofilm near Copperflume 1 | place: Germany: Marsberg coppermine Kilianstollen | collected 2018-02 | reverse complement strand
GGTCAGGTAGACAGTGGGGCCTGGGACCTCGACATACACAGTCGGGCCTGGCACCGGCACCGACACATACACAACCTGCACAGGCGGCAGATGAAGTCTCAGGCATTGCAAGAACCGCTATATGGCCAGCAGTTCCTCTACTGACTGCCTTGGGCATGCGCACAGCTGCAACAACAGTGAAATTCGCAACAAATCGAGAGCAGAGATGGTCCACAACACATTGGTAGCTGAGCCAAGCTTGCATGAGATACACATGATTTTAGGCAGACATTGTGGCTTTTTTTCATGAAGGTCCTTTGAGGGGAAGACAAATCGAAGGTCATTAGACTAGGAGCAAATACAGGCAAGATTGTGCTGCCCCACCTTCTCCTTGGGCTCCTTGTCCTTGAACTCAGGTGCTGGCTTGAATTCAGGGGCAGGCTTGAAGTCCATAGGCTTGGAGTCCATTGACTTGTCATCTCCTCCCTTGAGGCTGCGACCACCTGCACAGGGGAGAAGACGTCAGAGCAAGTGGGAATTCGGATGCGCTGGCAGTGCTTTCGCAGCCACAGTAGCCAGGAAGCCATGAAGCAGCCGGGCCGATGCTTCGCAAAAAGCCCTCAAAGGAGTGCAGGCTCGAACCACATAGATTCATGCGCGCCAGTCCCGCAGGGACCGCACGGCAAAGGGCTCAAGTGTCACAGCGATCTGAATCCGATCTGCGCCCGCCCTGTCACTGACGCCCGGTGGGAAATGATATTTTACTGATTAATGTGCCGTGATGAAGCACTTGAAATGCTGCCATGGCCAATTGCAAGGTGCATCACCCCGCGGCACCTCAAGGCTCTTCCCACCGATATCACGTGTAGGCATGGCCATCAACGCTGCACTGCGACATAAACAGCCGAAGAAACCCAATCTGGCAGACATTTTCACAGGATTTTGAGTAAGCGCTCAATCCCCAGGCACTTTAGCTGCATAGTATCTGTACAATTGGCTCCACAGCAAGCGCAAGTCCGGTGCGTCATGCGGTTTCGCAAACTCATCTGGCGGCTAAGACTCCAAATTGTCCCAAACACCAAGCTTAACATCATACGTAAAGCTCATGTAGACAGCTGAGACCCAGAAAGATAAATCTTGGCGACGTACTGACCGTCTTAAAAAGTGTACGGATAAATGGTCGACAACCCCACGCCGACTGAGGAGGGCTGTACTCCGGAAAGGAAGAGCTTTAGGACCCCAAAATAATCAGAATGATGGCAACACCCGATACAGACCGATTCGGCACCTCTTGGCGCAACAACCTGGTCTTGCAGCTTCCCCGTGAAAGCTCGGATGCTCCGCATGTTAGTCAGACCAAATTTGACCGAGCGATTCCGCCAAGCGACCAACAGCTGGCCTGTACACGTTGATAGATGATGATGTGAGCCCTACTGGCTTGTATTTTACAGCGCTGAGGAGCTGGTAGTTCGCCAAATTGAATTAAAGGACATTGACTGATGCCATCGGCTTCCTACCTGCGCTGTGGGCGACGCATACGGACGCGGCGAGGAGGGCAAGGAGGAATATGGCTTTTCCCATCTTAGCGGCTCACGCTTGACTGGATACTCAGAGTTCTTGGGTGCGTAGTGCGGAGACAATCCTTCGACCTCTGCAAGTGTCCGAGGGGGTGGGAACATTAAAATGTGGCAGGAAATATTGAGGGCCCTTCGGGACGCGCCAGATGTCCCCCATACAGGCCCCCTTCAATTCACCCCCACATGGAGTCGACCACCCCCAACTTTTCTATCCTTTTATTGGGGTCCTCCTCGACCCTGATAATTTTATGCATTTGTGAGTCTCAACCGGGTCGGGATGGTAGCTTCAAAGAATCCTGAATTCATTGCTAGGTCCTGATCAGGTCTGGCAACATGCATCACTGCTCTTCATCGGTATCAAAGATATACTCTTCATCGGATCATGATCAGGCTGACTATCAGATGATGTCTATTAGCATCACTGATGGCGTGCGCATGTAAGGTCGTCTCACACATGCACATGCAAGCTAGGACAAGGCGTCTGAGAAACTCCCTTTATCAAAATCAAGGCAAATTTTCAAACAAACAAACTAGCTCTGATACACTACTACTGCCACAGGCTGTACACATGTGCCAGCTGTGGCACAGAGCCCTGTCATTCAGGCACCGAGTGGGACTTGCACTGCAATGCCTCGAAAGCCACAGAAATATAAATACACCAGTGGTACTCTGCAGCTGCCGCGGAATATCAAGCTCTCTCAACTTCTGTCCTCCTATCGCACAATGCCTTGGACCACCTGCCAACAAGCGCCTTGCAAGAGAAACCACAGGGGGGAATTGATGACAGCTGCTGTCCAATGCACATGCAATCCCAATAAAGCAGCTGCATGTTTCATTTCTAGTATACAATACACCATGATGTACAATCATCTCTTCCGCCAGCAGATTGCAGTCATCTGATCTCAAGAGAGGACATCCTCTGCATCTGTAATTGCAGTATTGTAGATCTGGGTGCCTGCATCTTGGACACCTATCTCCATCTCAACTCAAGCATCTTCTGCATCCATCTTGGACTGTCTTCTCTTTGACCATCTGCTTTGCCGAACCAATCTCTGCGACTACGTGGGTCGGCAACTATACTGTCCGAGAAGATGTCAGTTCTTCCGTCTCATATACACTTAAGGGCGCTGGGCACACAAATGCCCTGTGAGGTACGGTTGCATGAAATGCCTCATCTATGATAGTGTATCCAAACTCTGGGGCTGCCAGAACATAGGAAACATGCGTTGTATCTGACTGGCACAACTCTGTGCACCAGCAGCTTCAATGATGGTATAGGGCAAGCACAGCAGTGGTGCATGGATTATTGTACAGACCAGGTGTGCTGCAGAAGCAGGCCCAGCAAGACTACAGGCATGCATTATATAACCAGCTGACCAAGGGCGACTTTGTCAGCCTCTTTGAAAGTTTCATCAACCATCATCTTTCGATGTGCAAGATCACTGCCGTGCTCAGAAGTAGCCGCACTGGACTCTCGCAAGCAACTTCCAAAGTACAAAATAAGGGTCTCTTCTGCAAAATATATGGCGCCCACTGCCTTGCAGCTCCTTGTTGCTTGCTGAGGCAACTGCCCCGATTGGGCAGTGGAAAATATCATCAGTCGGCGGGAGGGATGGCCGCCTTACAGGAGGGTGATGACGCTGCGCTGTGGCAGAGGCGACTCATCCGCCAGGTCATTTGCTGACACGATCAGCGCTGCCAACGCTGTGCTGGCCTCCAGCGGTGTGTCAGGGCTCATCAGCCTGTGCAGCGTCCGCCTGCCGCAGGCAAAGATCAGCACCTTGTCATGCACTTTCCCGTCTAGGGACTCTGAAGCTCCCAGAAAGCAGCATACGGACTCGAGGCAAGGTCGGAAGAGTGACAGCGCCATGTGAGGATTTTCCTTTTCGGGGACTCTGTAGGCCACATGCTACACCTCACAGACAAGCTCTGCGCAAGACCCCTATTGCACTGCCGCAATGGTGCAGCGACAACTTGGCTAAGCTTTCAAGGCTGATACTAGAAAACAAGGGGTTAATCTTTCTACTGTAGATATACATCACCCTGGAGAAACACTCCCAAGTCAGCGAATGGTACATTTTAAAGAAGAAGAAGAAGTGGCGAGGCAGAGGTGTGGGTGTCCCCACCTGCAGGCAGGGACGCCCCCGGCGGCTGCGGCAATTTCGATGACTCGGCCAGTGCGCTGCTGGCACCGGGGCGTGGGCGTGTCAATGCCGGTGATGTGCTCCGGCCCCGGCTGCTCCGGCGCGACGCCGTTTGCCGCCTGAAGCGCGCCCCTGCACCCCAAAAAACACCTCTTAGCACCTCTGAAAGTCCCAGGTAAGAACATCGGTCTTTCCTTGTACATGAAGCGGTGCTTGCTCCACGCCAACTCTTCGCATGGGTTGGCTGTGGCAGGCAGTGGCTTCACCCCACGCCAGTGCTAGACTACTAATGCGCCCTCGGTGATGCCACTGACAAGATCAAGCAAGCATCCATGCAAAGACATGCGTCGTGAAGAGCAGAAGCAACCATTTCCACCACTCTGGAACCTGCGTCTGCAGAGCCAAAAACATTGGGATGACAGGGCATCTCACATGAAGCAGGCGGTGGGCGCGGGTGCAAGTGCGGTGGCGGCTGCGTACTCTGCCAGCAGAGCCTCGCGCATCTCGCCAAAGGTGAAGTCCGACAGCGGCAGGAAATCCAACAGGCGCCCAGACGGACCCTGCGCTCAAACACCGCCCCTCAGATGAGCCATGCATTGGACCGAGCTTAGTGGTGGGAATAGGATTCACCCAAGGCAGGCGCTTGCACCGATTGCACTGAAGAGAAAGTCCAAGAAAAGAACCTCATGCTGGCGAGCGTCAATAAAACTTGCAGGTAAGGCCTCGAGTGGCCTGGTGCGGACGCTCAGTTGCTTCCACGCACTTGGCAATGGGCTGCATTTGCAGTCATTCCAAGGGGGTGGTCAAGGACATACCTTGAACTGCATGTAGGGCCAGTGCAGGTCATCATCGTCAGCGTACTGGAATCCCTGCACCGTGCAGCAGAAGTCGCCTGTGTGATTCTCCAGCTGATGCTGCACGCACACAGATACCCAGTCACACCTCACCCCGCTTCTCAAAACCGCAAATGAGTGACAGCCTGCATGAAACCTGTGCAGCAAGGGTGGTTCAGCAGTGAACCTTCCGTCAGCAGCACTGTCAAGCATACATGCAGGCAAACAAAGCAGATGGCATACAAGTGACCTGGCTCGGTCTCAAGATGATTGTCCACATTTGAAAGTGCCCCACGAGTACCCACGAAAGTATAGACCAAGGGTTGCACTCATGCAACATGCAGAGGCTCAACATGTGGTGAAAATAGAAAGGCAGGCGCTGCGGAGGGATGGCTGATGGCTGCGATGCTGGCACAAGGATGTGGGACTCACCGTCTGGTACCAGTTGGGTGAGAACCAGGTGACGTCACCCTTAGTCAGCACCGCCTCCTGCAGCGGCCCCTCGCACGCCAGGTGCTTGTTGTACGTGCGCGCTGCACCGACACAACAGACACACCTCAATGCGAGCTCATGAGCAGTTGAAGCAGACGCATGGCCAGGAGGGGGGGATTGGAACTGGACACCCAGTACCAGAACATCTCTAGTAAGCGTCAGTGCATGGCGCGCATAGCAAAGCAAAAGAGAAACAGGTGCATTCGCACTGTGTTCTGCCGGTACCCACAGCACTTCCCAGAAACTGGTGCACTTTACTGCAGAGCTATTGTGGAGAGATGACACCCTCGATGATGCAGTGCATCAATGGGCTGGTGTCGTCAATCAAGGCCATAAATTTTGTTACTCTTGCAGCGGTGCATCCAAGATGGAAGTGTGAGGCAGTACCGGTGATGGAGCCGTGGAGGATTCGGACGATGCCGAATGCGTTGCCGTGGTTGTGCACGGGGCTGAAGTGGCCCGCCGGCCAGATCTCCAGCACGTAGGGGATTCCGGGGGAGCAGCCGCAGGGAACGCCCACGGAGACGCGCAGGTAGCTCTGCCGCCGGGGGACCCCCGCGCAACACCGCGCCGCCTTCTCCTGGAGAGCCACATGACGACTCAAAATTGACTTTGAAATTCTGGTAAACATTTATAAGAATTTTGCAGCACGGTGGACTTTGCTGCACTGCCCCGCTCCTCTGTGGCAGAGATGCCGGGGAGCAAGGGGCTGAAAGGTGTCTCGCAATTCAGAGCAGCTGCAAGATTGCCCGAGCATGCTGCTGCAAGTCCTGGATTTTGTGGGTGTCCAAACGCGCCTCTGATACCTGTTTACTGTGTGCAGGAGTGTTGCTGCAGATCTCCTTTAATTTGATTTCAAGCCCTTCAGATCTCCGTCAGATCAATCTTAGTTGCAGGATGCCTAGAGCTGGGCAGGGCAGGGGGCTTGCCTGGCAGCGGGTGTGCAGGAGGGCCCCGGGGGTGTTGAGGCTGTGGCGGATGGCGTCTGTCAGGCGGCAGGAGCCCCCCTCCGGCGACCAGTCCAGGTCGATGCACGGCTGCGACAGATGCTGGTACAACACCTGCGCACGCACAGACGATTGGCCTAACATCAGCAAGGGAGTGTTGTTCGGTGTAGCTGGGACCGGTACTTTAGCCCCAAGCAACATTACATGGAGGCCCAGCTTCAGGAGTGCTGCCTGCCACTAGGAACGCAAGCAGAGGCAGCTACTAGACATTGACATCTGGAGTAGCATAAATCATGCCACATGCATCCAAGCACATTCGAACCAATGCTTATAGGCTGGCTCAGTCCATAACTTCCCAGACCGTGGTTTCGACACAAAACTAATCTGCGTGGTATTAGACAAGGACCCAACCCAATGGAACTGCCTTTCTGAACACCAGTACACACTCCCATTCGTGCTGGAGAGGACAAAGTCCCCAATCCCCACCAGCATCGTGTGCTGGTGTTCACTCAGAATTTAAAATTCGAGCGGGACAAGAGCGGGACAGTCCCGGACAGACCTGGCAAGCGGGCGGGAGGTCGGAGGAGGGCAGGAACGCGCGGCGGCCGAGGTCCAGCAGGGTGAGGCGGCTGCTGTCCATCACCAGCGACGGCGGGTTGGCGATCAGTGGACACCGCGCAAACTCCACCGTCGCTGCCTGCCACACGCCCCGCACAATGACTACCAGAATACTCCAGAGACTGATCAGCTCAGCATGCATCACGCGCCAACAATCAGTTCAAGATTGCCAAGGAGCAAAAGTACCCCTCTGAACGAGTGTGCCTGCCATCTCCAGCTGCTGAGCAGGCGAAAACATCCACTTCTAACAAGCCCATCTCTTAAAGCACCGCTTGAGCTGTGATTCACACAAGTTACGCCCATAAAGTTGTATGTCCATTCAAAGTTCTTCAGCTTGTCCAAAACAAGGCGGGATAAATGCATGGTAGCATGCAGACGCAGCAGCGTGCCTCGGCACACAGACATGCGACCGGGTATAAAGATTTATGCATAATGCTGACATCAGCGCAATGTGAATCCCCCCTGACCTCTTACAGCGCACCTCGTGACCGTCGAGGGTGCTGAGCTTGGCCTCAAAAATGGATCGCCGTTCGACGGGTCCAGCAGTGTAGCCCTGCAGGGTGACTAGCTTGGGTGTCGTCCTGAACAGGCCGCCCAGGTCAGCGGGCAGGCCGTAAGTCATCATCGTGGTCTCCTCCATATGGTGACCCACGCCGTATTTCAGCGTGCAGGTGTCGGGGTCGAAGGACACCCAGTAGCTGAGCCACCTGTCTAACTCATAGCCTGCACATGCCGGCAAGACTTGATAAGTGCAAAAAGAAGAACCTCTGCAGAGTCTCTGTTGCATGTCTTTGGTGTCCAACCTCTCAGGATGCCATGTGCTGGTCTGTCTCTCCTTTCTCGTACTTTCTGAGCCGTGCGCGCTGCAAAAACGAGAGACAGGCCAACTCACGAAATACTGGAGAGGCAGGAGACAGAGTTTGGATCAGAAGTATTTGGATAGGGGTGCTTCTGGCTACCTGTGGCTATGGCTGCACCAGGACGCACGTCAGCTGCGAGCACAACGTGTATGGCTCCCTTGTGGCGCAGGACTATGTTTACAGAGTCCTTGCTCACAAGCACACCCACCCACACAGCGTCTTGGTCACTGCCTGCATGTCAAGAATGGCTTTGGCTACAGTGCATCAGCAAGATATTTTCACCAATGATGGCAGTGCCGACTGTGGAAGCCTCATCACTGATTAGCAGGGGATGACAAACGACCCTGCACCTGAAAAGTTTGGCTTTGGCTGCACAGTGATGCAGAAGGGCTGCGTGGGCTTCAAGGAGAAAGTCACGACGCCGCCACGAAGCATTGGGAAGCCACCTGACCATGAGATTGCTTCCATCAGAGTCTTAGCTTGGTCGGCCAGCAGCACCATCCTCCTGCAAGTTCCACAAAGACCCAGTCAGCTCCTTGGCACTGACACTTCCAGTACCTGTGGTGCTGAGGATGTAGCAACACAGCAGATGCTGGTCTTCATTCATGTAAGTGATTATGTGACAGTCTTGGTGCCAGCTGCATGGCATGCTCGTGGCTTTTGATACTAGGGACGTTTCGCTGACTGTGACAATTGTGGCCAACTCGTGAAAATGGGGGACGCTGAGCTTACTGTGCCACAAACATACGGCAGAAGCAATCTAATAGGCTTCTGAGTGCAACCAATGCTGGAAATGTCACGATTCCTCTCGGGTTAGGGTTGCTCTTTCAAGATGCTGACATCGGAGCTTGGCCGTTTGCGTGAGAGCTTTCTTTTCCCCCGTACCAGTCCGGCGTGAACTCAACCTTCACAGTATCAATGGTGCTTCGACCAAGTACAAGGGGGTTTTATGGGGCTCACTTGTCTTGCTGACGCTTGCAATTTCAAGCGCGCGCCTTGTGCTGGCCTCGACTCGGCCTATCTGGGTCGAGGATACGGGTCCTGACGAATAGTAAAGTGATCTTTGGTTTGTATTGCACCTAGAGCACACTGGCTTGTGGCAACTTGCCGGTGGACCAGACTCTTCTCCAAATCACGACTGACAGTCAAAGGTTGAGGAGGTCAGTTTCGTGCCCAAAGCTGACGACGTCAAAGTCACAAGTGTGCCAATCCAACCACACACTATTGTTTGAAAGTGAAAATGTGTTCTCCATACAAAGATCTTTGTTATGAATGCAATCGGGGTCCCTTACTGATGAGTCAGTGGTGCTGACGGAAGCAGAGGAGCTACATGAAGCTAGGGTTGGCTGTTTTCTTGGAACAGCTTTCAACTGCCAACTGCTAACTGCTATATGGCAGTTGCTGTCTTGCCATTGTCATTGCAGCGGAGGGAGTTTTACGATTGCAGCCTTTTCAACACTGTCCTTAGAGCAATTGATTAGGGCATTGAAAAAGGAGAGTTATGCATTGGCCCTACCTAGTCCAGGACTCACTCTGTCACAGAAAGTGACCCAGGAAGTGGCCAAGTCTGGCACTGAAGAAAAGGTAGCTTATGAATGCAGCTGCAACTGCCGCGGGACAAGACTAGCAAAAGCAGCTGCGAGCAAGCTTGAGAAGTGCCCACAAAGGCCAAAGACCTAGGTAGCATGTGCAGGTCCCTCAGAAACATTTCTTTTAACATACAACCGTTTTGACAGTGCTGAACACTTCACAATCATCATGATGATCATGCCGTGCTCTGTGAGTGCAAAAAAACCCACATTGCCACACAAATTGGCCATCTTCAGCTAGCCACTGCCAGTGGCACATGGCATTGTGACTCACGGAGCACCATCCAAGGCACGATTGTGTATTCTGCGATGCAGAATCTGCGTGTCTGAAGATCCTCCCCTTTCTGCCTGGGCCATGATGCCCTCAATCAAAGCCCTGCAATGGCAGCGCAGTGACAAGCATTAGTATATGAAGGTAAGCATGGACAGGGTTGAGGATAACCCAAGACGAACCATGTGTACATTGTAAAAGGTACAGCAGGATTGCCCCACATGCTCACCTTGATTTTCAGCGCTCGCAGCAGCGTTGCCCTGTCAGTGATCTCCAATATACCCTGCGCATGAAAACCCATCACGTGGACTTCAACACTCCAAGATTGTCAGCTCCACCATCACGCACTTTTGGTATCATTAAATTTTTTGTTTACCTGTCTCTGGTTGTGTACTTATGCCGTATGACACTAGAAATGACTGTGCACTAGTACGTCTGCACCAGAGGTCGATTCTGATCACGAGCAGAGCGCACCTCGTTGATAATTTCACTGAGGATGATGCAGACTCGAGTGTAGTTGTCCAGGAGCACGGCTTCGCTGGGTGTCTTTCTGAGGACATCATGGAACGCCGTGCCGATGAATCGGAGCGTCTCAGCTACTGCATCACAGACAAGGTAGCATGTCAATCTATTGCCTCTCCAGATGACATGGGCGCAATGCTGCTCGAGTACAAAGCAGGGGCAGCTGAGAACAGCTGCGCACAGCTCTGGAAGTACAGCGCTGGATTGAGGCCTGACTGCAGGCAGGGTATGCTTACACGTGAGCTCGTCATACTCCCCAGTCCCTAGGGCATGATAGACCAGCTCTCCCTCAGCACGCGCCACGTGCGCGCCAGACCTGTGTGTATGTGACCCACGCATACTTGTGAGCTACTGTCTATGGTGCAACATCAGCGATATGAACGATAAGTAGCTCAGTAAAGAATAGATCTTTTGAAAAAGATTTTAAGTACACTCCAGCGATCCCCAACCAAGAGAAGACTTGCCACGCCAGTACCCTATGCCTTCTGCAGAGGTCTGAAGAGGCCATAGGATCTGTGTGGATCACCTGAGTCTCCCTACAGCCTCTTGTTTGTCTGCTGATAGTTCCCTCTGAGCATTCTGAAACGCGCTTCTGATCTCTGCCTTTTCCACTTCCGAGAAACGTTCATAGAAACGCTCGTATATGACGTTGCTGCTGGCGGTGGCAATAAGAGCGCACTGTATTCTTCCACAACTCTCCATATCGTGCTCTTAAACACATGCTAAATGCCTTTCAACGTGGAGACCAGTGAATCCAAAGCATCTTGACAAACTATGCTTTACTTTGAATATGAGGTCAGTGATCCACGATCAAGCAATTGACAATAGAGTGACGTATATAAATAGTCTGAAATGTCTCCAATGCAAGATCCCAGAAGTTGACTTTCTTGCTCGAGTGACGTCAGCCTCTGACATTGTTTTGCTGAAGGAATCGAGCAAGGGGAAACGGATGGGGAAAAGTTCTGTCCATGCATGAATATTCAGATATTTGTGAGGATGTCTCTCTGCCAGATCAAGACTTCGGTCCCAGATTTGTGAGAGAAACGCCTCTGCATTACGTTGGAGTCGCTTGACAAGAGTACGTGTTGGGCAGCTATCGACGCTGGCATCTGCACAACGAATGCAACCTGGCACCTTCAGCTGTTCTAGAAGAGGTCACGAACGTTTCAACCTATCTGCGCCACAGAAAAGAGTTGCATCAGTTCTGATCCTCCCCTCAATTCCACAGCCGTTGCAGTTGGCTTTCTGGAATGTTAAATTTTCAGAATGTTTGATATCTATTCTGCTGACAATCTCTTTTGCTCTTTATAGACAAAGACACTATTACGTCCCGGTTTCGATGCCACAGGGAGCAGAGGCACCGCCTTGGATGAATTGCCGTTGGCCATTGAGATCGAATCTCTGATACCTGAGGACGCTGCTGGAAAGAGGAAGATGCGTGCATCAAACGGCATCAATGCGCCCTGGAGTGTGATTCTCAGGTGCCCTACTTCCTGGTGGTGTTTTGCTAGCAAGCGCCCACTGGACATGTTTAATAGTAGCAGTATTTCAAACTGGCAGTAATCGATGAGAAACAGTTAAACTGATTTCCCCCGCAGGTTTTATATTGTGGACTACGTTGTGCTTCTTGGCCTCACAGTTGCGCTGATTATTTCGGAGACCTCAGTACCTTACGCTAGATTCATTTTCCATAGGGACGACTCGGTAAGCTCTGAAGCAGGTCCCTGATGTGCTGTACTGCCTTGCTCTTCCCCCTTTCACATTGCTGAGATGTGTTACCAGGACTGCTATTCAGATATGCATTCGCATACCTTGGAGATAATGCATCTGAGCTGGAGCCAGTGTGAATGCTGGAGCCGGTGTGTGCAAATCCCGCATGTCTGACTCTGGTGCAGGAATTTTGGAGGTACAGTTACCCGCTGCACAAAGACAGCGTCCCCTCTTGGAGCGTGCCAGTCATTTCTCTGTGTGGGCCGGCCGCAGTCTTGATAGCGTACTTCCACATCGCGGACACCCCGCGGCTGGAGGTGCACAATGCGGTGCTCAATGGCCTCATGTGCGTCATCACCACTGCGTTCATCACCAACCTCGTCAAACTTGGGGTGCGTCTCGTTCCCTGGCTGCGACGCAATGATCATTTCCGCTGTCTCCCTTTTCTTTCTACCATTTGTCATTATTCTTGACAAAACCAGTGCTGAGGTATGATGTGCTTTGCGCCCTGCTGCTATAATTAAAACGTGCTTGTTAACGCTCCTAGGAGGGATTTTGAACGTTATTGCATTTCGGCTTTGCACTGGCGGGGCACAAATGGCTTCACTGAGGTTAGGTGAGTTTGTACTGTTCTGCGTGCATTCAGGTGGGCCGTCCCAGGCCGAACTTCATGATGCAGTGCTGGCCAGACGGCCTTGTCAAGTGGAATGAGGACTCGGGGGAGGCGCTCTGCAGCACCAATGCCATCGATCCAGCAGAGGGCCGGAAGAGCTTCCCCAGCGGTGAGCCGTCACCCCAAGGGTGGCCCTACAGGCTTGTTAATTGGCATGAGCAAATCATGTGGCGTAGCATGGTTTGGTAGAGAAGCGTATTGGCATTTGAGCAGACTGTATTGCATATCAACAAGTTTCAGTCCTTCTCTCAAGGAGATATCTGCAAACCTGGAGGGAGATCGTTAAGGGCGCGTCCACACTGCCGCAGGGAAAGGGATCTGCAAAGTTTCATGCACATGTCCTCGAGACACAAAATTCATTGGATGGAGGTGTGAGGTGGCACGCGCAGGCCATACATCGTGGAGCACGTCGGGGCTGGGGTACTTGACATTTTGGCTGGCGGGGAAATTGAGGATCTATGACGGCAGCGGCCACTCCTGGCGGCTGCCGGCATCGCTGGTGCCCCTGGGTGGCGCCGTCTGGATCGGCATCACCCGCCTGCAGGTGGCTCTTCCCTCTTTTGACCATGCACACAAATGATCTTTAGTAAGGCAAGTCATGATGGCACCACTACAATTGGTTCTTTTGTAAGCTATCTGTTCAGGGCAGCAACTCTCTGGGTGCATGTTTGGCTTGCTGAGATGAGATGCTCATAAGAAAAGGTTTGCAACTTGCACATCCTATCATATTACGGGAAGCCAGCAGCTTGATGCATTGCAATGTGCACCAGTCTGACATTGACCTTGGTGCCCTGCAGGATTACTGGCACCACTGGGAGGATGTCACGGCGGGCTTTCTATTGGGGCTGGGTCTGGCGTATGCATTCTACCGCCTGAGCTATCCGCCCATATCCAGCCATAAGGCAGGGGAGCCCATACTACCACCGCTGGAGGCTGGCAGCAATGCAGAGGGAACGCCCCAGAGAGTGCGCTACACTGACCTGGAGGCCGCCACGTCAGCAGAGCCCCAGCAGCTCTGACCCAGTCAGCCGCTGTCACCGCAGTAGCACGGGGGACCAGAGACCTAATCATTTGGTTTCACCATTGGCTGTGAGCCTCTAAGATATTGGGCATTAAGTTTGGGTGAGCTCTGACATAAAGTGGCACCGTGCTAGTAGCACTCTGACAGCGAAGAGTTGAAAAGCCTGAGTTTATGGGTTTGACATAATTTGAACAGCATTTGTGAGAGAATAGATGTATTGCTACACGTTGCCTGGAGCATTCACCTCGTTGCTGCATATCCAAGGCAATATCCATTTGATCAGCCTCAGGCTGCCAACACGGTATGCCATCATGGCCGTGGCCGTGGCTCTACTGCTGGCAGCCTCTGCAGCTGAGGCTGAGTCAAACTGTGGAGAGTTGGGTCCATTCAAGACTTAAGGAGCAGCAGTGGAATGTATTGTGCAACTCCTGTGGAATTTCTGAAGCCATGCACGGAGTGTGCACAGTCAGACGTTGGGGGCCTAAAGAGGCATGGAACGGATAGAGCTGATGTGGTATTTCCCCGGAGCCCAAAACCGCCCCCAGCAGACTTTCTGGCTGTTTGCTGTCCTTTGCCTGCATCAAATTTGACAGCTATCTCGGGCACAATTGCAATCTGGGATATCTTGTTAGGTAGTTCTCAGCCTACAAGCGCATTGATCGCATCTAGTTGACGGTCACCGTATTGGGACTGTGACAGCTCTTTCTGGGGACCACGACCATGGGCAAGAAGAGTGCTCAGATTCGCAACAAAGGGACGTCTAGTCCTACTGCTAATTCTAATGAAGCGGAGGTACGCATTTTTGCGAGTTCGCAGCCTTCTTTGGAGTGTTTTCCCAGCCCTAGACAACTACGTAGTTTACTAGTGACCTTTTCTTTGGCTGCCAGAATAAGTAAAGGATCTTTTCTGAAACAAAGCAGAAATAACTCGTTATTATTATATATTTTAACACCATCACGATATAATCGATGAACGACTTTTACAGTATCGTCGTGGCTCACTAGTTCGTCAGCTTTTGGGATGCTGTCTTAAAGCAATGAATTTAACTGCGCATGGATACTGCATGGAATGTATTGTGGTCTGTAATGCAAATTGAGGCTTTCGTGGTAGTGATTCAAATCTTCTTGTAATCCTAGTCACTTTTCTTCTAGACAAGAAGCTGAGGACGGTGTCTTCTGACAAGATTAATCTGTTACCTCTTGGTAGGTGCATCGTCAAACTCATTGAAGAGTGGCTATTTGAAATGGCACTCAACCGTAATCGAGGCTCATGCTGTCTTCACAGGCGGGGTCTCCCGAGATGCTGAAATTGAAGGATGAGGGCAACCGCCTTTTTGGCCGGAAGGAGTACCAGAAGGCGTTGGAGGCTTACGATCGTGCACTGAAGGTTGCCAATGTCGAGACTAAAGACGACATTGCCCTGCTGCACAGCAACAAGGCTGCCTGCTACATGATGTTCCAGAGGTGAGCTGCAGGTTCTTTTGTGAACCCTTCACTATCATCTTACACCATCATCTCATCCAAACAACGATAAGTGCAGATCATACATCATCACATCAGTAGAAAACAACGGGCAGTTTGGTTGAACGCTGCACTGTGCTGTATCTCCTGCATGGGGTCATTGCTCTGGTGCGTCGCAAGATGCCACGATGGAAGCCTGAACATGGAGCATGAATTGCTGCGACATACCATTCATTGCATTTATGGCAACAGGTACAAGGAGGCTGTCAACGAGTGCTCATCAGCGTTAGATGCAGTGCCCGCCTATCACAAGGCCCTAGTGAGGCGCGCTAAGGCCTACGAGCAGATGGGGCACTTCAAACAGGCTCTTTCAGACATCCAGAAGGCCAACAAAGCAGACACAGCCAACCCCGAGATCCAGGTGTGCCTTCCAATTCTGCCCCACAGACAACAACATACTAGGCATGGGAGGACTTTGCTTTTGCTAGAGTCCTGTACTTGGTGGTACTCTTGTAGGTCCAGAAGGGTTGCTCTCATGCTCTAGCAGATGCCATGGCTTGACATGCATAAGCTTAAGCCATGCATGACAGTGCTTCCGATGGGCGGAGTCGCTGCTGAAACTTAATTGGGTGCAGCTTGCTGAACATGCATGCCTGCTTGCTGTGCACAGGAGTCGGAGAAGCGGTTGCGAGACATTGTGACAGGGAAGAGGCAGGGGGGCGTCCTGGCTGCGAACGGAACAGCAGGCAGGAAGCTGGGAAAGCAGCGCCAGCAGCTGTTGGTGTTCACAGTGAGTGCACTCACTTGCCCATACAATGGACTGACTCCACACTGCAACTGGCGTTTGCATGCTATTGCATTTAATCTGCTCTCCCGGACACAGGCATGCATGATGTCAGGAAGCAGAAATTGCTTGTAGCGCACTCTTTCAGAGGCATGCATGCATGGGATCAGGAAGCAGAATTGAACCTAGGTCACTCCTTCACAGGTATGCATGCACGGGATCAGGAAGCAGGGATTGGAAGCTGTACACTCTTTCGGAGGCTGACATGCATGGTGTTGTGAAGCAAGGCTTGGAGCTAGTGCACCCTTTCTGAGACATGCATGCATGGTGTCAGCACGGGATTTGGGGCTTCTGCCAATACGTGTGCAAGGCATCTGACACTCACAATGGCTTGTGCGTGTGCAGGGGAAGGTTTCTTTTGAGAATGAGACGAGGGTGATCCACCTGCCCAACACGCTCACATACGCAGAGCTGCTGGAGCTTGTGAAGAACAAGTTCCCCAGCGCATGGCCCTTCCAGGTCAAGTTCCTCGACCGGTGAGGGTCCCACTCCCTTCTTCTCGTTGTCCTCTTTCAAGCAGAGTCTCTTCCCCTCTGCATTGGACTCTGGTTCACACAGCTGGCAGCTTGGTGACATTCCCAATATAATGAAAGTTTATAATTAAGGCAGCCGGTCACCTCTTTGCATCTTGCCTGAAGGCAGTTCAGAACACACAGCAAAAGTGTCAGCAATTTGGACGCGTAAGGACATTCAGTGAATGAATGATGAAGCAAACGAGCCGTCAGGTGTGCACCGTGTGCTGCGCAGGGAGGCGGACCTGATCACGGTCACAGACAAGGCGGACCTGCAGCATGCGATGAACGACGCGATGGAGGCGGCCGAGCGCAGCGCATCGCTCCCGGGGCACGGCACGCGCGGCCTGCCCCTGCAGTCCCTCCTCGCCGGCCACCCCGTCAAGCTGCAGCTCGTGCGCTGCAAAGAGGTGCGCCCCAAGCCGCTCTCTGTTGCCTTGTGACCAATGCAGGTTTCTCTCTTCATGATGTGGTGAGAGAATCTCGCTGCGTGGTTTCATTGGCGGATTGATTGTGACACCACTCAAAAGGAATTTTGGCAGTCATGAGCAATTACTGGTCGGCGGCCAGAATGTAGTTGCTACTGTATTCTGCATGCATGCCCAGCTTTTCGCAATTTCTCTAGTGACCATGCAGGAAATATGGGTCATGCTGATTGAAGTGCAATGCTTTGTCTGCTAATCCTACAAGCCTTCCATGCACAATCCCTGTAGAATTATAGAAAGCTCGAGACACAAAATGTCGAGAGGCACTCACAAGGGAAATAAGTTGATCTAATATCACCAGCGGTGGCTAAAAAGCCTTGTCCCAAAAGTACAGGCATGCCTTGTTGACATCATGTGTGCGGTGGCAGTCCATGCCTTGTCAACAGCGTGTCTTGTGGTGCCGCAAGACGGCAGTGCATGAAATGCTGACAGCGTGCATGCTGCTTCCATAGGAGGAGGTGCCGAAGCCCCCCCAGGAGGAGGAGTACATGCTGGCGCAGCTGAACGAGATGCGGCGCCAGCTGCAGGCCCAGCAGCTGGCGGCCGCGCAGAAGAAGGCGGCCGAGTCTAGCGCGGCAGCGCAGCAGCAGCAGCAGGAGACGTTCGAGATCGACCAGTGGATCGTGGACTTTGCGCAGCTGTTCAGGGAGCAGCTGGGCGTTGACCCCGACAAGCACCTCGACCTCACCAACATCGCCTGGGAGAAGCTGCAGGTGCGCACCAGCACTCGTCGCCATTATCCAAGCTCAAACTGCATCTCTTTGCCCTCATACTCCCGTGGAGGCCATAGTTCAACCAACCCTGGAGCTCCTCGCAAGGGACCAAGATGGAATTGATATTGTGACTCCTCGGAGCTGTTGGCAGTCCCAGAGAAACACCCATGCCGCTCTAGAAGGCGTCCGCCCAAGGTGCACCTTTATGCATTACTGAAATATCTGTGTTGAGGGCAGCCACACAGGAGGCCTCACTCACCTGGCCCCCTGTGAGCTGTAGCTGATAGTCTGGACAGCCAGCAACCCTCGGCTGTGGGCATACTACCGAGCACAACGTGTTTTGCACCAAAGGCAACTCAGTGTGCCCAGTAGTATATCCTTGGTAAAGGCTGTTTGGACACTAGAACTCTGCAGTGTTATTTCAGGCCTTGAATGGATCCAAGGACATGCATGGTGATACTATTGCAGCTTGCAGTGTCTGTTCTCATGTGGTGTGGTGCTGGAAACAGGCGGCGCTGGACACGGCGGTGCAGAGCGACAAGGCACCCGCGCTCTTCGACGGGGCAGCCGACAAGTTCCAGGAGGTCTCAGCGCACGGTGCGCTCACATTATGCGTGTTGCTCGTCAGCTCAGAGTTCCACAGAGACATTGCATGCAGTACTAGATGCAGGGTTGCACAAAGTAGCAGAACAAGGCGTGCTTTTGTCGTCTGACAATGTCTGCAGAATGTTGTGATCACGCTTTGTGGATTCGTTTAAGTTGGCATTCTTCTTGATGCAAACCTGGTTATTTTGCAAAGATTCTGCAGGCATTGTCAGGTATCTGAAGCGAGCGCTGTTCGCTTCTTTGGGTGTGTGATGTATGAGTTACACAATCGCGACACAGCACAGCTAGCCCACTGCAGCAGTTGCTGATAGTCTATTGGATGTTCTTGCCTGCAGGCATGCTGCAGTGGGGCAACGTGTTCTTCTGCATGGGCAAGCGCACCATCGACAAGGCCGCATCCGCCGGCCAAAACGTTTCCGAGGTGTGCTCTTCTGGTTTACCTCCGCCCGCTTGTGCAAGCAATCAATACCTCCCTGACCCATCCACAGACTGCAGCTGGCCGAATGCGGCCACAGGCTAGCTGTCTAAAAAGTGCAAGCTGATTGATGGCTGATGGGCAATGGCATTTGCACGCTCGGAAATGTTCTGCGAGGGCGCAAAGACTGCCTTGGGGCAGTCTGTACACCTGCAGTGCAATTCCAGATCGTGCATTTTCACATGCACGCAAGTCATCTGTCACTGTGAGCTTTGCTTGGATTATATAAAATTCGTGCATGTTTCAAAAAAAAATTGTCAATGTGTGCAAATCCAATCTGTAAGCGTGTGGTAATGGGCGTTGTTTGCCTGCCGCAGGTGGCGGAGGAGGCGGAGGCGGATTTTGCGAGGGCGCAGGAGAAGTACGAGGAGAGCCGGCGCATCAAGTCGGACTACTACGACGCCTACGTCAGCCTGGGCAACCTAGACTTTGAGCGCGGCAAGCTCGCCCTTGGCCTCGCTGTCCCACCCCCACAGTGCGCCCCAACCTCCCTGCAATTCCTCATCCTTGACCCTGGAGTTCCTCAGACGATGATCATCACGATGGCATTTATTGGCATGGCTCTGTCAGTTATTGTCAAGATACAGCAACAATGGGAAATCTCCTGACATGACAATCTTTGTCACGGTACAGAAGTACTAATGGGTATCATTATCAAAGCATTGGCTTGGGCTGCAGCCTTGTTTCAGTGATGGTGGCTGAGTAGCATCTCAGCATGGTTGGCCCAGCAGTTAGCTGCTATTCGTTTGTGAGCACTGCAAGAAAGGCTGCAGCAGTCCTGTGCCAGACCCTTGATCAAATTTCCTGATGGGCGCAATGGCATCTTTGCAGGCCTGCGGAGGAGCCGGCTGAGGGAGCTGAAAAGAAGAGCGAGGCGGAGGTGCAGGCCGCGCAGGAGGCCGCCAACAAGCAGCAGCAGGCCGCCCTCAAGGCCGCCCTCGCCAAGATCACGGTGCGCATCCATAGGCTTCATCCCCACACCAGGCTGAGTTTTGCAGGCTTGGGACCTGCACGGGTTCTGTGCATGCCCTGATTGGCAACCAACATAGTCTGATGCTTGTACTCTTTGGTTGTGGCGCCATCCCAGGTCCATGTATTTGCGTCCAGGTCCATGTATTTGCGTCAATGAACACCAGGAGAAGTGCGTTTTGGTCATCCTTGGGGGGGCTGTGGGTCGTTTACTTGTGGGGCCCCATCCTTCTGACGACATTTTGCTGGGAAAGATGTCTGGGCAGGGGTCAATGTGCAGATGTATTCCCTTGATTAGGCATAGAATGTCAGGGCGGCTCGATGTAAGGGTGGGTGACGTACTTGTGCAGGAGGCGAAGCTGAAGGCTGCGCAGCCGTACTTTGAGCGCACGTGGGCCAAGTTCCAGGAGGCGCTGGACCAGCTGCCCGAGGCAGACAAGGGCAAGAAGCTCAAGCCCGTCCAGGTGTGTTTACCTTGCTTGTTTGCTTGCTACAAATGTTTTGACTGCCCCAGTATCTTCCCTGCACAAAGACTTCTCTGATTGATACAATTCTCACCTCTGCAGCCCAAAGCTTAGAGTGTCGATCGACAATCTGAGAGATGTCTCTTTGGAAGATATAACAGAAACAACATGCAGCATTCTCACTCATTGGGAGTCGACTGAGGTTGTGTCCTCAACAAGCTACATAATACAGAGCTCCTCGTTGACCAGCTGATCCTAACTTGACCAACAAATGATTGCTCCCAGAGGTCTGGAGGACAGGTGTGGCTGGGGCTGTTTGTCCAGGCCTTCTCTGCAATTGAAGTATTAAACTCAAACGCTGAGCCAGCGGTGCATCCCCCCGTGCAGGAGGGGCAGCCAGTGGAGGACGAGAACAACCCGTGGGCGCATTGCATGGTGATGTGGGGCAACCTGCTGTACGAGGCCAGCCAGATGTACGCCGCCGCCGGTCGCGCCGACTGGAAGGCAACGCTCGACCAGGCCGTCGACAACTTCCGCGCTGCCGGCTGCCCCGAGAACGACATCCGCGCCGCTCTGGGCAACCACACCCAGGTCGAGCACTTGGACCTGCCCCCCATCAAGGTTGGTGCCGCCCCTCCCCTTATGCCTCACCTACAAACCGCGCCTGTATCCTGTGGACCCAATACTCCAAATCAAAGCTTCGACCTGGTGGAGGGACTACATCTAGTGGTGGGACACATTCCTGTATCTCAAAGCATGTGTCGGCGGTGGCTGTCTGAAGCATTCTGTGGCGGACCTCTAAGTACACAGATTCTTTTCTATGGATCTAATCCATGCCGATACGCCCATTGAGCATCATGTGCAAGTATGTGACTTGAGAGCGCAACGCATTCATGGTTGGCCTGCTTCCATGTGATACTCAAAGGCCGTCTTGGCATTGGGTGGGATCCCACAGGAGCTGCTGACACCAACGTCTCTGGTGAAGCTTTTCAAAGCCAGTGGTTGGCATCTTGCATGGCTGATGTGTTGTCTGTTTCCACAGGAGCCCGAGAAGGCCAAGCCGGCGGCGGAGGAGGCGAATGGCAAGGCCGAGGAGGAGGCGCCTAAGGGCGGCCTGCCAGCTCTCGGCCCCAAGCCCAAGAAGAAATCCGCGGCCGCCGCGCCATCCGAGCCGGCCAAGCAGGCCGAGGCCTGAGGGCCTTCCTTTTTGCCATCTGTGTGACTGTCAGCACAGGGTGTGAGGGGATGCCGTTCTCTCATCACATCCTTCTACGTGCTGAGTTCCAGTCACATGGGAGCAGCTGGCCTGCTTCTTAGCGCAGCATGGCAGAAGTGGCCTGCTTCTTAGCGCAGCATGGCAGAAGTGCACCGTGGCCCAGGCTGGGCTTGGCCTCTGGGGGATGGAGGGAAGGATGTGCTGGTTGCGCCAGTAGAAGGAATGAGCGTTGGTTGGAAAAGGAGGGTTGGATAGGAGCATGGCAGGAGCAATCTTGCCAGTGAGAACTAAAGTAGGTGGCAACAGCGGGCTGTTGTGTGGGCCAAACATGCAGTAATCTAGCTCAGTTGAGTGCAGTGCAGCCATCCGCAGCCTGGCAGCGAGGCTTGCACGCTTGCCAGCAGCCATATGACTTCACACATCCAGCAAAGATATCGGCGTGAACTGTCTATTGATGCTGGTAATCAAGTTGCTGTCGTGCGAGAGCATGTCTTAGCTTGCTGTGATGATGTGATCATCTTAGATGCAACAGCAGCTGAGCGCCTTAGCGGAGCAATTTCGAGTGCTATCTCTGCAATTGCCTCATTTGAGGTCTCAAGATCAAGAAGCTGTCCTTCTAGGGGCTGGCCTTCACTTCGCATATTGATTTCGCGGTTTTGAGAGGGGGCTCATGAGAGAGAGTGCTTGTAGCGAAGCAGAAGGCAATCTAACACTGCTGCAGGTCTGCAGATCTGCACACAAGTATTAGTGGAGACAGGCATCAGCTTATCATGTATAGATTTAAATATGTCGCAACCTATTGGCAAGAGGTATCAGAAGTGTCTTATGGGATATTATTTCAGCAGGACTTTGCAGACCAGTATACTTTGGCTGTCATGAGTCATGGCGAGCTCTCACTGCTATGTAGTGACAGTGCAGCGATTGCGCCATCTCGTACTGAGCGTGCTGCAGCCTGCAAATTAGCTGAGTGGCAAATTGCGGTTGAAGGAGAGATGCACATCGGCCTGATCTAAGATCATGCACGTGATGTGGGTCTGCTCTTGGCTTGTAAGTATAACTTCCCAGACGTAGCCTAACGGCCATTGAATATCAATGCAGAGCAAAGGATCCTCTCCGGAAGAGTCTCAAACAACACTGTTGGCATGGCATGCTATACAAGGACAGCATGCAAGGAAGGAAGGAAGGAAGGTAGGGATGTTAAACATCATCCAGCCGCCTGGGGCTAATTAGATGTACCAAGAGCATCCAGAATCTGGATTCCAGATGACAAAACAACCCATGACAATATGCAAAAACAGACGAGACACAGGCAGCTTCTTGTGCCAGCACCATCAGTCACCCCTTCCGGAACTGCCTGTTTCGGAACCCTGAGGATCGAATATGCATCGAACTGAGCAAGGACTCTAGTGAATAAAGGATTTTCTCCGTTCTGCGCAACAAAACTACTGATAGTAGCAGGATATGCCCAAGAACCAGCCGCTCAGGAAGATCTCTTGAGAGATCGTCGTTACTCACTTCACCGAAAATGGCAAGGTGGTTCGGGAATCAGTCGCAGCACCTTCAGGCAGGCTTCTTGATCCCACAAAAACGCCCTTGCACATCCAGCTTATCTTTCTGTTCTCCTCTTGGCAATGTTTTATTCGCCATCGCGCCCTGCACGCCAACGTCCCCAAGACGCGACAGTTCCCACCATGCAGCGTCCAGCAATTCAATTCTCAAATTGATTCTTTGTAAAATCTTTCATTGATCGGATTTCTGTCTCGGCGGTGGCATCGCTTGAGGCACGGCAAGGCAAAAAGTGAAGCAAAAAAATTGCATTGGACTGATCTCACACTAACCAGCCGCGTATGCACAGAGATTAGTCTAAATAAAACCAACTATTGTACTGTGAAATGCTGAAAAGCTGCAGCTGCAGCAGATACGACTTTTATTGCAGCAGACAACAACGACTTCCTCATCTCCTTTGGATGCTCTTGCTTGGCTTATCTGGATCGGCTGCTGCCACGCAGGGGCAGTGGGGGTCAAACATGGTGGACAGGGTGACGCAGTCACTGGGCATGGCGAGCGTGTCTCAGCCCTCAGATCCTCTGGAGTATGCAGCGCAAGGCCGGGGAATGCTCACATACCATGTCGGCGGCGTTGATCTGGACGGAGAGGCCTTCAGGAAATTCTGGGTCGCCGCTCACAAGAACAAAGCCGTGGACGGTGCGATGCCACTTAGCATTTGACACACTCACTTCCAGACCGCATGATAATAGTCTTGGGTTAACATTGAAGATGCAGTTTGTGCTCTTGCATGGCATAATCTGTAGGGAGACCTTCTCATGTGTCTGCCTTTTGCTAACAGTCAGACAGGCACTCTATGCAGCTCCTCAGTATTCAACAAGGGCATCTGAAATGGTGTTGTGAAATTTAAACAGCCCTGAGTTGCCTGAGGCTTGGCAGTACATTGCAAGCAGACCCAGGACAGTGAATGAAGTACGGTGTGCGCTGATGGCATGCAGGCATAAGGATTCCTCCCGGCGAGTATCACATGAAGCCGCCCGAGGATGGGGGCAAGTATGGGGCCCACCTTTACCTGGCATGCAATGAGGATGGGGACGACCGCACCTCACCCTTTGTCCTGGACCTCAGCAACACCTTCCTATGGCTCACGGTGCTTTATTGCCTCCACTTTCACTTTTCTCTCATTGCATCCTCATTTGAGGGTGCAGGCGAGTGAGGCAGGAACCGGCATGCACCAGCATAGTGTTAGTTGGCTGCGATCCCACCGCCGTCGACACAGCAACATTTCCTGCGCCTTCGATCTACATGATTCCTGTGCAAAAGCATAATTACTTTGAGAGGTCGTGACAAGAAGCACACACATCGACGCCCCTTTTAGTAGAATCAGCGCATTTGCAGACGCCAGGGGGACATGTTCGTTTAGATATTTCCATGCAGCATGAGCGCAGTGTGCATAACTGAGAGGGATGTTGGGTGTGCAGAGCAAGGACCAGGGCGCCATTTCCATAGACAATGGGGAGAATGTTGAGCTGCGAGGGCCCTTTGCCGTCTGCAACAACCTGGACAGCTGGAGCTTTGCGCAGGCCACGCTGGTGTCCTTCAACGAGGAAAAGCTAGAGTGGATCGTCCATGTGCGTCTTTGTCCCTGCATCATTAGTAGAATCTAACATCATGCAGTGAGAACTTAATCTAATGTTAGACCTCGCACCAGGCTCACGCCAAATCCTACAATCAAAATTGTGGTATGTCCCATCTCGAATTTGTGCTCATGGCTGGGAATCCCAAGGCATGTGCGCTCCAGGATCACGCTTTATATAAGGCCAAGGCCCTATCCGGGATTTGCAAACTTGCACCTGCAAATTCTTTCCTCAGACCACTAGACTTGCCAAAGGAAAGCAATTGAAGTTTGCATCATATGGACCAGTGAGATTATTGCAAGTGTCAGGTATGAGCTCTGTTCCAAAAGAACGGGCTTTCCATGCTTGTCAGGGCAGATGCGAGTTCAACTCCCTGCCCTGTATATTTTGTTTTTCTGTCTTTTTTTGCTTATTGTTGTCTTTTCATGCCAATTTTTTGGCAACAGCATCCTTCCAAGTTGCCAGGCTGGCCACAAAATTTCTGCTCATAGTTGACTGTTTGTTTCTTGTTCCTTTGGCAGGTCCAGGGGCTGCAAGATGTGACAAGCCTGAAAGCCTCAGGCCCACTGTGCATGTAAGTATTGTCAAGGGTTATGCGCCGCACGCAGGGGCACGACGGCTACCCCAACGACAGGGTATTTTTAAAGGACGGGTCCGTAAATGCCATCATTTGGGACTCGGCCACGCGGCTCATGAAGGATCCGGACGTGCACGATTTTGGCACGCGCAGTGTGGAGAAGATTGGGCCAAACCAGTACAAATTCACGCTCAGCCACACACAAGACTACAACATTCGGCCCGGCGATTACATCACGGTGAGTCGCCGTGCCCCCCTGCGGCCTGGGAAAGCACTTGATTAGCAGCTGGGCTTTAAATTGGATCTTTTTGCTTCTTGCGCTCTGATTGCCCCTGCAAAGCTACACTCTGTGAGGCCTGTCAGGCATCCATGAGTGTGATCCTGCCTCGGCCGTGTGCTTCAGAGCAGGCAGCTTTTCGCAGCATGCTAGCATGGGGTTATCAAATTACTGCATTCTGCCGCAGCTATGCATCCAGAAGGGTAAAGAGATTAATCATCTAGCACGGGCATCCGGGCATCGCAAGCACTGTCTTGCATGACTGGCATACTGCCTCCAGGCGCGCTCTGCGGACGGCTGCTCGGCTATCAACTTGGAGTGCTGCAAGCGCTGCACGGTGCACGCTGCCACCATTCACACCGCCTCCTGCTTCGGCTTCTACGACGCCTTTGGGACCGCCAACGTGTACAGGTCAGCACTCCCTTTTTTCACTTTCTGAGGAATCTTGAAATTTCTGGGGTCCCGATGTTTTGACAGGAGCAGAATTCCTTGCATTCAGCAACTCAGAAGCTATCACAGCTGCGAGCCTGCACGCAAGCTGGACAAGAATGCAATGCTCTGCATTATCCTCGCTATTGGAAATCACCGGTGTGCCGGTGGCATTACAGTGCCATCCGTTTTCTATCGATATTCCCCAGGCTGCACCAGGGTGTGTATTGCCTTGTCTTATTCCCACTTGCATGCTAATAGCGGTACACTTTGCTCCAGGGACTGTTTCCTGCTGCCGTACCCGCGCCCGATCGGCAATGACGGCCAGGTGCCTCTGCTGTCCACCAATGCTGACGGCATCCATGCCACCGACAACGCAGAGGGCCCGCGCCTCATCAACTGCTTCTTCGGCGGCCTCGGTGCGCTCCTGCCTCCTGTCATGTTCCTATCAACAAGTGAGGTTCCAAAAGGATTGAGCAACGCCTTTCAATTTTTGCACTGCTGCACCCTTCCGTTGCACATCAATTTGGCCATTTCCTGCAGCACTCAAGCCACACACCGTGGGGCTGGAATACTCCCGAGGATTCTGTTCTGCAGGGTCAGCTCTGCAAGAGGTGAACATGGCTGATGCCTGTAGGCAGTACATGAGCATCACTTGAGGTTTGTGGTGGTCCTTGCAGGTGATGATGCCATCGCTGTCACTGGGCACTTCTCACCTGTGGCAACAGCCTGCCCAGAGGAGAAGTACATCATAGTCCTGCAGGTGACCCAACACTGTCACAGCTGCTTGGGTGACTAATATCCGGCAATTACCCCACAAATTGCTGAAAATTACATAGGAGCCTTGTTCCCAGCTCACCTAAGAGAGCCCTATATTGCATGCATCACAGCTCGTCCAGCATTTTTTTGAGCATATAGCAATTTGTTCAACGCAATGATACTGTGTAGGTGAGGCGGTACATGAAGGCAGACAAGGGGGAGCCTGTGCAGGCGTACTCTGTTGAGGGTGCATCCCTGGGCACCGCCACAATTGCAAGTGTGGAGGAGTGCGACAACCCCTTGCCCGGGGGCACCAAGCTGCCAAACTTCTGCATCGACGACGGCGACAAGCAGTACTGCACCAAGGTGGGTTCTTTGTGCCAATCACCCAATTTTGCACAGTGTTTGTGTGCCTAGGAGGCAAGCGTGCAAATCACCCAATTGTGCACCATCTTTGTGAGCCTAGGAGGCGAGCAGAGGAAGTTTGCGGACATCTTGCTTTAGAACATCTCTGGCATGCATCTGTTTTAGAGGCACAAGAGTGCTGCAAGCGCGCTCTGCAGATTAGCAAGGGGGTGGCCTTAAGGGCTTTTGGGGGCCTGGCCTGGCACCAGCCGACGACTGCAGCACTTCTGCAGCGGCCGCCTGGACCCGAGCATCCTGACCTCTCAATACGGCTTGCATTGTTTGGCTTGACAACAGTATCACCGATCATGAGAAGACAGCCGGCTTCCTTGGACATGACAGCAGCAGTGGTGAGAGCAGTCGCGGGGAGGCTAAACGCGCTATTGCTATGGCGCTATGGCTATGGCGTCTGCATGACCCGTCATGACAGCAGTGGCGGGGAGTGAGAATGCGCGCGAGTGTATCTGCGCAGATAACGGTGGAGGAGTGGCCGGAGTCGTGGGGTAGCATTGGGCAGGGGTGCGGGGTGCAGTACCCGACCTGGTGCGGCAACGGGTACCAGGCGGTCGGCTGCCGCGTCTACAACTCGCGCGGGCGCGCCGTCCTGGCCAAGGGCAGCCGCGGCCTCATCGCCGACAACACATTCACCCACCTCAAGGGTGTGTGCATGCATTGGACCTGCCATGAAATCTATTGTTCACTGCATGCAGGGGGATATTCTGCCTGGACTGGGTTTGTAGGGGCATTCCACTCCTGTACTTTTGTTTCTTGATGTTGTGTAATGCACTTGAGAAGGAAAAGAGAAACAAGACCACCTTCTTCAAATGCAGTTGCTTGTGATGAATCTTATGTGGAGATGCTTCTGCACATGAGAAAGCACTTGAGCTGAGTCGTCCAAGATTGATGTCACCGATAATGTCCAATGCTGGGTCAAGCATTGAAAATCCCAATCCTTGGTGTTTGCTTGGACTGGCCTGATTGAGCAATACCTTGTGTTTCCAAGTCAGGGGTCAATCAAGCTTATTACCAATGTGAAAGGATGGAGCTGTCCTTGTGTGTTGCAGGCGCGGGAGTGCAGCTGACACCAGAGTACAACTGCCTGGAGGCGGGCTTTGTGTGCGACGTTACCGTGCGCAACAACACAATCGATTCTCTCGCGCCCGGCATCTGGGTTGGAGGCAGCACAACTGCCGAGGGAGACTCGCCGCCCGCGCCATTCCACCACAACCGCAACATTGTCATTGAGAACAATGTCATCAGCCACTCCTGGAAGACCCCCTTCATCGTCACCAGCTCTGAAAATGTCACGGTGCGCCGCCCGCGCATGCATAAAGCACCCAGTGCAATGTCTCCCTGGTGTTTATTGCACTCGTTTTGAGGTTACTTGTCCTCTGAATTGTTCTTCGCAAAGGTTTTCCAGCTGCTCTGGCTTGTTCGTGGCGAGATAGCGACCAGGCAAAGAGAAAATGGCGGAATCTCTGGGACAATCAGTCTAAGCAAAAATAATGGGTTCTTCTGTGGATGATCTTCCCTAGTGCAATGAGGGGTGTCCAACAGCTCAGAGCAGTCTGAGCAGCATCCAGGCAGAGTAAATTCATCTGAGGTTGGTCTGTGCCAGTAAAGCATGCATGCATGCGCTTTTCAGGTGCGCGGCAACACGTTCCGCAACTGCCTGCCGAAGCGGACGGACGTGGAGTGGGATACGCGCATCCACAGCTGGGAGGTGGACGCCAAGCTCATGCTCTTCAAGCACGTCAAGCAGCTCACCCTTGGTGGCAACAGGTGCTCATGTCACACACCTCTGCACTTCCTTCACTTTGTGCCCAGAGAGGCATCTGTCTCTTACTTGCTTTGCTCTGTATTTTGCTCTCTGAGGTCTGCAATGTGTTTCCGCAAAAGCAGCAGCAGAAGGCTGTTGCATACATTCATGCTCGGTCATGGATCGTCCAAGCGGGCGTTGGCTCTTTTGCTATTCAAGGTTATATATGCCATGTGCAGATTTGTAAAGGACGAGCCGCGGGACTTCAGGGGCAATTATGAGGACCCGATGGAGTTTGATGACTGCAGCGATGTTGTGCACGAGCCGGACACAAATACATGCTACAATCCCGCTTACCCCTATCCCACCTACCCCACAAGCACATCCTGAATCCTGCGCTGAAAGGTACAGAATCTGTAGCTCAGGCCGCTGCAACTGTTTCAAAAATTATTTATTTGATCTTTGACAGCATCTCTTTGCTGAACCCCTTATTAGGCGAATTTGTGCTATAGCTTATAGTGGTAAATTCCTCAAGAGCTTGATATGTTTTTACTTTTGAGGGCAGGCGTATGGGATCTCACTTTTGCCTTTAGAGGGACATACATGCATGGTATTAGACAGAAATGATGCTTGCGGTGTTAGGTGCCTTGCATTCTCTTCTACAGTTGAACTAGGCTCATTCGCGTCTTCCTTGAAGGTGAGTCACTCATGCGTTTTGATGAGAAGGCAGGGATGATCAAGCGTTTCATTTAAAGCTGATCTGTTAGTAGAGGTGATAGCTGCCGCCATGATAGCTGCCATGATAATTGTCATGCTGCTGTAAGCACTTAGTCCCATTCCAGCATGTACCCGTCAAAACCAGGAACAGCAAATGCGCCTGTTTCTGATTCACACTCTACAATGAACGCCGCTCAGTGGTCAATTGACCAAGAGCGCAATGGCTCTGCCTGCGTCAGCCTCAAGAAATTTTCCACACGCCGGACACGACATGAGCCACATTGTAATGCATCCTTGCAGCAGCTGCTGTACAGATTTCCGCTCCCAAAAACTTGGCGCAAAAGTAGTAAACTCTATTTGCCCTTGCATAGCTGCCATTCCAGACTATATCCCCTCGCTCAACCTGAAAGACCACTCAGTCAATCATGGCTCGCCGGGAGGCAGCCCGGTATCCTCATAAACATACGCCCGGCACACCGCATGGATCGGCGAGAGCCACACGATGTGCTTCAGGAATGCAGACTCCACCGGAACCACGTGCTTGATCTCCCAGCCGTCCGCCGCCGCGATGACAAAGTGCACGAAGACCTCGGTGACAAACTTGGGCTTCACCACCACCTTGATGTGGTGCTTCAGCGCGTTCTTATCGCGAATCCTGTGGCGCTCAAAGAAGCTGCCCGTAGTGGTCGCCGGGCAGTTCTTGGGGTAAGCATACGCCGCAAACTCCAGTGACGCCACCTGTCAAGTATGCACATATATATTCTCAAACTTTCCTCCACCTCAGACGTATGGCGCCATGATAATATACGCCGACTTTGCACAATGGCAGCTCTTTGCCTTGCACCATCAATGCTGCCGAACTCCAAAGTACACCCTGCCTACTCAACCAGGTGGCAAGAGCTTGCATCAGCAAAGTGCAGGGCAGCTATGGAGCCTGCATGAGGCAGTCCCTGTTGGGAAACCGTCGTAATCCCAACAGAATTCAAAGACAGATCAAAGGACGCTGGGGCGCACCTTAGAGGGGAAGGTCTGGCGCAAAAATTGTGGCAGAGGCACGGGCTTCTTTCGGCCCATGGTGGTCATGTTGATGGAGATGAACTCGTCCACGTCAAACAGCATCGCGTAGTCATACGCATACTTGCTGCGCAGCAGGCACTCGTTGTACATCAGCACCTGCGCGCAAGCACTACTCACTCAGCACCCCTGCTTTCAACAACAGCTTGGGACAGCAGGCTCGCTGGTTGCCGGTCAGAACTAAAATCCCTTCAAAAGGTCTACACACTTAAAGACTAAATTCTGCAAATAACTGCATAGTGCTAGCAGTCCAATTGGAGCATCCTTCCCATGCCACCAAACCAGCTCCCACAACTTGAGTAATTTTTCCATTTTGTCAAAGGTGCAGATTGCCACTTTCAAAGGTAAGAGAAGTCTCTGAACGCAACAGTCCTGATGCAACCTTACACAGCATGCCTGCATATCTCCTGTAGTGAGCAAGTTCCGCACATGCCCACTCCTAGCAATCAAGAAAAAATTGCCGAGATGGGGGCGCAACAGTTGGCACGCGCCTGGCCGAAGTAGTTTTCCCGGTTGGAGGGCGAGTAGTGGTGCCAGTGCACGAGCGGGTGGTCAAAGGGGTGAAACGGGTCTGTGTGCGTCTCGCCCATCCGGAAATTGAACCCGCGCACAGTCATCCACACCTCGTGCGGCTCATCATAATGCACCGGCTCATGCGCGTGCAGCGTCGGCACGTACATGTGGAACCGCGATACTCCCAGCTGCATGCATGCAAAACTCAAGTGATTCCCCGGAAGTTCTCGTTGTTATGTTACGTTATATTATCCCACGGTGTTCCTGACAGGACGCAAGGTGCGTCTGCAGGCAAGCTGCAGGTGAAGGCTGCCGCATATCCTCCCATTACTGGATTTGCCAGATCCCAGCAAGAGACCAAAACCCCACGGGTGCAGTGCTCGGTATTGGGACCAGTCCCCTCCAGGCGGGGCTAAGTAGAAAACCAGGTTTGAATAGCCTCAGGATGTTGCTCCTGGAGAGTGGAAGCAGTGGAAGCAGGACTCCGGGTGTAACAGCACAACACATGCAGATGACTAGCAGATTAACGAGACTCGTTCAGAGAGCGTCCATCCAATTTTTTGATATATAGATGAGGACGGAAAGACAGGCAGGGAGGGACAGGCTGACCTGCGTGTAGTAGTACAGCCAGTGGTGGATGTCCGGCCGTAGTGAGAAGAGTGGCGCCACACATGCCACCACCGCTCCAGCACGCTCCGTAGGCACATCCTCCACCTGTGTCAGTGACTACTTCATCAGGTAACGATGATCATCAGCGCTGCAGTCAGTCACTGCTGCACCCATACCTGCACTGCATCTGTGCTGTATGGTTGTGTCTGTTTGACCAAATGATCACAAGAGCCTTTGGCCGCAGAAGGTCAGCATCTCTCCCAGCTTTACTGTATTTAAAAAACCAACTTGCCACCAAGCCACCGCACTCGGCATCATGCGACTTTTCCCAGCCCGTAATGAAGAAACCAGACAGAAAGCCGCAATGAAATGGTGGAGGGATGGGCAGGCCTACCCTGACAATCTGCTGGTGCACATGCCCCGACTTCAGCTGCACCTTGACAAACTTGACCTCCTCATCCTCCGTATTGCAGTCCACCCAGGAGTTGCCTGGGGGCGCCATCTGCCTGATCTGCACACGACATCCCACTCGCCATATTACAATCGTTCCGCTCCCCAATTTGTTCTTGCAAATGATGGGCTGCTATGCACAGGTCTTCACACTGCATAGATTGCCATGCGAGCAAGCAGTGGTCCTGTAGCTTAAGCCGAGAAGGGCAAAAGGCATGCCCACATTCTTTGCCTCGACCTCCACTTTCTCGCTGAAGTTTCTGAAGCGGCTGAAGACGCAGCCCTGGAAGGTGTCATTGGGCGGGGGGTCCGGTTCCCCCTCCTCCTTTTCATTTGGATGATTGAGGAAATACTCCATGAACAGGCGCACGTCGCCCGTCTTGGGGTCTCGCAGCGCCGAATACACGTCCAAGCTCTTGCTGGTGTTCTCCTCGGCACCACGCCTGCCCTCCCCATCCTGGGCACAAGCACGCGCAGATTACCCCCAGGCTGTCCGAGCATGAGCACACTTCTTTCGTATCAGATTTACGGCGTGTAATGGAAACCTCGGCATGGCAAGGATTGCCTGAAGGCTACAGGTGTCGAAGGAGGACGATGTGTTCAGGAAGCATGGGGTTGGCTCACAGGCATCGCACCTTCAAGTGGGCCGTTTTCAAACAAATGCAAAGGATTAGTAGCACCAGTAGCAGGTCTGGTGGTCGCATGGACCCTACTAATGATCTCAGTGGGGAACTAGCATAGCCAATGCAGGCAGCTCTGTGCTTGCCTCCTACAGGCAGACACTTAGAAGGCACCCTGCCAAGATCGGTGCTACAATAGTGACATCATGCATCAAACCATTGCTAAATTGTCGAAAAATCTAAACGTATTCCTTAAGCTCCAAATTCCGAACTAGCTGGGTAGTAGGGTTCCGAGCGACTCTTCCGACAGTTTGCTGAAAGGAGATGGACTGAGTCTGCAGGAAATAAGTTCGATCGAACTAGAAGACACGTTTTCTCCGAGGATAGTTTGAGCGTTCGACGGAGCAGCTGACTCGAGAAACCGTCGTGTCGCACGTGCTGAAAGGCCAGCGTGGCAGACACATGACAATTTCGGCGATGCAGCGGCACCAGCTAGAAGGCCAATGCAAAACAGACACAGATGATCATGTGTCGCCTTCGATCTGCTGCCTAATGTCAAAGAGCAGCATCAACAAACGATTTGTTTGCAAGACCAGCAATATATAAGATCTACAAATCAACGTCACACTGCAAGCTACAATCGGTATTCATTATGATGACGTTAGGATGATGGCGTTGATATTCTGGATCCCTCGTACCACTGGAAGACAGGGGCGAGCGTCCGCGTTGCTGTCAGCATAGTGGGAACAGTCACAAACATTGGCAGTAGTGTTTGCTCGGCATGGCAGGTTCGGGAGCTGTAGGCAGACTGGCACAAAAGTTATGGCGCTTTGGGCGCGTTGTAGCCGGCCAACCAATACCAGAAACTCACCCTCATGTGAGCCCATAGGAACCCCAAAAGTTCACTTATCGTCAGACACTTGGCAGTGATCAGTAATTTTACATGCTGATGTGAGCTGATGTGAGCATTAGATCGTGTTTGCAACTGCATGTGTCTAGTTGAAAGCAGGAAGCGATTGCTTTGGCCTTGACTAGCAGAACGTGTGCCTCCAGCTTCTCTCGGAAGGCCAGCTGTGGCCGGGAGTGAGTGCAGCAGAGTTTGCCACACGAAGGAGGCGCCTGGCAGATGCCATGCCTCCCGGAGGCATCGCAGTTGTCCCTGCAGCCTCCCCAGTCTTCATGACCGGCGCTATCCCATACCAATACCGCCAGGCACTGCACCTTTTAGCACTGCACTGATCAGACATTCTGCCGTTTGCCTGATCATGTTGAGATGGCTGTGTCTCTTGGAAGCAATGGTGCACTCCTCGCTATCGGTCTCATAGCTAATTTTAGGTGAAAGTAACTTGGAAAGTGCCTCCCATCTGCACAGCTAATGTGTTGACGCATGCGCTTGCAGGACGCTGATTTCCTGTACCTGACGGGCATAAACCAGCAGGCGGTGGCGGTCATTGAGGCCTCCTCCCCCATGCGCGATGGAAACTTTACCCTCTTCATCCAGGACTCCAACCCACAGGTCCGCTGCGCTGACCTATTGGCCTGTTGAGAGGTTCCCTTTTTTCCTGCAGTCAAATGCAGCATGTATCCTGGTGGTTTGTTCATTCAACATGTCTGCGCTGTCAAGGGCAGGGTGAGACTGCGTATATTATTAGATTCTGGGTATTAATTTGAATGGCGCATTTGTATCTATCCAGGCAGAGGCGTGGAATGGGACGCCGATGAATGCAGATGCGGCAGCTGAGGTGTTTGGGGCGGATGATGTGTACCCCATGTCTGAGGTGCGGCCGGGGACACCTTTCAAGTCTTCCAGCCACCTAATTTGACACGATAGCCCCTGACCTTCCTGCTCAGGCACCCATGTAGTACTTTCTGCAGCTTACTGGCACCCTCTTGTATATTAACCTGGAATATGGTACTACTGAAATCATATGACTGCAGGACATCAAGCGCTTGAATTCTTTCTGCAGGCCAAAGAAGCTCAGCTACAGGAGCCTTCTTCCCAGGGATGATCAGGCAGGGACCGACACTGTTGTATTCCTCACCCAATTGACATTTGAGTTCTGCTTGCTGCAGCTGGAGCAGCAGCTGGAGGCGATGGTGGCTGTGTCGGGGGCGGTGTTTTATGACCGCGGAGAGGAGCGCACGACTGCGCCCTGTGAGCACGGGCGGCTGCACCAGGCGATGCTCATAGCGCTGCAGCAGCGGAGAGTGCACCCGCTCAAGCCCACGCTGCACCCCATGAGGCGCGGTCCTGAGCCCCAATCAAACAGAATCAACTTGTTTCCCACATCGATTTTTGTTGCTGTTTGCTATGGCTTCTGTGCATGCTTTGTTGAGCACCCAATGAGGCATGCCCGACCCAATCTCTGAAATTCGGCTGTGAATTCTGCGCATGTCTTCACAAAGCACGCCCTACCTCTCTGCCCCTTCTGACTGACGGTGGCCGATATGTTGGCCATGCTCTCTGAGTCTGTGCACAGCGCCTTCTCTTGAGGCGCATGCATGAAGTTTCCTTGACTGGCTTGCGGTTGCCTTCTGAGCTGGGTTCTCACTCGATGGTCTGGGAGGAAATTTCATCATCATGCGCTGTGTTACCTGATGCTACTCTCATGGTGTTGGTGAGATTCTCCTGGAACAATGTGCACGGGGAGGCATGTGGGGCGCTGAGGAGAAGCTGTGCGGGCACAGGTGGCAGAAGTCGGCGGCTGAGTTGGATCTGATGCGGCAGTCAGCATCGCTGGCGGCCAACTCGCTGGCGCGGTGCATGCAGCTCACGCGGCCGGGCGTCGACGAGCACTTTCTCGGCGCAACTTTTGGTGCGGGCGAATGCATGCAAGTCTCCCAAGCCGAGGCATATGTTCGAGGAGAGCTTGGATCCCACAAATGTCTCCATTTGGCCAATTCGCCACTGCAGAAAGTGCTGGGCATTGCCACTGAGCTGTTTCTGCGTTGCGGGTGCTCTTCTAGCAGCTGCAGCTCCACAGTATGCCTTCACTCTCCCATGGCAAAGTTGTCCTTGACAGCCAATATCTAAGAAGTGTGATACTCTGAACACCTGGAGTCCTCAAAGTTGTATTGCCATGTGCGCAGAGTACGAGTGCAAGGCGCGGGGGGCGCAGCGGCTGGCGTACCCGGTTGTGGTGGCGGGCGGGGTGGACTCCTGCACCATCCACTACCTGCAGAACAACAAGGTGGCTGCCTTGCGCTGAGGGCTTTGAGGCTTCTTTACAGCATGAATCTTGCCACAGAAGCCCAGTAGATACCTTCTGAAAGTTGCATGCGGAATGGCCTTAAGGTCATCACTAGGCACACTCCAGGCCCTTCAATTCTTGTGTTCAAAGCTAGCTAGCTTAGTCTGGACATGTCTAGCAGCTTGTCTTGCTTGTGTGTCTGCCTTTCAGGTCCCACCAGCACTGATGGATACAGTTCTCAAGCCCACTTTGCCGCACATGCTCTGGGCAGGCCTGACATGCTCTGAGGGTACCCTACTTATCAACCCCGTGTTGAATGCGCGCAGAGGGTGCACGAGGGGCAGTTGCTGTTGATGGATGCGGGGTGCGAGCTGCACGGCTACTCCAGCGATGTCACGCGCACGTGGCCCGTCTCCGGAACGTTCACTCGCCACCAGCGCGAAGTCTACGAGATCGTGCTGGACACCCACAGGTGCGTGCTTAATCAACAGCCATTTGTCCGGGGGCGATGCCTCCCTGCAGGGACTCGCTCTGGCAGCGGGGCGGCGGCAATGCCTGCCCACGGGGCGCGTCATTGGAGGCTTGCTGTGGAAGTGCCAAGGGTGCATGTTCTGGGGATGGGGCTGAACATGTTCTTGGCTCAGTTTGAGGCTCCCAAATCTATGCTTGTGAGGAGATGGGGCAATTACCGTGCTGGTCCACAGTGGCGGCATTGGATCTGGTGCATCCATTGGCTTTTAAGAGTTGGTATTCCTGGTCCGTGGCAGGAGGTGTGCAAAGCTGCGCGTCCCATGGGCCACAATATCGCTGCATTAGCATTTGACTTGCCCACCAAGAGTAGTTGGCTGTGACAGCACGAGAGGGAGCGATTGTAATGAGGTGGGCTTGTGTATTGGCTGTGTAGGCAGTGCCTGGAGATCTGCCGGGCGGGGCGGACGCTGAGGGACGTGCATCACATGTCAGTGCAGCTGCTGTCGGAGGGCGTTGCCTCCCTCGGCCTCTTCCCCGGCCTCGACGCCGGCGCCATCGCGCACAACGCCTACCGCACCGTCTACCCCCACTCCGTGGGTGCGCGCCAAATCTTCCCTCCCCATTTTCCTTCATGAAACCTGGTCTGATCCATTGCTGCTTGGCTTTTGCTAGACATCTCATACTCAGTGGTCTGTAGCTTCCATGAAACTTCAGTGAAAGTTGGTGGCCGCGCGCCCTGGGCCTTGCATTCTGTGCCTGCATGGCTCAATCACGGCAGCTGCTTTTTTTTCTGTACATGCGTGTTATGTGGTCATGGAGTTGCTCCTGGCCCGGGGCATCATTGTCTTGTTCTTGCATGACGTTCACGTGCGAGGCAGCCATTACTCTCATCTCCGGCGCTTGCTCTGCCTTGACGTCTGCATTCCTCTTCCTCTGTATCAGAAGTGAGAAATTTGCTCGCTGCTATTGCCTGAGGAGGACACTTGCACTGCGCGGCGGGAATACTGATCAGGGGTTGCACCATGCGCAGGTCACTGGTTGGGAATGGACACGCATGACACGCGCTGCATCGGCCACGACGCTCCCATGCGGGCGGGCGTGGTGCTCACCATAGAGCCGGGCCTCTACATCCCCAACGACCCGCAGCTTTACGGCCCGTACGCGGGCATCGGGGTCCGTATCGAGGACGACGTTGCCGTTACGGGCCTTACGGACCCCGAGGTCCTCTCCGCGGGCGTCCCTGTGGACGCGCGGGAGGTTGAGCTCCTGGTGCAGGGGAAATGATGCGACCCTGTCAAAGGTGCATGAGAAAATACTAGGGTTTGTTTCGCAGACTTTGTTGCGTATTCTTTGGTCGTGTACCACCATGTTATTCCTACTAGCACTAGCGCTGCTTGCAGCTTCGAGTTGGGGCAGCACTTTTGTTGCGGTATTGTCTGCTTGCAACTCTGCTGATTCTTGTGACTAAGAGGCGTGCTCGGTTCCTGTACACTATGTTCACCGGCATCAGTGGCGGTCTTATTCTTTACAAGCCTTGGACAAGCCCGAGGTGCAACCAGGGGTATGGGGCAGTGATCTGCTGCAGAACTATGCACAAGCTGTGGGTGAGTGTTGCAGAGTGGTTCTCCTGGCGTGCTCTGTGTGACAAGGGAGGGAATTTCGGTTGCTGCATTACCATGAATTCAAACAGACATGAGAATTACAACTGCCGGAGACTTGCCTCGAGCGGGATGCTAGAATCCAGAGGCCAGTTGTGCAAAATCCTACACTGCTTTACAAGTATAGAATACAGTCACACTGACTGCAAAGTGCAAAGCAGAAACAGGTGACAGTCTCTAGCAAAATTTATTTCTAGGTCTCTTTGATTGATGGCCCTGGTTCTACTGCGTAATAAGTTGCGGACCAAACATGTAACAATGCTAGACTCAAGCAAGGCTTGAGTGGGCTGCAAACGTGAAACGTGAAATCAAAATAACATTCGAGAGTACTGATGTCGGCACAAGACTAGGCTAGTACTGTACACATTCCAATGAAACTCAGCTAATCTATAGAGGGTGCTATTGCACGGCGCTCTGCGCAAAGTCACTAGCACAGTGCCATTGCGGCTGCGTGTATGTGCAAAATTTAGCTGGCAGCGCTGCAGCTACCAAGCTTGAAACGCTGCCAGCACACATGTACAGAAGCACAAGACAAAGCTTTCAGACCAAAGAACAGGATTCCAAAACACCCCTGCATCTTTGGCCCAAGGGCAGACTCCATATTATTCATGACTTTTTCATGTCTAAAGCTTTATTTCCAACTGGTTCTCAGATAAACTCCAGTGACCACCAACCAAACCTTGCAAGCCATCCCTTTTGCATGCATGGACCTGCAGAGACATCATGTTATTTGGCCTAAAGTCACGTCCACAGAATTGTTTTGTCAACGTTGTTCTTGCTGGCGCTCTCGCTAGTCCTTTGGAGCCGGCTGGATGCCAGCCACGGCTGGCCGCTGCTGTATAGCTGCTGTGCCGACAACAATTGTCCCCGCGACACTCATGGTTGGGTTGACTGCGCCGACTATGTGCGTGACATTCACCAGATACACCGGCGCGTTCAAATTTGTCTGCGACAAGAGTCATGACACTCAGTTGCAAGCTCCTTGATTGCAGGCCTCAACTGCCCATCCTATGACAGATCAGTGTTATATCTATCTCGACTGCTCTGTGCCTTTTGTGCATGTCAGATGCAAAGCTTTCAGGACGATCATAAAAAATAGGAGGCAGTCTGCTGAGCCCAGCCTACATGTACTTTTGACTCAGCAGATGAGACCAGGGGCCTGTTGCAGAATCATGCTTTCAAAAGCCTCACATGACAATGGGTGGGAATGGTAAAAGTACCTGGCTACGGGCGCAGCCGCTGTTGAACGTGAGGGAGTTGCCGGAAAAGACGATCCCGTAAACATTAGCGAGCTGAAATGCCACCTTTTGAATCTGCCACGGGTAGTCGCGCGTGTTGTCCACAGTCGCACTGCACATGACGCCATGCGATGATGTTTTGGAATAATCAATATGCAACAGTTGTATATTTATTGCCCCTACTTGTTTCAAGTGTCACATGGCATGAACTATTTGCACATGCAAGAGGACAAGCAAGATCCAGGCCAAGGTCTCACCTGCAGAGAATGTTGATAAAGCGGTTGTTCTGCACCACAACGTTGCCGGAGCTGGTGATTGTGAGCGGGCTTGTCTGAGAGCCAACAACCGTGTTGTTGATGTAGCGGACGTTGTAGTTGTCGGCATAGATGAAGGGAGTGCTCCCATGCAAGTTTGCTCCCAGGATGATCCCCTGCTGCTCGCCCTCCAGGTAATTGTCTCTCACCTGCATGACGAATCGAGAACTTCAATTGTACCCAAATTGAACAAATTGAGGAGTGATGTTTCTTTACACCAAAATTTATCAAAGACAAAAGTGCTCTGCAGAGGAGGGCACCATCTGAAGTGTCGCAGCAATTCTGCTAAAGTCACAGTGCTTCATAGCAGCAAGATTGATCATGCTGATTATCCAGTGCACCCCCAAGTCTCCAAGCACATGTGTCACAAAGACTAATGCCAAGAATAATGATTGGAATAAGGAGGTGTTTTATCCCAGTCATATATTCTTAAAGCTTACCAACATGTCTTCGTTGAAGCCTGCCTCCCGCGAGAAGTCAAGTCCCGGTGCCATATGGATGCTGGTATCTGTCATGTGGATGATGGTATTCCCCTGAATCAACGACTGGCTTGCTCGCACGATTAGACCCCGGCCGCGGCCATTGAAGATGTAGCAGTTGGTGATGGCGTAGTTGTTCCCTACGCGGCTAGTCGGCGACACAAAGCTGCCAGCAGGCATGCCCACAAAACCAGGCTGCCACACTGTCACAATCACCTGAACACAGATACACCTTCAGAATGCTTCCAAATGCCTTGCATCATGATAGCGTCTTTACTCTTCCATGCGTCATCTTGCAACATGGAAACTTTTGTTGAGCTGTCTAGGTCACTTCAGCCCGAGCACCTCATGTGATGTCCAAAGCAAGTTTGACTTCTGGTTGAGTCCTTAACTGCAAAGGATGAATATGTTGCTGCACCAGTCAAGACCAGGGGCATGGGTATTTTGCACATTCGGCACTCTGGGCGCACCTTCAAGTAGCTGTACCGGCTGTAATCGCTACCAAAGACATTGTCATATGTTGAGGATGGCACCGGCGCCGTTACAACAGACACGCTCACAACATCTGTACACATCAGCAGGGCCCCGGATTCAGCTTGGCTTACTCATGACTGTTGCTGACCCTTCATTGTGGGTGATCCAGATCAGGAACAGCCTGTTTCACCATGACATTGAAAAATTTGCGGTTGTTGGACAGTTACCAAACAGAAAAAGGAAATGGTGCAGCGAGAGCTCACTGGTGGATCCGAGCCTGCGTCCATCAGGAGTGTAGATTACTATCGTGTCCCCAGAATTGAGCTCGCCAGGATTGAGAATTGGAGCGCCCAATATGAGAGCACCCTCCTCTCGAATCACTTTCACCACAGTGGAGAAGCGGCCATGGATTGCAATTCCATCGTCCCCTGATCGTGCACACACCTTTCTCATAATGCTTGATGCCTCATGAGCTAGGCTGATCAGCTCAGATTCCCAGACTTGCACAAATGAAGTCGTCTGCATGCAGATATTTTGAAGTATTCTTACTCAAACTCACAGGTGCTCTCTAGAATGGGACTAGCTAGAGTCATCCGCACGTAGGCGGTTGCTTGAAGAATTCCTAGTCTCTACTCTTTATTTATTTGTGATTCTGCTGTTGTTCGAGCTCTCTAGCCCCTGCTTTTTGCATTTGGTCAGGCCATAATAAAGATGGCCCCAAATTCTCAGGTGCTGCTCTAGATTGGGCGGACCAAAGATCAGATTTCAAAGTCCACCAAGGATCCTGCACGGAAAGCACCTGTGGAGATGAACTGGCAGTTGTTGATTGTGGGCCCAACTTTGCCGGAGGTGCAGTGAAAGCCATCATGGATGGATGACATCAGTGGCAGCTGGCCATCACTTCCTGGGACCTTGGAAGGCGCCACAGCCAGATTCCTGCATCAGGCAAGACTGTTCATTATTGCAAATCCTGAGAGGCTCTCCGCATTATACAAGGGATGAAGGTGTCTGCAAGCGGAGGAGGCTCCAGCTAGCCAGCTTGATTTGCAGTTGGGCATGGCACAGCAACAATCCCCTAAATTCTCATGTGCTTCCTCAACATTGGGCGGACCAAAGAGAGTCAGAGCAGAGGTGGCAAGTAGGTGAGTGCATGCTGTTGAAGGTTGAGGGCTCACAGCCAGCTGTTGCCACCCGGTGGGGTCCCGTCATAGAAGGCAAATCCGGCAGCAGTGGGCAGATTGAAATCCCTCACAGTGCAGCCACTGCAGCTGCTGCATGCAATCCCCACAGCATCTGTCGGCTGTGTGACCTGCGCATGCACACGGCCTGGCATGAATGCCACTCATGCTAGTGCCAGGCAGTGAATGACTCCGCCAGTATCAAGGATATTTAAGATCTTCAGACTCACAAGGGCACCCTCAAAATTAGGACTTGACAGAAATGGCACTCTGAGGAAGGCAGTCTGAACAGGATGCAAAGTAAATGTGAGGCTCACCACGACCAAGTCATTCACATAAATTATTCCAGGGTAGCGCACAAGCGTGACAGCAAAGGTGTTTGCATTTAATTGGATCGTTTTGCTGAAGTCCACCACAAAATCTGCAGTCACAGCAAAAATTATTTACTGAGATAAATGAGCCCTCGCAGGGGGTCGCGGTTTGGGGTTCTGCTCAGCTTCTGGAAAGAAGATTTAGAAGCTCAAAGGCCTGCTACACCCTGCCTGTCACCTACCACGCATCTGGCAGAGCATTAGATATTGCTTCGGTCTACTTGATGGACAGTAGTTTGATGAGACGAGGAAGAGGGGTGGTTACTCACCGGTGCCACGTCTGTTTAGCGGCAGTGTGAGGCGCGTGACGCCATCATAGACCACCCCACCCCCAGATTCACGATTGGCAAACACGACCAGCATGCGCTGCCACGTCTGCAAGAAGTCTGCATGTATCTGCATGCACATGCAGCCTTCTTATTATGAGAAATCTGCCACAAGCAAGGTCCGCCTGCAGACAGGCCGCAGTTGAAGGCTACCAATTTCTGACCCCTTGTTGGACTTGCCAGATTGAAGTAAGGCCCAATCAAACGTGGGCTCAGTATTGGCCCCCGCCACCCGCAACCGATTTTCACAATGCAAAACAGGGCATGCCACCCAGTGGGCAGGCGATAGCTGTGAACTCAACTCAACGAATGCGCTGCAGCTCAGGCTCCCGCTATAGTTCGCCGGCTCAAGAGGCTGCAGTGCGGCCTCGTGCCTTCTCAGCAACACAAGATTGGATGCATGATTGACACAATGCACGGCTGACCTGGATGTTGTACTGAAGACCGTCGGTGCTGACAGTCTTGATGGTGCCCTGCGCGTAGGGGTACTGACTCTGGGTGTATGTGAGGGTGGCTGGTCCATGCAGGGTCACACCCCTGCACTGGTTCAAGTATATTCCTCCCACCAGCGCATTCTGCACATGGCGCACACAAGTCATGCTTTGCTATGCTCCCAGCCTCAATGGATCAGACATCCCTTGACTTGTGAGCACTAGGCCAGACAGGTTGTCGGAGACCTATTTTGACATGTGTCACTTCAAGAATCAACTGGGCCGGCACTGCCCGAATTACTCAGAATTTTAGTAATAAGTTTGGCATATAGAGTAGAGGGCAATGTGAGAGGGGTGGCGGTGCGTGCCGTGTAGACGAGGGTGCTGCCTGAAAGGTCTATCTCGAAGGCAGACGTGCGCGTCTGCAGGCAGGTCACCAGAATGTGCGCTTCGAGCGCCGAATCCGGCTGAACCTGGTAGCTTCCAGGCTGCAATTTTACTCCTGCACCAGTGCACTGCACGTCATGCATGCATGATGACATGCATTGTGGGCATCAGACACATTATTCGCTGCCCCTCATCGCACAAATTTACATCAGCGAGCTATGATCTCCACATACATACTGCGGTATCAAGTGTTCTCAAGTGACATCTTCTGGCCATCTAAACATAATGGGTTGTGCCACAATCCTGTTGCAATTCACATACAATGGTACCTTTCATTCGACACGGATGCCAGGACCACAATAAAACAACTGATTGAGCTCCAAGAGAGAAAGTATCGAGCGTGAAATACCTGACACGGCTGCATTCTGCTGCGCAGCGGAAAGAAAGTTGGAAAGATCTGTGCCATCTATAAGAGAGCTCTGCGGCACATACTGTACCACGCCACTCGCTTGTTTTGGAATTTTCTTGTGAGCTGTATTCAGGAGTTTTGCGGCCTTATTGGCAAAAGACTTGAAGTCAGGCTCTCCGGCTCGTGCTGCTTCTGGTGCAAGTGCCGGGATCTCCCAAAACTCCTGCAGGGCAGTGTTTTTTCTTCATATGCAGCTTGGCGCACTTCACACCTCAACTTGCGCCGGTATCTGAGCTTATTTCGAAGAATTGTAATGGGAGTCAACGCAACATCTTTTTATGTACTATTCCGAAGCCCAGGCTGTAAGTCAGGAAAAATGTCATTATAGATTATTTGAGAAAGTATGCTAGCATACCCGTGCACCAGCCGCGGTGTGAATGCAGCTGCATGTCAAAAGTAGGAAAAGTTGCCATACATGGAAGGTTGACAAAGCAGTCCTTCGGCTGCAGCGATGACTTTCACGCATCAGTGGCATTCTAATATACACTACATTTTCAAATGTCTTGTGCAGTGCTATACAGACAGGGGCCGAGCTTGGCTTTCTATTGAATAGCTGTTGCGGTAATACTTTGAAGTTCAACCCCAGATGCAACGTCATCTCCCCGCAAAAGATTCTAGAAAGGGGTTTGACGAAACTTTGCTGCATGCATCTGTGCTATTTTATGATTTGTAAGGAAAAGCCACCCTAATGTACAATTGCCGTCATTCCCTTCTTGGCAGTCTGCCAATGGCAGACTCTCACAGGAAGGCCGCTGGCCCCTTTGGAATATTTGCATGCACTTTTTGACGTCATATGAGTGCATGCATGCACGGTGCACCGAAATTTCGCCTACTAAAAAGAAATTTTACTGTATTAGTCACGAAGTCTTGGCTGCATGTTGTATGCCACGTTGACATCAGCTATTATTGGAGCATCTATTTTAAGCTCAAGCAGCTGCATGCACTGTCTGCCAGATGATCAAGACTTCATGCAGAGACCTAGGTGCACGGCGCCCTTCAAACCTTAAATGTCAACATCATGACAATAAAGTGATCCGATCAGTTTATAGTCATGATAAGTATGGCAGTGATGAGTCATCACTGCCATGGCCGGGGTAACACCGGCAGCAGGCTGCTGAAAGGAGCTTTATGAAATGCATCAAGGATTGTCTTCTGACCTTTCACATGTACACGTGTACACTTGAGCCAGTCTGGTCCACATAATTCACTTTCTATGCCCAATTGTCTAAACACACCGTTGCATCAATCCACCAGTATCGGCCAAGGTCCCAGTGAAAACCGCTTGTGCATTTTTTTGGAGGCAAAAGGAAGTGCCAAGGGACATCTCCAATGCTCCTTGGCACTTTCTTTGGCCTGCTGCCAGCGTGGCACTCGTAGTTTACCTGTGACATAACGATGGCGTCTATGTAGCCAGCTGTTTCTCGCAGACAATTCAACTCACACTCTGACAGTCCAATGCCATCATGCCCGCCAGTCTGGGGCCATAGCATGTCATTCAAATTCCCAGCCCCTATCTAGCACAGATCTTTTCAGACTGTCAAGTCACCATTACCAATAAGCACTCTTTTGGAAAGTTCAGATCCATCTTCATTTTGTCTATACCCTGTGACCAACCTCACAGCCTGAGGTTCTCCCTTGTTGGCACTTTGTCTGCCATATCGGTTTAAATTGCCTAGACCAAAAAGCTGTTATATAAACCTTTGGTGGTGTGGCTCTTATTGCCCCGGTTGCCAAAAGCTACACGTTGTGATCTTGCGCACTAGCTAGATCTGCGTGTGCACTGTAATGAAACCTTTGCCCTACCATTCCCACCCGCTGTGGCACATAGTTACTGACAAGTGTTTCGCATCATTCAAACAAGTTGTCGCTGCTGCTGCACACATGACTAAAGCTGCATCAGTTTTGATGCGCCAACCTGCTGTGCACCATTGCCATATATTGAAAGTATAAAAATGCATCCTAGTGTACAAAAGGCAATAGTGCAAAGTTTGTGGGATCATCAAAAGACTCAGCTAAAGTTATGGAGAACCACTTATGTACACACGATTGATAAAATACTGCCATGGCTTTCAACCAGCAAACCACCAGTCAATGAGAGGCACTCTCACCAACACAGCGGTAGACACATGGCCAACCTTGAAACTTATATATAAAAATGCCTAACGTCGGCCAAAGAGCACCCTTGCATGGCACTGCAATTTGCCAGCTCAGGTGCTACTTGAAAACATCAATTTTGTTGAATAAAATGGTGGAAGAAAATCCCACCCGTCGCAGCTGTGCGCCTTTACTACAGAAAGATTAAACTAAAACTTGCTACAGGCAAGACATATCCTCTAGCACCCGCCAAAAGGAAACAAGGAAAAAAAAAAGCTTGCGAGTGAGCGCATGTCCGCCACAAGCCGCTTGTAAACCAGTGAGGAAGGTGGAATGAAATGCATGAAATCACGAAATTCATCAGCTTAAATGTGGAAATCCAGAGCGGGGAAACACATCTTGCATGGGCCGCACACACATACTGCCTTTTCCCCCAGGCAATTGGCATAAGCCCCAGCAGGTGTGGCGGCCCATGGGCCCTGCAAATTTCCTTGGAAAGGGGAATCACTGGACCCTTTCCACGGCTCTGGAGATCGCATGCTGGGCGATCAGGTCAGCGTTCCAGCGCTGTCCTGAAAGCTCAGCTGGCTGGCGGCAGGCAACGCCCCCGCAGCCCCGCTACCCGATTCTGCGCTGCCCAGCTGCAGGTTTGGGGCAGCTGCCGCGGTGATGTCACCGCCGGCAGCTGCCTGGAAGCTGGACACCCCGGGAGAAGCTGCTGAGACGCCGACAACGTTGGTGACGTTGACTAAGTAAATGGGGGCCGCGTAGTTGGCCTGGCTGCGCGCGCAGCCGGCGTCGGTGGCAAAGGAGTTGTTGCGGAAGGTGATGCCGTTGACATTGAAGACTTGGATGGGAGTGTTGGCGACCTCGTAATTCGCCTGGCGCGTGTTGCTGTCCTCCGCGCTGCATGCATGCATGACAAGCGCATCAATCAGTGAGAACCTGACTGAAAGCCTTGAGACACCGCATTGCTGGGGAGCTGCAAAAGCCTGCTTCGACGTTCATGCCGCATCAGAGACACAGTGTCAAGCTGCATGCATGATATGCAGGCCCAGGCCCAGGCAAGCTGCAGACACCTACTCCGCAACCTTCTCAAGCTTCAAATCCTTGAATTGCAAGAACCAAAGGACAGGAGGTACAGTCAGGCATGTACTGCGTCCAGCATGACTATCGTGTCCATGCTCCACATGCGCTTGATGACATGCCCCCAGAGCATGAATGTAAAGGACATTGCAACAGAGGTGACACTGTTCCATGGGTTGCTCTGCATGTCAGAGCCTGTAACATGCAGAGCATGACTAATCAGACCCACCTGCACATGATGTTGCGGAATCGGTTGTTGGAAACTGTGACAGTGGCTGCGCTTGTGATGAAGAGCGCGCCGAGCTGCGGCCCCGTAATGTTGTTGTTGAGGATCTGCACGTTGACGTGGTTGTTGTACAGGATCGGGTGGTCGGGCGTTGTGGCAGCATACAGTGCGATCCCCTGCGCCTCGTTGTTTATGACGTTGTTGCTCACCTGCCAAACAGCAGCATAACATGAGCATCAGGCCATCTTTCGAGTCTTGCACTGGCAGAGAGCAAACATTTACGTATTCATCTGGACGTTTTTCACCGGATGACCTCAACATGGGGCACCCTATTACAACATGCAAGGCAGGCATCAGGCCTGGCTCGGGCAAAGGGGAACTACATGATCATTCTATTTTGTCTTATCAAGTTAACGACAGGATCAGGAAGGCCGTCAGCAGCTTCAACTTGAAGTGCAAAGCAACCACCACAGGAATTTGCTTTTGCTCAGTCACATCCAGGTGTCAGGCCTGGCTGCACATGTTTGCATTGCTCTGCAATTCAGCGCCCTTGACCAAGCATATCACCGCGGCACCGAGTTCAGACAAAAAAGGAAAAATTCCAGCATGAGAGAGGGGCTCACGACAGTGTCACGGATGAAACCGCCCTCGCGCGCGCCAAAGCTGGGAGTCAGCTCGATGCCGTGGTAAGCCACATGCTCGATGGTGTTGTAGCTGATGTTCCCGGTGCTCGCGCGCAGCGTGAATCCCCTCCCCCGGCAGTTGGAGATGTAGTTGTACAGCAGGCTGCGCAGACAGACAAGCGCATCAAATGCTGAACAGGCAATGCTGCGCGCACAGGTTGTGATTTGTGAACAGAGGAGTATGTCTCACAAAGGCCTTCTCAGGATTGCAAGGGGCAAAAGCATCTTTGTGGCGAGGACTGCTCATGTGCCCAGCGTGGGATGCAAGGACCTGTATTTGTTGCCGCTGCGCGAGGGGACGGTGATAAAGCTGTTGAAGGGCATGCCGTTGAAGCCAGAGGGCCAGGACGTCAGCTTCGCCTGGGCACATCGCACAGAGACAGGCAATCAGCCTGCTGCTTACCAATGCATGAGCAGCTCTATCACGCGGACGATGCCTATAAATTTTGTGATGCAAACAGCAACACCAAGGCTTTGACTGACATATATTTCTAAATGAAGCAACAATCTCCACCATTCATTGACTGAAGTTGCAACCTCCTCTGGTTGCGTGCATGTCAGGAACAAATCCACAGCTTGAAAGGGGCAGGTCCACTGACAGGCAGGTTGGCCTTGCATGCTTGCCTTGTAGTAGGTATAGCCCTCAAAAGTGCCTCCAAAGACTTGGTCCTGTGTGGCGGCCGGCACGGGCGCACTGGTGGCAGTCATGGTCGACACAGTGGCGCTGCCCAGGAGCCTGCCTGCCGGATTGTACACGTTGATGGAGTCGCCGGTGTTGAGCTCGTCTGTGTTCAGGACGTTAGAGCCCAGGGTGAGTGTGCTCTGGCTCTGCTGTGAGGCTGCCACTGTGTACATGCGCCCGTGGATCGCTATAGCATCGTCACCTGCAGGTTCCGCATCATCAGAAGTTTGAAATGTAGAGTTTTGAATTGCCAGGAAGCAGATTGTTGTTCCGCTTGACTGCAATTGCTCAGCTTGGCAGTAAAGAGCAAGAATCAGCTTCACCATGCAGACTGCCCTTGCATGCCCCTATCTGGGAGTCACACAGTACTGAATCAGGCTGCTGCAATATACGCTACCACAACAAAGTGGAAGAGCTCGAGGTCAGGCCGATTTGCTGCAACCCAAAAATTGACCATAGTCTGTGCAGTCAAGGAACTTGCCAGCGCCCACAAAGCGGCAGTAGGTGATGGAGGGCCCGGCCTTGGCGGAGGTGCTGTGGTAGCCGTCGTGGATGGATGACATCAGCGCCCCCGCCGTGGGGGTCAGGTTCACGCGCCTGAGCAGCCACAGACACGCCCTCACTATGCACTCCCGAATCTTGCGATGCCAGATCTTGTGTTGCCTGGCATGCATGTGCAGGCAAATCTCTGGAGAGCACGAACAGTGACAGCCTAAGAGCTTGTGTGGCTCAAGCAAGCTGTGTAGCCTTGCTTTCGTGCCTCAGGGGACTCTAATGGATTTTGAGTCCTCAGTGTGCCTGCCTGAAGGGGATTTATGGGTTCTTAAGGAAAACTTGGCTTACAATTTAGGGGGTTTAAGAGGGAGATGGCTCACAGGAGGGTATTGCTGCCCTTGGGTGTGCCATCGTAGAACCCAAATCCGGCCGCCATGAACAGATTGAAGTCCTTGAGCACAACGTTGATGCAGCTGTACATTGCTACTCCTGTGTTGTCAGTCGGCTGCGTGATCTGCCCATGCACAGACAGTTTGCCCTCTGAGAAACCACCGTTCACCACATTGACTATCTGGAGGCCAGAATCCTATTTATCCTTCCTCTTGGGAATGTGACCCTCTCTGACTGCAATCAAGGTGTGCTTGATGCAGAGGCATTCCTTTTTGGGCTACCTGAGCATGCACTCAGCGTGCACAAGATCACAGATTTGTCGAATTGCTCACCACGACTGTGTTGTTGACGTTGATAAGGCCCGGGTCTTGGCGCAGATACATGGAATAGGTGTCGTTGCTCAGCTGCTGCACAGTCCTGAAGTCCACCACAAAATCTGCACACAAGACCCTCCACTTGACTATGTACAATTGGACGATCCAAGAACATCAATGTGCATGCAGATGGTGCCCATCTGTCTTGCACAATCTGTCTATGGGGCATGCATTTGATGCCTCTTGTGGAACAGCATTGATGCAAGTGCACCAGAGAGAGAGAAAAATGACAAGGTAAAAAGGAGATTGGGGGACAGACTTGTGCCATCGCGGTATGGTGGCAGCACGAGCCCGTTCTCATACACCACGCCCCCGCCGGCGTAGCCTGTGCTGTACCGGGTGATTATGCGCTGCCAGGCCGGCAGGAAGTCCGGCTGAATCTGCACATAAGCCAGCATGCCAGTTGATCTGATGCTAAGCAGAGCTTTGTTGGGTCTGATGCAAACTTGGAGAATTCCATAATCTGACGGCTGCAGCATAGACAGTCACTTCTGCTCAACCACTCGCACCCAGCTTAACTGGAGGGTTTAGACATTCAAGAGAGGCAGTAATTATTTATAATGGGGGCTGGCTGCAAACCTTGATGGTGTAATTCAGGTTGTCAGAGCCGATTGCCAGAATGGTGCCCTGGCCAAAGGGCCACTGGTCTTGCACGTAGGTCATGTTGGCTGGCCCGGTCAGAGTCACCCCGTTGCAGCTGTCCAGCACAATGCCCCCAATCCCGGCGTCCTGTGCACACCCACACACCTGCCTTAGCCCCAGTAAGTCCCATATTCTCTTTTAGTCCGCCCAATCTAGACGAGCACCTAGGGAAGGTGGGACAGTCGTGTTATGGCCTGCCCAAATGTGAGTCGAGCTGCAAAACCAGGTGCTAGGGAGCTCAAAACAACAGCAAATTCACAGATAGGTGAAGTTTGAAACTAGGAATTGCGCAGGCAAGCGCCTACGTGCGGACCGCTCTAGTTGCAAAATTTTCTGGGCGCACGTTGAAAGAAGCTTCCGGAAAGGCTGGCATGCTGAGCAACAGCAAAATACGTGTCCAGAACCTCATATGCGTCAATGAGATCGATTGATGGCCGCACCGTGAAGGACAGGGAGCTCCCTGAGATGTCGATCTTGAAGGGTGCAGTGCGGCCAGAGCAGAGCAGGTAGACGTGGGCATCAGTTGAGAAGGGCAGGACGCTATAGTTGCCACTCTGCAGCTGCACTCCTGCCAAGTGGCATGCACATGGGACATTTAGCCTAAAGTCACTTTATCAGCCACATCTCTCTATTTCTGTAAACTAGACATGGTCCGCCAGTAGGCACTCGCTTGATCAAGTACCATTTTCTGTACTTCCTGTAAACTTGCTGCTGTTTTGAGCTCCAGCAGTCTGCAGCTCAATTTTAGTTTGGGCCAGATCCTGGTGCCCCATGCATGGCGAGCAGCTCCTGAACAATGGGCAGACTGATGAAGGTGCATGGTGTGCAAGACAAGGCAGAAGAGCATACCGGTGACTGCCGAGTTCTTGTGCCCAGCTGTAAGGAAGTCCGAGAAGTCCTTGCCATCCAGGACGGTGCCATTGGGGTTGTAAGTGAGGGTGCCTGATGCCGCCGCGACCAAGCTCACAGCACTCTGAGTGGTCTGCAGGAGGACGGATTTTGTGCTGTCCTTCACTGTGAGCAGTGTCAGGGCTGCTTCAATGCTTGCAGGCGACCCTTCAGCCACCACATCCTGCAGCAAACAGCTGTTGGTCAGTGATCACCTTCGTATTTTTATTCAAGGGGCCACAGGAAAGGCAAGTTCACGTGTTATCGTTACGAAATAGAGGTCCCTATTTTGAGCCCGGATGTTGACATCGTGGTGTGTCAAAATGTTCGACCACCCACTTACTAGTCAAGAGTGAGTTGCTTGTCCTTAAGATGACATTTTAGATACACTGCAAGGAATTAATCACACAACGGGCACCGTTAGTATGTTCTTTCAACCGGCATCCCAAGCAGGCTCTAGTGCAGCCAAAGTGTCGCAGAACCCCCCAGCAACAAGTCTAAAGAAGAGGACTTCTCAATTTGCATAGTATGGTATGGCACACACATGCAAAAGCTGTGCTGCGAGAGTATCTTGACCGTAGACTCAGAAAGACGAGTCACACTGCTGCAAGCTGCAAGAGCTTAAGAAGGCCTTCAAACCTTGTGCAGGAGGGATACCAAGACCAAAACATTGTGGAATAAGAGGAAGCTTCCAGCGTGCGCGGCTGTACGTCTCTGTCTTCCGACATCTTATAGCATACTTACGGACTCAGCACAAGACGGATATGCCACTGAAGAGTTGCTTCCTTGAATACTACCAGCACCCAGGAATATTGTCTGAGAAGTGTGGGAAGCACACCTGGGACTCGGCTCCAGAGATCAGAAAAGAGCCGAGTAGCAGGATGGTCATGAGGGTGGCCATGACCCGCAAACTGAAGTAGGACTCTTTCCCAATCCTAGCACTGTTAGGCAGATTGGACTTCCTTACGCGAAAGGCTATTGACGAACAGCGTTTGAGCGCGCCCGGCGCCGCTGTGAAAGGTAGTAAACACTGGTCAGCTGTCGTACTCTTCTTTGAAAGATTTCTTGTCGTACACATATCGCCAAAAGAGGCAGCTGTAGCACCCATGCATGCTAATGCTAACAATTGGCAGCCAATTGGGAAGCACGTCATCTAAGCTCCAGCGCACTGAAATCAGAGAATTGGTCCCAGTAAGAATCCCTGTAGGACTTTCAGAAGATTCTGGCTCATCCCAGCATGATATATTTCTTACCACTTTACGACTCGAGAATATTCATTGAATCAGCAATTGGAATATATTGCAACATGTGTTGCAATATGGATCATCCGGATATATTGCATCAGAACTAGTGCTCTGGTGCCATATAGCATGGCCATGGTGTGACAGTGGTGTCTAGGATTGTTGCAAGATCGATCCTGGAAGGATGTCCTGCAAGCGGCACACTCACTTGCTAGCACCGCACTGCAGTTGCGCACTTCAATGATATGATTGGATCCAACAATTCTTGCCTGTAAGTGCAGGAAACAGACCAGCCCTAATTAGCAGGTACCTAATAGCTGCCTGTGCGCTAGCTGCGCTGTGCCAGGACTCAAGAATTGATGTGCTACTTTATTTCAGACACGCCTAGCTGACCTGTTCTAAACCTACCTACCAAATAATTGTTCCCTGGTTCTGACCCGCCACCTTCTGAACGTCTGCCTGCTGATCACTGTCACGACACTCTGTCATGACACTCTGTCGGCACAAACCACTGAGCAGCAATCTGATCGACAGCTATCCGGCGTCCTAACATGCTCCAGCTTCATCCCAGAATAGAGCCCAGAATCTGCCTAGAGGACCTGGAACACTCCAGTTCTGTCCAATATACAGCCCAGAACTCTTTCTAGAGGACCTGGAACAGCCCGGTGCAGACGCCGGTCTCGTAGATCTCAAACTCGCTGAGCAGGCCGTCCATCGCACGCTTGAGCCCTGCCGCATGCGCGCCGGCCACCCCAAGACCGGCCGCCACGTCATCGACGCTGACTGGACGCTTCTGGCCGCGCATCCACGCCAGCAGCTGCTCCTGATCCACGCTGACTCCCTGCTGCGTGCCCTGCACCGCACATGGCATTGCTTCTCATAATCTTCACAATTTGGCAATTTCAACGGTCAAAAGAAGTATAGACAAGTGAATGCCTGGTGGGCTGCTTTTCCCATTCTATGTTACACGGCTTGCAAAGTTGCTTCACGGCACGACTGACATGCCAGTCACAGGTATAACACAAGGGTAATTAGAAATCTCTGGCAGAAGAGTGCATGAAGGTGAGGAAGTGTTCGTGCCGGGGTTCTGTGCACAAGGGGTGTGGGTGTTGAGTTCAAGAGATGGTCTGGGCTGCTCACCGGCTTCTCGTGGCCGGAGGGTGTCTTCGGCTCCTCCATGCTGGCGTCAGTCTGCAGCATCGGCCTCTGCTGCTTGCTCGCCGGGGTCTCAGAAAACTGCGCGTCACATGGATTTCCCACTCAGGCACGTGGGTCCCAACCAAGCCATTGGCAGCCAGCTGAAACAAGGCAGTGGAAATCTGGTCGCTCTTGCTCTTATAGCCATCGAGCAAGCAGGTAATTGGTGACGTGGCAAGGTATGAGGTGATGTGGCAAGGAACGATGATCACAACAAACAGGATTCGGCAAATTTACTTTATGTGGGGACATAAGAGCTCATTGATTACCTGGTCGTTGGAGGGCCACACGGAGGGGTCCCAGCTGACGCGCTTGCTGCCCAGTCCGGTTGCCCCCTTGATGGCCGACTTCTGCAGCGATGCCGGCGCGGATGCTGGCCCAGCGCCGCCCAGAGAGCGGCGGCGCACCGGCGTCCCCGTCCCGTTCTCCTCCGCTGAGTCACCTGCTGCTTCAGTACACAGCCGAGAGTTGATTGACTTTGGTCTGTATCTTTCTTTGGCAGCCCAATGATTACACAGCAATGCAATTAATGCAATGATCTGCACAGCTGCTTGTGCTGTCAGGTGAAAGAATCGTTGCTGCACCTTTCACAGATACCAATACTGGTATAATATGGAAAGAAAGTCCAACACATACATGGTGGCATGCAAACCCGATACTTATGTGTTGTACATGCAAATATATCCTTGGTATATTAAGCTCTGAAGAAAAACCTGCAGCTGCGGCCGCCGCGCTGCGCAGCCCCTGCAGCTCGGCGGCGAGTGCGCTCAGCTGGGCCTCGAGCGCGGGGCGCGCGTCGGCCGCCTCGGCCAGCTCAGACTGCAGCCGCGCCTTCTCGGCAGCCGCCACCTCCGCCGCGCGCGCGGCTTCCGCCCTGCTTTCCTCCTCGATCCCGGCCAGCCTGCGCTTCTCCCTCAGCTGCTCCAGCTCGGATGCCAGCTTCTCCTTCTCAGCCTCCGCAGCGGCTTGCGCGGCAACCGCGCGCTGTTTCTCGGCCTCGGCCTCCGCCAGGCGCGCTCGCTCTCGCGCCAGCTCAGCGGCTGCCTGCTTCGTGGCTTCCTCCCGCAGCTGCGCAGCAGCTGCCTTGTCGGCGACTGCGGAGGCCTGCATTCCCTGGATTTCCTTCCTCGCAGCATCCATGTCTTTCTGAGCAGCCTTGGCGGCCTCCAGAGCCCTGGCAAGCTCCTGCTTCTCGGCCAAGGCCTCCTCCAGCCGGCGGTTGATCTGCGCAACGGCAGCATCGCTCTCTGCTGCGCTGCTCGCTGGTGTCTCGGCTTCCGCCAGCTTCTTTTCCAGTGCGACCTTCTCCGTTGCCAGCTCCCGCTGGGCGCTCAGCAGCTGTTCCTTCTCGGACTTCCAGGCATTTGGCGCAGCCGCCGATGCCCGAGCCTCTTCCAATGCTGCTGCACTCTCCGCTCGCTGCTTCTCCAAACGCTGGCTCCATTCCTCTGCCGCCTGTGGCATTTTGGTGTATTCTCAGACCAATGGTTTAGAAGTGACACAGCAGGATCCCATTTCTCAGCATGTCTGCAGGGCCTCCCAAGAGCAGCGTTCAAACAGTAATTATAAGGAGTTCCGCGGATGTTGCAGGGCAGGGAGGAAAAGTCTCGCGCCTTTTGGCGGCCGAGGTCCCTGGCCTTGCGCATGGAATCCATCAGGCGGCCGTTCACGCGCTCAGCCACCGCCGCCTCTATGCGCTCCTCGATTGCCGCTTCCGCCTGCCGGCGTGCATCCGCAGCCGCGCTTGCCACCTGCGGCCAGCACACCACCATGGTGAGTTGCCCGCCTGGCTAAACTGAATTTTGTGAACAACCTATGCAGCAGCATTCTGTAAAGCGATACAAAATGCCATCAAGTTGAGCAACTCCCAACGTCTCAGTGACATCTGTTTAAAAGCCAAGCACAACACAGCATCATGCATATGGAGTGGCTTGGTCAGAGGCGAGCATTGTTGCACTCTTCCCCAGTCACAATGGCCACTCACCCGGTCCTCCTGCGCCTTGTGCGCGCGGTCGAGGTCGGCCTGCAGCTGCTTGCACGTCTCGCGCAGCTTATCCACGGCCGCCGCGGCCTCGGCCGGCGGTTCCGGCGCCAAGCTGCGTTCCCTCTGCTGCTGCTGCACCGACGCGTCCTCGTCATCGCTGTCGCTCAGCAGCGCCCTCCCGCGCAGCCGCTTGCCTTGCGACCCCAGCGCCTGTGCAGGAACCATTGCACTTGTTAACCTACATCCTAAATAAATAACCTACAGTATAGTACAATATTGTAAACTACAAGCTACTGGTTAAGGCCTAAATACTAGGAAGGGCGTTGATGTTGTCTATGTCAAGTTCCAGGCCAGGATTTGAGATGACTGACCGGGCTGCCGGCCCCGTCCGAGCCGTCCTCGAGCGCAGCAGTCGCCGCCGGCGACGCGCGCGGCCGCTTCGTCGGCGTGGCGGCCTTGGCCGGTGCGTCGCTGTCGGCCGCCGCAGCGCCGGCGTCCCGGGCGCTGGAGATGCGCTTGGCGGCGGATTTCTCGCGGGCGGCCAGCGCCGCGCGGCGCGCGGCTTTGCGCGCCAGCTTTCCCAGCTTGCCCTTCTTCGCCTCTCGCTCATCCTGCTCGCATGTGCACATCTGACTGCTCTCAGTCGCTCTAAGCGGCAGCCATTGTGTCTTTGCAAGACACAGAGTAAGGCAATGCTGATGCTATCAACAGGACCTTGATCTTGAAGGAGCTGGCATGTCACGTCCTTCCTATTAGGATGCAATGTCGGCACCTTGCTTGGGTTTCAGAAATATAGTCAGCTCACCTTGCCGCCATCAGCCGCCTTCTTGCGCTTCAGGGGCGTGCTAACTCTGGCCTCCTCCTCTGGGGCTTCTTCATCCTCTGGCGCTGCCTCCATGCTGTCATCCACAGCGCCCGCCGACAGCATGTCCGCATTCTCCTTGTCGCTCCCTGCAGCCTGCATGCGTGATGCCCAATCTTTTCACCCATGCTCCATCACATCAAGGTGATCTTCAAGGACACATTTTACACGCATGTCCCACAGCACCTTGCAGTCCTTCCCCGCTTGACTGTCCTACTGCTTCCAATACCCTCCTTGCAAACAATCATGTGCAAGAGGGTCTTTACGAGAGAGCTGGGCTCGGCAATAGTAATCTCAACGGCTTTCATTGTTGCCTTGAAATGGATAGCCGAAGGATTTACATTTGCAAAAGATCTTAAGGCGCACCTTGGCGGGCTTGCTGGTGGGGGCGTCCTCGTCAGCAGCGCGGCAGAAGGTGCAGACGAATTCCTGCCCCGGCGGCAGGGCCTTGGCGCGCTTCTTGCCCAGCACGCATTTGACGTGCTGCCAGGTCTTGCAGGTGTCGCACTCGATCATGTCGCGGCCGTCGTCGGCCGTCACTCCGCAGGTGCACTTCACCACCCACCCCTCGCTGATGTCCGAGTTCGTCAGCACCTGCTCCAAAACACAGATCTTTAGCCCGCCCAATACTGGGGAGATGCTCGCCGATGTGATGGCGACAGGATATGGCCTGCCCACTTCAACATCAAGAAATGGAAACGGGGCCGGGGAGCTCAGAACACTAGAATTTGGACGAGTCGATGACAGAGACTCAGATTTGTGTTGAAAACCTAAACAACATCAATGTGCGGACCATCACTAGTTGGTGTTAGCAAAATCATCGGCCAACTGTTTCACAGAAGTGAAGGTGGCCAGGAGATCACTTGCACCCGGCTGCGTGTCAGGACAAGTAAGCAAATGATTTTGCGCTTGAGTTGGGGGCATGCATGCATGCAGGTGACCATGCACCGTCCACATGTGGCAGCTTTACTTCGGTTAGAAAGAACCACCTTGGCTGCATCGTCCGAGCCGCTATCTGCCGCACCAGCCTGCTTGGCGGGCCGCTGGTTACGGCCTTTTGGCTGCCTTGAGGCCCTACGGCCCCTGCCCTGTTTGGCAGGCGGCTCCTCCTCTCCAGAGGACGCCTCGCTGCATGCAGCTTCCTTTGCCGGCGACGCCGCCTCCGGCTCTGACTCAGACGCTTCACTGCTGGCTGACTTCAAAGCCTCTGCCTGCTCGCTGCCTGACTTGGTTGCGGCCTCGCCGATGACCTCGCAGTCGGAGTCATCGCCGTCGGACGCAGCCTCCTGGGACGATGAGTCATCAGCTGCGGCGCCTGCCGCCTTGCGCCCGCGCTTCGGCTGCTCGCTTGCAGATGCACCCTCGCTGTCGCTCCCTGGCAGCTCATCTGTGCCCGCCAGCATTACCTGTCAGGGTCTCATGAATGCCCACAAACAAGGATCCCTGCTGCTTTGACTCTGCAAGCAGTCTTCCTGTGCTGAGACACTCGAGAGCAAGTTGTGCCACATGGTCATGGTTTTGCAGGCATTCATCTCCGCATGACGTGTCAGTGGCTTGTCACAACACCTACCAACAGACAGCTTGGGGTTGTCACCTGGCTCTGACTCTGAGGAGGTCTCTCCGGCGCTGGCAAACTCCTGGCGCGCTGCCTTGCTCCGGCCTGCGCGCGCATCCTTGGCACGCGGCTCTGTCTTCGCCTCTGGGTCCGCCTGCGGCTCTGCCTTGGCTGCAACCTCTCTCTTCACCTCGCCCTCCTGCCAGGGCACCAGGGGGATGTTACGAACAAAAAATGCTGTCCCTCACCAAATGCAGCATGGGGCAAAGGGGAGATGTAAGATGGCTGAAGGGTGCAAAGGGCAGGAAAGTGGGCAATTCAAGTCAGGGCAACTTAGTGGAGCCAGTGCAGAGGGTCACCTTGATCGGAGGCAGCTCAATGCTCTCCCAGCAGGCGCACTTTGCTAGCCGCTCCTCGTCCTCTGCTGTCAGCTGCATGCATGCGCACGTGCCATCAGCGCGCCACACATTCATAGGGGAAGCATCTCACATCTGCATTGCTGTGCGGCCTTGCTTGATGGCTCTCATGACAAACCATTGGAATTTTGAAGGCCAGAGCCATTGGGGAGGATGTCCGCACCTGCATGGCAGTGTTGGTGGCCTCCTGCTTGCTGCTCTCAGCAGAGCTCTTGGAGTACCTCTTCCTGGTGACGCTCTTGCGCCGCTCCTTCCTATGCTTGGTCTCTGCAGGCACAGACACGAGATGTGGCTACTTTTATAATGGACTGGCACGGGCAATGTTTTGTTGGTTGCAGTGACGTCCATTTCAGAGATTAAATAAGGCATTACTGACCTTCCAGCATGCCAGCATCGTCCAAGTCAACCCTCGGTGTCACATTCCCAATCTCTTGCAGGACCTGCGGGCATTGGCAAAAATGTGGCCTTGAAAATGAGAGAACTTCCATTGGACATCGGCAGAGGTCAGCCTCATGGTCTCTGTTCAAATTCTGTGTGCTTTGAGTGAATGTGAGTACGGCGAGCATTGAGCGTCTGTGCTCGCAGCAAGAAAGCAGGAAGATAAAGAATCGTCGAAAGGACACTAACCTGGGGCTGCGGGACTGAGGGAAGGGCAGCCGGTGTGCTTGCCGGGGGACCTGCAAAAATAACCAGAAGATCACTTGATTTAGCCATGCGAAAGATTACCATGCCACCTAGGATAGCCATGCGGGCCTGGAAGTCCTCCGGCCGCCAGCAGTGCAGAACGGCAACACTCTCAGGAAGCACGTTGCGTAGCCTTGCCGTGCATTTAGGCACATGGATATGTGCGTGTTCATGTTGACATGTCCAGTGCAAAGGAGAGGCCGATTTGTACCGGGCAGGGGCAGAGGCAGCGCTTCGGTGTCCTGCAGGCGAACAGCAGCCTGACTGATGGCGTCGAGCACAAGAGGAGCAAGCTTCTTGTTGAGCAGGATGCCGACGCGCTCGTCCCCATCCGCTGTCTGCACCCTCGCCACCTCCAGGTGCTGCTTCCTGCATGATGACTCAGCATTGTGATCTCAGAAAGGAGCCATTCTCACCCAATCCTGGGCAATGAACCTCAAACTGAATGGACAGCTTTCCATTTGGATGGAGAATTCATTATCGGATTGAGTGCACTGGCTGCTCTGCTGCCCCATGCTGTCATGCTGAGAATTACACAGTGTTAAGGAGCTATCAGCCAGAAAGGGGAATGTGGGCGGTTGCTTGCCTGGCTCGGGGGTTCTCAAGCTTGAGCCTCTTGAAGAGCTTCAGAGTGGGCTGCAGGGCAGGCATGATCGCGCCAGTGATCAGGTAGAGGTCAGTGAAACGCTTTCTGCACGCAGGCACACACAGAACAATCATGGGGTGGTGCATTCAACTTCAGGTGGCGATGGGTTCTGTTCATCTGCAAATAGATCAGGCCAGCCACTTCAAGCTGGCAGGCAACTTATGTGGCTGCATCCAATTCGTGCAGTTTGGGGACATCTCCAGCTCATAGTAAAAATCGAGACACTCACTTGCCGGGGTCCTTGCGGTATTCCTCCTGCCACCTCTTCTCCATCCAGTCAGACTCCTGCTTGTCTGCCTTGACCCGCTTGTACTTCCCAGCGAACTCTGCAAAGCAACCAGCCAGCTCAACCCCTTACTGTCATGCTGACTTCCAACGCCCAGGCCCAGGGCCACATGCAACCTCAGCCATCACACAGGCTTCACATCGTTGTTTGCTGAACCGCTGATGACACACAAAAAGAAAGCATCGGTGTCAGGCACGTCTTTGAGGCGCACCCTGGTAGGCCATGTTTCCTGCTGAGAAGCCAGCATTGGGCCTGATGATGCACATGTATGTGCCCTTCTTGCCTCTGTCGGCCTTTGTAACCCGCCGCCCGTCCTTGTTGCACTCCATCGCCTGCATGCAATGCTCTTCAGCAAACATCCTATTCCTTTTCCACCAAATTGGAGGCAGAAAACCATGATGACCCCATCACATGCACTAAGAAGACCTGACATGTGCTCAGGAATATCAGGCAGAAGGCCATTCTGTAATCGGTGGAAGCAGGTACGTGGTCTAAAAGCACACCAGCACATACTGCTCGTTGCCCGTCCCTCCATGGGTCATGACGTAGAAGCCGCTCCTGCTCTGCTCATTCTCTGCCAGCTCGGCCTTCAGCACCTCCAGAGCTTTCTGATACACACACAACAACATTGGATCTGTACATGCATAACCACAGTACCGGTCTATTTGAAGGCCGCAGTAGAGACACGCTTCCTGGAGTAGAGCAGCCTGGCATTTGCTATGCAACAAGCAATGATACCGAGGTGCTGCTGCATGTCATTGCTACAAAAAAGTCTTGACTGTGTGTGGATGGGCAAAGCTGTCACAGCGCAGGCATGCAGCAAGCTGACCTCGTATATCATGCCCCTGTCCATCTTGTACTCAAACAGTGAGGTGCTGTGTCCAGCCTGCTGGTTTTGCAGAAGCACCTGCAAAAGAAGTGCGCAAGCTTTATTTCCATCTAACCAATGCAAGGTGGTTCTCTCCCCAGCATAAATACCATCTAATTTCTCATGGCGTGAGGGAAATCCTCCATGTCGAAAACAAACGTCAATCAAGTAGGACAGGTTCGCACCGAGTCGTTGACATACTTGATGGCCCCTGACAAGTGCCTGATGCCTGGGGGGGCGAAGTCTCCCTCCCGCTTGGCCTGGCGAATGTGCTTCTCCTGCACCAGTCAAAACCATGGAAATCTAAGGCAAGCCTTCAACAACCAGTTTCACCAATGCCCCCAGCATCAAGCTGTGTGTCAAATTGATGGCATGAGCTTCTCAGCCCACAAAGTGGATTGGGGCAGACTGATTTCAAACCTGCAGGGCGGTGAAGTAGTCGAAGATCTTGCGCTGGAACTCGATCCTCACGCCCAGCAGCCGGTTCATCAGCTTGTTGAAGCTGGCAGTGGGCACCTGCGCACAGCACGAGACATCATTCTTCTGGGTTGTATGCATGCCCTCACTGTTCTGAGCAGGGTTACAGTTTGCAAATTTGACTCAGTGGTGATTGAATGCATCCGGACCAGCAGTCACTACATTTTCAGCAACAGTCAAATTTCCATGCATGCTCTAGCTAAGAATTTGTTGGCATATTGAGGATGGGAGCTGTACCTTTTCAGCCTCAGGCAGGTTGGCATTGGCAGTCCTGTACTCTGTCTCCCTGCCCAGGTATTTGTAATCCGTGGTGATCACATCAACCTCCTTCAGCAGCTTGCATGCCACGGGGATGAACTCCTGCACACACCCTCACAACCACTACCTCAGAGGAAGCGTGTAGCACCAGTAATTGAAGCCTTGCTCAAGTTATAAACTGTAATTTTTGTGAACATCACATAAATGCTAGAGGTATTAGCGTGCCCTATGATGTGGCAAGATGTGTGAAGCACTTTGACGAATCAAGGTTGGCACTCGAAGAAAAGCTAATGTCTAAATCATTTCAATCCAGGATGCACACCGCGAAGATGCGCTGTCTCTCGGCCTCTTGCTGCTCTGGCGCCAGGTGGCGCGTCTGCTCCTCCATCCATGCTGGCACTGCATACCCCGGGGCCATGGCGGTTGACCGCCTGAGGAAGATCTTGTACATCTCTGCGAGCGCCGCCTGCCCGTACCTGCACAGTAAAATAATAATAATAAGGCATGAGCATGCATATTATATTGTAAATGAGCATGTATGAGCCCTGCTCTGAAAGTTGGATCCGTATGTCCAGTCTGGTGACGACACTCACGGTATATGCCTGTCTATGCAGAACGCAATCAGATAGTCACATTGCATCGATGTTAGCTGGACTTGCATTCCCGCTAATCTATGTCTCATCCGATGCCTGGTGCTGCTTACCATCCCCAGCCCAGCGTGAGATCAATAACCCTGGAATGGGTTTTTGCAAGACCAACGACAGCATCCACATAACTCGGTAGGTAAGTCAGCCGACTGGTCGGTGGACACAACGCACTTGTCGTCGACGTTGAATGAGGCGAGGGCGTCCTGGCAGGCGGCGTGGCGGTCGCCGTGTGTGAGCGCCCCCAGCTGCTCCAGCCGCTTGGCCACCGCGCCCGCAAATCGGTGCTCCCCCGCAACGTCGGTAAACAGGATCACGTAGCGCGGCGGCTGCAGCTGGTTGCTGCGGTGCGTGCGCCCCAGCTGCTGCACCTGTGATCAGCAGTCGCGCAGCGTCACTGGTTGCAGGCAATGGTTCTGAGCTCCATGCAGTTCCAAAAGAACTGAATAGAAGCGTGACAGCTTTGATTATGGGCTCAAGAGTGCCATCCCACTTGGAAACCGGTGCTCCTGGGGCCATGGTGCGCATGAGCCAAGAGCCCATCCGCAGAAGACAGCATTGAGCATGCAATAAGAAAAATTTTCAGACTCCAGGCAGATGCGCTGAGAGAGTACGGCGTGCTTTACATGTCTAATGTCAACAGCAAAGATGCACCCTCAGCAGCGGCAAGGCACGTTTATCGAAGGTGCCTGCTATTATGCCTGCAGAGAATGTCCAAGGGGAGGGAATATACGCACCGTTTTGTCGGCGGACCAGGCGAGCTCGGCGGTGATGTGGACACGGACGCGCTGGTTGGCCACGCTGCAGTCCGCCTGCAGCGAAATTCCTGTCGAGGCCGCGTCACTGATGATCGCCACCAGCTTCTCGCCGCGCTGGAACCTGTTCTTCTCCGCGATGTTCACCTGTAATGGGCAATCGTGGCATGTCATGCAGAAACTCAACACTGTGATGCATGGGCCTGATGCACGCCCTGACTCCCCAGTCTGATGTAATGTAGCAGGTCTATTTTCATTCTTCTAGATCTTAAGGCACAACATGTGCTCCATGTCTGGCAATCTGCTAGATGCCATCCAAAACCATGGACGCAAAGACATTCCTGGTTTGGTGTCGGGGACAATTGCCCATCAGTGCGGACACCAAGAGTGGCTGTGTGGTACCGATGCCACTGTATCATATCACTGTGCAGACAAGGCGAGGAGCGGGTGGCGGCTAGAAGAGAGCACCTCGTTGAGGGGCATGTCGTGGGCGCGGGCCTTGTAGTGGAAGGTGCCGGCGTCGGGGTCGCGCACCATTCGCTTGCGCCGCCCCGTCAGCTCCGCGACCTTATCCGGACCCCCCAGCCGGTCGATGAGATCATCCTGCGCCAGGAAATTACTAATTTCTCACAGAGTAGTTCTGCAGTGTGGAGGTGTCAATCTCTTGCAAAGACACTTGCCCATGAGGCCACCTGTCAAGGTCATCCTGCGCGAGACACCAGAATCCTATCACACAGTTTTCTGTGATTTGATGGGTGTCGTTCTCATGCAAAGACACTGCTTATGAGACCACCTCTCAGACTCATCCTTTTGTCTGAACGGTGTCATCACCGTGCAAAGGCAAAGCGCTTAATGGGTGGCATCACACTGATCATGTATACCGAGGGCACTGATCAAGCGTGGAGAAGTGCCCTGCTCTTTGAGACCGCATGTTTGCATGCATGCACTGGCCGGTGCACCGTCATGACGAGCCTTTTATGGGTGATGAAAGAATGGGATTGCGTACCAGGGGGTTGGTGGGCAGGTTGAGGCTGTTGGCGCTGTTGAGAAGATGCTGGTAGTCGGGCGATGCCCTGCAGTGCTCCTCGATGATGGTGGTCATGATGAGGCCCGCCGGGTCAGCAAAGGAGTCGAAGGCAAAGTTCTCGTCATTTGCAGCCCCTGCTTCGCGCACCATCGCCTCCGTGCGGGCTTCCCCTGAGAGCCATTGTCAATCTCTTGAAGCTCATGCAATGAGTAATCCTCTGGAACCTTAGGCACCGGCTTGACCTGCTAAACATGAAAGTACCTGGTGTGAAGGCAGAATGCGAAGACAAGCCTGGATTGGTCAATGTACAGACTTGGCCTGGGCAATGAAAGCACAGAGCAAGCCCTTCTGCAAATCATTTGCAGGGCCAGGCACCCGATAGGCCTCAACAAAGGCGCCACCATACATGCTTTCTCATTTTTGGCTGGATTGAAGAAGTGGGTACCTGTGCTCTGCAGCCCGATGACGATGCAGTGCCCCTTAGCCAGCATCTTCTTCGCAAAGGCTTCGATGTCATCAATCTTGCATGCAGTCAGCTGCAATCGCACACCAACACCTTGCTTAGCATGAAGCATGGTTCACCGTGTGCATGTGTACATCACACAGACACAGCAGGAGACAGTATCTGCCTGGTAAGCAAGTACCTGCAGTGTTTATAAGCTCGAAATTTGAGGAATCATTATAGAGAAAGCTCACTTTGCATGAAGCATGATTTAGCCTGTAAAAATTCATATCTCCATTGCAGATCAACAACGCGCAGGATCTGCCCGGCAAGCAGCAACACTGGCATATGCGCTGAAATTCAATAAGGACAGCTCACCAGTTGGCGGAAGAATCGCAGGTGTCCGCCCCACATCTTGGACATCCCCTTCTTCCTGTCCTCTGAGTACTTGTCCACGGCTCTCCAGATCTGCAATATGACATGAAAAACAGGCAGCGTCAGAACCTCCAGTCTAGGATGCTGACACTTTCGAGCCTCAACTTGTTGCAGTCTGCAATAACATGGAGACATTCAGCAGGCATGGATGGCTGCAAAGGAGCTTCCTTTGATGTATTCTGGTCTGGTGGGGCTGTGTGGGGCAAGATTGGGACCATACCTGGAGCCACAAGGCACAGGAACGGTTGTAGAGCTCCTTGTATTCTGGGCTGACCTCGATGGGAAGCTGCTCGTATGTCACTCCCTGGACACCTCAAGACCTTTAGCTTTTCTCCCTGCACCTTGCTCCTTGCTATGATCCTACTTTGCAGGCCGTTGGATCAGATGGCAGGACAAGGCAGGGTCTCAATGGGCTGCCTGCAGAGCAGAACAAAGCAAAGACATTGACCTCGTAGCTGAGCGTGCGCGCCAGGAAGAAGCCGGCCTGTTTGAGCTCCATGGCCACCAGCTCCATCACACCTGTGCACACATGCTTCATCAATCACCGCAACCACAAGCGTGGATGGTTGGGGAGAAGAATGCTGTCACTGACCCAGGCATGCGCCGTTGCCTGTCTCCCCAGCTGACTGTATTCCTGTCTTCAAGCACTCTTCAGGGCTCCAGGATGCTTTCTGAGGATGGATATAAGGTCAGCAATGGGATTAGGGATAAGATAGAAAGGAAAGGAAGGGAGCTTACTGATGCCCTGCTGCTGCAGCAGGTCGATGAACTCGTCCTTGCTGACAAAGGAAGTGCCTGGGCCCCACAGCCCCAGCCGCTGCATGTACCCTAGGTTGGACGCCTCTGTGGCGCCGGTGGCTGACACATACAGCACGCGAGCGTTTGGCAGCCGCCGCTGCAGCTCAATCACCGCCTGCATGCATGCAGAAATGTTTTCCAGTCAGCATACTCTGCACTGAGATACAATAGGTCCCAGCATATGTGTTGCAGAGAAGTGCCTGCTCTTCGCAAAATCTCTCGTTGAGAGAGCAGAGAAGATGTAAAGTGGCTGCAGATAGGTGGCCATGGACGATGAGCATCGCACCCTGGATGTTTTGCTCTCCATCTGCGCTCCACGTTCGCCGTGCTTTGCAGTGCAGTTCTTGGCCCTGCGCAGCGCGCATGACATCATGGCTCTAACAAAGTGAAACACCGGAATCTGCTGACACATTTGCGCAATGACGATCTTCGGTCGCATGTCATTTGCCATTGTGACCTTTGCTCATCATTGTCCCTTCATGCATGGAGGGACAAAGAATCACTGAAAGAAGACACAGGGCCACTCACTTGTGGCACTCATCAAAGACCAGTGCACCGTCAAAAGCTTCACCGCCGCACCACTCCACGATCTGAGCCAGCCGAGACTGAGGTCCTGCAGCAAGGATCAACTCTTCTTTTAGTGTCGTTTAAAGTAATCTCTGCCCACAAATGACATAAAGCAGCAAGCTCTGGAGAGCAGTTGAAGGGACATGAAGATAGGGGTGGGACCCCCACCAAACTCCATCTCTCCACACACTGCCTCCACATACTCCTTCTTGACATGGATGTCGGCTCCAGCAAGCTCAGGATTGCTGAACTTCAGTGGATCCGACTTCTGCATCGTCTTCACCGAGCTGAATTTGGTGGACTGTGAGATGAGCAGGTTGTATGTGCTGAAAAGCACCCCCTTGTCCAGCCCCTGCATGCGTAGTGAACACAATTGGATCCTCCTTGCCGCCTTCTTTAAACCATTATTGCCGTAGGCATTTAACACCACTGAGGTCCTTTCTATGCAGTTTCTCTGCTCAGTCAGCAGTCCGAATTCATTGCTGGCCGATACGCAAGTCAAGGATGATCTCAGCTGGCTGCGGGACATCAACTGCACGACGGATTTGGAGCGCGAAACAGAAGGTGATTACCTTGACTTCCTCCAGCTTCAGGCCGGCCCGCAGCTTGCCGATCTTGCGCAAGTCATGGATGCGGATGGGGTCGTACTTGTACGCACCAATGTCCCTGAAGTCTCGCGTGGCATCCACTGCCAGATCGGCTGACGCAGAGAACCACATTGCCTGCGCAGGTGCAAATGCAAGGCTGGCTTTGAGCAGAATTTTACAGTTGATGCCAACCATCATCTCCTACACAAACCATCGCCAACGCCATATGCAAGGCAATCGCACTCTGTCAATGCTGCAGCAAGCGCCCCAGCAGGGCTTGCTAGTTCACCGGCAAATTTGGTGATGCATGTGCAAGCAGTATGGGGTGGCATGATCAGCTTTAGCGCACCCGCTCATTGCCCCTCTTGCGCAGGATATTTTCAGTGACGAGTGCGGCGATCTGGCGGCCCTTGCCAACGCCCGGCCCGTCGCCCAGATAGAAGCCGGCTCGCTGGCCGTTGGGCAGGAAGGTCTCATGGCGCGCACATGCCAGATGGACCGCTTGCACCTGCAGTGCTGAGATGCCATCTGCATGCACATGCCACAAAAGCTCATTGCCCATTGCCACTCGCTCTATTCTTGCCTGTATTGCCCCCAAGGTCCAACACCTTGCACAAAAGAAGGGTGTCTGTCCTGATCTGGCAGGCGCTGAATTGGTGGACATAAGAACTACAAGAAATTCAGAGTGATTTCAAGAGCCAAGAGAGGGCACTCACTCAGCAGAATTTCCTTCGGGAGGCACAAGCTGTACTGCAGCACAGGTGTCTGCACAGAAGACAGCGCCGCTGCCTCAGACACTTTGTCAGGGTGGGGCTTCAGCTTGATGCCAAGCCTCTTCTCCAGGCCTTCAGATGTCACCGGAGCGAAGTAGACATGGTCCAGACCGTCGCCAATATCCTGGACACATAGGAGATAATGCAGGTGAAGGGAGCGAGATGCCAATCAGTGAAACGTTGGACACACAAGGGACACTCTTGATGCATGCAGACCACCCACCACACAACAATTGCTGATCACCTATACAACTTAGACGGTGACTTGAGTGTGAAGTAGAAAAGCGTCGGTCTGTGCCGCTTACCAGGTCGTCGTATTCCTTTTGAACGTCTTCCTGTGGAGATGGCTTGGGGACAGCACTTGCTGGCTTGGGCTGCTTTGCAGGATGGGAGCGAGGCGCCACTTTATGTTTGTGTTGCGATTGGGCGCGGAACGACACTGGACCTGGGACAGCATTGCTGAGCACCTGACCAGCATGGGCGGGCTGTGTGTGCCGGAACCCCAATTTTTCCTCTAGCATCATGCGCTTCTGCTGCTCCACAAGCAACTGGAAATTTCTGAGGGCAAGCGATGCATCCATCGCTGTATTATTATTCATTGAAGGTAGCATTTCCCTATGCCATCTTCACTTGAATCACTATGCCCGTGAATATTGCCCATCAATCCCCCATAACAGGTACATCCACGGGATACGATTGTCATGCATATGTCAATTATTCCTCCCAAGAGATTTTTTTCTGGCAGTCTGTCGCGTCCGTTGTTGATTTATTACTGTTTGAAAGGGTTTCGCCTCGTGGGGCCGATACGCACGTTTGTTCACCCCTGACCGCCGAAAACTTTGGGGAGTTACATTATCGAGGGAATGTTCAAACTGCCTGCTCACTCCCCCTCTTCTCTTTCTCTTCTCGGTCGCCTCCTTTCTACTCTTCTCAGATCACCTGCAGGGACGTGATCTGGCATAGGGATCGGATGGGGAGCGCCGCAATAAAGATAGATCGGAGAGAGCTGCATTGCTTTTGAGGTTACCCTTTTGCCCAACCATGACTGCTGTAACACACCAAAGTCGCGCTCAAGCTCGCTCCTACCAGAAAGCAATAGTCACACACAGTGGATGCTGTCTCTCTCCGAGACTCCGAGAGTTCCTCTGCGGGACCCCTCGTACTGTGTTGACTGAGGATGCTTTTGATGAGGACGTCCTTCTCTCCATCCTGCCTGACAGGCTCATCATCACAGCTCTGCAGGTTTGTGGAACCTTCTTGCATCGATTGACATGCTGTTTTGATTGCATGAAAAATGGCAGATGCATGTAAATTGGCAGTTTTGTGCACTTTTGGACTATCCCATACCGGACCCGACCCATAAGCGCCTCGTGGGTGCTTGGGACGACAAGATGCCCCAACAACAAAGAAAAAATTGTGATTAAAGATATTTAGACTGCTTGCAACACATTGACACAGAATATTTCTTGATGCATGTCAGTCCAAGGTTGGAAGCTCGATGGCTGTGACAAATAGCACTTGTGAGGAATGGTCCCCTTCTTAGTGAAGCATTAGCCTCAGATGATGCTCGTACTTTTACCGTCTGATTGAGGCTGCTGACCATCACTGTTGGGCAGGACACCGGAAAGAATGCAGCCTTGCTGTTCCTTGGTGATGCTTGCCTGGGTGGGAGCGGCCCCCTCCTCAGCCTCGCCTACCGGTACGACACCATTAAGCTATTTGGTCAGCATATGCACTTGCACACGATGAGGGAGCACCACAAATGCACTTGCCAGCGTGAAAGCCCTTTTATAGTGACAGTGACTATGCCGCCCATGCAGGCTCAATGGAGACGCGCACACTCTGCCGGTATGGGGCAAGGCCGGCAAGGTGCAGATGCTGCCCAAGGCGCTGACCAGCGGGCAGGGCACGGCTGGGGACGTAGTCTGTCGGCTTCTGCTGTCTGGGCGTCACTTTCTCCTAGTGCACCGACTGGCGCTGGTGCTGCTGCCCCAGCTGTCCAGGCTGCTGGCTGACGTGGAGGCCCACCCGGGGTTCCTGCCCGCCATGCTGGAGCCCAGCGAGCTCATGCAGCACCTGCACACAAAGGGCGCAGCTCTTACTGGCCACCCCAAGGTATGAAGATGCCGTTACTGTGCAGCCTTACTACTGCTGACAGCACGCCAATGAGGTCCCGATGTCCCCTGTCATCGCACGAGGTTGACAAGACATCACAAAGGCTGCTTCTGCTTGTGTCAAGAAATGCTTGTTTGGGTTCCTTGAGCGATGGGGACTAGAGTGTGCGACAGGGCGTGCTGGTGTCCTACTTGGACAAGGAGGGGGGAGTGGGGCGGGCTGTGATCACCGTGGATGTGGCGCACTCCTGCCTGAAGCTATGCGATGCAGATGGGGGCGGTCAAGGGCAGCCTGTGGGCACACTGGATGCAGCCCTGGCGATCCTGCCAAAGCTGCAGCCGGCGAAAGGCAAGCGATCGGCTGAGACATTCGACCTGCACGCCGACGACGGCTCTCTCAGCATCCCTCAGGCGCCAGAGCGGCTCTTTACAGAGCTGCCGGAACAGGCATTGGAGATAGCCCCTTTAAGAAAAGAGGAAGCGGCAGCCAGTACAGCACAAGAGGAGTCTGTGCGCAGAGACAAGGAAGCTGAACCTGCAAGCGTTCCAGCAGATCCACGGATAGCAGCGGCAGTGCGTAGCATCAGGAATGGGGAGAGTGCTGAAGAGCAGCGGGATGCCTTGCTGGAGGTGTTGGAGGATGAGATGAGGGGTCCTGCTGATTGGGCAGATGCATGGATGGAGCATGGCTTGCTTGAGGTGCGCCTGTCAGCTCATTTATAACTCTGCATTGGTCCACCATTCATAATGCAGACTCCTTGAGTGTTGGGCAGCCTCATTCCATGAGAGAGCAAAGCCGCCAAGTTGGACAATGACTCATATTTGTTTTTTTTTCCTGCCTTGGGACAACCTCACCTGCAAGCACGAGTCTAAGGATGTGTGTTGACGGGCAGGCGCTTGTCCTGAGGGCCACAGCTGCTGGAGACGGGGGCGGAAATGAGGGCGATCAAATCGATGAGCTGATCGCCCAAGCAGCTGTGGCAGCTCTGTCTGGCGCCAGTGACGAGGCTGCAGCAGCCCAGCGCATTGTCAAGGAGCTCAGAGGGGCGCTTGCAGAGGGCCTGCCTGGCGTGGTGCTCCTGCGGCTGCTGCTGGCTGTGGCCGACCTGCCCGCCGTGTGCAAGGTGTGCCACAATCAATGTTTTCCACACATCCCGACATGGCGCCATACACATGCAGCAGGCGCCCATAACTCACAAGATAGCTGCCAGGCCTACAGAAGTGTGACATGGACCGTCGATCAAGATGCGCAGAGTGTGTTGCTGCAAGCAAGTTTCTGTACTCAATATTTTCCTGTGGGTTTGCCAGGTGGCAATGACCAGCAATCTGGGGAGTGCAATTGCAGCGCATCTGGAAGCGCTGTGTATGGTGAAGGCGCCTGCGCCGCCGTGTGAGCTGCCCACATCAGACCGCACGAGCATCACGGACGACTCAGCCTTTGCGTCATTCCGCTCACCCACCAGCCAGAGGGCGAAGCAGCCCTCACGCGACGTGGCCGGACTCAAAATTGACATCCCAGGTAGGTGCCTCGTGCAGCTGCTACAACATCCTGCGCAATTGAAAAATGGTTGGCAGACGCCGTCACCCCTCTTCTTGGCAACAAGGGTTATAATGTTTGGTGTATCTCAAGCATGCGTGTGCCAGCAGGTCTGGATGTCAACAGTGGGGGAGATGCAGGGGTCTTGAATGAGAAGGAGGGCGCAGTACCTCAAACTCAGGCACTTAGCAAGCTGTGGGCACCGGCCAGCAGTGGTCCCATTGCAGTCCCCGGGTCGTCCAGCAAACGAGTTGTTGTGCCCAAACTCATGCTGCCCACCAGCCATTCTCCAGGAGCACTCATTGGTGAGCTTCTGGTGACACAACATGTGGCATTGGCTTGTTATATACTTGAAACTTACGCAGAGAAAGAGACATCGTGTTTTGTGCGTGTAGTGACTTAGGTGTTTCTGCACTCAGGCGGCCTGACCAGGTCCACACGGAGAAACTTGACAGACCAAAAACAGGGCGGTTTTGCGAGCACGCCGCTTGCGCGCACGCATTCACCAGCGTTCGGGACGCCACCCACCTCCTTCCGAGAAGAGGATGAAAGCCTGCCGGTACGTATCACTCATTGGCATCAATCCTAAAGGGCCTCCGAGCCGACCGGAGCCGTGAAATGGGGAGAAAAGGGAATTCGAGCATCCAGCAGGAGGATGACAATAGCTCATTATTTGTGGAACCCTCTCTATTCAAAGAAAACATGCATGCTAAAGGAAGGGATATTGTGCCAGGTGACTGCCTCTGCAGAGCTGGCGGCGCTAGGTGGCGCGTTGGGAGAGAGCTTGGTGGCGGCTGATTTGGCGACCATCATATCGCACAAGCGGCAGGCCACGCTGCGCCGCGCGCCGTCCTCTGCCCTCGCGCTGCACCTGCACCTGACTGACCACTCCACATCCCTGGACGCGCACAGGTGCTCCCATTCCCACCATTCCTCCCTGCTCAGATCTAGCTCTGTTGAAGTCCATATTAGCCACTTGAAACCCCAGCAGGAGCAGTGTACAGGATGTTGAAAGAATTATCCACCTGACGGAGAACTTAGCGCAAGGCCTCGGCTCCCCTGCTGCCTTTCACAACCTTTGAGACATCATGAGACTGTTCATTCCCAACCCCAAGAGCTCAAATCCTACATGGCTGGCATGTCATGTGCGGACAAGGCACTGCCGGTGCTGACAGCTTGAAGCAACGCTGCAGGATCCTGCTTACCGCGCGGTCCACATCCAGTGCGGTATCGCCCCGGCAGACGGCGCGCGGCTCATCTCTGGGCTCGCCAGTGGGCCGCCTGCAGCGTGCCACCTCCCGCCTGACATCCCACCGTTCCATCGCCTCACAGCAGTCTCTGCCCTCTCCCCACGCTCCCTCCTCAGGTGCGCAGCCATTTGCCGCTCTCATGACACATGCTGTTTTTTTTCCAGCTCCTGTGACAGGGCCGCCTGAATGGAGGAGAAATCATTGCTGGTGATTCTGCCCGTGTCTGATTTTATGAATTTTTCAACTCTTGGTGCCTGCAGAGCAGAACAAAGAGGCATATAGCAGCGGTCAAGGTTAGACATTGACCTTTGTATTGAATGACAACAAAAGAGAAGAGAAAGCAAAAACACCTGAGACGAGAGCCGCTTCCGACGTTTGAATGCGGGCTTTCTCCGGTAGAAGGCATTGGGCCCATTCATCGCTCTTCCCACATCACATGGCTGATCCAGAAAAAATTTTGGGCAGCAGATGAGGAGAGCGCAGACAGCCAGCGCATGTGTCTGCTGCTGGAGGCGCTCTTGGCAGTGGCGCCACTTGTGGCGGAGTGCGCCGTGCTGCGCTCACCCGCACGCAGCCTCGCCTCCCACCTCATCGCGCAGGCCACCCCCAGTACCCCTAAGGTGCGACCTCTAGCCGTCATAGAAGATCTGCCGTTCTTGTGTCTTGCAATGAAAGCAATGCAGACCCCGTACACGCTACTGCTGTGTACAGCATGCCTGTACAGAATCCAAGCTGCAGAATCCTGGCTCATCAGTAAACTTGGGCTTATTTGTGCATGTATTTGTGTGTGCTGAGAAGGTTTGAAGCGTTCCTGTTGCTCGGCTGTGGCAGGGTGATGGAATCGCTGGGATCAGCGAGCGCCAGCGCAAGCTGTCCATCGCTGTGCTGCACTACTTTGCGGCGGAGGTGCCCCGTGGCAATGACATCATTCAGCAGCCGAGCCGCTCCATGCAAAGCCCGCATGCTGCGGGGCAAGCCGCTGCAGGGCGCGCGCTCGAGAAGCACCCGCTGGTGCAGAACGTGGCAGCCTCTCTGACTGCGCTCTGCAGTGACAGAGCGCATCGGGTGCGGCCCCTCAGATAACGTCACTGTTGTGCTTGGGAGCCCTGAATGCAGGACACGGATCAATAAAAAAAAGCGTATCAGTCCAGCAGTCTGGCAATAACTATCTGCTATAAAGACAGATGTGCCGTGTATTGACCTTCTGCTAAATACTGGATATCCAAAAATCATGACAAAATGCAGATGGTTTCTTCGCAAGCTTCTTCACAAGCGTTGCCCAACTGCTGGGCTCACCGCTAACTTGTGAACTCAGGCACTGTCGGCCCAGGCATTCAAGGACGCGTTGGCGCTGCTTGATCTGCTGGATCACTACCTGCTGGCGTCCCCTGCGCCCTCGCTGCCCACACTCGTGGAGAGCACCTGCTCGATGGCTGTGAAGGACCTGCAGAGAGCGCTCATGACCAGTGGCCCGCTGCACTCGTGGCCGCATGAGGCGATGGCTGCAATGCAGGCCCTTCTGAGGCTGGACACCACTCTGCTGCAGCGCTGTCAGGTGCTCCACGATGTAAACACACCTGTCTAAATGCCAGGATGTCAATTAATTTTTTGTAGATTGGGTAATCATGTCGGGTGTCAGTTCTTTACGATGAGGGGTATGCCTTTCCAAAGCCAGGATGTCAATAACTTTGTGTAATGTTGAACGTCATGGGAGGCGTCAGGTTCCCCATGATACAACGAATTTTGGGCATGCAAGGACTTAAACTTTTTTTCTGATATGCGCAGGATGCTGGACTGGGGAGGAGTTTGATCCAGCGCATGGTGCGGGACCGGAGAGCAGCCAACTTCCGGGCGGACATTGTGAGGACCGCGGCGCAGCTGTGCGAGCACGGCGCATCCGGATTGCAGATGCTCCTCGTGGCCTGCCTGGATCACTACACTGCCCTGGCCGAGCTCCTGGGCAGACAGCCTGCTGTTGGACAGGTGCAGTTTCCTGCTTCTCTGTCACAAACTCCATGCCGCAGTAACGAGTGATGGCTTATCGGCTCTCATGCTTGCAGCTCTTTCTCCTGACCAGGTGTTGCCCGTCGGTTTATCGCATTTGGTACATGCTTCGAGGCAGATTTTCCTGCAAAGGGCACATGCATTGCAGATTGTAAGATCCTTTCTTTTTCATGTGCAGGTGGAGGCAAAGCAGCCTGCCAGGGCCGCACCGGCATCCGAGTCTGCTGCAGAGGCGGAGGAGGGCGCTAACAGCGATGGAGGGAAGGGGGCAGACATTCTGGTGAAGCACACCCTCCAGGGTGACAGCAGCGCCAGTTTAGGCGCGCAGCGGGGAGTCAGCCTTGACACTTCCAGAGCGGAGGCCCTCAAGGGGCTGGCCTTCCTAGTGGACCCACCCAAGGGCGTCGCCGTGCGCCTTCTCACCGGGGTACGCTCCCCAATCAGCACATCCTCATCTCTTGAGCAACGCACGGCCTCAAGTGACCCTGTGCATACCTCCCACAGTTGCACTGGCCTCAGCTCCAAACTGCTCAAATGTACTGTGTTGCCAGCCTTCTTGATGCAAGCGGAGTCTATCCATGACAAGAACCTAATTAGAAATTATATTACAATTGCCACGTTTATAACCAGATTCCCTACTGGCCTGTGCGAAAGCCTTGCGCGAAGGGGGTGCAAGAGTTTTCTGGCGCTGACTACGGTATATTTATTGTGCTGCAGCCGGCGTCGGCTCAGTCTGAGCGGGAGCACAGCGGGCCGGAGGCGCGCGCGGCGCTGCGGCTGCTGGCGGTGGTGTGGGGGGCCCCGGGGAATCCCTTCCTGGGCTCCAAGCAGGCGGTGGACCAGGCTGTGCACCTGCACTTCCTGCACTTCGCCAAACTCTTCCACGGCCGCTCCATCGGCGAGTCCACCACCACCCTGTGCCGCCTCCACCTTGAGGTGCCACCCCCTACTTTTCATAAATGTTCTCCAGGAATTCACCAATTGTCTGGGGGTTGAAGTAGGTGCTCGCCACAAGCAATGTGACTGCTCCGATGAACTGGCCTTGCGTCTTGCCCACCTTCGGAAATTCAAGAAGGGCCCCGAGAGGGGTTGAGGGGTGATCCACGTCACCATGGCACCTAGCCGCCCGGCTGGAATTACATCCATCGATACAGAGCTCATTCTCTTCCCCCCAGTATTGGGAAACATATTTGTGCAGGAAACACTGAACGCACATCTTTCCTTCTGCAGGTGCTGCGGGCCATGGCGCGGTGCACGGGGCCGGCGGTGCGGCGGCGGTTCTACCAGCTGCGCGTGATGGACCTGCTGGTGCGCGAGCTCAGCCTGGAGTACGAGGCCGCGCTGCAGGCGCGCCTCCCGCCCCCAGCCGGCCGCCTCGCCTCCGCCGCCTCTGCGGGCTCCGACTTCCTGTCTTCGCCCTCCCGCCCAGCCGCTTCTCAAGGTGGGAGCTGCCCCGTTGTGCATCCATGCGCCTCCTCTTTCTCTTCCCATACTCATCATTCCATGGTCTCTCCATTGTCTCGGTGGACTGCGTGGTCATCAACAGACTTTACTGCTTCCAAAGCATGCCCTGCATACTTGGCTGGGCCAACAATGTTCGGATGGTTTCCTAATGAGCTCGCCAATATTCTTGCTGCATGGTTCAGTGTGTTATGCACTGTGCAGGCGATGCAGCGAGAGGGCCGAGCAGCCCGTTCCTGAACAAGGCCGGGCAGGCCTTTAAAGTGCCCCCGCTGCAGCTCTCGCCGGCGCCGTCCGCCACCGCACTGGATCTGCGCGGCCTGTCCGGGCATATGGCGCCTCTCAGGGACGCCGACTCAAACCTGTCCGACGCTGTCACTGGGCGCGAACCCTCCTTCGGCTCCCTTGCAGGAGGCCAGGACGCCGCTTCTTCACTCAGCGCCCACGGCTCTCGGCCTCCCACAGGTTTCCCCCACCCCCTGAACAATTACCTTTATATCACTATCACTGTTGTTGTTCTTCTTATTACACCATCATTTTACCAATAATCAAGGTGCCTCTGCAGATGAGCCTCCCCAATAGTATATACTAAGCCTCGGACTTGTACAGCACAAACAATGGAGCCGCGTTGAAAGCTCAATTTGCAGGTTATCCGCGCAACCAAAGAACAGATTAGCGCTGTATTTATATTTGAATCACAGGGTTTCGGTGCGCTGTGCAGGGGGCAAGCCGCCGCTGGGTAGCTCCCGGCCGACGGCGCGCGGCCGGGGCTCGCCTGTGCGCAGCAGCCGCATGGCCGCACCGCAGCGGCCGTCCTCCGCGCCGAGCTCCGGCCGCAGCTTTGCGGCGCCTTCCGGGGCGCTCCCCTCAGCCGCCACCCCGCGCCTCGGACGCGCCAACACCGCCGTCCCCCGCCTGCTCCTGCAGAGCGCCATGCTGCATGCCACGCAGAGCGGCGGCTTCCCCAGCCCGTCGGATGACGGCAACCAGACAGCGCACTCTGCGGCTTCCAGCATGAATGCAGCGCCGGAGGCTGCCTCTGAAACTGCAGCCGAGGTGCTGCAATTAAGCAGGGAGGATGCGGACAGCGCCTCGGACTGCTCCACAGAGGACGAGTGCAGCTCTGAGTCGGACAGCGGCCCTGAGGCGTCTGGGGGCGGAACAATGAGGAGGCAGATGGGCCCGCGGCAGGACGCAACCGCCTCGAAGCCGGCTGCGCCGTTCCATTTCAGCGGTGACCTGGACGCTGATGTGGCGGCCCTCGAGGCCCTGGAAGGCGCCAGCAGCTACTACAACTGTGACACTCAACGGTACCTACCACCATCGTTGATCTTCTTGTACCATTGTCCATTGAAGTGTTCCATGGTAACGCCTGGCAGGGTGTGACAAGCACACTCCCTATTGCAGTGTGCATGCCATGTGTCAAACGTTCATGGTCATCTGCGCAGGACGTGCAGCAGCACAGGTTGGACGCCACGGCCTAGTGAAGGCCCGGCAGCCGCCGACAATGTACTGAAGCTGGGCGCACTGCCACAGAGGCCGCCCAGCGCGGAAGCCAACGTGCCGCGCCTGAACCTGATGGGCTCCCTCAGGCGCAGCCAGCACTCCGGCAGCGAACAATCTCCCAGTGAAAAGGTATACGCCCTTTCTTCAGCTCAGATAGGCATTATTTCAGCACGCCGCTGCTCACGCATTTCACTTGCTGCATTCTGTCATCAGCGCAACCTTTGCTGACCTGCATGTTACGGGCGAGGACGGTTTGAGGCGCAAGTTGAGACCTGGGCGTTGTCATCCTGTACAATCACAGGATGAATGTGATCTGAGATGTGGTGCTTTTGCATGCCAAGAGTTTGTGGGGGTCAGCAATAGACATGGGTTAGACGAGTCTGTGGGACAACAGACCTGCATCTCCTTGGCAAGGGTGAGGGTGATAAGGCAAAAATTTTGTTGTGGCACAGGGTTACGGTGACGCGGCGGAGGGCGGGCTGGGGTCCCTGGAGCAGATGGGCCTGGGCATGGGCAAGATGCAGGCCGCCCTGGAGGCGCACAGCAGCGCGGGCGAATGCCTGGGCGAGCCTGTCATGGTGCTGTCCTACGGCGAGGAGCGCGCCAGGCGGGTGCTCTACCAGGACAAGGAGCTGCAGCTGCTGGTGCGTGCCTGCATGAAACAGCTCAACATTGCATGATTGTATTTGTCTTCGTGTGTCTTCAATTGCATGTGCGGCATTATTAAATGTGGGATGAGAGTATAACCTGGCTGCCAGGCCTGCTGTGAAGCAACTTGAGAGGGCCCATCTGGGCCAGGCTGGATAATGGTGGGTTTGAAGTGCGGGATGAATGAGCGTCCAGAGCCGATTTGGACCATCTGGTGTTACTTTAGTGCACCACTTGTCCAATGCAGCATCCTATGGTCAAATTTAGCCTTAGGTGCTTGCCTCCTGCATTTCAAACTCGCCATTCAGAGTTATTTTCCAACATTGAGCAATTATTATTACAGACTCCTTGGCCCAGAGCACCACCTACCCAAGCATTCCTGCCCAGATCTCACCTTCCCCCTGCTGCAGACCTCCTGCAGCTTTCACAGACATGATCATCAAGGTCCGATACTGCGGCCAAAGATCTCACCTTTTGCTGCTGCAGACGGCCTTGAATATGGAAAAGACCAACATTGGGACACTGCCCTCGCAGGTATTGGAGGTGGTCTTGGAGCTGTTGCTGAACGAGGCGGGGCAGCTGGACCCGCTGTACTCCTCACACCAGCCCCTGGAGCGGCGCCAGCAGAACATCCCCCACCTGCTGCACCACCACCTCAACCACCCCTCCAACGCCGCCCTCGGCCCCCCGCTCCTGGCCGCAGCCGCGCGCATCGGCCCGGCCGCCACCCGCCTGCTGCGCCTGCTCTGCTGCTCCCTCTTCCAGCCGGGCCTCTACTCGCACCGCAGCCGCCTCGCCCGCGGCGCCTATGCGCAGGTGCGACAACCGCCGAGGCCTTCTGATTGTTTATTATCTATCGCGTGTTGACAATGAGACTGGCGCCATTTAGGATGCCTGTTTCCTCTGAGTTGGATGCATACCTGGCCCCTGAACCTGGGTAACGGTGTGTGTATTTTTTCTCTGGGGGTATCGGCATTGACAATGGTGACACTTTCAAGATCCTGTCAAAAATATTCTGGTTCAAATGTGCGCAGTGGCCAACTTTCCATACTATGGCACATTTCCTATACCAACACCCTACACTACCGATTAGTTCAGGCTACTCGAGCGCAAAATTGTGCTCGTGATTTAGAAGGGCGTCCCTGTGACTTCGTCTGTGGGGCTTCTGCAGGTGTACACAAGCTCCTTCACGGAGACTGGCGCTTGTGAGGAGGTGGCACTCAAAGTCATCGACATCCCCACCTCCATCCACGACCCCTGCTACCAGGTACATGCCTGTCTTTGCAACCCTGCTCCTCTCTCATATAAGGCGCAGTCATATGAGCAGGCCATATGGTCCCTGAGGGGAAATACATTCCTGCCAGTGTAGATTTGACAGTCAACGATGTGCCCACTGTCAGACTCCTGGCCGCCCAACAAAGATTTTTCGTCTCTCTGTCTTCCCTGTCTCAGCGGCCCGCAGGGCCTTAGTGGCGATTGCTGCGACTGTTGTTTGCAGGTGGATGTATTTTCGGAGGTGTCTATTCTGGAGAGGTTCAGGGGCCAGCAGGCCGTGTGCCAGCTACTCAACTACGGGCTTGAGGGTGACTCCATCGTGCTGGTGATGCGCAAGTACGCGGCCTCGCTCAAGGCCTGGCGCGCCCGCATCACCTCACCGCCCGCCCAGCATCTCCGCCTCTACCTCACCATCTTCGCTGACATCATCGCCGCCAAGCAGGTAGCTCTTCTCACCCTGCTGCCATTGCTGCAAAGGCTTCTGCATTGTTGCATGCAGGTGGCAATCTGCCAGGACCCTTCTCAATAAAGCCTGGCATCCTTGAAGAACCCCCAAAAGAGCATGTCCTGGCTTCCCATGTAATCTTGAAAGATATGCTTGCCACGTCTTACATACAGATTGCTGTCTGGACATGCCATGAGGAAGCCTCGATGCCTGGGCAGACTTCAGCACAGCTTTGGAAGCTCTTCATTGCATTGTACTCTCGTTGACGTGTGGCTGTGGTGTGGGCGTACAGGTGCTGGCGAAGGACAACGTGGTGCACTTTGACCTCAAGTGCGACAACGTGCTGCTGGAGCCGGTGGCGGGCACGGCCGAGGACGAGTTCTGGCGCCCCGGCAGCGCGCGGCCGCCCTTCCGTGTAGTGCTGGCCGACTTTGGCGAGAGCCGCATGTACGCCTCGGCAGACGGCGCCGTCACCATCCGGTGCGTGCCCATGACTGAAAAATATCTTTTCAAGATCTTTCAGTTGCCTTCATGTTCAGGTCAAGCTAATTAAGCTGGCACCTCAGGGTCTAGTGTATGCCAATACCGAAACATGGGGACTCTCTGCATTTCAGGATCTGCGTTGGTCCGGCGTTATTTCCCAGCCATGCCCTTAATTGATCTGATTGTCGATTGCTCCTGGTGAGCTTGTCTGCTTTGTGACACGCATGTGGCCAGATGAGCTGCATGAAAGCCTTGGTCTAGCGGGCTCTCAAGGGTACACTGCATATTTCGAGCTAGCTTGGCAGCATGAGTAATTATATGAGATGCATGTGCGGCGCGCAGGAACCGGGGCACAGAGTATGTGAAGAGCCCAGAGATGCTGCTGGTGGGCAACGCACAGCGCGCGGACCGCCACGGTTTTGACAGGCGCCGGCGCGAGGGCGCGGGGCCTCCCGCCGATGTGTGGGCGCTGGGCTGCCTGCTCTACGAGCTGCTCACGGGCGACTTCCTGTTCTACGACCCCGACTGGATCCGCTTCTTCGTCCGCCTCGCTCAGCCTGGCCAGGTGCGGCAACATTTTTCTCCGTGCTGCGCCTCTTGCGCCGTCAGCAACATGCGGGTTGCGCACATCAGTCTTTGATTATTTTCAGCTCTACCTGCAGCTGGGCGATGCGCGATGCCGGTGCTGAGTGAGCAGCCATAGGAAGAGCAGAGAATAGCCCACGCGAGGCTGACATGCTGGAACCTTGTGTTGCTGTTGGCAGCAGAGGTTTGAATGGTATTCCAAGTGATCTGCCTGCTATCAGAGTAATGCATTTGTCTTAAGGATACAAGGTGTATCCTTCTTAAGGCAGGAGTAGACACACGTGCCTGTTGGCTGCAGGAGCTGATCCCGCCGGAGCGCCTGAAGGCTGTGGCGGACCTGCCAGGGGTGGTTGAGCTGCTGGATTACATGCTTGTGCGCGACCCCTGCCGCCGCCCCTCCCTCTCTGACATCGCGAGCAGGTACATCCCGCCAGAAGTCTTTAGTTGTGGCGCTTAAAGCCCAGCTTATGTCCACTTACCGTACATGTTGCAGAGACCTCCAGAAAGAATTGTTATTACTATGAAGCCATGGGGGAATCGCAAAGGCATTAAGTGCACTATGTAAAAATGCGAACTGGTGGACCCTATGGTGCCAGCTTGACCCTGTTGAATATGAAGACACCTGATAAGAAGGGCAGGAATGCAAAGAATGCAGACCTGGCAGAATCATGTATATATGTGTTGATGCGTGCAGGGTGGATCAGCTGCTTTGGGGCAAGAAGGTGAAGCTGCCGGCGCACGAGCGGCCGGCCGGGGCGGGGGGCGGCCGGCAGGTGCGCGCAGGTGCCGCCGGCACGGACGTCACACCCAAGCAGCAAGCGCTCCTGCAGCCCGCCGTGAGCAACGCCAGCGAGCTGAGCGTGCGATACAGCCTGGCAGAGCACTATCTCAGCGTACTCACACCGCTCACGGACCGGCTGCTAATCGGCTCGAAGGAGGCCGTGTCCAGTCAGCACGCCCTGCGCCAGCACGGCATCACACACGTGCTCCTGCTCTGCTGCGGCCCCCAGGTGACCAAAACCCACTGCACTTAGGATCTCGTGAACATGCTGTGTATACGACTGAATGTCATAAGGGTTTATTGAGTCCACTGGTCGGACGCCTCGAGCGCTTGTGTATGTCTTCATGGAGCTGACCTCAGTCTTATACGATAGAATCAGGCCTGCTCCAAGAGCATGTTCAGTGCTGCATGTGTGAAAAGTGTGCAGAGAGGGCACTGGCAGCAACTGACTGTCTTGTGTATGTGCTGTGCAGTCCACCGGAGACGGCCAGAGCGAGGGTTCAGGGCACGGTGCCGGCTGCCTGGACTGGGTGCTGTCCGACGCAGGCCTCACAGCCGCTATCGCCAACTGCACAGCTACAGAGGCTGCGTGCAGGGTCGTCCCTCTGGGTGCCCTGCCCTGTGGCTCGGTGCGACCACACTCAATATAACTCACAGGCACATCGAGCAAACTCCATAGCCTGCTCTTATTGGGAAGCAACACAGCTGAAATGGGTAAACTGCAGCACGGCTTTGTAGCTCCTCGTAACTCTGTCAATGGGTGTTGCCCTGGGTGTACACCCTGAAAAGTGACATGTATGTCAACGCAGCTGGAGTGGTGAGATTTTGTGATCTGTTGGCAGCAGGACGCGGATGATCAGGGCTCAGAGCAGCGGCTGCTGGAAGCCATGCCCAGCATTCTGGACTTCATCGACGCGGCTGAGGCAGGGTGCAGCACAGCAGCGCCTGATCTGGTGCGGGCGTCTGGCCGTTCGGGGGCGAACCTCGTGCGCCGCCGGACGTCCTCCAGCTCCTCAGACGGCGAAGCCGGCGCCGACAGCTTCGCCCACCTTCCGGGGCATGTGCCTTCTAGCGCAGACGGGTGCGCTTGCCATTCTTTCAAGGATAACTTCTATGACTGTGCTCATCAGGCTTGCTGTGTAAATTTAGAGAGGCTGTGCTCCCCAGAGTCATAGGGCCCGCTTACTTGCACTTTGCCTTACCAACAAGAGTTCGCATGCAACATGCGCAAACAATTTCTGTGCCCATGACAGGATTTGGAGGCCAGATGCAGAGCCACAGGCGCGCAGGAGCTCAGGAGAGGCTCGCACAGGGCCAACCTCGGCCCGCCTGCCCTCAGATCGGGCAAGGGTCAGTATGGAGGGAACGCGCAGCAACCCGGCGTCCGCCCGCGGCGCCGCCACCTCAGCCGCTGACATTAGCGTGGCCAAGCGGTGGCTCAAGGCCCAGGGGCGTTGCACGGGCAGTTCTGCGGGCAGCCCAGCCGAGCAGGCGGGCAGGGGTGAGCGCGGCAGCTGCGCGGGGGCATCGAGCGGAGCGGGCGGCAGGGTCTTGCTGGCGGCTGCGGCCGGGTATGAGGGCGAGGCGGCAGTGGTTGCCATTGCCCACATCATGCGGCAGGGGCTGAGCCCCCACGAGGCTCTGGTGGCTGCATCGCAGCGCCATGTCGCCCTGCATGTACGCGCCCTCACTGTCTCATGTATTTGCTTCTGAGATAATGTATACAGGTTGTGGTGGCTTTGTTCTCCCTCCTGTTGTTGTCACTGCTGCAACAGCGTGAGAAAAAAGACCGTAAAATGCTGAAGAAAGATGTGGAGCGGTGCTGAGGATGTCTCTGGTGCTGTGCAGCTGCAAGACCACAACCGGAGACAGCTCACAACGTGGGCCAGGCTTGCGAGATAGGAGATAAGTTGAGGGCATTAACACAATTTTGTAGCTTTGGAACCCAAATTTGGATATATTTGTCTTGAATTCCGGTGCTGAGACAGTGGCTATAGCACATGGAGGTGGCCGTCTGTGCACGGGCACATTGTGAGTTTCCAAATTTTCCAGCAGAGAGGCGCCGCATTTCGCATGTATAGGGATAAGAACAGTCACTCTGGCTGCAAGCATGGGCTGCCCACTTGGGCCAAATACCAGGATTGTACAGCATAAATTGATGTGCCAGCCAGCTGGTGTACTTGGGTACACTGTCACTTAGCCCTGTAGGGGTAGATCTTGTAGATGATGCATGCTTGCAATTGGTCCCCAGCTAGATGCATAGCAGTGTTGCAAAAATGCCCGCAAAGTGCATGCAGATCCAGTGTGAACACATCGGCTAAATCAATCTTGGCTAATCTCATTACATAATCATCCAATGCTAGGGTGCTTTTGAATAAAAGCCTACATCTGGGCTGTTGATGCTTGAATTGAAGCATGTATAAACCAATCTTCAGCAATTAAGCTCTAAAGTCTCACGCAAAATGTTGTAGGGCCCTGGGAATATCTTGGAGCCTGTGTTTACCTCCAAATAAGTTCTTGCCCAAGAGGCCAGAAACTTGAAACAGTGAATGCATTCTTCCCTCTCAGTTCCAAGCCCATTTCAACAATGGCAACATCCATGTGATGAACAGAACTTGACGAGAAGTGCTGGAGTAACTCAAGGCAGCCACTTGCCCCATATGTCTTGTATCAAGAAGACTGACCGAGAACAGTTCAGCCACACCACCCAGGATGGAGCCAAGACCCTTGTGGGCTGAAGAGCTAAAGAATAATGTTCCACAGTCTATCATGCTGCTTCCTTTCGCACAACTGTCTTTCCGTTCAACCCTTCTGCCCCATTCACCAGTGGCTGCTTCTCCTCTGCCTTGGCTGCCATCTCTGTGTCCTCCACCTTTGATTGCGGCGGGGACTTCTTCTGCAGCCCCTGCCATGCAGACACAATCTCCCTCATGCCACAAAATTGCACATTACTTTTCTCTCACTCCAAAGACTGTCCAATGCTTTTGAAGAGAAGCAGAAAGACGTCCACAAATTTGGGGCCACAATCGGCAGTGACGCGTCTGTTTGGCCCCATTGGTGATTCTATTATGGCCAGCTCACCTGGAAGGAGTACCAGGCAATGCCAGCAAGGGCAATGCAGACTCCAGCAAACTTCTTGGGGGGCATCTGGTCACCGAAGAAGGCAACGCCGCCGGCCAGCACAATGATGAGCTTCAGGTGGCCAATCACGTTGAAGGTGAGGCCTGACGTCGCCCCAATCATCAGAAACGTCGACCACGACACCAGCAGCCCCAAAATCTGCACCCAACCAACATGTCTTAAAAGTAACCCACAAAAACCATCCAGTAAATCCACACCTTGTAGCCATTAGCAAATGCCTTGCAGACATGCAATGGCCAGCATAGCGCTTGCGCAATGATGGCAAGGAGTGACAAACGCAGGAATGCAGGTGCAGGTGCGCTCACCGCGCTCCCAATAATGGCTGCCGAAGAGGCAAATGTGTAGTCAAAGCCCAGAATGGTTTCTGGGCCGGGGTTGGTGAACCCCACAGGCTCAAAAACGGGCACCAAAATTGCCAGCAGGCCTGTGGCCCAGGGCGTGTACTGGTGCATCAGCTGCATGCTGCCTGCCTCTAGCTCCTTCTGCTTGGTTCCAATCCACACCTGATGCCAGCACATTAAGGTCTCAGCCTGCAACCATCTGCAATGGATAGCACGAAATATTTGCGGCAGCTACAAAAGAGCTGTTTCTCAACGGCGGAATACACAGCAGACAAGGCATGTATGGCTGATCATAAAGCACCCTTGTGATGGCATCAATGCCAGTTAATAGGTAGCTGCATGGACAGGATTCCCAGCAAAAAGTAGATTGGAGACGGGGTGTTGTAATGACATGCCTGGTAGACGGCAGAGAAGAGGATGGCGGCGGCGCTGAGCACCACACCCATCATGTTTGTAGAGACTGTGGAGTCTGTGACTGTTGCCAGCACCACTCCCACCACCACCAGTGCAATGGCCGAGATTTCCATCCGCGTCAGCCGCCTCCCCGTGATCAGACACTGCACAGAGCATGCAGCACCATTCATTTTCTGCAATATAGGCGAGTGAGCACCATGCATGTGCATGCAGACCCTTCCACATCAATGGGGATATGGAGTGACGGTGTCATGTTCTTGCAGAAGGAACTAGCAAGGCTCACCTCAAGCCCTGCAACTGATGGTAGCACCATGATCTTGGACAGCTGGTAGAAGCCTACTGAGTTTATCTGCAGGCTCAGGTTCCAGAATACCACATACCCCACGAAAGCAGCTGCCAAAGGTGCGACCTGCCGGAATATCGCTCACGTTGAGGCCAGCAATGGCTGAAAATAGAAGTATGATCAGAGTTGGACGTGTTGGGCGATGTTGCAGAATCAAACAAAGGGAAGGATTCAAGGGCCCCTCTGGAAGCAAGCGAGTGCGTCCACTTGGCCGCACCTGGAGAGCTTTGAACCGCTTTATCTCAAAGATGCCCCCGGCAGCAAACATCCACATGCCAATCATGGTGACTATTGTGTGCACCAGTGTCAGGGCATACACAAATTTGAAGTTGAAGACTGATAGGACAGCCTTGTTCGCAAATACAATCCCACATCCCACAGCCACGTTGAAGACCCCATATACGATTGGCTTGATGTTGGACTTCAAGCTCATCTTTCTGCTTGAAGAAGTGATCAGTGGCCCTCAGCCCTGTTATGTGTTGAACGACTAGGACAGCGCTAGGATGTGTGCATCAGTCTGCGAGGCAGACAACATCGTCAAGCTCTTGGATCAACTCTGACCCATAACAACAATCAGCAAATGTTGCTCATTACAGTAGAAATGTAGTCGTCCGACAAAGGCCACAGTTTCTACACCTAGAAGCAATATGTGCCCGTTTGGCGCTAACTCCAAATTCCTGAAGAAGCCGTCGATTTTACCAGATATCATCCAGGATTGATCACCTGGTTTCATCGGCTATCATTACGATGCAGAAAGAACAAGTGATTGTAAAATCTGAGAGCACTGCTGGGGCGTCGTGTGAATTAGTGCGCCAGGTCTGCAGCCAAATGGACAGAGTTGGGGACACAGTACCCCAATATCGACTTCAAGTCCTTATATCCACATCAGTGAGCGATTGCACTGATAAACTTCGATCAATTCATTGAACCATAAGAAGCTGTCGTTGCCTCCCATTCTTCCCCTGCAGAAACGCCATCGAACGGTCGGCACATTGATGCCCAGGCGGTGACTACGGCCTCCACGTGTACCGGAACTTCCTCCACTTCAAACGCGCAATCTTTTGCGGCATCGGGGCCTCTACATCCTGAGCAGTCTTTGCAACCGCATCAAAATATATTCGGGTATTGCACTTTATAGAATCATAAGAGTCCTCGATCATTGCTGTGAAGCTCTGTTCCGTCTGAGTCGAAGAGATTTCACGGAGTTCACAGCTACCGCCAACGACCGGTACAGTTCTCCGGGCTCTCTCTCTTGCACAGTGGTCTGGGACAACCTTTCAAAACAATATTTTGACCAAGTAAATACTTGAGAGGATGTACCTGTGGAATCTGCCCTTAATCTGGTTGCGTGTGCTTTGACAGGGCGACGGTTCCTTCGCGAACGTGCCACACGTTTGACTGGCTTGCATGACTGCTCCAGCTCGATCGATTTTTCTTTTCACCCTTCTGGCGGTGATGTTTATGTCCGGCTTTATCGTGGCTTCGGCCCTTCGAACTGAAGAACCTGATCTCGGTACGCACCTGCAATCTCGCAGTTTGGTGCATGCAAAACTAGTCCTGCGCTGCCTTGCATCGTTGCGTACCAGCTAGTAGTTGCTGAGGGATCCACTGCTCCTACAGGCCGACGACAGCTGCTGGACGCGATGACTATAGCACAGACGAGCAAAGGCGACACGATCAACAAAGGCAACACCCGCGTCGAAAGCGGATTCACAGCGAAGCAAAGCACAGCTCGTATAGCTGGAGTAACGTGCGTCTCTCTTGACCGACGTTCATTTACTTCCATTGACGCATGTTTACACAGTTGCTGGAAACTTAGGTCTGCCTTGTTTTTGGTTGTCTATCCATTGTTTGGTCTGTGAGATTACTTTGCAGCGCTATTGCAATGGCGGCACTGAAGAGCAGACTGTGTGGCAACGCAGGATGTATAAAGGTGGCACGTTATCTCAGGATGGATCCAACTTGCGAAAGCGCAGCCACTCAGCAACGAAGTCGGCACGGTTATCCTGAGGGGCGCGTGAACCTGCCGTTGACGTCAGCTTGATGGGACAATCAAGGAATTCGTTAACAGGATTCTAGAGGTCTGGGGTCTGTACATGAGCAGGCATTTTGGACGTTTTCTGCACATGCATTTCTTGCTGGTATCTACGTCAGAGATGAAGTACATCGTGTCAGTGACATGATGTGAGAGCAACCATTCATCATTTTTTGAAGGCGTTTGATCCAAGCATTGTGTGGTCAGTACTCCTTGCCATACTTGCAAGGAGGAGTGATCGAGCGCCTGTTCAGTACAATCTTTGAGCCCAAGAATTTCTTCCTTTTGGTTGATCATCATTGAACAGCTACGTCTGGCTTGTTGTGGCCGCTGACTAGGGTTGGGCGTTGTATTATGTGCCCAGACAATGGGGGAACCCCATTGCGTTTAGCCTGGAGTGCTGAATTGCACAGCTGTACAGTGTTATGCACCATGTTGAAGGAAACAGGACAATGAAACTTGATCGGATGAAACTCATGAAAAGCAGGTGTAGGCCAAAGTCTTTATACTTTGGCCCCACAAAACATGATGATTGTCATGCACGATGCTTGGAGTGGAATGTGAGGTGCAATTGCAAAGGACGATGCCATAGCATCCTGTAAATTGATCTAAAGATACCCGTTGCAATCTTGAAGGTTTAGTCCTGCGCAATTTCCCCAACTTCCTTGCCAACCCGCGGGTATGCCTCCAGGCAACTCAATTATTCCCGAATGGACATGCTCCAACATCACTGTCTTTGGGTGTCTTGCAGCAGTCACAAAGAACTAAAAAGCGAAGACCACAGATGGCAACCAGCTCTCTCTTCTCAAGCATACTTCAATGTTCCCGACACTCTACACGTGCCGGCTAACCAGCTCAGCGGAAGTCAAGGTGCAACACTGCGACAGCTCAAGGTTCTGCCTCATTCCTTTTGTTGGGGCCATGTTTCCCCTGCTGCTGCTAAAATGGGCGCGTCAGCCCGGCAAATGATTGGGCTTAAGCAATGACTGGTGGTGCCAGCTCATTCCGTGGCTTGATGTCCGCTTTCGAGGCAAGATCCCAGCTCGATCCTGCAATCCACACATAATTTAGGGCAGCAATAGAGATATCGGCCATTTTGAAACGCACAGTGTTGCTGCCACACTACTTGTAAGGCAAAGTATAGCAACTATTAGAAGATCTCTTGTACGAGCCTGTAAACAGTCACCAAACCACACTTACGAGTGTTTTGGCACAGTGAGCTCTGCACAGTGCCATGAAACATGCACGCAACATGCTCTGTGAATGGGGCAGGATTGCGCTTCGTTGTGTCGCAACAAGTGCTGACCAGAAGCTGGGCCTTCTTCGACAGCAGTGGCGCTTCTCATTGCAGAACAGGCGTCCGAGCATGCGCCGGCTCCCTGTCAGATCCAGCATCTGGTCCAACTCTTTCGAGTGCTTCCTTTAATCAGGGAGCCTGTGTAACCGAAAGCATGATCTTGCAGCTTGAGACGCCGCTGCTGCGGAGGAACTCAAAATCGCACAGGACCAGGCTTGGAGGGAGCTGCATAGCTGATGTTGGCTACGCTTAAGAGCCATGTGCAGAAACGATCCTGAGAGGCCTCATCTGTAGAGGCATGATAACAAGACGCCCGGCTGGCCGGGGGCGGTATAAATGCTGAGCACCGTGCCCACGATTGATCGGGTCTTGCTGAGATCTGGCAAGTCCATCAGGCGAAGGGATTTGTTGCCGCCTTTACCTGCCGCTGGTCTGCAGGCACACCTTGCCTCTGGCAGGAACAGCGCACAGATTAGAAATAAAAGTCTGGGAGAAGGGTGCTTGCCTGAGGAGGACAGGGAGTGGGCCATGCCGCCGCCGACGTCATCTACGGAGACGACCTTGAGCATGAAGTCGCCGCGCACGCTGAGCACGCACACCACGTGCTGCTTGGCGCGCACCAGCCCGCGCTTCAACGCCACCGACACCGCCTCTGCCAGCATCTGCTCGCTGTTGGCGCCCCCCATCGGCGCCCCCAGCAGCGGGATCAGCCCTGCATCAGCAACCCCTCAATTTCTTAAGCTCCTTAGCAACCCAAACAAACCCATCGCATTCTGCGTCACTTTCTGATATCTCCGCACCAACGCAAGAGAACACAGAGCCAGTCTTCCAAAGAGCGCAAAACCAAAGTCCAATATCACATCATTGCTGATACCAACTCTACAGCGCATACAAGATCTCGTCCCCCACAGGAGGACAGCATGCTGAAGCATTGTGATGCCACAAAAGTACTGCAGGCGCAGCCTCATCCTGCCTGCACCATCGTGCCGTACAAATAGCCGCAATCTTCAGACATGCAGGCGGCATTAGACTGACTGCCGGACTTTACACTCCAACAAGCCAGTCTTCTCACTGCCTCCATTCTAGCCGCACGACTCAAACAGAACTACTCTCTCGGACGCCTCTTGTGGCTTTTGATCCCAGCTCAAAGCTTTTTGATCACAGCTCACAGCCTGCTGGCAAGTGGCACTTGTGCAGATAAATCCATGGGGCTTCAGAAGGGGCAGGGTGGCCACTCACCTCGCATGACCTGGAATTGGCGCGCCAGGAAGCGGCCCTCCAGCTCCCAGGACAGTCCCTTGGACTTGAGGTTGGGCACCACGAGCGCCAGAATTGGCACCGTCGGCCGGTACTTGGCGATCAGCGACGCCGTCCGCCCCGTGCCGGCATAGCAGATGATTAGACCCGCCTGTCGCAACACCCACATTTTCTTTTCACCCTTCAAAATCTACCGCCCACAGCTCCAGAGCATGGAAGATCCCATCCGAACAATCACCAAGAGGTGTTGCTTACGGGAGTGTTAAGAGCTGGACACTACAGCTCCAAAGCATGGGATATCCATTCTAAACAACCAGCCAGTTGTTGTGGTGTAAGAGGGTGTTGTGAGTGCTGGAGCGAGGATGTTGTTCAAGGGGGTGCGCACATCCATCTTGGTGGCGGCGCGGACGGCGGTGGAAGCAATGGACTCGACTTTGCTCATGTAGGCCTCGGGGGCGCGGTGGCTGTCCATGGTGCCCTCCGCCAGCACCGCCGTGCTCATCGCGCGTGGTAGGCTGCCAAACGAAGACACCTGCCATCGTGCAGCACAAAGTTCACTCGGCTCACTCCAATACACCACCGACATTACGCTGAGCTACAGTCCACCTCTGACTTCAACTTGAAGACAACGTTTTGAGGTGACAACATTGTCTTGACCAGATGCTTCTGCTGCTGATCTTCTGCAACCACAGGTGATGTGGAATGGCTGCACCCTGGCCCAGATGCTTCCGCATGACGTTTGAAGGCAGAAGAGCAGCAGCTGAGGCTGTGCGCCCAAGCATGATAAAATTAGGACGTAGGCAGGCTATCACTCGTACATAATTTGCAGTAATGCCGCGGCGCCCGCAGCGGCAGCGAGGCCAATCGATCCTGATGGGTTTGTTGCTGGTCACCCTTGATTTCATTCATCACCCCATCTCCCAGTCGTGTTTATCTATATTACATCATGTTCTTACATCAAGCCAAGTGATCACAAAGGCAATCGACCTGAAGTAGCTTGGCCAATAGAACAGGGGTGCATACCTTGCCGGCGGTGCTGCTGAAGCGCATGGGGCCGGAGGCGGAGAAGCCGCTGGGAGAGGCACCAGCGCTGCCGACCTGGCCGCCGCTGCTGCTGGTGCGGCGCACGGTATTGAGGCTGGGCGGGTGCACCGGCGGCAGCTGGCCCGGGGCGGCCGTTGCCGGTGCCGGAGCGGCCGCGCCGTTGGTGGCAGCGGCCGAGCGCACGGCCGAGGCGGCGCGGCTGAGCGTGTCGGCCGTCGGCTGCGCCGCGCGCGCCTCGTCGAGGCCCGGCGAGCTGCCGCCCGGCGGGGAGAGGTAGTCGCCGTGCTGGCTGTAGTCCAGCGTCTGAAACTCCTCCTGCATTACAACGAAAGGCAAGTGATCTCCCAAGCAATCTGGCATATAGATGAGCAGACGCAGTCGCAACGTCCACCTGACCACCAAGAAGTGTGAAAGAGAGAACCCAATATCTGCCATACCAAAATGGGTCTTGCCTAAAAAATTCCAGCATATCAAAGCGCTCTTTGCAATGAAAAAAATTTAAGAGTGAAGCTGTGAGGATGATGGCGCACGTCCATGGCGGAGGTGATCATGTGCTCGAAGTGCTCCTCGTAGTCAAAGGCCAGCTCGGCCTGGCGGCAGATGGAGAGCACCGTGCGCACGGTCTCCACAGCGTATCTTCCCCGGAGCGTCTCTGCTCCTAGCAGCATGCCGTCCACTCCGTCCAGTACTGCGTTGGCCACGTCAGTCGCCTCCGCCCTGCACCACAAACCCACCCCTGCCACCTCAGCATGCACCACAACTTCCTTTTTCAATTATATTCTCACAACACCCCTCAATGCGTCATCTAGCATGTGCTTGGTTGGGCTCCACATCCTCTGGGAGACTTGACAGGCGCTTGCAGGGCACCAGGGAAACCTCTGGCGCCCTGTATCCTCCTGTGGAGCCACCCTACAGGACCAGGGGGAGAAATAGGTGACAAAGGGGCGTGCCTGGTGCAGCGGGGGGCCTCAACCATGGTGTCGACGAGGCGGGTGATGATGACGGGCTTGCCCTGCAGGTTGCACCGGTTGATGGCGGCCTTCTGCACCACGGCAGTCTTCTCAGGCGCCACGTCCAGCCCCAGGTTGCCGCGGCTCAGCACCACCGCGTCAGCCGCCGCCACTATGCTGTCAAAGTTTTGCAGCGCCTGCAGGTTCTCCACCTGCACACACCGTTCTTTTGTCATCCTGTTTCCTTGCTTGCACGTCCGCCTGACAGCTTCGCCTGGCGCTGGCTTAAGCATTCCCTGCTGATCCTGATCCCCATCTTTGGTGCATGTGTTGATTGCAGGCTATCACCAAGTTGTACACGTGAACCCCTCCTTGGTGAAAGCATCACTTTGAACAAGTCTTTTGTTTGCGATTTGCAGCCTTGGTTGTACATCTGTCCCTGATATTACGTTTCCTGCTGAGTCCATTTGCTGCACGTAGTCTAGGCAGGCTGTCGGTCACGTGAAGTTCAGACAGGATGAGGCAGGGCGCCTGATGAAGGTGTTGTCTTACCTTGGCAATGATTTTGACTTGAGTAGAACCAATCTCATCCAGGAACTCGCGCATCTCATGCACATCCAGGCCGCTGCAGGTGTACGTTAGGTTGATGTAATCAATCTGCAACAGCCAACGCAAGGTCACTGTCTTGACAATAAGTCAGCGCTGCAGTCGAAATCGTGGGTTGCAATGATCTGCGCAGCAAGGAAAAGGTCGGAGAGCCCAAGGTTTGAGGCAAGGGACATACCTCAAACTCCTTCGTATACATCTTGATTGCATCCTCATCCAATTGTGTTAGCAGCGGTAGGTCAGTCTGCGCCACCACCACCACAGAGTCAAGCAGCCTCACAGACATCTGCTTATTATAGCTTCCACAGACACTGAGACCAAAATGTCTGCTTAGCTAACCAAGCAGCGTTTTGATCAGCTGATTAGAACTCTACTTGCCTGCAGGGATGACATGCCGTCTCCGCCTCCCTCTGAGTGGATCACAGTCAGCAAGCCATCCAGCACGGCATCATTCACTGCCGTGCAGACGACATTCTGGCCTTCGACCTCCTTCACCTGCTCAGCATGCAGCACAAGCACTCACCATCTGAATGCGTTGCAGGTTCCAGAACCTTTGCTTTTTTTTCAATTGCATTGCATGCAGAAGCGCAGGAAGAAAGTTCTGAGTGCTGCAGACCTCGAGGTAAAGGGAGGACTGGTCTGCGCCGTTGACAAGGTAGCGTCCAACAAAGAGGGAGTCGCCCGGTTGGCACATGTGGGCAAAGTGAGGGTAGCTGATGGGCAGCTTGGTGGAGCTTGCCACCGCAGTCTCATCCGTTGTCACCACAAGCTCCTGACCCTTCTTGATTTCCAGCACCTCCTTGTGAGTCGGCCAACCCTGTGCACAGGGCACAAGCGCCTCTCAGACATGTCATCGAACAGTACAGATGTTGCAGCTTGGTGACTAATGGATGCGGCTATGTACAGTCCAAGCTTGTGCAGATTGAGAAAGACAGAGAGGGCATCAAGATGCTGCATTGATCTGAAGCATCGCATTCAGAAGTCCAGGTGTGAGGGGGGTTGATGGGAGCACACCTCACTGTCCAGCTCATAGTCACGTCGGATCATGAGCTCGCGACCGACAGTGTCCAGAATGACAGCACACAAGAGCTTGGTCTTCTGGGAAGCCAATTGCAGATTCCTGAGGGACTGCTTGTGGTACTCCAATGACCCCCACTGCAGGCACCACCACGTGTCTTCAGGTGCCCTAGAGGACTAGAAGGTGGCTTGTAAATACTAATGGCGTTACTTGTGCATTACGGTAGTGAAATACATTATCTTGATAGCTCGCTTCGACACCGCCATGATTTAAAGCGCACCGTGAGGTCAATACGAGCAGCAGCCAGGCCAGACTCTAAGAGATCCACCAGCGTGTCAACATCTCTGCAGGCTGGTCCAAGTGTGGCGATGACTGCAATTTATACATCACGTGAGATGCATACCCGCAATGGATGATCGCACAAATTTATCCAAAGCAAGATCCTTGGCGCCATAGATGGGCATATTCCTTCCATGGCCATCGAGTACAGACCGCCACACGAATTGTGGACTTTCCAGAGCAAAGCTAAGCTAATACACATGTAATGAACACAAGCAGGTCCAGTCCCAGTCGCCCTGCCGCTAACAACACGCAGCGGTGTGGGTCCAAGAGTCACGTTCTTCGCATGTGGACTCTGAAATTCCAACCACAAAGTTCAGACTTCTCACCTTTTGTTCCTGCAATATGGGAAGGGGTCTCTGCTGGCTCCAAAATAGAGGGAAGGTCGAGATTTTTCAAGACGTGGGTCTTGGCCTTGCTTGATGGGGCCATTTTTGCCGGTGATCTGTCGCTGGGTCTCTAGCAAGTTCCAAACGATAGCTGCAAAAACCAGTGAGAAATGCAGCAATGTGAAGATTCAAGAATGTTGTGATGGTTACAAATTTGTTTTTGTATCAAGTTGCCGGCCAATGCCTGACTTTACGCTCATGCAGAGGAGCTACATTGGTAGCAATCACCCACCAATTGGAAGCTAGGGTAAAGGGTGGAACCTACGAGCCCAGTCTCCCAGGTACATTCAATCTATCAAGCAGAGGACACATCAAGGAGCAGTCAATTAAAGCTGTCTAATTCCACCAACACATGAACCGTTCGTGACGTTGCACACCAGGTCAGATTTGACTATCAGTAGCGCCACCGGCAGCAGGGGCAGCCACTGTATGTATACACTCATCTTTCCCAGGCAGCTGGAGAGGTGCTGCAAATGGCCTTGCCCCGGATCTATATGACATCTGGGTCGAAGCCCCTGCCAGGGCCGGGCGGCATGATGTCCGGGTGCACGTCAGGGCCTCCCCCGCCAAATCTGCCGCGGCCCCGCCGCTGGAAATCACCTGGCCTGAAGCCCTGTAAAGCAGCAGCACCACACAATTGTCTCTGCAGCCAATACATGTAGCAGATGCATCAATGCATACTTGCAGGATATATTCTCACAAATCCCCCATCAGTCAAAGAATATTGCCAGAAAGCAATGCCTCCCACCTGCATGCCGGGCGGCATTATGGGGTCCCAGTGCGCTCCAGGGGGCAGGCCACCTGGAGGGAAGCCCGGCTCGGAGCCGTAGCCAGGGCCACCAGGGAAGCTGCCAGCAGGATCGGCCCCCGGGTACACCCCCGCCGGGGGGCCCCGGAACAGCGGATCCCCCGGGCCGACATGCATACCACCACCGCGGCGGCCAGGCAGGCCCCCCGGCAGTGGGCCTCCACCCTCTCCAGGTGGCATTTGGCCTGGCATTGGCGGGCGCACTGGCGGGAGCAGGTCGTCAGTGCCCACCCTGGGCACATAGGGAGCTGGCTGCGGGTACGTCGGAGGCCCTGCATGGCAGTAACATGCAAGGAACATCAGTTGCTGCTGTCAGGTGCCTGCCCCTGTGGAGATGCATGAACATGCGGTGCATGCCAGCTCATGTTACATGTGAAAGTCACGCACCAACTCAACAATGCATGCATCATGCTGACATTGCTGCATCAGCGCATAGACTACACAGGCAACAGGTTGAATGCCTGTCAATTTGACTTGTCATCGATTGTTGCTGCACAGCAGTGACAGCTCCCAGTGCTGCCGAGGGACTGAGTGGAGGGCCTACCCTTCAGCTGGAAGGGGTCGTCCTCCACAGAGCGAGCAGCTGCTGCAGACATGGGCGTGGCGATTGGAGAAGCCTCGCTGCCCGCCTGCGTGGCGGTGGAGGAAGCTTCTGCAGGCGGCGCTGCTGCATCCTTGGCAGAACCCACGTAGAAGGTGCTCTGCAGCCTTGAGGCCAGATCGCCCAGATTCTTGTAGGCCGACGCCACATCTGCATGTTCAGTCAGATCATGGCATCAGCAACAGCCGCATGGTGCATCCTCTGACTACTGCATGAGCTTATGCGTCATAAGATGTTGTGTATGAGCTTGTAGAAGGCACTTGCCATCTGGTCTGGCGGTGTCGTCCACATAGTCATCGACATTGAGTTCCAGCATCCTGGGCTCATCAAAGCTGCCAGGAGAGGCCCAGTGCAGCAGCATCTTGTCGCCCATGGGCACCATCTTGAGCAAGATGGGGGTGCGCTTGCCTGTCAGCCCAGAAGTGGAGTCAGGTACTCTTCTAAAGTCAGTGCACTGCATCTTGTGCATGCTCTCAGGAAAGACTGCACACGACAAGCAGAACAGAGACCTTACCTGTGGTGTCTACATATCGGAATGCATAGGCATCTGGCAGGTCTGTCCAGCCTTCCATGCCCACCTCAGGGCTCTCTTGTGCAATCTCTGCAAGACAAATACCTTGTCACCGTCTTGTAAGCAACACATTTTTGCTCCTCATGCTGCAGAGTAGGAACTCGAGACGTCCCGCACCTGCTGATGGCACATCTGCATCCTTTCCAGTAGCCACCAGCTTGTATCCGTCTGCGAGAAGGAAGGCATGGACCGCATAGGCCAGACGGTCATGCTTAGACCTGCGTGGCCCACGATAATATCGTCAGCAATCGCAATAAGTCCCCATATACAACTAAAGGGTTTAGATGTAATCATGGCTTCGAATCAAGTCCAGAGTTGGCAGAGATGTTTTAAAAGCAGGTCCTTCAGATGTTCCTTCAAAGAACTCATCTACAAGTGAACAGCGTGCTGCACACCGGAATTTCGGTCTCGCAGCGCGCACGATCGCCAAGATCACTTGAGGAGTGGCCATACCGAGACGATCGTGAATGAATTCAACCTCATACTTACAAGAGGAGCTTGATTGTGCAGCTTCAGAGCTGGAGGAAGCTGCAGCTGCTGAGTCATTCCCAGAGTTCCACCTTCCTTCTCGTCTTCATTCGTCTCACCTTCTACTTGCATATCCGGTGACACATCTGTGGATCTGATATTTGTCTGTCTTTGCTACCTATTGGATCATCAGGTGGACCAGCTGGGTTCGCATTTCCACCATGTACGCATCAAGTTCCAACAGGGAATCTTCTTTGCGCGTCACAGATGATCAGGATCCCAGGAATGGGACCTTCAACGATAATGTACGCACCTTGACCCTCTTCACACGCAACAAGATTGCCTTCAATTGTTGTACATCCACACTATTAATGAGGACGTTCGTTCACCCAACGCTGGGAGACTCGCTCATAAGATTTATCAGCTCATGAATAACGCTGTCTTCTCATCGAATCGCAGGCAACCACATCCGGATCACAGCAGAACAGTACATGGCTGAGTCGCTTACCTGCTGTATCTGCTGGAGTCTCACAACTGAGCAACGGATTTGCCACCCTCACAACTCGCACTGCTCAGGTAGCGTCCTATACGGATAATGTAGCCTTCTTCTTCTCCCGTTCCAACAGTGCTAGCTCGACATGGGCTGATGTGCTCCCACAGGCCAAGGATGCAGCAGTGGAGGAAGGTCAGACATGGCAGAGGCGCATTGCAAGCCTTTCAGGCCACCTCACTGGAGCTCTCTCCAATGCCTTCGCCACTTCTGAGACCGCCACTGCCCAGGCACTGCTCACCTCTTATTCTCCATAGTTTCTGCCCCTTGTGCCGGTTGCATGAATGCCACGACAGCTTTTTCGATGCATCGTAAATAGTATATTGCCAGGAGTATCCCTGGTGGCACCAAAATTGCCAGTACAGTGTTGCCATGGACTTTTTCATATTGATGATTGGGACAACAACGTCCTCTCTTGAGCTTATGCAGAGGTTTCTGATCACTTCTTTCCCCCACCCATGCCATGATATCAAGAGCAGCGGCGCGTGCTGCGCAGGGCATAGTGCTGAGCGCGGAGGTGCAGAGGGCGTTGAGGGAGGGAACAGCGGTGGTGGCGCTGGAGAGCACCATCATTAGTCACGGCATGCCCTTCCCGCAGAACCTGGAAACGGCGCGCGCAGTCGAGGACGTCGTGCGCGGCCAGGGCGCCGTCCCGGCAACCATCGCCATCCTAGACGGAATTCCCCACGTCGGCCTCACCGACGAGCAGCTGCACAGCCTCGCGTCCCAGTGAGACCCCCTTCCTCACTGTAATGGGCTTTGCTGGCCCACCCCTCACAGACTGCAGCTTTATGCAATGAGTGGATAGGTTTGCATGCATGAACTGCCTGACATGTAGGACATGCTGAGGCAAGGTATGGTTAGGCTGGATGGAAGCGCAGCTGAGAAGGAGGCCTTGGGAAGCGGATAAAGTTTATGAACATGAAGTACGATGGGTTGGTGGTGGGACAGGGCGCATAGGGTGAGGAAGACATCGCGGCGGGACCTGCCCTACGTCATGGCCAAGCGGCTGCATGGTGCGACCACTGTCTCAGCCACCATGCTGCTGGCTGCACGCGTAGGCATCCACATCTTCGTCACCGGAGGTGCTGCCTTTCCGCATGCTAGTTTCCAAGGGCTGCTGCTGCGCCTCATGGCAAAAGTATACCTTTACTTCTGAGAATATGCAGATATAAAATGTACCTTTGAAGTTTTTGAAGGGCGGACACATTGTGAGCTGCAAGAGTGGCTACTGAAGCTTGCTGTAAAGCATGCTGTTTGCCTGACAACAAGCACGAATTGATGGTGCTTGCAGGCATCGGCGGAGTGCACAGGTGCGGGGAGAGCACAATGGACGTGTCAGCCGACCTGACAGAGCTGGGGCGCACCCCCGTCGCGGTCGTGTGCGCAGGCGCCAAATCCATCCTCGACATCCCCCGAACCCTCGAGTACCTCGAGACCCAGGTGACCTGATATCCCCGTGCTCATCTCTACGGGGGCTTTGCCTGGTAGGGAAAACCTTTGTGCGGCGCTTACCACACTGTTCTGTGGCTGGAAATTGGGAAGGAGTCTCAAATGGACTGTCCATATTCTGTACACCAATTGTACCGGTCAAGGGGTGCTGAGAGTCTCAAACTGAGACATCAAACATCCCTGTTGGGCATATATTCCTGTTTTTGGCGTTACATGATAAGAATGTCTGATATTTTGTTGGCGCGCCAGGGTGTGGGAGTGGCAGCCTACGGCGCGGTCGAGTTCCCGGCATTCTTCACGCGGCGCAGCGGCTGCCGGGCGCCCCTGCGCATAGACACGCCAGAGGAGGGCGCCGCACTCATCCGCGCATCGCTGCAGCTCGACCTGCACAGCGGCATGGTCATCGGTGCGCGCCCGCCATCTCAAGCTCATGAAGGCCTGCTGGCCTTAATGACCCAGTCACCTGGCACCTGTTTGGTCGATGAGAATTTCTTTCCATGATGCTGTTCTTCGACGAAGCAGGTGCTGAGTGGGAGAAAAGCAACAAGGAAGGCAGCTTACACTGCCCAAGTTTGTTGCTGGGGCTCTTGGCAAGCTTCTCTGGCTTATGCATCCACGAGGCAGTGTCAAGTTTTGGTAAGCCCAGGCTCTGCGAGAAATGGCTTGAAATGAGGATTCTGTCAGGCGAGGTGCAATTTGCTTGCCTACAGCCTGGCACTGAAAGAGAGCGTCCATTGGTATGGCAAGATTGCCGATGCCGGAGGCTGCACCGGGGCTTCAACATGTCACTTCAATCTTTTACCGTCTTTCAGCATGCTTTATTCTTGTCTCTTTAACCACACCCCAGGCTCGGCCAGGGAATCGGATGTTTTAAAAGGCCCCTCGTATGGCAGGCGTCCCGGTGCCGGAGGCGGCGGCTGCGGCCGGGGAGCGAGTGGAGCGCGCGACGCAGGCGGCGCTGAAGGAGGCGGCCGGCCGCGGGCTGGCCGGCGCGGAGGTAACGCCGTTCCTACTGCAGCGCATCCGCGAGCTAACGGGGGGCGCCTCCCTGGACGCCAACATTGCCCTCATCAAGCACAACGCCGCAGTGGGATCCCAGATTGCCGTCGCCCTGGCCTCTGCTGCCTGAAGGTTTTGGCCAGCTGACGAAGCAGCCAATGTGCCGCTATCCCTTGCTGTGCAGTCCATTCGGGACCAATATCCTGCTTTGTTTGGTGCCGCCATTCAGACCATGCAACAGTTTATGTGGCAGTTGGATATTGTCAGTGTTGCACACTTTGTCATGGATTGTTTTGATCACTTGGATGCTGTCAGTACATCCAATCAGCCCTGGGCGGCTGGAGTTGATGTGTAATTTCCTTCCTTCCTTCCTTCCCTGATCGGTTTGTGCAAAGCTGAGGCAGAATATGAACGCTAAAAGCCCTGCTCTGTGAAGTTCTTCTGGCTATCCCTTTGCTGTTTAAATGTGACTCTAGGACTGCTGATGTGCCGTAGGAGTTTTCTGCAGAAGTCGTCCTGAGCGTGTGCCCATGCTTGGGAGTTGTAGCGTGAAATCTGCATCTGGCAATGCTTGTAACAGGCAGCATCGGCGTGTGAGGTTGTCCCGTACGGTGTTTGTATTAATAGCTCTCTGATGAACAATGCAGAAGACTTTTGAGACAGGTGTCAGGCTATCCTGCTGTATTGCTCCCTTGAGCTTCTGCAGAAGCAACTAGAGGTCAGCAAAGAGTCAGTTCAAGCAATTTTTGGAAGAGAGTGCAAAAGGCAAAAAGTGTGTCCTGTTGATTGAATCTCCCTGCAAATTCTGGTGTCCATGTGTTTCATGATTTTCAAGTGAGGAAGAGCTGGAAGACCATCTTATCAGGTCTTGGCCGCGGCAGAGACAAAATGTATTTAATGACCATCCCTCCAGCAATAGCTAGCATGCATCCTTTACCAAGGAGTGAAACTCTAAAAAAATGACCAGTCTCACCAGAATACTCACTAATCAGAACCCCCATATGCACCAGTCTTTATATTTCTCAAATTGTCCCGAGTCTTTCGTGTGATGGCAGCATTTTCTTATGCATCATCCAGCCAGTGTGCTGCTGATGCGGTTCATGTATACATACGTAGCCTCTATGCCAAATGGGCCAGCACACTACAAACTGGCCCCTAATATATTGGAATGATCATCAGCAGCTCAAAGCTGGTTTCTGGTCCCCGCATGAGAGTCCAACACTAAGCTAAGCTGTGTTCAAGCCAATCACACACGTGCATGTCTTAATATACATGGAATTTTTTTTAACGCCCCACTATATTGCATTGCACCCAATGCCCCATCGATGATAGCAGTTCAATGTAGTTCAGTTGGTAGGTGGCGCACAATATCACAAGTCGGTCATCAGGACTAATTACCAAAGAACGCAGCAAGAACATGCAATGAAAACAGCAAATTTGGGAGGCACGGTGGAACAACATAACAACAAGGTACACTTTTGTTGCAACGCTACTTCAACAATCCTGTTGGCCCACTAAAATAGCAGTATACCAGCACTCGAGGAACACTCTGTAGACTGATGATGCATGCGACGCTGACTTCCAAAAGTTTGCCACTTCCGCCACTTCCTCAGATGCATGTGCTAGTGCAACAATGCAGCATGTAAGCCTGCTCACAACGTAGTTTGCCTGTAGGCAAGTATAGAAAGCAAGCAAAGAGCAGCATGCCTGCAGCGGACATGCCCCTCAATTCATTCCAGGCTCTTTCCACCACGACAAGTCGTGACATCATTGCGCAATTACCTGTTTATTCAGTAAATCTTGACCGCCTTCTGCCAGCCAGCACCAAGGAAGAACCAGACTGCCTGCAGGGCACAGGAACAAACGTATAAGAAACAACTGTCCAGAAAATGGTGCATGCCAGAATTCATAGAGCTTGAGCAGACGCCACAGTGGAAAGCAATTGAAAGAATGCTGGGGAACTGCAGGCACAGCAGAACTTTGTTGACAACGGGCGCACCAGATTTCCAATCCCAAAGATACCGCCGATAATGAAGGTGGGCAGAATCTTGAGGTAGCCGGCACCATAGTACGCGGCGGCCTGGCCGGAGGCATAGTGAGTGATGGACCCAAACAGGTTGGAAACATAAGCCAGGCCCAGCGCGGCCAAGATGGGGTCCACTCCTGCAGCAGTCAACCCCAGGCTCTCAGAAAAATTCTGATCTAACCCTTTAGCCTGATGCTCGGGTGCACAAAACAGTTTTTGGGTGCATGTGCTGTCTCTCAATACTCAATATGTTTGTAATGCACCCTCACCCTAGCCAGGCCTGTTCTTTATGCATTCGCGGCTTTGCAAATCTGCAATAAGATGCCCCATCTAGGGGTCAACTAAGTACTACTGACCAGAGGAATGCATGGCACTATGCAGATATACAAACATGGCGCCACATCTGCGCTGACAAACAGCAAGAGATACATGCAGGCAAAGGACTGATTCACACATGACAGGGCTGTGCAAAGGCTGCAATAGTATGCTGGTGTTAGGACAGGTGAGCTTGCCTGCTGCCAGCATGGTCTGGAGGAAGGGAGTGTACAGGGCCGCCACATGCGCGGTCTGACTGGCAAACAGGTAGTGAATGATGTAGTAGACAAGGCTCAGAACCCAGAACGTCTGCACACAAGCCCACACCAGTACCAGTCAGAAAAATACATGTATGCAAAACCATGAACCATCCCATCATTGTGACAACAGATCTTCATGTAGGCCTCACCGGAAGCTGTCCAATGCCCTTTGGAATGCGCTTGGAGATGAAGGTTGCAAACAGCTTCATGACACCCTGCATCCCCACCACACGCCCCATGTTCAGCCACTGACACAGCCGTACAGCACCAGGAATCAAGCCCCCAGCCCTGCAAGTTCAGCTTTTCGTGTCCCTGCTTCAATTTGCAATACAAGGAGAGCAGGAGACAGAGGCGTCACCAGTGTGTTGAGGTTGGTGGACATGCCAATGACGACGCCAAACCAGAGGAGGGTGTCCCATGCCGGGGTGTATTCCAGGCAGTCCCGCCAGCTCAGCACGCCGGACAGCAGGAGCAGTGACAGCGCCAGGAATGCAACCGACACATTGCTCAGGCCGATGAAACGACTGCTAATCTGCACGCACACACCACAGCACAGCTTCAAGGCATGTCCTTCCAGATCTCAGGCCGACGTCAAGAAATTGTACCAAGATCACATTCAGCCAACGGCAGCGCTTTCTGAAGCAGCAGAGGAGTCGATTAGCTGGGAGGTGATGGTCTTGTGAGGTAATGAAAACATGACAATGCTGATCAAGCCCCTGCCCTGATTACCATCGCCCGATGTTGTATTGTCAACAATGCCAGATCCCTCTCGGACTGCAGATAACATTTTGTAGGTCTCCCAGATTGGAATTGTCCACGCCAGCTTTCACAAAGGACGCGCGCAACTCGAGCAGCAGGTGACGGCTCAGGGAGGTTTGGTACGCACCCAGAGGGCGACGGCCAGCAAGAGGACAATACTGGTGATGTATTCGCCGGAGGTCATCGGACCCAGCTCCTTGAGCTTCAGGCGCGCAAGGTGGGGGGCCTCGGGAGTCTTCTTCAGCTGCGGGGGGAAGCACAGGTACACCAGCGCAGGGATGACCGCAAATGTGACCGCTGCCGGCAGGAATGATCCCTTCAGCCACGTCACCCACTCCCCTGCGCCACAGCAAATCAGATTGCACATCCTATCTCAGGAATACGCTCCTTCGGTAGCACTGCATCTCGAGCGAGGGCTTCATCTCTGGTATTTCAACGCAAATGACCAAGGCCCCAGCGCCCAAGCAAGCAAATGTTGCAGAGAGTCTTGTGAAACTCTGCTGAGCTTTGCTTGCCCGGTCATGCTCCTATTGCAAGAGCAGTTACAGCTCTGGGTGCAGGTTAGGAACAGGAGCATGGGCGGAGGTTGGGCCGCACCTGGGATTGGGACGCCTGCATTGGCTGCCAGAGACAGGCACAGGAAGTTCTGTGCGGCACCTGCAGGAAGAGAGCGAGCACATACAATCAGCACCTCTCCTCAGTAATCCTCTCATGCAACACGCATATTGCCGCCCACCATGCAATGGTCAACCATCTGTGTCCGCCCACACAAGTCTCACGCGGACAGGTGCATGCACAATGCACGCTCCTCTGTGAGCAAGGGTCAGGGAATGGAAGTACAAGGTAGGCAGGAAAGTAGCGACCTATGCGCATGTGAGGCAGGGTGGCAGGGGCTGACTCAGCACACCTGTGGCCCACATTGTTGAAGTCGCAACGCTGACCTGGAACTGGCTCATGGTCAGGAACGCCCCAAGACGCTTGGAGCTGTCAGAGAACGGGTGGCTGTCCGCATTCACGGACAATGACTGGATTATGGGAACCTGCGCACGCCCACAAATTCGCCTTGATCACTGCATCCCCCAATAGCGTCTTTATCCCCCTCGCACCACTGCCCGAGACGGGCTCCAGAACTTGGAGCACTGGGCGTCAATTGTGCACATCAGCCAGCCCTGACACCATCTGCGAGGTGTACTCTGCATGGCCAGTGTCATCTGTTCCCCAGCAATGCAGGGGAAATGCAAAAACATACGGCATGCAAGGGGAAGCATAAGGGGACACAAACTTCACAGGCTCTCCCTTCGTCACATCTCCACTTTCGTCTCGACTGGCAGGAGTCTGACCTGCAGCTTCAGTAGCACGTGGGTCACAACTTTCAGATGACACCGCATGCAGTTGCACGTGTTACTAATTGGATTGTGTGCTTGTATTTCCTGTCTGCAGCATTACTGAGGACTCACGAAGACTCCTCCGGCACGGGCCGTGGTGGAGGGCATGGCGGGAGAGAGCACGAGCTCAGCGCAGGCCAGGCCGTAGGCGAGGCCCAGGGAAGTCTTGCCCAGCACTGAGATGCACAGGTTGGCAATGCGCACGCCCAGACCTGTCTTCTCAACCGCCTGAACGCCCACAGGACAAATCTCAATCTCAGGCTGTCAAGTCCACCTGCCCGCGTGTAGGTCTCATGCATGCTTGGGGTGGCATGCAAAGTGTCTCTAGATCCAGTATGGGGAAGTGTCTGTCAAGTTGTTGGTCATTCAGGGTTTTGACAGAATGGTCTGGATGGTGTGTCAAGATCGCGGACATGCCTTGCCAAAGAAGTAAGCTGCCACGATAAGCCAGATGGTGTCGTTTGCTCCAAAAGCGACAAAGGCTTCCTCGAATTTGAGGGTCCCCGTCAAGAGGATGAATGCCTGTGCTATGAGCGCCACAGCTCCAATTGGTAGGGGCTCGATAATAAGACCTGCCACCACATGCCATCATGGTTAAAAGAAGCATGTAGTCAACATCGAGCTCTGGTGCAAGCTCCTGGTCATGTCATGCTGCATGACCGCTGCAGGTTGGGCTGCAGTGTACCTAGAATGGTGGCCACAAAGATGGCGAAGAGCTGCCATGCTTTCCATGTCAGAGTTGCTGGCTTTGGGACAGCGTAGCGCAAGATCAGGAAGACCACAATGCAAGCCAGGAACTTTAGAGGCTTCACACCCTGCAGCAGACACCAACAATTAATTTATCAGGAGCTAACAGCGCATGTGCTGCACTTGGCACTCATGTGCAGGTTGGAAAGTGAATATAGCCAGTGATCAGGTAGCAACATGCGTGCAAACCCTAGCTTTCGCCGCAGGCTCTGAGGCGGACCTTCCATTGCTGCATCGTGTACTTGTACCTTCCAAACATCCCACGCGGGATCGGCTGGGCAGGAAGCTTCTGTGCAGGCTTCCCAGCATCTCCAGGCTGCGCAACAGAAATGCATCTTACGACCGTCTCATAAGAATCGAAATGCATTTTGATAATAAGACGGAACTAGAGAGAACTACGAAATATTCCTATGGGTCCTGGACAACGGCACGCCCGCCAGGAACCGTAGACAGTCTGAGATTCGTTGGAACACACCTTCTCGATGTCGTCAACAGCAACCTTGCGGCTTGAGGTGTTGTGGGCAGAATCCTCCGGATGCTTGAGATCCCCATTTCCGTCTGTATCTATCGGATTCTCCACATCATGCTTCTTATTAGTCGCCATGGTTGAGATGACCTCAAGCCTGCAGTGACAACTTCAGAGTCTCAGAATAAGTGGGCGACGACAAAAGGGATACCTTATTGTATTGATTTAAGCAAAGCTGATACTCCCAACAGATAGTTTGGCCTGACTGCACACACTATGAAGTGTTTCAGGGTTTTGAATCCCCACTGTACCGCAAGTACTGGCCATAACAGTCGTGCAGTGACAGCTTTGCCGCCAAGAGGCAAATCGCAATCCAATCGCATAGGCATATACAGCATGCGTATACACTTGACAACGTAAGAAGTCGTAAAGCTCGCGGCGATCACCAACTAGGTTATCAAAGCAACCCCCGAGCCGGACAGTTCGGTTGGCTAGACGTGATCGATCGAAACGAAAACCATTGCAGACAAAGCTGAAAACCTACCTGTGCCAAAAGGAAGAACACGCAGCCCCTCTAGAAGTACGAACTGATGGTTGGACGGGACTACGTAATACCGATGCCGGCCCGTCCCTCAGTTCTGCTGCCCAGCAACCATATGGATGTATACGAACAGGAAGAATTCCTGACACTGCAGACGTGACCTTATCGAAGCACTGCTTGCGCTGGAGCCAAAACTCATCTAGGTACAATCCTTCGTCATTTTGCAGCGCGCCCGACGGCGAGTCATGTGAGACACGTGGGGACACATGGTAGATGTTCAAATGGGAGGAAAGACAGACTAGTGTAAGGAAGCACCCGTGTATGACTTCGGTTCGATGTACAGCTCTGCTTCCTTCCAGAAGGAGCATCTGAATGACGACGGCAGTGCCTAGCTGTCCGGTCAAAATTTTAAAGCAGTGTATACAAGCAAATGAGAAGGAAAGCTCTTTGCAATTGCAACTCTGATTAATCAATTTCATGCCCTTGAAATCTGACTAGCAAGATCGGTGAACGCCCATTCAGTGGCACTCTTGCATGCAAAGATACTGATAAAAGTTGCATGCAGCATGCAGCCTTCGAGAGAGTTTAGCTGTGCAGCTAAAAATAAAGCCGGCTCAGTACTTGTGTGCCGCACTTCCTCAAGGGCCACGAATCTGACACGACTCAGTTCCAAGTTGGGACTTATACGCATTACGGTACCGGTACTACAAACCACCCACAACCAGCCTCACGAGGTACAAGATTTTTTTCCCATTTGTCTGGCGTTACATGAAGCTTGCCCTTGTAATCAGGGGGACATCATCTTCTCGTATCGCTTCACTTCAGGAACCTGCAGTGCCGAGCTGGGCTTCTGCGGCAGAGCCAGTGTGAAGCGCTGCTCTGTGACCAGGCGAGTCAGCAGGCCCTTCCCCTGCCGCACGCGCAATTCTTTCAGAGTCTTCAGCGCGCTGCTGCGCTCTGCTTCCAACGCCGCCAGAGCCTCCTGCAAGCATTTGTGAAGATTGTTCAAAATTTTAAGTTTTCAGTGGGTTGCAGGTTTGGCGCTCACATCGCAAGCACAAGTGCCCCACAGCTCCTCCTTGAAGTGGACTTGCCCGACAATGCACTGGCATCTGCATATATCATAGTCGGCATATGTGGCTTCATTAAGGCAAGCCTGAAGTCAGCCAGCCTGTACATGTGCAAGAGCAGTCAAGGGTAATGCATCACCAAAAGGTTGGATAGACACAGCCATGCGCGCACCTTGTGCGTGGAGAGCGCCTTTTTCCTGGAGGCTGCTTCGATCTCGAGCAGGTGCTCCAGGTGACCAATGTGCTGCTGCAGCTCCTCAATCACCCCCCTTTGCTGGTCCACCTTGTCCTCCAGCTCACTGCAGGTGCACACCGCCAATTCTTTGCTGTCATCAACTCAGCAGAACTCCCCGAAAAGAAGCAAGTCAACGGTCGATCTCAACTGCCTGGTGTCACCAGGGTGCCATCCACAGGTGGAGGAAATGACTAATCGACTGACTAATTGAGCATTATACTGTATGATGACACGGCAAGCAGCGGGCGTTGCAGCGGTACCTGGCCTTCCACGCTGCAGCTTCCAGGGCAGCTTCATGCGCAGCCCGCAGCTCGGACAGCTGCTGCACAAAATTGTCACGCTCCCTAGCAGCCGCCCGCAAGTGCTCCTCTGCGCTGTCCCTGGCCTCGACTGCTCGGGACTTCTGCAGGTCGATCACCTGCAGCAGCACATCCCTGGGCCCTGATTCCCTTGGATAGACAGCAGCCAGGGGACTCTCAAATCTTCTGAGTCTTTGACTTCTACTGAAATGCAGCATCAGGCTGCCGAGAACAGCAGAGCGTCCCGCCCAAGTGTGTGCTGAATGGTAGTCGAGCAACCTAGCAGTGCCACCAGCGCAACTTTGCACCTTTTGCGTCGCCATGGTTCCTTCCGCTGGCCTACCGCTGGCAACCAGTGATTTGATTTGGGTCCTCGCACTGACGATTGGCAACTGTTCTGAGCCCCATCATTGAAACAAATCCACACATGCGGGCAGTAGCCGTGCCTGCAGGGCGGCGTCGCGTTGGCGCACGGAGGCCATGACGGAGTCACGCTGCGCGCGCAGATCGCGAACGGCCCCGTCGCGCAGGGCCAGCTCGGCCGCGTAAAGCTGCTTGAGGCCGGCCAGCGCCGCCGCCTTGTCGCGCTCCGCGCTGTGCCGCTGCTGACTCAGCACCCGGTCCAGCTCCCCCGCGTCGACGCCTCTCCGCGCCCGCGCCTCCCGGCCAGCCACCCTCTCCGCCTCCACCGCCCTGCATTGACGCATGCTACGCTCAAGTTTGTACCTTACGACGCAACTGAGCATAAACAGAATCACAGGCACTTGCCATCTAGAGCAACATTCCCAAATTTAACCAGGTATCTATAGTTTGCCTAAATTATGTTGATAGGCGCCTTGCAACACATCAAGAGCGAGCCTTGCTTGTGTGGTAGACGTCATAGTTTGGTGAAAGGAGCAGCCCTGGGTGGTGAGTGTTATGAACGTCAAATTTCTGTGTTGCCCCACCGGGAGGGAGGATGACTATGCATTGTAAGAATATGGCCGGTCTGGAAAGAAAAGCGCGCACCTGAGCGCCTGTTCCTTGTCGTGCTGCAGCGTTCGCACGAGGGTCTCCAGCCGCGTGACCTCTACCGCCTTGTCTTCTAAGCCGCTCCTCAGATTAGTGATTGTGCTAGCCTGCGCGTCCGCCTCCAGCGCCCGCTGCTGCAGCCTCTCTTGCAGGTCCTGCATGCACACATATTAATTGAATATCTGCCCATCTCGTGCCCTTCTTGGCCGTCTAGTGCTTGTGCCCATAAAGTGGCGGAGTGCCAAATAGACAGAGCCAAGAATCTCATTCATGCATCCCTGCGCAATCATGTAATCAGGTGGCCCCACTTGATAGCCATCTGGGGCCCCAGAGTTCAGAGGAATCCAGCTCCCAAGCCGGGTCTGAAATTAAGCAACAGTATGAAGTGGTAGAGGGATCTCAGACACACCTTCATCTGGATCTCCAGAGCTGCGATCCTGGCCTCACTCAAAGCTAAAGACTCTGAAGCAGTTTTCTGATCCACTGCCCCAGATGTCCTTCCTGATGGACTACCTTCACGGGGGCCAGCTTCTTCTGCCACTCTACTGGTGCTTCTGGCTGACAGCTCATCTCTCAGTGTCTGTGAGGCATGCCGCTCCTCCTGCAAGGCAGATTAAACTTTCAATCTGCCTGCACAATATGACATGACATGATGATCATGGAAGTCAATGGGGGTGCCGAGAGACTCACCTCAAGAGATTGGGCTGTGTCGGCCAGCTCGCCTCTGAGCTTGGCCAAGTCGTTTTCAAGGGCGGTCGCATGCGCAGTCGACAGCTTCAGCTGCTCCATGCTCTCCTGCAGCGCTGCTGTCTTGGTGCCTAGGTCGCATCTCGCCTCTGCATGCTGCAGATGCAAAGCAACACGCCTCCAATTATATATGGGCTTTATGACTGATAAGAGAGTACAATGACGCACACTACCTGTTACCGAGCACAACACTCTATTATGCATCTAGAGGTGTGAAAGCAACAATCTGTGAAGCAGAGTATTGACGGAATTTTGGAACAGAATTAAGTTGGTACCTGTGCGCGCAGGTCGTGCAGCATGGCAGTGACTTCCGCCACGCGCTCCTGGGCGGCTGAGGCCTGCATCTCCAGCTCAGCTTGAGCCTCCTTGCCCTTAGTCAACTCAGCGGCTGCCGCCGCAGCCAGATTCTGTTCCTTGACCCTCAGCTCATTTACCTTCGCCTCTGCAGCATCCAGCTTCTGCTGTAGCTCTGTTGCGTCCTGTCTGAGCGCGCCGGCCTCAGACTGACTTGTTGCCAAAGCGGCGAGCCCATTTGTGCATTTTATCTCAGCTTTGCTGTTGCGCACTTCGGCATCCTCCCTCTCTGCCTTCACGCTGTCGCACCTCTCCTGCAGAGCAGCAACCTCCTCCTGCATCCGGCTCGCATTGGCCTGAGACTCTCTTAGGCACTCCTCAGCCGCCGCTCTCTGCTGCTGCGCCGTCTCGAGTGCCGCGGCCGCCTCGTTCGCCTGCTTCTGTGCGGCCAGCAGCCCTGCTCGTAGCTTTTCCTCCTGCTGCTGCACTGCTGCATCGTGCAGCGCCCGGGCCTCTGCCAGCCTTGCCTCTGCTTTTGCCTTCTCGGCGGCAAGCTCGGCCGTGCGCGCGTCGACCTCCGCGCATTTTGCCGCGAGACGCTCTTCCAATGACGCGATCTCCTCGGCCGACAACGCCGCCTGCGCCTCCGCTGCCGCCGTAGCAGCATCCGCCCTCTCTTCTGCCTCCGCTAATTTGCTCTCGGCGTCCTGGAGCCGAGCCGATGCGTCGGCGCTGCGCTGCGCCATCTCGGCGCCCTGGCGCTCCGCCTCTGTCAGCCGCTTCTCGAGCGAAGCCATGGCCGCTCCCAGGGAGGTTGACTCCACTTCGTGCGCGGCCGCACTCGCTGCCAGCCGCTCTTTCGCGTCGCGGTACTTTGCCTCGAGCACCGCTGCCTGGCCGCAGGTCTCGGCCAGCCGCCCTTGCAGCTCCGCAGCGGCCGCCCCTGCCTCTCCCCGCTGCCGCTCAAGCAGCGCCATCGCTGCATCCTTGTCAGCCTCAGCGATCGTCAGGTGTGCACTGAATGCCTTGCACTGGACAGTGGCTTCCTCCAGCTGCCTGGCAGCTGCAGCCGCCTCTGCCTGAAGCTGGGAGATGCGCGCGTCCGACTCTGAGCGCTGCCGGTCCAATCGGCGCTCCAGGGAAGCCATGGCGGCCGCCAGGGAGGTGCTCTCGGCCTCGCTAGCGCCCGCACTGGCCATGATCTGCTGCTTCAGGGCCGCCGCCTGCGCGCGCAGCGAGTCCTGCTCCCGCACCGCGCTGTCCAGCTTGGCCTCCAGGTCCGAGAGCGCTGCATCCCTATCTCCTTGCGCCTGTGCCCCAAAAGGATGGCCTTCAGCTAATCAGCTTGAGTGTGTCTTAAGCTCTACACCCATCACACATCACAGTGGCTTATACTGCTTTTGACATGCATGCTCCATGTAAGACACTTGATGCAGCCTTTTCCCTTGTTTACAAGGCAATCGCGGAGATAGTGCTGGGCAGGTACCGTCACATGCATGCAGCAGCTGTCTCTGTTAACACAAGGCTCACCTTCTGCAGCACTTTGACGGTCTCTTGAGCCTCAGCCAAGCGCTCCTGAGCGGCATCGCGTTCTTGCGCAGCCTGCGCGGCCGCGCCGGCCGCCTCGCCGCCCTGCGCCATGAAGAAGTCGCGCTCGCTGCTCGCCTCTGCCAGCTGCTGCTGCAGCGCGGCGGCTTTGTTCTTGGCCTCGGCCCTGAGCGCTGCGATGGCCTCACTGTGCTGGGCCTGCAGCTGCTGGCAGAAGCTCTGGTTGCACGCGAGCTCGTCCTGCAGAGCTCGCATGTGACCCTGCGCCTGGGCCGCCGCTGCTTCCTTCTCCTCCCTCAGCCGCGCGCCCTCGCCCCTCAGCGACTGCACTTGCGCCTGACCGCCACACATGCACCCGTCAGATTGCTTGGCATACGGTGTGAATACAGGCTGGAGGTACAATTGTATCCGTCACAGTGTGGCAGCATATGAATAAGAGGATTTAGCTATAAGTGGCAGTAGGGCCAGCATCAACATGGCCGTCACCCTCTCTCTCTCTGACCGTCAGGCGTGAATAAAGGCTACACAGTAGTAATTTTAAGTACTTCCCGTAAGCACGTACTGCAGGAAGGACAGGATTGCGCACCAGGTGAGCTGCCATGTCTTCCTGCATCTCGGCGATGCGAGCGCTGATTTCGTTGTCCCGCTGCACCAGCCGCTGCCTGGCCTGCTCCGCCGCTGCATGATCAGCTTTGGCGGCGATGAGCGACTTTGATTTGTACGCCACCTGCAGAAACAGTCCCATTGAGACATGCATAATGACTGAAATTAATGAAGTTATGTTTGCCTAGTCATTATGGTCTTGCAGAGGATACTAAGGAATGTGTCTATTGTGGTCCAAATGCATACATCTTGCAGAGGTGTCTAATTGCATGAAAGGCTTCACCTGTGCTTCCAAGGAAAGAATCTGCTCCGCTTCTGCTGTCCTCCTCTTTCTCACCTCCTCCAAGGCACCCTTTGCGTTTTGCAGCTCATGCTGCAATTTTAAGCGCAGTTGGGCTTCAGTGCCGCTCTTTGCTCGTGCCTGACACGACAAACAGCAGCATCCTTAAACTTTGCATGTTGCCAAATTTAGAATATGCACTAGGAGGTGAGAAGCATGCAGTACCTTCTCAAGCGCCTCTGCAAGAGAAGCAACCTTTGCTTCCAAGGCCGAGGTGCCCTCCGCCCCAGCAGTAAGCTGCCTTTCTGATCGCCTCATTGCCTCTGTATCTTGTACAATCTTGGCTTTGTAATCTGCTATGGCTGCCTCTTTCGATGCCACTTCAGCCTGTGCATGCATGGTGTCTCACCCGTCTGTATGATCACCAAATGGCTCTTCACATGTTTGCACATCAATATTAGCTTGAGAAGTCTGAGTGACTGTCACCTGCAGGGAGTTGAGCTGCGCTTGCAGCAAGCTGCAGGCAGTCTGCACCTCGGCTCGGTCTGGGTCATCTTTGTGCTGCTGCACCTGAATGAAATGCAAAGTAGGCACGCATCAGTAAGGGCGTGGAGTTCAAGGATGAGATCAAAATGGTAATGCCCCAAGGCTGTACTGATGGCTGCACAGTGAGGTAGAAGATCCTGACCGCTGTGCGAAGGTTGTCGCATTCGAGTGCCAGCTCTGCCTTGTCCTTGCAGGCCGCAGCCAATTCGGCTTGCAGCCCCACCACTTCGCGCTGCATCTGGGAAGCCTCCTCCACAACTCTCTCCTTCTCCCTGTGGACAGGACGAAGCGACCCTTTCCAGTCGGCCAGTGGAAAGGATTTCAATTGGTTTTATTCAGGGGACAGGCCGGCATGCATGCTACACTTCACATTGCTGAGTACATTCACTTGACTATGACGCTGCATGGGTAGCCACCTTTCAGTGTCTGCAATTGTGCTGTGCAGCTCGCTGATGACGCTGTCTCCATTGGCCAGCTGGAGTGACAGATCCTTCACCTGAGCATCCAGAGCCTCCTTCTGCGCCAACATCTCATCCCACCGCCTGCACAGCATTCCAGCAACCATGTCCCTTTTGACATTGAAAAATGCACACACTTAGTAAGCATCTTCGCCATGTTCTGTGCAGACGGGAAGGCATAATCTGTCAGTCATGTGCGTACATCGGAAAGGGCATGAATCCAGGCAAAATAGAACGTGTTTCAACACTGTACGGATGAGTCCCATGCATGGTGCATCAATGCAAGACCAACAGCAAAGCTTCCCCTGTATCCTTACCTGGATGCTTCTGCTGCACGTTCGGGTGAGCAAAGAGCCACAGTCACTGCGCCAGTGGCCCCTGTCTGGGCCAGTCTGGTGCGCATTCCCACCATCTCAGCTCTCACTGACAGCACCTCCTCAGATGCAGCGGCCACTGCTCCTTGCGCAGCCTCAAGAGCTGCTTCTGCGCGTTGCGCACGCTGCAATGGGCCAAACAGCGATCAGCTTGTTGATGTCAAGCTCATGAGGGAAGGATCAGCTTGCATGCAGCAAGTGCATGGAATTGCCGGTGTTAAGTGCTTGTGGCTTTGGCACCTGACTGGCGTCCATGTTGGCTTCAACTAGCAGCTCCATCTGGACCCTGTTGCCTGACAGCGCCGCATCCAGAGCATCTCGATCCCTGACCAAAACCACATCAGGCTTGTCAGCATCGAGGAGCTGTCCTCGCCTTAACTGCATGCTCGTCGCCATCAGGGGTTTGCCAGAATACATCCAAACTGTTCGCATGCCGGAGATGCGGTGAGGTCTACTACTTGGGTGCAGGTGATTGCATTTCTGCACACTTCCTATTCCTCAACACTCATATATCTCTTTCATGCCTTTGTCCAAGGCTTGTCTTTGCACCTTTGCCTTGTAAATTTCAGGTGCCTTGATGTGTTGCAGGTCGGGCTGGCATTCTAGAGTCGGGTGGATTGCAAGAGGTGCCGCACCTGCGCATGCGAGACCCCTGGTGCTGCAGCTCGGCCACCCTTGCTTCGAGGTCCTGGTTGAGGGCGAGGGCGCTGTTGAGGCGGCCGCTCCATTCCTCCTCACATGCCGCCACTGCCTCCTCCACACCGGCAGGACCCCCCTCGCCCTCCTGCCTGCCCTTCGCGGACGACGGCCTTGCCTGCATCAGTTGAATCATGCATCGATCAGCATTAGGTGCAGGTTTTGATGTGGTGCATTCACCAGGCAAAGCCTCCTAGGCATCTGACAAACCAAGCCAGCCGCCTGAGGGAACTCCCTGCACAAGTTTCATCCTGAAAGCAAGAAGGGAACATAATGATCTCTGTTGCGCTTACAGCTGTTGCGTGCACACCCCTACAGAGCATGCTTGCACAGATAGCATGCACATTGATATCTACGTGAGTAGAGGGTGCAAGGTGGTGCCCCTCCTCCGGCGAGGAGACGCAATTTTCATTACCATCCACAAGCAAAATTGGCAGTGCATGTTGCGGCTGTGATCTTGAGAGCATCTGCTTATGGCCTCCTCAATTTGCAATCAGCAGAGGTGGTGAGGGACACTCTCCCAATAAAAGAGTGCAGCTTTATGACCACACATGCAATGAACTCTCAGCACAGCAGTCTGATCTGGCGAAGAGGCGGTTACAAGGAGCCTTAGTCAAGGAGTCTGACCTGGCGCAGGGCCTGGTAGGTGTCGCTGAGAAGCTGCAGCTCCCGCCGAAGCCGCTCGTTCTCGCGCGTCAGCAGGGCCGCCTCGCCGCGCGTGTCCTCGTTCACGCGCGCCTTGTTCACGATCTGCTTGGCCCTCTGAGCGAATCCCAGCGTGGACTGCGTCTCCCGCGCGCACCCCACGCCCGGGCTCACGTTTGCGATGATCACCGTCTTCGCGTTGCCCCCAAGCGAGTCCTGCATGTTGGGCAGCGCAACCTCTGCCTTCCGTTTGTGCTTTTCTATGAAAGATGTTCCCCTTTTGTGTGGGTGCGACCTTCGCTTGATGCTGCGCATGCATGCATGTGCCTATCCATGACTCCATGATCGCGAGCACAAGGCTTGACAGTGGCGGCTCAGCGCATTGACATGCCAAAGCAGCCACTGTGACATCGGCATGCAAGGTCTGCAGATAAATAGGGCTTGTGTTGGCTACAGGAAGGGCTCAAGGGAGTGGCAGTATGGCATGTGCTCAAGTGGGTAGAGTGGCAATTGGTGGCATGCCTGCAGCAGGAAGGTGAGCCTGGAGTCTCGGTAGGGGACGTGGGCGGGCTGCCTGTGCGCCCCAGCCAGCTTGTTGATGACCAGGCCCAGCGTGCTGAGGGAGCGGTTGATGGAGGAGGCTTCCTTCAGCCGCTCGCCCTCCGACTCTGCAACCTTCTGCCTCTCGCTCCCTGCATCCCAGGCCACACAGCAATTGGATCCTACAATGGTCACCCGCCTCAGAAGCCCAGCTGCGAGGCTCCTGTGGGTGCTTTGCACAGAGAACCCACGAGAGTCGCCCTCGGTGGAGCTGTTGTGTGATGCTTGAACAGAGCTAGTGATGCATGATGCATGATCCACGACAGTACAACAAGCCCTACTGAGGCTTCAGAAGGGGACTCCACTCAATCAATTGATTTCCAGTCTCCTGGCCTTAGGTGAGAGGGGGCCACTCAACAGGCAGAGACCTCGTGTCAATTATTTGTAGGGTGAGACCTCTCCGTGTGGCTTTGCATGCATGCGCACCGGCCAGGTCAACGAGGTGGAGCCGAGAGGTGCGGATGGAGGTGACGCTGTCTTCCACGGTCTGCGACTCCACAACGCAGGTGAAGACGCAGTGCGAGCGCGAGGACAGCGCGTTGGTGCGCGTGCCCCCGGTGTGCCGGTTGGCCGTCCCCTGCCTCAGCAGCCGCACCACGTCCTCTCCTGCGCAGCGCGCAGCCACATGCTTGTTGCATCATAAAAGTACCGGACCACTGTACTGCACTGTGACAGGCATGCTGGACCATGTTGAAGCACTACCGTAGCACACCAATCTGCCCTGGATTGCTATGAGGCACAACTGTTCCTCGGCGGTGCCACAAATTACTTGGAGTGTATTATTGGGCCCCGGTCGCTCGGCCCAAACTTTTGTCAGGGAGCCAGCAAGAGCAGGCAACAGTGCAGCCCAGTGTGGCTGTAGAGCTCAGTGTTGTGAGGTGCGTGCAGAGGGCAGCCACACACACCGTCATTGACGACCTCCTCGGACAGGTCATCCACGTAGATGCCCTGGCGCAGGTCCTCGCGCAGCTGCAGCCGTGTGCGCTCGGGACACAGCAGGTCCGTAATCACCTCCTGGTAGATCTCCAGGCAGCTCACTTTGCACAGGAAGCACACCTCCCGCCCCTCCCTCTGCCGCACCCACAATCTTACACTCTTTCCTCTGTGGGCTTCCTAATAATAATCATGCTTGTCCTTGCCAGCGGCAAGGTGCGTCTGAAGACAAGCTGCATGTAAATGTGGCCACACGTCCTACCCTTTGCGCACACACTGCTTAATAAAATATGCTCTGTGAGTTTATTAATTTCCTCCATCCAAAAGCCGCAGGAGATTGATGTATAAAAATCTGTGGTGATCTTGAGAGCATGGTGAGAGATGAAGGCTCACCTCAATGCTCTCCAGCTGCTTGATGCGGTCAAACAGGTACTGGAACATCCGAGGGATGAGTCCTGCCTGCACGTCACAGACACCGATATATAGCTTGGGGCGTTGCAGGCGTGCAGAGGCTGTGATTGGAAAGGAAGCGTGCGGCTTATTTTTCGGGGATTATAGGTTTCAGAGGGGTACCTGCTCGGGCATCTCCTCTGCCCTGGTTGGGATCTGGCCCAGCATTGTGAAGGTCTTGCCACTGCCAGTCTGGCCATATGCCAGCACAGAGCTGTTGTAGCCATTCAGGCAGTTCTCCACAATGGGCCGGCCAACCACTGTGCTTAGCACCAAGAAGACACCGAAAATTAGTAATTCAGAGAGGGCATGGTGTCTTTATCCCGGACACTGCCCCCAACATATCGATCGATCCAACTCTGTGCTGCGCTGGTGCCCTCAGGTGATGATGGTCCATGCCATGACATGCACACCACAACCATAGGGCAGTCGTGCAAAAAAATTCGGTGAGTAATATACCCACCGCGAAAAAATTGCAGCTGTGAAACCTTCCCATCTGCTGCGTAGTCAAAAGAGAAGTGGGTCTCCTCTCCAGATGAAGTGAAGCCAAGAGTTTGGTTGTCATGCACGTTCACCGCTTCCCTTTGCCCCGTTTCATCACTGCTTGAGGGCCGGGCACGCACTACCACCTGCAGAATATCAGCACAATTGCATCATGACAGGCCTCCAAGAGCCCAACTCCTGATCGGGTTGCCTTCAGACCATGACTGCCTTGGAGCTGTAAGGACCGTACCTTAATATTGTCTGCATCACCTCGTGGTACAGCAGGCTCGGAAACCTGCCCTTCAACTGTGATGCAGCCAAATAAGTCCAGCATCCTTGGGAAGAGCACAGGCTGCAGGACAGAAAGCACAACGTTGGCAAACCGAAAGATGTCTCCAAAGCTCAAGTTATGCTTAAAATCATCATGCAATTAGAATAGGTGATAGTAGACTGAGTAGCACACAATTTCATGAAATGCTTTAGCTGTATTCGCTAACATTGAAAGGTCTGTTACCGTTGAGGGTGTATTCAAAGACAATTGACGCAGGGGTGTCACGCATTGTGCTGATTCCTCGACAGTTTCTGAGTTGTGTTCTTGCACCAGCACGTCTTTTATGCATGCTTTATTCTCGTCCAGGTGAAATTCTTTGTTCTCCTGGTTCCCTCTTCTGAGTCTGCGCGTCTCTCTCGTCATCTTGAATTGGTGAAGGCGAAAAACTACATGAACGATCTCTTGTGTGTCTGACAAGGCAAGGCGAATGGCTACTGTAGGTCTAGTGATCACAGCCAGTCAAAAAGGCGCAGCTGTCCTTGCTGGATTTCGTGCCTGTAGTTGCCAGTCTAGGCAGCAAAATTCACGTGACCACTTCGCAAATGAGTGCGCCTTCCTGTGCAGATCGCCCAAGGAGAGGAACTACCTAAATTCCTTATTATATATATAAAGTGCTATCCATTGTTTCGTCTGTCCCTCTTTCCCTGCACCTTGACAGGGTGGGCAGTTTGTCATTCACCTTGGGGCTTTTCCCCTGAGCAAATAGATGACAACCCGTGTGCGCTCAGATTGAAACATTGAAGCCTCAAGATCACTTTGTTCCACCATTCCGAGCGCACCGTGATACGCCCATCCATCTCGATACGTATTAAGTGTTCAGCAGAAAAGGTTTTTGCCCCCATCTATGTATAGAGCAGGTGCGATCTGGTCCCAATGGGGTCCTTGTCACTCCTGTGATGATTCTCTTTTGATCCTCCCTTGTTGCATGGCATCGCTGGCGGTTCCCGGTACCCACCGCCATTTGTCCATCCCTTCACAATTATTGCAGCTGTCAGGCTTGAAGAGGCCGCTTCTGATGTGGAAGTGTACACTTTTATTCCTATTCGCGAAAGGGCACATCGGTCACTTGTGCGAGGGATGAAACGTGGTTGCTGACGAACTGCAGGTTCTTCCCAGTTGGGAGGCAGGCGCAAAGTATGTGTTGAGGTGGTAGACTAGAAGGTCAGTCTTGAGGAGAGCGATATGGCTGTCCAAGGCACGAATGGGGGTGGGCCAGGCGCGCAGGAGGCAGTGAACCCAGCTACTGAGAGCTGCAGTGTGTTTGTCAATGGGCTTTCGCTCGAGGTGAGCGCTGTAGACCCGTCCACAGTCAAGGCGATCATATATATTGTCGATTATGTATACAATCATAATAAGCATGTTCTTAAAGCGGAGCTCAATATCCAGCTTTTATCAAATGTGCAGGTGAGCAGTGAGACTCTCAAAGAGGTGTTTGGGAGGGTGGGGAGAGTGGCGTCTGCCGTTGTCATGCGCGACCACTTTGGGGCGAGCCGCGGGTTTGGATTCGTCAATTTCACCAAGGCAGACGAGGCAGACAGGGCAATCCAGCAGTTCAACAAGATCCCCCATTGTGCAGGGACCTGGCTGGTGAGTGCCCCCTTTGCAGAGCATTTTTAGCTGATTCAAAGGCAAATTTCTCACCACATGCCTGCAATGCTACCCATTTGCTTGCGCCTTCAATGACCCTGCTGATTATGCTCCAGGTGCGCAAGGCTGAGAAGAGGAAACCAGAGCAGAAAGCCGGGCAGGTGCGTCCTCAAATGGTGGCAGAAGATGGTGGTGCTTAAGTTTTTATAATGTAAAGTTTCAATTTCTAACAATGTGTTGTTTTCAGTTGCCTTTCTGTGATCATGTTGACAACGTGAGCGGGGCTTGCTGCAGGTCAGTGAGCAAGGCCTGGATCTGTGCAATCTCTTCATTCGGGGCGTGGAACCAGAGATCTCCAGCATCAGGCTGCAGAGCATGTTTGAGGTACTTCCCTTGCTGGCTTCATTCTCATATCGCCACCCTCCAGTGATCTGGATTCTTCGTCCTACAGTGCGAATGACTGTACCTTACTACTGTCTGCATCACCTCATGGTACAGCAGGCTCGGACCCCTGCCCGTCTACTGTGGTGCAGCCAAATTTGTCCAGCATCCTTGGGAAGAGCACAGGCTGCAGCACAGAATGTGATTTGCTGGATTCCTTGAAAATGTGCTGGAGGTCTTCTCTTGGTACAGGCGTTTGGGAAAGTGGTCTCCAGCAAGATCCTTGTCGATCCAAAGACGGGCGCAAGTAAATGCGCGGGATTCCTTCGTTTCACCCTCCCTGAAGAAGCTGCCAGGGCCATCCACGAGATGAATGGCAAACAGGTGAGGATTTTGTCACTCATGTCCACATCAGGACACCGCACGCTTGTTTGGCCTCCCATGCAAAGGACAGCCCTTGCATTTCTTTTTCAGCCTGCTTCTGGGGCAGTGTATCAGGATTCTCTACCTTGTGCAGTCGGAGTGATGTGGATCAAGGCCCCACATGAGGTACTTTTTCCTGGGTTCAGGTGGGCAGCAAGAGGTTGTTTGTGACACTGGCTCAGAAGCGTGCAGCGACAGATCCCCAGGGTATTATACACCCACCCTTTGAACAGAGCTCCGCTCAGCCTAGCACCCCTACTGGCATGGCATATTTCATGCCCATGTCCGGCATGGCTCCCCAATATCCCCAGGTGATATACAGACCCATCCAGTGGCATTTGTCATTTGCTGTGACACTGCAATGCATGCGACAGTCTGGCCACTCTCCTGTATGCTCAGTTCTCGTTGTTCTTTTCAGGGCGCTCATGGCCATCCCGCTTTCCAACCATATGGCATGTACCCGCCAGGCATGGTGCCCATTCACCCGCAGGTGGGCTTTCCAGATAGGGTCCCTTTCTCCATGGCCATGCTAGATCCAAAGCAGACTGCAACCTCATTGCATGTGGAAGGATACAAAGCAATGAGATTCCACAGTTTTTTTGTGTGGCGTGCAGGCTTACCAGCAGGGGTACGGGCCTCCGCCGCAGTTGGTCTGGCAGGGAATGCCCATGGCTGCGTTCCAGGGAATGCCGCCCGGATACCAGCAGGCCGATCCGCGCGCGATGTCCCGCCAGCAGCAGGTCTGCATGCAAACTAACAAGCCGTGCACCTCACAACCGTGTGCCTACATCAGGTCATGCCATCGGGGGAATGTTGCTTTGCCGTGTCTCACAGCAGCATGTGTGGCTGTCAACGAATGCATGGGCCGTTTCAATGAATTGTGTTTTGAGGCGCAGCAAACACAAGCTTTCACTGAGGTCAGCTTGATGTGGCTATTGCAGCAGGCGCAGCAGTACTATATGATGACGAGCGGCCAGGACGGAACCTACTTTGACATGGCCAGCAACAGCTTCATGCACAGCGGCCGCGGCTACCGCTCCCATATGGGCCGCGGAGCCCCAACCCCTCGCGGCGGCGGCCGCCGCGGCCGCCAGCTCTTCCCCGAACCCCCGGCCTCCAACCACCTCGGTGCGTGCCCTGCCGCTCCACTTAATCTCTTTCTCTGTCAGCATGCATGCCATCAGCCTTGGCACTGAGCAAGCGCGCATTGCACCTGCAGATGATTCGTTGGCAGCTGTGGGCAGTCTCTCGTCTGCACTCGTGCAGGTTTTGTGTTGTCCTGTACAGCAGATGTAGTGAGCTAGAAGCACGGTTGCTGCAGGTCAGCCGCGTGCGCCTGTGAAGGTGCCCCTGACGGTGAACTCAAAGCCGGTGGCGCGGCGGGACGTGGCGCCGGGAGCTGCGCCGAAGGACGCGCCGACCAACACCAAAGACCTAGTGGCGCGGCTGGCCGCCACTCCGGACAAGCTCGTGCGCGTCAGCATGATGGGTGCGATGCTGTCACAGCACCATATTGCTGACGAGCACTGAGATCCTCACTACATCAGATAGAATAGGACTTGGTAAGATAGGATAGTGTGCAGAATTGAGAGATCAACCTTCTATGTTGCTCTGCAGATATGGCTGTGTTCGGGAGCTACTTAGTGTTGAGTACTTGGGTGTGCTCCAGATCAATGCAAAATGTGCCAGCGTGCTTGCTACATTGCATGCAAAACTTCTAGAGAGCGTTGGTGTGGTGTGTGCGGCAGGGGATCTGCTGTTCACGCTGGTGCAAGGGCTGCAGCCGGCCAAGGACAGCGCCAAGATCACGGGCATGCTGCTGGAGATGACCGAGCCCGAGATCCTGCACATCCTGGAGGACCGCGCCGCCCTCATCAAAAAGGCACGCCATCCCTCCCACTCCAACATTTGTTCAGTGCATGCCATTCCACATTTTTGCATGCACAAAGCATGCAGCAGTCTCCTGACGTTCACAGCTTCACAGTCACTAGAAAAATAATAGGTAATATGACAGGAGGTTGCTGCTTCTTTTTGGCCTCGGTGGGGGCTCCTCAGGGTACACAGGATGAAGAGGGTCCTGGGCCCTGCGATATGCTGCCTGGATCGTTTATGTGTGCATCCTCTATTTTGTAGCGGGTTTGGCAGATACTATTGGGCTGAGGCGTGATGTGGTGTTAAACGGCAGGTTGATGAAGCTCTGGGAGTGCTGAAGGCAGCTGGCTACAAGGAGGCCAAGCAGCAGGTTCCCAAGGAGCTGCCCAGCACCCCAAAGAGCGCCTCAGAAGAGCCCAAGGCCGCCCCGGCAGCAGATGCACCTCAGAGCAGCGCTCCATCAGAGGGTCTGGAGAAGCTGAGGCTCGCATGAGGCACCCTGTACAAGGCACTGTAGAACCCAGGCAGCTCCAAGACTTCTTATTTTCGTGATGCCTCTACATCTGGGGAGAGTGTGAGCAGGATTCCTGGTCTGTGGTGTGCGAAAGAGGACTTTCCTTCTAATTTGTGTGGCACAGAATGCGTGGTGATCAAAGCAAGAAAAGGCATGATCCATGCAGGTCAAGATCGCTTGGAACTCCCTGCGATATAAAGTGGGCGCATGCCAGCAAAGTTACCCCATCGGAGCTCCTGACAAGCTGAACAGATATTAAGGCTCCCGAGCCAAACGCACAATCATTTTGGCACCTGTGCAGCTGTCGACTCCAGGGGTTTATTTGCCGGTGGCCCCGGTCAGCCGCGCGAGTGTGTATGCATGGCCTACAACCAGTTGTGGGGATTGTTGTCACCCGCCAGCTGCAGTACGTTTCCTTGTCTTTGTGCCGGATGGCTGTGTCTCCAGGGCAGCATGAGAACAGTGCACCCAGGCATGCAATAACTGTGGAGGCCAGAGCAGGAGGCCTTTCAGCAGGAAGAGACATGTATTGAAAAGGCTGTTCAGGTCGGCTTGAAATTCCCGTGGACAGCTGGATAGCTTTTCAGGAGGTGTATTGTATGTCTTCCAGAGGAGCGGAGCAAAGTGTGGGTGAGGCCGGGGCGGCACAAGCAACAGTGTCTAGGGAAGTTTATCCTGGAAGATCTGCTCTGACAAGGAGAGAACCGAGCAGGCTCTGCATCTGCTGGTGAGACAGTAGCGTTCACATGTGCTTTTGAGAGCATGTGTGTCAGGTGTGATTAGATCCTCCTGAGCTGAATGCGCTGTACTGTCGGGCCAGCACCAAAATGGAGCGCCTGCCCCTTTAAGATTGTTTCGAAAGGGGATGTAGCAAGAATGCGTACAATAAAATAGATAAGTCAAATACACTCATGCATGTTACGATCACGTCGTCAAGAATTATTGATCTCATTCAGATATGACCAAGACGTGAGTTAAATTTTACAGTGTATGAGCGCCTGTCAGGGTGAATGAAGATCTAAAAATGTAGAGATCGAGTGGTCTGAACTATATGTGCACACGTGCACGTGTATGTGAGAGCTTATCTTGCAAGCATTTTAAATCATAGTGCACAAGAGATTTCCAGAGGCTCAGCGTGTACACTTCCATGATTGCAATTGTCAAAGCTTCTCCACCTTTCCCAATCTCTTTCACATGCATGGCTGTGCAGCCAAATTTGCGCGATATCGATTTCCAAAACTCCTTAAGTGACGGTGACAGGTGTGATGATCACACTGTGATCATGGTATATAGACCTTCAGACCTTAAGCTTATCATTACTGCGACACGTATGTACTCGATCACGCTAGCTACAGCATGTGAATCACAATTGCAATAGCAACTCCAGCTCTCAGATCTGTCTGGACCCTCCTGACAGACAACGCCAAAAGGACAAGCTCGCAAACGTTTCCTGCTTGCTCGGAAGTGCTGTTGACATCACTAAGCGCACATGTCCATAACCAAATATCAACAGTACCATTCAACTTTCTCTCACACACCCCAAAACAAGTCCTTCAACGCACCCTCGTTCATCATGCATGCCGTGTGACGCGCAAAGAGCTACGCACTCTTCTGATCACTTCCAAACGTTCATCAGAGTGTGAGTTTGCGCCGTCTGTAGCGCACGCGGCACGGCTTGGGCCCCACCACCATGGATTCAAAGTCCTGCTCTGGGAAGGGGTCCACCAACTCAAACTCAAAGTTGCGCAGCAGCACGCTCCAGATGGATTTGATCTGGCCGGCACACACACCACATAGCAATGTCAGTCCCCAGCACTCCCACCAAAGCAGTCATGCGCATGCCTGCTCATTTCGCCGTGAGCAGCAGTGCGTGTCTTCTAGGTGCTATGAAGTGCGCACTGGCAGAGGGGGATGGCAGGCAAAGGCAGCATAGGCGGTGTGGTGATCGAGGAAAATGCCGCAAAACAGTTGTATGTGTGACCCTGTGAACACCGAGGTACCAGCTCTTCTGCTATACATCAAGGCGCCTGATCTTTCAAGGCACCAGTGACAAAAAACACGCCTGGCCCGGGCAAAATATACAAGGCGGGATGATTGGCACCTGGAGGATGGCGAAGTTGGAGCCCATGCAGCCGTGGCGGCCGCCGCCAAAGCCGATGAAGGAAAATGGCGCCGCCTTGTCCTCCTCGCGCGGCGCCACAAAGCGCTCCGGTTCAAAGTCGTCTGGATTGCAGAACACGTGCGGCAGCCGGTGCGCAAACGCCGGCGATGTGGCGACCACGTGGCCCTGCACAATGAAACACAGCACTGTTGACGCGTGCTGTGGACTTGAGATGCCCACTGCTGATGTAACAGTATGCATGAAGGGAGTGCTGATTCAAATGTGCATGCGGTCTGGCAACTGCCCGGCAATTAATTGTGATCAACCCCCACCAGCCTTCTGGCAGCTGCCATATTATAAGAATAAATGCACAGGAGCATGCTTGAATTGAAGGCTCCCTTCAATTCGGTAAGCCCAAGCGTGTGAGGTAGTCTAATACAGCTCATCTCTTGCGCACGGCATGTCCATACAGCACCCGTCAGGCTGCTCAACTCAAGCTATGGATCTAAAAGCCCTGGCATGCTCCTCAACTGAATTTGGTCAGTTTGACATTCCTCGTCTGCCAGGGAGAGTCAGCTGCGCGGCCTTTATTGCTGCTCAATTGATCTGGTTTGTATGGAACTACTCAGTTGTTATCTGGACTTCCCGGGGAGAGTCAGGTGCTGTCAAATTCCAGACCAGGGTGAAGTTCCTAAGGTCTTCCAGAGGGAGTAAGGTGCGCGGCTTGCCTTGGGGATGACGTGGGTTTTGCCGGTGGAGGTGGTGACGGCGAAGGGGGCCTTGGCGGCGCGCAGGAGCATGATGAGCGGCGGGAAGAGGCGCAGCGCCTCGGTCATGTTGCGCCCCAACACCTCCATGTCGTTGAGCGCGTCTATTGACAGCTCCTCCCCTCGCGCGCGCACCACCGCCCTCTGCTCCTCCTCCGCGGCCGCCCACGCCGCCTGCCGCCATGCACACGCTCTTGATAGAAGGCATAGTATTACTGAGCCATAACGTGGAACGGGCAGCTCAAGGCAATTGCTCAGACCTCTCCCCCTATCTTGACACCCTCTGCACGAGACAGCCAATCGTGGCCAAGGTGCTCCTCCTTCAAAAAGGGCACAATGCATTTCAAGCATGTCATGTGAAGAGTAAGAATTATAGTTGTGATCTCCTCCTTTTATGTTAAGATGATAGGGTTCACACAGAAGAGCCCTCCTTTGTTCCTGTTGCGAGGGCCGTTGGAGCTGTTAGCAGCCCTGTGCCCTGTCAGCTTGGAGCCCACACACATCAGGCAGCATGGTGGCTGCACCTTGCTGCGCGCACCTTGTCGCGGATCATTGTGAGGCCGGTCCAGGAGGAGGTGATGGAGGAGGTGTGCTGCCCGGCAAACAGCGTCGCTATCAGCATCCCCGTGATCTCCTCGTCGTTCAGGTACCGGCCGCCGTACACCTGCACATTTTACACTCCCTTCAAACACCCTGCGCGCTGCTGCCTTCAAGAATAAGTCCTTGGGGTGTAAACACATCACATCCAATAATAAATAAAAACAAGACGAGCACGCCAAAAGCATGAAAGTTGACACCCTTTGAAGAGCGAGATGTGGAAGCAGGGGGCTTATAGTGGAAAGGCACCTTTTCATAGCGGGAGTCGATGAAGGACTGCAGCATGTCGTCCTCCTTGCTGTCGCTGCCTCGCCGCGCCTGGATGATGCGGCTGAAGATGCTCGCCAGCTCCTTCCTCGCCCTGCACGCACATGCACATGGCCACAGCACTTCAGCCCCGCTCTGCAACTGCCCCTCGTCCTCCACCACCCCTAGAACCAAAATTTACAACCAGCACTTCAGCCACCCCTCTCTGCATGTGTCCCCTGGCCCTCCCATCGCGCCTCTGGCCCAGAAGCCTGTATTATAGCTCCCGAGGTAAGTTTGTTTCATTAGCTGAAGTCATCCTGAACTGCTGTAGCCCCAGCAGACGCAGAAGCATTGCAGGAGGCAGGAGAGGTCATGAAGATTATGTCATGGGATGTTCTGCACCTGTCGCGGTTCCAGTGGGCGGGGATGGGAAGGTAGGGGAAGATGACTGAGATGGGCAGCATGCCCATGTCCAGGTCGTGGAACAGGTCTGCCACCTGGTTGAACATGCTCTCGCGCACCTCCCTCCCTGCACCGCCAGGCTCATCATATTGCTGTCACTGCAACAGGATCCAGTGCTTCACACATGCATCATCTGATAGCAGCGGCATGCTAAGCTCGTTGAAGCAAGCTAGGAGGTCAGCAAGGACCTGTATTCTGTTGAAGTTCTTGCTTGTGGGTGGGTTGTGGGGCATACCCATGAGCGTCCTTGAGGCTGTCAGGATGATGAGCTCAGAGAAGGTCTTGGCGAAATCAACTTCGCCCTCGTCCCCCCACTTGGCAAAGTAATCCTGCACCAAAGCTTCACACTTCAGGGAACTTTCCGCTCAGCCGCTTGGGTGAAAGTCTTTCAGCCCATATCTGTCATGCTTTGTATTGATGCTGGAGTGCTTGTAAGACCGCACCTGTGCCTCTTGCACGAAGTACGGCACGTAAAGCTTTAGCTTCGCCGACTTCAGGGCCTCTGCAAAGAATTTGAACTGCTCTGCCCGGACCTGCATCATGCATTTTCTCTATCAGAATCCAGAATCATGACACACACACCATGCACGTCAGTGCTGAGCAGAAAGCACAGCCAACTCGTACCTTGTGGTCCACATCAAAGACCACACCCTTCCCAAAAGTAGGCACATTGAACTCATACACCTGCAAAGGCATTCAGAATTATTTTGGGTGCTGTATGGCGATCCCAAGAGTAGCAGCAGTTGAAAGGATGATGTCACTTACCTCCTTCTGACTCATCTCGTCGTCATTGGCCTTGAAGAAGTGGCCGGACACATGAGGCCCTAGCAAGAACGTGAACTGCTTGTGCAGAACAGGGACAGTAAAAACCTCGCCATACTTCTCGTATCCATCTGCCATAAGCTTCATAGGGCCCTACAACATGCATGGAAATCTTTCCACATGCATCTTTCGTTGGGTGCAAGAAGCATGTGAACAAGATCACTGTCTAGATGCACCAGCAATACGCTCTCATTCTTGCTGCAAACTTTTTCAGATAACATGATCCAACAGTTGTGGAATTTCATTGCCAGTGATGAGATGAAAGCGCCAACTCACGCTTGCAAACTTCATGATGCCGCCAATAAAGGGGAGCCCCTCAAAGACAGGCGGTGCCTTTGTGGGTAAGCTGTTGCTGATCACTCGCAACGTGGCAATAGCTAAAAGGAAGATTGCTGTTGCCCCCACATAGAGTAAAGGTAGGGGCAGGGCCCTTAGTTCACTCAGATCAACCATGTTGCCCGAAACAAAGTAGGCCACTGTGCTATGCTGCGCACAAATTTGGCTACATTCTAGATCTGGTCATTAAAGTGAGCACTTTTCGGCGTGCAATGATGCGTTGTGGTTTTGCGGGCCCAACAGTATTGCATCAACGGGTGCCGATCGTTCCAATAACCTTCATAACCCCCAGAATTTTGTAAATGATAAATAGAATATCAAGCCCTAGAATCGTGCACTCTTGCTCAGGTGCTTTATCATGCATTGTGACACTCTCAGATACAAGATGAGAGCAGGTATATATTGGATCGCATCTGATAAAGTACATGCGGCTTTCAAGCCACCATCGTGCTGTGCAGTCCTGCAGAAGCTGGCCCCAGCCCAGATCCAGCCACAGTCTATTTTTGGGAAACGACCAAATACGCTCCTCACGCGTACTCGACGCAATACAGCTAGGTCATATCGGTCATCAGGAACATCTTTGAGAGTAAAAGGGGTTCAAATGTCTTCAAATGCCAAGACAGTACTTGTGCCCATTGCTACTGGTTGTGAAGAAATGGAGGCGGTAAGATCTCTGCAAACCTCATTGATTCGCATGGGTGGAATCTTCGCCTTGTAATCTACTTCTCGATTGTGCTCTCTGTGAAGGTGATCATCATCGATGTGCTCCGTCGTGCTGGTGCTGATGTCACTGTAGCATCAGTCGAGGACAGTCTTCAGGTGACTTCCATATTGGACCAGAATGCAAGTAAACGAGAGCGCAATGAGTACGATGTGCAATGGGGACCATCCCAGTTCCACCTTCACCAAGTTGATGTGGGCTGCATCTACCTGCAGGTTGAGATGTCTCGAAAAGTGAAGCTTGTGGCGGACAAGCTCATTGGAGATGTTTCTCAGGAGTCTTTTGATGCCATAGCACTACCGGTGGGTGCTGCCTGACACTGACACCTTACCCTTCCAGTAATTGCATCGGTAGCCAGACAGATCATAATGGCCTCTTTCTGACTCTCTCACATGAGATTACTGTCTGGTGCGAAGGGTGGCATGCCCGGTGCAGAGCGCTTGAGCAAGTCTGCAGCACTCCTGCAGATCTTGAACGAGCAGATCAAGTCTGGGAAGATCTGGTCTGCGATTTGTGCATCGCCTGCAGTTGTTTTTGAGAGCCAAGGATGGCTCAAGGGCAAGAAGGCTACTTCTCACCCGGCATTCAGTGATAAGCTCGCCGATCAGAGGTGTGCTGCAATTTTCCCGTTGCAGATGGAAGGGCAGTCATGCGCGCAAACATGATGCATGCATGCCTGCTGGACTTGGGTATTGCTTCATTTGTGCACAGTACTGATCTCTCTCTGTGAAGTTAGAACTCTTTTAATGGACTGTGCAATTTTGCTTTTGCAGTGAAGTGCCTTCCAGGGTCGTGGTAGACGGCAACCTTATCACCAGCAGAGGTCCTGGCACAGCCTTTGAGTTTGCCCTCACGCTTGTAGAAATGCTGTACGACAAGGGGAAAGCCGAGGAGGTGGCTGGTCCGATGGTGATGTACAAGAGAGATCGTGCAAAAGTTGCTTGAGCGCGAGCCATTAAGGCATGACAGTGTGCGGGAAACAGCATGTCAAGAGTGCACCAAAAGACCTCCTGGAGTGGATAAAGATATAAAGTGCTTCGAATATGCAATTGTGAGGAGTTGATCAATCGTCTTGCCCAATTGTCTTACGAATCATGTATTGATATAGCCATGCTCACAAGTTGCCTGTGCAATTACAATGTAAGATCAATTCTTACAGCTGTCCTGATTCATTTTGCTTGATCTTTAGTGGAAGCTCAAGGAAGTTTACTGGTCCTCGTACCAAAAAATGCCCGGCATAACACAATCTGTGGGCCTCATGTGACAGCACTCTGTTTCCGGGCTCGTTTCTGCCCGCGGCCGCCACTCTGGGCCGCTTTGGCCCCTACATCAGCCTCACCTACAGGCTCCTGTACCAACCCCTGACATGCGTCTACAAGCGCCGTGCTAGGAGCTCTGTCATGCTGCAGAAGGCAGGATGGACCAGCTGCCTCATTGCCCCTGGAGGTGTGCGCTTCTGCTGCTTGCTCGCTGCTGTCTGCTGCTGCCCCTTCATCCATAGTCCCTTCGCTCACAAGTAAATCTGCACAGAAAAACAGCCCCTGTGACCTGCATGGCTTGAGTGGGGAAGACGTCATAGGGCACTCAGTGACACTGGTTCGAGCCTCAATGGTCAGATTCAGAGATCAAAGATAAGCTCAGGATTCCATTTAGTTGAGGCAGTTGCAGGTGCGAAGGGAGCACACCACAGTCTTCACCACCAGAATAGTTGGTTGCAGGTTCTGTGATTCTGCTGCAGGGAATCTGCGTTGCACTGCCCTGTTGTGGAGGCAACAATGGCGTCGTTGCCACAGCAGCCGCCTCGATCGTCTCTATTCTTTCATTGTGCAGCAGCAAGATGTTTTGCACCTGCACCATCAGGCAAATTGTCATATTTCAAAAGGGGGTTATACTTTAAGGATGCAAGATGCTGTGGCAAATGCCCCTTTGAGCTGCATTGTTTTGGGGTCCTTCAGCATCACAGATTTTTCCTGGATTCTCATCACCTTAATCAGATCGGCTTCCAATTGCTCCATGCGTTCCATGAAAACCTGCTCTGAGGGAGCGCTGGCGCCGATTGCCTGACTGTGAGAGGAGAATTGTGGGGCAGCGGTACTTACAATCACGCCAGAGGGGTATTCCTCCTGAGCATCCCTGGCAATTGCCCGAACTTCGCACTGTCCCAGCTGATGGCTGCAAAAACAACCCGTAAAGTCGGCAATGCTGCAATAGTGTGCTTACAAGGACTGAGGAGAAGTGGTAGAAAAGATCTACTCAACCAAATGATATGCACGTCGTGCAAAGGCGATGCATTTGCTTTCTGAAGATGGACAGGCACCTGTTTATTGCTTTGGCATCAAAAGAGAAGCCCCCTTCGAGACAACGCAGACTCTCGGGTGTACTCAGGTACAAGCGTCCCACGGCTACGCCGCAATGATCGCACAGCACCGAATAATAAGTGCTGCACAGACAAGTAAATTTTGCTAAGCAGGTCAAGAAAGGCAACTATAAAAGTGTGGGTTCGACACTGCAAAAGCTTGCTGTGCCATCCAAGACAAGAGAGCATGGTTGATACTAACCTGTCATTTCCAGATAACAAAGAGCACTTCTGCTGTATTTTGTCGATTGCAATCCCAGTAGCACCTGCAAATGCACGGCATCAGAGCTGCACTTTAAAGAGCCAATCTGACTTTTGCAACAAACTTTCGCCTCTACCTTTCATGACAATGAGCTCGATGTCCTCGATGCTGCAGATAAACTCCTGGGAATCCGACAAAATCCTGTAACACTGTCCGCATGTGAAAACCAGAGGTGGTAGGATGTCTCTGTTCACTTCCATGACCGTCGCTGTCCTTGAATAATTATGCGAAAGGGTCCTTCGATGCATTGACTACAATGCTACATTGCTACATTGGCTGGACTCTTCCCTCACTCTCTTCCAAGGATTTCGGTTGCAGGGTGACGTCATAGCATGCACTTCTTGACTCACCCAAGATTCCAGGACCCGTGCATGGGCCAGTGTAAAAAACCTAAAATGGTCTGGCTAGTAGTGTGTGGGCATTCACAAAGAGGGTTCTTTCAAACACAGGTCCTGCATGTTTATAGGCGCTAGCGCCGCATGCGCAGCTGCATCATGCTATATGATATGGCTGCCATGGCCACTTCAAGTTGCAGCTACAGGGCGCATGCGCATCAAGACCATCAGTAACCTGTCAGACGGCTGCAATGCTGGTCAAATGCATGCTGATCTATCAGGCCTTGGGTCAGCAGGCTTCCTGAACAAAGAACCACCTAGCCTGCTTGGTCCCTGCAATACAGCTCCTCACGTTTGGAAACTCCCCAGAATTTCAGTCTCCCGGCGTTCTTGACATAATAGCATTCCATGCCAGCACTTACAACTGCCTGACCTTATAAGCAATGAAATGTCCAAATGCATTCAATACATAAGGTTACGGGTTCAACGGCATTAAATACAGCAAAGTCATCTCAACAGTAGTGAAGCAATCATAGAACTTTATTGTCTGGGTTCAATTGCAACCCCAGTACTACGCTCGAAACTTCCAATGGGGTGACCCTAGAACACCGCAAAACCAGCATGTCAGCGCGATCAATGGTCGCCAGTCATGCCATCAGGACAGCATTGTGAGGCAGCTTCTGACTATTATCTGTGAAACAATGGCTAGGAGCTTGCCAGTCGGCATCAGGCAAAGTCTCATTGACAACAAAGCTCAGTATCTCGAACTGGGCCCCGTCAAAGAATATCCATCGCACCTGCACACAAGATGGCAGTCAGCCTTGACTTTACAAATCAGAAATGCTGGAAGAATGCAGAAATGATGGATACCATTGCACTTTGCTGGAGGAAGCTCACCGGCAAACCAGTGTGGACATCAGCATAGTATTTTATAAAGCCATCGGCCTTTGTCCAGACATGTGTGTCATGAGCATCCACATTTTCTGTTCCCAGGTACGTCGCATTGGCCAGCCAGTCTGGCGTCAAGATACCCACAGAGAAGGTAATCTTTCGGCATGTCCCCTCCTCCAAATTAAAGTAAAAGCTGGTGTGGTTGGTGTACCTGCCAAATCAGGGCAATATTGTACAAATTACACTGCATGGCAGGTACGAACAGGATGGCTTCAGGGAACAGAGAGTGGCAGAGAGCCTCACTCGATGTCATACAGAGTGGTCCCAAGCTGGGAATGGATGAGGTTTGCATTCCTCCCTTTCTGCCACTCATAGTACAGATCCACAAGTGCTAGGCTTCCACTGCGATTCTGCACAGCCACTGCATGGAACGTCTCTGGCCATACCGGTGGCTCTGGTGGGACTGTCAGAGATGTGGCATTGCTTCCGCCGAAAGATGAAGAGAGTGACAGCCAGCAAGTCAAGCAAATTATAGCTGATCTCATAAGATTCATAGGTTCCCATGCCCCGACATGCTCAGAAGCTGCACGCTGGAATGTGCTGTTGATGTCAATGCTCATGATGTGCACCATGCTACCAGGTAATTACCAATTGAAGATTCGAACTACAAATAAAATCCTAAAAGCTTGAGTTTGTGAAGGAACGGCACTGGATCAGGTCAGATCTCTGGGATTCAAGCCTTGGGAGACTGTTGCTAGTGTGCCATCTAATGCATGCCGAACAATGAGAAGACGATTTTCGAAGGATCCTATTGCTTTGGACGTGTGAATCTGGAGAGACATTTTGACTGAGGGTCATCATGTCTCATCATCTCAAGCATGTCTAAATTTGGCTCAGGGAGTGCAGCGAGGCGCGCTGTCCATCGGATGCCTGTTCAATTTCAAAAGAGATGTTCTGATATATTCCATTTTTTTGTGGGGCTCAAGCATCTGATGTGCAGCAGAAAGTAGGCTTCTCCGCTAACCGTTCCCACATCATCCCCATCCTTTGACTCATTTTTATATTTTGCGACGTGCCGAGGACACCAGCTTCTATAAAAGTAACATATTAGTGAATGCAAGTCCTGAAAACACGAGTTGCCCTCCACGTGGTCGAAAGAGGACTCAGGTCCTTCAGCTTCCCACACTGTGAGAGCTGGCGAAATTCGCTTGCAGGTAGCACTAGAGGCAAATCAAGACTGGTATGTCTGTCCCAAAGTATTTAGAGAGCACTTGAGGTTCACAGAAACACAGGGCAATATGCATTTTGACTGCTTGTTTGCCAGCTTCATGTAGCTGCCAGTAGTTTTGTACTTCAAAGGGGCATTGTGCTTGATTGATATGGTAGTGTGTGTGGTTCAGATTTGTATGGCGCAGAAGAAGAGAGCAAAGAATCAACATAAAGGGGCACAGCAGCAAGAGTGCAGCTCATCCCAGCAGGACACTCAGCTACCTGTTCCAGAGAACGCTATTCTGATAGATGGTAGGCATTGCTTCCGCAGACCTCCTCTACCCTTGGTGAGGTCAACAACACTAGACAGGAGCTCGTGCAACAGTACAGGCTCTCATGACAAGTTTGCCTGACACGACAGGCAGCATCTTGGAAGGTGGAGGTCAGATACTGCGCAACTCGGCTGCTCTCTCAGTCATCATGCGCACTCCCATCAGCGTGGAGAAGATACGGGCAGGGTAGCTATTTGCCTGTCAATTTACCGGTGCCCAACACCTTACTGCCATGCCATCACTCCCTCTAGGTAATCTTTCTAGTGGGTCCTCTGGACAGCTTGAAGGAAGAAAGATTGACTGAAACATGAAAAGCTGTCCTGTGATTGCAGCCGATCCAACCCTGGGCTGAGGCCGCAGCATCTGGCAGGCCTGAGGCTGCTGGAAAATCTCTCAGGAGGCAGGCTTTCTGGGGGCGTAGAGTCCTCCAAAAGCATTGTGCTGGAGCCTGCTGCCCTGCAGTGTGGGAACTTTGAGGGCAACACTGGCACAGCTGGCAGCTGCACTCTCCTTGCACAGGCAAGTCAGCAGGGCAGATCAGTGTGGGTTGAATATCAGCTGCTTTGGCTACCATGACATTACCACTCTTTCTGCAGGCGTGCAGATTTAGTTGCAAATTGACTGAGACAGCAACTTTATAGCACATGCCAGCAGTCTGACTGTGTCAGGGTTCTGTGCAGGCCGCGCTTCCTTGCCTGCTGTTTGCTTCACCCACAGGCGCGCAGGACATGTCTGTGGTGGGCCTCCGAGGAGGCACAGATGCATCCATGGCCCCGCCCGTGGGATACATGCAGCACATCCTGCTGCCCACCCTGCGCCGCCTGTTTGACGTGGACATCACAGAAAAGGTGTGTGCCAAGCTGCTTTGACCAGTCTCTCCATTGATGCGCCGTTCTTTTCTTCACGTTTTGCCAGGAGGCCTCGCATGACTCACAAGGATGGTCACGGGCCCTAGAAGGGCTGGCCTGACTGGGGCGCTTCAGAGTTGAGCTCTGCTTGCATACAGCAGTATGCAGCTCAGTGGGCACCTGAAATGGTGATACTCAGCATCTTGATCCTGTCTTTCTTGGGTGTAGTTGGAGCGGCGGGGATTTTTCCCGAAAGGGGGTGGCCACATCAGCCTGGAAGTTAGATGCCTGCCCATCGGCGCCAAACTTCCGGCCTTCAACCTCACAAGTAGCAGTGATGTCACTAGTGTGAAGGTTCTTGCGTTCAGCGCGGGGAAGCTCAAAGGCAGCCAGGGCGGCAAGCCCAGCATCGTGGATCGCTTGGCCAGCTCAGCTATTGACGTGCTTAGACAGGCAAGTGAAAGATTTTCTGCACGTTGCTGACCTGCTATGTCCCTGTTGCATGCATTCCTCCATTCCTGCTCTAAACCAGTAGCTTGTTGTTGGAACTGGTATATTTGCATGCATCCACTTCTGTCTCAGATATGCAATGTCTGATGCGCTCATTCTGCAGAATCTCGGGCGGGACATTGAGATCAGCACAGAGTTCACAGAGGAGACAGAACAGTCAGCATTCGGCGATGGGGTTGGCATGCTGTTGATCGCAACAACAAGCGAGGGATGTCTGCTGGGTGCCGCTGCCATTGGGGAGAGGGGCACGAGCTCGGAGCAGCTCGGCAAGGCGGCTGCACAGGAGCTCATTGATGACATATATGCTGGCGGCTGTGTGGATTGCTGGTGAGAGTAATGCACATCCTAGAAATACGCATTTACCACTGGCCAGGCCATTTTTGCCAGTCTGTCGCTTACAACAAGGAGGCTGGTAATTCACGCCCACTGCAACCCGATATAACATGCTTCTCAATTGCAAGGAAGCGTGAGGAGCTCAACCAGGGAGGGTGAGAAGAGTCATCTAAAAAGATGGTTGAACTCCTTGATGAGATCGTGACACACACAAGATACCTGCTTACTGGAAAACATGTGTGCTGCAGGCTGCAAGACCAGCTGATAATCTTCATGGCGCTGGCGGATGGGGAGTCCAGCATGACGTGCGGCGAGCCCACCCTGCACACTCGCACGGCCATGGTCATCGCGGAGCAGCTGACAAGCGCCAAATTCACTGTCAGGCGGCCGGCCCCCCGCTCGCAGGAGCCTTGGACCATCTCCTGCAAGGGTGCAGGAGTCGCTGCTGGCGGCCATTCATCTGACTTGTGATGGCACAGCAGAATCCATTGTTTGGGGAATAATGAAATGGCAACGATGCTGAACTCAATGTCTGGAAGAGCCGTGAATTCATGTACAGAAATGCGAGCGCGTTCCATGAGTGACAAGGCCTTTGTACATATAGTTATAGAGGTATGCAGCCATCAAGGCAGAGCGGGCGCCAGAAGATGGGAAGAAAGGGCTGACTCGGAGGTGTACGTCATGCAACAATAATGCAGTGCAACAATGACGTGATTCCTGCCCAGGAGCACATATGTGCAGAAGGTAGTATTGTAGCATGTAGAAAGGAAGTTCAAAGCAAATGATTTACAATGTGAGAGCCAATTGCAACCATGAAGCGTTCAAAACTATATCAACCACGCTTTGCAAACATCAGATCAAAGCGGATGCATAGTCAAGGTCACAGCCAGTCAATAGAGAATGTTACACAGTCAGCCTAGCATTGACCCCCCAACTTGCCATGAAAAATAATATCTGTGTCCATACATGCCTTGCAGCAGAGTGAGTGGGCACATAGGCACAAAAGCACGTCCTTCACTTATTTCTGACACCCTCACATATGGTGAGGAGCTGAACAAAGCAATCAACCACGTGTCTCAAGGCTCATCCATTAATCATCTCGTCAGAGTTTACATGGAGACATTCATGTCTATGCTATCTCAAGAGCACAGCACGAGCTGGCTCTTTCATAGCCAATATGCTTCGAAGCCTGACCAAAGATCCAACGTCATACTTGTTAGGCCCAGCACATGTGTAATCCTGAGTGCGCTTCTTGTGGCATGTCATACAGCTACTCTTGCTGATCAGCTGAGGCCCTGGACAACAGCCTTCCTGCCCTCTGACAGCGCATGCTTCCCCAGCTCTCCCGGCAGCAACAGGCGCACCGCAGTCTCCACCTGTGCACAGCCACGCCAGATAGATCACACATCCTTTTCAATATCATCCCAATTCATAAGTCCTGGCAAGACAGCTTGCCAATGGTGCAGCTCCAAGAATGCATGTAGCTTCACCACCAATCATGTCTCAGCTTCCAAGACCTTGTCTAGAGCCCTTCAGTAATAGGCTGCTGGGAATGGGAGCAGAGGCAGGCTTGGTGGGACAGCTTCCAAATATTCCAGGTTCCACATGTCAAATCAACCAAGATGCAAGAGAGGCAGGCTGCACCTCGCGGCTGGTCATGGTCTGCTTGTTGGTGTGGCGGCAGAGGCGGGCAGCTTCCAGGGTGATGCGGTTGAACATGTCGGCTGAGAAGGCATCCATAATGTCCATGGCTTTCTTGGAAATTGACTCGTCCGGGTGGATTTCCTTCAGAACTTTCAGGATGTAACTCTGCACCACACGCATGTGTCACCCATCTTCTCTGCAGCCCCAACAGTCAATGCATGCAAGGCCCATTTGTCCAACCAAGTCGCCTCATCACCTGCCAATGCGCGCAGAACTTACAGAAACCGAGGAATATCCTAATGAAAGAAGAGGACCACAAGCAAAGGAAGAAGACTTCATTCCAATGTCACACCTTGTAGTTTTCATTGCGGCGCATCTTCCTGGGCTTGGGACTGACGCCACCGGACTTCTTGGCCGGCTGCTTGCCGCCCTGCGTCGGCCGGCCGCGGGCGCTCCGACCCTTCGCCGGCGCGGGCGCCGTTGCCGGCACAGACTTGCGCGGCGGGACCTTTGCTGGCGCCTTCCTAGCAGGGGCTGCCTTTGCAGGGGCTGCCTTGGAGGGTGCCGGCTTGGTTGCTGCCGGTGTCTTGGGGGCCTCTGGGGCGGCGCGGCCGCGGGGGGATGCACGAGCAGGCTCCTTATCGGCTGCTGCCGACTTGGAGCGGGGCGACACGCGCACCTGCTCCTCAGGCTCCTCTTCTTCCTCTTCGTCCTGCTCTTCCTCCTGCTCTTCCTCCTCGGGCTCTTCCACGGTGTACTCTGGCGCGCGGCCCCTGCGCTCCACAAGACACCTTCAGCCGTTCCTTACTGCACTCTTTGCGCATGTTGACAGGCAGACGCACCATGAAGTGGGCAGAAACGTTCTTTTCAGGTGACATAAAATGCCCGTCAAGCAATGTCTTGCACGTGGACTTGTGATGCATGTGCAGCTTGACTACAAGGAGAGGACAACACATGCAAAAATGGGGGGTGAATGCGCACTTGCGGCGCTTGGTGGCAGGCTCAGTGGCAGACTTGGAGGGGTGCTTTGCACGCTTGGCGGGCGTGCGCGGCGCCGGCACATCCACATGTGTCTCGGGAGGGAACACCCTTGTAGGGGTCGTCTCTGTGTCCTCATCCTCAGCTTCCTCTTCTTCTGCCACTTCAGGCACCTGCACCCCCTCGTGCTTCAGATGGAGAGCTCACACATGACTTTCTGCAGTGCAGAAAACACATTTTCATCGATCATGGTGTTATTGTTGCATGATGTGCACTTGCGAGGCAGCATTTTCTCAAACCTTCTGGCACTTGCTTTGCCTCAATCTCTGCATTCCTCGTAGAATTTCACAATCTCATAGGACAGTTTGCCATGCAGACTCCAGCACCATCACACAGAATCATCCAGTAAGTCAGTACCTTTGCAGGCTGCTGTTTCTTTGCTGGACGGCCTCGGCCCTTTGTCTTGGGGGGCTCTGAAGCCTCCTCTGTTGCCTCATCTTCAGGCTCTTCCTCCTGGGCCTCTGCAGGCGCCTCTTGCTTGCCCTTGCGGCCGCCCTTCTTGGCTGGGCCCCTGCCCTTGCGTGGGGATGCTGCGCCAGGCTCGGGCAACGCCGCAGCCACAGCCTCTGCAGCACATGCCAGACCCATCAATATCACAACAAAGTGCTGATATATCATGGTAGTAATGGTGAGGATTGTGCACTGGAGATAAAGGAGCACATTGAACTAATAGCATCCATGTGCTGTAATTTAGGTGAAGAGAGTGGGAATGCAGCTACAGAAAGGTGGAAATTACCAGGCGCAGGCGGCTCCCCGGCAGCATCAGGGGACACTGCGGCTATGGAAGGGTCGGCCCTGGTGGGGAGATCTGCAGGCTTCGCCGCCTCCGTATCTGCATGTATCCATCACAGGCTGTTGGAGCTCTGCTGCACTTGACAGTACCTCTGTTGACCCCATCATGCTGTGACTTCCAAGTGCTTTGCAACAGATCTTGACAGCCTAACCAGCAACAACAAAGTAGCCTTGACAAGGGGACATGACAGACCTTTGGACTTCTTGGATTTTGCTGGCGGCCGGCCGCGGCGCTTCTTCTGTGATGGTTCCTCCTGCGCCTCCTCGGCGGGCTCCTCGGCTGCAGCCTCCTCCTCAGGAGCGCTGGGCCCTTCCGACTCCATTGATTCTTGCACCATCCCTGCTGGCTCTTCCTCGGTCTCTTCAGCCCCTGCACGGAGCGTTCCAGTAAGCTTGGCTGTGCCATTTCAACAGGGACACAGATAGATACGGGCAGCAGTCAGGTTCAGCAGGCATTGCTGTGCACTCTGGGGACAGATGGTCACAGCCAAAGGAGTAGGGAGACAATAAAAGACAATGGATTTCACAGGAGTAATACAAGTATCACAGTATTATTGCTGGACGTCGAGAGGTTACATAATAATGCAAATTTTATGCGAGGTGAATTCACTCACCGGTACCATTGCGGTTGGCGCCAGCGCCGGGGTGCAGGACCCTCTGGAGGACCTGTGCAACGCTGCCAAAGATGCCTCCACCGCCGCTGGAGGCCGGGGGTGTTGGTGTGGCCGCCGCTGCAGGCTCTTCTGCTGCCGGGGCGGCTTCCTCTGGCTCCTCAACCAGTGGCTCCTCCACCACCACCTCTGTGGCCTCGATGATCACCGGTGCAACCTGTGCAGCCACACCGAGCTTTTGCTCAGGCACTGCAGATCAATTGGCCTGACAGAAGACACGACAAAGAGCCCCGGCTGCTCAAACTGCCGACCATGCCGACACTTGTATTTCCATGGTCAATGGATAGTTGCAGAGGGTAAAATACCAATGGATGTTCGCCTGCAGGTTCGTCTGCCGCCTCCTCGTCTGCCAATTCAGTTTCCTGCGCAGCGGCGGCTTCCTCGTGCAGGGCCGCAGCCGCTGCATCAAAGCCGGTCTCCCCTCCTGCCACCTGAGGTGCACCCTGCTTTCCACAAAGTCTCTAAAATTGGATGTGCACATGATATACTCTGCGAGTCAGTTAAGATACAATCAGACCACTCATAGGAGCAAGTAAGCTCCCTCCCGTCAGGAAAAATCCAGGGATGTTCATCACAATCGCCAGTTGTATCCTGTTCCATTGCCGCATTGCAGCACAGTTTCTGTATCTTCAAGGTATTCCTCAAAGAACAGCTCCCTACCTCGGCAGGGACATCCTCCAGATTTTGGGTGTCCATGGGGTTGGCCAGCAGCTCCTCAGCCTCAGCCATATAGTCTTGGGTGGACATCATGGGGTCCTCCACGCCCCCGGCACCCTGATCTTCCTCTTGCGCATCTGCCTCAATTGGCACCTCAGTGGGCGCCGCCGGTGCCGCCACCGAGGGTGCCTCGGCTGCCGAGGCAGTGTTCACACTGCTGGTCTGGCGACGCTTGCTGCCCGAATCCTGTAGCATAGGAAAATCATTTTCTTGGTTGCACACTAGAGTATCTGGTGGGGATTGTTCACGAATCTGCCAGCATCCGTGTGGCGCAAAGCAAGCTCACTGATTCTGAAAGGCGCAGCGGGTAAGAGCACAAGGCTGAGTCAGCGGATGCAAGTGAGCAGCAGACCTTGGAGGCTGGTGGTTCCAGTGCTTGACCATTGCGTTTGCCGCGTTCCATTGTTGTCCTTTTCACAACCTGCTGCTCAGCAGTGGTCGTCACTGGAGGTGTGCCCAGATGCTCCACAACAACTCTGTCAATGATCTCCCGTGTCCGCGTGATCTGCATTGATCATATATGGGTTTAGAAGTTGTGTTGCAAGCATTAAATGGAAGATCCCGATATAGGTGACATTCATGCACCATCCCCTTCGCCAGTATTGTCCGAGTCATCGGCACAAAATCAACACATTGGACGAGTCGCTGTGGGTGTCCGCTTCCTAAGGACCATCTTCGAACACTTAAAAGCCATATGATATTATACGCCTGTTGCCCAATAGAGTATTTGCAGCCTTCTAACCCGTATCAACGGTACGTCCTCCAATGTCACACCAAGACATCTTCCTTCCCGAAGTTCTATTACCTTGGCGGTTCCTCTTGTGCGCAACGCAAGTGCATTGACATCGCTGGCTTGTGGTGATCTATCTGTCGCTCCAGATCTGGTAGATGTCGGCATGATTAAATCACGTCCCGGAGAAATTTTCTTGGACTTGGCTAGGTCGGCTGCTATTATCACCGACGACTCGTCCGGGCACTCCCCAACAATTCTTTATTTTGCAAGATCCGTTGAGCTCAGACCTTTGTGTTCACGGTATCTTGTGATCCACTAACAAGCCCCCGAAGGATTGGTGTCCCGACTTCGTGGCAATCCTTTCCCGTCCCTCCTGATTTGGCTTGTGCCCCAAATTCCAGCGAGGCAAGAGCGAGGAGCTCCTGCTCGCTACGGTACGATACATCAATTTGACACCTGAATATAGGAATAAAAAGACTAGCGATTGACTTACACACAAGGAAGCCGTCTTGCGAGCTCATCCCGGTGTTGGTACATCGATCTGCACTTACCGTCCTGCGTTGGTACCTATTGCAGCAAATTCATGGGTGAATATATGCCCTCAGCAGCACACGACCCGGTTGGAGCTGAAACTGAGGACGTCCAGGATCAAGTAGACAGGTTTGGTCCCGTGATGGTTGATGCGAAGCTGCGGTGTAGCTGATGTATTTCTTGCAGTTGCGACTTTTATCCACACGTTATACTACCTGGAAGGCTCTATAAGAATCCACTTGTGGATATACGTAAATATGTACGTGTGACACTGCTCAACGACATGCATGTCCATTTGGCGATGCAATCGGATGCTGTCCCTGCTTCAGGTTCCAAAGGCATGTTGAAGAAATAATAGAGAATCGTGACGAAGAGGATGTGGAGAAGATCAAGGCGGTTGTGCAAAAGGCAGTAGAAAAAATCCTGCTGGGAAAGAAGTTTGATGGGACCATCTCTGGAGCAGTCGAGGCCTCTATACAGGTGGGTGCATCAACTCATCAACTGCCCTCCATCAACATGCCAGACATTCAAGATTGATGTGCACACTAAGTTAGCAGGCTTCCTGCCCTGATTATGACTCTCTTCAACAGGAAGCCAACAAACGGATAAATGCAATTCTGGCACAAGAGGAATTGGAAGAAGAACAGGAGGATGCTGATGAGCCAGCGGGCATAGAGCAGAAGAGCAGCAGCTTTGCAGGCGCAGCGGCTGAGGGCTTCAAATTCATAGGCTCCTTCTTTGCACAAGCAGCCATGGGCGGTGCAGAGGTGCGCATGTAGCCGATCTGCCTTCCAGATGGAGTATCTTTACCCTGTGCTGGGTTCCAGTAATCACCATCTGTAACAAGAACCACAAGAAGGGGTGCAGCTTACCTGCAACTTGTTCTACATGCACCGCTGAAGTGTGCTTCTTGTGGCTGCAGCTTCCTGACCTGATGAGGGAGGAAGAGCAGGCCTACAACTCGCAGGCCATCGTGCTGCCGCTCAGGCGGCTGGCTGCAAGCGCAAGCACCGAGGCAGAGCACGATGCTCTGGTGGGCGGTCCTGGCATCAATGTACCTACTCCAGCAGCTCCCAGCTTGGAAGCTAGCCAGCAGCATGCTAAGGAGGGCCGTGAAGCACAGCAGAATGCTCTGAAGGAGCAGACCGGTGACACACTGTACCCTTCCTCTGGTGAGGCCCAATTAAATGCATATTGCCATCGGCATGTCCCTTTTGCAACAGGTGCTCTGAAGGGTTGCTACGCGAGCAAATACATGAACTGTTGGAGATAGGACTGCTGTGTGAGCTGATATTTGAGGTGCTGGCGTAATGAGCAGATCTGTGAATGGTGGTGCAGGACGAGAGGAGCCGATCAATAATGGCGCTACTGAAACAGCCAATAGCGACGAGAGGAGTGCAAAGATCCCACGCGTTGACCAGGTGAATACCACGACACTGGCCCTAAATTCCCAAAGCGTGCTATCAAGCCGTGTCCCAGGAGGAGATGTCTACAGGTTTTGAATGAATCACGAATTTCTCCCTGATTTTTGAAGGCGCTGTGATTTCCAGGGCGCCCCATCGCAAGCTGAGCAGCTGAGTCATCTCAGAGAGCCATGCGTTCCCGGTGGCCTCCAGGTATGATTGATGAAGGTTTCACTTTGAAGATTGGCATAGATATATGGCAGTATACAAGCAGTGGAATATTCGAGCATCTCTGCATAACTGGCAGTGAAATGTGCAGCACTGTCTGCAGGAGGAGGACTGGAACGTGCCAGGTCGAGGTGGGACTGCGGAGACGGCCAGCGAAGCCAAAGCATCTGATGTGAAAGGCTCCATTGGGCATGGCGATGCATTGTAAATCGTCACTCAAGTTCAGGCAACAGGAAGTCACTCATGATTGAGCAGCTGATGCTACCTGACATTGACTCTATCAAGAGAGGGCGTTAGTCACACATTGTCACCAGGAGGTGTCTTTTGTTCAACGATGATCGGAGAAGTTGACTTACTCAGAACTATCTGAATAATACGAATAAGGAGCCCTGCCTCTGTGCTCTTCTTTGCATAGGTAGTGTTCACACCGCATTATTTTTCTCTGAGTCCATGATTGGACATGTGGCAGCCTGTAACGTTGCAATGATTGTCATGTAACTTATTAACAGATGGGCAGAGATATTGAGATGGTGTTGACATATGAATCAACGCGACATCATGTGTTGGTTCAATTCATCAGGAGCATCATCTTTGCATTACACTGTTGATAAATACGGCGGCCCTGCTTTGAGCTCTCGCCTTGACATGAAGTTCGCCGGGATCAATCATATACAAAGCTACAAAGCCATGGGCTTGCTTACTCACAGGAACATCGAAACTGTTGGTACATATTGGTCACACAGGCTGCCCAGTAGGGCAAACATTTCTAAAGAAAGTGCATGCCCAGTCAATCCAAGTAGCAAAGACTTGCAACAGTGCCGATAAAATATACAATGAGCGAACTTCAGGATTTCAGACGGCGATCAGCCGGTGAGAGTCCTGCTCTGTTCAATGTGAGTGCATGTGGAACGCAAGAATTTGGAATTATCCCTTTCACAAAGGTTTGCTCTTCTCGTCCTTGAAAGGATGTTGTGCGTTGTCTTCTCACAATGCTGTGACTCACTGGGGCTTGACCGGCAGTAAGTCACCGATGCTGAGCTTCGTGACATGCGCGTCGAGTAGTTGTCAAACAATGCGCAGGCGCTTGAAGAGCAGCAGTGTGATGACCGCGCAGCCAACGGTCATGAGCACTTTGGGCAGCCACTCCTGAGGCGACTTCTCATTGCTCTTCTCTGCCGACTTGCCCTCGGCTGCTTGCTTGAAGGGGCGACCCCTGTGCATAAGCAACAATTATAAGTGCATCATCGACTGGGGAGAAAAAAATGTCTGAGGTTTCATCCTCTATGCTGTGCCCAGCAAATGCAGGACTTGCAAAAGAGGACCTTTCAGCGCCGAGAAATTGGCAAGCTTGTGACTCACAGCAGCTGGTGGATCTGGTAGCCCAGATTGACGAGCAGGTGCGCAGCGGAGTCCCTGATGTGCTGGCCCAGGTTCACAATGTTGGCAGCCACCCTCTCAGCAATGTTCTTGATGGAGTTGGAGCCTTCATGCTCTGGGTCCGCATCAGAAGGCACCTGCATCAAAAGTTTTAATTTCCTTACCACTGCGGGAACTGTTTCCTTTTCAAACATTACCTTGGCATCAAGAGATTGGAGATTGGAGAGCAAAGCATGCCAGAAGACAGGCACTATGCAAAAATGTCTACCGGGAGAAAAGCGCATACCTCTTCCCATCCAGCTTCAAAGCCTGCACGAGCAGCCTGCGGCAGGAAGGTGTCTCCGGCCACCTGCCAAAATATCACTTTGTCAAATCCCACCCGTGAAATCAAATTCTAAATCTGCATTGGACACTGACACGCGCTGCTGCACATATTTTCTAGCACACACTTTGGACTTAGTTTGGTAATACAAAGAAAGAAGGCTTACCCGGTTGCGGTCATTGATGAGTGTCTGCACAGTGGGGTCCTCCAGCAAATGGCGCAGCACCACCGATTGGACATTTGGCTGATTTAGCTGCACCACATCAGTCTTTTTTATCAGATCAGTAATTTGGCCAGCACAGACTGATGAAATCAGGCATCCAGGAAAGCCAAATGCGGCAGGGGAAAGGGAAGGGTAGGCACCAGGTTGTTGAGTGCTTGGACCATGTTTTCGCGCTCGCTGTTGGCGCGCACGACCTGCATGCCGGCAGCATGCATGTACTCGTTGGCATCTGTGGCGTTTGACTCATCGCTGTCTGACAGGTCGTCGCGCACTTCATGTATGGTAACGTCGCTGCACACCAGCGCCTTGGGAGCCTCCCTGAACAGGCAGCATGCCTTAAGAGGACAGGCAAACATGAGGTTCCCAGGCTGCTGATAAGAACGATCAGGCCTCCAATACAGGGCAATAGGGGAGACTAAAAGGAGCATACCGGGCGGGCATCCCCATGACAGTGTTGACGACCTCGCTGATCTCTTCTGGCCCAAACATGACATTGTTGTTGTACACATCTGTCACGAGCCACTCTTGGTCCACCTGCAAATACCAAGGGTGCTCTCTTACGACTCATCAACCAGAAGAGATCCTCTGAAGAGCGAAGAATGGTGCAGGACCTGAGACTGTCCGTCCTTACCTCTCCAATCAAGCGGTTCGTGAGGTGGCCCCCATCTTGCGCCTGCTTGACTGCCAAGGATGCATCCTTGTCGCCCTTGCTAGAATTGAGCAGGCCACCCCTGCATGTGCATGTTCAGAAATATGAAGTTATGGCATCCCACCGTAGCAGCATTTCTGTGCACGCTGCTACAGCTAGGACTCTTGTAACTGTCACTGTAAGCCCCTCACTTCACGGTCCTCGTCAGTCCTCACTTTTCAACTCAAAAGGCAAATAGAAGATGTAGGAAACGTGCACTCATGAAACCCTGATAGTCCCCAGCCTCACTGGCCCCCATCTCCAAAGGACGTTCTAACAGACAGGCCACATCATGCTGCCAACAGCTACAATAGGGTGAAAACCCGCATCTGGAGGAGGTCCTGATACTTTGGTCGCGCAAGCGAACCTGTTCTGGGTCTGAGCCCTGCAGTGGGATGACGATGGGGCACCGATCGCACTTGCTGTCGCGGCCACGGCCCCTCCACGACCGAGAATGAGTCGGCTCGCCATCGCAACCTGGCGCCGGAAATATCTCTGAAGCCAAGATAAGAAAGATCTTCGAGGACAAGGTTGGAGCATCAAGGACACCGTGCACTGACTCAGCAGTGACGTCATCTGGTTTGTGTGCACTTCTGGAATGCAACCAAGAGGATCACACTCAAACACTAGGATGGTATCGTCATTGATACTGGTGTGGATGGTCATTAAGCGCTGCTGCCGGTAGGGATATCTTGGATGATTGCTACCCTGGATCACCTTGTGATGGGTGATCTGATTGTGAGAGAAACTCAATCGAGGGAGCTATAAGGGCAACCGGTGCTCAGATTCCACGTTGTTAATGCTTGTATATGCACGAAAGTGACGGACCGTCGGGTAGTCTTCGCTTAGAAGAGCAGAGACCAACCTAGTACTTGAAGGTTGCAATGGAGATCAGTTCAGGGAAGTACCAAGATGGCTGTGACATTGCAAATCTATCTATATCTCAACCCGACTGGGATTGTCTGCCGGCGGATGCACTGGCATGCGTGGGAGCTCGCTTGAAGCCTCCCGCTCTTGCCTCAGCACGGCTGGTATCAAAGTCTTGGAGGTTAGGAATCTCCTTGGGAGTCACAAAACTGCAGCCCAAGCTGCAGAGCATAGTGGGGGGCCGTGGTTCCTTGTATCTCTCAAGGATGCGCTGGGATGAAATGAAGCACCTGCTGGTACTGCACTGTCCGTCTTCTATTAATCCTCAGCAAAGCCTCGCTTTGCGTTTGTGAATGACAGATCCAAGAAAATAATTTATTTGATACGTGTCAAGTGCGGGAAGTTAGGTTGTGGCACGGCGTCCATGCTTTGAAAATATGACAAACTTGGGCAGCTGAGATGTCGATCACAGTCTCTCAGAACATCATGATGTCCAGTGTAAGCATGAAAATGCTGTGCATCCGCAGACTGTATTCAGCGGCTGCCAGGAGCTGAATCTTGTGGCCGAGAAAGTGACAGCCAACTGCGCTCTCCACTTTGAGGCAGCACACCGACTGGCGCGCATCAAGATCAGGAGCGATTGCTTCGAGCCTGCTAGCTGCCGCTCAGGCTTCCAAGAAATGCAGATCTTCTTGGAGATCCTGCAGGTGGGTTTTCATGCGCAATGCAACCCACTGACTCTGAGGGCTTGTCTTCTGACAGCACATGAGGCCTTGCACAATGCATGCCACTGATTTCCTCAAGGCTGTTCTTGTGAGAGCGCATGAGCCTTGCACAATGCAAGGCACTGATTTGCTCAAGGCTGTTCCTGTGACAGCACGTGAGCTAAGGGCTGTGCATTCGCAGGCACGGGCACCAAAGATCACTGTTGACCTGGACGTTCACATTGACGGCGATGAATTTAAATCTTCCTATGACAGCTCGCTGCAGCCCCTTGTGAAGCTTCCTCCCAACGTCAAGGTGAGCATTGCTTACATTTCTGTGTTTTCTGGTCAAGCGTTCCTCTAAACGATGCTACATGGTGAAGTGTTTTATGGCGATTCACATGTGAAGACCTTTCCAGGAAGACACCTGTGTTTTTTGAATGTTTTCAACGTTGATTTACGGCTGTGAGCATATCAATGAAGTTTGATCAAGTTTATGGGGCTGCATGTGCCATGCAGGTCACTGCTCTGGAGCTGATTTACATAACCCAGGCCACGCGCAAGATACTGGATGTGGCGACCTTCAAGCATCTCACAGCGCTGGACATCAGGCTGAGCGGGGACGGCTTCATAGATGACAGCACTTTTGCGCTCGTGGGACAGCTGACACTGCTGGAGGAGCTGTCCCTGCACTGGCTGTCTCGTGTCTCTGAGGAGGGCCTGGCTGAGGGACTCAGCAGCCTTGCCAGACTCACCTCACTGAAACTCATTGATGTCACAAAGGTAATGCTGGCATTGCTATCATTCCCCGCTGTTGGGAGTCTCTTGAATGCAGAAGCTTTGTTTCTAAGAGCTGGTGCAAGTTTCAGCTGTGTCATGCAGAAGTTTGGGTGTGCAGGTGACAGACAGAGTAGTACAGAGCTTGCAGAAGGCCTGGCTGAATCTGGGGAGCCTGAGCCTTTCAAACTGCTACTTGCTGACAGATACATCCCTGGGTGTCTTTGAGTCTCTGCCCAGCATATACAACCTCTTTCTCAGCGGCAATGGGCAGTTCTCATCAAAAGCCATGACGAAAGTCAAGAGGAATGTCAAGCTGACCACTTTCAGGCAGTGCGGCGTTAATTGGGCTTCATCGATTCAGCTGCCGGGAGCTTGAGCTGTTTCTTTCCCGCAGCATTGATAACTTTCAACGCCATTGGGTATTTCGGCTGCAGCATAAAACTGAAAGTGCAGCTCCTGCATGGGGACTCTGAGGCTGTAATATGTGTGTAATAGTATTGTCATTTGCAACTTTAGGATTGCTTTTACCATGGATCCTTTAAAGTGCCACAAACACCTGTATTACTATTTGATGTCCATAGGTATTTATACAGATTGGCGATGGCAGTGATCTGATATAGAATACTTCTTGTATGCTACATGTGTAATTGCAGCTGTTTTTGTGTCCTGTAAAATGAGCAGCAAATGTGCAACAAAATCATAACTGAGAATTGCAATCGCATGTTCCACAGACCCCTTCATCTAGGACTGAGGATCTCATGATCCAAAGCAGCAGCACAATGGGTGTGTCAGTATTTGAGACGTCACACTTGCTTGACTCAAAGTATTGCTGAACAACATCAATTTGAATGACAATTGCAAATCTGGACCTTGAGGCCTCAGACAGCCCATTCAGAGCGTGTGCTGACACAGGCCTCTGACTGCCTGCGCATGCACCACAAGGTTGTGTTACCGTTTACACAAAGGCTTTAGTGATGGACACCACAGAAGGAGCAATGGCAACCACAACTGTACAATTCTGTTCAGGTACTTAAGGAGAGGTGCAGACATCACGGCAAAGCGATTGCCACAGGAAAGATGAAGGGCTGTTGTGCCAGCGAACACCATGCAGCGACGGTAGAATGATCCCCCGGCCCAGGAGCACTTAAGAACTCTTGCTGGCATCATTGACATGCGCGACAAAAAGCACCTGGAATGTGCTTGTGGCGGGCATCAGCCTACAGCGTTTGAGAACGGCTCATGAATGTGGCCAAGCTCAAGGCGCCGCAGGATACCCTCTGGCCGCCTCGCATCGGGCGGCATGCCACGCACATCTGCCACTGCGCCTGGTCCCTCCACACTCGCCTCTTTCACCAGCACACCTCTCGACACACCTGCACATTGTAAGCCCATGGATCTTGAGAGGCACAATCTCCATGACAGATGTAGAAATTGAGGCATGCGGCAGCTGCAGGAAACGAAACTGAAAACAGAAACGTCACAGAACATATAGGTGTAGACTTTGGTGATTTGCAAAGGCACATGATGCAGCGAGTGACCCATCCCTTCTGGAATGCCTGGAAGAGCTGCAGCCTTTTGCAAGCCACAATTCAATTTTTCTTGTGACAAGTGTGATCCAGGGAACAGGGCATTCTTGTACCTGGATTGCTCGCCAAAGCACTTTCTGTGCTGGGGGATATATCAAGCTGCGCTGATCGCGCAACCTCAGTCACAGGTCCGAGTCCAATCTGCCCGCCGAGCCCAGACCTGATCTGGGCAGCCAGAGACTGTCCTATAGCCTCTGCCGGCTGCTGTCCTGGTACTGGGCTGGGGGCTGATGCAGGGGCGCTTTCCGGCATGATCGCTGTCCCATTTGCCTCCACCTTGTTGGCTGCCAGAATCTCTGCCAGCTGGCCCCTGGACAGGGCAACTGAGAGCAGCTGTGATGGCAGCGCTGCACCACGCATAGGCGCCTGGGCGGATGCTGATGCATCTGCATTCTGCGCTGGCGGCTTCACAACACTCAATTGAGGCTCCGGTCCCTGTGTGGGTACCTCTGCGGCTGTGAGTGCTGCTTCTGGTGATGCACTGGCGTTGTGCGGGCATGCCAGCTGCCTGCAGAACTCCAGTGTCTCTGATGCCTGTCCCGGGGAGGCAGCTTGGCCCAGGGGCATAAAGTGCAGGAACGGCTGTTCGCTGCTTTCTGGGGCGCCACTGGCTTCTGGAGCCTGCATGACAGTCTGCAGCTCTTCTGCTCTCATGGGTGCTGGCGCAAAAAGGAGTGCCTTCTGTGCGTTGCTCGGGGCAGGCGCCACCAGGGAGCTGCGCATGATGCCCTCTGGGGCGACAGCATGCCCTGGTGCCTGGAGAGGGGGAGCAGGTCTCTCTGCAGAGGGGATGGGGGGTAATTCAGGGGCTGGGATTGATGCGGGCGCAGCTGCCTGCTGAGGAGCTAAGGCGCTGAGAAGAGGGCTGACTGCCATGCTACTGGGAGCTGAAGGTGCGGGCGCTGGTGCAAGAAGCTCTGGGAAGCCACCTTCGTTCCTGAGCTTCCCCTTCTCAACCTGCATCAGACCCACAAGAAGTTCTCATGGCGCCAATGCAAAGGACCTTGCATGCAGCATGCAGGCAGCAGACACGCACTGTGTGACAGCCATCACATCCTCAAATTTACATGCATGCGCATTTGTCTTCAAAGCCAGGGGACAGAGTGCGACACACCTGCTTCAGCAGACGAAGATCTGGGGCACAAGGTGTTGCTGCTGTTGGAGAAATTTGTTGCTGAGACGGTGGCCCAGGGGCGAATGGTTCAAACGGTGGTGTGGCAAGAGAGCTCGGGGCCAGGCCTGGCGCAGCAGGTGCCAAGGCTGATACACAAGTGAAAATTTTCAGGACCTGTTTTGGCGCTTGCTAGCACAATGATTTAGAGAATATACCGTATACTGGTCTGCTTCGGTAGGCAGGGAACTGAGGGGAAAGGCATATCAAGCAACACAAGGGGGGTGAAGAAATGACTACCTGGAGGCAAATTTCTCGGCCACAGAATATCTGCAGGTGGTGGACTACCAGCACCAGGATGCGTGGCTAATAGTTTTTGTTTGCTAAATTGCACCCCCGTGGGGAACAAGCCTGTGCTGCCATTTGTTGGGATCACCTTCCTGCAACAATATTGACCCTCATCTATGCTACATCACATGCAAATGGATCGAGCCCGGTCGGCCCTGACCCATCTGTGTGCAGATGCTGCGTACCTTGCCTTCACTGACTGACCGCGACTGATGTAGATAAGGAAATCCAGCGGCGCAGGCGGTCCTGCCTCTATCTCCCAAGAGGCACCCCAAGTTTTCAGCATTGGCTTCCAGGTTCTTTCTTGTGAAGTGCTCTGGGCGGTAACATCTGCATCTGATTCTGCGCACAACGAGAACACACAATTTCACTTCAAACCGATATTGAAACACTGCAAGTTGTGCTGCATCTGTTGGTCTGAAAACTGCCTTGTGGGAGATGCATGCCGTCTTACCGAGAGAGCTGCGGACATAGACACGTGATGGCACGCCAGGGCCTGCAAGCTGGAGAAATTGAACCCGCAGCCAGGTGCCATCTGATTTGTACTGGTCAGCTCGTACGACAATGCCGCCATTGTACCATGCCTGCATGGTTCTGCAGTCCACCTGCATGCATGAAGGAGGCATGCATGCATGCGCATGAGGAAGCCATCAACATTCCTGTTGATACATCAATATCAAGGTGACCGGCAGGCCAAAGCTAAATGAATGTCAACGCATTGTCCGCACGCCTCATCAAGACAGGAGGGAAGGTGCACATCTGAAAAGGCTGTGCAGTACCTGACGATATTGGATGTGGTGGCCATTGTCTGCAGATTCCAAGCTTCCAGCAAAGCTGGCCCATTGAGGTGCCAGCAATTTGATGGCATCTGGAGCACAGGTGTCACAGACTTCAACAACCTGGACTGTGACACTAGGAGTCACTGCGTTTGCTACCTGCATCACTGGCCAACTTCAGTGATTGCTGAGAAAGTGATCCCTTCCCATTATTAGCCTCTGCATGCATCAATCTAAGAATTGCTTCAGTGACAATGGTGTCATTGATGCAGCATTCCTGTCGTGCTTCTCACCTCAATGCAGGCACCACAGGCAACGCCTGGGTTCCACAATGCAGATCTTGCTGAAACTCTTGCGATTGCAATGTTTGGCCACGTTAAAGGCCCCAGTGGCCCAAATCCGCAAGACGTCGATCCTGCCAAAATGGAGTCTGCCTCTCCCTTCTGTTGCAAGCCGTCCCCGTCACTTTCGTCAGTCAGATCAGCTCTTCTGCAACTCAGCTCACAGGCACTTGCCGCTTGCTCAAGAAGGACTTACTGAGGCGAGCAGTGCCGTTCCATTGGTCCAGCTTCGCCACGGCTTTGATACGGCATTAATGTCTTCTGCTTGACTTGTATATCGCGTCAGCACGAAAAACGCAATAGTCAGAAGGACGCCCCTCCTCTTGCTATGCATAAGACTGCACGGCCAGGTCGTTCGCCAATCTCATTGACAATCCCTTTCTCCTGAGACATTAATCACGACCACATGGAGGACTTTTGTATGCAGTCGGCTGCTGGCAGTTGGAGCAGAGCCTGATTAAGGCAAGCATGCAATCCCAATCGCTGATTCGACAGCTGTTGTATCAAACATGCATTGCTGAAGGGATGCTGTTTCATGGATAGGATTAGCAAGCTGTTATTGAGGATGTTGAAGAAATCCTTAAACATGCAGCATAGTGATTGAGAAGATGCATGCATGCCGCTAGGGGGGCCCGGGCACTGCAGTTTTGCCAGAAATTGTCCCTGATTGTTGCCACTTAACACCACTCAGCACCCAGGCAGGATGGCACAGCAAGACTAACTATAAGACTTGACGCATATGGCGATATTTACATGGGAAAGACGTGCACATGCAAACATGGGCACGAGATGAGCCAAATTCAATTGGCCCCTCAAAAGACGCAATTCAATTCACGCACACAATTTGTGCGCCATCATCATGATGGCGCCACAAATTGTGATACAAATTGTGAGTATTGATACAATCTAATAAGACAATAGAATAGGAATAATCCAGTCGCTGACAGCGTCTGACCACAAGCGCAGAACACATGTCTTGGGAAGGCAACCGAGGGTGCAAGTTCAATGCAGGAAAATACCACACAATGCTGTTCTATCGATCATCCTCAATGCAGCGAGTTTCCAGACAAAAGACATCTTGCATGCGCATCAAAGCGGTGATCAAATGGACAACACTCATGCCCACATAAGAATGCAAGCATGCGAATTTCAATTGCAAAGCAAAACCGAACTTCAGAAGCTGAACAGAGCCACCAGGTTGGACCTAGTGACATGCCCAAAGCCGAATGGTGCTCAAATATTCCTCTGTGCACTAAGGAGCAGCAAATGCTGACAGACAATTGCTACAGGATAAAACTTCATAACCGGCCCAGAATGCAGCATATTTGATGTCCCTCCCACAGTTTTCCTGAGGCCCAAGTGTGCCACACACGGTGTGCAGGACATCACACCAGGGCTCACAATGTTCAGGATACTTAAAATTGCCCTCTTTTTAGTTTCACAGCTTGTTATAACACCACAAGTGCTGAGCGTTGGCGATGCCGCGCTTCACTAATGTGGGCTTCCTGCTTTGGTATGCCTCTGCTTTCCCTTCCTACTTTCCTTTATTTTCTCGACTCCTGCCGCATGTTTTCTGCCTTCCAGTTGCATCAACTTTTGGGCAGCCGCGCAAATACGCTCATGCTCCCTTTTCTGGCCGAGCTTTCGAGGTGCCATGATGATTCTCAGCGGACCTCCTGGCTCAGGAGATTGTGCAGCATCCCTTCTTTGGCAGCGGCGGCTTCTCCCTCCCATTCTCCTGGATGCCATAGGCCTTGGCAGGGCCGGCGCCGTCAGCCTTAGTCACACTGACACGTGTCGGCTGCACGGGTGTCACACTTGCGCTGGAGCGGCGCGTGTATCCTGCCTGCACGGATGCCTCCATCATCGCTTCATCTTCCAAGTCCAGAATGGAGCTGGCAGTGCGGGATGCCTGCACACAGACACACACATTTCCGGGGGCTCATCATGTATCCGTTGAACTTGCAGAGTGCTCCGCAAACCAGCCATGGGAGGGCAAGACGGGCGCCTGGTAATGTGTTGCAGTGAGGCATCGAATGTCTTTGTGCACCTGCCTGCAGGAGCTGTACATACCTGGTCCTTAGGATTGGAAAACGAAATTTAGTACATGGTAATGCAGGAGAAGGTGAGACAATTACCTGCATGGAGTTGCGGCTGCGCAGGTTGTCGGCCGGGACAAACTCGTGCACATCGTCCTCGAACATTGCGAAGAAGAAGGACGGCTGCAGCGCCTTGGCCACTGCCTGACTCAGCATGCCGTGGCGCGCCGCTGCCTTGGGCGCCCCCCGGTTTGCCGACCTGTCATAGTGACCATGCGCTTGATCATGTTGGTCAGTCCACCTTGAGCCCTCAACGATGTATTCATTGGACTCTGTGGCACTGTAGTTGAGCATAAAACCTGAGAGTTAAGGTGAGACCTACAGGATCAGACCAGGATCAGTTGTGGCAAAATTGAGGAAAAGAGCAGCAAAAGGGTCTTTACGTACCTGAAATGCAGACGCATGGTGATCTGCGGCTCATCGCCCTTGTCTGCCAAGATGAAGCAACATGTGAAGTCCCGCTTGCCCACCTCGCATGCCCAGAAGCGCGCCTGAGCCTCATCCTGCAAGAGATGCCACACAACGCTCTTGGCGCATGACAGAGATGGAATTTAAGAGATCAGGAGAGAGAGGCAATGTGTTAAACAAGGTGCTTTTGTCATTGCGCTGAAGAGACAATAAGGGAGACTTTAAGGGCTGACCTTGGTCTCATCCACGCACACAAACAGGTCCCAGAAGTTGCTGTTCACGATGGCCTTGTTTCCCAGACCTGGCCAACACAGTAATCATTGTCAGAAGCATTCAGCTATTGGCATGAGAAACTATTTTCACACCAGAGCTGATTCGCGCAAGCACAGAGAACGTCCACACAACTCAATAAAAGATGATTCCATGGCGCGGGGACCAGGAACAAGGAGTAGAAGATGTAATCACCTGCCAGGAAGGCCCAGGTGTGGTTTGCGAAGAGGATCTTGGTTGCTTCTCGAGTGATCTCGCACACGCTGATGGGCGAGCGGATTTTGTCCAGGGAGTGCAGTAGCTGCTCCTTGGTGCGGTTCTGCTGCTCCACTTCTACTGCCTTCTTGTAGTCGGCCTCCATCTTTGTCGACATAATGCGCACCTGCACAGGAGGGATCACCACCCAGCTGAGCGCAATTGAGAAAGAAAGAGGTGCAGACATCAAGGTCAGAGCGAGGGCCAGAGATGAGAGAAACGGCTGCTGCGCAATGGCATGTAATGCAAGGATATCACAATGACCAGCGCAATTGGCAAATGTCGGATGCATTCTGCAGATCTGTTTTCATATTATGAGATTGCTGACGTGCAGATGCTGGGCAAAGGTTGAGTGATCAGTCAGCATGCACACCATGTCCATGAAGATGCGAGTGGTCTCTGGGCTGAAGCCCTCCTCGCGAGGCTTCGAGTCGATGACCAACCTGCAGCATCGCAATAGTCTCACATGCAGCAAAACCAACTCTAAAAGTGCATCGAAATGGCATTGCGTTGGAAAGAAGAGCACAATATGTTGTAAAAGCTGCTGGAACAGAGAACTTACAGTGCGCCGACGCGGTGGTTCTTGGAGGACATGAGGGGAGCGCATGCATAGAAGCGTGCGCCTGCCTGCCGCTCAAACTCCGAGAACCTGCTCACAAGCCCATTCGTCACAAAAATTTTGGCACGAGCAGGACAAAGTAAAAGTGAATGGCAGAAGCAAGGAGAACATCAGGCTGTGAAATGCAGGGTGTGTGACTGCTGCCTACCTGCAGTCCTCACGTGTGTCCTTTATGATCAGCAGCTCCTGATCCAGGGGGACAGCTGCAAGGTTGGGGAGGCTCGGCCAGTCAGCCGGGTGCTGCACGCCAAAGTACTGCAGCTTTCCCCGGTTCAGCATTCCCACGCCTGCCACAGCAAATGTACCAATGCTTGACCGCCATTGTTCTTTTCTCAGACCCATCGATCAAGCCAGTCGACAGTTGCCCACCGAGTCTGAGGGGGGTTGAAGGGGTACCTGTAGCAGGGACGCGCAGCAGAGAGGACAGAAGCTTGCACATGCTCTGAAGCACGGAGTCTTCATCCTCTGGATTCTTTGATGCTGAGACGAAAGAGATGCGATGGGGTGAAGCAACAACTCCAGCTGCCGCCTGAGGCTGCTCTGGGACCGCGCCTCCCTTGATATTTGCATCTGCATCGCTTGCTTCCTGTGCAGCTGACTCCATGGCTCCTTGCGTTATGACCACTGGATCTGCGGACTGCAGGGCATGGTCCACGTGACAAATCAGTTGTGTCTTCAGGTTGGTACTCAAATAGTGGGCATGTTCTTATATGTTACATTTTATTCCTCATGGCGTCTACTTATAACGATGCACCAGTTCATATCTGTCCCCCGGTAAATGCAGATGTGCAGATGTTGGGGAAGGTGAGGTACTGTCTCATCTCCATGACTATATTTGTTCATTGATCAATTCTGATCAGAGGCCTCAAAATACTGCATCCAGACATAAAGATCGAGCGTACCTGCAGCGGTACCTGCTTGGCTGGCCCGTCAATTGTGTTCGAGGTCCTCACTGCTGTGGGCTCTTGCGCAAGACACATGTAAGGCCCAAAGGCTAGGGTTTGCCTCCTCCACCTCTTTCAAATCCGTTCAACCGAAGTGCTTCAGCACGACAAGATACGGGAGAAGCAAGCAGTGCTCGAGACGCGGTTTCGGAGACTTGCACGGCTTTCAAGCAACGTGTGCTTGAACGATCTCGCCGTGCATGATCACCACAGGCTGTGGCATACGAGAGCAGGAACGAGTGGGGGAATCCTCGATCCACTAGAAACGAGAGGAACAGGAAGGAAGAAGAGCGCGTTCGAAGGAAGCTAGAGACTTGGCCTTGGCAGCCGGAAGAAACCCTAGAGGCTATCCTAGGTTTCAATTCCTGAATACCACGGTGGCAGTGAGTCACCGCGGCTACCAAAAAGCAAAAACCTTTCGACACCTTCTAGCATCCCGAAAAAACAACTGAAGTCCTTCCTCCTATCAAACGTACCGTAAATAAATACTGCAAACAGCGAGAACAATAGAACTGACAGGATGTCGAGTCTTTCGGGCCTGGTGACTTCCCCAACTGTCGCTCCGGAGGTCGAGGAACATGTTACACATCGTGCCGTAGTTTGGCAAGGGACGAAGAAGATGGCGGTGAGCAAATCCAGTGTTTTTACTGTGTTTGGTAGTACAACATATCGGGGATGTCAGCGTGTAAGGAAAAAAAACCTCGGTTCGTCCTTCGGGATGGTCTAAAAATATCACCATGGTGTCTTCTCGAGTGATCTCGAGGGATCTCTACGTGCATACGCAGGTCATTGACGTACCTAAGCCAAAGATCACCAATCCGGTGCGTGCGCTGACCTGTGCAAGACCATTGTTTTATGCTTTTTGACTCGGGCTCCTGATCTCGGAAGTTGTGTCTCAGATCGACATCGTTTGATGGTGTTGCACTTCCATGCCGTGTCTGCAGGGAGACGCCATCATCAGAGTGACGAGCTCGGCAATCTGCGGGAGCGATCTTCATCTTTACTTGAACGTCATTCCTGGAATGGAGAAGAATGCCGTCATGGGCCACGAGGTCAGCGTTCAGATCAACCTTTTCCCAGTACAATTCCGTTGATTTTCCTGCTCATAAAGTGCATGTCTGAAAACAATGTGCCGGCCAACAATGTCTGCGCAAGTACAACTCAGGTGTAGTGCATTGGCACTTCTGTACTGACAACCTGCTGGTTTTTCCCTAGTTCATGGGCATCGTGGAGTCCGTTGGATCTGACGTCAAGAACATCAAGCCGGGCGATAGAGTGGTGTCAAGCTTTGAGATGGGCTGCGGCCAATGTTTCTACTGCAAGGTCTGTTCCTCCTTCACCCCGTGGACCATAGCCTCAAGTTTTGCGGACGATCTGATGTCGCATGAAGCAGCAAATGTGTTATAAAGCTCAAGCACCTAACGCTTTACAAACGCACGTGCACCAGAGGCAAATCTACAGCGGCTGCGACTGTACCAACTTCTCTGAGGTGGAGACAAAGCTCTACGGGCACCACACCGCTGGCTTCCATGGTACGCATGCCTGCACAACGACCTCTTGTTACTGCTGTACACTCATCATCTTCTATTAGATTCTCTTCTACACAGTATGCCTGCACATGCGCGGCAACAACATCTGAAAAATCTTCAAGTGATGATGCTGTTGCCTGTGGTCTTAAGCAAAGGAAGTGGCAATTGGCAGGGTACGGAACACTGACCGGGGGGCACCCAGGTGGCCAAGCGCAGTTTGCTCATGTCCTGTTCGGTAAGCTGGTTTCCCTCTCGAGCTCTGATTGCTGCCAAGCTCAGCTGTCTATCAACACATCTGTCCTTTCTCTTCTTGTCAGTTGAGCTTCACAGCATCCAGGAATTTAATGGTCCCTCCTGTGCATACACAGCTGATGTAAACTTGCTGAAGGTTCCCAGCCACCTACCAGACAGTAAGGTGCTCCTGCTGTCTGACATCCTCCCCACTGCCTGGCACGCCAACGAGCTTGGAGGTGTCGGCAAGGGGGACAGAGTTGCCATCTGGGGCGCTGGGCCTGGTGAGTGTGAATACTGCTCTTGCACTGCTTGCACACTGTCAAAACACAACCCTGAACCGTTCCTGCGATGATCAGCAAGATCTGTGCGAGTTGATTAGATCATTTTATGCATCTATTGCCCCGGCTGTTTGCAGCCCCGGCTGGCGGGGGCCGGTGTCAATACTGAGCATCGTGCCCACGGTTAAATTTTGCATGGATTTGGAGAGTTCATGAAGCGGTAGGATTTGTCAGGAGCCTTCACCTGCAGCTTGTCTACGGATGCCCCTTCCTCTGGCAGGAACAGCGTGAAAAATGATATGATAAGTGCTGATGTATCTGTGATGTTGTGTCCAGTTGGCATTCTGGCGGCCCATTGCGCATTCTTCCGTGGAGCCGAGCGCGTGGTGATCATCGATGAGGTGGTGGACCGGCTGCAATTTGCCAAGGAGAAAGTCCCCAAAGTGGAGACCCTCAACTTCAAAGAAAAGAAGGTGCGGCCGCTGCGCAGTCAGGCTGCTCTATGCGGCCTTTTAATATATCTGATGGCAAACCTATTCACACTTTCACATCTGCACTGATTTTTGCTGTTTGAAGCGACGTGTGCAGCCTCTTGGCTCAACTTTGAACTTGACCATCGAATTTGAACTTCGGGCAGGTGCCAGAGGCGCTCAAGGAGATGATGGGACCGTATGCCCCGGACGTGTCCATCGAGGCAGTGGGAATCCACTACTGCAAGAGCTGGGTGCACAAGTTTGAGATGGCCACTATGCTGGAGACGGATCCCTCTGAGACCCTCAATGAGATCATCTTCTGCACCCGCAAGGCACGCCGCTTTTCATGCCTATCAAAAAGTTATCAGTCTAATGCTCTGCAGCACTGATAAACTGCTGCACAAGCACTGATCAGATGTTTTTGTTGCACAGAGAGCCCCTGGAGTCTACTTAGAAACAGAGGATGATATCAAAGCAGAGACCATTGAACCCTTACGAATGTAGATTCGAGAGCTTGCATGCACGAATGATGATTGTGCTCGGCTATAACTTCATGCAGGGTGGAAGGATTGGCGTTGTGGGAGCCTATGCTGGCTTCACCAACCACTACAACATTGGGGCCTTCATGGAGAAGGGGCTCACCATGGCCGCAGGCCAGGTATGTGGCACCACTAACCGAGAATTTCCTGCCAGTGTTTTCTGGCCCTGCAATTGCAGCTCTACTGGAATAGACTCTTGCGTTTTATAGATCACAATCTGTGTCTGCCTGGGAATCTTTTGCTGGGTAATTGCTGAGTGAGTTGTGCGCGTGCTGCAGACACCTGTGCAGAAGTACTGGAAGGACCTGCTGAGGTGGATTGAGGAGGGCAAGCTCACCCCAGATATGGTGAGCCCTTACTTGCAGCAGCACACTCAGCACTTGCTCATTTCAAGGAGGCATTTGCGGGTTGCATATCTCATGTACGTGCTGCTCACCCTTCAGTGCTGTCAAAACTGGCCTTTGTCATGAGAGTTCTGTCTTGGATTTCTGCAGGTGATCACACACGAGCTGCCGCTGAGCAAGGGGCCAGAGGCCTACAAGACCTTCAATGACAAGACAGGCGGCTGTGTCAAGGTGGTGCTGAAGCCTTGGCTCATGGAGACTGAGGAGTAAGCGGGGAGCACACTCGTGGGACCACAGGGATTCAAGCACAAAGTAATTTGATTCACAAAGCAGATCAAAGAGCTAGGGCACCAATACTACATCTGCAGTCCTGCTGCTCGAGACTTCATTCTTACCAAGACTACCAATCACGAAAGTGGTCATCGTGATCGCTGCCGTTGATTAGTTTCTAGGCTTCTGATCTGTTCCCAGCGAGAACATCTGTTAAGATCATCTTTTTAGATCCTTCCTTGTCCTCCAAACTAGTGAGGATCTGCAGAGACAAAGCGCTGCTTATGGTCTGACTGCTGAATTCGGTGCATTGCGCACAAGTGCTCTTCTGACGCTCTTGAGACAGCCTGGCTGCCCACTCCAAGCGCTGGAGTGGAAGGTATTTCTGCTCTCATCCAAACTCCCTGTGGAGCATGAATGAGCATATTCTGGGGGTCGTGTTCAGTTAGCTAATATACGCATGCAAATGATGTACACCCACATGTGGGAGAGCCATTCTGTTAGTTTTATTGAATTTCATGATTATGCATTCCAGAACAGCGCTCCTGACGAGCGACATGGCATGATGTAAATTAATCTTGAATCATTTAGATCTTTCATGCATGTCTTCACATGAGGACATATCAAGGCTTGTCATTTCCTGAAGATTGCAGCTACAGTCACTCCAGATTACCAGCAGGCCCAGGCTTCCACAGCAAAACAGTATGATTTCCGGCACTAGAGACCTGTTCCCTCTTTGCTGGCGGGTTAACTATTGTCTGAACCTTGGGAGTCCTGACCTTGGCAAGAGCCGCTTTTTGTAAGGGAATGCTTGCATGCTGTGAAAGCCCCTTTCTTTCTTTTGGCTGCCCAATCCATGTATGTACGGTATAGAGGAAAATGCCAAGACAGTCATGTTTAATGCAAAGTGACCCAAAAAGTGTTCGAATAAGAGGGAACCAACGGGTGAACCAAAGCTTGTCTGTTAGGGATCACTGTACATTTCCTTGGTAGCTGTGCCTGACTCTTGATGCGCTTGTAAATACCTGCTTCATGCCTCTGATGTTGTCTTGGAAATCTGCCCAAGATCTGGTGGGCAGCAGACCGCAGGGACGGGCCGAGGAAAGAATGGGTGGGCCGTAGCTTGGTGCTGCTCTCATCTTGACGAGCTCGGAATCGGAGACAGAAGATTCTTAGACCAACCTTCTGTGTCGAGTGTGCATTCAGATAGTCAGTACTGTGGCGTCTCAGGATCCTTTTCGACGTTTGCTGAGCAAAGTTCGCAAGGCATTGTCGACGGTGAAAATGGCGGAGGACGACATGATGCTTGCGGTGTGCTGGGAAGGAAAGGAGAAGATGGAGGTGAGTTCAGGAAACAATTTAACCAATGTCAAGGACGGTGATGCGCTCCGCTGGCTTCCGATCGACGAGCTTGTTGTGACTTATGAGCGGCATGTGAAGTTTCCGTCAAGACTTCGAGATAACTGAAACAATTGATCTTGGATTGTATAGGTTCGCAAAGTTCCTCGACCGCACATCAAGGAGACGGTACGTTTGCATCCCTGTCTCCTTGGTCAAGTATGCGTCATTAGGTTTTCGGACTACGATGCCCAACCAGTAGAATTTGCAAGAAGCGAGCGCCCTGACGACGAGGATGTGATCGCAGACTGATGTCGTGCTCAAGATCACCAGCACATGCATCTGCGGGAGCGACCTTCACATCTACGAGAACGTCATCCCGGGTGCACCTGCCTTGCAAGCATGCATCCCTCTACTGTGCCAGCCACGCTCAATTCCAAACGTGCGGTCCATAAAAGCTTCTGTTGTCAGGATCTCAAGGATTCTTATGTGTGCTGCTGTAGGGATGGAGCCGGGTGATGTCATGGGTCACGAGTTCATGGGCATTGTCGATGAGGTTGGCTCAGACGTGAAGAATGTCAAGAAGGGAGACAGGGCCGTGGCCTGCTTCGACATCGGCTGTGGAAAGTGCTTCTACTGCCAGGTACTTTCCAGTCTCAACCCTCAAAAGTTACTATCGGCATTCACTGCCTGGTAGCAGTGCGGTTCCGCTTGCCTGGGCTGAATTGTGACCATTTCCAGTGCTGTGACATGCGTCCATGCATGCAGAGGGCCCTCTTCTCCTCCTGCTCCACCACCAACCCCTCCAACATGCTCTGCCCCCTCTACGGCCACAAAACTGGCGGCTTCTTTGGTGCGCGGCATTGCATCATCTTTCAGGCTGGCAATTGTTGTCCTGTGGTTGCTGTGATTCGATATGTGAAAAGATGTCAGCAACTTGGACATGTGTCACCGACTCGTTGTCACGGACCCATGGCAGCACTATAGGATGATCACAGCAGACTTTCATGGACTGGTATTGATAAGGATCATGTGTGCTGCTTGTGCAGGGTACAGCCACATCACAGGTGATCCAGCTCACTGAGGCTCTTGAGCACCCCCTGTGCATGCCTTCCTCCAGAAATTGTTTTTCCAGCCTGCAGAGCCTTGTCAGTACAGTCATAAAGCTCTGCACAATATTCTGCTTTTATTGTGTCACTGCCTGACAGTCTTATGCATGTGCTGATGGCATGTCTGCCTGCTGAAAAAAGGTGACTGATTGCATTCTGGCTCCCCAAATCTGCACAGGTGGCTACCCTGGCGGTCAGGCCCAGTATGCACGCGTGCCATATGGTGAATTTTGCTTCTTCCCTTCTGTACAGATGGTTACCTTTCACTGCTCGCGTATGAGCCAGTCACATGCATGACATGGCTGCCACAGCTCAGCGCATGCATGTGTCCAGGGGATGTGAATCTGCTGAAGGTTCCCAGCCACCTGCCAGACAAGAAAGTCATCCTGCTGTCTGACATCCTCCCCACTGCCTGGCACGCCAACGAGGTATGTTCTGTTTCCCCTATTTCTCTGGCACTTGCCTCCAGCACTTGAGTATGCACACATGGGGACAACAACCCTGGGTGTCTTGGTGCTGGAAACTCCAATTACTGACTTATGGGCCATGCATTTCTGCAGCTGGCATCTGTGGGCAAGGGAGACCGCGTGGCCATCTGGGGAGCAGGCCCCGGTGAGTAACCTCATGCATCATCTGCTACTGTCATGCATGCCATGCATTTTGTTCAGCCTGCTTTTTTCGAGCTCCAAATGTAGGATGACCATAGGTTGCCGCATGGCCTTCATGGCCTTCACAGGAATCTCAGACTAGACAAAGAGATTTGCAGGAGCACATGGGCCAGAAGTTGGAGTCCCTTGCTTTATCCCTGACTTGGTGGAGGAAAGCCCAAGAAAGAGAAGGTTATAAGGCTGCCTTGAAATGCTGCTGCAGCACACCTCATGTTCATGGATTTGTAAGGCATGTTGTAATAATAGTAATCACAGAAATATGACTGATCTGCGGATGGTGTGTGCAACAGTGGGCCAGCTGGCGGCGCATTGTGCATTTGTGCGCGGTGCAGAGCGGGTGATAATCATCGATGACATCGAGTACCGCCTGCAGTTTGCCAAGGACCGCATGCCCAAGATTGAGACCATCAACTTTGACAAGGTCAAGGTGTGCACTGCTGACTCCACCCTCTTACAGTCTCAGCTTGTGCCACAGAACTTCAGGCAGCGCCTTTTAGAACATGGCATGAAAGGGCAGATTCATGGTTTGCATGTCCTTGTCATGACCAAGTTCTGAAAGGCGCTGCCTGAAGCTCCGTGGCACAAGCTGAGACTGTCCTTTTATGACCGTTTCCGCAGGTATTGTCTGAACCTGCTGTGGGTGTCCTGTCACACTGGACCAGCTATTTAAGATAAGAAGTTCCTTTGTGATACGCTTTCATTCATGGCAGGAACTATGCATGTACAGGTGCCTGAGGAGCTGCACAAGAAGTTTGGCACGACCACTGCCCCTGATGTGGGCATCGAGGCGGTAAAGCTTGCTTATTTTCTTCTTCTCTGTTCTCCTGCCAAGCTTCGCAGCTTTGCAAATTTCAACGCCTATCAGCTTTTGGCCTGGAGAACTCATGAATTTTGTATGTGCATCAGGTGGGCGTGCACTATGCCAAGAGCTGGGTCAGCAAGCTGGAGATGGCCACCGGCCTCGCCACTGATCCCAGCGACATGCTGAACGAGATCATCTACAGCGTGCGCAAGGTGGGGGCCCCCTACCAGCCCTGGGCAGTATGTCCCTGTATCACAGTCCCTGTGGGGTCTGCTATTGATGGCGTCACTTGGCATGCCTTTGCCAGGCTCCAAGATGCCTGGCTTGCTGAATGATTCATGTTGGCACACACACACAAGTGTTAGGCACTTCATGGGTGGCGGGTCATTCTGCCCTGATCTGTTTTTCTGAAAGATGAGGGCACTGCGGCGTCCCATCCACGAGGTGCTTGATGTTTGCTGCCGAGCGCTGCACATGGACTGCAGCTGACATTATTGTGCTATTTGTCTAGGGCGGCCGCATTGGCATTGTGGGGGTCTATGTTGGCTACACCAACCACTTCAACATCGGCGGCTTCATGGAGAAGGCCATGTCCGCCGCTGCAGGCCAGGTGGGGCGCATGCATGACCCATTGCTGGCATTATGCCATTCACAAATGATCAACCAGGATATGCATGACAGCAACAGGAGTGCACTGCATGCTGCTCCACGTCCATGCTCACATGTAGGAAAACTGCAGGGCAGGCATTCCCAGTCATTGCAGAGCCCTGTCCTCCCTTCACCTTCTTCCTGGCTGATTGTGGACCTGCGTGTCATGCATGTGTAACCCTTCAGCGACGATCTTGAAGGCATCCTTGAGAGTGCTTGTGTTGCTGCGCAGACTCCGTGCCAGAAGTACTGGCCCCACCTGCTCAAGCTGGTGGAGGAGGGAACGCTGACACCGGACATGGTGCGCACTGAAGACTCCTTGACTGGTCTTTCTGGTCCTAGCCCCCAATGGCTGTTTAAAGTCTTCCACTAAAGAAGCGGGCTCGCTGCATGCTCCATTTAAGATGTTTTTAATAGACCAGACATGACCTCAGGGACTCCCTCGGAGGGGCTCAGCTGAGTGAGAGACCTATCATGCAGCTTGTGCTGACAATCTGCGTGTGCAGGTGATCACGCATGAGATGCCTCTGATCAAGGCGCCGGAGGGCTACAAGCTGTTCAACAACAAGGAGGAGCACTGCGTCAAGGTGGTCATGCACCCCTGGGACGGGCAGGGCCAGGGCTGAGTGTATGCTCCGCCGCTGATGCACTTGTCATGCCCGAGGGATTTGCACGGGGCCCCACTGGTCTCTGCAGCAAATTGCAAGAGTGTGTATTGCAGCATGATGCGTGTTTTTGGCAAAGAACAAACGCTGGTGACTGTTCGGGAGCGCATGAATGCTGCCTGGATGTGAGGATCAACGTTGAGCTGCTGTTGTCGTTGGTTGTGTATGTTTGCTAAATGCATGGTGGCCATCATATTGCCTCAATGTGACTGCAAAGGTGCTAAAGGCGCAGAGTCTGACCTGTCTGGTTGATGTTTACAGTGCCTGTCTATTTTTGAATGCTTGAGCATCACCGTTTCCTGATCTCAGCTGAACTGCATATATTGTATCAATTTACTACTGTGCTAGTAGGAATGTTTGCAAACAATCCCTGTGCCAACCGAAACTGGCTTGAATGAAATCAAAAAATTCTGGATGTGCTCTCAAGCATTCACTCTCAGCATCCACGGGGTCCTCAGCCGTCAGATTGCTTAAGTTTACCTACATGCTAGTGACATGTTTCCTGGACCAACTAGCTCAGCCTGATCTATCTTTCAACATCTTTCAGCAACGCCTGGATAGCAAGAAAAATGTGGGCGGTGAGACACCTAGAGAGTACATATCACGAGGGATCTTCTCACAACACCACCACCACAAGCTCGAAATTTCTGACACAGCAAACATGCTGAGATGTAACGCGCGCTCAAAATACTTTAATTCTGAATACTTTATCCTCGCCCTCATTTGTCAACACCGCCCGTCACCCTCAGCAACCTGTTGCCTCACCCTAAAAATGTTCCTGTGTTGCAGCAGAGCAGTCCTCCCCGGTGTCCACACGCTGTCATCTCTCCACAGCATCATTTCTCCGTGGTAGTCTCTTCAGCAAGTCCCAAGTGGTGACGTCTCTCCAGCTGAACATTCTTCTCTGCAGCACTCTCCATGGCAACACCCACATGGTGTCCAGGGGACTCTCTTTGGTGTTGCTGAATGGCATTCTCAGCAGCACCCCAGCGGGTGTCACCTCTCCAGGGCATTCTTCTCTGTGGCATTCTCCTCGGCCACGCCCTCCTTGGCCCTTGCAGCCTCCTTGCTGGCACTGCTCTGGTAGGTCAGCAACTTTATTCTGCAGTCCCCGGCATTCCACACGCGCTTTTCCATGCGCATTTCCGCCCCTGAGGGGTTCAGCACGCTCACAATGGCCTCCTCTGTCTCAGGAATCTCCCTGTACCCCAGCAGCACCTGCACGGCCCCCACACCCTCACTTTCCACCAAGATACACTCTGCACTGCGCCTGTTTGCCACAATGCCTCTCTTGCCACATCTCAAAAGAGCTACAGCATTGCCCAAAAGAAAGGCACATCGCAGGCAGGCGACCCTCACCGGTGGTGCCTACCAGAAAGGACATCAACGGTCATAGGAATATCATAACGCTCCTTCATAAATATATGTTGCAGAGCATTTCTAGACATTAGTGCCACAGCAATGGCAGGACAGCCAAGCGGCGTGTGGGTGGGGTGGGATTCACAGTAGAGCGGACCTGGTCGACTGCCTGTGCTCGCACTTGCAGGGTGGCGTAGCTGAGCTGTTCGTCCTCGGCGCAGAGTGAGCTGCTGTCCTGGACGATGAGTTTGCAGTCGCCGTTCATGCGCGAGTACACCACCAGCGCCTTGGGCTCCACAGCCACCTGCAAATGTTCACCCCCGACACGGCTAGTCTCATTTGGCATTCATGTGTTGTCTATTGTGCATAGCATGCGGTGCAGCTGCCGGCATGGGTAAACGGACTGTGTGGATGTGATCCATGCAGGCACTCTTCTGTATCGCCTGCAATGCATGCGGAGTGATCACCCTCTTGATACAGTATGGCGGACATCTAGAGCCCTCGCTGACTTGCATGGTTGTAATGAGGCAAAAGTTAGTGCGGCAACTCTTTGACTGGGGCAAGGTAATTTGAGTGCTCAGTCCGCACATGGACAGAGGCGACAAGCAGCCACGTAATGTGTGAGAGTAAAAAGGGGAAGCCAGCAAGTAAAGTGGTGTTTGGCAATGGCCTTGCCTGGGTGAGCAGCTTGGCTGAGTAGGCAGTGAAGTTGGAGGAGACTCCCAGGGGCAGCGAGTGCCTGTCCTCAAAACGAGTCAGGCCCTGGAAGGCCACCTTCTCACACACTATGTTGATGTCCGGCCGCCCTTGCTCCTGCACCATGCATTGCATCGTATTGGCAACAGTCCCTCTAATGTCAGTTGACCCTTGCAAGTGTGTGCAAGCAATTAGGTACCTGCTGCGCAAAGGAAGCAGCAACAAAGTCGTTTAAAGAGAACTGATGGTTACCTCCAGAGATGTTCTGATGTTGAGTTGTACGACCAGGATCTGCAAACCCAACAAACAGATTTTCTCAGACTCCAATCCGAAATCATACAGACTGGCAAATTGCCTCCCCGCAGCACAGGTAGAACTTCCAAGGGGCGACAGCAACGATGATATAACATTGAACGACTGATTGCTGAGTCAGCCTCCACACAAGTGCAAGCATGGCAGAGGTGGAGGCAGAGGGAGCACCATGGAGTCGAGGCGCAGGTAGTCTTGGGCCTGCAGGTGCTCCTCAACGCTCTCCTCGCTGCTGCCCGAGTCCCGCCACTGGTTGTCGCACACCACCAGCGCACACTTCACGCTGCCCAGGTCAACCTGCGACAGCATACGCTCATGAGCCCTGCAGCTCCCATGCCACGGAAGCATGGAAACCCGCCTACGGGAAGTGCATGCGCATTACAACTGCCATACGCAAGTCAATTGAGCGATGTTTCACTTGCCTAACCTCTATTTCGCTGGGGCATCAAGGCTACGGCGATTTATGCGGCAAGTCAAGGGCAAGGGCAGTGGCCCTAGCTAGGCAAGGAACGGATGATCCAACAGTTCAGTTGTATTTGTTAAGCAGTAGCAACGTCCATTTTCACCCACTAGCAGGACCTTGAGCTGCTTTGTCCAGTAGACGCTCAGACTTTCTCTGAGTCTTCTGTCAGCAGGCGGGAGCATGTACGGTATTGGCATATATAAGTGACCAGCAATGATGACATCTATTTGAACTGATGCAACCACCTTCTTGAAGGACTCGCGGTGCAGGGGGTTGGCCTCGATGTGGCGGATGGCGATGCGGCAGCGGCCCAGGCGCTTGAGGTGGCGTGCGATTTCCTCACCCTCGTGCAGGTTCATGAGGGTGACCTCGCTCCCGCGCGGCAGCCGGTTGTTGCCGTGGTCCAGATCGCTCAGCAGCTCCAGCATGAACGGCGTGTCCTGCCACCCGCAGATCAGCACCGCCTGCCATGCACACGCAGCAATTACTTTTATCCCGTTCAAAATTCTGTTCAACGACCTGCCACATTCCAGCATCCCTAGTACGTGCCACATGCAAGCAGATAGCCTGCAGCTCCACAAGGCAACCAGGTACCTATTGACATCTATAGATTTTGACATTATGACACATACTCTTGGCAGGCTATAACCATTGGAAATTAGATTCCTGCTCATGCATCCATGCAGATGTGGGCATGAGACATTCACAGCATGGAGACCTGGAAAAGGCTTTATACCCCTCCGTGACAGGAGAGTCTCTGTCAATACGCCATAAAAAGAAAGCACATCTTTGGGGCAACACTGTTTAGTACTCTGCATGTGGGAGCAATGGCGCATGCCTCACGGTTGCCAAGGCCTCCGGTGAATTCTGGTGAGACAATGTAGTACATGCCGTCCCCTTTCTGCTGCCCGGCTGGCATCATCTGCGCGTTGCCATTACTGGTGCCGCCCTCCTGCTTCGCCTGGTCATCGCCATTTGCCAGGCCCAGCTGATGCCCTACAACATCCACCCTCTCAGCATGTCAGCAACCTCCCCAATCAACCACGCTGCAGCATGCAATCAAATGGCGAGGTGCATATTCCATGCTCTGTCGCTATGTTCTGCATTCTTCTGTGAGCCAGTGCTCAGATTTGGCGCAGAGTCACATTCAAAACAGGTCGGCATGGTGCACCAATCGAGTAAGGTGATGCATATAAACCACCTCAGCCCCTTGGCTATGTTAATTAACGTTGGCAACAGAGCCACTGCGCATCTTTGATGCAGATCAGTATGCGAAACAGGGCGGCAAGGCAATACCTATCCAGGCGAGGGGCCCGCCGCGCTCCTCGGGAGCCTGTCCGGCAGGGGTGACATTGAGCAGGGGCTCTTCGTCGCCTTCGATGGAGCTACGCGATACGCGGATGCCCGTGGGCGCCTCCTTGCGCCGCTCGTACTTCTCCGGGTCCCAGTCCCCAATGCCACCCACCAGCGGCGCCGCGAGCGGCTGGTACACGCCGGGCGCCAGCCCCGTTGGCCGCATCATGATCAGATCATCGTGCGGGCCCACCTGCGCAGCGCAGCCCTCTTCTCAAGTTCAATGTAACTCTGCCAAATTATGAGCAACAAAACAGCTTATGTGCAAAGCATAGCTGCAAGAAGAATGCATCTCGGGGATTCTTCCGGACTGCAAGACGCACAGGAGACGAGCAGGTAAGACTTGGATTAAGGCACAGGCTAAGAGCAGACAGCAGTGGGGTCCAAGATTAAGTTGAGTGCACGTGCTGGGAGGGGAGCTCCAGAGTGAGTGGAAGGCACAGGCAAAAGGCAGGCAGCAGTGCTGAATCACATCGTCCAAGCTAGTGTCCCCAGGAAGGGAAGCTCCAGGGTAGAATGTAGGCACAAGTTAAGCAAGCAGCAGTGGGTCCAAGCTAGTATTGTGTGGGGAGCCATAGAGTGAGATCGAGGCACAGGCACAGTTGAGTGCGTGTGCAGGGACTAGAAAAGCCGGACCAGGGTGTCGGTGGGTGGTGCGATGTCGCACTTGCCGCTGCGGCGGTTGAGCAGGCCCAGCACGGTGCCATCCGCGAATTGCAGCGCCAGCTCGCCATAGGGAACGCCCACCAGCTGCGGAAACTTCTCCAAGAACACCTGCGACGGCGACGCAAAGGACCAAAGCGCCTTGGACACGTCCGCCACCGCTGGATGCTGCACCATGCGCGCCAGCCTGGACAGCCCACATTTGCATGACACTCAACACTGTAGTGGTCAAGGAACGTAGCTGTCAAGGACATGCAAAGGGCAGGGGCAAGCATTTCTGCGTCATTGTCGATTTGGCGAGAGGAAAATCTTTACGAACACTCAGTACTGCAAGTCCGTGGTTGTCATGTACCACATAGTCCGAGGTATGGTGTTTACTCAGGGGGGGTGGTCCAAACGCGACAAAGTTATGTATCAGGGACGGAGGTATGGTACAGGGAGTGCTTGCCTGCGTGCGGTGACCTGTGTGGTGGGCACAGCAATGATGCGGCGGGAGCAAGCCGCCTGCAGCAGACGCAGCGCGTTGGGTGTCCTCGCCTGCCAGCCACACACCATGCTTCCGCTCAGAGCACAGCTCACCAGACTCCACACGCCCGCTGAGTCTTCAGCAATTCAGAGACGCTTCATCAGGAGCCCCAGGCGCGCATGCAGGTCGGGTGAAAATTGTTTTGAGCATTGGCATTTTGGGTCTGACCTCCACAACAATTTGGGCGCGCCTCCCGGCAGGGCGATCCAGCTCATCCAGCAGTACAGCAGCCCTGAGTGATTGCGCGTCGGCCTCGTCTGGACACCTGTGCACACAGTGCAGCAATGTGGGAAGCATGCCAATGCTAAGGGTGTTGAAGATGCGCTGCCAAGGTCTCTGTCCATGTGCATGTGGGTTATGGTCTTTGATCATTACAGGGAAATATGCACAGAATTGAAGTGCCACAAGTTGCTGGGGTGTGACCTGGAGGAGTCAGCCACGATGATGGCAACAGAAGCCCATTCAGCCCCCACCTTTTTCAAGTCCCCAGGGACCAGCGGGCTTCCCTGCACACAACACAATAAGGAAGTCAGTGGGACACCTGAAAGCTGTTTCTAACGAGTTTTCGAGGCTAGGTGAACAGCAATTACCAGACCCAGATCAGAGTGGCTTGGTGTGGACAGTGCGTTGCTATTTTTGAGATGTGAAGAGGTGCACCTGGCGGAATATGAGGGTGGACTTGTATCTTTTGCTGACTGGGATGGATGACTTGAACATCTCCTCCATTTCCAATTTTGGGCGGGCGCTCAAGACAGCAATGGCTCTGCCTCCAGTGGCCTTGTAGGCAAGGCAGGTCTGCACACACACACATGAGTTTGTGATGACCTTCACGCAGTTGAAAAGCACACCTAGACATCGGGTGACTTTATAATATAGAAACTGTTGATATTAAATATCTAGGCACTGGGATTTTGCAATGCTTACAGACTTTTTGCTGCAGTGAAAGAGAAAGACGGCCCTTACCTGCTCCAAGATTTGTGTGATCATCTCGATGCATCTCTGCAAAATTCACGCACTTGAGATTTAGAATGTTCTCTGAAACACATATCTGACACCAAATGGTCCTGCAAAAATGAGTACAAATTGAGTAGTATCTCAGCAGATTCAGAACATCACCTGAGACTCGCCCCAAGCCAGCACCACAACCTGCAACAGATTTCCATCACCTTGATTAATCAATCAGTGATTGTCAAGCTGAGCCTGTCATGCAACTTTCTGAAAGGAAGTTGGTCACTGTCAGGGACAAGGGCATAGGGCAGCACGTACATGATCAATCTCAAACAGATTTCCGCCAGTCTTCACATTTGCCTCAATGGCACCGCGGACGCTCTGCTGCACCAGTGCCACGGTCAAAGCAAAAGCAATCAGCCCGCTCCCTGCCACGCATGCAAACGTCGATGGACTATGTGCTTGAAAGCGTCACCTGCCTCCTGTCAGACGCTGCATTGCATGCATGCTGACGCACCTGATATTGCCAGAGAGAAGCCTCTTTCCAGCGGTGAATCCTCTGGGCCTGGCAAGCCGTTTGCAAAGGACAACAATAGAAATACCTGCAGGTCGGACACACAAGAGGTTGCAAATCTGGATCGCAGTATCATCCTTGATGGCGCCAGTGCTGAACCAGCATATTTATGTGCGCACACCAGACCTCACCCTGTAAATGTCCTGGCCCAGGGTTGCTGTGGCGCCGGACGGTAGACTCCGGTAGATCAGAAAGTGCCGCAAACCAGCACCGATGAAGATGATCGAAAGATTCAGGCCGATGAGGAATTGGAGGTCACTTGTGCTGCCCTGCATGATACCCCACGTCCGTCACATGCCTGTTGATCTGCGTATGGTAATTGCCAGCATTACTGGATTACCTACATCTGACTGCTTGACTCACCGTCCGCCAATTGTAGTATGAGTAGAGCGCCCGAGCCCATCTCTCGCCTAACTGCTCATACCAATGCGTCTGGGCAACCGCCTCTCGCTGCCTTCTTTGGTGACCTGCTTGAGAACCATTTTTGGATTCCGAGAAGGGATTCATAGCTGTCTTCTCCAGCTCCGTCCAGAGCTTGTCCTTCGATGCTGTTTGCGATCTGCCATGGGGTGCATGAAGTTTCAATTGCATTGCATGTATTGGTGCCGCTAAATACTTGTCTTTATGAAGCCAGCCCATCTAGCGAGCAGCCCTCATGCATCATGAGCTTTATTATCGTATTGTCATATTGGTCGACTGACCTTTCCAAGCTCCTCGCAGCGCTATTTTCCGTATCATTCTGCTGCGATGCTTTTATTCTTGAATTCAATATTCTTTTATGATCGTGTGGTAGGCGTGATGAAAAGTGTCGCGCTCTGTGTGCTGGACTTGTCGGGATGCCAGGAATGCGAAGATGCCAATAGACGCCATTTGGCAAGCAATGCGACCTGAGCCTGACATGTGCCTGCATTTTAGAAATTTGCAAGGTAGACTTTTGCATTATTTGCTGCAACTGCAGACGTTTGTCCTGCGAATTTGATGCTCAATGCTTACCCTCTTCCCACCCTTGAGGTTTTGCAATCAGAGGTCCCTGAATATCTATATTGCTTGCAATGGGCCATCGCCGATGGCCACAGATCGCCAAAAGCGCACTCAAATCGTCTGCAGTTATCAAGAAGCGTGTACCTCTCGCTCCGGAAGCTCTTCCAGGATCCGCTTTGACTTCCCATCTCAAGAAACATCTCCATGGCACGGTCGCGGTTTGTGCTTCACGTCGAGAACTTGTCGTCCGTCACGAGAAGTAGTGACGTGAAGTAAGCCTCGTCTCCTGCCAGAAGTACCTTGTTGAAATATTGTTCATCTTAACGGAGCCGATTGCCGTTAGCGTGTGGGGCATAGCGTCCAAGGTGGCTCCTCGTCGTGATGACAGGACTGCCGCCAATCCGTTAATTGCGTGACCTTTACCCTACCGTTTGTGCGCAGGCGAGAGTTTGAGTACGCAGGCCCAGTTTACGAAGTGGAGAGGTAAGCCAGCGCGCAGGACGCCTGTATGTTCTAGAAGCTCTTCGAATAGAAGCTGACATGCAGCTGCTTGCAACTCCCAACTGATTGCGGGTTGTTGTGCTACAGGGACTACAAGACGAGGTCAGCGTTGGTGGAGATGCGCAAGTGCGTTCGGTTCCTTCTCCTGATGGTGCTGAGCTCACTTGTCTGGAATGCCAAAGAGACCTGCTGCTTGCCCAAGCTAGAGGATTCCTCTCTTGAGAGCAACGCATCTTGCATGGAATATTTTTGCCAGTGACAGTATGCACAACATACCACCTTGCTTGATTTCAGGGTGTGCCACAATGTGCCACACTTACCCTGCGTCCTGACGGTCAGGGCCACCAGTCAGCCTCAATCCGTGAAGGTTTTCATCTCTACTGTTTTGACCACCACACCTAGCATGACTCCATGCAATGTACTTGTCCCCGTATTTGTGTCTTGCTTTGCGTTTGTCATCAGGCTGCAAATGGCGGTGCCTGTGGGTTCTTCCCAGCAGCTCGAGTTGCGCAGGAAAATCGGTGCCATGGTGCATCATTTGGTAAAGGACATCTTTGTCAGGCCTTGTACAAGCGAGTGATTACGTGATCTGGAAGGAGGGCGCCAAAGAGTGACGAGTCGGCCGACCTAGCAATTTTTGCTGAGTTTTCCACCTCTATGCTTGCAGGGCTGGAGATGCTGAGTACGCATGGAAGAAAATGGATGGCATCTTGGTGGACGGGCGGAAGTGGAAGATAGACTACGCCACCAAGGTATGTGAGGCTGATGATCCTTGCAGTTCCTCATGGTCTGTTTTTGTTTAGTACACCCAATCCTACAGAGGTGCTCAACGATGTGTGAGTATGGTTCTGAGCCTGCCCAAATATAAACCGAATAGCCAACTGCAAAACAACGCAGAATTGCAGAAATGATATGTTCTGTTGTCCTTATCGTGCATCCTGGCGTGCAGGACGACTTCAAGTTCTTTGGGTGGAAGCTTCCTGAGGAGATGTACACACCATCACCCTCTCGCTCCAGGTAGACTCCTCAATCCTATTATCTTCATGGCATGTTAGATATACCATGTTGGGATCCTGTTCTGAACAGGAAGTCTTTAGTTATCTAAGCCTTGGTTTGCTGCTTAACTGTACAGGTCTCCGCTTCGAAGCACACGATCCGACTCATGAGTCTAGCCTGAGGTCACAAGTCTGCTTTCATCAGCTCCACAACAGACTGTTCGGCTTCGCGCTGTCTCAGACATTATTTTGGGAGTGCAGGTCGCGCTGAGAAGGCCATTTCTCTGTCCATCACAATAATAACAGCCACTGCTTGATGTGTACAATATCCTTGTCATAGTTGGAGCCTACATGGCTGCTTTGGAATTGCAATGAGGTGTCTGGTTTCAGAACCCTGGTACATCAAAATGCCATCATACTCTGCTGCGGAGCGCTGTTGAACAATAATTGATTAGCCAGAGTTGACTGGGACCTACTTGTGGTGTCTGTTACTCTATGGCATGTACATGGAATTTGCAGTAAACTTTGAAAGAGCAGAGTTGTTGAGTACCCTGAAGAAGTTCTTGTTGCGCTGCATGAAGTTTATCAACTTGTAACTGAAACTCCCAGATCCAATCTAGAGTCTTGATCAGGACTGTTTCAGATCTGACGGTCCCTGAAGCAAGTCTTTCTGCCATAGTGCAGTAGTTACCGTGCTTATCCAAAAAATCGCACTGCTTCTCAAAGGCCAAATATCTTGACCAGGCCTCCTGCTTCTGGTGTCCTCAGACAATTATGGCCTGTTTCAATGAACCTCAGCACCTAGCGTCTACCTGCCACTGGCCAGGCTGGCACAAGACTTCACAAATTCACAACGCCAGCATTGCATCCTAAAATCACATATATCTAAGAAACAGAGCTACTGAAATATGTTGATACTGTAGCTTCACTGCACTACGACGTGAAACTCTGTCATCCCGTGGCAGTTGTGTAGGGTAGCCATAGATGTGATTTTATTCATATCATACATGTATATAGGGGTGAAAGGGTTCCCTCAGTGGATTTTGGGTGGTCATTACAGCAGGAAATCGCAATTTTACACATTCAAAGGCGAAAGAACAGTGTTTTAGAAATTTTCGATCTCAGGAAGTGGTGAGTGTAAGTCTCACGATCTGCTCTCTATGATTCATCAATAATTGGTAAAATCTTGCGATTATAACTGGACATTGCTTCATTGCAACTCGTGCCAATACCCTTCTCTACCACCAACAGGTCTGTTTACTGCTGGGGTTTTAAGAAGGCAGCCTTAGACCTATACTCTGCCTCAATACAGGTCTTGTACCATCGAATGCCTCTATGCTGCCAACGTGTACCTGAGATATCGGGGTATCGATGGGAGACAGCGCCAGCCATGCCGAAAAGACTGCCTTGCTCTCCCAGGAGGTATGCGCTCGCACCAGCTGCATGATCCAGGAATTCCTGGCAGTGGTCGGTCATCATAAGCGCCATTATTCTTACCGACTCATGCAACATGTCTTTTTCATGGGTTTCCAAGAGGAGGAGCGCCATGCATGCATGCATATGACAGAGCTTGCTGTGGGAAAACCTGCAGAGAAACGGCAAGTCACAACCCATTCACCCGGTCAGTGCGGCTCTGGCGCTGGGATCTGCCTTCCTGTATGGCGGCGCGGCAGTGTCCATGAACTTTGTGAACAAGCTGACGCTACAGGTGCGGTTCCACCCTGCAGGATAATTAATCAAACACCCCTGTATCGGAGAAATATCCTTGTTCATTCTGCTGGGTTATCCAGGCCTGGGCAGAATTGCACCGGTGAAGTGGACCCGCCGGCGCAGGTATTTGGCCTGGCGAATACACTGCTGTTCTTCCAAATGACCGCCGTGGTTCTCACTGTAATGAGCCTCCGGGTGGGCGCACCCCTCATCACCAGACTGGCTGCAATGTACCAGTGTCAGTTATGCAGAAGCCGCCAGAAACTACACCTGCAGTGCAAGTTTCAGCTGCCCATGAATGGTGTCTTCCAGAACACCGGCAAGGGTCCAAAGTATTGAGCAACAGCTGTGCTGCACAGGCAATGAAAATGGTCCAATTCACGGCGGTGAATTGGCAGCGCGCCTGGTCTTTGGCACCGGTGACAATCCTGTATGTCAGCAATGTGGCATTTGCCCTGATGGGCCTCCAGAACTTGAACATTCCTATGTACAACACGCTCAAGCGGCTCACACCTGTCATTGTACTTGTAGCTCGGGTGCGTGTCTTCATTTTCCTTCCTTGATTGAAAGGTTGAGTCTCTTTACTCGCAGCTTCATGCAGACGTCCCCCCAGGCCGAATGAGCCAAAGAGCTGATTCATGCACTGCAGGCTGTGCAAACTAAGAAGGCACCGCCACGGGACATCACTGCCTCTGTCTGTCTGGTTGTTGCTGGGTGTGTTGTGGCCGGCATTGGGGACTTCAGTTTTGACCTGAAAGGGTGCGGCCCACATGACTTCTGATTGCACCATGAGACAGGCGTTCCAACAGAGAATTACACACAAACACAGACCTACAGACTAGGGTTCTCTGACTATGCAGACTGATTATCTGGATACATGCCAGGTACATCTTTGCCCTGTTGAGCTGCGCTTTGCAAGCAACGTACCTCATTCTTGTGGAGCAGTCAGGAGCTGAGAAAGGAGTGGGCACTACAGAATTGTTGTACTACAATGCCTTACTGTCCTTGCCCTTCCTTGTGCTGGTGAGTGCACATAACATGCTCAGGCTTCACAGAAGCGTGCTTATTTGGATATTTTACAGAGACAAACCTGCAGGCAACCAGGGAATTGCTCACAATTCCTTGGTCTGCCATGCAGGTGGTCTTGATAAGCGGGGAGGCTGTTCAGATCGGCCCCGCTTTGGGTCGAGCAGAGACTCAGTTGGGCGGTATTGCTTTGGTTGCATTGTTCCTAGTCTTTAGTCTTTTCGGCATGCTGCTAAATTGGAGCATGTTCCTTTGCACGATGAGCAACTCTGCATTGACGACCACCATCGTTGGAGTACTGAAGGTGGGTTATTGTCTGATTAACGCAGAATACTAGTCAGATTGCGCAACCCTGAATTTAGACAGTAGATGCACTGCAGAACGCTCAGAGGAGCATGCAATGTGAGGCTTGTGTGATGTCTACTGTAATTTGACATGCCAATGCCCACTGCAGGGAGCAGTGGCCACGGTCTTGGGATTCTTTCTGCTTGGCGGTGTGGAGTTCCACACCTTGAATGTTATGGGGATTGTCATCAACACATTCGGTGGTACATGGTAAGAACTTTTATCTGCTGATCAGCTTATTTTTGATTTGGATTTATATTCCCTGTGATTATCATGCTGCAGAGGACAGGATCTCCTTTTGTTTCAAAGGGATCCCTTGGTCAGTCTGTGCAGAACGCGCACATGTGCACAAATTAAGGGTCACCATTGCAGCTGATCAGCACTGACTGACCCGGTGGCTGTCCAGGTATACTATTATCAAGTATCAGCAGAGGCAGCGACGCCTCGCAATGGCCCGAGGAGATTTGACATCGTCTACGTGAAGATCGGCAGTGGAGAGTCTCTTCAAGCGTCAAGAAATCAGGAAAGACAGGGACCCTCAGCGGTAATGGCTGTTACAACTGTGATAATTTACCCATGACAAGAGACATCTTAATTGAAGGTTCAAGTGAATGTTGAAATATTTTGCAACCTGCACATTGACTATTGTTGACCAGTCATAATCGACTTCCAGCTTACAGCGTATTAGCATTTGGTGCAGGTGTTCAATTGTGGGTTCAAGAAGCTTGAATACAGCCTGTGATTGCATCACTCTGTATCGCTAGTCTTTATCCCTGTGTCTTGCGCCGGACAGCTCCATTGTCATGTTGTACAGAGAGGCAACATCGCTGTCGTCTTCCATACCACCTTCTGTAGCAGCCACAGAGATTGTTCCAAGCTCCTGCACAAGACAAGTGCATGGCACACACTGATTCACAATGACAAATTCAAACAGTCGGGTGCCACTTGCTATTGCTGTGTCATTGGCTTGAAGACCAGATGCATAAGGACGAAAGGCACCCACCTGCAAGGTCTGTTCAACTTCTGCCTTGAAGTCACTAGGCTTCACAGGGATTGCTGTATCCTGGGATGCTTTCTCTAGGCTGAGCCCCTGTCCACCGCTGGCCAGGAATGCTCTTCGCTTCAGCTCTGCTGTTGACCGCAGCAGCTGTTGAGCTGCATACACCACCTTTTCTGCAAGAACCTCAAGGATCTCTCCTGGGACCTGCAATTTAAGCCAATTCCGTCATCATTGCTACCATTCCTGGCTGCTGAATAATGATTGACATCCAAAGAAACCCATTTGTGAGAGCCACACCTGTGATTTTTTTGTGTCATCAGTGTCTTCATTTATGCGAGCAGAGCGCACAAGGTTGGCGAAGTTTTCGGTCAAAGTTGTCAATTCTGCTTCGATCTTTTGTGCAGACATTTCTAGATCCTATCTACAGATTCTGACCCAGGTCAATGCATCTCACCACTTGAAGGGATTCTCAGTATGCGCACACTCGCCTAGAACGCAATGTAGCGTCAGCTGCAAAACCAATCTAACGGAAATGCTTATTTAATAAGCAGACTAGGCTAGGATGTACGCATGTCATCTCCCAGATCTTTCAAAGCATCGGCATCGATCTGAGATTCGAATCCTCAAGGAGCATCTGTCCATCTTTCCCAGTGACTTTTGTATCTTCCGCACTTCCCGTCATCACATTAGCATGGCGTTCCCGGGGATCATCAAAGAAACACATCTAGGAAGACATCGAGAAGACATGGCTGACCAGGAACGCCCCGCCACGGTCGTGGTCGCACAGCATTCCTGCTGCAAAGCAATGCAAGAAGAACAACATTGGGCGGTCTGTCCTGGGAGCATGCCAATGGCATAGATAAAACAACACATTTTGGTGATATTGATCCGTTTTGAGGAGCGGTTGACCGTTTCAAGCGCTCTGAAAACTTGGGAGCCATGGCTCCAGTGAAGGTCACCTTCAAGACTGTGCAGGGCAACAAGTTCGAGTTGGAACTCGACTCTTCTGACAAGGTAGGGAATTGGTGCTGTTCAGCAGTTTCCGAGCTACGAGGGTCGACGGTATACCGGTTGATTGAGGTATCCGATTCAGAGCCAACTCAGGGTACTTGTGTGCTGCGCTGCAGATTGAAAATGTGAAGCAGAAAATTGAAGGTGTGCAAGGGGCCGATTTCCCTGCAGCCAATCAAGTCATCATCTACCAGGGCAAGGTGTGTAGCTTTCTGATCGTTTCCTTGCTGCTGTCATGAACCTCTCTGACTTTATCATTTACGATAAGGTGACCTTGTTTGCAGGTGCTGAAAGACGACACTACTTTGGAAGAAAACAAAATCACGCACGAGAACTTCGTGGTGGTCATGATCCAGAGGGTGTGTTTTCGTCGAACTCTTTGTGATAATTTACAGCCACTTGAGCAAGTCTATTGCAATGCATTGTGGTGCATTTTTTAGTACATAACGTGAATAATGTTTTCGCTTTCTTAGGCAAGAAAAGCTGCTTCACCAAAGAAGGAGGAACCTGCAGCGCCAACCACAGCACCTGCTCCTGCTGAGGTGAGCCCTTGTTGGCGGACTGTCATCTGAGAGGGCAGCTAGTGTGCAACGTTCTGTTGATGCTGTTTGATGTACAGGAAAATGGACAATACCTAGAAGTATTATAAATGCTGAGGAACTTTTGTTGCGCAGTCTGCACCCACAGCTCCAGCAGCTGAAGTGCCTGCACAGCAGCCGAGGTGCGCAGTCCATCATGCCGCTCCAAGTCTGCCATGTCCCTTACTGCTGACTTCTTACATTGCTGGCTGCTGATTTCCTGCTGAAATCGCTCGCCATTTGATGCAGGGCTGCCGCGGTCCCAGCTGCAGCGGCAGCTGCACCCGCCGCCGGAGCTGCAGCCGGCGACCTGAACTCCAACTCCCTCCTGATGGGCACCCAATTGGAATCCACCATCGCTGGGGTGCGCCTGCAAGCACCCTCTCTTTTGACAAAGTCCTTGACAATCTCTTTTTTGCACAATTAGCTCCTGCTAGCGAAAATACTGTATGTGGACTGGTGCTGCTGCTGCTCCTGCTCCTGCTGCTGCTGTGCATGTTTCACCGTTGTTTAGACATGGACAATACTCGAGACAAGGAATAAGCAGAACTGCGGTATCTGATATCTTTGCTTGCATGTGTGCAGATTGTGGAGATGGGCTTCGACCGCGAGGAGGTGGTCCGCGCGATGCGCGCGGCCTTCAACAACCCTGACCGCGCGGTGGAGTACCTCATGACTGGCATTCCCAACAACGTCGAGGCCCCCGCCCCGGCGCCAGGCGCACCCCCCGCCGCCGGCGCCGTGTCAACCGCGCCAACCGCCGCCGCACCGGCCTCTGGCGGCGGCCCTGCCAGCGGCCCCAACGCTCAACCCCTTGACATGTTCGCCCCCCAGGTAAAAATATTCAAAAAAATCATCCTGCAGCGCATGCAAGCCCCACCGTCTCTCATATGCAGACAGTTTAGAGTACTGTACCCACCATATACAGGAAGAACAACATGGATTTCTGTCAGTTTTAGTCCCATGATCGACTGATTACCATGTCCGGACCAGAATCTGTTTACACAGTTGGTGTGTCTTTTCCTGGCAGTAATGCAATATGCAGTTGACAAGGCACATTGTAATAGAGAGGCGTCCAGTCAGTACTTTCAATACCAGATGATAGGGTATGTGCACCAGATCACTTTTGGGTACACCTATTAGTCAGATGTCCACTCGTTTCACGTTGTCCGGATAGGTGAGCAGGTGGAGATAATTAATGAAAATTCTGTGTGCATGCAACAGGCTCCAGCTGGCGCTGGGGGAGCAGGCGGTGCGGCAGGCCCCCTGGATTTCCTGCGCTCCAACCCCCAGTTCATCGCCCTGAGGCAGATTGTGCAGAGCAACCCCATGATTCTCCAGCCCATGCTGCAGGTATGCCAGCCTGTCCCTGTACTCTTCCTTGTCCACAGCTTCAACCATTCGCCAATACCATTGCCAAATGGCTGACATAAGGCACATTTACAAAGTATTCACCGCACTTGGACATGGAGTATGCTGCACAAAACCTGTCTACATTTCTCTTTTCTTTGTGTTCCTGAATGTGCCCATCATGCTGGTGCAGGAGCTGGGCAAGCAGAACCCGGAGCTGCTGACGCTGATCAATGCGAACCAGCAGGAATTCCTGCGCATAATCAATGAGCCGGTGCCGCCCGAGCAGGCGCAGGAGGTGTCCCAGCAGATCGCGCAGTTCCAGGCCGCCGGCATGGCCGGCACCGCCCAGGGCGAGGGACGTGAGTCGCCCTATCAATTCCACTCTGATATTCCTCGTTGGCCACTTTGCCTGCCCATTCAGAAGCACCCCTGCTGCTGCATTTCCGATGAAGTGCCTGGGGTTACTGAAAGGCAATCTAGTAGCCGCCCAGGTCACATGGTAGCATTAGGCACATGTAAATGTGAACATAGGTGTGCAGCTTCAATGGTGCTATGGTGCCTCCAATCCAAGGAGTTTATCATGTTGTTACCATGTCTCCAATCGAAGTGTTTCAGCATGTCCTTGTCATTCCTCCAGTCCGAGTGTTATCATGTTTTTGGCTGACTGTGCGGCTGTTGCTGTTTGCAGCGCTGCCGCCAGGTGCAGTTGCGGTGCACCTGACGGAGGAGGAGCAGGCAGCCATCCAGCGGTTGGAGACGCTGGGATTTGACCGCAACCGCTGCATTGAGGCCTTCCTGCTCTGCGAGCGCGACGAGACCCTCGCCGCAAACTTCCTCTTCGACAGCGCCATGGACGAGTAGCCGCATCGCGTCTGCGCATGCATGCACGTGCGGTGCAACTGTCAGGGCGCAGGATGCGGCTGACGGACTTGTGTTGTGGACGAGTGGTAGCTTCATGCTCGTGCATGCGTCGGTGCAGATAAAAGCCCAAGGAAGGGGTGACTTCTGCGGGTGTTCCCCCAGGGACCAGGAGTAGACCTGTGTTTGCGCTTGCGCCCATGCAAGTTCTAACTTAAAAGGAAGCGGGTTGTCATTTTTTGGGTGGTCCCCCACGTACAACAAGCTTCCTGTGTGCGTATGTGCCGAGGCAAGTATCATGTGAAGGACGGGGGAAGAATGCTCGGGGAGGTTCTCCACAGGAAGCACGTGTTTAGGTGATTGCAGGAAGCTTGATAGCACGACAGAACGTTCAAGGAGCAGACACAAGCTGCTGAATTATCAATGCATTGGGTTTCTTGGACAGTGGTGCAGGTCTCAGGCTGCAGGCGCTGTAAGTTCCTTGTCAGTGTTAGGTGCCTTGCCGCCCTGGCAGGAAGTTTCAAGGGATGGCGCTCTAGCGTTTATTTGCGGCCAACACGCCATGTGTGCGTTTCATGTAAAGGCCGTCTTTTGCATATTCCTTTTCCTTTGCATTACAGCTCGCGCATCACACCCTTTGCCTCTTGCTTCAGGAGGCCCAGTTGCTTCCTCACATCCGTCTTCTCGGGATTTTGCTGGTGTGCATGCGCCACGCAAGTGACGCGATGTGCCAAAGAGTACACTGCACACGATACACTTCCTCAGCAATATATTCGTAGATATATCACACTCACCATTGAACTTTTCTCCTCTTTCTGTGCTCCACATGTGCAGGTGCCTGTGATCACATTGGCTTCACGGGAAAGCATGTCCTAACCTATCCCGGGAAACAGTGCAGAAGCAATGTAACTTTGTGGAGCGCTCGTGCACAAAAAAACACACCTTTGTGCATCTCTGTGGCATGGCGTGCTGCGGCCCCAGTGTGCAAGCTTGCATCGGCCGCCTCAACTGCCTCGGCAATCCGCCTGGCCTCTTGTGTGATGCTATCTGGCAGCCCCACCTGTCACGCCACACATCACCAATTTCAGATTCATTGCAATACTTACTGCAACAATCTCAACCGTCTCATCCAAGCACTACTGAGGCAGAGCTGAGTCAAGCATGCAAGAGATTTCAGTGAAATGAGAAGATTCACTTACAGCGGGAGCCATCAGGAGGCCATAGTGCAGGACAGCGGCCTGTCCTGGCAGCAGCTTGTGGCCGTACTGCAGCCTCTGCTCCCCAGTGTCCACCCCAAAGTGCCACTGCTTGCAGCTGGGGTACATTTCAGCCAGCTCCCCGAGAGGGGAGAAGTGCGTTGCAAACAGGGTGAAGGCACCCAAGCCAATCAAGTGCTCTGAGATTGCCCATGCTATGGCGACCCCGTCTGCAGCATTCAAAATCAGGCGCTTTCAATTCACATAAGAAATACCTGCCCAGTGGTGCAGCCTGAGCTCATGAGCACAGCTGCTGTCTCGGGGCACAAATGGGCAGATCAACCCCTGCTGGGTTAATAAGGGCTGCACACAACATGTCTGATTCATTGCCTATTGGCTGGCTGCAAATGCATGTTGTTGAAGAATCCCATGTCATACAACGAGGATCTGAGAGCTACCTGCTGTGGATGTGGCCCTCCCCAGCTCATCAATGAGCACTAGGCTGCGGTCGGTGGCATGGCCGATGATGTGAGCAGTCTCCTGCAGCCACCAACTAAACTTCCTCCAGCATGACTACTTCAGATCGCTTGATATTCTCTCTGGCGTACATTAATAATATAGGGTAGTGCAGTCCTACCTCTGATCAAAGTGATCGTGTTGGGTAGAAATGTCTCCGTTGCATCGAAGGAACCATTTCGGCTAGTGCTGTCTCTGGTTCAACATGCTCACTGTGGGTGAAGTAACTTGGCCTATGCACATGCATTGAGGAGGGTAGGTTCTACTCGCGCCTGCATCTCGACCATGAAGCTGCTGGAGTTGTTCTCGATGCTGTCAGATGTGCCGATGCGAGTCAGCAGCCGGTCCACTGGGCGCAGGGATGCCAGCCTGGCAGGCACATGGCAGCCCATGTGCGCCAGGATCGTGATCAGCGCCACCTGGCGCAGGTATGTGGTCTTCCCCGCCATGTTTGGCCCCGTGATCACATAGAAGCTAGAACTCCCTGCACAGGGGACACAGCAAACAACAATTCTACTTTGCAATCTGTTCCTGCCAGAGGCAAGCGTCTGCAGACATGCTGCATGTAAAGGCTGCATCAACTCCTACCCCTGGATGGACTCGCCAGACCGAAGCAAAACCCATCCAACCGTGGGCACATCTGTAAGCTTGAATATATATCCAGCTGCGCTATCAAGATGCCATGTAGAATGCATCCAAAGCCACTACAAAGCCGGCATCCTGATCAGGTGATGTCCTGTCATGGCATGCATTTTTGGCTCATCTGTTGCGCTGCTGTTGTCAGGGCAAAGGGAATGGAGGAAGTAGGAAGCGCACCGGCAAGGTATGTGTCATTGGCTTGGTACTCGGTGTCCATCAGCTGTTCCACCAGGGGGTGCCGCCCCTCCACAATAGCCATGGGGCCATGCTCTGTCAGCTGCGGCCGCACATAATTGCCGTCCGATTGACTAATCTGGCCACGCAGCACACAAAGTGATGTCAGCCTACAATGTGCAACTGGCGTCATTTGCTTCCTGTAGTAGGTACTTTCCACCATTCATGCGCACATTGTGCACATATATATTTAGTGCAGTATCGGTCAAACTGCATATTCAAAAGACCGAGTGCCCCCATGACCGAGCCAGGCCTGTCTTTGCATCCTGTCTTTCCGACCAGGTGCTTCCATGTTCAACATGTCAAGCTGGCACCTTAAAGTCCAGTGATTCCACATTTGCAGATGCAAAAGGAGGGGGTGAGGAGTTGATATGAGATATGCACAGGTGCCAACCGCAAGGGCAAAGGATGCGAGCATGTCGAGGAGTGCCACGCTGTCGATGAGGCGATGCATCATGGAGACGTGCTGGCAGGCAATGCTGACCGTCCCCTCCAGGATCTGCACCCACCCCACAGCGCATGCAGTAGTAACAACAGTAATCGCACCCACAGCGCATACATTAGTAAACAACGCTGCATGCACCCAACAGCGCAGACATTAGGAATCAAGACTGCATGCACCTCAAGAGTGCATGCCTTGTCACAGCTGTGACACTCAGCGCCGCACTGTCTGCCCTCTAGAGCTGATCTGCATTACTTCAATCTGGAAACATCGGGGATGTTCAACTGTCGAGCTGAAAGCCCATCGATTCTTGGTTGGTTTGGTCAAATAATTGCACTGTGCAGCTCTGCACAAGATGGAGGATAACGGTCCCAGATCTGAAGGACAGGTGGAAAATTGTGCCGTGCGTTTCTGCATCTGATGGAGCATGATGCTTTCTAAGAGTCCAGCACATGGGAACGCCCTGGGCTGACCTGCTGGGTGATGATCATGCAGTCGTTGGTGGCGTCCTTCAGGCGGGCGTTCAGGGCATTCAGCTCTGCGGTGGTACAGGCAATGGTCACTCTGTTGCGCGTGCCACCCTCCAACTGTATGAACTTCCTGGGCAGCGGAGGCACGGTCCCCTCCTTTGTCTTCGCGCCCGGCCGCTGCGCCATCAGGTAGAAGCCCCGCTTGGCTGCATACTGCAACTGCGCCCACCATGCATCGCTCATGTTATGCATCATTCTTACAGTGCAACATGGTTTGCTATTCCCTGCAGCGTACTTACTTGGAATTGCTCAAGACATTCTCACTCATCTACATGCATTGTAAGTCAACTGCTCGAGCTTAAAGCTCGGCACTGCAGGCCTCTCAAAGACAATTACGGAAGAGAGAGGAGGGCAACTGGGACCCGCCTTGAGGGATTCGATGCCGTGGGTCCCTCTGTACTTGGCGGCCAGCTCGTGGATCTCTTCTGAGATGCGGCAGAAAGATGTGCGCGCCAGGTCAAGGAAGCTGTCGACACCGCTCTTCACAGCGAAGCACTGCTGCGTGCGGTTGACAAAGGCTGCCTTGCTGGATGACACATCGCTGTCCAGGGCAGCATCGATGACTTGCAGCAGGTCTGCAAAGACTGGGTGCGAGGTGTTTGCGCGTACCTGCAGGGCAGGACACAAATTCAAATTGCAAGGCAGCCCTTCCTCATTTCTTGGCGCTCGCACTCCCTTGTATGTCTTGCATTCTCCCTGGTTTGACTTGTCTCATTTACAGTGTCATGAGTGGTGTAAACCTCTTTCAATGTTATTGTTGAGTGCCATTTCCGGGATGTAGCAGGCATGCGCAGGCAGATTGTGGGAGGTGCAGATGCCGAGAGAGAGGCTTGGTCACCGCTTTGAGCAGCTCGCTTTTGGCTGGCTCCAAGGCATCAGCCAAGCTGGGAAGGGCTGTCAGCGCCTCTCTCAGCAGGATCACGCTCTGCACCAAGCTGGCTATGCGCTGCACTGGGTCTTTGCCTGGAGCCGATGGCCGAAACGCCTGCATGTTGCAAATGTGAGGTCACTAATGCTTGTCTATTGATCAGTCGCAAGGAGACTTCAGCCGGGTGCATTCTGAGACTTTTGTAGGCCCCGCAGAAAGTCAGTCCAGGACCAACATGCAGGTGTCTCTCAACAGCATTGCCAACCTAAACAAGCAAGACCTTGAACTGACGTGGCTGCAGGCGCTCTGCGTGTATGCCCTATGGCTTTTGGATTTGCTGATCTGTAATTGTAATTGCAGTTTAAAGAACTGCGTAAAACTAATAAAGAGGATGTTACCAGGCCGCTGCACAACTTGTCCAGGTTGTTGGGTAGGCTGGCGAGGCAGTGCGCAATGCTGCAGGCCAGCTCATCTGAGCCCAGCAGCTCTTCCACAACATCATAGCGCAGCTGGATGGTGCCTATGTCTGTCAGAGGCTGCAACAAATTCGCCTGCAGCAACATGACATGCGAAGCTCCATCGTGCATGCTTAAACCCAAGCATGCAATAATTCACTGCATTGAAGGCAGGCTGGCTAGTTCCATGACACAGGCACGGTATTGATCCACAGGTCAACTGCCAAGGGCATGCCTTCAGCAGCTGAGTGCCACATCTGGTTTTGGTGTGGTTGAGCCACCAAAACAGGCTCCCGCCCCTGGATCCCTGAGTGGGTGCCTTCATCGGCTTGATGAGCTCCAGTGCCCGCACGGTGGCAATGTCAATGTGCATGTATGAGGTCGGGCTCACATACATCACATGCAGCGTGCCTCCCGCCAGCACCGTGTGCTGCTCCTGCGCGCAATGCATGCCTTCAACTCAGCTGTCATGGCCTTCTCACAAACTCTTCCAGCTTGAGCAGAGTCCACATCTTGGGCAAGCAAAGAAAACAGCAAGGAAGCAAGTCATGCATGCGAGATGTGAAGCACTTAGAACCTGTTCCAGGAAATGCAAAAGGGCTCCTGCTGCTCCCAGGGCAAGGTAGTAGTTGCTGCGCAGCGCAGTGCCCTCAAGGTCTGCTCGAGTCGCCTCTGATGCGCAGTGACTGACTGCAAGGCTGCCCTTAGTATCGTCAAAGCATGTCTGCATCACCCCAAGCAGTCCTGAGGCAACTTCCTTTTCTTGCCCATGGCATAGCCTGAAGCAACTCTAAATGGTAAATTCAGTGAGCAGGGGAGCCCTCACCCTTGACATCGGAACCTGATGGAAAGATCGTGCAGCTTTGTTGATTCCTGAGCTCAGTGTTTCTTGGTTTGATCCAACAACGATGAGCTGGGAAGGACTGTAGGCTCGAAGGATGCTCAAGCTGGTTGTGTACGTTCTGGAGGACTCTGCATACACAGCGATCATCCATTCAGTGAGACTCTTTACTCGTGCAAAGTTGCGAGGGAGAACAAGGCTCACCTATAAATTGAAGCAGGCGCAGGGAGACCTGCACTGGATCGAAGAAAGCAATGCCAACTTCCTTGGCTCTGTTTTCTATCACAGCTACAAGATGATGGGCAACTTCCGGATCATCGGTGTTTGCACCTTCCAAGGATTTCTGCTCTGCCATTGTGTGCATGCTCCTAACAGTCTATATACAATCACAGTGTCCTGGGAAAGATCATGACCCTCGAAGTGTCTTCAGAAGTAAACTTTAAACTGCGCTCGATCCCTCTGCGGATCCTCTACGCTTCTCTTTGACAACTGGCACGTGCCCATGGGTCAGACTCATGTTGTCAGCATGATCTCCTCAGATATATATTTTCAGTTGCTGGACCAGACTAAACACTGGTGATCTCATAGCTGGTGATTTTAAAGTCAAGTTACAAGTTCCTACTAGTACAACTGCCTAATCCAACTCTTACGAGAAATGCCACTTTGCTTGCACAAGGCGCACCAAGTCTCACGCTGCTCCTTCACGTCGAAGCTGAAACGAAGAAAGACATTGAGACTGTACCATTGCAGACCCTAAATAGACTTCATAAGAGACCTCATACGTTTGGAGCTGACACATTGTGATTTTTCTTGCTTTCTCGCAAGTGAGTGCAGGACATTCTTTAAATTGGTTGGCTCTGAGAGTAATAGAGTGCATTCGGTGTGCATTCGGTTTGCTGGACAAGCGCAGCCGCTGCAGCTGATCAAGAGCTGGTAGGTCTAAACTTGAACACCATGCGTCAGCACGCTTGCAGCACCAAGAACAGCCGATGCTCCTGCAACACCTGGCGCTCCATTACACTTGATGATGCCCGTCATGCTGGTGATCGATAGCAGTCGCTATGCGAGCTCGAGTCCATGCCTGTAGGCACACATCCTGTCAATCAAGCACAGCTGCAGCAGCAGCAGAAGGAGCTGGGGCATTAGCAAAGAGCACTCAACACATGCTCGCACTGCCTTGTAAGTCTCGCAATCACTCTCAGCCGAAAGAGCAGACAACAATGATGGGGCAGATGGGGATGCAGATCTGACAATTGATCGGCCCATTCAACAATTCTGTAGTACAGGTGTCTCACCTCTCTAAGCCTTTCAAAGATCTTTCTTGTCCCAAAGGTCGTCAGCTTCAGGTCAGGATATTCAGCATGGTCGCTGTGAATAGTGATCTGTGGTTGCACCACAGCTGCTGTCAGGATAAAGCCTGCTCAGCACGTGCATGCAAGCAAACAGATGCAGAGAGGGCACATAATAGCTTTCCTGAGCTTAAGTCAGGGAGCCTGGTCATACCGTGCCGCGATTCAAGCAGAGCTGAATGAGGCTGCGATGGAAGTGAATCTCAACGACTCTCCTCAAGTCAATCGTTTCCATGTTGCTACCGCAGCATCCATCTGAAGGAACAACGCACAGCTATTTCAAGGAATGAGTGTCCACGAACGCAGTATTTAACGTAGAGTTGCACAGGCATCTGAAGAGGGGCTGCGTACGTGTGAGGTCAATCCTCTGCTCAGTAATGTCCCATTGCCAAACTGAGCAGCATAACGGGGAGCAGCAGGCCAGAGGAAGAGGACAGCCTGCACAGATTGCATAGACAATAGCTTTACCACCTGCACCTCTTCTGCATTCATTTTGAGTTACACAATGTCCGTCCAACCCTTTCGAGCTCATCATATGCAGTATCAGGTCAACAGGCTCACCTTGCCAAGTGGTGCCCCTCCACACAGAATCTCTTTGCTCGCTTGGGACTGGAACCCTGCGAGGAAGTTCTTTGAATTGAGGCGTCTCTTCGAAGAGCTAATACCCAAAGAGGACTGTGGTGCCCATCTCCGTCACTGAACTATGGCATGCCCTTCTGAGGCTGCAGCATCCCAGGAAACAAGTGACGTGAAGATAAAAACACTGCTACGCCACCAATATTCACATATGGGTTCCTACAATATACTGCAACAACATTTCTAGATGCAAAATGATTGACGTGGAAGAGATCACTGACCCCAAGGCTGGCTCTCCCTCTTTGTCAGAACCCTGCAAGAGAGGCTCTTGCGTGCTGGTGGGCCCAGAATTACTTGCTTCCCTGAACCAAAAAACGAATTTTTATTTCGTTTTAATTTTACACGCTCTACAAAGAGAATCAGAAGCAATGCGCGCGTTCTAGATCGTGTGATGGTCGATGAGACTAGGAGCTTTACCAGGCCATACGATGGTCGTGATGGTGCTGTTGGCAGACTTTCTCTCAATCCCTGAAGTCCAGTAAAAGAATCTCGGTGTAAGACTTCAAAGCGTAGGGAGCTTCGACCTGGTTCCGGAACACGCCAAGGTTTAAGGGAGGGAATAGGGTGAATATTTTGGGTGGACCCAGTCCTGGGCCATGCATGGGAACTTGCACCTCATTCTGCTCACGTTGTACAGTCTGGCGGATATGCCCCAATCAAATTCCAGGAAGTCTGGCCTGATCAGCATGTCGAGAGACTATTTCTTCTGAACGCCCTGCGACCTCAACACACTGCACTGGAGAAAACAATCAGACAGCCTGTACATACAGACAGACAGCCATACTGAGTATACCAGAAGCTCAGCCGCAGCAAGCAAGAATGAAGCTGAACTCTGTGCTGCCATCTTGTTTCAAAACTCCTCATGAGAAGGACCTCATCTAGCACCTGAAGTCTGACCACCAAGCAGAGGTGGAAGTACTCAAGTCAATGGCAGCGCCTGCACGTATATACACATGTCTGCGTGTCTCGATGCGGGTCCCACTATGCACCATTTGACTGCTTCTGCTGTAGACATCTCCATCAGGGCGCGGCCGCCAGCCAGGGACAATGCCCCAGGACAGTGCTCCTGGCCAATGCCTCAGCTCAGCAGATTGCACAAGGTCTAAGGAAAACCCACACTATCGACATGAAACACAAGGTCTAGGCAACTCTCAGATCAAGATTTGTCACCTCTGGGATGTTCATGCATGCACCAGGCACAGTCACGCGTGCACCCACCGAACGACATAAAACAGAGTCACACACACCCTTAGTGCCGAATTCCTTGATGGCCTTGACTCTGGATATATTGCTTCTTGCAAAGATTCCTTTGAATCTCTCAAGCATGCAACATTGTGGGATGCAACATTAGCCGCTGATGTGCAGCGAATGCCTGATTCCTCAATCAAACTGCAAGCTGGTCTTGGTCCCAGGAGCATCTGGCTAGGAAGGAAGGAAGGAAGATTACATCACTCCAGCCGCCTAGGGCTGATTGGATGAACTGGCAGAATCCAAATAATCAAAACAATCCATCACAAAATGTGCAGGATGCGAATCTTGACAAGGGGGAGCGCCCGCAAGCGGCCACGAGGTCATACGCGAGCTGGGGGTAGTGCCGCTAGCCACCGACCAAATTCTCAAGTCTAATTCTTCGCTGTTTTTCCCGCGCTGAAGTTCGTCAAACGCCCCATGCGCTGGGGGCGCAGCCCTTTTCAACGCCCCAGCCGCCATCCAAGCATCCCTTACCTATTCCTGTCTATTGGCTTCCGCCCCTCCAAACACCACTCACATCACACAAAGGGCATCCTACAACACACTCACGACCCACTGCAGTTCCAATATCATCTGATATCTCAGTTGCGACTTCCGCAGACATCAGAGAGGTGCTGAGAACTGAGATATCGGAAGTCGCAGGCCCGTAAAGCCAATCGCCAGGGAGATATTTAGAGATAATCTAGGGCCAAAAACGGGGCAAATCCCCTGGAAAGGCCTCTAAACTGCGCCTCGCGTTCCGTTCAGCTGCCGTGGCCGCCTGGCGAGCAGCCACATGGCATAGGGAAGGGGCAAAAGATAGAGATAATTCGTACCAGGTTGACCGATCGTTAAGGGCATTCGCCTTATGGCGAATGACCAAAATTGGCTGCGAATTCAAATTATCGAATCTTGGCCAGCTGGAAAGCTTTCCTCGGACTGTGCATCAGCGCGTGCACGAACGGGAGCACCGACGAGCAGGCGGAGTTCTGCTGCTGAGCCACGCAACAGGCTGTCTGTGTATGGTAGTGGGACATAGTGATTGCCCCACTATGAGCTCCCAATACAAACAGCAATGCACTGAGGTCGAGGAGTGCATGCATCGTACTCGTCCCAGGTTCCAGCCACAGCAGTCGATGCAAGCAGTCACAATTTCTAAATCGCCTGCTTATATACAAGCGTGAAGTAGACAAGGGAATCTAGCAATCGTTGTGACTCATGGTCATGCAGATCATGGTCATGCAGAGCGTAACACAGGCCCTAATCGTCAGCGTCGCTCTTTACGCCGCCATCAAGGTACCCCCGTGTGGAGCACGTCGCCGAGTCCTTGACAGACTAATTTTTGTTTGAACTGATTTCGATGTTCGTGCTGATTAAACTCTGCACGGTTTGGGCAGGTGTTACTATTTATTTACCGATTCCTGGCAATTTTCATCAGCCTGTGGAGACAAGGAATCCCCTGGGCAAAACCAGCACTCAGAGTGAGCCGACCTTGTTCCTATGATCATGATTTTTTTTGCATCTTGGGGAGCAATGCCTTTTTGCAGTATGTATTTGGGGTTGCTGTGGACCTGGCATCAGGGCAAGAAGTGCTGTCTTTAGGTGCCCATCTTGAGAAATTTCGTCCTTAATGTTGGGTGCAGGACCTGACAAGGAAGGACACACACAAGTGCGGCATTGAGCATGCCGCAAAGCATGGGGGAATATATTTCACCCAAATCGTGCACCTCAATGTGAGGGCCTCGCCAGCCAGCTCCCGCTTTGCAGCTTCAACCTTGGACACTGTTCATTCAGCTATTGTGCTCAGCAGCCTTAGGTTTGCTGCGCGCTCACTCAAATTTGCGGCGCAGGTGGTCGTTATCTCAGACCCACACCTAGCAGCAGAAGTCTTGGACCGCACGAAGACCCCTCACATGATTGACAAGCCGACAGAGCCGCAGTTCTACAAGATGATGGACGAGGTGCGGATAAGAAACCCAGCACACTCATGTTCTTGCTTGAGCAGCTGCAGTGCACACGTCATGAAGGGAAATAAGAGGATCCTGTGTTCTCCTGTTGTCCCGCTGGTCCATGATCCCATTCAATATAAGTCATTCATTTCTTTGGTCCCGGCTGGCAGGGGCCGGTATGGATACTGAGCACCATGCCTACGGCCATTTGAGTCTTTGCTTGCTTATCTGGCAAGTTTATCAAGGGGGAGGACGTGTGGCAGCTGCAGCTTGTCTGTGAGACGCGCCTTGCCTCTGGCAGCAATAGCTGGTGATAATAATGATAACAACATTGGTGCTTCTGCAGGGCACCGCAGACCCTCCAACACCATCTCTCATCTCCACCACAAACGCAGACCCCTACTGGAAGATTGTCAGGAAGGGGACATCGCGAGCCTTCACAGTCAACAACCTCAGGTCCGCCGCTGCCAGCTGACCCGCAATGTCATTTGCTCTGGTAAATTTCTGCAGTCTTGCAGAGCTTCTCAATGCCTTTCAGGCAAGCTTGTTGCTGAGGGAAAGACTTGGCGTGTGCAGGGCGGCTTTTGAGGTCAGCAGAAACATGTCAGCGCGCCTGGTCACTGCCGTCAAGGCATATGGAGCTGCCAAGCCCCTTGACTTGGATGCAGTGGTGCAGGTGTGCGCTTCATGCTTCTCTTCCCTTTATGTTCTGTGCTTTCATTTTTGATTTCTTTATGCGCAGAAAAATTAGGTCAGCATGCGCGCAGCCGTGCGGTTGCCATGAGGTCTTATCAGCTGTCTGCTGCGCTCTGCAGAACCAGGCATTCGACGTGATTGGGGAGTTCGGATTCTCCAAAGACTACGAAGCCACAACAGACCTGTGGAAGGGCTCTGGCGCCAAGGCCTGCATGGCACTCAAAAACGGTGAATGGGCCTCCAAGATTCAGTGCAAGAACGTTGGCACAATGATCAGGAAAGATTGGAATGCGATGTGTTGAGGCTGCCAGCAGCGTGGGTGTGAGGACTGAGAATGCTTGTGTGCTCAATGTGCAGCCATGAAGAGCGCGGTTGAAAGGACCAGGAAGCCTTACTCGCGCATTCCTTACACCCAGGCAAGCCATTGCGCAGGGAACACAGTTTTATTCAAATGCTTGTGTCTTCCACCCATGGCTTGACTGGAGATGTACCTTGCCTCTTGGCAGCACCATTGTGCAGTTGATGGTGACTCTTCTTTAGGGGAAGAAAAGTTTCCCTCTGTTGCTGTTGAGGGCGCATGCTTGCCTGCCAGGCAGAAGTGAACGAGTGGGTGTGTGATGCAGTTGTGGCAGAAGCACCAGCAGAGCAAGGTGAGCCTGCTGAACATCTTCAAGGACCTCCTGCAGGAGGTGCAGGCCAGGTGGGCTGCATCCTGCAATTGCTTTGCAGGGATCGGTCTCGCATCTCTGATCTACTGCCAGCCTGACCGGCAGAGAATATACTTGGGTGTTCAACTGTAGGGGCCCATGTTGCATCACGATGCTGCTTGCTTTCTGCACATGCTGTAGGCAGGCAGTCAATTCTTGATACAGGCATGGAATCATGCTGGTACCTTGAGATTGAAGGAAATAATCAGTAATCATTAGTAATGGTGGCTTCAGGGGTTCCCCAGCTGAGGAGGACAATTCAATCGCGGCTCATCTGATGCGCACAAGGGACGACAAGGGGCAGCCAATCCCGGACGTGCGCATCTGGAGCGAAATGTCAATCTTCTTCTTCGCAGGCTCGCCCCCAACAAATGCCTCTCACGTCAGTCAGTGCAGTGACATTTGCATTTTGGAATGTGACATCTCTTTGAAGGCGCGCCCATGGCACATGCTGTGACATCAGCGGTGAAGTGATATGCGAATTTTAAACTGGCGCCTACTTCATTGCAGGCCCACGAGCCAACCCATGACATGACGTGCCATCAGTGAAGTGGACTTTGAATTTAAATTGGCGTCTACTAACGCTGAGTTATTTGCGCACAGGGGTCGAGACGACCGGTCACACCATGGCCTGGACCCTGTGAGTTTCCATCCTCCTTTATGAGATATCTGCCGTTGTTTTTGCTATCTCCCCTTGCCAATGCTGTGATTGCCCAGAAGAAAATGACCCCTGGCTCTTAGCATGGAGATGCGCTGCTGCTGGCATGACTCCCAAGTGTGCTTGCATCTGGCCTAACCTCCAAAAATTTCTGGCGCAGAGAATCCACTGCGACAGCTTTATCTTCATTTCCCTTGTAGTTTGAGGAGGTTCAGAATGTGGTGCTGGGAACACAGGTACCTGATCTCACAGCACCCGGAGGTGGAGGCTAAGGTGCTGGCAGAGCTGGAGAGTCTGCAGCTGATGGCGTCCCCGCAGCTGCCCAGCCCGCGGCCACTGGAGTACGCTGACCTCAGCAAGCTCACCTACCTCTCCTGCTGCATCAAGGTGCGTGTTAGCTACTACTTGGTTGCCACGTCTGGCAGTGTTGAACTGAAGATGCATGCACTGTCTTCTGTCATGGCAGTCCCGGCCGGTAGAGGCTGCAGGGCCGATGCAAACGAGGCATCATGGCTTCATGCTACAGTGTGAACTATCACTTCAGCCATAGCCTTGGAACGAGTGGGTGTTCCTTGCAGCATGCCTGTGAACCCTTGGCTGCACTGTCGGCATTGCTACCTTCAGAAAAATTGATCAATGCCACCATGGCCATCTGTGTTGTTAGCATGTGTCGCGCTAATTAGCGGCTTGCTATCGTTCTATGAGTCCATCAAATGGATAGGATTTGTGGCATCCTAAATCTGCAGGTTGTCTGCAGACACAGGTTGCCTCCTGCAGGAAAAAATATAAATAAAAATGCATATAAATATAAATATAATTATAATTATAAATTCTCTGGGTGGGGTTTTTAATTTAAATAAAAAAAAAAAAAAAAAAAAACTTTTTTCTTCGAAATTGAAAAATTTGGAAAGAAGAAAGAAGTCAACATTCGAAAAAGTTATTATTCAATCATTAAGTGGAAACTCTTTATTACTTAACTGGTACTTTCACAACTATACTTTTTTTGTTGGACTACTAACCAAAATTACAAAGAAAAAATACGATTATTGG
>JADEYI010000066.1_pt1 | contig 198470 bp, 204 predicted proteins | sample 8542331 | NCBI WGS metagenome assembly JADEYI01 (sample SAMN16510988, study PRJNA670497) | mine drainage metagenome | isolation source: biofilm near Copperflume 1 | place: Germany: Marsberg coppermine Kilianstollen | collected 2018-02 | reverse complement strand
GCGCGGTAGTCGGTCGACAGCAGCGCGTGGTCGGCGTTCAGCACCCCGACCAGGGTCAGGTCCGGGAAATCGTGCCCCTTGGCGAGCAGCTGGGTGCCGACCAGGATGTCGGCCTCGCCGCGGCGCACGCCCTCGAGCGTGCGTGACAGCGCCCCGCGCCGGCGCGCGCTGTCGCGGTCGATTCGAACCAGGCGCGCGGCGGGAAACATCGCGGCCAGGGATTCCTCGACGCGCTGCGTGCCGCGCCCGACGGCTCGCAAGTCGGCGTTGCCGCAGGTCGGGCAGGCGCGTGGAATCGCCTCTTCGGCGCCGCAGTGGTGGCAGCGCAGCCGCCGGTCAGCGGTATGCAGCACCATGCGCGCGCTGCAGCGGGCGCAGCCCGCGGCCCACCCGCAGGCCTCGCAGCCGAGCACCGGGGCGTAGCCGCGGCGGTTGATGAACACCAGGCTTTGCTCGCGCCGCGCCAGGCGCTCGCCGATCGCGGCCGCGAGGCCGGCGGCGATTCCATGCTCGGCCGCTTCGGTGCGCAGGTCGATCGTGCGCACCGCGGGCAGGCGCGAGCCCGGCGCCGCGCGCTGCTCGAGCGCGATGCGCTCGTAGCGTCCCGCGCCGCAGTTGAACCAGGTCTCGAGCGCAGGCGTCGCGGTGCCGAGCACTACCGGGCAGCCGGCGAGCTTGGCGCGCAGGACGGCCGCGTCGCGCCCGGAGTAGCGCAGCCCCTCCTGCTGCTTGAAGGAGGTGTCGTGCTCCTCGTCGACCACCACCAGCCCAAGGCGCGGCAGCGGCGCCAGCACCGCGAGGCGGGTGCCGAGCACGATCGCGGCCTCGCCGCGCGCGGCGGCGAGCCAGGCCGCGGTGCGCGCCGTGTCCTCGAGCGCGCTGTGCATCAGCGCGATGCGCGCGTCGGGGAAGGCGTGCTGAAAGCGCGCCTCGAGTTGCGGCGTGAGCCCGATCTCCGGCACCAGCACCAGCGCCTGGGCGCCGCGCGCGATGACCTCGGCTACCAGGTGCAGGTAGATCTCGGTCTTGCCGCTGCCGGTGACGCCGTGCAGCAGGAACGGTTTGTAGCCTCCCAGCGCGGCGCGAAGGCGCTCGAATGCATGTTGCTGTTCCGCGCTCAGTGTGTGCACGGCGACAAAGCGCCCGCCGCCGGCCGGCATCCCGGCTCGCTGCGCCTGCGCGCCCCGTACCGCGCGCGGCAGGGCTTTGAGCGAGCGCAGCCGCGGCGGCAGTGCGCCGATCGCGGTCTCGCCCAGGGGACGCTGGTAGTAAGTCGCGAGGAAGCGGATCAGCTCGAGCCACTCGCCGCCCAGGCGCGGCGCATCGTCGCGCACGCCGGCGATCGGCTTCAGCTTGGCCTGGTAGGCGCTGTGTTGCGCCCGCTCGATCACCACGCCGACGCGCTGGCGAGCGCCGAACGGCACCACCACCCGGTCGCCGACCTCGGCTTCGACGCCTTCGGGCTGCGCGTAGTCGAACAGGCTGGCGAGCGGAACGTCGAGCGCGACGCGCAAAATCTTCAGCGCCACTGGGAGTGGCTCGAATCGAGTCGAATAAAGTTCCCGCGCTGGCAATGAATTACCTTCGGGAGTTGAATCGAAACGTTGAAATGATGTGCGTACCCATTGCGCCAGAAAGACAAATTTTCCTATCCACAATCCGCTGTGGATAAAGTTGTGGGTAAAACCGTCACTCGGGCGTAATCCGGCTGCTGCAGCGCATCCAGAATTTCCCCGTCTCTCTCAAAGCTGCGGAAATATGTTTTAAAACCATGGGCTTGAGAAGCCCCTGAGAGGGAAGGCGAAAAGTCGCCCTGTGCCGAGAGGGAAATACGAATTTTGTGAATAAGTCAAGGGAGCCGCGCGATTTCTCAGCGTTGCTCCCGCCGCAGCGTGCGGCTGTAAGTGCGCACTTCGTCCACCAGTGCGGCTACAGACTCGACCGGGGTGTGTTGCGAAATTCCGTGGCCGAGGTTGAAGACATGGCCCGGCGCGCTGCCGAAGGCATCCAGCACCCTGCGCGCCTCGCTGCGCACTGCCTCGGGTGGCGCAAACAACGCACTCGGGTCGAGATTCCCCTGCAGGGCGACGCGCGCGCCGACCCGCGCCCGCGCACGCGCCGGGTCTACGGTCCAGTCAAGCCCTACCGCATCGCAGCCGCTGGCGGCGATCGCCTCGAGCCACTGGCCGCCGCCCTTGGTGAACAGGATGCTCGGCACCGGACGGCCCTCGTTCTCCTTTTTCAGCCCGGCGATCACGCGCCGCGAGTAGGCGAGCGAAAACTCCTCGTAGCCGGCGTGGCTGAGGTTGCCGCCCCAGGTGTCGAACAGCATCACCGCCTGCGCGCCGGCTTCGATCTGCGCGTTGAGATAGTCGGTCACCGCGCGCGCATTGATCTCGAGCACGCGGTGCAACAGCTGCGGGCGCGAATAGAGCATCGTCTTGAGCGCGGCAAAGTCGGCGCTGCCCTAGCCCTCGACCATGTAGCAGGCAAGCGTGTACGGGCTGCCCGAGAAGCCGATCAGCGGCACACGTCCGGCGAGGGCGCGCCGGATCTCGCGCACGGCGTCGAGCACGTAGCGCAGTTCGCGCGTGGGGTCGGGCGCTCGAAGCGCGGCGATCGCGGTTTCGTCGCGCAGCGGGCGCTCGAAGCGCGGGCCCTCGCCTTCGGCGAAGTAGAGCCCCAGGCCCATCGCGTCGGGCACGGTGAGGATGTCGGAGAACAGGATCGCGGCGTCGAGCGCAAAGCGCTCGAGAGGCTGCAGCGTGACCTCGGTGGCGAGCGCGGGGCTCCTGGCCAGGGCGAGGAAGCTGCCGGCGCGGCCCCGGGTCGCGGTGTACTCGGGCAGGTAGCGCCCGGCCTGGCGCATGAGCCAGATCGGCGTGTGTTCGGTGGGCTGGCGCGCCAGGGCGCGCAGCAGCGCGTCGTTGGCGAGCGCGCTCAAAGCAGATTTCCTTCGATGAAGCGCCACTCGGCGGCGCTCACCGGAGTGATCGAGAGCGGGTTGCCGCGCCGCAGGACCGCCATGCCCGAGAGCGCCTTGTGCGCGCGCAGTTCGGCCAGCGACACCAGGCGCGTCTTGCGCGTCGCGCGCACGTCGACGCTGAACCAGCGCGGTGCGGCGCGGGTCGCCTTGGGGTCGAAGTAAGGGCTCTTGCGTGCGAACTGGGTCGGATCGGGATACGCGGCGGAGGCGACCTCGGCCACGCCGGCGATGCCCGGCTCGGCGCAGCTCGAGTGATAGAACAGCACCCCGTCGCCGACGCGCGTCGTGTCGCGCAGGGTGTTGCGCGCCTGGTAGTTGCGCACCCCGGTCCAGGGCGTCTTGCGCTCCGGTGCGGCCAGCACGTCGTCGATCGAGCACTCGTCGGGCTCGCTCTTCATCAGCCAGAAGTTCATCTTCTCGTTGGGGGTGCCCCCCGCTCGTGCCGGTGGGCTCGGCTCCCGAACCCCGCTAATCAGGGCGGTTGCTTACCGGTCACATCAGGTTCGTCGACACGCGAGCGTGGGACGATCGCAACAGTGACCCATGGGCCGCAACCTAAGGAAGCTATCGGTTCGGAAAATATGAGCCCGATCGAACACAGCAGGGGGCGTCGATCGATGCCCTATTGTAACGCCGGACGCCAGAAGGCACGCCGGACGCTAGAACAGTTTTTCCTGTTGCGCGAGGGCCGCGTCGAGCTTGCCATCGAGGGTCGCGATGCGGCGCTTGATCTGTCCGATGTCGTAGCCGCCGCCGAGCTTGGTCGAGAGCAGCTCGTGGGCGATGTTGAGGGCGGCCATCACCGCGATGCGCTCGCCGCCCGTCACCTTGCCGGCGACCCTGATTTCGTTCATCTTGCCGTCGAGATAGGCCACGGCCTGCATCAGGGCCTCGCGCTCACCGTCGTTGCACGCCACGCGGTAGGTGCGCCCCAGCAGCTCGACGTCGATCGTTTTCGCGCCGTCCGCCATCGGTTCGCTATCCAGGGAGCCTCGAGACCAGCTTCTCCAGCTTGTGCTTGGCGCCGTCGATCTTCTCGTTCAGGCGCTTGGCGTCGTTGCGGGCCGACAGCAGTTCCTGGCGCAGCTGAATGTTCTCCGCCCGCAGCCGCTCGCACAGCGCGACGAACTGGGCAACCTTGGCCTCGAGCGAGTTGAACTCGGCTTCCACGCGTAAACTATGTTTCAAAATTCAAGCTGCGTCAAGAAATAACATCCGGTTTTGCATGTGTTTCCTGATCATTGCTAAGGAGCCTGACATGAGCCTGCGCGTGGAAGGCCGTACCGCCCGCGGCCGGATCTGTGAACTGGTCGACCAAACCGGGGATGAAATTCCGGCGCCCGAGCTGGAGCGGCTGCTGGCCGACCTGATCGCCGGCGGCGCGTTCGGCTTTCGGGCCAAGGGCACGGCGGACGCGGTCGCGCTGGGCGAGCCCGAATTTGCCCACGTGCAGATCGGCGAGCGGCTCTACCGCCTCATCGTCGAGCGCTACACGGCGCGGCTGGATCGTTTCTAACCTATAATTTCCTCGCTGCAAGGTGTCCGCGGCGCGTTCCCCGCGCCGCGGATGAAACGGGAAACAGGTGCGCGGCCGGCTCGCCGGACCGCAATGCCTGTACTGCCCCCGCAACGGTAAGCAAGTGCGGGCGCCCCAGCGTGCCACTGCGCGAGACGTTCCGCGCGGGAAGGCGGGGCGCCAAGACTTGCGAGTCCGGAGACCGGCCTTGGAAGCGCTTAGCAACCAACTTAACGGCGTCGGGGTCGACGCCAGGGAGGGTTTCCGTGCGTATTCCCGCAATCGGTCTTTGCACCATCGTTGCCATGCTATGCGCCGCATCGGCGTATGCCCAAACGGATCACGACGCGGTGGTGGTCACCGCGACGCGCTTTCCCGAGCGCCGGCTCGATGCTCCGGTGGGGATGACGATCATTACCGCGGCCGACATCGCGCGCGATACCGCGCGCACCCTGCCCGAGGTGCTGACCCATCTGGGCGGCCTGTACGCGCGCAACAACTCAGGCTCGCCCGACCTGCAGCTCGATCTGCGCGGCTTCGGCATCACCGGCGACCAGAACACGCTCGTGCTGCTCGACGGGGTGCGGCTGAACGAGAACGACCTGAGCTCGACCAAGCTTTCGGCCATCCCGCTGCAGTCGATCGCGCGCATCGAGATCCTGCGCGGCTCTGGCTCGGTGCTCTACGGCGGGGGTGCCGCCGGAGGCACGATCAACATCATCACCAAGGGCCCGCGCGCGGACACGAAAGAGGCCTCGCTGTTCGCCGGCGCCGGGTCCTACGGCACGCTGGACGCGCGCGCGAGCGTCAACCTGGCCGGCGAGCGCGCCGGCGCGCTCGTCTCCGCGAGCCATTTCGAGAGCGACAACTACCGCGCGAACAACCGCGTGCGGCAGGACAACGTCACCGGCGACCTGCGCTTTGGCGGCGGCGACGGCACGTTCGCGCTCAAGTTCGGCGCCGATGCCCAGCGACTGCGCCTGCCGGGGGTGCGCGACCAGAACCAGCTCGCGTCCGACCCGCGCGGCACCGATACGCCGAACGACTGGTCTACCCGCGACGGCAACTTCGTGACCTTGCTCGGCAGCCGGCGCCTGGGCAGCGTGGAGCTCGCGGCCGACCTTGGCTACCGCGACCAGTTGTCGACCGCGGACTACGTGAGCCTGTTCTCCTATTACGCGGCAAAGCTGCGCAGCCTGAGCTTCGCCCCGCGCCTGCGCTGGAGCTCCGATGGCGAGATTCCGACCAGCCTGGTGCTGGGGGTGGACCTGAGCCACTGGGATTTCGACCGCGCCTTCGCCGCCGACCCGGCGTCGATCGCGACCCCGAGCTCGAGCGCCAGCGCGTCGCAGGACAACAGTGCCTTCTACGCCCAGGCGAGCGCGCAGGTTGCGCGCGCGGTGAAGCTCACCCTGGGCTGGCGCACGCAAAGGGTCTCGACCCGGCTCACGCAGGCGGGTTTCTTCGCCAGCGACCAGCAGCAGACCCGCAGCCCGCACGCGGGAGAGCTCGGCGTGCAGTTCGCGCTTTCCGAGCGCTGGACCGCCTTCGGCCGGCTCGGCACCAGTTTTCGCGTCGCGACGGTGGACGAGAACGGATACACCGCCAGCGGCAACCTGCTCGAGCCGCAAACCGCGCGCGAGCGCGACGCAGGGCTGGAATACCGCGACCAGCGGCTTCGCCTGCGCGCGAGCGCGTACGAGATCGACCTCGACAACGAGATCTACTTCAGCCCGATCGTGGTTCCGTTCGGCGCCAATACCAATCTGTCGCCGACCCGCCGCGCCGGATTCGAGCTGTTCGGCGAGGCGCGGGTTTCGCCGAGCGTCGAGCTCTCGGGCAGCCTGGTGCTGCAGAGCGCGAAATTCGAGACCGGTACCTACGGCGGGGTCGACGTGAGCGGCAAGGACGTGCCCCTGGTGCCGCGCACGCTGGTGCAGCTGCAGGCGGCGTGGCGCCCGGCGCCGCGCACGCAGCTTGTCGCTGCGGCGCGCTACGTCGGCCGCCAGCGCTACGACAACGACCAGGCGAACGCCTATCGCGGCCTCATGCCGGACTACGCCCTGGCGGACTTGAAGCTCAGCCACAGCGTCGCCGGCTGGCGCCTGTCGGCCGCTCTCGACAACATCTTCGACAAGCGCTACTACAGCTATGGCATCGTCGGCTCGTTCGGCTGCGCGACGGCCGTTTGCGCCTACCCCCAGGCCGGCCGGACCTGGTTTGTGAGCGCGGAGCATGCGCTGCGCTAGCGCCGGCAGTGGTATCTTCGCTGCATGGCGACGACCAAGACCAGGCTTGCGATCGTGCGCGCGCGCTACGACGCGCGCGGTGGACCCGAGCGATTCATCGCCCGCGTGCTGCCGGCGCTCGAGGCGGCGGGCTTCGAGCCGACCCTGATCGCGCGCAGCGCCGCGGAATGGCGTGCGCGCCGCCTGCTCAAGGTCGATCCGGCGGGCGTCGGCCGGCTGTGGCGCGAAGCCGCGTTCGCGCGTGCGGCGCGCGCGGCATGGCGCCGCCAGGGCTTCGACCTGGTGCATTCGCACGAGCGTATTCCGGGTTGCGACGTGTACCGCGCCGCGCTCCCGCTGGCGGCCGCCGCCGGCGCCATGTCCGGGCCCTACGCGCGCTATGCGCACGCGGCCGAAAGGCAAATGTTCGAACACCCGCGGCTGCGCGCGGTGGTATGCGCCTCGCAGCGCCTGCGCGAGGCGATCCTGCACGGATTCCGCGTCGCGCCCGAAAAGCTGCACCTGATCTACGACGGCGTCGACCTGGAGCGCTTCCATCCGCGCGAGCACGCGGCGCGCCGCGGCGCCGCGCGCGCCGCGCTCGGCGTGCATCAGCGCGACACGGTGTTCGCGTTCGTCGGCCCGGGTTTCGCCGAGAACGGCCTGGGTGCGGCGATCGACGCGCTCGCCGCCACCGGGGCGAGGCATCTGTGGCTCGTGGCCGCAGGCGCGGATCCCGACGCGGAGCGCTTCGCCGCGCGCGCGCGCCAGGCCGGGATCGCGCAGCGCGTGCGCTTCCTGGGCGCGACCGAGGATCTGCGCGCGGTCTACGCGGCGGCCGATTGCCTGCTGCTGCCGGCGCGCTCGGAGGCCTTCCCCGACGGCGTGCTCGAGGCGCTGGCAATGGGGCTGCCCGCCATCGTGGGACGGCGCTGCGGCGCGGCGGAGATCCTGCGCGACGGGCATGACGGCTGGCTATGCGACCCGGTCGATACGCTCGGCCTCGCGCACCTGCTGGGTGAGGCCGACCGGGCGATGCGCGATGCGCGCATGCGCGAGGCCGCGCGCGCCTGCGCGACACGCTACGGGGTCGGGGAGACGGCGAAGCAGCTGACGGAGCTGTACCGCACGCTGGCGCACGGCGAGGGGTGACGGCGCGATGGACGAAGCGTCAAAGACCCGCAAATTGCGGGGGCCCGATTTCGAGAAGAAATACCTGAGCGGCAGAGTTATCGACATCGGCGCCGGCGCCGATCCGGTCTGCTCTTCGGCCGAAATCTTCGATGTGGCGCAGGGCGACGCGAATTTCATTACCCGATACAGAGCGCCCGAGAGCTACGATACGATCCATAGCAGCCATTGCCTCGAACACCTGTTCGACCCGCAGGAAGCGCTGCGGCAGTGGTGGCGGCTGGTCAAGCGCGGCGGATACCTGGTGCTGGTCGTCCCGCACGAAGACCTGTACGAACAGGGCTTCTGGCCGAGCATCTTCAACCCCGATCACAAGGCCACCTTCAGGCTCGCTGACGACTCGTCGTGGTCGCCCGTTTCCTTCAATATTCGGCAACTCGTCGAGAATCTGCCGGGTGCAGTGCTGATCAGCGCCGAAGTGCAGGACTTCGCCTATATCCACGGCCTGAACTTCACGGGCGGCAAACCGAAGAAGGTGTGGGGTTTCAAGACCCTGAAAAGCGTCGCACGCAGAATTCCGGGCGTGGGCCCGAGAATCAAGCGACGCCTGGAAGAGATCGGCGTCAGCTGGGGCGTTCCTCTCGACCAGACGACGCGAGATGCCCTGGCGCAGATTCAGGTCATCGCGCGCAAGAAAATCTAGCCCTCGCGGACCCGGGCGAGCAGGAATTCGCGCGCCACGCTCGCAATCCGGTCGGGTGCGATGTCCGAGACATTCGTCGTGGCGGACCGGAGCGCCAGTTCCCTGTCCGCGGGCGGCAACCGCCATTGAGGCAGGATGTCGCTCTGAAACAGGGATACGACCGGCCGCCCGGCCGATATCGCGAGGTGCATCAGGCCCCCGTCGGCCGCAATCGCCAGGGCGCAGCGGGAAAGAAACTCGCGGCACTCGCTCAGGCTAGTGCTCCCCACGAAGTCGTGAATGTGGAGTGACGGGTCGCGGTGAGTCAGGACTTCGCGTGCCGCTGGCTTACCGTTGTCGCTACCCAACAGCACGAAGGTGTCGAACCCGGCTGACGCCAGCTCGCGGACAACATCAGGCCAGCGCGAATACGTGCGCCCCTCGCGCACGCCGCCCAGCACAAGTGCGATCGAGTTCGGAGAGAATCGTGCTCCCGCACCGCCATCCGAGGGGCTCGCGCTCCCGAGCTTCTGGCGCGCATGCCGGGTAATCGCTTCCGGCGTGGGCGCTAGCTGTAGAAAATCGGCCAGTCGCCGGACGGCGAATTCGGCGCGATGAAACTCGGGCCCGGTAAAGCGGCCGTGTACCGAGAACCAGGGGTGGCGCGGAAGATGGCGCTGCTTCATCTTCAGCGAGCGGTGCTTGTGGCTCGGGACAATAACGAAGTCGTATGTCGCGTTGCCGATGGCGGACGGGTCGGGAAGGACCTTGGCAAACCAGGGGTCCGCCCGAAAAAGATCGGTCAAATTCGGGTCCGTCACCAGGTCCACCTCCACCCCCGCATCGGCGAACAGGCTGCGTGGCGCGAGGTCCATCAGCGCATCGCCGATCTGCGGCACGCCGAAATACATCCACAGGCCGCGCCGGCACCCGTCGCACAGCCGCTCGATGCGGTAGCGCTCCTGCCTGCTCAGGCGGTATACGAGTTCCCTGCGAAAGGCGCGCCAGCCCAACTTGTGCTCGCCAACCTCCTCCAGATAGGCCGTTGCGTTGCTCGCCACCGGGCTGGCCAGCGGCTGCGTCACGGATTCGCACGCCATGCGCCGAATGGGCTCGGGCAGGAATCTCATCTCTTGTCGATACAACGACTGGCGCACGCGATCGATGCCAGGACGACAAACGTCCAGCCCTCCCAGTCATTGTGCAGGGAGGCGTCGGTCACGGCGTTGAGGCAGAACACCAGGATGGCAACCGTCAGGCTCGCGGCCAGCCAGCGGTCGTCGATCTTGCGCACCGAGTTCAGCATGATCACCACCATGGCGAGGAACAGGCCGAGGCCGACCAGGCCGAATTCCGCGAGCTGCATAAGGTATTCGCTGTGCGGGTGCCGATAGCCAAGTAGCGCGCCCGGGCCGTGCCTGGCGACGAGCTCCTCCCGAAACGCTCCGGCACCATGGCCGAGGAGTGGTGCATCACGCCACATTTGCGCGGCGAGCTTCCAGTAGTACAGCCGCTCGCCTCCGGAGGTGTGGATGTCGCCCTTTTCGAAATAGCGCGCGCCCTCGGTCTGAATCGAATCGATTCGAGTGTTGACGTCGGGGATAAAGAAATAGGCCGAGCAGGCGAGCGCGAGTAGTCCGATCATGCCCACGAGCCTGAGCCGAAGAGTGGGAAGCAGATAGATTGTGACGCATAAACCCACTAGTACGAGACTGAGCAACGCCATGCGTCCGTAGATGAACAGCACAACATCCACGATGCACAATATGCATAGCAGCCCTAATGGCACGCGCCATGTGGGCTTGAGTATGGCGCCGAACGCCGCCATGGCGAGCAGTACGTCGACATGGAAACCGTGCACGATCTGCATGCGCCAGTAGACCAGGTTCGGCGCGCCGTGAAGCGAGGCGTTGTAGGCCGCGTTGCGGTACGCGGAAAAATCGATCCCCAGCGCGCGGAAGATGCCGAGACCGTCCAGCAAGGTCGGCAGCATCAATACGATCGTGCCGAGGCCGTAGGCGATCAGCAGCCGGCGGTGTTCGCGCACGCTCGAAAACACGACCGCGAAGACCGGGATCAGGAGCAATTTGCGGTAATGTTCGACGTCGTAGAACGCCATTTCGGCTGGGTGTCCGGCGATCAGGGCGCTTGCCAGGACCATCAGGAAGAATCCCAGCGCCAGCCAGGTCAGGGGCTGGCGCAGGCAGGAACGGGCATGATGGCGGTAGACGCCGCTGAACAGGGAAGCAACGAGCAATCCGGCCAGGCCGACGCGGAAGAAAGCATTTGACCAGGCAATGCCGAACACGCACATCAGGCCGAACCAGCGGCTCAATCTGAGGGCGATTTGTTCGGACGATGTCGACATTGTCTCGGCTCTGATGCCAGGATTCTGAATCATGCACTCCCAGCGCGAAAAAATTCTTGCACTTCAGTTCAAATACTTCGGCGACGCCGTGCTGCTGACGCCCGCGCTAGGAGCCTTGCGCGAATGCTATCCCGAGGCGGACATTCACCTGCTGGTGCCCGCCGAAATCGCCCCGCTGTTCGAGCATCTGCCATGGCTGACCCGTGTCTGGGCCATGCCGCGCCGCCGCGGCCGCGCGAGCATGCGCGAAACGTGGCCGCTCATCCGTGCCCTGCGCCGCGAGCGCTTCGACCGCTCGGTGGACTTCGCCGGCAACGACCGCGGCGCCATCCTGAGCTTCCTGGTCGGCGCCCGCCGGCGGCTCGGCTGGGCCGAACATGGCGGTTTCCTCGGTCGCCGGTTTCTCTACACCGACCGCGTCGCCGCGCACGCGGGCCCGGTGCACGAGTCGCTGCGGCTCGCGCAACTCCTGGGCGGCTGGGGCGTGCCGCTGCCTCGATCGCTCGAAGCCGACGTCCGTGCCGATCCCAAGCTGGCGGACGAGGCTGCAAGGATCCTTGCCGACAGGCAGACCATCCTTTATCACATCGCCTCCAGCCAGCCAAAGAAGGAATGGCCCCTCGCGCATTGGGCCGAATTGCTCCGGCTGGCTTCCGCCGCGGGGCGCCGCGTGGTCTTCACCACGGCGAGGGGCGAGCGCGAACGATCGCTGATGACCAAATTCAAGACGCTCGCACCGGATGCGGAGATCCTGCCGCTCATCGCGGAGCTTCCGCTGTTCCTGGCGGTACTGCAGCGCGGCGCGCTGTTCGTGTCGAGCGACACCGGCCCGCTGCATTTCGCCGCGGGGCTAGGTGTACCGACGATCTCCTTGTTCGGCCCATCACGCGCTGTGCAGTGGGCACCGATCGGACAGAAGCATCATTCGTTGACGGGTGGAGCGTGCAATTGCGACGGCAACTTCCCGGATTGTCGTTCGGCCAGACATTGCCTCGCCCAGATCACGCCGCAGCAGGTGTTCGAAGTGCTGCAAGCGGTCGTGCGTACATCGTGATCCCTGGTCTTCCGTCAGCGCACCAGCCTGTAGTGTTTCTTCGACAGCTCCCAGCCGAACCGGCGCTCGAGCGCCATCATGCGGCGGTGCTTCAGATCGCGCCGGGTCGGCACGTAGGCGGGGTCGGGGGCGTAGTGCCGCTCGGCCTGGGTCGCCAGCCAGTCGCGCACGGCTGCGGGATGATCGCCGCCGAACGGTGCCAGCAACCGGGGGTCGATGGCATAGCCCTCGAACAGGGCGTGGTCGTGCTTCCAGTATTTGCCTACGCGCGCGTTCTTCTCGCGCATGGCGGCGATGCTGCGCACATGGCCGTAGTGATAGATCGTGGCGCCCGCCAGCGCGGCGCGCGGATAGCGGCCGCGCTTGTTCTTCTCCATGACGACGAAGAACAGGCCGTCGGGCGAATAGTTGCGGACCGTATTGCGGATGATGCGCGGTGCGCGCCGGTACCAGCCCGGGCCGACGGCGACCCAGTCAGGGCTGCCGAAGAAGTGGTGGTAGTCGAACACCAGGGCCTCGATGCGCCGGTCGTCGAGGTGGCGCTGCATCGCGCCGCGCACCGCCTCGAGGTCGCGCTCGTGCAGCACTTCGTCGCCTTCGAGGTAGAACGCCCAGTCGCCGCCGCAGTTGAACTGCGCGATCATTTTCTGCTGCGCGTAGACATAGCCGCGGTCCTGCATGCGCTCGTTCCAGCGCGTCTCGATCAGGCGCAGCCTGGGCTCGTTCATCGCGCGCAGCCGCTCGAGCGTGTCGTCCTCGCCTTCGCCGACCGCGACCACGAACTCGTCGCACAGCGGCAGCGCCGAGCGGATGCTCTCGACGTAGGGGTAGCCCAGCAGGCCGCCGTTGCGCAGGAAAGTGAATCCGCTGACTTTCATGATGGGCGCGGCAATTCTACCCGCCAGCCGCTACAATCCCGGCATGCGCCCCAAACTGCTGCTGTGCGCCGCCCTTTGCAGCCTGGTCGCGTGCGCTTCCACGCTCACCGAACGGGATGCCGAGGGCCTCGCGCTGCAGGCCGCGAAGGGCAACGTCCAGGCGGGCGAGACGCTCGAAAAGCACGCCAAGGCGGGAGATCCCGTCGCGCAGCGCCTGATGGGCGCGATGTACAGCACCGGCCGGGGCGTGCCGCGCAACGACGCGTACGCGATCGACTGGTTCAGGAAGGCGGCGCTGCAGGGCGACCTGGCGTCGATGCACGATCTTGCGGTGATGTACGCGCGTGCGCCGGGCAAGCTGAAGAACACCGCCGAGGCGCTCAAGTGGTTTCGTGCCGCGGCAGCCAAGGGCTACGCGCGCTCTCAATCCAATCTCGCCTACATGCTGATAGAGGGCGAGGGCACGGCGCAGGATTTGCCGCGGGCGAAATCGTGGCTGGACAAGGCGGTCGCGCAACACGAGCCGTTCGGCGAGTTCCTGCTGGGCAAGATGGTCCGCGACGGGCGCGGCGTGGAAAAGGACGCTGCCCGAGGCGCAAAACTGATGGGGGATGCGGCCGATTCGGGCTTGCGCGAGGCGCAGTTCGAGCTCGCGCTCATGTATCACGACGGCAACGGGGTCGAGAAAAGCGACCACAAGGCCCGCGACCTGCTGCGCAAGTCCGCCGAGCAGGGATACCCCAACGCGCAATACGTGCTCGCGATCGTTTACCGCCAGGGCGAGCTCGGAGAGCAAAAGGATCCGGCCAAGTCGTTCACCTGGCTGCGGCGCAGCGCGAACCAGAATTTCGCGCCCGCCCAGTTCCAGCTCGGGCTCGCGTACGCGAACGGCGACGGGGTGAAGCAAGATGACCGGCAGGCCTACGCCTGGATGCTCGAGGCGGCGAAGAACGGCAGCCCCGAGGCGGCGGAATTCGTGCAACGCGTCCGTTCTCACCGGAAATGAAGGACCTGCGCGACCAGAGCCGCGAGCTTTACCTGCGGTTGCTCGGCTACGTGCGCCCGCACGCGAAGGTATTCGGGCTTGCGCTGCTGGGCATGATCGGCGCCGCGGCGACCGAGCCTTTGTTTCCCGCGCTGATGAAGCCCTTGCTCGACGGCGGTTTCGCCGCCGCGCGCGGCGCGACCGCCCTGCCGCCGGGGCTGTTCGCCGCGGCCCTGATCGGCATCTTCGTGCTGCGCGGACTGCTCACTTTCACCTCGTCGTACTTCATGGCCTGGGTCGCGAACCGGGTGGTGCTCGACATGCGTGCGGCCATGTTCGCGCGCCTGGTGCGCATGCCGAGCCGCTTCTTCGACGATCACAGCTCGGGCGCGCTGCTGTCGAAAGTCGCCTACGACGTCGCCGGCGTCACCGGCGCGGCGACCACGGCGCTGACGGTGCTGGTGAAGGACTCGATCGCGGTCGCGGGGCTGCTGGGCTGGATGCTGTACCTGAACTGGAAGCTGACCCTGATCGCGCTCGCGATCGGGCCGCTGGTCGCGCTCACGGTGCGGTTGTTCTCGCGCCAGCTGCGCAGCATGGCGCGCGGCGCGCAGCACGCGATGGGCGAGCTCGCCCACGTGCTGGAGGAGACCATCGAGTGCCAGAAGGTGGTCAAGGTGTTCGGCGGCCAGGACTACGAGGCCAAGCGCTTCGCCAGGGCCAACGAGAGGGTGCGCAGTTTCAACATGCGCCACACCGTGCCCGCCACGGCGATCGTGCCCATCACGCAGGTCCTCGCCGCGGTGGCGCTCGCGATCATCGTATACCTCGCGTTGCAGCCGTCGCTCGGGCTGCGTGCGACGGTGGGCGAATTCGCCTCGTTCATCACCGCGATGCTGATGCTGCTCGCGCCGCTCAAGCGCCTGACCGACATCAACGCGCCGCTGCAGCGCGGGCTCGCGGCGGCCGAAAGCGTGTTCGGCATGGTCGATAGCGAGCCCGAGGAGGATCGCGGCACGGTCAAAATTGGGCGCGCGCGCGGCGAGGTGGCGTACGACAAGGTCGGCTTCGTCTACCCGACCCGCACCGAGCCGGCGCTGGCCGACGTGAGCCTCACGGTGAAGCCGGGGGAAACGGTGGCCCTGGTCGGCGGCTCGGGCGGCGGCAAGACCACGCTGGTCAACCTGCTGCCGCGCTTCTACACCCCCACCGTGGGCCGCATCCTGCTCGACGGCCACGACATCCAGAGCCTGACACTCGAGAGCCTGCGCGCCAACATCGCATTGGTGAGCCAGGAGGTGGTGCTGTTCAACGACAGCCTCTACGCGAATATTGCCTATGGCCGGCTCGGCGGCGCGAGCGAGAAGGAAGTGATCGCGGCGGCCGAGGCGGCGCACGCGATGGACTACATCCGCGAGACCCCGGAGGGGCTTAACACCCTGATCGGCGAGAACGGGTTGCGCCTGTCGGGCGGGCAGCGCCAGCGCCTGGCGATCGCGCGCGCGCTGCTCAAGGACGCGCCGGTGCTGATCCTGGACGAGGCCACCTCGGCGCTCGACTCCGAGTCCGAGCGCCAGGTGCAGGCCGCGCTCGAGGTGCTCATGCGCGGGCGCACCACCATCGTCATCGCCCACCGCCTGTCGACGATCGAGCATGCCGATCGCATCGTGGTGCTCGAGCGCGGGCGCGTGGTCGAGACGGGGCGCCACGCCGAGCTGCTGGCGAAGGAGGGCGCCTACGCCCGCCTGTACCGGATCCAGTACGCCAAGGAGCGCACCGCGGCGCTCCAGTAGAATTGCGCCATGCTTCTCGTCACCGGCGGTGCCGGCTTTATCGGCTCGAATTTCGTCCTCTCCACCATTGCGGAGACGGGCGAGGCGGTGCTCAACCTCGACAAGCTGACCTACGCCGGCAACCTGCGCAACCTCGCCGCGCTCGAGGGCGACGAGCGCCACGTGTTCGTACAGGGCGACATCTGCGACCGGGACCTCGTGCGCCGGCTGCTCGCCGAGCACCGCCCGCGCGCGATCGTGCACTTCGCCGCCGAGAGCCACGTCGACCGCTCGATCGAGGGGCCGGCCGAGTTCGTGCAGACCAACGTGGTCGGCAGCTTCAGCCTGCTCGAGGAAGCGAGGGCGCACTGGATCCAGTTGCCGCCGGCCGAGCAGGCGGCGTTCCGCTTCCTGCACGTGTCGACCGACGAGGTCTACGGCTCGCTCGGGGCGCAGGATCCCGCCTTCACCGAGCGAACGCCCTGCGCGCCCAACAGCCCCTACGCGGCTTCCAAGGCCGCCTCCGACCACCTGGTGCGCGCCTACCACCATACCTACGGCCTGCCGACGCTGACCACCAACTGCTCCAACAACTACGGCCCCTACCAGTTCCCGGAGAAGCTGATCCCGCTCGTGCTGCACAATGCGTTGGCGGGCAAGAGGCTCCCGGTTTACGGCGACGGCGGCAACGTGCGCGACTGGCTCTACGTGCTCGATCACTGCGCCGCGGTGCGCTTGGTGCTCGACAAAGGCCGCCCGGGCGAGACCTACAATATCGGCGGCGGGAGCGAGCGGACCAACATTGAAGTCGTGCAACGAATTTGCGGTCTGCTCGACAAGGTTCACCCGCCCGGCCGCGGCAGCTACGCCGACCTGATCGAGTTCGTCAAGGATCGCCCCGGCCACGACCGCCGCTACGCGATCGACAGCGCGAAGATCCGTAGCGAGCTCGGCTGGCGGCCGCGGGAGAGCTTCGAGTCCGGGCTCGAGAAAACCGTGCGCTGGGTCCTCGACAACCGGGCCTGGACCGAGGAGGTGACGAGCGGCGCATACCGCAGGTGGGTGGAGCAAAACTACGCCCTGCGCGGGGCGGTTTGACCCTGCTGCCGAGGAGTAAAATCCAACCCATGAGCGATGAGCTGAGCCGCAATTGGGTAGAGACGTGGGACCGCGCCGGGCCGGAGCTTGAAGCGATCAAGCGCCGGACCCTGGAGGCGATGACCGATGCGGACGTGCGCGATCATGTCAACGACCTTTTCGCGGGGTGGTACCCAACGGACTTGCCCGCGAGCGTCGACTCGGGCCTGGTGGAACAGCAGCGATGGTTCGCCAAGGCGCACCCGAGGGCCTGAATCCGGTCTTCGGGTCGCATGCTCGAGCGCTTCGCGGCGCGTATCCCGGACGCCGGAGAGTTCGCCCTGAAGAACCGCGTCATTCTGGTTCAGAGTGCCACGGGCGTACCGATCGATGTGGCGCTGGGCGCGTTGCCGTTCGAGCAGCATTGTGTCGAGCGCGCGAGCGAGTTCGATTTCGGTCCCGGCCTGCGCCTGCTCACCTGCTCAGCCGAGGACTTGGTGGTTCTGAAGGCGTTCGCGGGCCGGGGACAGGACTGGGTGGACCTGGAGTACGTCCTGGTGCGCCAGCGGCGAATTCTGGACTGGGGCTGATTGTCGAAGAGTTGAAGCCGTTGCTGGACTTGCGCGAAACGCCGGAGATCCTCGACAAACTGAAACAGCTCAGGTTCCGAGTCGAGAAAGGCGCTTGACCGCCCAACCGCTTATGAACTAGACTTAGCTAAGTTGAATAGGAATATCATGGAAACCGTCAATATCCACCGGGCCAAGACCCAGCTCTCCAAGCTTATCGAGCGTGTCAGCGAGGGCGAGGAGATCGTGATCGCCCGGGGCGGCAAGCCGGTGGCGCGGCTGGTGCCGCTCGAGCATCGGCGGCCGCGCGTGCTCGGGCGCATGAAGGGTCGGATCCGGATCGCGAGAGATTTCAACGCCCCGCTGCCGGAAGAGCTGCTCGTTCTCTTCGAAGGCGGGGCCGCCAAACGGTGAGGCTGCTGCTCGACACGCACGTACTGCTCTGGTGCATGAGCGGCGACCGGCGGCTGGGCAAGGAGTCCGCCGCGCTGATCCGCGATCCGGCGAACGACGTCTACTTCAGCGCGGCGAGCGTCTGGGAAGTGGCGATCAAGGCGGCGCTCGGCAAATTGCGCGTCGACGCCGGCGAGCTTCTCGAGACTCTCGCAGTCGAGGGATTCGCCGAATTGCCCGTGCTTGGGCGCCACGCCGTCGAGCTTGCGGCGCTGCCGGCGCATCATCGCGACCCTTTCGACCGGCTGCTGGTGGCCCAAAGCAGGGTGGAATCGTTGCGCCTGCTCACCGACGACAAGACCCTGACGCGCTACGGCGAGCAGGTCATGCTCGTGGCCTGAGCCTGGACGGATTATGAAAATTTTCAGATAATGCCGCCATGCGACCTGATGACAGCATTCCGGTTTCCGACCTGGCGCGGCGCACGCGGACGGTGGTCGAGCGCCTCGAGCGCGAGCCGCGGGCGCGCCTCACCGTGCTCAAGAACAGCCGGCCGGTCGCGGTGATTTCCGGCATCGAAGCCGGCGGCGCGGCGTCGTCCGCGGGCGGCCGGGTGCGGGAGGACCTCGCGCGCAAGAGGCACTTGATCGAGACGCTTGCGCGCGCGCACGGCGCGAGCTCGGTCCGGCTGTTCGGGTCGGCGGCGCGGGGCGAGGAGCGGGTGGACAGCGACGTCGATTTCCTGGTCGAGTTCGAGCCCGGCCGCAGCCTGCTCGATCTCATCGGGCTGCAGAACGATCTTGCCGATGCGCTTGGCAGGAAGGTGGACGTCGTCACGCCCAAAGGCGCCGGCGCGCGCGTCCTGAAAGGGGTGCTGAAGGATTCCCTCCGCCTCGTTTGACGCATGGCGCGCGCCGCTTTCGAATTTCTCTCCGACGTGCTCGAGGCGATCGCGAAGATCAGGCAGTACACTGCGGGGGGCGAAGCCGCCTTTCGCGGGAGTTCCATGGCGCGCGACGCGGTGATCGCGCGCCTGATCCAGATCGGTCAGGCGGTCAAGGATGCGCAGGCAAAGGGCCTCGACCTGCCGGCGCTGGATCCGGCGGTGCGCTGGCGCGACGTGGCGGGCATGCGCGACCGGCTCGCGCACAGATATTGGGATGCGGATCTGGACATGATCTGGAAGGTTGTCACCTCCGATCTGGAAGCGCTGGCGCGCGCGGTGCGGGGCGTCCGGGCGCGGCAGAGAAAGGCCGCAGGATCGGCGGCGAGACGGCGTAAGGACAAACGCAAGTGAAGGGCATCATCCTCGCCGGCGGCTCGGGCACGCGGCTCTACCCGGTGACGCAGGTCGTCTCCAAGCAGCTTCTGCCGGTGTACGACAAGCCGATGGTGTACTACCCGCTTTCGACCCTGATGCTGGCCGGGATCCGCGACATCCTGGTCATCTCGACGCCGGAGGACACCCCGCGCTTCGAGCAGCTGCTCGGCGACGGCGCGCAGTGGGGCATCAAGCTCCGTTACGCCGTCCAGCCGCGGCCCGAGGGGCTCGCCCAGGCGTTCATCGTCGGGCGCGAGTTCATCGGCAAGGACCCGGTCGCGCTGGTGCTGGGCGACAACATCTTCTACGGCAACGAGCTGGCGCAGCTTCTGCAGCGCGCCAGCGCGCGCGGCCGGGGTGCCACGGTGTTCGCCTACCGGGTCAAGGACCCCCAGCGCTACGGCGTGGTCGAGTTCGACGCCCAGGGCAAGGCCGTCAGCATCGAGGAAAAGCCCAAACACCCGAAATCGCGCTACGCGGTGGTCGGCCTGTATTTCTACGACAACCGTGTGGTGAGCATCGCGCAGAAGCTAAAGCCATCCGCCCGCGGCGAGCTGGAAATCACCGACGTCAACCGCGCTTATCTGGAGGCCGACGAGCTCGAAGTCATGCCGATGAGCCGCGGCTTCGCCTGGCTCGACACCGGCACGCACGAAACCCTGCTCGAGGCCTCGGCGTTCATCGAGACCATCGAGCGCCGGCAGGGCCTGAAGATCGCCTGCCCCGAGGAGATCGCCTATCGCATGGGCTACATCGACGCGGCGCAGCTCGAGGCCCTGGCCAAGCCGCTCGAGAAGAGCGGCTACGGCGAGTATCTGCGCCACGTGCTGTCGGAGAGGGTGTTCTGATGAACGGCGCTTACAGCGGGAACCCTGAGTACGAATCGATTCGCTGTGCATTCGCTACGCGTGCAAGGGGCGCTACAATTGTCTTTCGCCGCAGGCCGCATGCCTGTGAAGCTCGGCGCGGGGGAGGCGAAACCCGTCCTGCCGCAACACCGGGAGGTAAGCTATGAAATATCGAGTCATCGTTCAGCCAATGGCTCGCGGCCTGGTCTGCTCGCCAGATGAGGCGCACCGTCCCGGAGACCGACGATCCGCGCGCGATTGATCTACAGTTAGAGGACAGGAAGGGCGACCGGGGTATACTCCTTGTGGGAGCGAATTTGGAAGCGAAAAATGAACATGCCCGGCGTTGAATTTCTGATCGATCGAAAGGGCCGCAAGAAGGCGGTGCTCATCGATTTGAAGAAGCACAGGGGCTTGTGGGAGGACCTTTTTGACGCATACGTAGCCTACCGGCGGCGCAATGAACCTCGTGAATCAGTGGCCAGCGTGAAGCGCTTGATCGAAGCAAAGGCCAAGCGTAAAGGGCGTGACTGACTACACTGTTGTCTTTGCTCGTTCAGCGAGCAAAGAGCTGCGCTCGCTCGATTCGCCGGTGGCGCTACGGATTCTCAAGCGCATCGAGGCGCTGTCCCAGAGCCCTCGCCCAGCCGGAGTGGCAAAACTGGAAGGCGCAATAGACCTCTGGCGCATCCGCGTCGGAGAATGGCGAATCGTGTACCGAATTGCAGACCGCGAACGGCTAGTGGACATCATGGCTGTTCGTCATCGTCGTGAAGCTTATCGTTAGGCTCTGCCCTCTAGCGTGTGCTGATTGCCGCCGTCATCCATGGGAGCCGGCTGTTGCAGCCGTTCATCCAGAGAATAGAAGGTACGCGGAAATCCAACCCGTAGCGAATGTCGACCGGCCGCCGGCGCCGCGCCAGGAAAACTGCTCCGCATGACTGCCGAGAGGATCTCCCCCTGAAAGTCATCCGCACTGATCTCCCGGACGTGCTCATCCTCGAGCCGAAAGTATTCCGCGACGAGCGGGGGCATTTCTTCGAGAGCTACAACCGCCGCAACTTGAAGGAGGCGATCGGCCTCGACGTCGAGTTCGTGCAGGACAACGAGTCGCTTTCCGCGCGCAACGTGCTGCGCGGCCTGCACTATCAGATCAAGCAGCCGCAGGGAAAGCTGGTGCGCGTGATCGTGGGAGAGATCTACGACGTCGCGGTCGACCTCCGCCGCAGCTCGTCGACGTTCGGCAAGTGGACCGGCGCCATTCTGTCACCGGCCCAGCAGCCCATGATCTGGGTTCCTGCCGGCTTCGCCCACGGCTTCCTGGTGCTCTCGGAGCAGGCGATCATCAGCTACAAGACGACCGACTACTATGCGCCCGAGCACGAGCGCACGCTGGCGTGGAACGACCGCGGCATCGGCGTGCTCTGGCCGCTCGAGGGCGAGCCGCTGATGAGCGACAAGGACCGCCGCGGTGTCGGATTCTCCGAGGCCGAGACCTACCCTTGAAGATCCTCCTCACCGGCCGTAACGGTCAGGTCGGCTGGGAGCTCGAGCGCGCGCTGGCGCCGCTGGGCGAAGTCGTTGCCACCGACCGATCGACGCTGGACCTGGCCAGAGAAGACCAAATAAGGTCCGTCGTGCGCGCGGTAAAGCCCGACGTCATCCTCAACGCCGCCGCCTACACCGCGGTCGACAAGGCCGAGTCGGAGCCCGAGCTCGCGATGCGGATCAACGGCTTCGCGCCCGGCGTGCTCGCGGAGGAGGCGAAGCGGCTCGGTGCGCTACTGGTGCACTACTCGACCGACTATGTGTTCGACGGCAAGAAGGCGACGCCGTACGTCGAGGAGGACGAGCCGAATCCGCTCAATGTCTACGGCCGGACCAAGCTGGAAGGCGAGCGCGCGGTCCGGGCGGCGGGGTCCAGGCACCTGATTCTGCGTACTAGCTGGGTGTACGCGGCGCGCGGCAGAAACTTCTTTCTGGCGATCGCCGCAAAGGTCCGCGCGAGCGAGAGACTGCGGGTGGTCGACGACCAGACCGGGGTGCCGACTCCAGCCGCGCTTCTCGCCGCCTCGAGCGCCGCGATCCTGCGGCGCGCCGAGCCCGACGCCTCCGGGAACCTTTACCACCTCGTGCCGGCGGGCTGGACGACGTGGTGCGGTTTCGCGCGCGCCATTGTCGCCGCGCTCGGGTTGGAGGCCGAGGTCGAGGCGATTGCCAGCGATCAGTATCCGACGCGGGCGGTGCGACCGCGCCATACGGTACTCGACAACCGCCGTGTCGGCGCGACTTTCGGCCTCGTGTTGCCTGCGTGGCAGACGCCGCTCGCGGATTGCGTGCAGCAATACGGCGCCGCGGCGCGGCGCTCCTCATGAGCGCTTCCGTCGCGTTCGCGGTGCTCGCCGCGGCGCTTCTGCACGCCTCGTGGCACGCGCTGGTCAAGTCGAGCGGCGACCAGGTCGCCTCGCTCGCGGGCATGAACCTGGTGAGTGGCGCGGCCGCGCTCGCTGCGATGCCTTTCGTCGCGGTGCCGCCGCCTGCGGTGCTGGCAGTGGTCGCCGGGTCGGTGCTGCTGCACGCGGCATACAAGGCGTCACTTGCGGGGCTGTACGCTCGCGCCGACCTCGGGCACGCATACCCCCTCGCGCGCGGCCTGACGCCGATTATCGCGACGCTGCTGGGCGTCGCGGTGCTGCGCGAGCTGCCAAGCGCGGCGACCCTGACGGGCATCGTGCTGATCTCGCTCGGCGTCATGGGGTTGTTCGCGGAGACGGAGAATACGGGCCGCGTCCCGGTCGTCGCACTGCTCGCGCCCGCGCTGCTCGTCGGCGGCACGGTAGCCGCCTATTCGGTGGTGGACGCCTACGGGGTGCGCCGTAACGGCGACTGGGTTGGCTACACTGCCTGGCTCGTGGCCTGCGACTCGGCGGCCTTTGTCGGCTACGCCTTCGCCGTGCGCGGGCGCGGCGTGCTGGCAACCTGGCGCGCGGATCGCTTGCGCGTGCTCGGCAGCGGTCTGCTGGGGCTGGGTTCCTTCGGCGTGTTCATGTGGGCGCTTTCGCGCGCGCCGGTGGGCGCAGTTTCGGCGCTGCGCGAGACCAGCATCGTGTTCGCGGCGCTGATCGGCGCGCTGGTGCTGCGCGAGACGGCGACTTGGCGGCGTTATGCTTCCGCCTCGACGGTGATGCTTGGCACGGCAATTATCGCCGTGCTACGCTAGCCGCGCCCCATTACCATCACAGGTTCTTTCGTCGCCCTTTTCCCAGCCCATGCACGCGCAGAAATATTTCCAGGAAGTCACCAAGGTGGCGCAGTTGATCGACATCGATACCGTCGAGCGACTCGCCGCGGAGCTCGCCGCGTTGCGCGAGCGTGAGGGAAGACTCTTTTTGCTTGGCGTCGGCGGCAGTGCGGGCAACTGCGGCCACGCGGTCAACGATTTCCGCAAGCTGTGCGGCATCGAGGCCTACGCCCCGACCGACAATGTCTCGGAGCTCACCGCGCGCACCAACGACGAGGGTTGGGACACCGTGTTCGCGGCCTGGCTGCGCACCAGCCGTGCCGGTGCCAAGGATGCGGTGTTCGTCTTCTCGGTGGGGGGCGGCAATCTGGAGAAAAACGTCAGCCCGAACATCGTAGCGGCGCTCAAGGAGGCCAAGGAGCGCGGCATGAAAGTATTCGGCGTGGTGGGGCGCGACGGCGGCTATACCAAGAAGGTGGGCGACTGCGTGGTGGTGGTCCCCACCGTCGAGGCCTCGCGCGTCACGCCGCATACCGAAGCGTTCCAGGCGGTGGTCTGGCACTGCCTCGTGTCGCACCCGGCGCTGCAGCAGATCGCCACCAAGTGGTAGCCCGCGCCCGGTCGTGAGGCGGGCCGTATTTCTCGATCGCGATGGCGTGCTCAACCGCGCGGTGGTGCGCGGGGGTCGGCCCTACCCTCCAGACACCCCGGAGGCGCTCGAAGTCCTGCCCGGCGTGCGCGAGGCGCTCGAGCGCCTGCGTGCGGCGGGCTTCCTCAACGTGGTCGTCACCAACCAGCCCGACGTCGCTAGCGGCAAGCAGCCGCGCGAGCTCGTGGAAGCGATGCACGCGCGCCTCGGCGCCGAGCTCGCGATCGACGCGTTCAAGGTCTGCTACCACGTCGATGCCGACGCCTGCGCCTGCCGCAAGCCGAAGCCCGGCATGTTGCGCGAGGCCGCCGGGGAACTCGACATAGACCTCGCGTCGAGCTATCTCGTCGGCGATCGCTGGCGTGACGTCGAGGCGGGGCAGGCCGCGGGTTGCGAAGTCTTCTTCATCGACTACGCTTATGAGGAGAAAAGGCCAGAAAAACCGTATGTTGCGGTAAGATCACTCGTCGACGCCGCCGACTTTATTATCCTTGCGTCCATCGACCCGCTATGAGGAAGTTCCCATGAGCGACATTCGTACCCTGAAGGTCAAGCTGTTTGCCGATGGCGCGGACCTTGCCGGCATGAAGGAAATGGCGGCAAAGCCGATGATTAAGGGCTTCACCACCAACCCAACGCTCATGCGCAAGGCAGGGGTGTCCGACTACAAGGCTTTCGCACTCGAGGTGCTGCGCGCGATCCCCGACCGACCGGTGTCCTTCGAGGTGTTCGCCGACGAGTTCGCCGAGATGGAACGTCAGGCGCTCGAGATCGCCTCCTGGGGCCCCAACGTGAACGTCAAGATTCCGGTGACCAATACCCGGCGCGAGTTCAGCGGCGCCTTGATCGAGCGTCTGTCGAAAGCCGGCGTGCATCTGAACGTCACCGCGGTGATGACGCTGGAGCAGGTGGAGCGCATCACGGAGCGCCTCGCGCCCGAGACGCCCGCCATCGTGTCGGTGTTCGCGGGCCGTATCGCCGACACTGGCCGGGACCCGATGCCGATCATGGCCGACGCGGTGCGCGTGCTGCGCTCGCGGCCCAAGGCCGAGCTCATCTGGGCCAGCCCGCGCGAGCTGCTCAATGTATTTCAGGCCGACGCGGTCGGCTGCCACATCATTACCGCCACCAACGACATCCTGAAAAAGCTCGCGCTGGTCGGCAAGGACCTGCACGACTATTCGCTCGAGACCGTCGAGATGTTCCACAAGGACGCCTCGGCTGCAGGCTACGGCATCGCCAAGCGCGAGGCAGTCTGAAGATTTCTGCGATCAGACACGGGAAAACCATGCGCTTCAAGAACGTTCTTATCACCGGCGGCGCCGGCTACGTCGGCAGCCTGCTGACGCCGCAGCTCCTCGATCTGGGCTACAAGGTCACGGTGTACGACATCATGTACTTCGGCGACGAGTTCCTGCCGAAGGCCAATCCGAACCTCAAGATCGTAAAGGGCGACATCCGCGACGTCGCGAAGCTCTCCGGGGCGCTCAAGGGCATCGACGTGGTCATCAACCTGTCGTGCATCTCGAACGACGCCAGTTTCGAGCTCGACGAGAAGCTCTCTACGACGATCAACCTCGACGCTTTCGAGCCGATGGTGATCGCTGCGAAGAAGGCGGGGGTGAAACGCTTCATCTACGCGTCGTCGAGCTCGGTCTACGGTGTCTCCGAATCTCCCGACGTGACCGAAGACCACCCCTTGGTGCCGCTGACCCTTTACAACAAGTACAAGGGGATGTGCGAGCCGCTGCTTTTCAAGCACCAGTCGAGGGACTTCGTTTGCATCGTGATCCGGCCTGCGACCCTGTGCGGCTATGCGCCGCGCCAGCGGCTGGATCTCTCCGTCAACATCCTGACGAACCACGCGATCAACGCGAGCAAGATCACGGTGTTCGGCGGCTCGCAGAAGCGGCCGAACCTGCATATCCAGGATATGTGTGACCTGTATCAGTTGCTGCTCGAGGTGCCGGACGAGAAGATCGCGGGCGAGACCTTCAACGCCGGATTCCAGAATCTCTCGATCATGGAAATCGCGCAGATTGCAAAGCGTGTGGTGCAGGAGGAATTTCCGGAGAAGGGTGACATTCCGATCGTCACCACGCCGACGGACGACATTCGTTCCTACCACGTCAACTCGGACAAGATCCGCCGCAACCTCGGTTTCGGACCCAAGCACAATGTCGAGGACGCGGTGCGCGACCTGTGCAAGGCATTCAAAGCCGGCAAGCTTCCCAAGAGCATGGACGACACGTTTTACTTCAACGTACGGCGGCTGAAAGAGCTGAAAGCGGCATGAGTGGTCGCCCCGTAGCGGTCGTCACCGGCGGGGCCGGGTTCATCGGCAGTCACATGGTGGACCTCCTCCTAGGGAGGGGGTACACGGTGCGTGCGGTGGACAACATGGTGGGCGGGCGGCGCGAGAACGTCGCTCGCCACGTTTCGAACCCTGACTTCGTCCTCGAGGAGCGTGACGTCCGCAGTTACGCCCCAGAGGATCCGCTGTTCCGCGGCGCGCAGTACGTGTTCCACTTTGCCGGCATCGGCGACATCGTGCCCTCGATTGAAAGGCCCCTGGAGTACATGTCGGCGAACGTGCAGGGAACTGCGCACATGCTCGAGTGCGCACGGGCAGCCAGCGTGCGAAAGTTCGTCTACGCCGCCTCGTCGTCCTGCTACGGCCTGGCGCAGACGCCGACTCGCGAAGATCATCCGATCGCGCCTCAGTACCCTTACGCGCTCTCGAAGTACCAGGGGGAGCAGGCGGCATTCCACTGGCACCGGGTGTACAAGCTGCCGGTCAATTCCATCCGCATTTTCAACGCCTATGGAACGCGGTCGCGCACCTCGGGCGCTTATGGAGCGGTATTCGGTGTCTTTCTCAGGCAAAAGCTCGGCGGCAAGCCCTATACGGTGGTCGGTGACGGAACCCAGTCGCGGGATTTCCTTTACGTGACCGACGTCGCGAGCGCGTTCCTCGCGGCTGCGGAGTCCAGCCACGTCGGTCGCTTCTGGAACCTGGGCGCGGGCAACCCGCAAAGCGTGAACCGCCTGGTCGAGTTGCTCGGCGGCGACACGATCCATATCCCGAAGCGCCCGGGGGAGCCGGAGTGCACGTGGGCCGACATCACCAGAATAACCAGCGAGCTCGGCTGGAGGCCGCGGGTGAGCTTCGAGGAAGGGGTGGCGAAGATTGTCGGCAACATCGATTATTGGAAGAACGCGCCGCTCTGGGATCCAGAGTCCATCTCAAGGGCGACGAAAACCTGGTTCGACTACCTCTCTCCGCAGGAACGATGAACATGGACGCCGCAAGCCAACACCTGCTGTCACACAAGGTCAAGACGCCCGAAGAGGTCCGCGATGCCATCGGTCCGCGACCTCGGAGGAAGAAGGTCATCATGTGCCACGGGACCTTTGACGTCGTGCACCCCGGGCACATCCGGCACCTGCTGTACGCCAAGACCAAGGCCGACGTGTTGATCGCTAGCCTGACCGCCGACGTGCACATCAAGAAGGGTAACATGCGGCCTTACGTGCCGGAAGACATGCGCGCCATCAACCTCGCGGCGCTCGAGATGGTCGATTACGTCGTCATCGACCGCGACGAGACGCCGCTCAGGAACCTCGGCCTGATCCAGCCCGATTACTTCGCCAAGGGCTACGAGTACACCGCCGGGCAGGTCCACCCGAAGACGCAAGAGGAAATCGACGTCCTCGAAACCTACGGCGGCGAAGTGATCTTTACGCCGGGTGACATCGTGTACTCGTCCTCCGCCTTGATCGAGCTCGAGGCACCCAACATCGCGGTGGACAAGCTGTTGATGCTGATGCAGGGCGAGGGGGTGACCTTCGACGACCTGCGCCAAGCGCTCGGCAAGCTGAAGGGCCTGCACGCGCACGTCGTGGGCGACACCATCGTCGACAGCTATACCTACACCTCCATGATCGGCGGCATGACCAAGACGCCGACCATCAGCGTGCGCTTCGAGAAAAAGATCGACTTCGTCGGCGGCGCGGGCGTCGTCGCCAAGCACCTGAAAGCCGCCGGGGCGGAAGTGACTTTCTCGACGGTTCTCGGCGACGACGAGCACAAGAGCTTCGTGCTCGACGATCTGTCAACCTTCGGCGTGCACTGCCTGCCGGTCATCGACGAGACGCGCCCGACCACCAACAAGAACGCAATCGTCGCCGAAGGCTACCGGCTGCTAAAAGTCGATACGCTTGACAACCGATCGATCTCCGACAAGGTGCTGGAGCAGCTGCGCAGGCAGCTCGGGGATACCAGGTCCGACGCTGTGGTGCTTAGCGACTTTCGGCACGGCATTTTCAACCGCAGCACCATCCCGCACCTCATCTCGTCGATGCCGCAGGGCACGTTTCGCGTTGCCGACAGTCAGGTTGCGAGCCGTTGGGGCAACATCCTCGAGTTCGAGGGCTTCGACCTGATCACGCCGAACGAGCGCGAGGCGCGGTTCGCGCTCGGCGACCAGGATTCGGTGATTCGCCCGCTGGCGCTCGAGCTGCACCGGCGCGCCAGGTGCAAGACTCTGATCCTCAAGTGCGGTGACCGCGGCATCATCACCTACCGCTCCGACTCGCCGACGGACTACAGGGCCTTCTTCACCGTCGAGTCCTTCGCCGATCGCGTGGTGGACGCCGTCGGCGCGGGCGATGCGCTGCTCGCCTACGCCACGCTCGCGCTGGTGGCGACCAAGAACGACGTCATCGCCTCGATCCTTGGCAACATCGCCGCAGGCATCGAATGCGAGCATGACGGCAACGTGCCGGTGACCCCTGACCTCGTGATGAAGAAGATCGACGCGGTCGAGAAGGCCGCGCGCTACGAGTAGGGACAGCCGATGCGAGTGGTGGTCGTAGGCCTCGGCGTCCAGGGCTATAAGCGGCGCGCGGTCGCGGGCGGGGACTGCGTCGCGACCGTCGACCCGGTGAACGCCGAGGCGCAATACAAGAACATCGAGAACGTGCCACTCGGCAGCTACAATGGGGCGCTCGTCTGTACGCCGGATGAGCCGAAGACTGGGCTTCTCACGTACCTCCTTTCCAACGAGAAACACCTGCTGGTCGAAAAACCGCTATTCGCCGAGGACCCGGCGGATCTGGTGAAGCTCAAGCAGCTCGCCGAGCGGAATCGCACAGTCTGCTACACCGCCTACAATCACCGCTTCGAGCCGCACTTCGTGCGCATGAAGCAGCTGATCGATTCCGGGCGCCTCGGCAAGGTTTACTGCATCCGGATGTTCTACGGCAACGGCACCGCGCGGCTGGTGCGCGATTCGGCGTGGCGCGACAAGGGAGCGGGCGTGCTTCCCGATCTGGGCTCGCACCTTCTCGACACCGCGCTTTTCTGGCTCGGCGGCCCGGTAGGCGGGTTTCATGTCCACTCCGCCAACCGCTTCGAAAACCGAGCGTTCGATCATGTTGCCTTCGGCACCGATGCCGGGCCGGTGCTCGAGTTCGAGGTGACGCTGCTGTCCTGGCGCAACCACCACTACACCGAAGTCTTCGCCGAGAAGGGCAGCGCCCACATCAGCTCGCTGTGCAAATGGGGGCCGAGCACGTTCACGGTACGGGATCGCAAACTGCCGAGCGGCCGGCCCGAAGAGGAATCAGTGACTTTGGTGCAGCCCGACCCCACCTGGGCGCTCGAGTACGAACACTTCAAGAAGTTGTGCGAAACCGGGTCGCACAACATCGACAACGACATTTGGATCAACGATACCCTGCGCGGGCTATACAAGGAGCTGCCGTAATGCTGGAGCACCTGAGCCGGACCGCGTGCCGACCGGCGCGCGTAGTCATCCTGGGCGCCGGCGGCTTCATTGCGGGCGCGGCGGCGCGCCGGCTTGCCGCGGATGGCATACCGGTGCTCGGGCTGGGGCGTCCTGGGCTCGACCTGCTCGCCCCGGGGGTGGCCAAGTCGCTCGCGCAAGCACTGCGGGCTGACGACGCGCTGCTGTTCGCCTCGGCGGCCGCGCCCTGCCGCAACCTCGAGATGCTTCGCGCCAACGCCGTGATGGCCGAAACGGTGTGCGCGGCGCTGAATGCGCGCCCGGTGGCGCATGTCGTCTACCTCAGCTCCGACGCAGTCTACAAGGATAGCGCCGCGCCGCTCACCGAGGCCTCCTGCGCCGAGCCCGGCTCGATGCACGGAGTGATGCATCTCGCGCGCGAGGTCGCGCTGCGCGAGGCGCATGCCGGACCGTTGGCCATTGTGCGCCCCACACTCGTTTACGGGCTTGATGATCCGCACAACGGCTACGGCCCCAACCGCTTTCGGCGACTCGCCGCCGAGGGCAAGGATATCCCGCTGTTCGGTGAAGGCGAAGAGCGGCGCGACCACGTCGATGTCGAGGATGTCGCCGAACTGCTGCGCCTGATACTTATCCACCGCAGCCGCGGCGTTGCCAACGCGGTCTCGGGCAGAGTCGCCTCGTTCCGCGAGATCGCGGAATTCGTCGCCTCGGAATTCGAGCCGCGCGTCGCGGTGAAGGGCAGCCCGCGCAGCGGGTCGATGCCCCACGGCGGCTACCGCTCATTCGACAACTCGGCGGTACTCGCCGCCTTCCCTGGATTCCGCTTCAAGACCTGGCGCGAGGGCTCGTCGCGGGTGCACGTCCAGATGAAGGCGACGAGCGAGCGATGACCGAGGAAGTGATCGGCTTTGCCGGCATGACCCACCTCGGCCTGGTTTCGGGCGTCACGGCGTCGGAAAAAGGATTCCGGGTCGTCTGCTTCGATCCCGATGCGGGGCGCATTGAAGCCCTTGCGCAGCACAAGCTGCCGGTGTCCGAGCCGCAGCTCGACAACCTGGTGGCGAAGAACGCGGACCGGCTCCGGTTCACCTCGCGCGCGGCCGATCTGGCCGAATGCGACGTGGTCTACGTGGCGCCGGACGTGCCTACCGACGACCGCGGCAAGAGCGACCTCGCGCCGATCAACAGCCTGCTGGAAACCGTCCTCGGTGCGACGCCCAGCGACGCCGTTCACGTCATCCTGTCCCAGGTGCCTCCGGGGTTCACGCGCGGCAAGCAGCGCGCCGGCCGCACCCTGTACTACCAGGTGGAGACGCTGATCTTTGGCCGTGCGGTTGAAAGGGCCCTTCAACCCGAGCGCTACATCGTCGGTTGCGTGGACCCGGAAGCGCCGTTACCGCGCGCGTACAGGACGTTCCTCGAAGCACACGGCTGTCCGATCCTGCCGATGCGCTACGAAAGCGCCGAGCTCGCGAAGATCTCGATCAATATGTGCCTGGTCGCCTCCGTTTCCACGGCCAATACGCTGGCCGAGCTGTGCGAGAGGATCGGCGCCGATTGGTCGGAGATCGTTCCCGCGCTCAAGCTCGACCGGCGCATCGGGCAGTATTCGTACCTCGCGCCGGGCCTGGGCATCGCCGGGGGCAACCTCGAGCGCGACCTCGCGAACGTGTGCAATTTCGCGGACCTGCACGGCACGGACGCCGGCATGGTGCGCGCCTGGATCGCCAACAGCCGCCACCGCCGCGACTGGGCGCTGCGCACGCTGCATCGCGAGGTCCTCTCGAAGGTCGACGATCCGCTGATCGCGGTTCTCGGCCTTGCCTACAAGCAGGACACGCACTCCACCAAGAACTCGCCCTCGATCGCGCTTCTAGACTCCCTGAAGGCCTTCCGCGTGCGCGTTTTCGACCCGGTAGTCGCGGCGAGCGCGGCGCCGAATCCCCGTTGCCATGCGGCTGCGTCCGAGCTAGAGGCCTGCGAAGGCGCCGACGTGCTTGCGGTGATGACCCCGTGGCCGCAGTTCCGCGCGCTCGCCCCGGCGCAGATCGCCTCGTGCCTCAAGGGCTCGACCGTGCTCGACCCCTACAGCGTACTTGACGGCAAGGCCTGCCGCGCGGCGGGCCTCGCTTATCACACTCTCGGGGTCGGGGCGTGATCGCGCACGGCAACGCGAGCTCGACGAAGCCCGCGCGCGTCGTGCTGGTCGGGGCGGGTGGATTCATAGGGGCGGCATTGCGCATGCCGCTGGAGGCGGCCGGCATCCCGGTGCTTGCGCTGCGCTCGGCCGACGTCGACCTTTCCGTGCCGACGGCCGCCAATGCGCTTGCGGAAGCGCTGAGGCCGTCGGACGCCGTCGTGATGCTCGCCGCGATCACCCCCGACAAGGGCCGCGATGCGAAGGCGCTGATCAAGAACCTGGCGATGATGGACGCGTTGTGCGGCGCGATCGCGAAGGTCGGCTGCGCGCATCTCGTGTACTTCAGCTCGGACGCAGTCTACGACCCAGCGGTATCGCGTGTCGCCGAGGAAACCCCCGCGTCGCCGCGCGACCTCTACGGTGCTATGCACTACACGCGCGAATTGATGGCGCGCGTCGCTACGCGGGCGCCGGTGCTCGTGCTGCGCCCGACGCTCGTCTACGGGGTCGGCGACACGCACAACGCCTACGGCCCGAATCGCTTTCGTCGCGCGGCGCAGAAGGAGCACAGGATCGCGCTTTTCGGGGGCGGAGAGGAACTGCGCGACCACATCCACGTCAACGACGTCGCGGCGCTCGCGGCGCGCTGTCTGATGCATGCGAGCAGCGGGACGCTGAACATGGCGACCGGCAGGTCCTGGTCGTTCCGCCAGGTTGCGGACGTGGTGGCGCGGCAGTTCGAGGCGCCGATCGAGATCGTCGAGACGCCGCGCGCGAATCCGATCACCTATCGGCACTACGACGTCACGAATCTCCTCAAGGCGTTTGCCGATTTCCGGTTTACGAGCCTTGAGGAAGGGATCGCCAGGGTGCACCGCGAAGCAACGGCAGGAGGGCGCTGATGGCCGAAGTGAATCTGCTCGCGAGGTATCCGAAATCGAAGCGTAACGTGCAGGCGCGGCTCGTCCACAAGGAGGACAACCGGCGCATTGCGCTTCAATTCGGCATGGAATATTTCGACGGCAGGCGCGAGCAGGGCTACGGCGGCTACCGCTACGACGGACGCTGGCTTCCCATCGCGGAGGACATCGTCAGGCATTTCGGCCTGAAGGCCGGAGACCGCGTGCTCGACGTCGGTTGCGCCAAGGGATTCCTCGTCAAAGACCTCCTGAAGAGCTGCCCGGGCCTGGAAATCTTCGGGATCGACGTATCCGAATACGCCGTCATGAATGCCGAACCGGAGGTTATCGGGCGGCTGCACCTCGGCAACGCGGTCAGCCTGCCGTTCCCCGACAAGAGCTTCGATGCCGTGCTGGCGATTAACACCGTGCACAACCTCGATCGCGCCGGATGCGTTCAGGCGCTCAGGGAGATCGAACGCGTGTCGCGCGGCCGTTCCTACATTCAGGTCGATGCCTACCGTAGCCCGGAGGAGCGAAAGATTTTCGAGGACTGGATGCTCACTGCGCAAACTTACGCCATGCCGCGTGAGTGGGAGGAGATTCTTGCGGAGGCGGGCTATACGGGCGACTACTATTGGACGATCCTGGAGATCGATCCGGAATGGACGATCACATGAGGCCGGGGCAATGGGCTCGGCTTGCTCCCCGATTGGTCGGCTGTCGCTACGTCCGCGGTGGTCGCTCTCCTAGCGCCGTCGCGCCAGACGTCGTTGCTGCGCACTACGCAGATGCGCGCGCGGGCCGAGCGCATCGCGGCCCCGAGGACCTCTGCGCTGCAGCGCCTCGAAGCGACCTGAGGCGGGCACTCAACAACCGTGCACCGTGATGGGTGCGCTCCAGAAGGTTTCGCCCCGGCGGGTTCGCGTGCTCGGCGTGACCGCCACCCGCAGCTCGCCGGTTGCGCCGCGCGGAAGCTCGAAGCCGTCTGCGCCTGAAACAGGCAGCGGCTCACCCAGTCCGTCCTTGTCACCGGAGGAGGGGTTGAGCCACGCGCGCAGCGTGGTTCCCGCCTCCGGCTTACCCTGTTGCTGGCGGTAGACGTAGTGCACGTCGGCGCGGCACTCGCTTTGCGCGCGCTCTATGCGCACTTCCACGCGCGCACCGTCGGACCGGTGCAGCACGGCGAGAAACGGGGGAAAGTCGTCCTCGAGCTTTGCGATCGCCCAGCGGCTAAGCAAGCTGGGGTCCTTGCGGACGATTGTGACCGTGGGCCCGTGCGCCGCGGCCGCGCCCGCCTGGCGCTGGGTGGCAAACGCACCGCCGCATGCGTAGAGGTTGGGTGCGACGAAGCTGGCCGCCCCCTTTGGTCCCCGGGGATCGTACACGTCGGCTGGTGTCGCCGCGATCTTCGGGTTCAGCCGCATGAGTTCGAGAACGCGCGCCGCATTGCTGAATCCCGGCATCTGGTAGCACAGGGCGTAGTCGGGGAAGGCATATTTCGGATTCGCGCGGTCGGTCATCCAAAGGTAGATCGAGTTGCCGTCCGGCCTGTACCCGTCCGAGGTCAATTTGTAATGGCCTGAATTCACGAGGCGCTGGTCGATATAGGCCCAGGACCCGGTCGCCGTGGCCACCGGCGCGCCGTAGCTGTTGACGACGAAGCTCTTGCCCCGGAACGGAGGTTGGGCGAGTTGCTGGAACACGCGTCCGCCGTCCGGTGGCATGAGGGCCATGTACGCGGATTGGCGCCCAAGCCAGAACACGACCGCGTGCAGAAGGAGCAGGAGGGCGACCAAGCCCCCCCAGCGCGTACTAGCACTGCCGCCGCTGGCGCCTGGGCGAGGCACCGTGATCCATGCATGCACGCCATCGCGCACCGCGTCGACAAGCAGCGCGAAGGCGGCGACCGCGATTGGCAGCATCAGGAAAATGAGAACCGGAGTGAAGCGCTTCAGGTTGATAAGGACCATGTAGCCCGGCGAAAAGAAATAAGCCGCAAGGTAGCCGGCCAGCGCGGCCGCCAGGTAGGCAAGCGCTGCACGCAGCATTCCACCTCTGGCGCGCACGGGAAACCCAGCCAATAGCCAGCTTGTCCCGAGCCCAATCGCGAGGACCGCGAACAGCTTGGTCGCGCCGCTCGGTGCCCAGGGTCTGAGCACGTAGTCCCATACCGGGCCAAGCGCCAGGCCCGGGTCCGCGTACAGCCTCGCCTGCGCTAGCAGAAGCGCCACCGCGAGCATGTAGTAAATGCCTACCGACGCGACGTGTTGCGCCGATGCGACGAACCTGCCGAAACGCAGCCGCGCTGGGCGATCGGTGCGCGAATCGGGCACCCAAAACCCGCGTGTCAGCCACGCGATGAGCAAGGTGGGTGCGAGTGACAAGATCAGCAGCGGCCCCAGGCCGCGCGTCGCGCCCGCGAGCTGGAATGCTGGCGTGGCATGTCCTTCCAGCAAGTCGGTGAGGCACAGCAGCGCGAGAAGGAGGTTGATCGCGTACAGCACGGCTACGTGCAGCGTCGTTAGCGCGACGCGCCTCGTAACGCGCCCGAGCCGGTGCCCGAACGAGCCGTCGATGCGCGGCGCAATCAGCGCCGCCGCCCCGTAGACAAGCGCAAGCCCCAGGCCCTGCGCCCCGAGCAGTAGCGTCGCGGTCAACGCCGCGACCGCCACGTACAGGACTAGACGCCCTGTTACATCGCGAGATACTGCAACTGTCCCGTGCGCCACCGTCGTCGCGTCCCGGCCGAGGCCGATTGCGGCCGCCCCGGCCAGCGAGAGCATCAGGTAAGAAAAGTACGGCGTAAACACGGTAAACCCGTACTCGAACACGCTGCGCAACGCGCTGCCTAGGGTTGCGAACGGCCTACTATCGACCATGGCCTCCCAGAAGACGATGTGATGCTTTACAAAGAACGCCTGCCACCCCGTGGCCGCCGCATCAGCGGTCGCTGCGTAATTCCTGGCGACGAAGGTGAGGTAGAAGTCTTCCTTTAGGCCGCTCCATCCGTAATACAGGAGCAGTTGAGTAACGAGAACCAGTACGCTTGTGGCCCCGCCCGCTGCCATAGCGCCGAGCGACGCAGTCACAGCACGCCGCCCGTAACGACGCAGCTTCAAGAGCGCATACACGCCGCAAAATACGAAGGTGAAAACTCCCATCAGTAAGTCGAAGTAGCCCACGCACAGGGACGCGAGGGTGAGCAGTGCGAGCTGGGAAGCGCTGCGCGTACGTCGGTACCGCTCGATCAGCCAGAGCATGCTGAATAGCAGAAGCGCGTGCCAGACTTGAAAGGTATTCACCAACCACTGGGCCGTCAGAATGTACTCGGTCATGAATAGCGTGGCCGCCAGCAGGCCGGCGCTCCGTCCGCCGATTTCTCGGAACACGGCCCATACGAGAAGCACCGTGGCGAGGCCCGTGGTGAGCGTGGACACGGCGATCTGGGCCTCGATCGTTCGAATGCCCGCCGCGTACATCAGGTACGCGACGATCCTGGGGAAGTTGCCTTGATGGGTATAGACGTACGGGTGCGCGGCGGGATCGACGCCGTAGGCTTCGTCCGTCAAGCCGTAGCTCTTCGAAAGGCCGAAGTGGTATAGGTTGCTTCCGTGTACGTATGCCGAGAAGGATTCGTTGTTGTCGAAGACATAAGGCAAAAAATTCGTCTTCACCAGGAACGCGGTGTAAAGCACGAGATAGACAAGGGCTACGAAGACCGCGTCGCGCGCTGCGCAGCCAAGCGTTTTCGTTTGCGTTGGGTTGCCCATAATTTTGACCGTCACCGATGCCGGCGTTGAGCCGACCTACTCGCTAATTATTCGCCCCGCGATGACGGAGGTCGAAAATTACAAATCTCTTACCGATATCTACGACTCGATATCCTCGCATTCCGGCCACCATCTCCTTAATCGAGGGTTGCGTAGATGGCCGAAACATTGATTCAGGCGGCGCCGGTCGCTTGCGCGGATCGATAGTAATTACCAGCGGGGGCAGCTTCATCTGTTGTCCCCGCTCATTTAGCAATGCGGCCCCATAGATGTGTTCACCGGAAGTCTGAAGTTGAGAATCAGCTAGCTCAACTTCCGTGTTTTCATAGATGCAGTTGTAAGCAAACGAATAACTGCGGTCATTCTGCGATTGCAGGAGAAAAGTCCTTAGGCCGAGGTCCGGGTCAATATTTCGAATAAAGAGCACGAAGTGAAGAGAATGCGATGGGCCGAATGTCAGCGGACGATCTGCATACATCAGGGGAGCTACGGTCTCTCCAAAGAGTGCGTCGTAACTGCGCACGAGATAATTTCTCCGACACCTTGGTGCGGGAGCATCGAAGGGTGTGATGTCTTCGCGGACGAAATAGATCCAATAGTCCGGCTTGGAGTAATAGGGAGCTCGCTCACTTCTGTCACGCTCACCAAATAACATGTAATCGGAAACGGTGAAGGGAGGGTGCCCCCGCAGCGCGTTGTGCAGGTACTCCCACTCATGTCCGGGTCGAAGGGCGGCCACCCAGTTGTGAGAGAACGCAGCGACAGTGCTTGAAAACCAATTCACCGCGTAGCTTGCGTCTCGGTGAGCCATAACAAACGGAATCCACCCAATAGGCATGCCCCTCTTGACCGCTCGGTTATCAGAGATAGTCGCGAAGTGACCTACTACGATGAGCACACTCGCCAGCGAAAGACCGAGCGCCCCGAACTTTAGGCGCTTATCTTTACGCTGGCACGCCTTTTGGACGACAACGCAACTTGCTGCAACCACCAGTGCCTTTGCGAGAGCGCTGGGTGCGCCAAGCAGGGGAAATTCATGCTTTAGATAGAAATGGAAGCTGACCGGCGCAAAAACAGACATGCCAAGTCCCGCACCTAGCACTAAGGCGGAGATGAAGACCGTTCCAGATACGGCACTATCAACGAAGCTCGGCGTTGACTGTCCGGCGCTTTCTCGCAATTGGGGTCGCCGCAAGAGTTCCGCCGATGCCGCGCCCAGCAACGTGCCAGCTAGCAATGCCAGTTGCCAGCGCTCCAACGGGGGCGGCGAAGATACGGCCCCGCGTAAGACGCCATATGTCAATACCGCCACTATTAATCCGACCAGAAGCGGAATGCCGTATACGAGAACTCCCTTGGGCCGAACGAGGCGAAAAAAGAGAACAGGCAGGCCCAGGACCGCTGACCCAGCCATAAGGAGGGCGCCTATCGGCCCATAACTTGGAAAGACTGCGCCCCTGATCATAGTCCCCAGTGTCATCAGAAGCTCCTTGAGAGAAGCTGCCGGGACCGCGGTAGGGCGCCAGACGTGGTGACTCGCGTAGTACGCGTCAATGCTGTCTAAGTTGGGCAGCGCCAGAAAATTATGGACAAGCGGCATCTTGACGAGAAAGCTCACGCGAAAATCCGTCCACCAAAAATGTAGATCCGTAACAGAAATTACTTGCGCTTGACGCGCGGCAAATGCGAGGAAGATGCCAAGTCCAACGGCGCCGATGTCCATGAACGCTTTTCGTACTTGCAACGGTCGAAGAGAAAAAGCGAAATAAACCAGCGTTGCAGTTATCGCGGATATGGCAGCAAAGTCGTAACCAATGCCAAAGCAAATCGCAGCGCCTAGGGCGACCCAAACCCGCATAAGATGTGCGACTTTGGCGTCCTCAATTGTTCTGCGCGCTAGCCGTGACAGGAAAAGCAGGAGACCAAAGAGTGCAAGCCAATGCGCTCCGCGCAGCGGGTTAAAACCCCATGCGGAGACGTGATAGTAGTCGCTGCAGAAAAAAGCCAGAAACAGCGCAGCGATAAGGCGAGATCGAGTGATTTCTTCGACGGTCTTTGTGGCAAGCGCCAGACCAACAAGAAATATGAGCAGCGCCACAAGCTGCATCGAGGCTATGGAATGAACCCCGATTGTCTCCAGCGCAACGTAAATTAGACTGCCAAGATTTACGTTGTGAGTGTATAGGAAGGGATGCGCTACAGGATCGGGACTTGTTGCAAAATCTTCAAGAAGTCCCCATGTGTGCCCAGTTAGCGCGAGATTGCGTGCTTGATGTAGCGCAATTAGGTTTTCTCCACACTCGACGTCGCATAGGACGAAGAGTGAGTGGCGTCCGAGCCCAATAAGGGTGGTCGCTGTAGCGGCAATTAACAGCGTGCACACTACCGCATACGCACTGACACGCGGCTTGCCAAATAGAGTCATCAATTTCCGTGCATCACGTATTTGTTACGCGATCGCGAGCGACGCGCGACATTGGAGTATGCAAGGACGCCCGCCACAGTCATTGCGTCGAGGATGCCGCCAGTGAACACCATTTCCACACACCTCTTCAGTGGCACCCAGTCGATCGCATCGACCTCAGCGGGGTTAGGAACGAACTCGCGCTCGGTGTCGGCCTGATCAGTATGGAAAATGGTCGTGCGGTTGTCCACGTTATCCAGCCCGGGGTAATACACCAGAAGCTCCCTGAGCCCCCTAAGTCGGATGCCGGTTTCCTCGAAGCACTCGCGTGCGAGTCCAGCCTGCAGATCTTCGCCGTCCTCGATCGTGCCGCCAGGCAGCTCCCAGGCATGGTCGTTCAGCAGGAAGCGGTACTGACGCACCAGCAGCACGTGCCGGTCGCGCACCGCGACGACCCCGCCGCGGCGCTGGAAGTTGACGACGTAGTAGTCCTTAGAAAAATGTCCGAAGTCGGCACGTCGGTGATAAACCTCCATGAACGGACAGCGGTACTCAGTGCAACGTTCGGAGATGGTGATTGGTTTGGCTTGGTCGCTCATAGTCGCCTCTTCAGGTTCCGCTCGAGTCGGGAGGCATCGCGTCCTCAACTCGCGCGCGATTGTAGAACCACAGGGCGCCGCCCGGGAGGCTCACCAGAACGAGAGCAATGCCGTAACTTAGCGACAAGGCGAGGCTCTGGCTTGGCGGCACTCCCACCGCGCCGAGCGCCGCCACCATCGCGCTTTCTCGCACGCCCCAGCCCGCGAACGAGATGGGCATCATCGACAGGAACAGCACTGGCGGCACGAGCACCAGGCAATGTGTCATGCTCAAGTTCACGGACAAGCCACGGGCAGTTGTCCAGATCACGAGCACGTTTACGGCTTGCACGGCGACGGAGATGCAAATTAGCTTGAGAAACACACGGTGACTCGCGATGATCGCTCGGGTCATTATCGAGAGTTCAGCGACGAAGCCCAGTAGCCGCCGACGCCGCAGCCAATAGGGCAGGCGCGATGCAAGCAGTAGGAAGGTACATCCCATAACGGCTGCCGCAACGAGCAGCAGGATCGCCCCGTGGACGCGGCTGTCGTGAATGATGCCGAATAGCACAGGCAGCGCCGCAATGATGAGCAGGATGAGGCCGATGAAACCGAACAGGCGGTCCAGCAGGACGGAGCGCGTTGCTTCCCCCACCGGCACGCGCTGCTTGGCAAGCCGCCACACCCGCATGGCATCGCCGCCGACGAACGAGATCAGTGTCTGGCTAAAAAAGGCGCCGATGAAGACGGCGTCCAAGCAGGCCTCGATCGAAAGCCGAGCGCCAATCTCGCGCAGGAGCAGGTTCAGCCGCCACGCCGTGAACATGTACTGGAGAACGATAAGCGCGAGGGCAATAGCGATGGTAACGGCAGGCAAGCTGGCTAACTCGCTCAGCGCGCTGCCGGTATCGATCTTGCTGAACGCATACCAGACGAGCGCTACCGACAGAGCGAGCTTCGCCGCGAGGAACAGTGCTTTTTTCATGTCAGGTCCAGGCGAGATAGGCCAAATGTTACCGGGCATCCCACGTTTGCGGGGGCACTGCGAACTGATATCCTCCGTCAGACAATGACCGCAGGCGTTCTGGCTGTCGCGCAAGCAGCCGCTTCTTCACGACCCACAGGCATGTACCTCTACACCATCTCGTTTATCGTGCCTGCCCTAAACGAGGAGAGCGTGGTCAGAGCGGTTGTAGAACAAATCCTCGAACAGGTCGACGGACGCTTCCGAGACTACGAGATAATTCTCGTCGACGACGGCAGCACCGATAGCACCGGCCGGCTCATGGACGAACTCGCGGGGGCGTACGACAAGGTGAGAGTGATTCATAACGAGCGCAACCTGGGCTTCGGCAATTCGTACCAGCGCGGGCTTGACGAGGCGACGTTCGAGTACGTGATGCTACTGTGCGGCGACGGCGGCTTGCCTGCTTCGAGCTTGCCGCCGATTTTCGAGAAAATCGGGACTGCGGACATCGTGGTCCCGTGGATGGTGAACCTCAGGGAGATCAAGAGCTGGGGCCGCTACTTACTGTCGCGCGCGTATACGGGAATCGTCAATCGGCTCTTTGGCCTGCGACTGCGCTACTACAACGGCCTGCCGGTGCATCGGCGCGAACTGCTGCGGAAGATCACGATCACCAGCGGCGGTTTCGGGTTCCAGGCGGAGATCCTCGTCAAGCTGATCCGCTCTGGTGCGACATTTGTGGAGGTGGGCGTGCACGGCGCCGAGGAGACCAAGCAGTCAGACGCGTTGCACCTTAGGAACTGGCTGAGCGTGGTCCGCACCGTGTACCATCTCGTGCGCGAGATCGGCCACCTGTCGCGGGTTGCGCGCACGGGTGGCAGGACTTCCGACCTCGGGCAGCCGAAGTAGCACGCATGCCTTTTGCGACTCGGACGACGGGATGGCCTGGATCGTGATTCCCGCGGACATCAATACACCGGAGGGGCTGGACGAGCGTGCATTCGCGCTGCTCGCTTGCCCGAAGTGCCGCGCTCCCCTTTTGCCCGCTCCGGCGGTGGCCTCATGCTCGGCATGCGCGGCGAGCCTGAAGGTGCGCGACCGCGTGCTGGTTGCACGCGATCCCGCCTCGCATTCGTACTTCGACGAGGTGTACGAGGTGATGCGCCTCGGCAACCATGCGCGTGGCACTTGGGACATTTTTTACAAAGAGCAGGCCGCGGCGGTCGAACGCTCGCTGCACGAGGGTGAGGTACTCGTTGACGTCGGTTGCGGACCGGAGCTTCCGTACCGCAAGAACGGCGCTTACGTGATCGGGGTCGACGCGTCGTTCCACTCCATCAGGGCGAACGAGGCGGTCGACCTGAGGGTGTTCGCCTCGGCGGGGGAGCTACCGCTTGCAGACCGCGCGGCTGACGCGATCGTCTGCTTCTATTCGATCCACCATATGACGGGCGGGACGGTTGCGGACAACCGGGACATGGTGGGCAGAGTGTTCCGCGAGTTCGCGCGGGTGCTGACGCCTGGCGGGCGACTGATGATCTTCGATATGAGCCCCTGGATGCCCTTCGCGGCGCTGGAGGAGCTGGCCTGGAATCCGGCGAAGCGGCGCCTCGGTGACAGCCTCGACATGTTCTTCTGGAAAGATCGCTCACTCGAGCGCCTCTGCAGGGAAGCTTTGCCCGGCGCCTCGTTTTCCAAGATCCGGTACGGCAGGGGGCCTTTCCAGACCTTCCCGCCGATCTTCAGCAAGCCCGGGCTGCGCTTCCCGAGGTTTCTATACCCCTTCGATATAAACCTGTACGTGTGGCAGTCGGCACGCGACGCCGCCCGAGCCTAGATCACCTCGCGCAGCACCCCGAAGCACTCGGCCGCGGGCACGCCCACCGTCTGTCCCCGCAGCGCCGCCAGCCGGCGGGCCCCCTCCACCGACCTGGAATGCGGCGCAGGCCGCATCTCGTCCCCGTAGGCCTCGAGCGCCCGGAGCTTGCGCTCTAGCTGCCCGGTGATCTCCACGAAGCGGTTCGGCACGAACGGTTCGCCGATCCCCGGAGGCGCCCAATCCGTGCTCGACAGGATCTCGTAAGCGAGGATCGCGTGCACCGGCGAGCCCGGCGCGGGCCGAAGCGCGGTCGCAGCGGCCCTAAAGCTCGTCTGGTGGTCAACGTTGAGGTTGCCGCCGTGGCTGACGTACACGATCTCCGGCCGCACCTCGCCGATCGCGCGCTCGACGGCGCCGACGATTTCGAGCAGGGGGACGGTGTCGCTGCGGTTCTCGGGGAAGCCGCCGAAGCGCGGCGCCTGCGCGCCGAGAATTCGTGCGGCCTTGCCGGCATTTACTCGTCGCGCAGTGTCCCTGCCGGTGCCGTCGCCGAACAGAACGAGGACGTGGACCACGTCGCTCTCGTCGGCGTGGCGCGCAATCGTTCCGCCGCAGCCGAGCGCCTCGTCCAGGCCGTGCGGTGCGATGACGAGAACGCTGCGGGCCATGTGACGGCGGCTATGCGCCGTAGAACTTGTTGACCGCTTCGGCGGTGTAAGCGACCTGATCCTCGGTCAGGTGCTGGTGGTGCGGAAGCGCCAGCACGCGGTCGCACTGGCGCTCCGCCACGGGGAAGTCGCCTTTCCCGTAGCCGAGCTTCTCAGCTGCCTTGTGGAGGTGCAGGGCCGTGCCGTAGTACACCAGCGACTCGACGCCGCGCTGAGCGAGGTAGTTCTTGAGCTTGTCCCTTGCGTCGGCCTGCGTGATGAACATGACATAGGAGTTGTGCTCGTGCGGCTGCTCGGCCGGGATGCGGATCGGACCCTGCTTGATCAGCTTCCGGTACAGCTCGACGTTCTTGCGCCGCCGGTCGACGATGCTCTTCAGCCGGCCGAGGCGGTACTTGAGCACCTCGGCGTTTAGCGAATCGAGCCGCGAGTTGACGCCGTACAGGACGCAGGAGTCGCGCGATTCCAGCCCGTGCGTGCGATACAGGCGTACCTTGCGCGCCACTTCGTCGTCGTTGGTGGACATGAATCCACCGTCGCCCAAGGCATTTAGGTTCTTGAGCGGGTGCGCCGAGAATGCTGCTGCATGACCGAAGCTGCCGCCGTGCTTACCGTGGTAGTACGCGCCCATGGTCTGCGCCGCGTCCTCGATCACGAGCAGCTTGTGGTTGCGCGCTATTTCCATGATGGCGTTCATGTCCGCAATGCGGCCGGTCCAGTGCACCGGCATGATTGCCTTGCTGCGGGGCGTGATCGCGGCCTCGACCTTGCCGGGGTCCATGTTCTGGTCGTCGCGCACGTCGACGTACACCGGTTTGGCGCCCACGTGCACGATGGACCCGGTGGTGGCGACGAACGACACGGGGGTGGTGATGACCTCGTCTCCCTTGCCGATTCCGTGGGCCCAGAGCGCCATCATCAGGGCGTCGGTGCCGGAGTTGAGACCTACCACGTGCTTGGCGCCGACGTACTTCGCGGCCTGCTCTTCGAATTCGCTCACCTCCTGGGTAAGCACAAAGTGGCCCTGCGAGACGACGCGCTCCACGCAGGCGAGGAGCTCGGACTTTTCCTCCTCGTAGCGCTGCTTGAGGTCGATGAACGGGACTTTGATGGCGGTCATGGTCGGGCTTTGCCTGCGTAGAAGTTTCGGACGGTTTCGACGACGCAATCCATTTCTTCCCGGCTCAGGTGCTGGTCCACCGGGAAGGTGATGCATTCCTCGGCGTGCCGGTCGGTGACGGGAAAGGCGCCGGTCTTGTAGCCGAGGTGCGCCAGGGCCTTTTGCTGGTAAAGGGGGATGGGGTAGTGCACCTTGGCCTCGATGCCCTGTTCGATGCAGTACTTCACCAGCTCGTTCCGCCGCTCTGCGAACAGGATATAAAGGAGGTACACGTGCTTCGTGCGCGCGTTGCGGGGCGGGATGCGCGCGCCGCGAACGTCCTTGAAGGCGGCATCGTAATAGGCCGCGTTGCGCGCGCGCTGCTCGACGATGTCGCGCGTCTGACGCACGATGTACTTGCCGACCACCGCCATGGTCGAATCGAGTCTCGTGTTGTAGCCGAGGATCTCCATCTCGTCGCGGTTCTTCAGGCCGTGGTTGCGCAACAGCCTGCTCATGCGCGCCATCTCGTCGTCGTCCGTGACGATGACGCCTGCGTCGCCCCACACGTTAATGATTTTCAGGGGATGCATCGAAAACGCCGCCGCCGCCCCGAAGGTGCCCGCCTTCCTGCCATCAAGTTCCCCGAGCAGGCTCTGGCAGGCGTCTTCCACGACCGGCAGAGCGTGCTTGGCGGCGATTTGCATGATGCGGGGCATGTCGGCCACGTCGCCCGTCAGGTGCACCGGCATGAGCGCCTTGGTGCGCGGGGTGATCGATGCCTCTAGCTGGTCGACGTTCAGGCAGAAACTGTCGTCGCAGTCGACGAACACCGGCTTCGCACCCACCTCGTTGATGGCGCCCACCGTAGCCCAGAAGGTATTGGCGCAGGTGATGACTTCGTCGCCGGGGCGGATGCCGAGCGCCTTCAGCGGAATCTTGCAGGCGTCCGTGCCCGAGCCGACTCCGATGGCGTGCTTCACGCCCAGCATGGCGGCGAACATTTCCTCGAACTCGCCCACCGGCTTGCCCAGGGTGAAGTCGCCGCTTCTTACCAGCTCGCGCAGCTCGGCGAAGATCGGCTCAGGGTCGGCGTACTGCTGGGCGAGCGGCGAATAGCGCACGCGCATCGTGGGGTTGCTCATCGATTGCCCTGTGTCCAGCCGCCCCGCGGGCGGCGCGAGTAAGATTTAGAACGGTCCCTTGAAGAACGGATCCGGCACGTCGATCGGCAGGCCTTTGCGCTGCACTTCGAGCTCGGCGACCGCGGCTTCGATCCGATCCTGATCGACGCACAGTTCGGTGCCCGCTTCGCGCAGGATGCGGGCTGCATCCGGGTAAATCCCCGGAATGAGGCCCCGCGAACTCGGCGTCGGATGGTCGGGTAGGCCGATGCGCACGGGCGCTGCCTTCAGCGCGTCGTAGCAGTTCACTACGGTTTCCGACACGATCTCGGCACCGATGCCGAACTTGCGGAATCCCGTATCGACGGTCATGAGCCGGCCAGTGCGCGCGACCGACGCGAACACGCGGTCGAGTATCAGCGGGCGCACTACCCGAAGGTCAAATACGGTCGCGGAATAACCGAGTTTTTCGAGTTGCTCGGCCGCGCGAACCGCCTCGAGCGTCATGTACGAGGAGGAAACTATGGTCAGGTCCTTGCCCTCGTGCACGGCGCGTGGACCGTCGAGCGCCTCGGCGTAGTAGCCGGAGGGCACTTGCCCCCGGGCGTAGTGGCACCAGCGGTGCTCGATCATGATCACCGGGTTGTCGTCCTCGACCGCCGCCACGGCCATCCCCTTGGCGTCCCGCGGGTAGGTCGGCATGACCACCTTGAGCCCCGGGACAAGGGCGAACATCGTCTCAAGGCTCTGCGAGTGCTCCGGTCCCTGGCCCCAGCCGCGCCCGACCACGAGCCGGATCACGAGCGGCACGCGGTGCCGCCCGCGGCTGATGTAATGCGCCTTGGCGGCGTTGTTCACGATCTGCTCCATCGCGAGCAGCGCGAATTCCACGCGATGGAAGCTGAGCACTGGGCGCTTGCCTACCATTGCTGCGCCGATGGCGACACCGGTCAGCGCGTTTTCGGCGACCGGCATTTCGATGATGCGTTCCTTGCCGATGTGCTTCGACAGCCCCGCGATGGTGCCGTACACGGAGGAGGGGTCGGCGACACCCTCCGCGAAAAAGATCACCGACGGGTTCTTGATCGCGACCTCGGTGAGCCCTTCGCGGATCGCATCCCCGGTGCTGATGGTGCGCAGTTCCGATATTGCCGTGCTCACGCGTAGACGAACTGCGAGGCCTGCGAGGGGTCCGGCAGCGGCGCTGCTCTGGCGAACTCGAATGCGTCATCGATTTCGCGCTGCATCTCCTCTTGCGTCTTCTGCAGATCCCGTTCGTCGAGGTCGCCGGAGGAGGCGAGCTTTGACTTGAGGCACTCGATCGGATCGCGCGCCCTCCACTCCAGATATTCCGCCTCCGTGCGGTATCCGAGCTGGTTGTCGAAATTCGGGCCGCAGTGCTCGCGCCAGCGGTAGGTGTTGAAAACCAGGAACACGGGGCCCTTGCCGGAGCGGGCGTGCTCAGCCGCCTCGAGGGAAGCCCGCAGCACCGCCTCGACGTCGTTGCCGTCGGCGCTTAGCACCTTCATCGCGTGCCCGCTCACCACCTCGGCAAGCGGTCGCGCCGGTTGTCGCTGCGCAAGCGGCGTGTAGACTGAATAGAGATTGTTCTCGCACACGAAAAGCACGGGCAGCTTGTTGAGGCTGGCGAAGTTCGCGCTCTCGTGGAATACGCCCTCCTCTACCGACGCGTCCCCGAAGAACGCCACCGAGACGCGGTCCGCGCCGTCGATGCGGTCGGCCAGGGCCGAGCCGACCGCAAGCGGGATGGAGCTTGCGACGATGGGCACGCTTGCGATCATTCCCTTCTCGGGATCGGTCAGATGCATGGAGCCGCCGCGGCCGCCGATGCACCCCGCCGCCTTGCCGTAAATCTCGGCGAGCATCGGCCTGAGATCGCCGCCCTTGGCGAGGTAGTGCGCGTGGCACCGGTGGGTGCTGAACACCCGGTCGGCTGGACGCAGCGCCTGGCACACGCCTACCGCGGCAGCCTCCTGCCCTACGGACAGATGTATCGGACAGCGCATTTCCTGCTCGGCGTAACGTGCCGCAATCGTCTCCTCGACGAGGCGGATGAAAAGCATTTCGTGCAGCAGCTTCTGCGCTGTGGGGGTCTGGGAAACGGTTAGATCGGTCAAGCGGGGCTCCCCTTCGTGCCGGTCAATATTAGCATGCAACCAGAGAGTGCCGCGCGGTTCCAGGAGCGCTCTCGCGGGGCGGCAGCTACAATATCGCGGTCCATGAGCTTCGCCGTTCCCTACACCGATCTTGCCGACGCGTCGAAGCGTCTGATGAGCGAACTGTCGGCCGCGTTCCAGCGGGTCGCCGGATCCGGACGCTACGTTCTGGGGCCCGAGCTCGCGGCCTTCGAAGCAGAGTTCGCCGCCTATTGCGGCGTGCGCTACGCGGCCGGTACCTCGAGCGGCACGGCGGCGTTACTGTTGACGCTGCGCTCGCTCGGCCTGCCGACGGGCGCGGAGGTTATCACCGCGTCCAACTCGTTTGTCGCGACCGCGGCCGCGATCGCACTTTCCGGGGCTACGCCCGTATTCGCCGACGTCGGGGACGACGGCAACATTGATCCCGCGGCGATCGAGGCAGCGATCACGGCGCGCACCGCCGCGATCGTTCCGGTCCATCGCACCGGGCGTCCGGCCAAGATGCCGGAGATCTTGGAAATCGCAGGCCGGCGCGGACTGTACGTCATCGAGGACGCTGCGCAGGCGGTGGGGGCCTCGCTCAGGGGCCGCAGGGTGGGCTCGTTCGGGCACGCTGCCTGCTTCAGCTTCAACCCGCTGAAGAACCTGCACGCGCTCGGCGATGGCGGCGCGGTCGTCACCGGCGACGAAGCCCTGCACCGCCGGATCCTGCAGGCGAGGAGCCACGGTCTCGCGGATCGCGAGCGCTGCGAGTTCTTCAGCTACAACTGCCGGCTGGACGAATTGCAGGCGGCGTTGTTGCGGGTCCAGCTTCCCCATATCGATGCGCGGACGGCCGAGCGACGCGCGCTCGCGCAGCGCTACGACACGCTTCTCGCCACATACGGCGAGGTCCCCATCGAGCGGGTCAGTGAGTTCTGCGTCTACCAGACTTACGTCTTCAAGAGCGAACGGCGCGACGCGCTGCAACGTCACCTGCGGGAAAACGGTGTCGAGGCTCTGGTGCATTACGCGACGCTGATCCACGAGCAGCCCGCCGCGCGCGTCCTGACTTGCCCGTCCGATCTCTTGCCCCGCGCGAGGCGGCATGCCGACCGCATTCTGAGCCTGCCGATCTTTCCCGGCCTGACGCATGCCCAACAGGACCACGTGGCCGCGCTCGTGGGCGAATTCCTGCGGGGTCGCGGCGGCTGATGCGGCCGGCAAACGAGGAGGCACGCGCCCGGGCCGCGAACATCGCGTTCTGGCTGGTGGTCGCGGGCGTAGTTGCGCTGAAGCTGGTGCTGATCTCGGACCTGTCGGTGCAAATCAAATTTTTGCCGCACGACGACTCGCTGTATGTCGGCCGCGCGTATTATCTTCTCCTGGGGCAGGGCTACGGGCCGTACGATCCGCGCATTCTGGAGAAGTACCCAGGCATATCGCTCTGGCTCGCGGCGATGCGCCTGCTGGGCATTCCGTTCCTGCTCTCGGTCAACGTTCTGTACATACTCTCGGGCCTGTACGTACTGACGGGCCTGCTCAAGTGCGGAGTTCGGCGCTCGCTCGCGTTTGCCGCCTTCATGCTGTTTCTCTTCAACCCGATCACCATGGGCTACGAATGGGTGCGCGTTATCCGCGAGCCGCTCGACACCGGCTTGCTCGCCCTTGTCCTCGGCGCCATGCTTCATGTCTACCGGGCGACGGGCGAAGGCCGCGCGGCGTGGGCGCACCTCGCGGTGATTGCATCGGCCTTTGCGTTTTCGTTGTTCATGCGGGAGGAGGACCGGCTGCTATGGGCTTTGCTCGGTCTCTTCTGGCTCGGCGTCGCGTGGCACGCGTATCGCGCGAGGCCGCCTTCACGCGCATTGGTGGCGTTCGTCGTGGCGGCGGCGCTGGTTCCGGCCGCGTCCGGCAAGCTTTACGAATATGCACTTCGCGCCTTCGCCGAGGAGCATTACGGCCAGCCCGTACTGAACGAGCTCGAGGAGGGGGAGTATCCGCGCCTGCTGGCGGCTATACGCTCGATCAACGATGCGAAGGACAACCGTCTGGTGATGGTGACGCAGGGAGCGCTGCATAAGCTGAGGGTAGTTGCGCCCGACTTCGCGCCAGTGATCGACCGCCTTCCTACCCCGAGCGCCGGATCGTTCTCTTGCCGCATCCAGGGGGTTTGCAGTGAGATCTCGAATGGTTGGATGCCGTTCTGGATCAAGGATGCGGCCTTCGAGGCGGGCCTCACACCGACGCTTCCCGCCGCTCAGGCGTATTTCCGGAATGTGCGCGAGGAGATCGAGCGCGCGTGTGAGGCGAAGAAGCTGCACTGCACCGAGCGGGGGAGGAGCCTAATACCGCCAATGGAGTTCCGCTGGACGCGGGCCTACGTGGGCGAAGCCTGGCGCCTGGCCAAAATGGCTTTCGGGCCGGACCCGAACGTGCTTAGCCTGCCTCCCGTAACCTACAACGTCCCGATCGACCTCGGCCGCCGTTTCCAGGCGGTGACCATGACGTCCCGGTTCGACACCCTATGGCAGTCGAGCTTCGCGGATCGTCCGAACAGGCCGCTATACCAAAGCCCGCTGTGGGCCTCGCGGACCGCGCTGACAAAGCCATATCGAGCGTTCGCTGCGCTGCTGCTCATCGCTGCGCTCGTGGCCTTAGGCATCCGGATATGGTTGGCCGACGTTTCTACGCTTGGCCCGCTGTCGCTGACGATCGCTGTCTTTGGCATATACTTGCTGTTGCGATTCGTCGCCTTATCGTACGTCGCCGTGTTCATGGGCCACTTCGAGCCCCGTATGATGTTCGCTACCTATGCGCTGGGCACCTACTTTGCGCTGCCGTTGATCGCCTGCGCGGTTAGCGCGACGCGCATAGCCAAAGATCGGTAAGCTACATGAAGAAATTCGCCACGATTGTTCACTTGCTCGTGCTTGTCGCGCTTGCGGCCCTGGCGCCCGCCCGGGCAAGGGCGGCGGAATTTCCGGCCGGGGATGCCATCAGGCTGGAGATACCGGTGCTGCCCGGCACCCTGCGCTACGCAGAACTTCTCGAATATCCCGGATATCTCGCGGTAGTTCTGGAAAACAACGGCCTCAGCCCGAGTTTTTCCAGCAAGCTTCAGGTCGAAGCGGACGGCCGTTCTGCGCGCATCCAGAACGCCGTACTGCGCTATACGGGGCACAAGGAAGATCTGTACACCTACGAGGCCGCGGTCGAGATCGGGATTGGTGATTCGAAGATTTCGTTTCCCGTTACAGTTGACATGTCCACGGCTGCTTCGGGCAAAGTCACCGTGACCCTTACGCCGCCGCTTGCGAGGCTCATTCCCTCGGAGCTGATCGACCGGATTCGCACCAAGACGCTGCTCATGGCGAACGCCAGGGCGCAGCAGAAGGTGCTCGACTACCTGGAGCACGAGAGCAAGCTGCATGCGCCGGGCAGCGGCATGCAGCGCTTAATCGTCGCGGTCCTGGTCGACGCGCACAACCGCGGCGGTGGGCCGGAGGGTTCGGGGGGGCGCGATGTCGGCGATGCAGTGCCTCTGTCGGATCAGTGGCTGTTGATTCTGACGCTGGTGATTTGGCTGCTGGTGGTGCCAGTGGCGCTTCTTGCCTATAAGCTGCGTCTCAGGCGCCGCAGGGTGGCCTGATCGATGGCTGCGTCAGGGGAGGTGCATCCCCAAGGCGTCGCGGTAATCATCGTCAACTACAACGCGGGCGCCCTGCTCGGACGCTGCCTCGATGCGCTGGGACGTCAGACTGGCCACGGCTTCCGCACCATCGTGGTGGACAATGCCAGCACCGACGGCTCGGCCGACGGGATCGAAGCGCGCTTCCCCGGGGTCGAGGTACTCAGGCCGGGATCCAACCTTGGCTTCGCGGCCGGCAACAACCTCGGTTTGAGGTCCGCGGGCGAGGTCATGCGCTGGATCGCGCTGCTAAACCCGGACGCCTTCCCCGCGCCGGACTGGCTCGAGCGCCTGCTCGCGGCCGCCGAGGCACAGCCGCAATTCGCGTTTTTCGGCTGCCGGATGCGTCTGGCCGACGCGCCTTCGTTGCTGGACGGCACCGGCGACGTGTACCACGTGAGCGGTACAAGCTGGCGCCGCAACCACGGTGTGGCGGCTGCGCGGGGCGCGGCAAAGCCCGGGGAGATCTTCGGACCGTGCGCAGCCGCAGCGCTCTACCTTCGTGCGGCGCTGGATGAGGTCGGTGGCTTCGACGAGCGGTACTTCTGCTATCACGAGGACGTGGATCTGGCCTTCAGGCTGCGGCTGCGCGGCTATCGCTGCGCCTACGTGCCCGACGCGGTCGTCGACCACGTCAGTTCGGGCATCGTCGGCCGACGCAGCGATTTCGCCACCTATCACGGCCAGCGTAACCTGGTGTGGACCTTCGTCAAGAACATGCCGACCGCGCTGCTTTGGCTCTACCTGCCCGCGCACATGGCGGCGAACTTCGCCGCGATCGCGGTCTGCGCCGCGCGCGGCCAGTTCGGCATCGCGCTGCGCGCCAAGCGCGACGCGCTGCGCGCGCTACCGGAGGTGCTGGCGCAGCGGTGCGAGATCCAGGCGCGACGCACGGTGGGCGCACGCGCATTACGTGCAGTCATGGCGCACGGCATTCGGCCGCTGTGGCGCCGCGCGCGGGGTAAGGTGTGACGGCGGCCTTGCTTTCCGTGTCGGTCGTCACCTACGCGCCCGACCTCGCGGTGCTCGGCCAGACCCTCGGCTCACTGGCGCAAGCGCTGGCGCACGCAAGAGCCGCCGGCAGCCTCGCTCGCGCGCAGGTGAGCGTGATCGACAATGGCCCCGGGACACGCTTCGCTGAACCGCTTCGCGAACTCGTGCGCACGGTCCTGCGGCCGCCGCTCGAGGCGCGCGTGCTCTCGGGACATGGTAACGTGGGCTACGGACGCGGTCACAACCTCGCACTGCTCGGCTCGGACGCCGACTACCATCTGGTGCTCAACCCGGACGTAACGCTCGCGCCCGATGCGATCGACGCCGCGCTGGACCATATGCAGGCGCATCTCGACATTGTGATCCTCGCACCCGAGGCGCGCGACGCGCGCGGCGAGCCGCTTTACCTGTGCAAGCGCTACCCAAGCGTGCTCGACCTCGCGTTGCGCGGCTTTGCCCCGCGCGCCGTGCAGCGGCTGTTCCGCGCGCGCCTAGAACGCTACGAGATGCGCGACCTGCCGCGCGACGAGGCGAGCAGCGGGGTCCCGATCCTGAGCGGCAGCTTCATGTTCTGCCGCCGTGCACCGATCGCGGCCGTCGGTGGCTTTGCCGACGCCTTCTTCGTCTACTTCGAGGACTTCGATCTCAGCCTGCGCGCCGCCGCCGTGGGTGGGCTGGCCTATGTGCCTGCGGTGCGCATCGTGCACCGCGGCGGCCACACCGCGCGCAAGGGCTTGCGCCACGCCGCGCTGTTCGCGCGCTCGGCGCTCACCTTCTTCAACCGCCACGGCTGGAAGTGGGCATGACGCTCGCGAGAAACACGCTGCTCAACCTCGGCGGGCTCGCCGCGCCGCTGGTCGCCGCGCTGTTCGCGGTGCCCGCCCTGGTGGCGCGTCTCGACGCCGACCGCTTCGGCTTCCTCGCCATAGCCTGGGTGCTGGTAGGCTACTTCAGCCTTTTCGACCTCGGCTTGGGACGCTCGCTCTCGCGCCTGATCGCCTCGCGCGCGGGCGGCGCGCGCGCTGCCGAGCTGCCGACGCTCGCGCGCACGGCGCTTGCGCTCAGCTTCGCGCTGGGCGCTGTCGCGGGCCACGTTCTGTTCGTGGCGGCGGGTCCCGTATGCACGCGGCTGCTGAGGCTGCCGGCTGCGCTGCAGCCCGAGGCCGTCGCGGCGCTGCGCGTGCTCGCCGCATGCCTGCCATTCGTCACCGTCACCGCGGCGCTGCGTGGCGTGCTGGAGGCGGGCCAGCGCTTCGGCTGGGTGAACGCAATCCGTATCCCGCTCGGAGTGCTCACCTTCGCCGCGCCGCTCGCCGCCGCCGCGCTCACGCCGAGTCTCGTGGCGCTCGCCCTGGCGCTCGCCGCGCTGCGCGTGGTGGCGCTCGCCGCCTACTGGATAGTGAGCGCGCGGCTCTACCCGGAGTTCGCGCGGCCCGGCATGCCCCGGCTGCGCGCGGCTCGCGAGGTGCTCGGTGAGGGCGCGTGGATGACGGTCTCGAACGTGGTCGGGCCGCTGATGGTCTATCTGGACCGCTTCGTGATCGCCGCGCTGCTCGCAGTATCGGCGGTGGCCTACTACACCGCGCCCTACGAGGTGGTGACGCGGCTTTGGCTGGTGCCCGCGGCGCTTGCCGGCGTGCTCTTCCCGGCGTTGGCCGCCGCACCGCCCGAGCGCGCCGCCGCGCTCTACCGCACCGGCGTAAAGGCGGTCGCCGCGGCGCTGTTCCCGGTGATCCTCGCCGCGGCGCTGTATGCCCCCGAGTGGATGCACGCCTGGCTCGGCGCCGAGTACGCGCGGCGCGGCGCGCGCGTGGCGCAGCTGCTGTGCCTCGGGGTCATGGTCAACAGCCTCGGCTACCTGCCGTTCACGCTGCTGCAGGCGCGCGGGCGCGCAGACCTCGCCGCCAAGGCGCACCTCGCGGAGCTGCCGTGCTACGTCGCGCTGCTCGCGCTGCTCGTGCCGGCGCGCGGCATCGAGGGCGCTGCGCTCGCCTGGACGCTGCGCTGCGCGGCGGACGCCGCGGTGCTGTTCGCGCTGGCGCGCTGGCGCCTGCCGGAGACCGCGACGCTGTTCGCCGGCGCCCAGGCGGTGTCGCTCGGCGTCGCGCTCGCCGCGCTTGCGGGCGCGCTGCTGCCGCAGTCGTCCGGCGCCAAGGCCGCATACCTCGTGATAGCGCTCGCGGCCTTCGTGCCGCTCGCCTGGCGCGTGCTGCTCGACGCGGGCGAGCGCGCGCTGGCGCGCAGCCTGCCCGCGCTCATCGCGGGGAGGCCGCGATGAGCGACGCGCTCGTGGCCCGGCCTGCGCCGCGCTGCATGCTGTGCGGAGGCGAGGGGCGGCTGCTATACGACGGCCTGCGCGACCGCCTGTTCTCGGCGCCGGGCGAGTGGTCGCTGCGGCTGTGCACCGACAGGGGTTGCGGGCTGATGTGGCTCGACCCCATGCCGGAGGAGGCCGACATCCACAAGGCCTACGCGAGCTACTACACGCACGTCGAGGCACCGGCGCGCGGCGGCGCGATGGCGCGGCTCTTCGCTGCGGCCAAGCGCGGCTACCTCGCGAACCAATTCGGCTACGGCGAAGGCGTCTCCATCGCCGAGCGCCTCGCGGGTCTCCTGCCTTGGCTCTATCCCGGCCGTCCCGCCGAGCTCGACTTTTCGGTGATGTGGCTCGCGCGCGGCGCGCGCGGGCGGCTGCTCGACGTCGGCGCGGGTAGCGGCTGGCTGGTGGCGCAGATGCAGGCGCTGGGCTGGCGGGCGGAGGGACTCGATTTCGATCCCGCGGCGGTGGAGCGCGCGCGCGCGCGCGCGCGCGGCCTCACCATGCATTGCGGCGCGCTCGCGGAGCAGCGCTTCCCGGACGCGAGCTTCGACGCGATCGCGATGAGCCACAGCATCGAGCACGTGCACGATCCGGTCGCCTGGCTTGCCGAGGCGTACCGCATCCTGTGCCCAGGCGGGCGGCTGGCGCTCGCCACTCCCAACTCGGCCAGCATGCTGCACCGGCGCTTTCGCGAGCACTGGTTCGCCCTCGACCCTCCGCGGCACTTGCAGCTTTTCAACCGAGCGGCGCTGGATACGGCGCTGCGGCGCGCGGGCTTTACGCGTCAGCGTCAGTTCACGTCTGTGCGCGACGCCGACGGCGCCTATCTGGGCAGCCGCGCCATCCGGCGGCGCGGGCGCTTCGATATGACCGCGCCGCGTCCGGCGCTGGCGCGCTTCGTCGCGCGTATGGTTCAATTGCGCGAAGTTGCGCGCAGTGCGCGCGACCCCGACGCGGGGGAGGACTTAGTGGCGCTGGCGGTGAAATGAGCGCGCCGACTCGCATCGTCGTCACAGGGGCGCGCGGCTTCATCGGTGTGCACGTATGTCGCGCGCTCGCGGCTGCGGGCTACGAGGTGCATGGGGCATCGCGCGAAGAGTGGGGCGATCTCACGGCGCCACACGATTTCGCGCCGCTGTTCGAGGGTGCGCAGGCGGTGGCGCACCTTGCCAACATCGCGCATGCGGCGGTGCCCGAGGCGGAATTGCGGCGCGTGAACGTCGAGGGTACGCGCCGTCAGGCCGAGCAGGCCGCGGCGGCGGGCGTTCGAAGGTTCGTGTATCTCAGCTCGGCCAAAGCGGCGGCGCCTGAAGACGCCTACGGACGCGCCAAGCTCGCCGCCGAGCAGGCGCTCGCGGGTGTCACGGGCCTCGAAGCCGTGGTGCTTCGCCCGCCGCTCGTCTATGGCCCCGGTGTGAAGGCGAATTTTCTTGTACTGATGAAGGCGGTCGCGCGCGCGTTGCCGCTGCCCTTCGCGGGTATCGAGAACCGCCGCAGCCTGGTGTATGTCGGAAACCTGTGCGATGCGATCATCCGATGCCTTGAGGCGCCGCAGGCGGCATGCAAGACGTATTTCGTGAGCGACGGCGTGCCGGTGTCGACACCCGATCTGGTGCGCGCCATTGCACGGGCGCTAGGCAAGCCTGCTCGCCTGTTTCCGTTCCCGCCGCGGCTACTCGATCTGGTTCCGCCGCTGCGACGACTGACCCGATCGATGGAGGTCGACGACAGCGCGATCAGGCGCGAGCTGGGCTGGCGGCCGCCATACACCTTCGAGCAGGGCCTGCGCGCCACCGCGGACTGGTACCTCGCGCAAGCCCGCTAGAATAGTTGCCATGCTCTGGCAGCCCGCGCTCGCCGCGTTCGTGATTACTTTGCTGTGCGTCAAGGTTCTGATTTCCGAGACCGGCCGCCGGCTCGCGCTCGACCACCCCAACGAGCGCTCGCTGCACGAGCGGCCGGTGCCGCGCACCGGCGGCCTCGCGATCGCGGCCGGGGTCGGCGTCGGCTGGCTGGTCGGCGCGCCCGGGTTCGCGACTGCGCTTTCGCTCGCCGCTGCGCTCGCGCTGCTGTCGTTTCTGGACGACCTGTTCGGCCTGCCGACCGCGGTGCGGCTCGCGGGGCATCTGGGCGCCGCGGCGGCGGTGGTGCTGATCGAGTTGCGCTTTCCGGGCTGGGCGGTGCTGGTACTGTTTGCGCTGGCGGTGGCCTGGTACGCGAATCTTTACAACTTCATGGACGGGTCCGACGGCCTGGCGGGCGGGATGGCGGTGTTCGGCTTCGGCGCCTATGCGGCGGCGGCCTGGCTGGCGGATGTTCGCCCGCTCGCCGAGCTGAGCGTGGTGCTCGCTGCGGCCTCGGGCGCCTTTCTGGTGCGCAATTACCCGCCCGCGCGCATCTTCATGGGCGACGTCGGCTCGGTGCCGCTCGGCTTTCTGGCCGGCGCGCTCGGCCTGATCGGCTGGAACGACGGCGTCTGGCCGCTGTGGTTTCCGCTGCTGGTGTTCGCGCCGTTCGTGTGCGATGCGACGCTCACGCTCCTCAAGCGCCTGCTGCGCGGCGAGCGGGTGTGGCAGGCGCACCGGGAGCATTACTACCAGCGCCTGGTCCGCATGGGCTTCGGTCATCGCGGCGCGGCCCTGATCGAGTACGCGGCGATGCTGGCCTGCGGCGGCACCGCCGTATACGCGTGTAATCAGGAAAGGGAAGTGCAGATCGCAGTGCTTGCAGCCTCGATCCTCGTCTTGATCTCGATCGCGGTCTGGATCGACCTGCGCTGGTCGCGTTACCTGCGCGAGAGCGGGAGCGCGGCGTGAACTGGCGCCAGCTGACCGCCTTCGGCCACGACCTGGTCGCCGCGCTGCTGGCGTGGGTGATCGCGTTCTGGCTGCGCTTCAATCTCGAGATCCCGCCTGACTTCGCGCACGTGATGTGGACCCGCCTGCCGTGGGTGCTGGCGGTCTATTCGGCCGTGTTCTGGGCGCTCGGGCTGTACCGCGGCCTGTGGCGCTTCGCCAGCCTGCCGGACCTGCAGCGCATCCTGGCCGCGGTCGGGATCGGCGCGCTCGGGGTGCCGGCGCTGCTCGCGCTGCTGCGCACCGGCACGCCCGTGCCGCGCTCGGTGTATCTGCTTGCGCCGCTGCTCCTGGTCGGTGCGATGAGCGGCAGCCGCCTGGCGTACCGGGCATGGAAGGAGAAGCGCCTGCTCGGCGTGGTAAGGCACCCGGAGGCCGAGCCGGTGCTGGTGCTGGGCGCCGGCGCGGCGGCCGCCGCCCTGATCAAGGACCTGGCGAGCAGCGGTCGCTGGCGCGTCGTCGGCCTGCTCGACGACGACACGGCCAAGCAGGGGGGCGCGATCGCGGGGGTGAAAGTTCTGGGCGTTCTCGGCGACGTCGGAGTCGTCGGCGTCCGCTACGAAGTTACGCAGGCGATCATCGCGATGCCCGCCGCGACCCACGCCGCGCGGCGGCGGGCGGTGGAGCTGTGCGCGGCGGCGGGGCTGCAGGTGATGACGGTGCCGGCCTACTCCGACATCGTTTCCGGCAAGGTGAGCGTCTCGGCGCTCAGGAACGTCGAGCTCGACGACCTGCTCGGGCGCGATCCGGTCAAGCTCGACGACGCCGGCCTGCACGCGCTGCTGGGCGGCAAGCGGGTGCTGGTGACCGGCGCAGGCGGCTCGATCGGTTCGGAGCTGTGCCGCCAGATCGCGCGCTACGCGCCGCGCGAGCTGATCTTGCTCGAGCTCTCGGAACTCGCGCTGTATTCGATCGAGCAGGAGTTTCGCGACCGTTTTCCGGAGCTGCCGGTCGCGGCGGTCATCGGGGACGCCAAGTCTCAGGCGCGGGTGGGCGAGGTGTTCGCGCGCCACGCGCCGCAGGTGGTGTTCCACGCCGCGGCCTACAAGCACGTGCCGCTGATGGAGGACGGCAACGCCGCCGAAGCGGTGGCGAACAACGTCCTGTCGACGGTCGTTCTCGCGCGCGCGGCCGAGGCCGCGGGCGCGGAGAAGTTCGTGCTGGTGTCGACCGACAAGGCGGTCAACCCGACCAACGTGATGGGGGCCTCGAAGCGCCTGGCGGAGATGCTGCTGCAGGCCGGGCAGGCCGAAAGTCGCACCGAGTTCGTGATCGTGCGCTTCGGCAACGTGCTCGGCTCGACCGGCAGCGTGATCCCGCGCTTTCGCGAGCAGATCGCGCGCGGCGGACCGGTGACGGTGACCCACCCCGAGATCCAGCGCTACTTCATGTCGATTCCGGAGGCGGCGCAGCTCGTGCTGCAGGCGGGGCTGATGGGCAAGGGCGGCGAGATTTTCGTGCTCGACATGGGCGAGCCGGTGAAGATCGCGGACCTGGCGCAGCAGCTGATCCGGCTCTCGGGCTTCGCCGAGGGCGACATCCGCATCGTGTACACCGGCCTGCGGCCGGGCGAGAAGCTGTACGAGGAGCTGCTCGCGGACGCCGAGCACACCCTGCCCACGCCGCATCCCAAGCTGCGCGTGGCCAAAGCGCGTACACCGGAGAACGCGCGGATTGCGCAGGAGGTGCTGGCGTGGCTCGGCGGGCCGCCCGACAGCAGCCCGGCGGCGGTGCGGGCGCAGCTGCGCCTGTGGATCCCGGAGTACGCGCCGGCGAACAGCCTGTAGCAGCCGCGCTTGCCGTCGCGCTGCCAGAGGCCGAGGAGCCCTCGGTCAGACCGTCACAACGCTGATCCCGAGCAACCTGGCGCTCTCGGCCATCGCCTCATCGAGGCAGAGGACGGCTGGCGTATTTAGGCTCAGAACAACGGCAAGATGAAGCGCGTCGCCCGCCCGCAGCTTCGAGCCGGGGTCTGCCGCGAGCCCGGCGGCACGGCGGAACTCGTCGCGCCCGGGAACGGCAACGGCGCAATGCTTGCGCGCGAACTCCTGGACGTGCGCCGTCGCCTGCTTCGCGAGCTTCGCCGCCGCCTGGCCGGTGCGCACCTTGATCGCCGCGGCCGAGGCGAACTCGACCAAGGACCACTCGCTGATCGCCAGACGCTCGCCCGAGGCTTCGAGCCAGCCCAGAACAGCCTGGCTTTTCGGCTCCCTGATGAAGAGCGGGACCAGGGCGCTCGTGTCGACGTAGACCATCAGTAGCGCGCGCCGCGGCGCATGTCTCCCACCACCGGCGCCGTCTCAGTCTGGCCCCCGAGGAAACGCCGAAGCCGGCGCGCCTCGCCCTTGTCGATCGCGCGGCCCTCCGGGGCAAGGACCAGGCGCCCGTCCGGTGAAACCTCGGCGATGAGCGTGTCGCCCTCGCCCACGCCGATCGCCCTGGCCGATTCCCCCGGCAAACGCACGGCGAGGCTGTTGCCCCACTTCGAAACGGTCAGCTCGATCCTCATGCCCTTGCCGGTCATCTGCGCCTCGCGTCGTATCTACACGTGTCTACATGATGTGCCTGGCGCGCGCGCGCGTCAATCAGCGCCCGGACTTCCCGGCCCGGAAAAACTCGTAGCGCTTGCCGTCGCGCTGCCGGGCCGACGAAGCGCGTGCTGCCCTCGCGCCTTTGACAGGCCCCGGCTCGGGCGCTATCCTGCGCCGTATATATATCAGCGTATATACGGGCCAATCGATGAGCAAAGTGTCGCTGCGGAGGGTGGGATCGAGCTACGTGACGACGATCCCCGCGGAGTACGTGCAGGAGCTTCACCTCAAGTCAGGGCAGAAATTCGAGATCACGAAAGAGAACGGGCGGCTCGTGCTCACGCCTGTCACTCCCGAACTGGAGGCGGTGATGAAGGCCCACGAGAAGGTGCTGCAGAAATACCGCGCGGCATTCCAGCGCCTGGCCGATGCCTAGCCCATGCCGAGATTTCTCGGTCTAGGGGCGGCGCTGGCCATTCACTTCGATCAAGTCAATACCTTCGGCGGCAGCCTCGGCCTTCGCGATCAGGGCCTGCTCGAGTCTGCTCTGGGCCAGGCGCAGCAGACCTATGCCGACACGAACGATATTTGCGAGACGGCCGCTCAGTATTGTTTTTCGATCGTCAGGGATCATCCGTTCGTGGATGGCAACAAGCGCACCGCCGCCGACTGCATGCTCACGTTCCCGGTGCTGAACGGGATCGACCCGACGATGAGCTCCGAGCAACTGTTCGAGTGGACGATGCAAGTCGCGCTCGGAGCGCTCGAGCGTCCCCAGTTGGCGCAGTTGCTGCGGGGGCATGCTCGGGCCACGTAACGCCCGGGGGGCGCCGCCCGACCGGCGCGTGTCGCCTTCGCGCACGCCGCAGCTGTCCGCCGCGCGTGGTCAGATTCCGATGATCTCGTTGAGACCCTCCACGACCTGCGAGATCTCCTCGGGCGTCGCGCGGCTGAGTCTTGCACCGATGCGCTCGGTCGCTAGGGTGCGAACTTGGCTGATCTTGACCCATGAACGCTTCGGCAGCTTCGTCGCCTGAAGCTCCAGAGTCAGCGGAAACCCGGCGCGCTGGGGTTGGCTAGTCAAGGCCACGGCGATGACGGTGCCCGAGCGCTCATTGAACACGTCGTGGCTGAGAATCAGAACCGGGCGAAGGCCCGCCTGCTCATGGCCGCGCACCGGGTTGAGGTCGGCCCAGCGGATCTCGCCCCTCAGTATTCGGGCCAAGCGTCGAGCTCCTGCCCCAAGCCTTCCTCGGCAAGCGCTTTCTCGAATACGGGATCGAGCTTGGCGCACTCCGAGGCCAGACGGCTACGCTCCATCCGCGCGAGCTTCTCGGCCACGGCCGCCTGGATGGCCCGACTGCGGTTGGGAAAAACTCTCATTGCGACCAAGCCGTCAACGCGCTCGAGCGTTTCGCTGTCGATCGTGATGGCAACCTTGATGCTGCTCATGGCCCACCTCCAAGTATGATAATTTATCATACTGCATCGGCCTGCGCACGAAGATGCGCTTGACCGCGGACTCGTCTAGCCGTAGCCGTAGTAGCGCTTGAACCACTGCGCGAAGCGCGCCAGCCCTTCCTCGAGCGGTGTCGCGGGCGAAAACCCGACCGCGCCGTCCAAGCGCCGGGTGTCGGCGAAGGTGCTGCGCACGTCGCCGGGCTGCATCGGCTCGAACTGCTTGATCGCCTCTTTGCCCAGCGCGCGCTCGAGCGCGGCGATGTAATCGAGCAGCCCGACCGGCTGGTGATTGCCGATGTTGTACACGCGCCACGGCGCCCAGCTGGTCGCCGGGTCGGGCTCGCTCGCATTGAAGGCGGGGTCCGGCGCGGCGGGCTCGTCGAGCACGCGCAGCGTGCCCTCGACCACGTCGTCGACGTAGGTGAAGTCGCGCTGCATGTCGCCGTGGTTGAACACCTTGATCGGCTGGCCGTCCATGATCGCGCGCGCGAACAGCACCGGCGACATGTCGGGCCGTCCCCAGGGCCCGTAGACGGTGAAAAAACGCAGCCCCGTCGTCGGCAGGCCGAACAGGTGGCTGTAAACGTGCGCCATCAACTCGTTCGACTTCTTGGTTGCGGCGTACAGGCTGACCGGGTGGTCGACGTTGTCGCTCTCGGACCACGGCAGGCGGGCGTTGCCGCCGTATACGCTCGAGCTCGAGGCGTAGACCAGGTGGCGCGGCGCATGCGCGCGCGCCGCCTCGAGCAGGTTGGCGAATCCGACCAGGTTGGCCTGCACGTACGAGTCCGGATTCTCGAGCGAGTAGCGCACGCCCGGCTGCGCGGCGAGGTGCAGTACCGCCTGCGGCCTGTGCTTCGCGAACAGCTTGCCGAGCACGCCGGCGCCGGCCAGGTCGAGCTTGACGAAGCGAAAGCCCTTTTTCTGCTCGAGCCGGCGCAGGCGGTCGCGCTTGAGTTCGACCGGGTAGTACGGCGAAAGATTGTCGATCCCGAGCACCTCGTCGCCGCGCGCGAGCAGGCGCTCGGCGCAATGCATGCCGATGAAGCCGGCGCAGCCGCTGACCAGGACCTTCATCAGTCCTTCTTCGCCCGGCGCAGCTCGATCAGCTTGGCGTACTTGAGAAAGCTGTTCATGCAGCCGATCGAGATGTGGATCAGGCCCGGCAGGCCGTCGAGAAAGCCGAGGCGAAAGAAATACATCTTGATGAAGCGCACCAGCGGCGAGAGCAGCAGTGCGGCCGGAGCGGCGCTTTGCCCGCGCTCGAGCAGCTGGCGCGCGGCGAGCGTGGTGTAACGGTTCTGCTTGGCGAGGTAGTCGGCCAGGTCGGTGGCGGATTCGTGCAGCAGGTCGCCCTCGAGCGTGCCCGGGGTCACCGTGTAGAGCACCTTCTCGTGCACCGGGTCGTCGCTCCAGCGCGCCTGGTTGCGGTCAAACAGCCTGGGGCTCCAGTCGGGGTAGCCCTCGCCGTGCGCGAGCCAACGGCCGAGGAAGCGGTTGCGGCGCGACATGCGGTAGACCGGCGACTGCGGCGCTGCGAGCGCGGCCGCGATGCTCGCCGCGAGCTCGATCGGCACCCGCTCGTCGGCGTCCACGCACAACACCCAGTCATTGACTGCCTGCTCGACCGCGTACTGCTTCTGGCGCCCGAAGCCCAGCCACCCCTTCTGCAGCACGCGCGCGCCGTGGCGCTCGGCGATCTCGAGGCTGCCGTCGTCGCTGCCCGAATCGACGATCAGGATCTCGTCCGCGAAGTGAAGGCTCGCGAGGCAATCCTCGAGCAGCGCCGCCGCGTTGCGGATGATCAGGACGGCGGAGACGGGAACGCGGGACCCGGTAGTCAAGTGATATCCCGTAGAATCGGCGGGCCCTATTCTAGCCGACCATGGCGCGCATCCCGTCGGGGCGCTCGACCGTGCGCGATCGGCGGCGTTCGCCGTTGACATGTGCGCCACATGCAGCTACGCTGGGTGCATGTCGAAGATGATCCAGCTTCGCCACGTACCCGACGGGCTGCACCGCAAGCTCAAGGCGCGCGCCGCGCTCGAAGGGCTTTCGCTGTCGGACTTTCTGTTGCAGGAAGTCAAGAAGGTTGCCGCACGGCCGGCGCTGTCCGATCTCCGGGCGAGGCTTGCCCGCCGTATAGCCGTCGCCCCGCCCGAATCGCCGGCCAAGGCCGTGCGGGCCGAGCGCGAGGCGCGGTGATCGTTCTGGACGCTTCGGCGGCGCTCGAACTGCTGCTCAATACGCCGATTGCGCCGCGAGTGGCGGCCCGGGTTCTGGCGCCGCGCGAATCGCTGCACGCGCCGCACCTGATCGACCTCGAGATCGCCCAGGTGCTTCGCCGCTGGGAGCGTACGGGAGCACTGGCGCCACCGCGCGGCGAGGAGGCTCTGGAAGATCTGGCGGACTTGCCGCTCGCACGCTATCCGCACCAGCTGCTGTTGCCGCGGATATGGGACCTGCGTGCGAACGCGACGGCGTACGACGCGGCCTATCTCGCGCTGGCCGAGGCTCTTGGGGCGACCCTGGTGACCCGCGATGCCGCGCTCGCGTCGGTCCCGGGGCACGGCGCGACAGTCGAAGTGATCGGCTGATCGAAACATACCGTAGCGGCCGATCGCAATCGCTTCCACCGCGCGAAGCGCGCGGACCCGGCAGGCAAGTGATATCCCGTAGAATCGGCGGGCTCCATTCCAGCCAGATGCGACCGCGCGCGGCGTCCAGGCGATGGAGGACACGGATCAAGACGTCACGTCGTTTCCCACAGCGCGCGAATCGGCACGGCGAACAGCCCTTCGCCGAAGCTCGCGCTCGCCTCGCCGTCGTAGAGCACCACCCCGCCCATGAAGCGCTTGCCCGCCGCGCCGGCAAGCCTGCGCAGCCCGCGGAAGTCGGCGGCCGTCACCGTCGCGGACGCCTTGACCTCGACCCCTGCCACCTCGCGCGCACCACGTTCCAGAACGATGTCCACTTCGGCAGCGTCCTTGTCGCGGAAGTAGTGCAATCGGATCTCGTCTTCGTGCCAGCTCGCCTGCCGCCGGAGCTCCTGATACACGAAAGTCTCCAGCAACTGCCCCAGCGTGGCGCGGTCCCGCCACAGCGCGGCCGCATCGAGCCCGAGCAGGGCGCACGCGACCCCGGTGTCGCCCGCGTGGAGCTTGGGCGTCTTGATTAGCCGGCTCAACCGGTTGCTGTGCCAGGGGGGAAGCTCCTCCAGCAGGAACACCCGCTGAAGCAGGGTGACATAGTCGCGGATCGTCGGGCGGCTCAACTGAAACGGGCTCGCGAGCTCGGTCACGTTGAGCAGCCGGGCCGTCTGGCTGGACGCGAGCGCCATGAGTCGAGGAAGCGCATCGAGCGAAGCGATGCGTGCCAGATCGCGAACGTCGCGCTGCACCATCGCCTCGACGTAGTCGCGGTACCAGGCCGTCCGTCGGCGCGGCGTTGCGCGGAGCAAGGCTGCGGGGTAGCCGCCCGCGGCGATGCGTTCGGCCAGGTTCGCGCCCAGACGCTCGAATCGGCGCGTCTTGAAGCCCGCGCCGAACAGCGTCGCGATGAACCGTGGAGCTCGCCCTGTCAGCTCCGATTGGGCCAGGGGGAAAAGTCGCAGGATTTCCATCCGCCCCGCGAGCGAGTCGGCAAGCTTCGGCACCAGCAGGACGTTGGCCGAGCCGGTGAGCAGGTATCGCCCGGGTCTGCGGTCGCGGTCCACGGCCGTCTTCAGGGCCGTGAAGAGCCCCGGGACGCGCTGAACCTCGTCGAGGATCGAGCGCTCCGGCAGCTCTGCAACGAACCCGCCGGGATCGGCCTCGGCCGCGGCACGCGCCACGTCGTCGTCGAAGCTGAAGTAGGTGTAGCCCCGACGATCACCCACCACTTTTGTCAGCGTGGTCTTGCCACACTGGCGCGGCCCGTGGATCAGCACGACGGGCGTGTCGCCCAGCGCCTCCGCCAAGCGGGGCTCGGCGAAGCGCGGATAAAGCCGGCCGGTGCGCATGCCGGCCAATCGTAACCTTATGAGTCGGCCAATTGCAAGGTTTCGTAGCGGCCGATCGCAATCGCTTCCACTGCGCGAAGCGCGCGGACCCGGCAGGCAAGTGATATCCCGTAGAATCGGCGGGCCCTATTCCAGCCGACCATGCCGCGCATCCTGTTCGTCAAGACCTCGTCGCTCGGCGACGTGGTGCACCACTGCCCCGCGGTAAGCGACGCGGCGCGGCAAGTGCCGGGCGCGACGATCGACTGGGTGGTCGAGGAGGCCTTCGCCGGCGTGGCGGCGATGCACCCCTCGGTGCGGCGCGTGATCCCGGTCGCGCTGCGCCGCTGGCGGGGGTCGCTCTGGCGAGCGGCGACGTGGCGCGAAATCGGCGCTTTCCGGCGTTCGCTCGGCGCCGAGCGCTACGACTTCGTGATCGACTCGCAGGGACTGCTCAAGAGCGCGCTGCTCGCCAGGCTCGCCCACGGCGAGCGGCACGGGCTGGACCGCAAAAGCGCGCGCGAGCCGCTCGCGGCGCGCCTGTACGAGCGGCGCCACGCCGTGCCGCGGGCGCTGCACGCGGTCGAGCGCAACCGGCGCCTGACCGCCGCCGCGCTGGGTTACGCGCCGCAGGGAGAATGCGACTACGGCCTGAGCATCGAGGGCGAAGCGCCGCTCGCGCCGCCGGGCCCGTACGCCGTGCTGCTCACGATGACCAGCCGCGCCGACAAGCTCTGGCCCGAAGAGCGCTGGAGCGAGCTCGCGCGCGCGCTTGCCGCGCGCGGCGTGGGCGCGGTCCTGCCCTGGGGCAGCGCAAGCGAGCAAGCGCGCTGCGAGCGCCTGGCGGGTACGATGGAAGGCGCGCTGGTGCCTGAGCGCATGAGTCTCGCACAGCTGGCGCGCCTCATGCGCGGCGCGCGCGGCGTGGTCGGGGTCGACACCGGGCTCGCCCATCTTGCGGCGGCACTCGGGGTCCCCGCGGTGGGCGTGTTCTGCGGCTCGGACTCGGCGCTTACCGGCTTGTACGGCCGCGCGCACGTGCGCAATGTCGGCTCGGTGGGCAAGGCGCCGGCGGTGGGAGAGGTGCTGGCCGCGCTGGAGGCGGTTTCCTCGCCGGAGGCGGTTTCCTAATGGCGCGCGCGCTCTACAGCTTGGTGCTGCGGCTCGCGCTGCCGCTCGCGCTGCTGCGGCTATGGTGGCGCGGCAGGCGCGAACCGGTCTACCGCCAGCACCTGGGCGAGCGCTTCGGCCGCTACGCCGAGCGCCCCGGCCGTAGCGTGATCTGGCTGCACGCGGTCTCGGTCGGCGAGGCGCGCGCGGCGGCGCCGCTGGTGCGCGCGCTGCAGGGCGCGTTTCCCGAGTCTGACCTGCTGCTCACCTGCACTACCGCCGCGGGCCGCACGGCGCTGGCGCAGATCTACGGCGACCGGGTGCGGTGCGCTTTCCTGCCCTATGACCTGCCCGGGCCGATGGCGCGCTTTCTCGCGCATTTCAGGCCGCAAATCGGGATCATGATGGAAACCGAGGTGTGGCCGAACCTGCTCTCCGCGTGCCGCGCGCGCGGCACGCCGGTGATGCTGGCGAACGCCCGCATGTCGCGCAAATCCGCGCGCGGCTACCGGCGCTTCGCCTGGCTCGCGCGCCCCGCGTTCGGCAGCCTGGCCGCGGTCTGCGCGCAGGACCGCGGCGCCGCGCGGCGGCTGGCGCTGCTTGGCGCCGAGACAGTCGTCTTGTGCGGCAATCTCAAGTTCGACGTCGAGCCCGATCCGGCCAAGGTCGAGGAAGGCCGGGCGTTCAGGGCCGCGCTGCGCGGGCGCAAGGTCCTGCTGCTGGCCAGCACGCGCGAAGGCGAGGAAGCGCTGCTGCTCGACGCGCTGGGCGAGGACGACGCAAGCCTGCTCGTCATCGTGCCGCGGCACCCTCAGCGCTTCGACCAGGTCGCAGCGCTGCTCGCTGCGCGCGGTCTCGCTTTCGCGCGCCGCGGCCTGGGCGAGGCGCCGCACGCGGGCAAGCGCGTCTACCTGGGCGACACGATGGGCGAGATGGCGTTCTACTACGCGAGCTGCGACGTGGCGCTGATCGGCGGCTCGTTCCAGCCCCTCGGCGGGCAGAATCTGATCGAGGCCTGCGCGCTCGGGGCGCCGGTGGTTCTCGGGCCGCACATGTTCAATTTCGCGCAGGCGACGCGGCAGGCGCTCGCCGCAGGCGCGGCGCTGCAGGCGAGCGACGCGGTCGAGGCGATGCGCTCGGCGCGAGCGCTGCTCGGGGACCCCGCGCGCTGCGCGCAGATGGGTGCGGCGGGAATACGTCTATGCGCCGCTCATCGCGGCGCGACCGAGCGCCACCTCGCGGTCGTGCGCGCGCTGATCGAGGCCCCCGCGCCGGCCGGGGTCAGGGCGCGAGCGCCAGGTTGACCTGCTCGAGGTCCTCTTCCCTCAGGCTGCCGGCCGCGGCCTTGAGCTTGAGCTGGGTGGTGATGGTGTTGTAGCGCGCGAGCGCGAGGTCGCGCTCGGTGGAATACAGCTGCTGCTGCGCGTTCAGCACGTCGATGTTGATCCGCACCCCGACTTCGTAGCCGAGCTTGTTCGAATCGAGCGCGCTCTGGGACGAGACCAGCGCCTGCTCGAGCGCGCCGACCTGGGAGACACCGTTGACGACCCCCAGATAGGCCTGGCGCGCCGCGAGCGCGGCGCTGCGGCGCGCGTTTTCCAGGTCCTGCCTGGCTTTCTCGTAGTTTGCCGCCGCCTCGCGCTCGCGCGAGCTGATCGCGCCGCCCTGATAAAGCGGCAGCGCGAGCTGCAGCCCGACCGCGGTCTGGTTCGTGTTGCTGCCGACCGAGGTGAGCGTGGTGCCGGTCTGGTCGGTCTGGCCGTAGCTCGCGACCAGGTCGAGGGTGGGGTAGTGCCCGGCGGCGTTGCGCTTCATCTCCAGGTTCGCGATCTCGGTCGTGGCCTGCTGAATCTGGACCGGATAGCTCTGCTTCTCGGCCAAAGCGACCCAGCTCTGCGCGTCATTGGGATTGGGCGGCGAAAGCTGTACACTTTTTCGAAGCGGCGCAAAGCTCGTGTATTCCTTGCCGGTCAGCTGCTGCAGCGCGCTTTTCTTGTTGTCCAGATCGTTCTGCGCCGCGATTCCCTGCGCGACGACCAGGTCATAGCGGGCCTGGGCCTCGTGCGTATCGGTGATGGTCGCGGTACCGACCTCGAAGTTTCGCTTGGCCTGCGCCAGCTGCTCCGAGATGGCGGCCTTCTGCGCGCCGACCAGGGTGAGGGTGTCCTGCGCCGCGAGCACGTCGAAGTAGGCTTGCGCCGTGCGCACGATCAGGTCCTGCGCGGCCTGGCCGAACGAAGCCTCGGCCTGCCTGACCTGGAATCCGGCCTCGTCGTACTGGAGGAAATTCTGTTTGCGGTAGATCGGCTGCGAGAGGTTGAGCGTATAGCCGTTGCTGCGGAAATTGCGCGAAGCGTCGGGCAACCGCGCCGGGTTGTCCGAGTTCAACTCGAACCGTGTATCGGTCACGTTCGCCGACAGGCCGATGGTCGGCAGCAGCAGCGCCTTGCCCTGCGGCAGCTTTTCCTGCCCCGCCTGCAGCGCGTAGCGCGCCGCGGCGTACTGGGCGTCGTAGGCGCGCGCGTCGCGGTAGACCTGCAGCAGGTTCTCCGCCTGCGCGCTGAGCGGAAATGCGGCGGCGAAGGCAATGGCGGCAACGAGACGTGTCATCGGATTGACCTTGGGCTCGGTACTCTAGTAGACGGGCATCGCGGGATCGACGGTGCGGGCCCAGGCGTCGACGCCGCCCGCGAGATTGTGCACCTTGGTGAAGCCATGGTGTTCGAGGAAATAGGCGACCTGCATGCTGCGCGTGCCGTGGTGGCAGATGACGACCGTGTCGGCGTCGCGCTCGAGCTCATTGATGCGCGCCGGCAGCGAGCGCATCGGGACCAGCATCGAGTCCGGCAGGCGGCAGGTGTGGAATTCCCAGGGCTCGCGCACATCCAGCAGCACCGGCCTGGGCTCGTCGGGCGCAGCGAGCCAGGCGGACAGCTCCGCGGGCGAAATCTGCGTCATCAGAAGCGAAAGCGCGGCGGCTGCTCGGCGTTCGCGAGCGGCGCGAGCATGGTCTCGAACAGCCCGACCGTTCGATACGCCCCCGGCGCGCTGCAATGCACGATCTTGGCGGTCATCACCGGCGCGTCGCCCACCACCGCGAACAGCCGCCCGCCCGGCGCGAGTTGCGCGAGCCAGGTCTGGGGCAGAATCGGCGTCGAGCCGGTGAGCACGACCACGTCGTACGGCGCGTGCGGCGGCCAGGCGCGCGCGGCGTCGCCCACCTCGAGCGTGACGTTGTCGACGCCGTGGCGCTCGAGATTCGCCTTGCCGAACGCGGCCAGGGCCGGCCGGATCTCGACCGAATGCACGTGCGCCGCGCGGTGCGCGAGCAAGGCGGTGAGGTAGCCGCTGCCGGTGCCGACCTCGAGCACCCGGTCCACCTTGCGCAAAGCGAGTTCCTGCAGTACCCGTGCCTCGATCTTGGGCGTCCACATCCGCTCGCCTTCCCCGAGCGGGATTTCCATGTCGCTGAAGGCCAGCGCGCGATGCGCCGGCGGCACGAATTCCTCGCGCGGCACGACGTAGAGCAGGTCGAGAACGTCCTGGTCGAGCACATCCCAAGGCCGGATCTGCTGCTCGACCATGTTGAAACGGGCTTGTTCGATGTTCATGGGGCTGCGGCGGAGGGGGTAGTCGCGATGCGGCCCATAGTTTACATCCGATCAGCCGTTTACTTGTTGTCATCGGGCCGGGTTTGCAGTAGGTTGCCGGATACACGCAGGGGTCCTGGCGGCGGGTGCCGCCGGGTGAGAAAAACCCTTTGAACCTGATGCGGGTAATCCCGCCGAAGGAAGCGATCATGAACGCCAATCCAAAGTTTCTGGCCGCCACCGCCCACGTCGACGACGCGGCGGTCAAGCCGCTGCCGAATTCCGCCAAGCTCTACCTCACCGGCTCGCGCCCGGACTTGCGCGTGCCGGTGCGCGCGATCACGCAGAGCGATGGCAACCCGACGATCCTGGTCTACGACACCTCGGGACCGTACACCGACCCGCAGGCGAGGATCGACATCCGCAAGGGGCTCGCGCCGCTGCGCGAGAAGTGGATCGAGGAGCGGGGCGATACCGAGCTGCTCGAAGGCCCGTCGTCCGAATACGGCCGCCGGCGGCTCGACGACCCCAAGCTCGCCGAGCTGAGGTTCGATCTCAAGCGCAAGCCGCGCCGCGGCCGCTGCGTGACGCAGATGCACTACGCGCGCAAGGGCATCGTCACGCCGGAGATGGAGTTCATCGCGATGCGCGAGAACCAGCGCCTCATTGATTCTGATTCGTTAAGTTTTCAACACCGGGGTGAGTCGTTCGGCGCCAGCCTGCCGAAGCTCATCACGTCCGAGTTCGTGCGCGACGAGGTGGCGCGCGGGCGCGCGATCATCCCGGCCAACATCAATCACCCGGAGACCGAGCCGATGATCATCGGCCGCAATTTCCTGGTGAAAATCAACGCCAACATCGGCAACTCCGCGCTCGGCTCGTCCATCGCGGAGGAAGTCGAGAAGATGACCTGGGCGATCCGCTGGGGCGGCGACACGGTGATGGACCTCTCGACCGGCAAGCACATCCACGAGACGCGCGAATGGATCGTGCGCAACTCGCCGGTGCCGATCGGCACGGTGCCGATCTACCAGGCGCTGGAGAAGGTCGACGGCAAGGCGGAGGAGCTGACCTGGGAGATCTTCCGCGACACGCTGATCGAGCAGGCCGAGCAGGGGGTGGACTACTTCACCATCCACGCGGGCGTGCGGCTGCCATTCATCCCGCTCACCGCCAAGCGCATGACCGGCATCGTCTCGCGCGGCGGCTCGATCATGGCCAAGTGGTGCCTCGCGCACCACGAGGAAAGCTTCCTCTACACGCATTTCGAACAGATCTGCGAGATCATGGCCGCCTACGACGTCTCGTTCTCGCTCGGCGACGGCCTGCGCCCGGGGTCGATCCACGACGCCAACGACGAGGCGCAGATCGCGGAGCTGAAGACTCTCGGCGAGCTGACCAAGATCGCCTGGAAGCACGACTGCCAGGTGATGATCGAAGGCCCGGGCCACGTGCCGATGCAGCTCATCAAGGAGAACATGGAGCTGCAGTTGAAGTACTGCGACGAGGCGCCGTTCTACACCCTGGGCCCTCTCACGACCGACATTGCGCCGGGCTACGACCACATCACCAGCGCGATCGGCGCGGCGATGATCGGCTGGTACGGCACCGCGATGCTGTGTTACGTCACGCCCAAGGAGCACCTCGGGCTGCCGAACAAGAAGGACGTCAAGGACGGCATCATCGCCTACAAGATCGCGGCGCACGCGGCCGACCTCGCCAAAGGGCACCCGGGCGCGCAGCTGCGCGACAACGCGCTCTCGAAGGCGAGATTCGAGTTCCGCTGGGCCGACCAGTTCAACCTCGGGCTGGACCCCGATACGGCGAAGGACTTCCACGACGAGACCCTGCCGCAGGAGGGCGCCAAGCTCGCGCACTTCTGCTCCATGTGCGGGCCGCACTTCTGCTCGATGAAGATTACCCAGGACGTGCGCGACTACGTCGCCAAAGGCATGGAGCAGAAGTCGGTCGAGTTCGTAGCGAAGGGCGCAGAGCTGTACCAGAAAAGCTGATCATTCCGATTCAGGCCGAGCGCGCCTCGGCCCAGCGCCGGATCCAGTGGTCCAGGGACAGCTTGCCGGGGCCGTGCAGCAGGGTGACCAGCAGCAGCAGGCCCCAGTAGTAGTGCGATGCGAGCGCGGCCTCGTTGCCGCCCAGCACCTGCCAGTAGGAGACCACCGCGACGATGTTGACGAAGCTGAGCGACAGCGCCGAGAAGCGCCCGGCCAGCCCAAGCAGCAGAAGCGGCGGAAAGAAGAGCTCGCCGAAGGTGCCGAGCGCGGCCGCTACTTCTGGCGGCAGCAGCGGCACGTGATACTCCGCCTGGAACAGGAACACGGTCTTGTCCCAGCTGTCGATCTTGGTCAGGCCCGAGCGGAAGAAGGCGCTGGCGACGTCCCAGCGGATCCACAGATCGAGCATCGGCGTGGCGAGTGCGAGCCAGGCTACGATACGCTTCCACCAGATCATATTGCCTCCCCTGATTCGACGATCACGCCCGCCTCGATCCAGGCCGCGAGAGCCGCGCCGAGGTCGAATTCGGGCTCCGCAACAAGCGCCGCGTCGAGCGCCGCGGTAACCGGCGCGCCGGCGCCGCAGCGCTCGAGAAAACGATAAGCGCCGGTGGAAATTGCGCCGACCAGCACCCGGAACCGCGGCCGGTAGATCAGGATGCGTTCGGGTCCGGCCTCGAGGTCGACCGAAAATTCGCCTTCGTAGTCGTCCTGATGCACCTCCCAGATGCGCGCCAGCGGCCAGGGCGACGTGAGCAACGCACAGGCGGGAGCGAGGCAAAGGCCGGGCCCGGGTTCGTCTGCGGCGTAGTAAGCGCGGTGCGCGAGCCATTCCATGCGCGCGACGTCGGGCAGGTAGGGCAAGTCCTGGGTGTGCTCGAAGCGTGCGACGAACTGGCTCAGCTGCGCGCCGAACTCGTTCAGGTCCCCGCTCGTCGACGGAAAGCGCCGCAGGTATTCGCGCGCCAGGCCTTCGAAGAACGCTTCGCCGACGATCTTGGCGACGATCGGATAGGTGCCCGCGAGGGCCTTGGTGCAGGCGCCAACCACGTTGCCGCGATACACGGCGAGCCGCTCGAGCGCGGCCTGCGGCGGACCGCGAAAGATCGGCGCGACCTCGGCTGCCTTGTCGAGGCTCGCGATCCCCGCGCCGAAGTCCCGCTGCAGCGCTGCGAGCTCAGACACAGCACGCCTCCGCCTGCAGCGCGCGCGCGTGCCGGGCCTCGCCCAGCAGTACCTCGAGCGGCGGGATGTCGGTGTCCCATTCGATCAGCGTCGGCACGGTGCCGAAGCGCTCGAGCGCGGCCCGGTACAGGGCCCACACGGGCTCGGCGACGCGCTCGCCATGGGTGTCGACCACGCAGTGCGGCGCAACGAGGTGGCCGGCGAGGTGGATCTCGGCCACCGATCCGGGCGCGATCGCGCCCATCGCCTCTAGGGCGTCGCTGCCGTTGTTGAGCTGGTTGACGTACAGATTGTTCACGTCGAGCAGCACCCCGCAGCCGCTGCGGCGCGACAGCTCGGCGATGAATTCGCCCTCCGCAATGTCGCTCGCCCGGTACTCGAGGTAGCTGGAGACGTTTTCGACCAGGATCCGGCGTCCGAGCGCCTCCTGCAGCTGCGACACGCGCGCGCTCATCAGCGCGAGCGCCTCTTCGGTGTACGGCAGGGGCAGCAAGTCGTTGAAATGGCGGCCGAAGCCGCGGCCCCAGCACAGATGCTCGGACACAAATGTCGGCTCGATCGCGTCGACCAGGCGCTTCAGCTTGGCGACATGGCCGCCCGCCTCGGGCGCGGCCGAGCCCAGCGCGAGCCCGACGCCGTGAGCGCTGATCGGGTAATCGGCGCGCAGGCGGTTCAGAACGTGCAGGTCGTAACCGCCGGCGCCGAAGTAGTTCTCGCTGTGCACTTCGAGCCAGCCGACGTCGCGCTTGCGCGCGAGGAAGTCCTCGTAATGCGCTGCGCGCAAGCCGACGCCGACGGGGTCCATGCCGAAGCCCGAATTACATCTTGCCCGGCATCATCGACCCGCCCATCTCCTTGCAGGTCCCGGTCTTGACGTATTTGAAGTCGTGCGGATCGTTGTCGACCTTCGACTGGCCGGCGCAGGCGTGCGCGGTCTTGTTGCTGCCGCAGTCGTTGTGGCCGGCCTTGGCCACGCCGAAGCACTTCTCCATCCCCTTCGGGTCGGCGGCGTGGGCGCTGAGCGCGCCGAGCGTACCGAGCGCGAACAGTCCTGCCATGGCACTGCGAATGACGAGCTTCTGATTCATCTGGAATCCTCCTGGAGCGGAAAGTAAGTAAGCGGAGACCCCTGTCCCCGCCGATTGGTCGCACAGGCGCGACAATCCCTTACACATACGCTGCTCTGGTAAGGCCGGATGCGGGCCGGCTGGGGTAGCATTGCGGACTCGATCGAAGGATGGAAAAGCTGAGCGCTCAACCGCAAAACATCGGCAAATACACCGTGCTGTCCGAGCTCGGTCGCGGTGCGACGGCGACCGTTTATCTCGGGCGCGACGCCTTTGCCGGCCGGGAAGTAGCGGTCAAGGTCTTCTGGCAAGGCGCGGAGGATGCTGCACAGATCGCCCCCAAGCGCCGCAACACCTTCCTCAACGAGGCGTCGCTGGTCGGCAAGCTGCAGCACCCGCACATCGTTTCGCTGCTCGACGCCGCGGTCGAGCGCGACTACAGCTACATCGTCATGGAGTACGTGCCGGGCGGCACGCTGGCGCAGTTCACCGCCGCCGACGCCCTGCTGCCGCTGGAAAAGGTGGTCGAAGTGGTGTTCAAGTCGAGCCGCGCGCTCGAATACGCGCACCGCCAGGGCGTGATTCACCGCGACATCAAGCCGGCGAACATCCTGGTAACGCGCGCGTTCGACGTGAAGCTGTCCGATTTCGGCGTCGCGCTCCTGGCGGACGCGACCCACACCAACCTGCGCAACGTCGGCTCGCCCGCGTACATGTCCCCGGAGCAGCTCTCGGACGAGCCCCTGACGCACCAGACCGACATCTATTCGCTCGGCGTGGTGATGTTTCAGCTCCTCACCGGGCGCCTGCCGTTCGTCGCCACGTCGCACGCGAGCCTGATGTACCAGATCGTCAATCACCGGCCGCCGTTGCTGCGCTCGCTGCGGCAGGATCTGCCCGAAGCGGCCGAGGCGATCGTGTCGCGCGCACTGCAAAAGGATCTCGCGGTGCGCTATCAGAGCTGGATCGACTTCGGCAAGGATCTTGCGAGCCTGGTCCGGCACCTGGAGGCGCCGCGCGAGGAGCTGTCGGACACGCGCAAGTTCCACATGCTGAGGAACCTCGCCTTCTTCCGCGACTTCCGCGAGGTCGAGATCTGGGAAGCGCTGCGCACTGCGACCTGGCAGCGCCTGCCGGCCGAGACGGTGATCATCAAGGAGGGCGAGCGCGCAGAGAGTTTCTACGTTCTGGTGGACGGCCAGGTCGAGGTGGCGCGCGCGGGGCACCCCCTGAGCACCCTCGGCGCGGGCGACTGCTTCGGCGAAATGCTCTATTTCTCCGGCGAAACTTCGCTGCGCAACACCACGATCCGCGCGCGAACGCCGGTGCTGGTGCTGGAAATCAAGGCCGAGGCGTTGACGGCCGCGAGCGACGCCTGCCAGGTGCAGTTCAACAAGGCGTTCATGCGCATCCTGATCGACCGCCTGACCGTCGCGAATCAGAAGCTCTCGGAGCGCTGACAAAGGCGATGGCGGATACGACGCTGATCCACGCCCTGATCCTCGGCATCGTCGAGGGCCTGACCGAGTTTCTCCCCGTCTCGAGCACCGGGCACCTGATCCTGGCCGGGGACCTGATCGGGTTCAATGGCCCCAAGGCGAAAGTATTCGAGATCGTCATCCAGACCGGCGCGATCCTCGCCATCGTGTGGGAGTATCGCGCACGCTTTTTCAGGGTGAATTCCAGACTGTGGCTGAACCTCGCGGTCGCTTTCATGCCCGCGGCCGTGCTCGGCCTCGCGTTCGAGCACGCCATCAAGGCGCGCCTGTTCAAGCCGGTGCCGGTGGCGGTCGCTTTTATCGTCGGCGCGCTGGTGATCCTGTGGGCCGAGCGCCGCAATCACCCCGTGCGCGTCGCGCAGGTCGACGACATGACCTGGAAGGACGCGCTCAAGGTCGGATTCGCCCAGGCCTTTGCCTTGATCCCCGGCACCTCCCGCTCCGGGGCGACGATCATCGGCGGCATGCTGTTCGGGCTCTCGCGCCGGGCGGCCACCGAGTTCTCCTTCTTTCTCGCGGTGCCGACGCTCATCGCCGCCGGCGGCTACGATTTCATCAAACACCGCGCCCTGTTCTCGAGCGCCGACCTGGGCATGTTCGCGGTCGGCTTCGCGGCGGCGTTCGTGGCGGCGATCGTCTGCGTGCGCTGGCTGATCCGCTACGTCGCAACGCACGATTTCAAGCCGTTCGCGTGGTATCGCATCGCGTTCGGGATCGTGGTTCTGGCAACCGCGTACAGCGGCCTGGTGAGCTGGAGCGCCGGCTAACCCTGGATCCAGGGCAGGCCCGCCACGCGCCATCCTCCGACGCTGTTGCGGTGATGCTCGGGGTCCTTGTCGCCCTCGAAGCCCTCGAGCACGTTGTAGCACTCGCGGAACCCCGCCTGCGTGGCGAGGATCGCGGCGTTGTGCGAGCGCCCTCCGGAGCGGCACAGGAACATGACAGCTTCGTCGCGCTCCACCAGCTCGGCCAGGTGCTGGAGGAACAAGGGATTGCGCTGGCCGCCGGGGTAGCCGTTCCATTCCACCGGCAGGGCGCCCGGAACCCGCCCGACCCAGTACAGCTCGGCCTGAGTGCGAACGTCGACCAGCCGCGCCCCGCCCTGCATCAGGGTGTGGGCCTCCCGCGGCAGCAGGGCGCCCGCGTAGGGAAGCTTGAGCCGCGCGCCACGCTCGCGTGCCGCGGTCTTGATCAACTCGGTATCGGACATCGTCGCACCGCATTATATAAACTCAAAGGCCCCGCGCGAGTTGCACCAGCGCAGTGCAAAGTGGCCTAAAATGCACCAGCGTTGGGCATGCCGCTTGGGTAGAATGCGCGAAATTCTGCTCACCCCGGGGGAGAGTACGAGACAGTCGTATTAGGCACGGAATCTGCTCATTTCGACGCGATCGGCCGGCGTCCCCGGCCCGCGCTCATTTCACAGACCACAGACCCGCTCAGGAGATTGGAAGATGGCGATGACGCCCGATGACGTCTTGAAAATGCTCAAGGACAAGGAGGTCAAGTTCGTCGACCTCCGCTTTACCGATACCAAAGGCAAGGAGCAGCACGTCTCGGTGCCGTCCAAGTATTTCGACATGGACAAGTTCGAGAGCGGACACGCCTTCGACGGCTCGTCGATCGCCGGCTGGAAGGGCATTCAGGCGTCCGACATGCTGCTGATGCCGGATCCCGTGACGGCCCGCATGGACCCCTTTACCGACGAGGCGGTGCTGAACCTGAATTGCGACGTGATCGAGCCCTCCGACGGCAAGCCCTACAGCCGCTGCCCGCGCGGCGTGGCCAAGCGCGCCGAGGCCTACCTCAAGTCGAGCGGCCTGGGCGACACGGCCTACTTCGGCCCCGAGCCGGAATTCTTCATCTTCGACGGCGTGACCTGGTCAATCGACATGTCGGGCTCGTTCGTGAAAATCAAGTCCGAGGAAGCGCCCTGGTCGACTGGAACCGACTACGAGTCGGGCAACATGGGCCACCGCGCGCCGGTCAAGGGCGGCTATTTCCCGGTCCCTCCGGTCGACTCGCTGCAGGACGTGCGCAACGCGATGTGCCTTGCGCTCGAGCAGCAGGGCGTGGAGGTCGAGGTGCACCACCACGAGGTCGCCGCCGCCGGCCAGTGCGAGATCGGCACCCGCTTCGCGCCGCTGGTGGAGCGCGCCGACTGGATGCAGATTCTGAAATACACGGTGTGGAACGTCGCGCACGCCTACGGCAAGACCGCGACCTTCATGCCGAAGCCGGTCGTGGGCGACAACGGCTCGGGGATGCACGTGCATCAGTCGGTGTGGAAAGGGGGGCAGAACCTTTTCGCCGGCAACGGCTACGCCGGGCTGTCGGAGTTCGCCCTGTACTATATCGGCGGCGTAATCAAGCACGCGCGCGCGCTCAACGCGATCACGAACCCGGGCACGAACTCCTACAAGCGCCTGGTGCCGGGCTTTGAGGCGCCGATCAACCTCGCTTATTCGGCGCGCAACCGTTCGGCCGCCTGCCGCATTCCGCACGTGCCGAGTCCCAAGGGCCGGCGCGTAGAGGTGCGCTTTCCGGACCCGACCGCGAATGCCTACCTGGCATTCGCGGCCATGCTGATGGCCGGGCTGGACGGCGTGCAGAACAAGATCCATCCGGGCGACCCGATCGACAAGAATCTCTACGATCTGCCGCCCGAAGAGCGCAAGAAAGTGCCGAACGTGTGCGCCTCGCTGGAAGAGGCGCTTAGCCATCTCGAAAAGGACCACGCCTTCCTGACCAAGGGCGGCGTGTTTGATGACGACCTGATCGAGGCTTACATCGAACTCAAGCGCGAAGAGGTACAGCGCTTCCGGATGACGACGCACCCGGTCGAGTTCGACATGTACTACAGCTCGTAAGCCGGCCGAGGTCTGTGCGGTGCGCGAAGGACGGGGTGCGGTCCCCGTCCTTCGGTTATTTTGGCATTGCTAGAAGTCGCTTTGGTGGCATAGACTTAGAGCGTCCAATTAACGCGGCTTCTCGATCATGGTTCGCAACACGGCGTTCGCGCTGCTCGTGCTCGGGTTGGCTGCCGGAGCGGCGCACGCGGACATGTACCGATGCGAGGTCCCGGGCACGAGCAGCCCGCTGTACACCAACGATGCGCGCGACACGCAGGGCAAGAAATGCACCGTGTTGAGCCACGAAATCAGCGTCGTACCCGCGCAGCCGAAGGCCGCCGCCAAGCCGACGCCGCAAGGCTTTCCGAGCGAGTCGTCCGCGGCGCGTGCCTCGGCCAAGGAGCGCCAGCGCGAAATCCTGGAAAAGGAGCTTGCGCGCGAAGAGGGCATGCTCGAAAAAGCGCAGAAGGCGCTCGACGAACAAGAGGCGGTGCGCTACGGCAACGAACGGAACTACGCCAGAGTGCTGGAGCGGTTGCAGCCCTACAAAGACAACGTCGAGCTGCATCAGAAGAACATCGAGGCGTTAAGGCGAGAGCTGAGCAATCTGTACCGGTGATCGCCGGCCGGGCGGCACGGTGAGCACCGCATTGGCAGGCCTCGACCTGCTCGCCACCGCGGTCGTGGCGCTGGACGAAGGATTCGTCGTTCGATACGCCAATCCCGCGGCCGAGAGCCTGCTCGACACCGGCGCCCGGTCGATGATCGGGCAGGCCTTTGCCGGACTTTTCGCGGAGAGCGCCGAAATCGAACGCGCCCTGGCTGAAGCGCTCGAGACGCATTGGGACTATACGGCGCAGGGGGTGAGCTACGAACGCCCCGGGCGCGAGCGGCTGCCCCTGTCCTGTGTGGTGACCCGAATCGATGCCGTCGGCCTGCCGTTGCTGGTGGAGTTGCGCCCGATCGAGCAGCAGCTGCGCGTGGCGCGCGAGGAGCGGATCGTGTCCGAGCAGCAGGCCAATCGGGAGCTGATCCGCAACCTCGCGCACGAGATCAAGAATCCGCTTGGCGGGCTGCGCGGATCGGCGCAATTGCTCGAGCGCGAGCTCGACAAGCCGGATCTCAGGGAATACACCCAGGTCATCATCAAGGAGGCCGACCGCCTGCAGGCGCTGATGGACCGGCTGCTGACGCCGCACCGCGCACCGCGCGTCGCCCCGGTCAACATCCACGAGGTGCTGGAGCGGGTGCGCAGCCTGATTCTGGCCGAGTTTGCGTCGGGGGTCGCGATCGCGCGCGACTACGATCCCAGCGTGCCGGACGTGGTGGGCGACAAGGAGCAGCTGATCCAGGTCGTGCTGAATATCGCGCGCAACGCCGCGCAAGCGCTCACTTCCAAGGAGGCCGCTGCCGGAAAAGAGGGAACGATTACCTTTCGGACCCGCGCGGTACGTCAGATCACGCTCGTGCGGAACCGCTACCGGCTGGCACTAGAATTGCAAATCATCGACGACGGTCCCGGCGTGGCGGAGAGCGTTCGGGACCGGATGTTCAACCCACTGGTATCGGGGCGCGACGGTGGCAGCGGGCTCGGCCTGTCGCTGGCGCAAACCTACGTCCAGTACCACCGCGGCGTGATCGAGTGCGATAGTCGGCCTGGCCGGACGGTGTTCACGATCCTGCTGCCTCTGGCCTGATCCTTGCGAGAGCCTTCGGACAAATGAAGCCAGTGTGGATCGTCGATGACGATCGCTCCATCCGTTGGGTGTTCGAGAAGGCGCTTACGCGCGAGGGCATCGCGCACGCTTCGTTCGGCTCCGCGCAGGATGCGCTAGACGCCTTGCGCGAGGGCGCGCCGCAAGTCCTGGTGTCGGACATCCGCATGCCGGGCCCCTCGGGTCTCGAGCTGCTGCAGAGCGTCAAGCAGCGGCACCCGGAGGTCCCGGTCATCGTGATGACCGCCTATTCGGACCTCGAGTCCGCGGTCGCCGCCTTCCAGGGCGGCGCCTACGAGTACCTTCCCAAGCCGTTCGACGTCGACCAGGCCGTCGAATTGATCCGGCGCGCGCTCGAGGAGAGCCAGCGCGAGAGCGCGGCGCTCGAGCCGGATGCGGCGGTGCCCGAGATCCTCGGCCAGGCGCCGGCGATGCAGGAGGTGTTCAGGGCCATCGGGCGCCTTGCGCAGTCGAGCGCGACCGTGCTGATCACGGGCGAGTCGGGCAGCGGAAAGGAGCTCGTCGCGCGTGCTTTGCACCGGCACAGCACGCGCGCCGCGAAGCCGTTCGTGGCGATCAACACGGCGGCGATGCCAAAGGACCTGCTGGAATCCGAGCTGTTCGGCCACGAGCGGGGTTCCTTCACCGGCGCGCAGCAGCAGCGGCGCGGTAGGTTCGAGCAGGCCGAAGGCGGCACCTTGTTCCTGGACGAGATCGGCGACATGCCCGCCGAGCTGCAGACCCGGTTGCTGCGGGTGTTGTCGGACGGCACCTTCTACCGGGTCGGCGGCCACCAGCAGATCAAGGTCAACGTGCGCATCATCGCCGCCACCCACCAGGACCTCGAGACGCGGGTGCGCGAGGGCAGCTTCCGCGAGGATCTCTACCATCGGCTGAACGTCATCCGGATCCGCATGCCGGCGCTGCGCGAGCGGCGCGAGGATATCCCGCTCCTGGCGCGGCACTTTCTCGCGCGCAGCGCGAAACAGCTGGGCGTCGAGCCCAAGCGTTTGTCCGAGGCCGTGGTCGAGTACCTCGGGCAGCTCGACTTTCCGGGCAACGTGCGCCAGCTGGAGAACCTGTGCCACTGGCTGACTGTCATGGCGCCCGGGCAGGCGATCGAGCTTGGCGAGCTGCCGGCGGAATTCCGCGCTCAGCCCGCGGCGGTGGCGAAAGGCGACTGGCTCGACGCGCTTGCCGAGGAGGTTAAGCGGCGGCTCGCGCGGGGCGAAAGCGGAATTCTCGATGCGCTTGGCCGACAGTTCGAGCGCGCGTTGATCGTCAAGGCGCTCGCGCACAGCGGCGGACGGCGCATCGAGGCCGCCAACCTGCTCGGTATGGGCCGCAACACCATCACGCGCAAGATCCAGGAGCTCGGCATCGAAGACGCCGGCGAAGGCGAAAAATAGGGCGCGCGGCCTACTTCTTCGCGCGCCGGTTGCGCTCCAGCTGCGCATCGACCAGGGCGACGATCTCGTCGACCGCGTCCGATTGCATTCCCTTTTGCGCCGCGATGGTCTTTACCAGCAGGTCGACGCGCTCGATGTTGGGCGCGCCGCCGTACAGCGCGCGCGCCGCAGACGAGGGGCTCGCGAGCCCCTGGGCGGCGGCGGCGTACTTCTCGAACGGCACCAGATCCTTGTCGTCGGCCCCGAGCGACTTGCACAGCCGCACCACCCAGTCGTAAACCGCGCGCGCCGCGGGCAGGTCGCCGTGCACCGCCTGCTTGATCGGGCGCATGCCGTCCTTCGTGATGCAGCGGTAGTTGCCCGCCATCAGCATTGCCCACTTGGCCAGCGGAACGAAGACCGAGTCGTGCACTTTCAGCTTGACCGGCAATTCGATCTTCTCGGTGCCGGTGTCGAAGCGCGCTCGCTCGATTCCGGACTCGAGCTCGCGCAGCATGGCGGTGTGCGCGTCCGAGGCGAAGCGCGCCGACTTGAAATTGGTCGGTAGTCTGACCTGCAGCACGTTGACCTTTTCCTCGGGCGGACGAAACGCCTGCGGGTCGGGGCTGCACAAGGTGACCAATCCAGGCTCGAAGCCGGCCCATACCGCGGCATCGGTGTAGCAGCCCTCGCACGCTTGCGCGGATACGCCCGGAATGCGCGCCAGGTACGGCAGCGGCGGCATGTTCATGATCGACATGCAGGGCAGCTTCGCCTTCGCGATCGCCTGCATCAGCTCGCGTACGCCGGAAGAGCCGTACTGGGGCTCCTGCATCGCCAGCGCCACCAGGTCGTGCTCGGCCGGCCGGATCGCGCCCGGCACGTCGGCCGACAGCTTGCCCGGCAGCTTGCGCGAATCGACCTCGACCAGTCCTTCCCTGCCCTTCACGGGCAGTCGCACCCGGGTGCCTTCGCGATTGATCAGCTCGGCCTCGGCAGGCAGGCAAACCAGCTTGACCGTGTGCCCGGCCAGCAGCAGCTTGGTCGCCAGGAGCGAACCGTACGACGCGCCCAGAATAAGTATTCGATACGTTTTCGCCATGAAGGTCTCCTGTTGCGCGGTCGGGCGTATTTCGCATTGTGAAATTTCAACCCGCCAACCGAAAGAGCGTACTCCTGTCGCGCGACGATTTCATGTTGCGACGCGGTAACCACGTGCATAAAATGCCGCCATGCCAAGCACTAATCCACTTCCTCAAGGCGTTTCGGTTTCGGCCCCGATCAGCGCTGAATTTGCGCAGATTCTGACCGCCGATGCGCTCGCGTTCGTCGCCAAGCTGCAGCGGGCTTTCGCACAGCGTCGGCAGGACCTGCTCGCCCGCCGGGCCGCGCGGCAAAAGGCGTTCGACGCGGGCACGATGCCCGATTTCCTGCCCGAAACCGCCCAGGTGCGCGGCTCCGAGTGGACCATCGCGCCGCAGCCGGCCGACATGCTCGATCGCCGGGTAGAAATCACCGGCCCGACCGATCGCAAGATGGTGATCAATGCGCTCAATTCCGGCGCATCGACCTTCATGGCCGACTTCGAGGACGCCAACTGCCCGACCTGGTTCAACATGATCGACGGACAGGTCAATCTGCGCGACGCCGTGCGCCGCACGATCACGCTCGAGCAGGGCGACAAGAGCTACCGGCTGAACGACGAGACCGCGGTCCTGATCCCGCGCCCGCGCGGCTGGCACCTGGACGAAAAGCACGTGCGCGTCGACGGCAAGCCCGTTGCGGGCGGAATCTTCGACTTCGCGCTCTTTTTCTTCCACAACGCGAAAGAGCTGCTCGCGCGCGGCAGCGGACCATACTTCTATCTGCCGAAGATGGAGTCGCACCTCGAGGCGCGGCTGTGGAACGACATCTTCGTCATGGCGCAGAACGAGCTCGGCGTGAAGCACGGCTCGATCAAGGCCACCGTGCTGATCGAAACGGTGCTCGCGGCGTTCGAGATGGACGAGATCCTGTGGGAGCTGAAGGATCATTCCGCGGGCCTCAACATCGGTCGCTGGGACTACATCTTTTCCTGCATCAAGAAGTTCCGCTCGAACCCGGATTTCTGCCTCGCAGACCGCGCCCAGGTGACGATGACGGCGCCCTTCATGCGCGCCTACGCGCTGCTGCTGGTGAAGACTTGCCACCGGCGCGGCGCGCCCGCGATGGGCGGCATGGCGGCGCAGATCCCGATCAAGAACGATCCGGCCGCGAACGACGCGGCGCTGGAGAAAGTGCGCCAGGACAAGCTGCGCGAGGTGACCGACGGCTGCGACGGCACGTGGATCGCGCACCCGGGGCTGGTGCCGATCGCGAAGCAGGTGTTCGACGAGCACATGCCGCAGCCGAACCAGTACGGCAAACAGCGCCCGGACGTGTCGGTCGCAGCCAAGGACCTGCTCGATTTCCGTCCCGAGGCGCCGATCACCGAGGCCGGCCTGCGCAACAACATCAACGTCGGAATCCAGTACCTCGGCGCCTGGCTTGCGGGCAACGGTTGCGTGCCGGTGTTCAACCTGATGGAAGACGCGGCGACGGCCGAGATCTCCCGCTCGCAGATCTGGCAGTGGATCCGCAGCAAGAAGGGCAAGCTGGACGACGGGCGCAAGGTCACCAAGGAGCTGTTCAGGACGCTGCTCGCGGAGGAGTTGCCCAAGGTCGAGGCCTACCTCGGCGCCGAGGCCTACGCCGCCGGCAGGTACGAGGAAGGCGCGAAGCTGTTCGAACGCATCACCAGCGACGACAGCTACGTCGAGTTCCTCACCCTGCCCGCCTACGACCTGATCGACTAGGCGATCGTCCACTCCGCGCCGCACTTGCGGCAGCGTACGCCCATCGACTCGCTCGAAGCCGCGACCAGCGTGTAGCGGCCGTAGACGCCGCACTGCTTGCAGGTCGAGCGGTCGGCGAGGCGCTGCGCGCGGGTGGTGATGCGGAAGTAGGCGTTAAAGGCGTAGCAGGCCACCAGGCCCGCCACGAACGCGCCGCCCAGGGTCAGCAGGCGCTGCGGCAACGGATTGTGAAAGCTCAGCGTCTCGAGCAGGGCGGCGACCGCAACCGCGCACAAAATGCCGGTGACGAACCAGGCATGGCCCTCGACGAGCTGGCGCTCGTGCCAGCGTCTGAACCCCAGCTTGCCGATATTCGCCGCCGGTAGCATCGCGGTGCCCACTCACATTCTACGCAGCTCGCCGCGGATCGGATGGCTAGCCGATCTCTGCCACCACCGGGGTGTGATCCGATGGGCGCTCGAGCCTGCGCGGCGCCTTGTCGATGGCGCAGGTCTTGCACGCGGCGGCGAGCTGCGGCGAAAGCAGGATGTGGTCGATGCGCAGGCCCGCGTTGCGCCGGAAGCCCATCATCCGGTAGTCCCACCAGGAGAACGATTTTTCCGGCTGCTCGAACAGGCGGAAGCTGTCTTTCAGTCCCAGCTCGAGCAGGGCGCGGAATGCCGCGCGCTCGGCCTCGGATACCAGGACCTGTCCTTCCCACGCCTTAGGGTCGTGCACGTCGCGCTCCTCGGGCGCGACGTTCAGGTCTCCCAGCACCGCAAGTCGAGGATGGGCCGCGAGCTCGCCGGCCAGCCAGTCGCGCAGGGCGGCGTACCAGCGCAGCTTGTAGTCGTACTTTTCGCTACCGACCGCCTGCCCGTTCGGAGCGTACAGACACACGATGCGCACACCGTCGAGCGTGGCGGCGATCACGCGCTTTTGCTCGTCCGCGAACCCGGGGATGCCGGTCGAGACCTCGCCGAGCGGGCGCGGCGACACGATCGCGACGCCGTTGTAGGTCTTTTGCCCGCAGAACGACGCGCGATAGCCGCTCGCTTCCAGCTCGGCGGTGGGGAACTTGCCGTCCACAAGCTTGGTTTCCTGCAGGCAGACCGCGTCGGGCTTTTCCTGCGCCAGCCAGTCGGTCAGCTGCCCGAGACGCACCTTGAGCGAGTTGACGTTCCAGGTCGCGAGCTTCATGCCGCGATGCTGGCTATTTCTTGTGCTCGTCGCTGAAACGCGGCGCGTAGGGGCCGAGGGGCTTTTGCGCCTCCTCGGCGGGGGGGCGGGATTCGCCCTCCCGCGTCGGTGCCGCAGGCGCGGCTTGCGCGCGTGGCGGCAGTGTGCCGATTGCCGGATAGCCGCCGATGTCGAGCGCCCTGTCGAACGCGCCCTGCTCGAAGCCCTTTTGCACCGTGCTGCCGACCGTAAGCGTCGGAACCGCGGCCGCCCCCGAAACGCGCCTGAGTTCGGCGTTGGTCTCCGGATTCCACACCACGATTTCCTTGAACGGGATGCCGCGCCGGTTCAGCGCCGCGCGCGCCTGGCTGCAGGGGGCTTTGCACGACGGCGAGGTGTAGAGGGTGACCGGTGCGTCTTTCAGCGCCTTGCTCAGCGCGAAGGGCAGCTGGTCCGTTTCCACCACGCTGCCCCTGAAGGACTTCCGTTCGACCTCGCGCGCGGAGGGCGGCGGCGGCGTGTCGGTGACGTGCACGCGACCCGTGGCGTCGGTCCAGCGATACAGCTGCTGCGCGGAGGTCGCGCCCGGCGCCAGCGCCAGGCACAGGGCGATTGCGGCGGCCGCGTACCTCATGCGGAAATCATACCATTGTGACGCAGCAGGGCGTCTACCTGCGGGTCGCGGCCGCGGAAGGCGCGGAACGACTCCGCCGTGGGGCGGGCGCCGCCAACGGCGAGCACTTCGTCACGAAAGCGCGCGCCGGTGGCCGCGTCGAGCACGCCGTTTTCCTCGAACAGGCTGTAGGCGTCGGCGGAGAGCACTTCGGCCCACTTGTAGCTGTAGTAGCCTGCTGCGTAACCGCCGCCGAAGATATGCGAGAAATTGTTCGGGAAGCGGTTGTAGGCGGGCGGTATCAGCACCGCGACCTTGGCGCGCACTTCCTCGAGCAGCTTGAGCGCCGTGCGCTCGCGGTCGGGCTCGAAATCAAAGTGAAGGTGCATGTCGAACAGCGCAAACTCTATCTGCCGCAGGGTGGCGAGACCGGAATGAAAATTCTTCGCCGCCAGCATCTTGTCGAACAGCGCGCGCGGCAAAGCGGCGCCGGTGTCGACGTTGCGTGTCATGCGCGAGAGCACGTCCCACTCCCAGCAGAAATTCTCCATGAACTGGCTCGGCAACTCGACCGCGTCCCATTCGACGCCGTTGATGCCGGAGACGCCGAGGTCCTCGCCGCGGGTCAGCAGATGGTGCAAGCAGTGGCCGAACTCGTGGAAAAGGGTGATCACCTCGTCGTGGGTGAACAACGCGGGGCGGCTCCCGACCGGGCGCGAGAAATTGCAGTTGAGGTAGGCGACCGGCGTCTGCAGCCCCTTGGATGTACGGCGCCGCCCGATGGCGTCGTCCATCCAGGCTCCGCCGCGCTTGGTCTCGCGCGCGTACAGATCGGTGTAGAACTGCCCTACCAGCGTTCCGCCCGCATCGCGGAGGTCGAACAAGCGTACCTCCGGGTGCCACACCGGCGCCGTGCCGGGTGCGATGTGCACGTCGTACAGGGTTTCGACCAGGCGGAACAGCCCGGCGATCACCGCGTCCTCGGGAAAATACTGCTTCACCTCGTTGTCGGAGAAGGCGTAGCGCCGGGCGCGCAGCTTCTCCGAGGCAAAGGCGAGGTCCCAGGCCTCGAGCCGCTCGATGCCGAGCTCGCTGCGCGCAAATTCGTGCAGCTCCTGCGCATCGCGCTCGGCGGACGGTCGCGCGCGCTGCGCGAGGTCTTCAAGGAACCCGAGCACCTGCTCGGGCGTATCGGCCATCTTCGGCACCAGCGACACTTCGGCGAAGTTCGGGAACCCGAGCAGGTGCGCTTCTTCGCGGCGCAGCTCGAGGATGCGCGCGATGATCGGCGTGTTGTCCCACTCCGGCCGGCCGAACTCGGAAGCGCGAGTGACGCTCTCGCGGTACATGGTTTCGCGCAGCGCGCGATCCTCGGCGTACTGCATCAACGGAAGGTACGAAGGCGCGTGCAGGGTGAACTTCCAGCCGTTGCGGCCGTCTTCCTGCGCAGCTTCGCGCGCGGCCGCGAGCAGGTCGTCGTGCAGCCCAGCCGTGCGTGCCGGAGCCTCGATCACGATCGAGTAGGCATTGGTCGCATCGAGCACGTTCTCGGCGAACTTCGCCCCGAGCTGGGCGAGCTCGTCCTGGATCGCGCCGAAACGGGCTTTCCTGTCCGGCGCGAGCTCGGCCCCGCCAAGGCGGAAATCGCGCAGCGCGTTCTGCACCTGGCGCTTGCGCGGCGGAGGAAGGTCCGCGTATGCGGCCGAATCGCGCAGGGCGCGGTAGCAGCGGAACAGCCGCTCGTCGTGCCCGAGCTCGGTCCAATACTGGGTGAGTTTCGGCAGGTTCGCGTTGTAGGCGTCGCGCAGCGCCGGGCTGTCGAGCACGCCGTGCAGGTGCGCGACCTGCCCCCAGGCGCGTGCAACGCGCTCGTTGGCGTCCTCGAGCGGCGTCACGAAGGCATCCCAGGTGCACGGCACGTCGGCGCCGGTGACGCGTGCCACGGTGGCGCGACCCTCCGCCAGCAGCTGGTCCATCGCGGGGGCGACGTGTTCCGGCCTGAGCTCCGCGAAGCGCGGCAGCCCGTCGAAATCGAGTAGTGGATTCATGCTGCCTTCATCTGCTGCGCGCTGCGAACGGTGTTGGCGATCAGCATCGCGACCGTCATGGGCCCGACGCCGCCGGGGACCGGGGTGATCAACCCGGCCACCTGTCTGACCCCTTCGAAGTCGACGTCGCCGACCAGCCTGCCGTCGGCGAGACGGTTGGTTCCCACGTCGATCACGCAGGCGCCCGGCTTGACCATGTCGGCGCTGATCAGTCCCGGCTTGCCGACCGCGGCCACCAGCAGGTCGCCCTGGCGCGTCATGGCGCCGAGCGATGGGGTCTTCGAATGGCAGATGGTGACGGTCGCGTCGTTTTGCAACAGCAGCAGCGCGAGCGGTTTGCCGACGATATTCGAGCGCCCCACGATCACCGCGTGGAGGCCCGCCAGCGACACGCGCTCGTGCTCGAGCATGCGCATGATCCCGGCTGGGGTGCACGGCACGAAGCCGGGTCGTCCACCGGCCAGCGCGCCGAGGCTGCCGACGTGGAATCCGTCCACGTCCTTCAACGGCGAAACCGCGTCGAGGACGCGCGTCGCGTCGAGCGAGCGCGGCAGCGGCAGCTGCACCAGGATCCCGTGCACGCTCGGGTCGAGGTTCAGGGCACCGATGCGCGCGAGCAGCGTCGTTTCGGAAACCCTGTCGTCGTATTCGTGCAGTTCCCAGCGCACGCCGCTTTCCTCGCAGGCCCGCATCTTGGTCCCGACGTACACGCGCGAGGCGGGATGGTCTCCGACGTGCAGCACCGCCAGGCCAGGACGCACGCCGCGCGCGGCGAGCGCGGCGGAGGTCTGCCGCAGGGACGCGCGCAGCGAGGCCGCAAGCGATTTACCGTCGATGATCTTGGCGCTCATGGGTGGGCGGCGTGAAAGGGCGGGGAGTCTAACACCGTGTTGCGCCGCACCGCATTGCGCTATGCGGGAGTAAGTTTTACCATACGCAATGGCGATTTGAGCGGTCCCGGCTAGCGTATTAAGCTTGTTCGCCTCCGGTCGCGCTCACGAAGCGCGCCCGGCGCGCAAAGCCAAAAGCTTGGAGAAAGACATGTCCGCCGTTCCGCAGCTGCCTGCCGCAAACGATCCTGACGAGCTGGAAACCAAGGAGTGGCTCGAGGCCCTCGAGGCGGTGCTCGAGCGCGAAGGCCCGGAGCGGGCGCACTACCTGCTCGAGCAGCTGGTGGAAAAGGCGCGCCGCTCGGGCGCTTACATCCCGTTTTCCGCCACCACCGCGTACATCAACACCATTCCGCCGCACCTCGAGGAGCGCTCGCCGGGGGATCACGCGCTCGAAGAGCGGATCCGCTCCTACTGCCGCTGGAACGCGATGGTCATGGTCGCGCGAGCGAACAAGAACGACGACGAGCTGGGCGGCCACATCGCCAGCTTTGCCTCGGTCGGCACGCTGTTCGGGCAGGGCTTCAATCATTTCTGGCATGCGCCTTCCGATCACCATGGCGGCGATCTGATCTACTTCCAGGGCCATTCCTCGCCCGGGATCTACGCCCGCGCCCAGCTCGAAGGCCGCCTGAGCGAAGCGCAGATGCTCAATTTCCGGCGCGAGGTCGACGGCAAAGGCATTTCGTCCTACCCGCACCCGTGGCTGATGCCGGAGTTCTGGCAGTTCCCGACCGTGTCGATGGGGCTGGGGCCGATCCAGGCGATCTACATGGCGCGCTTCCTGAAGTACCTGCACGCGCGCGGAATGGCGGACACCGCGAACCGCAAGGTGTGGTGTTTCTGCGGCGACGGCGAGATGGACGAGCCCGAGTCGCTCGGCGCGATCGGCATGGCGGTGCGCGAGAAGCTCGACAACCTGATCTTCGTCGTCAACTGCAACCTGCAGCGGCTCGACGGGCCGGTGCGCGGCAACGGCAAGATCATCCAGGAGCTCGAGGCGGACTTCCGCGGCGCCGGCTGGAATGTGATCAAGCTCATCTGGGGCTCGTACTGGGATCCGCTGCTGGCGCGCGACAAGGACGGGCTGCTGCTGCGCCTGATGCAGGAAACGCTCGACGGCGAGTACCAGAACTACAAGGCGAACGACGGTGCGTTCGTGCGCAAGAATTTCTTCGGCAAGTATCCGCAGCTGCTCGAGATGGTGTCGCGCATGACCGACGAGGACATCTGGCGCCTGAACCGCGGCGGACACGATCCGCACAAGATCTATGCGGCCTACGCTGCGGCGATGAAGCACAAGGATCAGCCGACGGTGATCCTCGCCAAGACGATCAAGGGCTACGGGCTGGGCAAGCAGGGCCAGGCGAAGAACCCCACGCACCAGCTGAAGAAGGTCGACGTGGAGACGATCCGCGGCATGCGCGACCGCATGAATATTCCGATTCCGGACGACCAGCTCGACAAGCTGCCGTTCTACATTCCGGCGCCCGACTCGCCGGAGATGAAGTACCTGCACGAGCGCCGCCAGGCGCTCGGCGGCTACCTGCCGCAGCGGCGCAGCAAGGCGGACGCGCCGCCGGCGGTGCCGGCGCTCGCGGCGCTGGATCCCGTGCTGAAGGGCTCCGAGGGGCGCGAGATCTCGACCACCATGGCGTTCGTGCGCATCCTCACCGCGCTGCTGCGCGACAAGGCGTTCGCCAAGCACGTGGTGCCGATCGTGCCCGACGAGGCGCGCACCTTCGGCATGGAAGGCATGTTCCGCCAGCTCGGCATCTACGCGGCCGAGGGTCAGAAGTACGAGCCGGTCGATCGCGACCAGCTGATGTACTACCGAGAGGACAAGTCCGGACAGATTCTCGAGGAAGGCATCAACGAGGCGGGCGCGTTCTCCTCCTGGATCGCGGCCGCCACCTCGTACAGCCACTCGAACCTGGCGATGGCGCCGTTCTACATCTACTACTCGATGTTCGGGTTCCAGCGCTTCGGCGACCTGGCGTGGGCCGCCGGAGACCAGCGCTGCAGGGGATTCCTGCTCGGCGGCACTGCGGGGCGCACGACGCTCAACGGCGAGGGCCTGCAACACGAGGACGGGCACTCCCATGTCCTGTTCTCCGTGATCCCGAACTGCGTGTGCTACGACCCGACCTATGGCTACGAACTGGCGGTGATCATCCACGACGGCCTGCGCCGCATGCTCGAGGCGCAGGAGGACGTGTTCTACTACATCACCGTGATGAACGAGAATTACGAGCACCCCGCGTTGCCCGAAGGCGCCGAGCAAGGCATCCTGAAGGGCATGTACCTGCTGCGCGAATCGAAGTCGAAAGCCAAGGCCCGGGTGCAGCTGATGGGCTCCGGAACCATCCTGCGCGAGGTGCTGGCGGCGGCCGAGCTGCTCGAGCAGGACTGGGGCGTGGCGGCGGATGTCTGGAGCGCGACCAGCTTCACCGAGCTGCGGCGCGACGGCCTCGCGGCGGAACGCTGGAACCTGCTTCATCCCGAGGACAAGCCGCGCGTACCGTACGTCACGCAATGCCTGGACAAGCGCGCCGGCCCGGTGGTGGCCGCAAGCGACTACATCAAGACCTTCGCCGATCAGATCCGCCCCTTCATTCCGCCCGGGCGCCCCTATCGGGTGCTCGGTACCGACGGCTACGGACGCTCGGACTCCAGGGCGAAACTGCGCTACTTCTTCGAGGTGAACCGCCACTTTGTCGCGGTCGCGGCGCTGAAGGCGCTGGCCGAGAGCGGCGACGGCAAGGCGAAGACGGTCTCCGAGGCGATCAAGAAGTACAAGCTCGATCCCGAGAAACCGGATCCGACCACCGTATGAAGGAGGTCCTAGTACCGGACATCGGCGACTTCAAGGACGTCGAGGTGATCGAGGTCCTGGTTAAGCCCGGCGACGCGATCGAGAAGGAGCAGTCGCTCCTCACGCTCGAGTCGGACAAGGCGACGATGGAGATCCCGTCGCCCATTGCGGGCGTGGTGAAGGAGCTCAAGGTAAAGGTCGGCGATAAGATTTCCGAGGGCGCGCCGATCCTGATGGTCGAGGAAAAGGGTGCGCTGGCCGACAAGCCTGCGCCGGAGAAGAAGGAAAAGGAGAAGGAGAAGGAGCAGAACAAGCCCGCGCCCTCCGCGCCACGGACCGTGACAGTGCCCGATATCGGCGACTTCAAGGACGTCGAGGTGATCGAAGTTCTGGTCAAGGCGGGCGACACGGTGGCGAAGGAGCAGTCACTGATCACGCTCGAATCGGACAAGGCGACGATGGAGATTCCGTCGCCGGCCGCCGGCGTGGTGAAGGAGATCAAGGTCAAGGTCGGCGACAAGCTGTCCGAAGGTTCTCCCGTTCTGGTCATCGAGCCCGGGGAGGGCGCGCCGGCGGCGCGCCCGGCCAAGCCGGCGCCGGCCGAGGCGCCGAGTCCCGCGCCCGCGGCTTCCGTGCCGATTCAGCGCCCCGGCCCCGTGCCCACGGAGCCGAAGGAGGCAACCGCCGCGCGACCGCATGCCAGCCCTTCGGTGCGCAAATTCGCACGCGAGCTCGGCGTCGACTTGACCAAGGTGCGCGGCAGCGGCCCTAAACAACGCGTGCTGCACGACGACGTGCAGGCTTTCGTCAAGGGCGTCATGACACAGGGCGCCGGGGCAGCCGCGACGCCGGCCGCGCGCGGCGGCGCGATGCCGTTCAACCTGCCCGCATGGCCGGAGGTCGACTTCGCCAAGTTCGGCCCGATAGAGACCAAGCCGCTGTCTCGCATCCAGAAGCTCTCGGGCGGCAACCTGCACCGCAACTGGGTATCGATCCCGCACGTAACCCAGTTCGACGAGGCGGACATCACGGATCTCGAGTCGTTCCGCAAGTCCAACACCGCGGTGACGGAAAAGCAGGGCTTCAAGCTGACGATGCTCGCGTTCCTGATCAAGGCCTGCGTCACCGCACTGCGCCAGAACCCGCAGTTCAACGCCTCGCTCGATTCCAAGGCGGAGAACCTGATCCTCAAGAAGTACTACCACATCGGGGTTGCGGTCGATACGCCCGACGGACTGGTCGTGCCGGTGGTCAGGGACGCCGACCGCAAGGGCGTGTTCGACCTCGCGCGCGAGCTGTCCGAGATCTCGAAGCTGGCGCGCGACAAGAAGCTCAAGCCCGGCGACATGCAGGGCGGAACGTTCTCGATCTCGAGCCTGGGAGGCATCGGCGGCACCGCATTTACGCCGATCATCAACGCGCCCGAGGTGGCGATCCTCGGCGTGTCGCGCTCGGTGATGCGGCCGGTGTGGGACGGCAAGGCCTTCGCGCCGAGCCTGATGCTGCCGCTGTCGCTGTCGTACGACCACCGCGTGATCGACGGCGCCGCCGCGGCGCGCTTTACCAGCTACCTCGCGTCGGTTCTGTCGGACATCCGCCGGTCGCTGCTCTGAGATGGCCAGCGTGACCGAAGTGAAGGTACCGGACATCGGCGACTTCAAGGACGTCGAGGTGCTCGAGGTGCTGGTCAAGGCGGGCGACACGGTAGCCAAGGAGCAGTCGCTGATCACGCTCGAATCGGACAAGGCGACGATGGAGATTCCGTCGCCGGCCGCCGGCGTGGTGAAGGAGATCAGGGTCAAGGTCGGCGACAAGCTGTCCGAGGGCTCGCCGGTGCTGATCCTCGAAGGCGGTCCGACGCAGGCGCCGCCCGCGCCGCCTGCGGCCAAGCCCGCGCCCGTCGCACAGCCGTCGACCGCTGCCGCCGGCGACATCGAGTGCGATCTCGTGGTCCTGGGGGCCGGCCCCGGCGGCTATTCGGCGGCCTTCCGCGCCGCCGACCTGGGACTGAAGACGGTGCTGGTCGAGCGCTATGCCGCGCTCGGCGGCGTGTGTCTGAACGTCGGCTGCATCCCGTCCAAGGCGCTGCTGCACGCCGCGGCCATCGCCGACGCGGCGCGGGCGCTCGCCTCGCACGGCATTGCGTTCGGCGAGCCTAAGCTCGACCTCGACAAGCTGCGCGGGTTCAAGGACAAGGTGGTCGGCAAGCTCACCGGCGGGCTGACGGGGATGGCGAAGGCGCGCAAGGTGACGGTGGTTCAGGGCGTCGGAAGCTTCGCGGACGCCAATCGATTGAATGTCGAAACAAAGGATGGCCCGAAAGCGGTCCGTTTCAAGAGCGCGATCATCGCTGCCGGCTCGCAGGCCGCGAAGCTGCCGTTCCTGCCCCAGGATCCGCGTATCGTGGATTCGACCGGCGCGCTCGAGCTCAAAGCCGTGCCCAAGCGCATGCTGGTGATCGGCGGCGGGATCATCGGCTTGGAGATGGGTACGGTGTACTCGAGCCTCGGCGCGCGGCTGGACGTGGTCGAGATGCTGGACGGGCTCATGCTCGGCGCCGACCGCGACCTGGTCGCGGTATGGCAGAAGTTCAATGCCTCCCGCTTCGACAACCTGATGCTGAAGACCAGGACCGCGAAAGCCGAGGCGCACAAGGACGGCATCAAGGTCTGGTTCGAAGGCGAGGCCGCGCCCAAGGCGCCGCAGACGTACGATCTGGTGCTGGTCTCGGTGGGGCGCACGCCGAACGGCAAGACCATCGGCGCCGCGGCGGCGGGCGTCGCGGTCACCGAGCGCGGCTTCATCGAGGTCGATACGCAGATGCGCACCAACGTGGCGCACATCTTTGCCATCGGCGATATCGCGCGAGCGCCGATGCTCGCGCACAAGGCGGTGCACGAAGGCCACGTTGCGGCGGAGGCCGCGGCGGGGCAAAAGGCGCATTTCGACGCCCGCGTCATCCCGTCGGTGGCGTATACCGACCCGGAAGTGGCCTGGGTCGGCCTGACCGAGGAAGAGGCCAAGCAGGCCGGCGCGAAGGTCGGCGTCGCCAAGTTCCCCTGGGCCGCGTCGGGCCGAGCGATCGCCAATGGACGCGAGGAAGGCTTCACCAAGCTGACTTTCGACGCCGAGACGCACCGCATCGTCGGCGGCGGCATCGTCGGCACCGGCGCGGGCGACCTGATCAGCGAGCTCGCGCTCGCGATCGAGATGGGGGCCGACGCCACCGACATCGGCAAGACGATCCATCCCCATCCGACGCTCGGCGAGTCGGTCGGCATGGCGGCGGAGCTCTACGAAGGCGTGTGCACCGACCTGCCGCCGCAACGCAAGCGATGACGCAGGACGAGCTCAAGCAGCTGGTTGCGCGCGAAGCGCTCAAGCACGTAGTGGAGGACGCGGTGGTGGGCGTCGGCTCCGGGTCGACGGTCAATTTCTTCATCGACGCCCTGGCGGGAATCAAGGGCCGCATCGAGGGCGCGGTGGCGGCCTCGGAGGCGAGCGCCGAGCGCCTCAAGCGCCACGGCATAAGGGTGTTCGACCTCAACAGCGTCGATGCGCTGCCGGTTTACGTCGATGGCGCGGACGAGGTGAACGAGCACCTGTACATGATCAAGGGCGGTGGCGGGGCGCTCACGCGCGAGAAGATCGTCGCCGCGGTCGCCAAGCGCTTCGTGTGCATCTGCGACGCCTCCAAGCTGGTGCAAGTGCTGGGCAAGTTCCCGCTGCCGGTGGAGGTGGTCCCGATGGCGCGCAGCTACGTCGGGCGCGAGCTGCTCAGGCTCGGCGGCCAACCCGAGCTGCGCGAGAACTTTCGCACCGACAACGGCAACCTGATCATCGACTGCCACGGCCTGAGCATCGTCGACCCGCCCAAGCTCGAGGCGGAGCTGAACAACATCGCCGGCGTAGTCAGCAACGGCATCTTCGCGCGCCGCGGCGCCGACCTGCTGCTGCTGGGAGGGCCGCAGGGGGTGCGCAGCCTCACTGTCACGCAAGCGTAATGAGGCTATACTAAATTCCTCTTTCTACTGTGAAAGACCCATGGCCGAGCACACCTCCAAGCAATTCGACGCCGAGCTGGAAAGCGTTCGCTCGCGCGTGCTGCACATGGGCGGGCTGGTCGAGCAGCAGATCACGCGCGCGATGGAGGCGTTGATCTCGGGCGACATGGAGCTGATCGAGAAGACGATCGCCGACGATCACCGCGTGAACGCGCTCGAAGTCGAGCTGGACGAATCCTGCAGCCACATCATCGCGCGCCGCCAACCGGCTGCGGGCGACCTGCGCCTGCTGATCACGGTGATCAAGACCATCACCGATCTGGAGCGCATCGGCGACGAGGCGGAAAAGATCGCCCGCATGGCCAAGCTGATCCACGGCGCGGGGCGGATGCACATGCCGCGCATGGATATGTCCAACGTCGCCGACCGCGCGCTTGCGATGCTGCGCCAGTCACTCGACGCCTTCGCCCGGCTGGACGTCAGCGAGGCGATGGCGGTGGTGCGTCAGGACAGTGCGGTGGACGACCAGTTCCGCGCCATCATGCGCCAGCTCATCACCTTCATGATGGAAGATCCGCGCACCATCACCCGTTCGCTCGAGATCCTGTTCATCGCCAAGGCGATCGAGCGTATCGGCGACCACTCCAAGAACATGGCCGAGTACGTCATCTATATGGCCAAGGGCCGCGACGTGCGGCACGTTTCCATCGACGAGATGGAAAAGGAAATCCTGGAGTAGTGCGAAGGGTTACTTCGCCTGTGTCGGCGGCACGTAGCCCGACGCGACGTCGGCGCCCTCACCGAAAAAGTGCTTTTCCATCTGCTCGGCGAGGTACTTGCGCGCCTTCGGGTCGGCCAGGTTGAGCCGGTTCTCGTTGACCAGCATCGTCTGGTGGCGCAGCCACTGCTGCCACGCCTCTTTCGAGACGTTCTCGTACAGCCGCTTGCCGAGCTCGCCCGGATAGGGCGGCAAATCGAGTCCTTCCGCTTCGCGTCCGAGCTTGACGCATTTGACCATTCTTGCCATGGGGATTCCGTTCGGTTTGATCCGGCAGATTATATTCTCTTGACGAACACCTTCGAGCCTCGCTTCCAGTTGTACAGATCGCGCCGCTCAGCCGGCAGCGCCGCCACGTCCGCCGCGACGAAGCCCTGGTCCAGGAACCAGTGCGCCGCGCGCGTGGTCAGCGCGAAAATCCTGCGCAGACGCAATGCCTTGGCGCGATCCTCGCAGGCCTGCAACAGCAGCTCGCCGATGCCCGCGTCGCGGTAGTCGGGCGTCACGGCTACGCAGGCGAATTCCGCGCTCTTCTCCGAAGGGTAGGGGTACAGCGCCGCGCAGCCCAGCAGCACGCCGTCGTGCTCGATCACCTGGAAGTTGCCGATCTCGCGCTCGAGCAGCTCGCGGCTGCGCTTGACCAGGGTGCCGTCGGCCTCGAGCGGCTCGATCAGGGAAATGATCGAGCCGATGTCCTCGACCCGCGCGGGCCGCAGCTTCTGCACCGGGTCGGCGGTGATCATGGTTCCCACGCCGTAGTGCGTGAACAGCTCGAGCAGCATCGCGCCCGGAGCGCGGCGCGTGATGAGGTGCGCGCGCCCCACGCCCGCGGCCAGGGCACGCAGGGCATGCTCGAGCGCGCGCGTCGTCGGCGCGCCGAGTTCGCCCTTCTTCAGCAGCGCGTGCGCCTCGCGCGCGGTCAGTTCGGCCAGCACCTCGGCCTTGCGGTCGGTGGGCAGCCGTTCGGTAAAGATCAGCAGCTTGTCGGCCTTGAGCGCGACCGCGACGCTTTCGGCCACGTCCTCCCAGGCGAGGTTGAACACCTCGCCGGTGGGCGAGTAGCCGATGTTGGGCGCAAGCACCACCTCGCCCGCGTCGAGGCGCCGCGCGATCGCCGTGGCGTCGACCTTGCGCACCGCGCCGGTGAACTGGAAGTCGGTCCCGTCGACCACGCCGATCGGGCGCGCAGTGATGAAGTTGCCCGAGGCGACGCGGATCCGGGCTCCCGCCATGGGGGAGTTCGGCAGCCCCTGCGACAGCAGCGCCTCGATCTCGACCCGCAGCACGCCGGCGGCGTGCTTGACCGCCACCAGCGCGGCCTCGTCCGTCACGCGCAGGCCCCTCGCGTAGTGCGAGCGCTGCTTCTTGGTCTTGAGCTCGGCTTCGATCTGCGGCCGCGCGCCGTGCACCAGCACCAGGCGGATGCCGAGCGCCGCGAGCAGGTTCAGGTCGTGCACGAACTGCGCGAAACGCGTTCGCTCGCTCACCAGCTCGCCGCCAAAGGCGATCACGAAGGTGCGGCCGCGGAACGCGTGCACGTAGGGCGCGGCCTGGCGGAACCAGCGCACGAAGGCTTCGGGGTTGGGCGGAGTGCTCATGCGGTTCCTGTCGCGGATCGCCGAATTCTAAGCTTAATAGTCGCCGGCAAGCGCGTTGAGCGCGGCCAGGGCCGCCAGCGCCGCCGTCTCGGTTCGCAGCACGCGCGGGCCGAGCCGCACCGGCTCGAAGCCGGTGTCCACCAGCAGCGCTTCTTCGTCGGCGCTGAATCCCGCCTCCGGCCCGGCCGCGAGCGCGACGTCGCCCTCGAGCCGCGCTGCGGCGGCGCGCAGGCCGAGGCCGGCGCCGGGCGAGAGCAGCAAGCGCGTACCGGGCGGCGAGGCGCGGCAATAATCGCGCAGCGAAACGACGGCGTGAACCGGGGGAATGCGGTTGCGCCCGGATTGCTCGCAGGCCGCGAGCACGATCTTGCGCCAATGCTCGGCCCGCGCGGCAGCGCGCTCGGGATCGAGCTTGACGAGGGACTTCTGCGCCAGCACCGGTTGGATCGCGGCGACGCCGAGCTCGACGGCCTTCTGAACCGTGAGATCCATGCGCTCGGCCGAGGAGACCGCCTGCACCAGGGTCACCCTGAGCGGCGATTCGCGCTCCACGTCGCGCCTCTGGCCGACGTCGGCCTGCACGCGCTCGCGCGCGATGGAGGCGATCAGCGCGTCATACTCGCCGCCCGTGCCGTCGAACAGGATTACCGGCTCGCCCTGGCGCAGCCGCAGCACCGTACTGGCGTGATGGGCCGCACGCGCCGGCAGCGCGATGCGCGCGCCGGCCTGCAGCGCGCCCTCGACGTACAGGCGCGGGGTGCGGGCGGGCTTTTTTCGCATGCTATGATTTTCGCATGGTCAGCCTGCAGACGTCGGTGTGCGACTTCGGCTGGAAGGCGGACGACTTCGACCTGGTCGGAGTCGACGGCAAGCGCCACAGCGTGGCGAGCGCGCGCGGGCCGAACGGCCTGCTGGTGATGTTCATCTGCAACCACTGCCCGTACGTGAAGACGGCGATCGACCGCATCGTGCGCGACAGCCGGGAGCTCGGCGAGCATGGCATCGGCTCGATCGCGATCATGTCGAACGACCCGGAGGACTATCCCGAGGACTCGTTCGAGAACATGAAGCGCGTGGCGCGGGAGAAGAAATTCCCGTTTCCCTACGTGTTTGATCAGACGCAAGAGGTGGCGAAGGCCTACCGCGCCGTCTGCACGCCGGATTTCTTCGGCTTCAACGCGAAGCTGGAACTGCAGTACCGTGGGCGGCTCGATGCCTCGCGCCGCGAGGCGGTTCCCGGCGCGCGGCGCGAGCTGTACGAGGCGATGTTGCAGATCGCGAAGACCGGCCGCGGACCCGCCGAGCAGACGCCGTCGGTGGGCTGCTCGATCAAGTGGCGCCACGCTGACATATAATTCGACGGCGCATTGATCCCGGAGGGGACACAAGTGATCGACGTTCGCGAGACTCCTGCCTACACGATCTCGGAAGCGGCGCACTACCTTGGCGTGAGCCCTTCCACGTTGCGCTCCTGGTTCGCGGGCCAATCCTACATCTACCGCGGCGAGCGCAAGATGTTTCGGGCGGTCATCCGCCCCGCTGATCCGCAAACGGTCGGCCTGTCGTTTTCGAACCTGGTAGAGGCATACGTGCTGACCGCGATTCGCCGAAAGCACAAGATCGGCCTACCTACGATTCGAAAGGGTCTGGCGTTGCTGGTTGAGAAGCTCGGTGCCAAGCGCCCGCTACTGGAAGAGCAATTCGTAACCAAAGGCACAGACCTGCTGGTCGAGCGCTTCGGGCGGATCATCAACCTCTCGCGCAATCTCCAGATTGAGATGGCCGATCTGATCCGCGCTTACCTCGAGCGCGTCGAACGCGATCCGAAGGGGCTGCCGATCAAGCTCTATCCGTTCATTCGCTCCCAACCGCTGCGGGAACAGCCACGCACGGTGGTAATCGATCCTCGCGTCGCGTTCGGCCGGCCGGTGATATTCGGAACTGCAGTGCCGACTGCAGTGCTCGCAGAGCAGTTCAAAGCCGGGGATCTACCGGCGGACCTCGCCAAGGAATACGGTGCCAACGAGGAAGCGGTCTGGGACGCGATCCGCTGCGAGCTCGACCGCAAGGCGGCCTGAGCCTCTCGTCTTCTTCCTCGACGAGTCGCTCGACGGCCCAACTGTCGCGACAGCTTTGCGCGAGGCGGGTGCCACGGTCGAGCGGGCGACGGAGCGCTTCCCAAGAGGTACTGCCGACGAAGTCTGGCTCGCCGAAGCCGGCCGCAACCGCTGGATCGTGCTGACGCGCGACCAACGAATCCGTTATCGGCAGCTCGAGCTCCTGGCGCTGCATGAGGCGCGCGTCCGAGCATTCGTATTCACGGGCGGAAATGTCACTCTGAAAGACACAGCTTCTATTCTTGTCAGGGCGCTCAAACACCTGGTGCGAATTGCACGTGCCGACCCGGGCCCATTCATCTATCACCTCGGCCGTGCCGGCAAACCGATGAGAATGCGCTAGTCATGAATGCGAGCAGCCGGATACGCCGCAATCAACGCACATTCCTCCAGCCGGCGCGGCGCTACATGGTTGCGCCCAGCACCCAGGGCGCGAACTCGTCCTCGCCGTAGCCGAAAGCCTCGCTCTTGGTCTGCTCGCCCGATGCGGTCCTGAGGATCAGGCGAAAGAAGTTCTCCGCCGCCTGCTGGATGCTCTCGCGCCCGTCGACGATGGTGCCGCAGTTGAAATCCATGTCGTCTTCCTGGCGCGCATAGAGCGCGCTGTTGGTGGCGAGCTTGAGCGAGGGCGCGGGCTTGCAGCCGTAGGCCGAGCCGCGGCCGGTGGTGAAGCAGATGAGATTCGCGCCGCCGGCGACCTGGCCGGTGGCCGAGACCGGATCGTAGCCGGGCGTGTCCATGTAGACGAAGCCCTTGGCGGTCACCGGTTCGGCGTATTCGTAGACGTCGACCAGGTTGCTGGTGCCGCCCTTGGCGACCGCGCCGAGGGACTTTTCAAGAATGGTGGTGAGGCCGCCGGCCTTGTTGCCGGGCGAGGGGTTGTTGTTCATCTCGTTGCCGTTGCGGCGCGTGTATTCCTCCCACCAGCGAATGCGCGCGATAAGCTTTTCCCCGACTTGTTTTGAAATTGCCCTTCTAGTCAGCAAGTGCTCGGCGCCATAGATTTCCGGGGTTTCGGAAAGAATGGCTGTACCACCGTGGCGCACCAGCAGGTCGACCGCCGCGCCGAGCACCGGGTTCGCGCTGATGCCGGAATAGCCGTCGGAGCCGCCGCACTGCAGCCCGAGCACGAGATGGCTCGCGGGCACGGTCTGGCGACCGACCCGGTTCGCCTCGGGCAGGATCGCCTCTATGCGCGCGACGCCCTCGCGCACTGCCTTCGCCGTGCCGCCCTTGTCCTGGATCGTGAAGGCGCCGAAGCCGTCACGGCGCTCGAGCTTTTGCGCCGCGAGCAGGTTGCTGATCTGGTTCGCCTCGCAGCCCAGGCCCACGACCTGCACCGCGCAGAAGTTCGGGTGGCGCGCGTAGCCCGCCATGGTCCGGCGCAGGACCTCCATCGGCTCGCCCTCGCTTGCCATGCCGCAGCCCGACTTGTGGGTCAGCGCCACCACGCCATCGACGTTCGGGTAGGCCTCGAGCCGGCCCTCGAAGTGGCGCGCGATCATGCGCGCCACCGTGGCCGAGCAGTTGACGCTGGTGAGGATGCCGACGTAGTTGCGCGTGGCCACCCGTCCGTCAGCGCGCACGATGCCCTGAAAAGTCGCTTGTGGAGTGATGTGGTCGGTCTCTTTCCTGTTCGAACAAAAAGAATAATCTCGTTCGAAGTCGGCCATCCCCAGGTTGTGCACGTGCACGTGCTCGCCGGCGCGGATCGCGCGCGTGGCGAAGCCGATGATCTGGTCATAGCGCTTTACTGCCGCGCCCTGCGCGAGGTCCCTCACCGCGACCTTGTGGCCGGCCGGGATCGCGTCCGAGGCGCGCACGTTCTCCTTCGCCAGCAGCGTGCCGCCCGGGATCTCGATCCGGGCGATGACAACGTCGTCGTTCGGATGCAGCCGTATGGTCAGTTCGGCGGCCTGAAGCATGGCATGCCTCCTTCAGTGGTTGTCGCGCGGCACCAGCGGGCCGCTCTTGCCGACCAGGAAGTCGAGGTCGGCGCCGTCGCTCGCCTGCAGCACGTGGTCGTGGTAGAGCTTCCAGTAGCCGCGCTCGAGCTGGGGTTTCGGCTGCTTCCATTTCTTCCTGCGTTTCTTCAGTTCAACCTCAGAAACAAGCAAATTCAACTTTCGCTTCGCGACGTCGAGCTCGATCGTGTCGCCGTTCTCGACCAGCGCCAGCACGCCGCCGGCCGCCGCTTCGGGCACTACGTGCAGCACCACGGTGCCGTAGGACGTGCCGCTCATGCGCGCGTCCGAGATCCGCACCATGTCGGTGACGCCCTTCTTCAGCAGCTTCGGCGGCAGCGGCATGTTGCCGACCTCGGCCATTCCCGGGTAGCCCTTGGGGCCGCAGTTCTTGAGCACCATGATGCTGCGCGCGTCGATCTTGAGCTTCGGGTCGTCGATTCGACGGTGGAAGTCCTCGATGTTCTCGAACACGACCGCGCGGCCGCGGTGCTTCATCAGCTTCGGTGTCGCGGCGGAAGGCTTGATGACCGCACCGCCCGGGCACAGGTTGCCGCGCAGCACCGCGATGCCGGTTTTCTTCTTGAACGGCTTCTTGAAGGCATGGATCACGTCGCGGTTCCAGCACGGCGCGTCCTTGTTGTTGGCCCAGATCGTCTCGCCGTTCACCGTCAGTGCGTTCTTGTGCAGCATCCCCGCCTCGCCCAGCTCGCGGATCACCGCGGGCAGGCCCCCGGCGTAGAAGAAGTCCTCCATCAGGTACTTGCCCGAGGGCATCAGGTTTAGCAGCGTGTGCACTCCGCGCCCGCAACGGTCCCAGTCCTCGAGCTTGAGGTCGACCCCGATGCGGCGCGCGATCGCGATCAGGTGAATGACCGCGTTGGTCGAGCCGCCGATCGCGGCATTGACCCGGATCGCGTTCTCGAACGCCTGCTTGGTCAGGATTTTCGACAGCGACAGCTTGTCCTTCACCATCTGCACGATGCGCCGCCCCGCGGCGCGCGCGAGCACGTTCCTGCGCGCATCCACGGCCGGGATCGCCGCGTTGCCCGGCATGCCCACGCCGAGCGCTTCGACCATCGACGCCATGGTCGACGCCGTTCCCATGGTCATGCAGTGCCCGTGCGAGCGGTGCATGCACGACTCGGCCTCGTGAAAATCGTCGAGCGTGATCTTGCCGGCGCGCAGATCCTCGGACATCGACCAGACATTGGTGCCCGAGCCGATGTCGGTGCCGCGGTATTTGCCCGAGAGCATCGGTCCGCCCGAGACCGCGATCGCCGGCAGGTCGACGCTCGCCGCGCCCATCAGCAGCGCGGGCGTGGTCTTGTCGCAACCCACGAGCAGCACCGTGCCGTCCAGGGGGTTGCCGCGGATCGATTCCTCGACGTCCATGCTGGCGAGGTTGCGGTACAGCATCGCGGTCGGCCGCAGCAGCGTTTCGCCCAGCGACATGACCGGAAACTCGAGCGGAAACCCGCCCGCCTCGAGCACGCCCGCCTTGACGTGCTCCGCGATGACCCGAAAGTGCGTGTTGCAGGGCGTGAGCTCGGACCAGGTGTTGCAGATGCCGATCACCGGCCTGCCGTCGAACTGGTCCTGCGGTACGCCGCGGTTCTTGACCCAGCTGCGGTAGATGAAGCCGTAAATGTCCTGGCGCCCGAACCACTGGACGCTGCGCTGCGTCGGAGTCTTTTTCGCCATGTCAGTATGTCGCCCTGCCGCCGGAAATGTCGAACACGGCCCCGGTCGAGAACGAGCAGTCCTCGGAGGCTAGCCAGCAGGTCAGCGCCGCGATCTCCTCCACCTCGACGAAGCGCCCCATGGGGATTTTGGACAGCATGAATTTCGCGAACTCGGGCGTAACCTGGTTCAGAATGGCCGTCTGGGCCGCCGCCGGCGTCACGCAGTTGACCAGCACTCCGTTCTGGGCCAGCTCCTTGCCGAGCGCCTTGGTGAATGCGATCAACCCGCCCTTGGCGGCGGCGTACGCGGCGGCATTGGGATTGCCCTCCTTGCCGGCGATCGAGGCAATATTGACGATCCGGCCGTAGCCCGCTTTCACCATATTGGGCACGACGGCGCGGCAGCAAAGAAAGGGTCCGTTCAGGTCGATTTCGATGACGCGCTTCCATTCCTGGATCGGATAGTCGACCACCGGCGCAGTCGGCCCGGCGATTCCCGCGTTGTTGACCAGCACGTCGATCCTGCCCAGCGCCTCGAGCGCGCTGCGCGTCGCGCGCTCGATCGCCGCCGCGTCGGTCACGTCGATCGCGTCGCCGCTCGCGTCGCGCCCGAGCGCGGCGAGCGCGTTCGCGAGCAGCTTGTCGTCACGATCCCAGATACGCACCTTCGCTCCGGAAGCGAGCATCCGTTTCGCGATCGCGAGACCGATGCCCTGTGCGCCGCCGGTGATAATTGCGCTGCGGCCTGCGAAATCGAGTTGGTTCATCGTCCTCCCCGGAGTGAATGGATTCGAAAGTGTACCGCGTCGGCCGGCGCCGAACCGCTATAATCGATCCCCGTTTCCGGGAGGACACCGATGTCAGGAAGGCTGGCCGGCAAGACCGCGTTCATCACCGCCGCAGGGCAGGGCATCGGCCGCGCCGCCGCGCTCGCTTTCGCGCACGAAGGGGCCAAGGTATGGGCGACCGACCTCAACCCGAAGACGCTGACAGAGATCGAGGGCAAGGACGCGATCGGCACGCGCGTGCTCGACGTGACCGACGAGGCCGCGATTGCGAAGATCGCTGCCGAGGTCGGGCCGATCGACGTGCTGTTCAACTGCGCCGGGTTCGTGCACCATGGCACGATCCTCGATTGCGCGCCGAAAGACTGGGAATTCAGCTTCAACCTGAACGTTAAGTCGATGTACCTGGTCACGCGCGCCTTCCTGCCCGGAATGCTGAAGAAGGGCGGCGGCTCGATCATCAACATGTCGTCGATCGCCTCGAGCGTGAAGGGATTGCCGAACCGCTTCGTGTACGGCGCGACCAAGGCCGCGGTGATCGGCCTCACCAAGGCGATCGCCGCGGACTACGTCAGGCAGGGCATCCGCTGCAACTGCATCGGCCCGGGCACGGTCGACACTCCCTCGCTGCACGATCGCATCAAGGCATTTCCCGATCCGGTGCAGGCGCGCAAGGACTTCATCGCCCGCCAGCCCATGGGACGCCTCGGCACCGTGGACGACATCACGGGAATTCTGGTTTTTCTGGCATCCGACGAATCGCTGTTCGCGACCGGAAACATGTATTCAATCGACGGGGGAATGACGATATGAAGCTCTGCCGCTACGGCAAGAACGGGTTCGAGAAGCCGGGCGTGATCGACGCCGAGGGAAGGCTGCGCGATCTGTCCAAGGTGATGTCGAGCATCGGGCCGAACGAGCTTTCTCCGCGCGGACTCAAGATGCTGGCCAAGGTGAAGCCCGAATCGCTGCCGATCGTGAACGGCAACCCGCGCCTGGGTGTGCCCTACGTCGGTATCGGCAAGTTCGTCGCGATCGGGCTGAACTACTCCGACCATGCCAAGGAGGCGGGGCAGCCGATTCCGAGCGAGCCGGTGGTGTTCATGAAGGCGACCACCTGCATCAGCGGCCCCTACGACGACGTGGTCCAGCCCGTGGGCTCGACCAAGCTCGACTGGGAAGTCGAGCTCGGCGTTGTGATCAGCAGCAAGGCGCAGTACGTTTCCGAAGATAAGGCGCTCGAGCACGTCGCGGGCTACTGCGTGGTGAACGACGTTTCCGAGCGTGCGTTCCAGATGCAGAGCTCGCAATGGGACAAGGGCAAAGGCTGCGACAGCTTCGGCCCGATCGGCCCGTGGCTGGTCACGACCGACGAGGTCACCGATCCGCAAACCCTGGACATGTGGCTCGACGTCAACGGCAAGCGCATGCAGACCGGCAACACCCGCACCATGATCTTCGGCGTGGCGAACATTGTGTCGTACGTCAGCCAGTTCATGACCCTGCTGCCCGGCGACATCATCACCACCGGCACGCCGCCCGGAGTGGGGCTGGGGATGAAGCCGCCGGTTTTCCTGAACGTGGGCGACGTGCTCACGCTCGGCATCAGGGGCCTCGGCGAGCAGCGCCAGAAGGTGGTCGCCTACGGCGGCTGAGATGCAGCAGCTGCGCATCAACGGCGAGCGCCTGTGGCAGTCGTTGATGGAGCTGGCGCGCATCGGCGCGACGCCCAAGGGCGGCGTCAAGCGCCTCACGCTTACCGACGCCGACCGCGCGGCGCGCGAGCTGTTCGCGCGCTGGGCGCGCGAGGCGGCGCTCGAAGTCGAAGTGGACGTCATCGGCAACATGTTCGCGCGCCGCGCGGGCCGCGATCCCTCGCTGCCGCCGGTCGCGATGGGCAGCCATCTCGACAGCCAGCCCTCGGGCGGCAAGTTCGACGGCGCCTACGGCGTGATGGCCGGGCTCGAGGTGCTACGCACGCTGAACGACGCCGGCATCGAGACCCGCGCTGCGCTCGAAGTGGTCTCCTGGACCAACGAGGAGGGCTCGCGCTTCACCCCGGTGATGATGGGCTCCGGCGTGTTCGCCGGCGTGTTCCGGCTCGGACATGTTCTAGAACAAAAGGACCTGGACCAGACCACTGTAGAAGATGCATTGAGATCCATCGGTTATGCGGGCGACGCGCCGCCTCACCGGCTGGGCGCGTATTTCGAGGCGCATATCGAGCAGGGCCCGGTGCTGGAGGATACGAAGACCACGATCGGCGTGGTGCAGGGGGCGCTCGGCCAGCGCTGGTTCGACGCGGTGATCACGGGCCAGGACGCGCACGCGGGCCCCACGCCGATGGAGCTGAGAAAAGATGCTCTGATTGCCGCCAGCCGGCTGGTGCTGGAGGTGAATCGCATCGCGCTCGCATTCCCCGATTACGCCCGCGGCACGGTCGGCTCGATGCAGGTCAAGCCGAACTCGCGCAACGTGGTCCCGGGCGAGGTGCGTATGTCGGTCGAGTTCCGTAACCAGAAGGACGAGACGCTGAGGGCGATGGTGGCCGCGCTGCGCCAGAGCCTGAAGTCGATCGAGGCCGAATGCCGCGTCGAGATCGATCTGGCCGAAGTCACCTACTTCCCGCCCTGCCACTTCGACCCCGCAATGGTGGGCGCGGTGCGCGACGCGGCGGGTGCGCTCGGCTACACGCGGCGCGACATCGTCTCGGGCGCCGGCCACGACGCGGTGTACGTCGCCCGCGTGGCGCCCACCGCCATGATTTTCGTGCCTTGCGAGGGCGGCATCAGCCACAACGAAATCGAGAATGCGACGCCCCAGGACCTCGCCGCCGGGTGTAACGTATTGCTGCACGCCGCGCTTTCGCGCGCCGCCTAGGCCTTTGACGGAGAATCGACCATGAACGAACGCGCACGCTCCGAAGCCGTCGCCCACTCGATCGAGAATTCGGCCTTCTTCATGCCGTTCTCGACCAATCGCCAGTTCAAGAAGGCACCGCGCATGTTCGCGCGCGCCGAGGGCATCCACTACTATACGCCGGAAGGACGGCAGGTCATCGACGGCACCTCCGGGCTGTGGTGCGTGAATGCCGGGCACTGCCGGCCGAAGATCGTCGCGGCGGTGCAAAAGCAGGTCGCGACGATGGATTTCTCGCCGCCGTTCCAGATGGGCCACCCGGCGGCGTTCGAGTTCGCCGACCGGATTGCGAAGCTCGCGCCCAAGGGCATCAGCCGGGTGTTCTTCACCAACTCGGGCTCCGAGTCGGTCGATACCGCGCTCAAGTTCGCGCTCGCCTACCACCGCATGCGCGGCGAGGGCCACCGCATGCGCCTGATCGGGCGCGAGCGCGGCTACCACGGGGTCAATTTCGGCGGCACCGCGGTGGGCGGGATCGTGGGCAACCGCAAGATCTTCGGCGCGCTGGTCACGGGCGTGGACCACATGCGCCACACGCACGACCTGGCCAAGAACGCCTTTTCGCGTGGCCAACCCAAGCACGGCGCCGAGCTCGCGGACGACCTCGAACGGCTTTGCCAGTTGCACGATCCCTCGACCATTGCCGCGGTGATCGTCGAGCCCGTGGCGTGTTCGACCGGCGTGCTGGTGCCACCGGTGGGGTACCTGGAGCGCCTGCGCGAGATCTGCGACAAGCACGGCATCCTGCTCATTTTCGACGAGGTGATCACCGCCTGGGGGCGACTGGGCAAGCCCTTCGGCTCGCAGTTCTTCGGCGTCACGCCCGACCTGATCACCACCGCCAAAGGCATCACCAACGCCACGGTGCCGATGGGCGCGGTGTTGATGAAGGAGGAGATCTACCAGGCCTTCATGGGCGGGCCGGAAGGCGCGATTGAGATGCCGCACGGCTACACCTACTCCGCCCACCCGCTCGCCTGCGCGGCCGGACTGGCGACGCTCGACGTCTACCAGGAAGAAGGCCTGCTCACCCGCGCGGGAGAGCTCGCGGGCTACTGGGAGGAGCAGGCGCACGCGCTCAAGGACCTACCCAACGTGATCGACATCCGCAACATCGGCCTGGTCGCGGCAGTCGAGCTCGCGCCGCGGCTCGGCGCGCCGGGCACGCGCGGCTTCGACGCGCACCTGAAGGCGTTCGAGCAGGGCGCCTACATCCGCTACACGGGTGACATCATCGCGCTCGCGCCGCCGCTCATCATCCAGAAGGCGGAGATCGACCAGCTGTTCGCAATCGTGCGCGAGGTGCTCGGCTCGCTCGCCTGACCTCGCTCGCCTGGGAAGGCGGCGCTACTTCGCCGCGGCGCGCACCACGCCCAGCCGCCTGCCGCGCGCAGGGTGTTTCAGGCGCGGGGGCGCTACCAGGTCGCGCACGTAGTTCGGCAGGGCGAATACGCCTTCGTGCGTCTCGCCGTTGTAGTAGCGCAGGTCCTGCAGCTTGCGATGCTCGATGCGGCGGTCGATCTCGTCCGCGGTGAAGGCCTTGGGGTCGAGCTTGTCGGAGCACACCGCCATCGCCCACAGCGAGCCGTAGAGCGGGATGTACATGGTGTAGGGGCGCACGATGCGGAACAGGCCGTTCAGGCGTTGCGCCAGCTCGGCCACCCGGTCCGGGCGCGCCACCGGCGAGCCGATGTGCAGCACCAGCGCGCCGCCGGGGGCCAGCGTGTGGCGCAGCTGCTGGAAGAACTCGGTCGAATACAGAGCCTCGGCTGGGCCCATCGGATCGTTCAGGTCCAGCGCGATGAGGTCGAACTTCTCGCTCGTTTCGCGCACGAAGCGCATGCCGTCGTCAATCAGCACGCGCAGCTTCGGGTTGTCGAACACGCCGTTGTGCACCGCGCCGAAGTGCTCCTTGGCGACGCGGATCACGTCTTCGTCGATCTCGACCATGGTGACCTGCTCGACCGAGGGGTGCTTGAGCGCCTCCTCGGAGGAGCCGCCGTCGCCGCCGCCGATCACGAGCACTTGCTTCGGCGCGTTGTGCGCGGCGAGCGCGGGGTGGATCAGGTTCTCGTGGTACACGAACTCGTCCTTCTCGGAGGTCATATTGAACCCGTCGAGGCGGAACAGTTTTCCGTACTGGGCGGTGTCGAAGATGGCCATCTTCTGGTAGCGGGTCTGCCACTCGCCGAGGCGGTGGCGGGCCCTGATGTAGAAGCCGGTCGAATCGTTGAGCGGCTCCATCAGCAGGTGCTCGCCGCGCTCGATCTCGTGCCGCGCCGCGTCGGTCGGCTGGAAATGCTCGATGATCGCATCGAACACCTTGCGCGCCTTGGCGGAATTGTCGGCGCTGTAGTTGCACACGTAGACGTCAAGCGTCAGGCCCCCGGTCTCGGGCCAGGTATGGATTGCCAGGTGCGATTCGGCCAGCACCACCGCGCCGGTGTAGCCCGAGCCCTCGAACTGGTGAAAGCTCACGTCCATGATCGTGAGCCCGGAATCGTTGACGAGCTCGACACACTTTTCGCGGAAGCGCTCTCCGTCCAGCAGGAGCCGCGGATCGCAGCGGCAGCCGCTGAGGTCACCGATAAGATGCAAGCCGTTCATTTAGGCCTCACGGCGCAAAGACGAAAAGTGTGTGCCGTGTTCAATTCGTGCAGAACCCCTCTTGGGCCGCCCCGGCGCCGAATCCGTCGGCTGCGCGAAGCTAGACGCCCGTTCCAGTTTCGCTCCTGATCTGGCCTGCAAAGGCGTCGATCAGGCTGCGAGCGATCGAGATTTTACTTGGAAGTTTAGGTAATTGGAATACATCGAACCATTCGGCGGCCTCGATCTCGCCCGGTTGCGGGCGCAATTCGCCCGCCGCCCAGTCGCAGGTGAAGGCGACCATCAGCGAATGCGGGAAAGGCCAGGGCTGGCTGGCGAAATAGCGCAGATTCGCCACTTCGACGCCAACTTCCTCTGCCACCTCGCGCTGCACGCATTGCTCGAGCGATTCGCCCGGCTCGACGAAGCCCGCCAGCGCACTGTACATGCCGGCCGGAAAGTGCGGGCCGCGCCCGAGCAGCAACTCGCGCCCGCGCCGCACCAGCGCCATCACCGCGGGCGCCACGCGCGGGTAGGCCGACAGCCCGCAGGCCGGGCACACGCGCACCCGCTCGTCCGGCCGCGGCTCGGTGCGCGCGCCGCAGCGGCCGCAGAATTGGTGGCTGCGGTCCCAGTCGACCAGCTGCAGCGCCCGGCCCGCGAGCGCGAACAGGCGGTCATCCAGCACCGAGAAGAGCGTCCTCAGGCCTTCCCAGCTCGCGCCGGGAGGTGCTGAGGCGTCGGCTGCGACCTCGGCGGCGAAGCAGTGCTCGTTGCCCAGGCTTCCCAGGTACAGGCTGCGCAGCGCAGCGTGCGCGAGCGGCCCCGGCGGCGCGACGAACGGGATCCGCGCCCAGCTGGGACGCGCACGCACGCGCAAGTCCCCGGTCGGGTCCGGGCTGGGTGGCCCGACTTCGACCAGCAGGCGGTCGCCGCTGAACACGAACCAGTGCCCGAGCGACTCCGGCGCAGGCGCGCTCAGGTGCACGAAGCCCTCGGGGCTGTGAAAAGGGAGCTGGATCACCCCCGTAGTTTAACGGCAGGCGCGACGCCGACCACGCGGTCGATCAGCTCGGCGCCCTGGCGCGCGAGGAATTCCTTGAACGCCTCGGCGGCCTGGGACAGGCGCTTCTTCTCGCGGTGGATCACGTACCAGTCGCGCATCACCGGCGTGCCGGCGACGCGAAGCACCGCAAGCTTGCCGGTCGCGAGCTCCAGGCCCGCGGTGTGCAGCGACAGAAAGCTCACCCCCATCCCCGCCATGACCGCCTGCTTGATGGTTTCGTTCGAACTCATCTCGATCGTTTCCGCGGGCTCGAAGCGGTGCGCGGCGAACATGCTCTCCATGGCGCTGCGCGTGCCCGAGCCGCGCTCGCGAATCAGGAAACTCTCATCGGCGAGGTTGGCGAGCGCGAGGCGGCGCCTGCGCGCGAGCGGGTGCTCGGGCGCCGCGATCACCGCCAGCGGGTGTTTGGCGAAGGGCGCCGCGATGGTATCCAGGCCCCTTGGCGCGCGCCCCATGAGCGCCAAGTCGACGCTGTTGTCTGAGAGCTCGCGCACCACGGCTTCGCGGTTATTGACCGTCAGCCGAACCTTGACCTTCGGGCGGCCGCGCCGAAACTCGGCCAGCAGCTTGGGCGCGAAGTATTTCGCGGTGCTGGTGACCGCGATGTGCAGCTCGCCGCCGCCTGCGCCCTTGAGCGCGTTGATCGCCTCTTCGGCTTCACGCAGCTGGCGCAGCACGATGCGGCTGTGGCGCAGCAGCTCCTCACCGGCACGCGTCAGGTGCATGCGGCGCCCCATCTGCTCGAACAGCGGCAGGCCGACGTGCTGCTCGAGCTGCTTCAGCTGCAATGAGACCGCGGGCTGAGTGAGATGCATTTCGCGCGCCGCGCGCCCGAAATGCAGCTGCCGTGCGGCGGCCTCGAAGATGCGTAGTTGCCTGAGGGTGAGGTGGTGCACGGGCTTTCGAATCGCTTATTGGTTCAATTAGATCATTTAAGTAGTCCTTATCACAACGGCGCGCTACCGTGCCCTCAGACGACAGATGGAGGACGTGGCAATGGGCAAGATGGACCGAGCCGCCCCGCAGGCGGGCGAGCGCTACCGCGCGGGGGTCATGAAGTACGCGCAGATGGGTTACTGGGACGCGGGCTACGTGCCCAGCGACACCGATGTGATCGCGCTTTTCCGCATCACGCCGCAGGAAGGCGTCGATCCCGAGGAGGCGGCCGCCGCGGTGGCGGGGGAGTCCTCGACCGCCACCTGGACCGTGGTCTGGACCGACCGCCTCACCGCCTGCGACCGCTATCGCGCCAAGGCCTACCGTGTCGACCCGGTGCCGGGTGGCGCGGGGCAGTACTTCGCCTACATCGCCTACGACCTGGCGCTGTTCGAGCCCGGCTCGATCGCGAATCTCACCGCCTCGATCATCGGCAACGTGTTCGGCTTCAAGCCGCTCAAGGCGCTGCGCCTGGAGGACATGCGTCTGCCGGTGGCGTACGTGAAGACCTTCGACGGCCCGCCGACCGGCATCGTGGTTGAGCGGGAGCGCCTGGACAAGTTCGGCCGCCCGCTGCTCGGCGCGACGGTCAAGCCGAAGCTGGGACTCTCGGGCAAGAACTACGGCCGGGTGGTGTATGAGGCGCTCAAAGGGGGCCTGGACTTCACCAAGGACGACGAGAACATCAACTCGCAGCCGTTCATGCACTGGCGCGACCGGTTCCTGTACTGCATGGAGGCGGTGAACCGCGCCCAGGCCGCGACCGGCGAGCTGAAGGGCACCTACCTCAACGTCACCGGCGCGACCATGGAGGACATGTACGAGCGCGCCGAGTTCGCCAAGGAGTTGGGCAGCTGCGTGATCATGATCGACCTGGTGATCGGCTACACCGCGATCCAGTCGATGTCGAAGTGGTCGCGCAAAAACGACATGATCCTGCACCTGCACCGCGCGGGGCACTCGACCTACACACGGCAGAAGAGCCACGGCGTGTCGTTCCGGGTGATCTCGAAGTGGATGCGCCTCGCGGGCGTCGATCACATCCACGCTGGTACCGTGGTCGGCAAACTCGAGGGCGATCCGAACTCGGTACAGGGTTTCTACAACGTGCTGCGCGAGAACCACAATCCGGTCGACCTGCAGCGCGGCCTGTTCTTCGAGCAGGACTGGGCAGGCCTGAGAAAAGTGATGCCGGTCGCTTCGGGCGGCATCCACGCCGGGCAGATGCACCAGCTGCTGCACTACCTGGGCGAGGACGTGGTGCTGCAGTTCGGCGGCGGCACCATCGGCCACCCGATGGGCATCGCCGCCGGCGCGGCCGCCAACCGTGTCGCGCTCGAGGCGATGGTGCTGGCGCGCAACGAAGGGCGCGACATCTGGAACGAAGGGCCGCAGATCCTCGAGCAGGCCGCGCGCCACTGCACCCCGCTCAAGGCGGCGCTCGAGACCTGGAAGGACGTGACCTTCGACTACGCTTCGACCGACACGCCCGATTTCGTGCCCACCGCGACCCCCGCCTGACTCCGGAGACCCGCCATGAGATTGACCCAAGGCACCTTTTCCTTCCTTCCGGACCTGAGCGACGCGCAGATCCGGGCCCAGATCGAGTACTGTCTCGGCCGCGGCTGGGCGGTTTCGGTCGAGTACACCGACGACCCGCACCCGCGCAATGCCTACTGGGAGATGTACGGCATGCCGATGTTCGACCTCAAGGAGGCCGCCGGCGTGATGGCCGAGGTCGACGCCTGCCGCAAGACCTTCCCGCGCCACTACGTCAAGGTGAACGCGTTCGACGCCACGCACGGCTGGGAGGCGCTGCGCCTGTCATTCATCGTCAACCGCCCGCCGAACGAGCCGCACTTCAGCCTCGAGCGGGAAGAGGGCGCCGGGCGGCTGCAGCGTTACCGCTTGCGCTACTGATGTCCGCGTCTCCCAGCCCGGCGCTCGACCTGGATACGCTTTACCGCGAATCCCACGTCGCGGGCGCGCTCGAGGCGCTCGAGCGCGAGCTCGTCGGCCTGGTGCCGGTGAAGACGCGTGTGCGCGAAATCGCCGCGCTGCTGGTGGTCGACAAGCTGCGCCGCTCGGTCGGGCTGGAGGCGGGCGCGCCCTCGCTGCACATGAGCTTCACCGGCAACCCCGGAACCGGCAAGACCACGGTCGCCCTGCGCATGGCCGAAATCCTGCACGCGCTCGGCTATTCGAGGAAAGGGCACCTGGTCGCGGTCACGCGCGACGACCTGGTGGGGCAGTACATCGGCCACACTGCGCCGAAGACCAAGGAAGTCCTCAAGCGCGCCATGGGCGGCGTGCTGTTCATCGACGAGGCCTACTACCTCTACCGGCCCGAGAACGAGCGCGACTACGGCCAGGAAGCGATCGAAATCCTGCTGCAGGTGATGGAGAACCAGCGCGAGGACCTGGTTGTCATCCTCGCCGGCTACAAGGACCGGATGGACAGGTTCTTCTCCTCCAACCCGGGCATGGCCTCGCGCATCGCGCACCACATCGACTTTCCCGACTACGACGAGCGCGAGCTGCTCGCGATCGCCGGCCTGATGCTGGACAACATGAAATACCGCCTGGATGCCGGCGGCGAGGCCGCGCTGCGCGAGTACATCGCGCTGAGGAAGACTCAGCCGCATTTCGCCAATGCGCGCTCGATCCGCAACGCGCTCGACCGGGCGCGTCTGCGCCAGGCGAAGAGGCTGTTCGAGCAGCGCGGCACGCCGCTCACGCGCGAGGCATTGATGGCCATCACGGCCGCGGACATCCGCGCAAGCCGGGTGTTCAAGAACAAGGAGAAAATCGCATGACGCTGCAGGCGCTGATCTTCGACGTCGACGGCACGATCGCGGACACCGAGGAGGTGCATCGGCAGGCGTTCAACGCCGCCTTCCTCGCCATGGACCTGGGCTGGAACTGGAGCGAGGCGGAATACATGGCGCTGCTCAGGGTATCGGGCGGCCCCGAGCGCCTCGCGCACTACGTTGCGAGCCTCAAGGCGAGTCCCGCGGAAAAGCAGCGCCTGGGCGGCCTGGTACCGGCGATCCACCGCGAGAAGACGCGCCTGTACTACGAACTGATCAGCGACGGCCGCGCCGCCGCGCGGCCGGGCGTGGCGCGCCTCATGAACGAGGCGCGCGAAGCCGGCGTGAAGCTCGCTCTGGCAGCCACCAGCACGACGGCGAACGTCGAGGCGCTGGTGGGCGCGGTGCTCGGCCCCAAGGCGCTGGGCTGGTTCGACGCGGTGGCGAGCGCCGACGAAGTGGCGCAGAAAAAGCCCGCGCCGGACCTTTACCGCAGGATCGTCGGCACGCTGCGCGTGGCGGCGGACGCTTGCGTCGCGATCGAGGACTCGGCCAACGGCGTGCTTTCGGCCAAGGCGGCCGAGCTGTACACGATCGCGACGCCTTCGCGCTGGACCGCGACGCAGGATTTTTCGCAGGCCGACCTGGTGCAGCCGAGCCTGGACAAGCCGCTGCTCGGCGTGCAGCGCATCGCGGCGCTGCACGCCGCGCGCGCCACGCGTGCCGCCTAGGGGATGACGATGCGACAGGAAAAGACGATCACCGAGTTCATCATCGGCGAGCAGCGCCGGTCGCCCGGCGCAAGCGGCGGCTTCACCGCGCTGCTGAACGATATTCGCCTCGCCTGCAAGCGCATCGCCTACCTGGTGGGAAAGGGGGCGCTGGCCGATGTTCCGGCGGACGCGATGCGCCAGATCGCCAACGAAACCTTCCTGCGCACCAACGAATGGGGCGGCCACCTCATGGCGATGGCATCGGAGTCCGACCCCGCGCCGCACCCGATTCCGGACAAGTACCCGCGCGGGCGCTACCTGCTCGCGTTCGATCCGCTGTGCGGCGGCTCGTCGCTCGACGTCAACGCGGTCGCGGGCAGCCTGTTCTCGGTGCTGCGCGCGCCGAACGAATCAACGGGGGCGGAGAGCGACTTCCTGCAGCCCGGCTCGGCGCAGGTTTGCTCGGGCTATGCGATCTACGGTCCGACCACCATGCTGGTGCTCGCGCTGGAGGGCGGCGTGAACGGCTTCACCCTCGATCGCGAGATCGGCGAGTTCATGCTGACGCATCCGTCGCTACGCGTTGCCGAGGACAGCGTGGAGTTCGCGATCGACAACTCGGGCGCGCGATTGTGGGAACCGGCGGTCAAGCGCTACGTCGAGGAATGCCTCGCCGGGGCGGCCGGGCCGCGCGGGCGCGATTTCACCATGCGCTGGGCCGCGTCGCTGGTCGCCGACGCGCACCGTATCCTGATGCGCGGCGGCGTGTTCCTCTCTCCGCGCGGAACCGCGGAGGGCTGGCGCGAAGGCCGCCACGAGCTGCTGTTCGAGTCCAATCCGCTCGGCTACCTGATCGAGCGCGCCGGGGGGCGGGCGAGCACCGGCGACGGACCGCTGCTGGAGGTCGGGCCTCTCGCGTTGCACCAGCGCAGTCCGCTCATCTTCGGCTCGCGCAACGAGGTCGAGCGCCTCGAGCAGTACCACCGCGACCACAACCAGCGCGATTACGACGCGCCCCTGTTCGGCACGCGCGGGCTGTTCCGCGCCCCGGCCGAGCTCTGAAAGGACGCCGCATGTCGGCCAAGCACCCAGTCATCGCGATCACCGGCTCCTCGGGCGCCGGCACCACCTCGGTATCGAAGACCTTCGAGCAGATCTTCTACCGCGAGAACGTCAAGGCGGCGTTCGTCGAAGGCGACGCCTTCCACAGATACGACCGCGAGGAGATGAAGCGCAGGATGGCCGAGGAAGTCGAGCGCGGCAACCAGCACTTCAGTCACTTCGGTCCGGAGGCGAACCTGTTCGCGGAGCTCGCGCAGCTGTTTCGCGACTACGCGGCGCGCGGCGGCGGGCGCACGCGCAAGTACCTGCACAACGATGCCGAAGCCGCGCCCTACGAACAAAAGCCCGGCACCTTCACGCCCTGGGAGGATCTGCCGGCCGGCACCGACATGCTGTTCTACGAAGGCCTGCACGGCGGGGTGGCGCACGGCGAGGTCGACGTCGCCTCGCACGTCGACCTGCTGATCGGCGTGGTGCCGGTGATCAACCTGGAGTGGATCCAGAAGCTGCACCGCGACCGCGCCACGCGCGGCTACTCGACCGAAGCCGTGACCGACACCATCCTGCGGCGCATGAACGACTTCGTGAACTACATTACGCCGCAGTTCGCCCGCACCCACATCAACTTCCAGCGCGTCCCGGTGGTCGACACCTCGAACCCTTTCATCGCGCGCCACATTCCGAGCGCGGACGAGAGCCTGCTGGTGATCCGCTTCGCCAATCCGCGCGGCATCGATTTTCCCTACCTGCTGTCGATGCTGCACGACTCGTTCATGTCGCGCCCGAACACCATCGTCTGCCCGGGCGGCAAGATCGACCTCGCGATGCAGCTCATCTTCACGCCGATGATCTGGCGGTTGATGGACCGGCGCAGGCAGGCGCTCGAGCGCTAGGCCATCGGCATTCAATCATCTAGGAGGGGGAAATGGCATTCACATCGCTGCGCCAGCTGCTGGACCACGCCGCGGAGCACCGCTACGGCGTGCCGGCGTTCAACATCAACAACCTGGAGCAGATCCAGGCCATTATGCAGGCGGCCGACGAGAGCTCGAGCCCGGTGATCCTGCAGGCCTCGGCCGGCGCGCGCAAATACGCCGGCGAAGCCTTCCTGCGCAAGATGGTCGAGGCCGCGGTCGAGTCCTACCCGCACATCCCGGTGGTGCTGCACCAGGACCACGGCGCGAGCCCCGCAGTGTGCCAGGCTGCGATCCGCTCGGGCTTCACCAGCGTGATGATGGACGGCTCGCTGCTGGAGGACATGAAGACGCCGGCGGACTACGAGTACAACGTGGCGGTGACGCGGCGCGCAGTCGAAATGGCGCACGCGGTCGGCGTCTCGGTCGAGGGCGAGCTCGGCTGCCTGGGGTCGCTCGAGACCGGCACCGCGGGCAAGGAGGACGGTGTCGGCGCCGAAGGCCATCTCGCGCGCGAGCAGCTGCTGACCGACCCGGAGCAGGCGGCGGACTTCGTCCAGCGCACCGGCGTCGATGCGCTCGCGGTGGCGATCGGCACCTCGCACGGCGCCTACAAGTTCAGCAAGCAGCCGACCGGCGACGTGCTGGCGATCGACCGCATCCGCGACATTCACGCCCGAATCCCGAACACGCACCTGGTGATGCACGGCTCTTCCAGCGTGCCGCAGGAATGGCTGGACGTGATCCGCAGTCACGGCGGCCAGATCGCGCAGACCTACGGCGTTCCGGTCGAGGCGATCCTGCAGGGCATCAAACACGGCGTGCGCAAGATCAACATCGACACCGACATCCGGCTGGCGATGACCGGCGCGATGCGCCGCGCGATGGCCGAGGATCCGGCCGAGTTCGACCCGCGCAGGTTTCTGAAGGCGGCGACGGCGGCGGCGCGGGCGCTGTGCAAGGAGCGTTTCGAGGCTTTCGGCTGCGCGGGGGAGGCGCCGCGCATCCGGCCCGAGCCGCTCGAGCGCATGGCCCAGCGATATTTTTCGGCTCCGGCGCTGACGCGCGCGGCCTGAGTCATTAAAATACCGCCATGAACTCCCCGACCACGGCGGCCGTGGCCGCCCCCCCTGCTTCGTCCCAGGAGTCCCTGCAGCGAGACATGGCCAACGCGCTGCGCGCGCTCGCCATGGACGCGGTGCAGGCCGCGAATTCGGGTCATCCGGGCATGCCGATGGGCATGGCCGAGATCGCGCTCGCGCTATGGAACCGGCACCTGCGCCACAACCCCGCCGACCCGCACTGGCCCGACCGCGACCGCTTCATGCTCTCGAACGGCCACGGCTCGATGCTGCAGTACGGCCTGCTGCATCTGACTGGCTACGACTTGCCGATCGACGAGCTCAAGCGCTTCCGCCAGCTCGGCTCCAAGACGCCGGGACACCCGGAATACCGTTGCACGCCGGGGGTGGAAACCACTACCGGGCCGTTGGGCCAGGGCGTCGCCAACGGCGTCGGGATGGCGATCGCCGAGAGGGTACTGGCCGATCATTTCAATCGGCCGGGCTTCGACGTGGTCGACCATCACACCTACGTGTTCATGGGCGATGGCTGCATGATGGAGGGCATTTCGCACGAAGCCTGCGCGCTTGCCGGCACCCTCGGACTGGGCAAGCTGATCGTCTTCTACGACGACAACGGCATTTCGATCGACTCCGAAAAGGGGCAGATCCGGCAGTGGTACACCGACGACGTGCCCAAGCGCTTCGCCGCCTACGGCTGGCAGGTGATCCCGCATGTCGATGGCCACGACGTCGCCGCAGTCGACAAGGCGATCCGCAAGGCTAAGCGGGAAAAGTCGCGCCCGACGCTGATCTGCTGCAAGACCGTGATCGCGAAAGGCGCGCCTCACAAGCACAACACCGGCGCCGCGCACGGCTCGCCGCTCGGCGTGGACGAGGTCGCGGCGACGCGCGTCGAGATCGGCTGGCCCTATCCGCCGTTCGAGATCCCAAAGCCCGTCTACGACGCGTGGAACGCGCGCGCCACGGGTGCCAGCCGGCAGCGGCGCTGGCACAAGCAGTTCGCTGCCTACCAGCTGGCGCATCCCGAGCTGGCGGGCGAATTCCGCCGCCGCATGGCGGGCGAGCTGCCGCCGGAATTCGACGCACTGGTGGCAAAACTGGTGCACGACTGCGACGCGAAGGCCGAGACGATCGCCACGCGCAAGGCCTCGCAAAACCTGCTCGAAGCGCTGCAGCCCGAGTTGCCGGAATTGGTAGGCGGGTCGGCGGACCTCGCCCCTTCCAACCTCACGATCGTCAAGGGCTCGAGGGCGATCGGGCATACCGGCGGCGGCAATTACCTGTTTTACGGCGTGCGCGAGTTCGGCATGTGCGCCATCATGAACGGCCTGTCGCTGCACGGCGGGCTGGTGCCCTACGGCGGCACCTTCCTCATCTTTTCGGACTACGCGCGCAACGCGCTGCGCATGGCCGCCCTGATCGGCACACGCGTCATCTACGTGTTCACGCATGACTCCATAGGCTTGGGCGAGGACGGGCCGACGCACCAGCCGATCGAGCAGGCCGCGACCCTGCGCCTGATCCCCAACATGGAGGTCTGGCGCCCTTGCGACACGGTGGAGACCGCGGTTGCCTGGGGTGCCGCGCTCGCGCGCAAGAACGGGCCGACGGCGCTGCTGCTGTCGCGCCAGAACCTCGCGTTCGCGAGGCGCGACGCGGCCGGGCTCGAAGATGTGCGGCGCGGCGGCTACGTGCTTTCGGAGGCGAGCGGGGCGCCGCGCGCTGCGATCATCGCCACCGGATCGGAGGTGGCGCTCGCACTCGCCGCGCAAAAGCAGCTCGCGGGCGAGGGTATCGGCGTGCGCGTGGTGTCGATGCCCTCGAGCACCGCATTCGACCGGCAAGAACAGTCCTACCGCGACGCGGTGCTGCCGCGCGGCATGCCGCGCGTGGCGGTCGAAGCGGGCGTCACCGGATTCTGGCGCAAGTACGTCGGGCTCGAAGGCGCGGTGATCGGCATCGACCGCTTCGGCGAGTCGGCGCCGGCCGGGGAACTGTTCAAGCATTTCGGGTTCACAGCGGAGAAAGTGGTTCAGGCCGCGAAGTCCGTCATCCAGGAGTAGCCATGGCAATCAAGATCGCAATCAACGGCTTCGGCCGCATCGGGCGCAACATCCTGCGTGCGCACTACGAGTACGGCAAGAAGCAGGGGTTGCAGTTCGTCGCCCTGAACGACCTCGGCGACGCCAAGACCAACGCGCACTTGCTCAGGCATGACACCGCGCACGGCCCGTTCCGCGGCAAGGTCGAGGTCGACGGCGACGCGCTGGTGGTGAACGGCGACCGCATCAAGGTGCTGGCGGAACGCGACCCCGCCAAGCTGCCCTGGAAGGATCTCGGCGTCGACGTGGTGTTCGAGTGCACCGGCCTTTTCACCAGTAAGGCGAAGACGAGCGCCCACCTGCAGGCGGGGGCGAAGAAAGTGATCATCTCGGCGCCCGGGGACAAGGACGTCGACCGCACCATCGTGATGGGGGTCAACGACAAGGACCTCAGAGGCAGCGACACGGTGATCTCGAATGCCTCGTGCACCACCAACTGCCTGGCACCGATGGTGAAGGCGCTCGACGACAGCATCGGGGTGGTGAACGGCTTGATGACCACGATCCATGCCTACACCAACGATCAGGTGTTGACCGACGTCTACCACAAGGACCTGCGGCGGGCGCGTTCCGCGTCGCAGAACATGATCCCGACCAAGACCGGCGCCGCGGCCGCCGTGGGGCTGGTGCTGCCGCACCTGAACGGCAAGCTCGACGGCTTTGCCATCCGCGTGCCGACGATCAACGTCTCGATCGTCGACCTGACCTTCGTCGCCAAGAAGGCGACCACCGCCGATGAGGTGAATGCCGCGGTGAAAAAGGCGTCCGAGGGCCCGTTGAAGGGCATCCTCGAATACAGCACCGAGCCGCTGGTGTCGTCGGACTTCAACCACAACCCCGCCAGCTCGATCTTCGATTCGACGCTGACCAAGATAACGGGCGGCACGCTGGTGAAGGTCACCTCCTGGTACGACAACGAGTGGGGCTTCAGCAACCGCATGCTCGACGCCGCCGTGGCATTGATGAACGCGAAGTAAGTCATGCGCTTCAAGCGCATGAGCGAGCTCGACCTGCGCGGCAAGCGCGTGCTGATCCGCGCCGATCTCAACGTGCCGCTGGACGACGCCGGAGCCGTGTCGGACGACACGCGCATCCGCGCATCGCTGCCCGGCATCCGGCGCGCGCTGGAGCAGGGTGCGGCGGTGATGGTGACTTCGCACCTCGGCCGCCCCAAGGAGGGCGAGCTCAGGCCCGAGGACTCGCTTGCTCCGGTCGCGAAACGCCTCGGGGAACTTCTGAATCTGAAAATCAGACTCATACCAGATTGGCTTGGTGGAGTATCCGTGCGCCCCGGCGAACTGGTCGTGCTCGAGAACTGCCGCGTCAACAAGGGCGAGAAGAAGGACGACGAGGCGCTGGCGAAAAGAATCGCCGCGCTGTGCGACGTTTACGTGAACGACGCCTTCGGCACCGCGCACCGCGCCGAGGCGACCACCCACGGCGTGGCGCGCTTCGCGCCGGTGGCCTGCGCCGGACCGCTGATGGCCGCCGAGCTCGACGCGCTCGGCAAGGCGCTCGCCAGCCCGGCACGGCCGCTCGTGGCAATCGTCGCTGGCTCCAAGGTCTCGACCAAGCTCACCATCCTCGCCGCCCTGGCGCGGAAGGTCGATCAGCTCGTGGTCGGTGGCGGCATCGCCAATACCTTCATGCTCGCCAGCGGGCTGGCGATCGGCAAGTCGCTCGCCGAGCCGGATCTCGTCGAGGAGGCGAAGAAGGTCATGGCCGCGACCAAGGTGCCGCTTCCGGTCGACGTTGTGGTGGCGAAGTCGATCGACGCCGCAAGCGGAACGGTGAAGGCGGCGAAGGACGTCGCGGCTGACGAGATGATCCTCGACATCGGGCCGCAGAGCGCAGCGCAGCTCGCGCAGAGCCTCGAGACCGCGGGGACCGTCGTCTGGAACGGCCCGGTCGGCGTGTTCGAGCGCGAGCCCTTCGCCAAGGGCACCGAGGTCGTGGCGCGCGCCATCGCCGAGTCGAAGGCATACTCGATCGCGGGCGGCGGCGACACGGTCGCGGCGATCAACAAGTACGGCATCGCCGGCAAGATCGGCTACATCTCGACCGCCGGTGGCGCCTTCCTCGAGTTCCTCGAAGGCAAGACCCTGCCGGCGGTGGCGGCGCTGGAGGCCCGGGCGGCGGGTTAGCTGTTTGCAAGTGAAAGATAACTAGTTTATTCTTTCATTTGAAAGGAGCTACCCCTGACCGCCCAACTTTCCGCCCGCCGCGCGCTGCAGCCCGAACCGGGCGCGGTGCTGACCAAGGCCCTGCTGCGGGCCGCGCAGCTGCTCGGGCTTTCCAACGCCTGCCTCGGGCGCGTGCTCGGGGTGAGCGAGGCGAGCATTTCCCGCCTCGTCACGGGCGCGCGCACGATCGACCCGGCGAGCAAGGAGGGCGAGCTGGCGCTGATCCTGGTGCGCGTGTACCGCTCGCTCGACGCCGTGGTGGGCTGCGACGAGGCGCAGCGCCGGGCGTGGATGCGCGGCCACAACCGCGCCCTCAACGGCAAGCCGGCCGAGCTCGTCGAACGCGCCGAAGGCTTGGTCGCGGTGGTCGGCTACCTGGACGCGATGCGCGCGCCGGCGTGACGCGCGCCTGGAAGGCGGACTGGTTCGACGGCGGGGTGCGGGTGCGCGCCGCCGTGCTGTGGCGCGGGGTCGAGGCGCAGCACCTGGTCGCGACCATGCGTCTCGCGGACAATCTGCAAGAGCAGCGCGTGCTCGAGGAACTGCTCGAGGCCAGCAAGCCGCCGCTGCCGGAGGCGGCGCGCGCAAAGCACTACCTGATCTTCACCCCGTATCGCTACCGCTCGCCCGTCGCCTCGCGCTTTCGGCGCGCTGCGGATCCGGGCGTGTGGTACGGCGCGGAAGACCTCGAGACCGCGTGCGCCGAGGTGGCTTACTGGAAATGGCGCTTTCTCACCGACAGCGACGCGTTCGCCGGCCAGGCGCTTCACACCCAGCACAGCTTGTTCAGGGCCAACGCACGCGGGCGCTGCGCCGACCTGACGACCGCGCCGTGGAAGGCCTCCGAGCGCGCCTGGCGTCACAAGACAGATTATTCGGCGTGTCAGGATCTGGCCGACGAGGCGCGCAGGCGCAACCTGGCATGGGTCCGCTACGCGGCCGTGCGCGCACCCGTTGGCGTCGGCGGTGCGGTACTGCGGCCCGAGGCGCTGACGCTGGCCTCTGCGCCGGGACAGCAGACCTGGGCCTGCAAGACCACGGCCGCGGGCGCCTACCTCCAGCGTGCAGGCCACCCGGAGAAATTCGAGTTCGCGGCCGCCCAGTGGCGCTGATAGACTGAAACAAATGCTGCGCAGTACCAAAATCGTCGCCACCCTGGGCCCTGCATCGAGCGATCCCGCAGTGCTGGAGAAGATGATCCGCGCCGGGGTCGACGTGGTGCGGCTTAACTTTTCGCACGGCAGCGCCGAAGACCACCTCAAGCGCGCCGACCTGGTGAAGGATATCGCGCGCAGGCTCGGGCGCACGGTCGCGATCATGTGCGACCTGCAGGGGCCGAAGATCCGGATCGGCAAGTTCAAGGACGGCAAGGTCACGCTTGCGCCCGGGGCACGCTTCATTCTGGACGCGGCCTGCGAGCTGGGCGACGCCGAGCGCGTCGGCCTGGATTACAAGGAGCTGCCGCGCGACGTCGCACCGGGGGCGGTGCTGCTGCTCGACGACGGCAAGATCGTTCTCGAGGTGACCGAGGTGCGCGGCGAGGAGGTGTGGACGATCGCGCGCGACGGCGGGGTGCTGACGAACAACAAGGGCATCAACCGCCAGGGCGGCGGCTTGACCGCGCCGGCGCTGACGCCCAAGGACAGGGAAGACGTGCGCACCGCGGCCACGCTGCAGGCGGACTATCTCGCGGTGTCGTTCCCTAAGTCCGGCGCCGACATGAAGCTGGCCGGGGAGCTGTTGCGCGCGGCCGGCGGCAAGGCGATGCTGATCGCCAAGATCGAGCGCGCGGAAGCCGTCACCGAGGCGGCGCTGATCGATATCATGCGCGCCTGCGACGGCATCATGGTGGCGCGCGGGGACCTGGCGGTGGAGGTGGGCGACGCGTCGGTCCCGGCACTGCAGAAGAAGATGATTCGCCTCGCGCGCGAGCACAACAAGCTCACCATCACCGCCACGCAGATGATGGAGTCGATGATCGACAGCCCGGTGCCGACGCGCGCCGAGGTATCGGACGTGGCGAACGCGGTGCTGGACGGTACGGATGCCGTGATGCTCTCGGCCGAATCGGCGAGCGGCAAGTACCCGGTGCAGACGATCGAGGCGATGCATCGCATCTGCGTCGAAGCCGAGGCGACGCAGCCGGTGACGCTCGACCAGGAGTTCTTCAACCGCGTGTTTTCGCGCGTCGACCAGTCGATCGCCATGGCGGCGCTGTTCACCGCTTTCCACCTCAAGGTCAAGGCGATCGCCTCGCTCACCGAGTCGGGCTCTACCGCACTGTGGATGTCGCGCCTGAACTGCGGCGTGCCGATCTACGCCTTGACCTCGCAGACCGGGACGCGCTACCGCTGCGCGCTGTTCCGCGACGTCTACCCGCTGATCGTGCAGTACGCGGGCCACGACCGGGAGGAGCTGCTTGCGGAAGCCGAGCGAGCGCTGGTCGAGCAGGGCGCGGTGAAGCAGGGCGACCTGATCGTGCTTACGATCGGCGAGCCGATCGGCAAGCCGGGCGGAACGAATACGATGAAGATTGTGCGGGTCGGCGAACATCTCAAGGCGTAAGGAGGACGGAGCATGAGTGCAATCACCCCCAATGCGACTCAGCACGCCAAGCTGCCGCCGATGGCATCTCGCTTCGTCGATGTCGCCGCGCTGCCGTGGCAGAAGACGATCTACGAGGGCGTCGAAGCGAAGACGCTGCTGCTCGAGCGCGCCACCGGACTGCTCACGGTGCTGCTGAAGATGGCGCCCGGGACGAAGCTGCCGGACCACGAACACGTTCTCATCGAGCAGACCTGGGTGCTCGAGGGCAGCCTCGAGTGCGGCGAGGGTGTCTGCCGCGCGGGGCAGTTCGTCTGGCGCCCGGCCGGCAGCCGGCACGAAGCCTGGGCCGGTGCCGAGGGCGGCCTGATGATCGCGATGTTCCAGATCCCGAATCGCTTCTACGAAAAGGACGGGCGCGAGATCGACTTCCTCGGCAACGACTGGAAGAAATCCTGGGGCGAGGCTTACGAGCGGCTCGAGCAGTCGAGCGTATAGCAGCACGGGGGCAACGAAGCGATGCGCATCGCCCTGTGCAACGAAGTCATCGCGCCGATGCCGTTTCCGGCGCAATGCGAATACGCCGCCAAGCTCGGCTATGACGGGCTCGAAGTGGCGCCGTATACGCTGTCCGAGGAGCCGCAGCGCCTGGGCTCGGCGCAGATCGCCGCGGCGCGCGCGGCGGCCGAGGACGCAGGAATCGCGGTGACGGGGCTGCACTGGCTGCTGGTGAAGCCGGCGGGCCTGTCCATTACGGCGCGCGACTCCGCGGTGCGCAAGCGCACTCTGGACGCGATGCTCGCGCTGATCGATCTGTGCGCCGAGCTGGGCGGCCGCTATCTCGTGCACGGCTCGCCGCAGCAGCGCCGCATCGAGGCGGGTGACACGCGCGAGGTGGCGCTTGCGCGGGCGAAGGACCTGTTCGGGGCCGCGGCCGAGCGCGCCGCGGCGGCTGGGGTCGTGTACTGCATCGAGCCCCTGGCGGCGGATGCGACGCCGCTCATCAACACCCTGGAAGAGGCCGCGGCGCTGGTGCAGGAGATCGGCAACCCGGCGCTGCGCTCGATGCTCGATTGCAGCGCTGCCGGGCGCAGCGAGAGCCAGCCCTTGAACGCGCTGGTCGAGCGCTGGGTTCCGTCGGGGATGATCGCGCATGTACAGGTGAACGACCGCAACCGGCGCGGGCCGGGACAGGGCGAGCAGCGTTTTGCGCCGCTATTCGCCGCGCTGCTGCGCAACGGCTACCCCGGCGACGTAGCGGTGGAGCCCTTCGACTACGTGCCGGACGGCCCCGGCGCGGCGGCGCGCGCGGTGGGCTACATTCGCGGCATCCTGGAGGCGCTCGGGCAGCCATGAGCGCGCCGCGCTTCGCGCTCGAGGCGATCGACCTGTTCGAGCGCCAGATCGTCCTGCGCATGCCGTTCCGATTCGGGGTGGTGACGCTGACGGCCGCGCCGCAGGCCTACCTGCGCGCGCGCATCCGGCTCGCGGACGGCAGGCGCAGCGTGGGGGCGGCGGCGGAGATGATGGCGCCGAAGTGGTTCGACAAGAACCCCTCATTGTCGGACGAAGACAACGTCAGGCAGCTGCGCACCTCGCTGATGCTGGCAAGGCAGACCTACCTCGCCGGTGACGAGAACACGGCCGGCGGACACTGGCGCGAAAACTACGCACCGCAAATCGCACGCGGCGCGGAGCTCGGTTTGAACGGCCTGACGGCGTGCTACGGTCCGGCGCTTATCGACCGCGCGCTGCTCGACGCGCTGTGCCGCGCGCTCGGCGTGCCTTTCTACCGCGCGATGAGGTCGAACCTGCCGGGGATCGAAGCGCCCGGCCTGGATATGACGGCGTTCCTGTCGGGACTTGCGCCGCAGGCGACGATCGCCGCTCGCCACACGGTCGGCCTGAGCGACCCGATTACCGCGGCCGACCTGGGGCAGCGCGTGAACGACGGCCTGCCGGAGACGCTGCAGGAGGTCGTAGCGAGTTACGGCCAGCGCTATTTCAAGCTGAAGGTCGACGGCGATCCCCGCGCTGCGGTGGAGCGGTTGGCGGCGATCGCCGCCGTGCTGGACCGGATCGACGCGCCGTACCACGTGACGCTGGACGGCAACGAGCAGTACGCCGACGTCGACGGCGCGCTCGAACTGTGGCGGCGAGTCCTGGAAGAGCCGCACCTCGCACGGCTCGCGCGCAGCGTGCTTTTTGTCGAGCAGCCGATCCGCCGCGGCAACGCGCTCGCGCGCGACATCTCGCTGCTGGCACGCGAGATACCGGTGATCATCGACGAGTCCGACAACTCGCTCGAGGCCTTTCCGCGGGCGCGCACGCTCGGATACACGGGGGTGTCGTCGAAGACCTGCAAGGGCCTGTACAAGTCGCTCATCAATGCTGCGCGCTGCGCGCTGTGGAACCGCGAAGAGCGTGCGCAGCGCTACTTCATGAGCGCCGAGGACCTGACTGTCCAGGCCGGCCTCGCGCTGCAGCAGGACCTCGCGCTCGTGTCGCTGCTCGGCATCCGGCACGTGGAGCGCAACGGCCATCACTACGTCAACGGCATGGCGGCCGCGCCCGAATCGGAACAAGCTGCATTCCTCGCCGCGCACCCCGACCTCTACCAGAGGAGCCACGGCGCGTTGCGGCCGGCAATCCGCGATGGAATGCTTGCGATCGGTTCGCTCGATTGCCCGGGCTACGCGAGCGGCGCGCTGCCGGACTGGGAGGCGCTGCCCAGCATGAAGGTCGCCGCGCAGACCGCGGCGAAGTCGCCGACCAGTCGATTGACCTCCTCCGGCACCTCAAGCTGAGGAAAGTGTCCGACGCCCGTAAGGATTTCGATCCGGGCGCTCGGCGCAAGGCGCGTGACCAGATCGAGCCATGGCGTCGTCTCGTCCGCGGAGAGCGCCACCCGTACCCGTTGCGCGTTCACGTTGGTGCTTTGCACCACCAGCAGCGGCGCACTTAGCGTCGACAGGGCACGCTCCATATTGGCCGCGTCCCACGCGACCATGCGCGGGAACAGTGCGGTGCCGATCGGCGCGGGCAGCTCCAGCGCACGCTCGACGATCGAGGTCTTGAGCATCACGCCGCTCGAAGGCAGGAACATCTCCTCGAACAGCCGGCGCGCGAACGCGCCGTAGCCCGTGGCTCGGATCTGCTCGCGCATCACGCGCCCGGCGGTTTCCGGGTCGCCCATGCCGATGCGGCTGCCGTCGATGAGCACGACGCCCGCCACCCGCTCGGGGATCTCGAGCGCCGCCTGCAACACGACGCGGCAGCCCAGGCTGTGCCCGATGAGCATCGCGCCGCGCAGATCGAGCGCGTTGAGCAGGGCGGCGACGTCGGCGCCGTAGGTCTCGATCGAGCAGTCGGCCGGGTCCCCAGGGGTGGCGCCGTGCCCGCGCAGGTCGCAGGCGATCACAGTCTGCGTGGCGGCGAAGTGATCGAGCTGCGGCCGCCAGTCGGCATGGCTGCAGGCGAAGCCGTGCACGAAAACCAGCGGCGGCGAGCCGGTGCCTGCGCGCTCGTACCAGACCGGGGCGTGTACTTCGCTCAAGCTTCCTCGGCCGCCGGCTTGTGCTGCGCCACGAGCTTCTGCTGGAGCGGGGCCGGCGCGGGCTCGTAGTGGCTGAACTCGAGCGTGTAGGAGCCGTGGCCCGCGGTAAGCGCCTTGAGGCGCGAGGGGAAGGTTTCCAGCTCGGATAGCGGCGCCTGGGCCGAGACGCGCAGGGTCCCGGGCCGCGGCGCCTCCGATCCCTTGATGTGGCCGCGGCGGGCGGACAGGTCACCCGCGATGTCTCCCATGTTGGCTTCGGGCAGCGCGACCTCGACGTTCACGATCGGCTCGAGCACCATCGGCCTGGCCTTGGACAGCGCGTCCAGGAACGCCTTTCTGCCGGCGGCGACGAAAGCCACCTCCTTCGAGTCGACCGGGTGGCTCTTGCCGTCGTGCACGGTGATGCGCAGATCCTGCAGCGGGAAACCCGCAAGGTAACCCGAATCCAACACGGCTCGCACGCCCTTTTCGACCGCCGGGATGTAAACCGACGGGATCACGCCGCCCTTGACCTGGTCGACGAATTCGAAGCCCGCACCGCGCGGCAGAGGCTCGACGCGCAGGAAAACCTCGCCGAACTGCCCCGCGCCGCCGGTCTGCTTCTTGTGCCGGCTGTGGCCCTCGGCCTTCGCCCCTATGGTTTCTCGAAACGGCACCGCAGGCGGACGCGTATCCAGCTCGAGCTTGTACTGGCTCGCCATCTTGTCGAGCATGGTTTTGAGGTGCATCTCGCCCAGGCCGCGGATCACCGTTTCGTTCGCCTGGGCGTTGTGCTCGATGCGCAAGCAGGGGTCTTCGTCTACCAGACGGTGCAGCACGTCGGAGACCTTCTGCTCGTCGCCGCGCTTTTTCGACTGCACCGCCAGGCCGAAGATCGACGCCGGCAGCTCGAGCGGACGCGCATGGATGTGCGCGTCTTCGGGCGAATCGTGCAGGATGTGGTCGAAGCGGATCTCGTCCACCTTGGCGATGGCGCAGATGTCCCCCGGCAGCGCTTCGACCAGCTCGGTCTGCTGCTTGCCGCGCAGCATGAACAGGTGGCCGGGCTTGATCGGCTTGCGCCCCTCGCCGATGAAGAGCTGGGTCGCAGGCGTGATGCTGCCCTGGTGCACCCGGAACACGGCCAGGCGCCCGAGGTAGGGGTCGATTTCGACTTTGAACACGTGCGCAAGCGCGTGCTTGGAAGGGTTCGGCTCGGCGCGCATCTCGCGCGCGGCGCCGCCGTCGACCGGCGTCTGGACGTAGACCGGCGGATTGCCCTCGGCGGGATTGGGCAGCAGGCGCACGATGACCTCGAGCAGCTCGGCGATGCCGGCGCCGGTCGCGGCCGAGGTAAAGACCACGGGAATGAGGTGGCCTTCGCGCAGCGCGCGCTCGAGCGGTTCGTGCAGCTGCTCGGGCTCGACGCTGCCCTGCTCGAGGTACAGCTCCATCAGCGCCTCGTCGACTTCGACCACCTGGTCGACCAGCTGATTGTGCGCTTCCTCGACCGAGGAGAAGTCCGATTCGCCCGCGGGCGCGAAGAAGCAGTCCGAGACGCGCGTCGCGCCGGCGGCGGGCAGGTTGAGCGGCAGGCACTCCTTGCCGAAGGCCTGCCGGATGCTCTCGAGCAGCCCCGCCAGGTCGGCACCGGCGTCGATCTTGTTGACCACGATCAACCGGTCGAGGCCCCGCCTGGCGGCCCATTGCATGAAGCGGCCGGTCATCATCTCGATGCCGTTCTGGGCGTTGACGACGACCGCGGCGGTTTCCACCGCCGCCAGCGCCGGCAGTGAATGGCCCAGGAAATCTGGGTAGCCGGGGGTGTCGAGCAGGTGCACGCGGGTGCCCTGGGTCTCGAACGACGCCACCGCCAGCTTGAGCGAATGCAGCAGAGACTTCTCGAGCGGGGTGTAGTCGCACACCGTACTGCCGCGATCGACGCTGCCCGGCGCGCCGATGGCGCCGGCTTGCGCCAGCAGCGCTTCGGCGAGCGAAGTCTTGCCGCTGCCCGCCTGCCCTACCAGGGCGATGGTGCGGATGCTATCGGTCGCGAGCTTGGCCACGTTGTTTTGCCGCCGTCCATCAATCCTTATAGCAGCATCCGGGGCCGATGGGAAAGTCCGCGCCCGCCGCGTCCTAGGGTTTGCGCCGGCTGATCTGGTTGATGAGTTCCATCTGCACTTCCTGGATCTCCACCAGCCGTTCCCACTGGTGAGAGAGCAGATGATCGATTTTCTGGTGCAGGTGGCGGATCTCGAGCTCCGCCTTGAGGTTGACCTGGTAGTCGCGCAGCGAACGCTTGCGGTCGCGCGCCTCCTGGCGCTTCTGACTCATCATGATGACCGGCGCCTGGATCGCGGCAAGGCACGACAGCACCAGGTTGAGCAGGATATACGGGTAGGGATCGAACGGCCGCGCCGCGAGGACATATGAATTGAGGAGCATCCAGAAGAACATCACCAACCCGAAGATCGCGATGAAGACCCAGCTGCCGCCGAACTTCGCGATTCGGTCGGCTGCGCGCTGGCCGAGCGTCAGGTCGGCGTCGAACTCGGTTTCGGGATTGTGCGACAGGATTTCCTGGTCGCGCAGGCTTTCGAGCACCTCTTGCTCGAGCCGGGTGATCTCGCCCTTCTCGTCCTCGAGCAGCCGCTGGACGTACTTGTGTTGGAAGCGCTGCAGGTCCTGCAGGCAGATCCAGCCGGCTTCGTCCCAGTGCTGAACTTCCTGCTGGACCAGGCTCGCCACCGCGGGCCTGACCACGATCGCGCGTCGCAACGAGGTGGTCCGGCCGCAGACCTGGCAGGACGGTTTTGCGGCCGCGATGTCGGACACGCTCAGCCCCCGGGTGCGACGACCTCGATGTGCTCGCGGCTGACGTTGATGAACGGCGCGGTGAAGACCTGCCGGCCCTCCAGCTCCCACACTTCGGCGTCGGTCACGGCGATGAAGCTCTTCGCCTCGACCATGTAGTCGGTCACGCGCGCGCCGGGGACGAGGTCGATGTAGCCCTTGATGCGGTAGGTGCCGGTCAGGATGACGACCTTGGTCCTTGTTTCCTGTAGTGCCATGAGCGGTGCTCCCTGGTCGGTGCCCCTCTATGATAGCCGGGTCGCCGCCAGGCGCACGGCTAGTTCTTTTTTTCCAGCAGCTCGGAGCGTTTCTTCAGGGTGTCGTCGAGCTCGGTCTTGGCGACCAGCAGCGTGTAGGGCTCGAGCGCCCTCTCGCGCGCGAGCCGCGCTGCGTCCTTCTTGTTGTCCGAATCGCCCTGACGGGTAAACCTCAGGTAATAGTTCGCACCGTCGAGCCTGCCGACCGTGAACTCGTAGCTCAGGCCGTCGAAGATCGTGGCGTCGATGGTCGCCGTGGGCTTATCGAAGCCGGCGCTTTGCGCGCTCGTGCCCGGCGGCGCTACGTCGGCCAGCTCGAGCAGCGAGAGGGAGTAGGACGCCGCGTTCGCCTTGGTGACCTCGACTTTCTCCCCGGCGTGCGCGCCGACCAGCGTCCAGGCGGCATTGGCGCTCGCGCGCTGGATTTTCCAGGGCGCTTCTGCGGCGAGTCGCACCTCGAGCGTTTTCACCTTTTGCGCGCTGATCCCGCTCTTGTCGATCCAGGCCGCGCTGCGCGCGCTGGCCTGCGCGAGCGGATCGGACACGACGAAGACGGTGCCCGGATCGGCCGGCCGCAGCACGAAGCGCCCGTCGGCGGCCGCGGTCGCGGGATCGGCGGGCGCCTGCTTGAAGTACTTCTTGCCGATCAGAAGACGCGCGAGCGGCTTGCCGTCCGCGGCGCGGAATTCGACCAACGTTCCCGCGCCATCGCCCTTGTCCGGCTCGAGCAGGTGCAGCCGGGCGCGATCCTGCGCGCCGATCGGCTCGCTCTGGCCGACCTTCAGCTCGAGCGCCTCGAGCACGAAGGCGCGCACCTTGTCGAAATCGGCCGGAAAGCCACCGCGCTCGTCGATCACCCAGTCTTTGCCCCTGTGCTCCAGGGTGATGATGGACTTCGGTTCGGCGATCCGGATCGCGGCGATGTCGGGCGCCGCCAGCCCCTTGAGCAGCCGCTGGCCCAGCATGCCGACGTTCGAAGGCTCGCGCGCGTGCCGCTGCTGGTATACCAGCAATGCGCCGCCGCCGAGCACCGCCAGCATCACCACCAGGATCGCGGCGAAGCGCGCGTTCATCGCGCCGCCGCCCTGCGCCGGCGCATCAGCGCGACGCCGATTCCGAACAGTGCCACCAGCAGCGGCATCAGCGCAATGTTTGCGACCTTGGTCCAGAACACCAGGCTCTCGGCGTCGTGGCGCAGATTCTTGCGCACTTCCTTGAGCTCGAGCTTGGTTTGCGCGACCCGCTTGCGGAACCGGTCCAGCTCCGCCTGCTGCTCGGCGGTGAGGATCTGGGCCGAGGCGGCGCTGCCGCCCTGCGCCTTCTGCAGCTCCTGCAGCTTGTCGGTGGTGCTCTTGATCTCCTGCTCCAGCTCGCGGATCTTGCCGAAGTACTGCTTCTGCGCGTCGGCCTCGAGCTCGCGCACCACGGTGAGCGGGCGGAACGCGGCGGCGCGGCTGCGCAGCGAGATCAGGTCGTCGCCCGCGGCGAACTGCTCGACCATGCCGAGCGCGAAAGCGAGATTGCCGTTGGAGGGCACCACCACCTTGCGCCCGAACACGTCCTGCACGTCGACCGCAGCCGGGTCGGCAAGCATGTCGGTGTCGGCGACCAGGATCACCGAGTTGACGCGTGCCGACTCCTTGAGCTGCGCCGCGGAGGCGTCTTTGTTCTTGTTCTTGACGTCCGGCGCCGCAGGCGCTCCGTCCGGAAACGCGGTCTTGAACTTGCCGCTAAGGCGCAGCGCGAGCGGCCAGGACTTTCCGCTGGGGCGAAAGTCCTTGGTCGCGGCGTCGCCCGATGCGGTGGCGGCCGAATCGTCGACCAGCATCGAGTTCGGCGAGCTGGAGACCAGGTCGGTGACCTTGAGGCCCTCGATCGGCTTGACCTTGAACGCGCCGCCAAAGACGTACAGCAGCGTTTCGAGCTGGCTGGTGACCACGTCGTGGCGGTTGAACGCGCTGCTGTTGAGCGACAGCACGGTCGGGGTGTAGCGCTGCCCGCTACCCGAGGCATAGACCACGTCCGAGAGCACCTTGTCGGTATTCATCTCCACGCCCCAGGCCTTGAACAGCGCTGGCAGCGACGAGCTCGTGCCCTGCTGCGGCATGCCGGGCATGCTCGGCTGCTGGTCGAAGTAGGCGAACGGGTCGACGAACGCGATCAGCTTGCCGCCGCGCAGCACGAACTGGTCGAGCGCGTACTCCGTTTGCGGCGTGATATCGCGCGGGTGGATCAGCAGCAGGACCTTGAGGTCCTCGGGGATCTCGGTCGCCGACATATTCACCTGCTTGAGGTCGAACTCGCGCTTGAGCTCGTTCGCCAGCACCCAGGGGTCCGAGGGGCGGCGCGTCATCGGGTTGTAGGCTTCGCCTAGAACCGGCAGCGCGCTCATCACGCCGACCACCGGCTGGTGCGGCGAGTTGACCCCCGCGATCGCGCGCACCAGGTCGTATTCGAGCAGCGGCTCTCTCTGCGGCGAGATGACCGGCAGCGTCTGCTTGCGATCGAGCCGGCTTACCGTCGCGCCGAGGTAGAACGAATCGCCGCTCGGCAGCTGCTGCGCCTCGATGCCGTCGAGCTGCGCCGCGTCTTCCTCCTCCGAGTCGGGCTGCGGGTGATAGATCTCCACCACTAGGTTCTTGCCCGCGGCCGCCTTGAGCTCGTTCACCACGTCCTCGACGCGCTTGGAGAAGGCCCGCAGCTGCACCGGAACCGTTTCCCCGCGCGAAACGTAGAGCTTGATCTTCACCGGCGCCTCGAGCCCACGCAGCAGCTTCCTGGTGCCGGCGGACAGCGTGTAGAGCTTGCCCTGGGTCAGGTCGACGCGCAGCGGGGAGGTGCCCGCGAGGTAGTTGAAAGCCACCAGGATCAGGAACAGCGCCGCCAGGCCGACGGCCGAATACACCAGGGTCTGGTACTTTTTCATCTTGCTAGCCTGCCCGGTGGTTGCGCAGGATCACGCCGGTCGCGAACAGCGCGAAGCCGATCACCGAGAGGAAGTAGAACAGGTCGCGCGAATCGATCACGCCCTTCTGGAAACCGTCGAAGTGCGGAATCACCGAGAACGCGGCCACAGTGTCGACCACGGCGGGACTGGCCCAGCGCGCCAGCAGATCGGTCACCGGGTTGAAGCCGCACAGGATGAGGAACAGGCAGATCACCACGCCGAGAATGAAGGCCACCACCTGGTTGCGCGTCATGGCCGAAGTCATGCAGGAAATCGCCAGATAGGACCCTGACAGCAGCAGGCTGCCGAAGTAGCCGGTGGCGATCACGCCGTTGTCGGGGTCGCCGAGCACGTTCACGGTGAGCACCACGGGGAAAGTGAGCGCGAGCGCGATCGCGAGGAAGGCCCAGGAAGCGAGGAACTTGCCGAGGATCGCCTGCCAGGTGGTCACCGGCATCGTCAACAGCAGCTCGAGCGTGCCGGAGCGGCGCTCCTCGGACCACAGCCGCATGCCGACCGCGGGTACCAGCACCAGGTAGAGCCACGGGTGCCAGCCGAAGAACGATGCCAGGCTGGCCTCGCCGCGCTCGAAGAAGCCGCCGGCGGTGAAAGTGAAGAAGCCCGTCAGGAGCAGGAAGATGACCAGGAACACGTAAGCCACCGGGGAGGTGAAATAGCTCGCCAGCTCGCGCCGCGCGATGGTGCGAACCGTCTTCCAGGCGGAGATCATTTCTTCACCGTGTCGGGCAGCGTGATGCGGCGGAACACTTCGTCCAGCTGCCCCTCTTCGGTGCGCAGCGCCTCGAGCCGCCAGCTTTCGCGCGTGGCGAGCGCCGCGACCTCGCGCGCCAGCTCGCCGGCCGCGGCTTTGTCCGCAGGGAAGACGCGGTACGCGCCGTCGGCCACCTCGACCCGTCCGAGCGGCGCGAGCTTGTCGGCGCTTACGCCCTGGCCGGAAACCGTGACCGCGCCGGCCAGGCCGGACATGCCGCGCAGCTCCGCCGGCGTGCCGTTGGCGACGATACGGCCGCGGTCGATGATGATGGCGCGGGTGCACGCGGCATCGACCTCCTCCAGGATGTGGGTGGAGAACACGACCGCCTTCGTGCGCCCGAGCTCGCGGATCAGGTTGCGCACCTCGTGCTTCTGGTTCGGGTCGAGACCGTCGGTCGGCTCGTCGAGCACCAGCACCTCGGGATCATGGATCAGCGCCTGCGCGAGGCAGGTGCGGTGCTTGTAGCCCTTGGACAGCGTGTCGATGCCCTGGTGCAGCACCGAGTCGAGAAAGCACAGCTCGACCACGCGGTCGATCGCCTTGTGCTTGGCGCCGCCGGTCAGACCGCGCATGTCGGCCGCGAAGGCGAGGAAGCCGTGCACCGTCATGTCGGGATACGCGGGCGCGGCCTCGGGCAGGTAGCCGATCAGGCGCTTGGCCTCGAGCGGCGACTCGGTCACGTCGTAGCCGCCGACCGCGATCTTGCCCTCGGTGGGCGGGATGAAGCCCGTGATCATGCGCATGGTGGTCGACTTGCCCGCGCCGTTGGGCCCCAGGAAGCCGAGCACCTCGCCGCGCTCGACGTTGAACGAAACGCCGTCCACCGCGCGCTTCGGGCCAAACGACTTCACCAGATTCTCGATTCGGATCATGGGTTGTGAGGCTTGCGCTGCGGCTTCAAGGGGCCGCATTATCGCTGAATTCGCCGCGCAGGCCCCCGAGGATCGGGTGCGAGCCTTAAACCAGGCTTAAAGCTGGCCCAGGATATTAGGCGGCGGTAAAATCGCCGCGTTCCATTCCCCGCTTCATCTCAACACCGAGGATCCGTATGGACAAGGCATTGCTATCCAAGACCGCGGCCGCGATGGTCGCGAAGGGCAGGGGCCTGCTCGCTGCCGACGAATCGAGCGGCACCTGCGAGAAGCGCTTCAAGTCTGTCGGGGTCGAAAGCACGGAGGAGAACCGGCGCGCCTACCGCGGCCTGCTGTTCGCCACGCCAGGGGTCGAGCAGTACGTCTCCGGCGTCATCCTGTTCGACGAAACCATTCGTCAGAAGACCAGCGACGGCGTGGCCTTCCCGCAGTTCCTGGCCGGCAAGGGAATCATTCCCGGCATCAAGGTCGACAAGGGCGCCAAGGAGCTGGCGCTGTGCCCCGGAGAGAAGGTGACCGAGGGGCTCGACGGCTTGCGCGAGCGGCTGGCGGAATACTTCAAGCTCGGCGCGCGCTTTGCCAAGTGGCGCGCCGTGATCACCATCGGCGACGGCATCCCCTCGCATGCCTGCCTGTACGCCAACGCGCACGCACTGGCGCGCTACGCGGCGCTGTGCCAGGAGGCCTCGATCGTGCCGATCATCGAGCCCGAAGTGCTGCTCGACGGCGACCACACTATCGAGCGCTGCGAGGAGGTGACCGAAGCGACGCTGCGCGCAACCAACGCCGCCCTGGCGGCGCACAACGTGTCGTTCGAGCACACCATCCTCAAGGCGAGCATGGTGCTCTCGGGCAAGGACTGCGCTCGCCAGGCGGGTGTCGACGAGGTCGCCGAGCGCACCGTGCGGGTGCTAAAGCGCACCGTGCCGGCAGCACAGCCGGGAGTGGTGTTCCTCTCCGGCGGCCAGTCGGATCTGGACGCGACCGCGCACCTGAACGCGATGGCGGCGATGAAGGGGCTGGCCTGGCCGCTCACGTTCTCGTACTCGCGCGCGCTGCAGAATCCCGCGCTCAAGGTCTGGCGCGGCAGCCTGCAGAACGTCGCCGCGGCGCAGAGGGCTTTCCACCACCGTGCGCACATGAACGGCCTCGCCAGCCAGGGCAAGTGGAAGCACGAACTCGAGAGCAAGGCGGCATGAGCGCCGCCCTGTTCGAGTCCGGCATCGCGAGCCTGCCGCGCATCGGACGCGGCAAGGTGCGCGACATCTATGCGGTCGGCAACGATAAGATGCTGATCGTGGTGAGCGACCGCCTGTCCGCCTTCGACGTGGTGCTGCCCGATCCGATCCCGGACAAGGGCGCGGTGCTGACCCAGATGTCGAACTTCTGGTTCGAGAAACTGGCGCACGTAGTGCCCAATCACCTGACCGGAATCGATCCGGACTCGGTGGTGCGCGACGAGGCCGAGAAGGCGCAGGTGGGCGGCCGCTCGGTGGTGGTGAAGAAGCTGAAGGCGCTGCCGATCGAGGCCGTGGTGCGCGGCTACCTCATCGGCTCGGGCTGGAAGGACTACCAGAAGAGCGGCAAGGTGTGCGGCATCGAGCTGCCCAAGGGCCTCGCGCAGGCGCAGAAGCTGCCCAAGCCGATCTTTACCCCGGCCACCAAGGCGGCCCAAGGGCACGACGAGAACATCTCCTTCGACGAAGTCGTCAAGCTGATCGGCCGGCCGCTCGCCGAGCAGGTGCGCGATGTTTCGATCCGGCTCTACACGGAGGCGGCCGACTACGCCGCAGGCAGGGGCATCATCATCGCCGACACCAAGTTCGAGTTCGGCACCGATGCGCAGGGCAAGCTGGTGCTGATCGACGAGGCGCTGACCGCGGACTCGTCGCGCTTCTGGCCCGCGGACTCGTACCAGGTAGGCATCAGCCCGCCCTCGTTCGACAAGCAATACGTGCGCGACTACCTGGAGACGCTGGACTGGAACAAGACCCCGCCGGCGCCGAAGCTTCCGCCGCAGGTGATCGCGAAGACATCGGAGAAATACCGCGAGGCGCTCGAGCGGCTCACCGGGAGAAAGCTCGCATGATCGGCATCGTGATGGGGTCGACGTCCGACTGGGAAACCATGAAGGCGGCCGCCAAAATGCTGCAGGACTTCGGCGTGCCCTTCGAAGCCAAGGCGATGTCGGCGCACCGCAGTCCCGATGCGGTCGCGGCGTGGGCCGGCGGGGCCGCCAAGCGTGGCGTGAAGGCGATTATCGCCGCCGCGGGCGGTGCGGCGCATCTCGCGGGGGTGGTCGCGGCGCACACCACACTGCCCGTGCTCGGGGTGCCCATGCCTTCCAAGCATCTGCAGGGGCTCGATTCGCTGCTCTCGACCGTGCAGATGCCCAAGGGCATACCGGTGGCGACCTTCGCCATCGGCGAGGCGGGCGCGGCGAACGCCGCGCTGTTCGCGGTGGCGCTGCTCGCGCTGGCCGATGCCGGCATGGCAAGCAAGCTCGAGGATTTCCGGCGCAAGCAGACCGAGGCGGTTCTCCAGGCTGCGCCGCTGAAACTGTGAGCGAAGAGCTCCGGCGCGCGGCCCAGATCCTGCGCGCCGTCGGGCTGGTCGCGTTTCCCACCGAAACGGTGTATGGGCTCGGGGCGGACGCTTCGAGCGAAGCCGCGCTGAAGAAGCTCTACGCGCTCAAGCGCCGGCCGGCGGACCACCCGGTCATTGTCCACTTCGCGAGCGCCGAGCTGGCATTCGAATGGGCGCGCGAGGTGCCCGAGGCGGCGCACCGGCTCGCCGCACGCTTCTGGCCCGGCCCGCTTACCTTGATCCTCAGGCGTTCAGCGAAGGCGGGCAATTTCGTCACCGGCGGACAGGACACGGTCGGCCTGCGCGTGCCCTCGCATCCCGTGGCGCAGGCGCTCCTGCGCGAGTTTGGCAGCGGCGTGGCCGCGCCCTCGGCGAATGTTTTCGGCCGCGTAAGCGCCACCAGCGCGCGGCATGTGAAGGAAGATTTTCCAGCCGGTGTCGATTTCGTCCTGGAGGGCGAAGCCGGCGAAGTGGGCATCGAGTCGACCATCGTCGACCTCTCGCGCGGGCGCGCGGCGCTACTTCGGCCCGGGGCGATCACGCTCGCGATGCTCGAACAGGCGCTCGGCTCGCCGATCGCGGCGGCCGACACAGGCGCACCGCGCGCCTCGGGCACGCTCGAGCGGCACTACGCGCCGAAGACCCCGCTCCGGCTAGTTGCCTCGCATGCACTCGATGCGGAGATATCGCGCGCCGGGGGCGGCGCCGCGGTGCTGGCATTTTCGCGTCCCGACGAGCGCGCCGCGCGCTGGCTGCGCATGCCGCGCGACCCGCAGGGCTACGCGCACCGGCTCTATGCGGCGTTGCGCGAGCTCGACGCGGCCGGCTGCGCGCAGATCCTGGTCGAGCAGCCGCCGGACGATCCGCCTTGGTCCGCGGTGCGCGACCGGCTCAGGCGCGCCGCAACGCCGGATTAGTGCGACATCAGAACGGGGACGGTCATCGACTCGAGCAGGGTGCGTGTCACGCCGCCGAGGATCAGCTCCGACATGCGCGAGTGACCGTAGGCGCCCATCACGATCAGGTCCGAATCGAGGTCGGCGGCGCGCGACAAGAGCTGATTGCCGACGTCGACGTCGTCGGCCTGGAACTGCGACACGGTAACCTTCACGCCGTGGCGCGATAGATAGAGGCCGATGTCGGCGCCGGGCACGTCGCCGTGCGTGCCGCCCTTCTTGCCGACGTTGAACGCGGCCACCTGCACCTGCTTGGCGCTTCGCAGCAGCGGCAGCGCGTCGGTGAGCGCGCGGGTGGCTTCCTGGCTCGCGTTCCACGCTACCAGAACCTTGTTGCCCGGCGCGCGCTTGTCGCGCGCGTAGGGCACGACCAGCACCGGGCGCCCGGCTGCGAGCAGCAGGTGCTGCTCGAAATTCCGCGTCAGGCCGCTGGTGCCGCTGCCGTCGTTCTGCCCGATGATCACCAGGTCGGCGTAGCGCGCGTGAAGCGTCACGGCGTCGAGCGCGTCCGCGCCCGAGCTGCGCCATTCGCACTTCGAGCAGTTGGCGCGCTTCACCGCGGCGTCCCAGGACTTGCGTCCCGCCTGCGCGAGCGCGTCTCGGGCCTTCGCCTGCATCTTCTCGATCGTCTCGCCCGCTTCGGCGAGCGCCCACCCGGGCAGCGGGGACACGCTCAGCGCGTACAGGCCCACCAGGTGAGCATCGAACTTTTGCGCCAGCGCGAATGCGATGTCGAGGCGAGAATCGATGCTCTTGCCCGCGTCGAGGTGCACCAGGATCGTCTTGTAGGACATGACGCTCTCCCGCTTTCGAAAGGATCGTGGAAATATCTTGCGCCGTTGTCGGTTGGCTTCATTGACGTGGGTCAAACGACTAGAATCCGCCCCATGCGCCGATTCGCAATCGTACTTTGCGTGCTCGCCGCCGGCTGCGCCTCGCATACGCAGGTCTCGGTCGGCGCAGGGTCGGCAAGCGGGACCTACCTGGGTGTCGACGTCCAGAGCGGCTCGGCGGTAGGGGCGATCCTCGCGATCGGGGCGCTGGGGGCAATGTACGGCTCGGGCGGCGAGCGCCCGGGGCCGCCTGCTCTGCTCGAGAGCCGCACGGTGCGCGAGCAGGACTGCACCAAGCCGCTCGAGGCCCCGAGCGCCAATCTGCGCTGCCGCTAAGGCCTAGGAGCGCCGAGGGCCCGGATGGCCGTCTTCGACCACGAAGCCCGCGAGCGTGCTGCAGGCGGCGTCGCGTTCGGCGACGGTGTCCATCGCGCGCAGGTCGGCTTTGAGCTTTCCGGGCTCGATGTCCATGCGCACGTAGCCACGGTAGCGGCCGTCGGCGAGCTTGACGTGCGGGTTGTCGGCGCGCGCGGCGTCGAGCTGCTTCTGCGAGCGCGACTGCGAGGTGATCGAGGTGCCGCAGAATTCGCTCGCGACCACCGGCGAGGCGGGATCGTCGAAATCGAGCTTCAGGTCGGCCACCGCGTGATGATGCACGTCGCCGCCGATGACAACCGGGTTTTGGAGCTTTTTTGAATGAATTGAGTTCAACAGCCGATTGCGGGCCATCGGATAGCCGTCCCAGCCGTCGGTCCAGTAGCGCCGCGCGCTGCCGCTGCCGACGCCGAAGCGCGCCATCAGAGTCTGCTGCGCGATGATATTCCACCCGGTGCGCGAGGCGCCGAAGGCGCGATCGAGCCAGGCTTCCTGCACGGTGCCGAGCAGGCTGCGGCCCGGATCTGCGAGCGCGGGGCACTCACGCAGGTCGATCACGTTGCTGCCGCCCGAGTAACGCGGGCAGACCTGGTGGGCGCGGTACTGGCGGTCGTCCAGCAGGTAGAAGCGTGCCAGTGCACCCCAGCCGAACTGGGTGTGGATGCGCATGTGCGGGCCGTCCGGCCGCATGCGCGCGGGCAGCGGCATGTGCTCGTAGTAGGCGCGGTAGGCCGCGGCGCGGCGCGCAAGGAAGCGCGCGCCCGTCATGCCGTCGCCGCCGCGGTCGTCGGCGTAGTCGTTGTCGACCTCGTGATCGTCCCAGGTCGCGAGCCAGGCGCAGGCCGCATGCGCCGCCTGCAGGTCGGGGTCGCTCTTGTAGCAGGCGTAGCGCATGCGGTATTCCTCGAGCGTGTAGGGCTCGCCCGGGTTCTGCTTGCGCACGTGGCGGCGGCCCCAGGAAGACTCGTAGATGTAGTCGCCCAGGAACACCACCAGCTCCGGGTCGTCACGCACGACGTGGCGCCAGGCGCCGTAGTAACCCTGCTCGTACTGCTGGCACGAGGCGAAGGCGAAGCGCAGTCGCCCGACCGGCGCCTCGCGCCGCGGCGCGATGAGCAGCCGACCGGTCGGGCTGACCGCGTCGCCGGCCGCGAAGCGGTACCAGTACCAGCGCCCGGGCGCGAGCCCCTTCACTTCCGCGTGCACCGAATGCGCCCATTCGGGCGTCGCGCTCTCGACGCCCGAGGAAACGATGTCGCGCATCGCTTCGTCCGCCGCGACTTCCCAGCGCACCGGCACCGGCGCCGGGTCGAGCCCGCCGTCATAGCGTTCGAAGTCGGTGATCAGGCGGGTCCACAGCACGGCGCCGCCGGAGCTCGGGTAGCCCGAGGCGACGCCGAGGCGGAACGGGTCGCGCGCGAAGCGCGGCGCGGCGGCGACGCGGTGCGGCGCGCCCGGCGCGAGGCCGAGCGCGGCGAGCGCCTGCAGGAATTCACGCCGCGAGCTCATGCGCGGCTCATCTTGCGCTCATTTTCCGATGTCCGAGAAGTACTCGTGCTCGGCGGTGTTGACCAGACTGCGGCGCAGTTCGATCGGTGCGTTGTGGTAGGTGTAGGCGACGCGGTCGATCGCGAGCAGCGGAGCGCCCTTTCTCACGCCGAGCAGTTTGGCCACCTCGGCGTCGGCAAGGCTGGCACGCAGCCGCTCGGCGGTGCGCAGTACGTTGATACCGTAGCGCGCCTGGTACAGGTGGTAGATGGTGTTGTCGCGCGCGGTCAGGATGCGCTCCGAGAGGTCGGGGAACAGGCGCTGCGGCAGTACCATGTCGTCTAGGATCACCGGCTTGTCCGCGAGCGAGAGCAGGTTGCGAATGCGCAGCACCGGGTCGCCGACCGAGATGCCGAGCCTGGCGGCTTGGGCGCCATCCGCGCGGCCGCGCCGGAACGCGAGCGTCGTCGTGCGCGGGTACTGCTTGTCGCCTTCGCGCGGCACAACGTGGAAGAAGTGGAACATCAGGCGGTTGGCGCCGTGCGAGGCGATGAAGGTGCCGCTGCCCTGGCGGCGCACAACGACGCCCTCGGCCACCAGCTCGTCGATCGCCTTGCGCAGGGTGCCAATCGAAACGCCGTAGCGCTGCGCCAGCCTTGCCTCCGAAGGCAGTGCTTCGCCGGGCTGCCATTCGCCTTGCGCCAGGCTCTGGGTGAGCACCCGCTTCACTTCCTTGTAAAGCGGAGCGGCGACTGCGCGATCGAGGACCTGGTTCATAGCGTGGCGAGTCTAGCACGCAAGTCATACAACTCATATAGTTGACTTTGCCGTCGCTGCGGGCTTAAACTTCCCGTTCCCCGCAACAGTGCGATCCGAACGGAGACGGCGATGATTCAATTCGTAGTGCACGAGGAAGGCGACGGCGTCGGCGTCGTCGTGGTCGAGGGCGTGAAGGCCGGGCAGGAGCTGACCGGCTGGATCATGGAAGACGACAAGGACATCAAGGTGAAAGCCCAGAGCGACATTCCGATCGGGCACAAGGTGTCTCTGAAGGACTACAAGCCGGGCGACACCGTGATCAAGTACGGCGTCGACATCGGGAAAGTCGTGGCGCCGATCAAGCGCGGCGAGCACCTGCACGTTCAAAACGTAAAGACCAAGCGGTGGTGAGAATGGACCTATCCAAAGCAAGCTTCTGGGGCTACAAGCGCGAAAACGGCCGCGTCGGCGTGCGCAACCACGTCGTTATCCTGCCGGTGGACGACATTTCGAACGCTGCCGCCGAGGCGGTGGCGAACAACATCAAGGGCACCATGGCGCTGCCGCACCCCTACGGGCGGCTGCAGTTCGGCGCCGACCTCGACCTGCACTTCAGGACGCTCATCGGTACCGGCTCCAACCCGAACGTCGCCGCGGTGGTGGTAATCTGCATCGAGGAGCAATGGGGCAAGAAGGTCGCTGACGGCATCGCCGCCACCGGCAAGCCGGTGGCGTACTTCGGCATCGAGCAGCACGGCGATCACGACACGATCATGCGCGCGTCCAAGGCGGCGAAAGAGTTCGTGCAGTGGGCGAGCGAGCGCCGGCGCGAGGAGCGCCCGCTGAAGGAATTGTGGGTCTCGACCAAGTGCGGCGAATCCGACACCACCTCCGGCTGCGGCTCCAACCCGACGGTGGGCAATGCATTCGACAAGCTCTATCCGCAGGGCAACACGCTTTGCTTCGGCGAGACGACCGAGCTTACCGGTGGCGAGCACCTGGTGGCGGCGCGCTGCCGGGATGACAAGGTCAGAGCGCGGTTCCAGTTCATGTTCGACCGCTACCAGGAAGTGATCGAGCGCCACAAGACGAGCGATCTGTCGGACTCGCAGCCGACCAAGGGCAACATCGAGGGCGGCCTGACCACGATCGAGGAAAAGGCGCTGGGCAACATCCAGAAGATCGGCCGCAAGTGCATCGTCGACGGGGTGCTCGACAAGGCCGAGGCGCCGACCGGGCCTGGGCTGTGGTTCATGGACTCGTCTTCGGCCGCCGCGGAGATGGTGACGCTGTGCGCGGCCTCCGGATTTGCGGTGCACTTATTCCCCACCGGGCAGGGCAACGTGATCGGCAATCCGATCCTGCCGGTGATCAAGCTGTGCGCCAACCCGCGCACGGTGCGCACCATGGGCGAGCACATCGACGTCGATGTTACGGGGCTGCTGCGAAAGGAAATGACGCCCGATCAGGCCGGCGACAAGCTGCTCGAGTGCATGTTCCGCACCGCCAACGGCAGGCTGACCTCGGCCGAGGCGCTCGGCCACCGCGAGTTCGTCCTCACGCGGCTGTACGCATCGGCCTGAGGCGCCGGTGGCCGCCTTGCGGGGAGCCGACGTGCTAGCCCGCTCGCTCGAGCGGGCGGGCGTTCGGCACCTGTTCTCGCTCTCCGGCAATCACGTCATGTCCGTGTACGACGCGCTGCTCGATGCCGGGCCCGAGATCGTGCACGTGCGGCACGAGGCGGCCGCGGTCCACATGGCCGATGCCTGGGGCAGGCTCACGGGGGAGCCGGGCGTGGCGCTGCTCACCGGCGGCCCGGGGCACGCCAACGGCCTGAGCGCGCTGTATACGGCGCTCGCTTCGGAGTCGCCGCTGGTGCTGCTCTCGGGCGAAGCGCCGATCGGCGAGCGGCACAAAGGCGCGTTTCAGGCGATGCGTCAGGGAGAAATGGCGGCGCCGGTGGTCAAGGCGGCGTTCTGCGCGCAAAGCGCGCGCACGCTCGGCGAGGACCTGGCGCGCGCCTGGCGCCACGCGAAATTCGGCCGGCCCGGGCCGGTATACCTCGGGCTGCCGAGCGATGTGCTGGAAGCCAGGGTCGAGGACGGTGAGCGTGCCGTTCCCGCGACTGTGGCATTCGGCGTCGGGGCGATTCCGCTGGGCGAGGCGGCGGCGCAGGCGGTGCTGGTCGAGCTCGCACGCGCCACGCGCCCGCTCGTGCTGGCGGGGCCGGCGATGGCGACCGATCGGGGGCGCGCCGCCTTGCGCGCGCTCGCCGAGGCCACGGGCGCGCCCGCGCTGTGCATGGAAAGTCCGCGCGGCGTGAACGACCCCTCGCTTGGCGCCTTGGCCAGGGTGCTGGCACGGGCCGATCTCCTCGTGCTGCTCGGCAAACGGCTCGATTTCACCCTGCGCTACGGCCAGGCTCCGACGCTCCGCGCGGATTGCCGGGTCGTGCTGCTCGACCCCGAGCCCGAGGCCCTGCGCCAGGCGGGTTACGCGCTGGGCGATCCGGCGCGCATCGCGCTCGGCGCGCTGGCGAGCCCGTTCGAGGCCGCGGCGCAGCTCGCGCGCCTGGCGCAACCGGCGTGCTCGGACTGGACTGGCGAAGTCGTCGCCGCGCTGCGCGAGCGTCCCGTCGCCGCGCAGGAATCCGGGGGCGGCGCCTTGCACCCCGCGGAGCTCGGTCGCGCCGTGCAGAAGGAAATCGAGCAGGCGCGCGAAGCGGTGCTGGTCGCCGACGGCGGAGAGTTCGGCCAGTGGGCGCAGGCCTGCGTCAGCGCCCCGACGCGAATCATCAACGGGCCGGCAGGAGCGATCGGCAGCGCGCTGCCGTTTGCCATCGCCGCCAAGCTCGCGCGCCCCGACGCGAGCGTGTTCGCGATGCTGGGCGACGGCACTTTCGGCCTGCACATGGCCGAGTTCGATACCGCGGTGCGCGCCGAGCTCCCGTTCGTCGCGGTGGTCGGCAACGACAGCTGCTGGAACGCCGAGCACCAGATTCAACTCAGGGTCTACGGGCGCGAGCGGGCCCATGGCTGCGAGCTGCTGCCGACGCGCTACGATCGCGTCGTGGCCGCGCTCGGAGGGCACGGCGAGCACGTCGAGCGCGCAGATGAACTGCCCGCGGCGCTCGCCCGCGCGGTTGCGTCGCGCCTGCCCGCCTGCGTGGACGTGATGATCGAGCGCGTGGCGGCGCCGGCGGTGCCGGCATGACGACGCTCCAGGTTCGCGTCTGGCGCGGCGGGCCGCAGGGCGGCGACTATCGCGCGTACGAGGTGCCGCGACAGGCGAGCCAGAGCGTGCTCGACGTGGTGACCTACATCCAGCGCACGCTCGATCCGACGCTCGCCTACCGCTTTGCTTGCCGAGTGGGCATGTGCGGCTCGTGCGCGATGACGGTCAACGGCGTCGCGCGCTGGACCTGCCGCACCCACGTCGACCAGGTGTGCGCCGACGGAAGGCTCGAGCTCGCGCCGCTCGCCAACCTGCCGGTCATCCGCGACCTGGTGGCCGACATGCGCGAGTTCTTCGACAAGTGGGCCCGCGCGCGCGGCCGCTTCGCGGGGCGGCGCACGCGACACGACGATTTCGAGCGCGTCGCGCCGGATTCCGAGCCGCGCAGGCAAGTCGACGCCGCGATCGAGTGCATCGGCTGCGGGGTGTGCTACAGCTCCTGCGACGTGGTGGCTTGGAATCCGGATTACCTGGGCCCCGCCGCGCTCAACCGCGCCTGGACCCTGCAGCGCGACGTGCGCGACGCCGCGCAGGCCGAGCGCCTGCGCGCTGTCGCCGGCGACGCCGGCTGCCACGCCTGCCACACTCACCTCAGCTGCACCGAGCGCTGCCCCAAGCACATCTCGCCCACGGCGGGGATCGCGGGCCTGAAGCGCGCGGCCGCGGCCGCGGCGCTCAAGGGGGAGCTGTGAGCGCAAGGCGCGAGGCCCTCTTATGGGCCGCCCAGCGCGCGAGCGCGGCGATGCTGGCGCTGTGCGTCGTGGTCCATCTCGCGACCATGATCTACGCTGCGCACGCGGGCCTGGGCGCGGCGCAGATCCTCGAGCGCACCCGCGGCAACGTAGTCTGGCTCGGCTTCTACTCGGTCTTCCTGCTGGCGGTCGTGGTGCACGTGCCGATCGGCCTACGTGCGGTCCTCTCCGAGTGGCTCGGCTGGCGCGGCGCCTCGCGCGACGCGTTTCTTGCCGCCTTTGCCGCGGGGCTCGGCTGGCTCGGCGCGCGCGCGATCCTCGGGGTGTTCCTGTGAACCCCGTTCGGCGCGCGCGCAATCATCCCGGCTACTGGGCCTTCCTGGTGCACCGCGTCTCTGGCATCCTGCTCGCGCTCTACTTGCCGGCCCATTTCTGGGCGCTCGGGCTCGCGCTGCACGACGCTGCGCGCCTGGACGCCTTCCTGCGCTGGACCGACCAGCCGCTGGTGCGCTTCGGCGAGTGGGGCCTGGTGCTGCTGCTGGCGGCGCACTTCAGCGGCGGGCTGCGGCTGCTGGCGCTCGAATTCCTGCCCTGGCGCGAATGGCACAAGAGCCTCGCGGCGGTCGCGGCGGGGGTTTCGCTCGCGCTGGCGCTGGCGTTCGCGCTGGCGCTGTAACGATGGATAGAATACCGAGATGAAGATCGAATCCGGCCAGATCGAGGAAGCGGCGAAAGAGCTATACATCCGCGCGCTCAAACTCCTGCCGCCCGACATCAAGCAGGGCTTCGCCGCGCTCGCGGGGCACGAGTCGGACGCCACCGCCAAGAGCGTGCTCGGCACCATGATCACCAACATCAAGGTGGCCGAGGACACCGACAACCTGTTGTGCCAGGACACCGGCATCCCGATCTACAACGTGTGGATCGGGCGCGGGGTCGAGGTCGACGGCGTCGAGCTCAAGGACGCGATCCGCCGCGGCTGCGAGCGCGCCACGCGCGAGTACCCGCTGCGCTCCTCGGTGGTGCACCCGGTCACGCGCGCCAACGAGCACACCTCCTGCGGGCGCGGCGTTCCGGTGATCAACATAGATTTCACGCGCGAGCGCGACACGCTCGCGATTGAAATGATTCCCAAGGGCTCGGGCTCGGAAAACAACTCCTTCCTGCGCATGGCGATTCCGGCCGAGGGCGTGGATGCGATAAAGACTTTCGTGGTCGATTGCGTGCTCGAGGCGGGCGGCAAGACCTGCCCGCCGACCATCGTTGGGGTCGGGGTCGGCGGCACAGCCGACCTGTGCCTGCATCTGGCCAAGGTCGCCGCGACGCGTCCGCTGGGCAGCGCGTGCGACGATCCGGAGGGCGCGAAGCTCGAGGCACAGCTTACGCAGGCGGTGAACAAGCTCGGCGTCGGACCGCAGGGCCTGGGCGGCGATTCAACCTCGTTTGCGGTGTACGTCGAGACCGCAGCCACCCACATCACGATGAACCCGGTGGCGGTGAACATGCAGTGCCACTCGGCGCGCCGCGCGCGCGCGACCTTCCGTCCCGCGGGGCTCGAATATGGCTTCTAGATTCAGGGTGCTGCTGGCCGTCGCGGCGCTTGCGACGTCGCTTCCGGCGCTCGCGGCCGAGGTTGCCGGGGTGAAGTTCCCCGAGCAGGTGCAGGCCCAGGGCGAGCAGCTGGTGCTGAACGGCGCGGGGCTGCGGCGCAAGCTCTTCTTCAAGGTCTACGCGATGGCGCTCTACCTGCCGGCCAAGGCCGCCACCGCGGCCGCGGCGATCGATGCGCCCGGCCCCAAGCGGATCTCGATCGGCATGCTGCGCGACGTCGATGCCAAGACCTTCAGCGACGCGCTGCGCGAAGGCATCGAGGCCAACCACAGCGAGGCCGAGGTCAAAGCGATTGAGCCGCGGCTCAAGCAGCTCGAGGCCGTGATGCAGAAGGTCGGAACCGCGAAGGACGGCATGCGCATCGGGCTCGACTGGGTGCCCGGCGCCGGCACGCAGGTTTCGATCGACGGTGCGCCCGCGGATGCGCCGATTCCGGGCGAGGAGTTCTACCGCGCGTTGCTGTGGATCTGGCTCGGCCCGCACCCGGTGCAGGACGATCTCAAGCAGGCGCTGCTCGGCGCGAAGGACTGACATGGCCCACCACGAATTCGAGACGCCGGTTACCGAGGCGCAGGTGCGCGCCCTGAAAGTGAACGACACCGTGACGCTCAATGGCACGCTGTACGGCATCCGCGACGCGACTCAGATCCACATGTTCGACCGCGGCCGCAAGACGCGCTTCGACCTGTCGGGGCACGCCGTGATCCACACCGCGCCCAACGTGAAGAAGGTGCCCAAGAGCGCGGCGCATCCGACCGGCTATGCGCCGGTGTGCATCGGCACCACCACCAGCGACCGCATGGAGCGCTTCACCCGGCCGCTGATGCAGCAAAACGGCGTGCGCATCATCATCGGCAAGGGCGGGCTGCGCGAGGGCTCGCTCGCCGCCTTCGGCGAGCTCGGCGGCGCCTACCTCGCGATCATCGGCGGCACGGCCGCGCTCGAAACCACCTGGATCGAGGCGATCGAGGACGTCGACCTGGACGACCTCAATCCGGAGTCGCTGTGGAAGTTCCGCATCAGGGGCTTCGGTCCGCTGCTGGTGGCGATGGACAGTCACGGCGAGAGCCTCTACACCCGGATCCGGCGCACGGCGCAGGAGCGGCGCGCCGACGCGCTCGCCAGCCTGGGCGTCAAGTAGTGCGCGAGCTTGCGACCGACATCCTGATCCTCGGCTCGGGCGGCGCCGGCCTGTTCGCCGCGCTGCACGCGCACCAGGCCGCCCCCGGGCTGTCGATCACGGTCGCGGTCAAGGGGCTGCTCGGCAAGTGCGGTTGCACGCGCATGGTCCAGGGCGGCTATAACGTGGCATTGGCCGCGGGCGACTCGATCGAGCGCCATTTCATGGACACCATCGAGGGCGGCAAGTGGCTGCCGAACCAGGACCTGGCGTGGAAGCTGGTGACGCTGGCGATCGAGCGCATCCACGAGCTGGAGAACGAGCTCGGGTGCTTCTTCGACCGCAATCCAGACGGTACGGTGCACCAGAAGGCGTTTGCCGGCCAGACCTTCGACCGCACGGTGCACAAGGGCGACCTGACCGGAATCGAAATCATCAACCGGCTGGCCGAGCAGGTCTGGGCACGCGACATCAAGCGGCTGGAGGAGCACCGCGCGGTTGAACTTATAAAAGCAAAGGGTGAAGAAGCAATTTCAGGAGTTCTCTTCATCGACATGCGCACGGGCGAGTACGTGCTGGTGCGCGCCAAGGCGGTGCTGCTCGCCACTGGCGGCGGGCCGACCATGTACCGCTATCACACGCCCTCGGGCGACAAGAGCTGCGACGGCCTGGCGATGGCGCTGCGCGCGGGCTTGCGGCTGCGCGACATGGAGATGGTGCAGTTCCATCCCACCGGGCTGCTGGCGGGGGCGCACACGCGCATGACGGGAACCGTGCTCGAGGAAGGCCTGCGCGGCGCGGGCGGCTACCTGCTCGACGCCAACCGCGAGCGCTTCATGCAAAAGTACGACCCCAAGCTCGAGCGCGCGACGCGCGACATCGTCTCGCGCGCGATTTTCAGCGAGATGCGCGCCGGCCGAGTGACGCCCAACGGCGGGGTCTATATCTCGATGGCGCACCTCGGCCCCGACAAGGTGGCGAAGGCGTTCAAGGGCATGGTCGAGCGCTGCGCGGATAGCGGCTTCGACCTGGCCGGCGGCCTGGTCGAGGTGGTGCCGACCGCGCACTACATGATGGGCGGAGTCGAGTTCTCACCCGACTGCGCCACCGCGCTGCCCGGCCTGTTCGTCGCCGGCGAGGACGCGGGCGGGGTGCACGGCGCGAACCGCCTCGGCGGCAACGGGGTGGCGAATTCGACCGTGTTCGGCGGCGTGGCGGGCGAGGCGATGGCCACCTGGGTAGCGGCTGATCGCGCGCTGCGCGAGCCCGACCGGGCGCAGATCGACGCCGCGCGGGCGCGCTGCGAGCGCCCGTTCGCGAACAAGGCATCCGCGCACGGCGGCATCGAGCCGGCGCGCGAGGCGCTGTCCGACCTGATGTGGCACAAGGTCGGCATCATCCGCGACGCGGCGGGGCTGCGGGCGGCGCTGTCGGAGCTGGATGCAATCGAAACGGATCTCGACGCGGGCGCGCTCGCCGACCACAATCGCGCCTTCAATCTTTCCTGGCACGACTGGATGAACCTGAAGAGCCTGATCGAGGTCAGCCGCGTGATCGCGCGGGCCGCGGCCGCGCGCGAGGATTCGCGCGGCGCGCACTTCCGCGACGATTTCCCGCAGGCCGGGCCGCTCGAGGCGTCGGCCTACACCAGCGCGCGGCTCGCGGGCCGCGGGGTGGAGATCGCGCTGCGCCCGGTCGAGTTCACGCGCGTGCGGCCTGGCGAATCGCTGCTGGCGGCGGCCTAGCGATGACCGAAGCGATGTCCGAAGCGATCGACTGGCCGCTCGAGGTTCACCGAATCCTTTCGGGCGCGAAGCTGCGCCAGGTCGGCTACGTTCCGGACGCGGGCCACAAGCGGCTGATCGAGTTGTGCCGCGCCGACAGCTCGATGCGCGCGGTGGCGCTCACCACCGAGGAGGAGGGCATCGGCCTCGCGGTGGGTGCCTGGCTCGGCGGCGAGCGCTGCGCGCTGCTGATGCAGTCGAGCGGCGTCGGCAACATCATCAATGCGCTGGGGACGATCAAGGAGTGCCGCTTCCCGTTGCCGATGCTGATCACGATGCGCGGCGAGTACGGCGAGTTCAACCCCTGGCAGGTACCGATGGGGCAGGCGACGCCCGCGGTGCTCGAGGCGATGGGCGTGGTGGTGCAGCCGGTGCGCGAGGCAGCGGGCATCCCGGCCGCGGTCGACGCGGCGCTGCGCCTGGCCTACAACAGCTACGTCGCCACCGCGGTGCTGATCTCGCAGAAGGTGATCGGCATCAAGAGCTTCCAGGAGCAGGCCGCAAGATGAGCGCGACCCTGAAGCGGCGCGAGGTGGTCGCGCAGCTGCTCGCCGATCGCGGCGATCTGATGGTGGTGGCGGGCCTGGGCTCGACCGCCTGGGACTGCACCGCGGCGGGCGACCACCCGCTGACCTTCCCGCTCTGGGGCGCGATGGGCCAGGCGGCGATGATGGGCCTGGGCCTCGCGCTTGCGCAGCCGTCGCGCCGCGTGCTGGTAGTGACCGGGGACGGCGAGATGCTGATGGGCATGGGCTCCCTCGCCACCATCGGCGTGCAGCAGCCGGCCAACCTGAGCGTGGTGGTGATCGACAACGAGCGCTACGGCGAGACCGGGATGCAGGCCACCCACACCGCCTCGGGCGTGGACCTCGCCGCGGTGGCGCGCGCCTGCGGCATTGCGCACGCGAGCACCCTGACGCGCGAGAGTGAGATCGCGGCGCTGCGCGCCGCGGTCCATGCCCAGCAGGGGCCGAACTTCGCCGCCGTGAAGGTGGTGGCGGACAAGGTCCCGATCGTCCTGCCGCCGCGCGACGGCGGACTGCTCAAGGCCCGCTTTCGCCGCGCCCTGCTGGGCGACGCGGCCGATACGCAGTAGCCGTCAGCCGACGTACTTGCGGAAGAACTCCAGCGTTCTCGCGCGCGCGAGCTTCGCGCTGTCCGCGTTGAACGAGCCGCGCTGGTCGCAGTTGAAGCCGTGCCCCGCGGGGTAGAAGTGGGCCGTCGCCTCCGAGTGCGCCGCCGCGACCTTCTTCGCCTGCTCGAGCGGGATCGATTGGTCCTGCTCGCCGAAGTGGAACATCACCGGACACTTGGGCTGCTCGGAAATGAAGTTCGGGATCGCGCCGCCGTAGTACGGCGCCGCGCAGGCCAGGCCAGGCAGGCGCCCGGCCGCCACCCAGGCCACGGTTCCGCCCCAGCAATAGCCCACGATCCCGACCTTGCCTGCGAATTTGACGCTCTCGATCGCCGCGCTGACGTCGATCAGGGTCTGTTTCCAGTCGAGCTTCTGCATGATCGCCACGCCCGCCTGGATCTCGGCTTGGGAATAGCCCGTCTCGTAGCCGCGCTGCACCCTGTCGTACATCGCCGGCGCGAGCGCGAGGTAACCGTCGGCCGCGTAGCCGTCGGTGACCGACCGGACATGGCTGTTGACGCCGAAGATCTCCTGGATCACGACGACGGCGCCACGCGGCGCGCCGGCCGGGTCGGCCCGGTAGGCGGCGAGCGTGTGGCCGTCGGCCGCGGTGAGTTCGATCATTTTCCTCATCTTCTCCTCCTGTGGCGAGCTGGCCGGCCATTCTAGCGGCAGCCGGTAGAATCCGAAGCATGAAAAAGACGGCTGACGAGCTGCAAGCACTGGCGCGTGCGGCGCTTGAGCGCGCGGGCGCCGACTCGCGCATGGCCGAGGCCGCCGCGCGGCACCTCGTCGCCGCCGAAGAGCAGGGCCTGCCGACTCACGGCATGTCGCGAGTTCCGTTCTATTGCGCGATGCTGAGGAACGGCCGCGCCGACGGGACCGCCAGGCCGCGGCTCGCCGCCGACAAGGCGGCCGTGTGCCTGATCGACAATCGCGACGCGCTGCCCTACGAGGCCTGCGAGTGGGCGATCGCCGAGGCGACCGAGCGCGCGCGGCGCAACGGCATCGGCTACGCCGGCATCACCAACAGCGGACACGTGGGGGTGCTCGGCATTCACCTCCTGCCGGTGGCGCGCGCCGGCATGGCCGGCTTCGCGTTCACCAACTCCCCCGCCGCGATTCCGCCCTGGGGCGGCAGCAAGGCGCTGTTCGGCACCGACCCGGTGGCGGCGGTGTTTCCCCGTCCGGATGCGGAGCCGCTGGTGATCGACCTCGCGCTCACCACCGTGATCCGGGGCAAGATCATGCTCGCGGCGCAAAAGGGCGAGCGCATCCCGGAGGGCTGGGCGCTCGACCGCCACGGCAAGCCGACCACCGATCCGAAGGAGGCGATCGAGCACGGCAGCATGTTCCCGATCGGCGGCGTGAAAGGCGCCATGCTGGCGCTCATGTTCGAGCTGATCTGCGCCGCGCTTACCGGAGCGGCGATCGGCCCCGAAGCGGATTCGTTTTTCGCCGAGCGCGGCAACCGGCCGCGCGTCGGGCAGTCGTTCATCGCCATCGACCCCGGCTCGCTCGCCGGGCGCGAAAAGTACTTCGAGCGCGTCGAGACCGTGGTGCGCCTGATGCTGGCCGACGCCGGCGTGCGGCTGCCGGGATCGCGCCGCTTCGAAGCCCGGGCGCGCGCCCGGGCCGAGGGCATCGAGGTGCCCGACGCCTTGCTGGCGAAGATCGCCGCCCTGGTGACGGGCTGAGGCGATGGCCGCCGAGCCGCTCCTGGACGCGTTCTGCGACGCGCTTTGGCTCGAGGACGGACTTGCGCGCAACAGCATCGAATCGTACCGGCGCGACCTGTCGCTGCTCGCGCGCTGGCTCGCGCGCCGCGGCGGCGCGCTGGAGTCCGCGGGCGAGGCGGATCTGCACGATTTCTTCGCCTCGCGTCACCGCGGCGGGGCGTCGCACCGGGTATCGTCGGATGCGCGCATGCTCTCGACGCTCAAGCGTTTCTACCGCTACGCCCTGCGCGAGCGCAGGATCGCGTCCGACCCGACGCTCAGGCTCGATTCGCCCAAGCGCGCGCCGCGCTTTCCGAAGACGCTGTCCGAGGCCGACGTCGAGGCGCTGCTCGCCGCGCCTGATCTTGCTGCGCCGCTCGGTCTGCGCGACCGGGCGATGCTCGAGGTACTGTACGCCTCGGGCCTGCGGGTCTCAGAACTGGTGTCGCTCAGGACCTTCGAGGTCAATCTCGATGCGGGCGTGCTGCGCGTGATGGGCAAGGGCTCGAAGGAGCGGCTGGTGCCGCTCGGCGAGGAGGCGGTGTACTGGCTGCAGCGTTATCTGAGCGAGGCGCGAGCGCGGCTGCTAAAGCGCGCGGCGAGCGACGCGCTGTTCGTCACCGCGCGCGGCGCCGGCATGACGCGCCAGGCGTTCTGGCACAACATCAAGCGCTACGGCGCAAGCGCGGTGCCCGGCAGGAGCCTGTCGCCGCACGTGCTGCGCCACGCCTTCGCCACGCACCTGATCAATCACGGCGCGGACCTGCGCGTGGTGCAGATGCTGCTCGGGCACGCCGACATCTCGACCACGCAGATCTACACCCACGTCGCACGCGAGCGGCTAAAGCAGCTGCACGCGAAACACCATCCCAGAGGATGAAGCGCCCCAGCCACAGCGAGACCCCCGCGACGCAGTTCCTCAGGAAGCACGGCGTCGCCTTCGGCGAGAACTACTACGACTACGTCGAGCACGGCGGTGCGGAGCGCGGCGCCGACCAGCTTGGCGTCCCCGGCAGCGAGGTGGTCAAGACGCTGGTGATGGAGGACGAGCGCGGGGCGCCGCTGGTGGTGCTGATGCACGGCGACTGCAAGGTTTCGACCAAGAATCTCGCGCGCCAGGCGGGGCGCAAGCGCGTCGAGCCTTGCCGGCCCGAGGTCGCGCAGCGCCATTCCGGCTACCAGGTCGGCGGCACTTCGCCCTTCGGCACGCGCAAGGCGATGCCGGTCTACATGCAGCGTTCCATCCTCGATCTGCCGCGCGTCTACCTCAACGGCGGGCGGCGCGGCTACCTGCTGTGCCTCGCGCCGGACGAGATCGTGCGCGTGCTCGCGCCGCAGCTGGTCGAAGTGGCACTGGAAGACTAGGGTTTGCGCCGCTCGATCGAGACGCCGACCAGCCTGGCGTTGCCGAGGATGCCGATTTTCGCTGCGCTCACCCGTACCCAGGGCGCGCCGAAGTCGCCGACGATGAGCTGCGCGATGCGCTCGGCGAAGGTTTCGACCAGCTTGAAGTGCCCGCTTGAGGCGATGTCCCGGATCCGCAGCGCCACCTGCTCGTAGTCGATCGTGTCGGACACCTTGTCGCTGGCGAACACGGCCGTGCCGGGCAGGCCGATGTCGAGGTCGATCGAGACGATCTGCGGCACGTGGCGCTCGCGCTTGTGAATGCCGATCAGCACTTCGACGCGCAGCTCGCGGATGAGGATGCTGTCCATGACCTGTGCCGGATTATAGGGGGCGCGAGGGTAGAATGGCCGGCCGATGCAAGCCGTCCTGATCATCCTTGCCGCGTACCTGCTTGGCTCGGTCTCGTTCGCGATCGTGGTGAGCCGCGTACTCGCGCTGCCCGATCCGCGCTCCTACGGCTCGAACAATCCCGGCGCGACAAACGTGCTGCGCAGCGGCAGCAAGGCCGCAGCCGTGCTCACTCTGCTTGGCGACGCGGGCAAGGGCTGGGTCGCGGTGTGGCTCGCGGTCCTCGCCTCGGGCGCAGCCGCGGTTGCGGGCCCGGTCGCGCCGCTCGCAGGCCTGGCGGCATTCGCCGGCCACCTGTTTCCCGTGTTCTATCGTTTCCGGGGAGGCAAGGGCGTTGCGACCGCGGCCGGCGTACTGCTCGGGATCGATCCCTGGCTCGGTCTGGCGACCATCGCGACCTGGATCGTGTTCGTCCTGTTTTTCCGCATCTCGTCGTTTGCGGCCCTGGCCGCGGCGCTTTTCGCGCCCGCCTACGCGTGGTGGCTGTTCGGCTTGCGCTCGCCGCTGCTGATTGCGGTCGTGGCGGCGATCGCGCTGCTCCTGGTGTGGCGCCACCGCGCCAACATTGGGCGGCTCATCGCCGGTACCGAACCGCGCATCCGCTAGGTAAGCGTCTCGAGGTCCCAACGCGGTCGCACGCCGAAGGCGGAGCGCTTGCGCACCTGGCGGTCCTGCTGCTGCAGCCTGAGCGCGGCGGCGAGCGCGATCATCGCGCCGTTGTCGGTGCACAGCTCGGGCTCCGGATAATACACGTCGAACCCGCTGCGTGCGCCCTGCGCGTCCAGGCGCGCGCGCAGCGCGTGGTTGGCGCCGACGCCGCCGGCAACCACGAGGCGGGTCAGGCCGGTCGCTTCCATCGCCTGCGCGCACTTGGCCGCCAGCACCTCGACGATCGCGTCCTGGAAGGAGCGCGCCACGTCGGCCCGGAACTGCGGGTCGGGGTCGGCGGCCCGTACCAGTAACATGACCGCGGTCTTCAGGCCGGAGAAGCTGAATTCCAGGTCGCCGCTCGCGATCATCGGCCGCGGCAGGCGGTGGCGCCCCGGGATGCCGGATTCGGCCAGGCGCGCCAGCGCCGGCCCCCCCGGATAGCTCAGCCCGAGCAGGGTGGCGGTCTTGTCGAACGCTTCCCCGGCCGCGTCGTCCTGGGTTTCGCCCAGCAGCGCGTAGCGGGCGATCCCGTCGACCCGCATCAGCTGGGTATGCCCGCCCGAGACCAGCAGGGCGACGAACGGAAAGGCGGGCGGATGCTGCGAGAGCAGGGGCGAAAGCAGATGCCCTTCGAGGTGATGAATGCCGATCGCCGGCACGTCGAGCACAAGCGCCAGCGCGTGGGCGAAGGAGGTCCCGACCAGCAGCGCGCCCGCCAGCCCCGGGCCCTCGGTGTAGGCCACCGCGCCGAGCTGCTCGATTTCGCGCCCGGCCTGCCCGAAGACGCCGCGCGCCAGGGGGATCAGGCGTCGGATATGGTCGCGCGAGGCCAGCTCGGGCACCACCCCGCCGTAGGCTTCGTGCATCGCCACCTGGGAATGAACCGCGTGTGCGAGCAGGCCCGCTCCGGCGGTGTCATACAGGGCGACACCGGTTTCGTCGCACGAGGTCTCGATTCCCAGGATCAGCATACGCTCGGCATTCTACGGGGCTGGCGGCATGGCCTTGAATCCGGATATAATTCGCCCCTTTCGCAAAACGTGCTGGAGTTTGGATGCCGACTGTTCGCATCAAGGAAAACGAGCCGTTCGAGGTGGCGATGCGCCGCTTCAAGCGCACCGTGGAGAAAACCGGGCTGCTTACCGAACTGCGCGCCCGCGAGTTCTACGAGAAGCCGACCGCGGAGCGCAAGCGCAAGCTCGCCGCCGCCGTCAAGCGCCATCACAAGCGCCTGCGCAGCCAGATGCTGCCGCAGAAGCTGTACTAGGCCCAAAGGCCGAGATATCCTCGCGCCCCGGCGCCGTGCGCCGGGGCGTTTCCATTTCTGAGTCCAGATGCCGCTCAAAGAACGCATCACCGAAGACATGAAGGCCGCCATGCGCGCCAAGGATCAGCCGCGACTGTCCGCGGTCCGGCTGCTGCTGGCGGCAATGAAACAGAAGGAGGTCGACGAGCGCGTCGAGCTCACCGACGCGGACGTCCTTTCGATCATCGAGAAGATGCTCAAGCAGCGCCGCGAGTCGATCGCCCAGTACGAATCGGCCGGGCGGGCGGACCTGGCCGATGTCGAGAAGTTCGAATCCGGCGTGCTGTCGCAGTACCTGCCGCAGCAGCTGAGCGATGCCGAGGTGGCCGAAGCGGTGGCGGCGGCGATCGCCGAATCCGGCGCCGCCGGCCTGAATGACATGGGCAAGGTGATGGCGCTGCTCAAGCCGCGCCTGGCCGGCCGCGCGGACATGGGCAAGGTGTCCGGGCTGGTGAAATCCAGACTCTCCGCCTAAGGCGGCTTGCCGGCCGCTAAACTAGGGCCAGGCGGCCGTCCCGTGATCCCCGAGAGCTTCAAGCAGGACCTTCTGAACCGCGTCGACATTGTCGATGTCGTGTCGCGCTACGTGAAGTTGAAGAAGGGCGGGGCCAATTTCACGGGCCTTTGCCCGTTCCACAGCGAGAAATCGCCCTCCTTCACGGTCAGCCCCGCCAAGCAGTTCTACCATTGCTTCGGCTGCGGCGCGCACGGCAACGCGATCGGTTTCCTGATGTCGTATGCCGGCCTGGGCTACGTCGACGCGGTGAAGGACCTCGCCGCCTCAGCCGGGATGCAGATGCCGGAGTTTCGGCCGGCTTCGCCGCAGGAGAGCGCGCGCCGCGAGCGTGAAACCGACCTCTACGCGCTGATGGAGCGCGCGCTGGAGTTCTACCGCGCCGAGTTGAAGAAATCGCCGCGCGCGATCGAATATCTCAAGGGCCGCGGGCTGACCGGCGAGGTTGCCGCGCGGTTCCGCATCGGCTATGTGCCGGACGACTGGCAGGCGCTGCGTGGCGCGTTTCCCGAGTACGAAAACAAGGCGCTGGTCGAATGCGGCCTGGTGATCGAGAACGAAGGCAAGCGCTACGACCGCTTCCGCGACCGGGTGATGTTCCCGATCCTGTCGGTGCGCGGCGTGCCGATCGGCTTCGGCGGGCGAGTGCTGGGCGCCGGGGAGCCGAAATACCTCAATTCGCCGGAAACCCCCCTGTTCGAGAAGGGGCGCGAGGTATACGGGCTGGTCCAGGCGCGCGACGCGATCCGCGCCTCGGGGCGCGCGCTGGTAGTGGAAGGCTACATGGATGTGGTGGCGCTGGCGCAGTACGGCGTCGGCTACGCGGTGGCCACGCTCGGCACCGCGACCACGGCGGTGCACGTTACCAAGCTGCTGCGGCTCGCCGACGAGCTGGTGTTCTGCTTCGACGGCGACGCAGCCGGACGCAAGGCCGCGTGGCGCGCGCTCGAGGTGAGCCTGCCGCTCGCCCCGGACCACAAGCCGATCCGCTTCCTGTTCCTGCCCGAGGGCGACGATCCGGACAGCTACGTACGCGCCCACGGCAAGGAGGCGTTCGAGCGCCTGGTGCGCGAGGCGCAGACTCTGTCGGAGTTCCTGCTCGGTGAGCTGCGCGCCGCGGCCGACCTCGCCAGCCCCGAGGGCCGCTCGCGCTTTCTCAGCGCGGCGAAGCCCTACCTGCGACAGATCGCGGCCGCTGCGCTCAGGCTTCAGGTGGTGAAGGAGGTCGCGGTGCTCGCCGGCGTGTCCCAGGACGAGGCGGAGCAGATCCTCGAATTGCGCCCGGCCCGGCCCTACACGCGGCCGGCGCCGGCGAAGCTTCAGCCCTCGCGCCAGTTCGCGCTCGAGGAAAGGCTCCTGGCGCTCGTGTTCGCCAAGCCCTCGCTCGCGCTCGAGGTCGATCCGGGCCTGCTCGATCCCTCGCTCGATGAGAGCAAGGCGCTGGCGGAAATCGTCGCGGCGCTCAACCGAACCGAACGACCAGACGAGGTGTCCGACGGGATGCTGATCGAGCTGCTGGGCGAGTCCGCGCACCGCGAGCTGCTCGCGCGCGCCCAGGCGACACTGTGGATGTCGCTCAAGCTCTCGCCGGAAGAGGCGCTGGGCGAGTTTCGCGACACCCTGTCCAAGCTCGGCACGCGGGTCCCGGCGGAGGAGAAGGCGCTGCGGGCGAAGATTCTCAAGAAGTCGGCAACAGCAGAGGAAGAAAGGATTTTTCAGGAACGCTACATGCCTAAAGGGCCTTGAGATTCATCAATTTGCTACAATATATGGTTTCGCCGGACCTTCCGTGGTCCGGGACCCGACGTGAGGCAAGGATGGCCAAGGACAAGCGCAAGACGACCCACAAGAAGGCCCGCAATGCGGGCAAGAAGGCGAAAGACGTCAGGAATCTGAAGCTCAAGCCGGCGGCCAAGGCGCGTCCTGCGGCGAAGAAGAAGGCCAAGGTCGTGCGCGCGGCGCCCAAAGCGGCGCGCAAGCCGGCCAAGCGCGCGGCGGCGAAGAAGCCCGCGCACTCCAAGCGCCCGGTACAGGCGAAGAAGCCGGCCGCCCCCGCCAAGGGCAAGCCCGTGCCGAAGGCCGTCCCGGCGCCTGCAGCGGGAACCGAGGCGAAGCCCGGCAAGAAGGGCAAGGCAAAGATCCAGAACACCAAGCAGGCGCTCGATCTGCTTGAGGCCAAGGTAAACGCCGGCCTCAAGGCGGCCAAGGAGAAGAAGGGCCGCGGCGGGCGCAAGGCGCGGCGCGAGGAATGGCTCGCAGCCGCGGCGGTGATGCCCAAGGAAGACGCCGAGGCGCGCCGCACGCGGCTCAAGACCCTGATCAAGCTGGGCAAGGACCGCGGCTTCCTGACCTACGTCGAGATCAACGACCACCTGCCGGACGACCTGGTCGATGCGGAGCAGATCGAGTCGATCATCTCGACCTTCGCCGACATGGGCATCCAGGTCTTCGACCAGGCACCGGACCAGGAATCACTGCTGATCACGGAATCGGCGCCGGCCGCCTCCAACGACGAGGACGTCGAGGAGCAGGCCGAGGCCGCGCTGTCGACCGTGGACTCCGAGTTCGGGCGCACCACCGATCCGGTGCGCATGTACATGCGCGAGATGGGCTCGGTCGAGCTGCTCACGCGCGAGGGCGAGATCGAGATCGCCAAGCGCATCGAGGAAGGCCTGCGCCACATGGTGCAGGCGATCAGCGCCTGCCCGACCACGATCCACGAAGTGCTCGATCTGGCTGAAAAGGTGGAAAAGGAGGAGATGCGCATCGACGAGGTTGTCGACGGCCTGATCGACCCCAACGCCAAGGACGAGTTCGACCCGAAGAAGGTAGAGTCCGAGCAGGAAGAGGAAGAGACCATCGAGGAGGAGATCGAGGAGGAAGAAGACGACGACGGCGCCGCGGCCCGGGCGAGTCTGCTTCAGCTGCGCACCGACGCTCTGGAGAAGTTCGTCCGCATCCGGCGCCTGAACGAAAAAATGAAGCGAGCGCTCGAGAACAAGGGCCCGCGCGACAAGGACTACGTGCGCGCCCGCGAGCAGACCACCGCCGAGCTGATGACGATCCGCTTCACCGCGCGCACCGTCGAGCGCCTGTGCGACAGCGTGCGCGGCCTGGTCGACGACATCCGCTCGCGCGAGCGCGAGATCCACAACATCTGCATCGACAAGGCGCAGATGCCGCGCCAGCACTTCATCAAGGTGTTTGCCGGCACCGAGGGGTCCAAGCGCTGGCTGACCAACGAACTGAACGCGGAGCATCCGTGGAGCGAGGCATTGATTCGCCTTGAGCCCGCGATCCTCGAGCTGCTCGGCAAGATGCAGGCCGTGCAGCAGAAGATCGGCATCCCGATCCGCGACCTGAAGGACATCAACAAGCAGATGTCGACCGGCGAGGCCAAGGCCCGCCGCGCCAAGCGCGAGATGACCGAGGCCAACCTGCGCCTGGTGATCTCGATCGCGAAGAAATACACCAACCGCGGGCTGCAGTTCCTCGACCTGATCCAGGAGGGCAACATCGGCCTGATGAAGGCGGTGGACAAGTTCGAGTACCGCCGCGGCTACAAGTTCTCGACCTACGCCACCTGGTGGATCCGGCAGGCGATCACGCGCTCGATCGCCGACCAGGCGCGCACCATCCGCATCCCGGTGCACATGATCGAGACGATCAACAAGATGAACCGCATCAGCCGCCAGATCCTGCAGGAGACCGGGCAGGAGCCCGACCCGGCGACGCTCGCGGCGAAGATGGAGATGCCCGAGGAGAAGATCCGCAAGATCCTCAAGATCTCGAAGGAGCCGATCTCGATGGAAACGCCGATCGGCGACGACGACGATTCGCACCTGGGCGATTTCATCGAGGACCAGTCGACCATGGCACCGTCGGACGCCGCGACCTACTCGTCGCTGCGCGACGTCACCAAGGACGTGCTGGACACGCTCACGCCGCGCGAGGCGAAGGTCCTGCGCATGCGCTTCGGCATCGAGATGTCCACCGACCACACGCTGGAAGAAGTCGGCAAGCAGTTCGACGTTACGCGCGAGCGCATCAGGCAGATCGAGGCCAAGGCGCTCAGGAAGCTGCGCCACCCGTCGCGCTCCGAGCGCCTGAAGAGCTTTCTCGACCAGGAAGGCTGATCCGGTCGGCAATCATTTGAAGGGCCGCGCGAGCGGCCCTTCTCTTTTTGGGAGGAGGGGTTTGTGACCAAGCACGTTGACTACTACTTTTCGCCGTCTTCGCCGTGGACTTACCTGGGCCATGCGCGCTTCGCCGACATTGCGCGACGCCACGGGGCCCAGATCGCGGTCAAGCCGGTCGACTACGGCGTGATTTTCCCCCAGTCGGGCGGCCTGCCGCTCGGCAAGCGCGCGCCGCAGCGCCAGGCCTACCGGCTGGTCGAGCTCGCCCGCTGGAAGAAATCGCTCGGCGTGCCGCTCAGCGCGCAACCGAAGTACTTCCCGGTCGACGTCACCGGCGCGGCGTGCCTCATCTGCGGTGCGGCAGAGGAAGTACGCATGGCGCTGGCGGGAGACCTGCTGCGCGCGATCTGGGCCGAGGAGAAGAACCTCGCCGACCCGGCCGTGCTCGCGGAAATCGCGGCGCACCACGGGATCACCGATAGCGCGCCCGTTATCGAGGCGGGCAGGCCGGTCTACTCGCAATACACGCAGGAGGCCCTCGCGCGCGGCGTGTTCGGCGCGCCGACCTACGCCTACCGCGACGAACTGTTCTGGGGCCAGGACCGGCTCGAATTCCTCGAGCGAGCGCTGGCATCGTAAAGTATCGGCTTTACCCCGTGGGCCGGTAGCTCAGCTGGTCAGAGCAGGGGACTCATAATCCCTTGGTCCTTGGTTCGAATCCAAGCCGGCCCACCAAATGCAACAGGGTATGAGGTTTGACAGCTCTGTCGCTGCGGCCAGCGATTGAGGGGGCGGCGTCAGCCGGGGCAAGCGAGCGTGACGCTTGCGCTGTGCCCCGCGCCGGCCGGAATGGTGGCCGTAAAAACACCCGCGCGCGAGCCACATTTCCATTCGGCCGCGTAGTCGCTGTTGCAGCCTGGGGTCGCCCCTTCGGCCGGCGCCGCGTCGATCACGGCGTTACATATGTTGCGGCCGTTGCACGCGTGCGCGAGCGCGGATGTGGCATTGCCTGACGGTGCTCCGCAATTGCGCCCGTAGGTGGCCGCTACAACCGCGATGGGCAAACCGGTCCTGGCGCCCGCGGCGGTTGTATTGACGGAGGTCGCGTGCGGCGCCAGTGAACGCGCCGCCCCGTCGCGTAGGGCAGCGCGCACTGCGTCGCCATCAAGAAAGTACATCGCGAGGCCCAGCATCATGAGCAGCACGCCAATGATCGTCGCGCCGACGCGACCTGCGTTGCCGGGCTCTATTTTTCCTTCAACGCGACCCAACACCGCCACAAGCAGAAAAATAATCCCGGTCAGGACAAACATCCGCGCGAGCGGCAAGTCCACCAGTTTGGCCAACATGTCCTGCATCGCGGTGCTCCCTGCGGTGCGATCGGGCGCGAAGGAATTTGCCCTCCGGGCGCTCGTCGCGCGCGCCCGCGAATTCTCGGCTTTTCTGCCAGCACGAAGCTAGGAAGTATTGCCTGGTCGCTCTCGACCTGGAGCGCATTTCAAGGACGTAGCGGGCGAGGCTTACAGGTTTTGGCGAGTAAGGGGGTCATAGAACGACTCGCCTGAAGTGGTGATCAACCCGCAATCCGTCGGTCCTTGGTTCAAATTCAAGCCCGTCCGCCATCTTCGGCGCGACGAATAAGCAACAGGTAAGCGACCGGTAACCGAGCCGTATCGAGTGCGCTTCGATCATGTGCACCGCAGGCAGGAAGACGCGCCTGCGATCACGAAAGGAGCGAATCATGAAAGCCATTAGCCTTATTGCTGCAGCGGCATCCGCATCCACGCTTGCCCTTTCGGGCTGTTACGTGGTCCCCGTGGTAGATCCCCAGGGCAACATGCAGTATCAGTATTACCCGCTGCCGCCCGCGGGTGCGTCGGCCGCAAAGTATCCGACGCCCAATGCCGGCGTGCCCTCACATGCATCGGCGATTGCGTTGAACGTGCGGCTGTATCCGGACAACGATGTTGCCTCCCAGACCGGCGTGGTCAACGGGACGGTGCTCAACATGATGAACGGCAAGGGCCGCTTCCAGATCCAGTACGGGAACGAGGTTCTCACCGGCGAGACAACGCGCGTCTCCGGCGACACCCGCAAGGGCATCGCGAGCGCCTTCGGCTCGTCCGGCTCGTACATGAGCTGCGAATACCAGATGGACACCGCGCGCCAGGGGGCGGGAACCTGCACGTTTTCCAATGGTGCGCGCTACACCGCGCAGATCGGCGGCTAGGCTGGCGTCGCTGCCGGACCCCGCGCAAGGGAGGGTTTCGTTGTCCGGGCGCGGGGTTTTCCTGTAAAATCCGCGCCTTCGCTATGGGGTGGTAGCTCAGCTGGGAGAGCGTCGCGTTCGCAATGCGAAGGTCGGGAGTTCGATCCTCCTCCACTCCACCAGTCGCCTGAAGGCCCGCCCGCGCGGGCCTTTTTCGTTGCAGGTCAGCCGCGCGTAGTGACGCTGCCGCGGTCGATGACGAAGAGGCGGTCGACCATGCGCTCGGAGTGCTGCAGGTCGGATTCGGACAGGATCACCGACATGCCCTCGAGCTTGAGGTTGCCGACCACTTCTACCAGGCGGTGCGCGAGCGCGGGTGCGACGCCCTCGAAAGGCTCGTCGAGCAGCAGCAGTTTGTCGCCGCACATCAGGGCGCGGCCAATGGCGACCATCTTCTGCTGGCCGCCGGAGAGCTGGGTGCCTTTGCGCGCGCCGAAGCCGCGAATCTCCGGGATCAGGCGGTAGACTTTTTCCAGCCGCGCGGCGGCGTCGGGCAGCTTCGCCGCCCAGGCCGGCAGCAGCAGGTTCTCCTCCACCGTCAGGTCCGGGATCAGGCGCCGGTCCTCGGGCATGTAGCCGATGCCCATGCGGGTGCGGCGCCAGGTCGGCGTAGCGAGGAGATCCGCGCCGTCGAAGCCGATCGCGCCGCTCGAGACCTTGAGGATGCCCATGATGCTCTTAATGAGCGTGGTCTTGCCGGCGCCGTTGCGCCCGATCAGGCCCGCCATGCTGCCGGTGGGCAGCTCGAGCGAGACGCGGCGCAGGATCTGCACCGACTGGATAGAAACATCGACGTTGTCGAGCCTAAGCACGAGGCCTCGCCTGCGCTTCATCCAGTCGGTGCAATTCGCCGCCGACCACGAAACGCTTGACTTCCGCGTTTTCGAGCGCCTCGGCGGGAGGTGCATCGGCGATGATGCGCCCGTCGTAGAAGGCCAGCACGCGCTCGGCGAAGCGGCTCACCACTTCCATGTCGTGCTCGACGAACAGCACGGTCGCACCCTCGGCCCGCACGGCCTTCATGATCATCTCCATGATCACGAACTTCTCCTCCGAAGAAACGCCGCTGGTGGGCTCGTCGAGCAGCAGGATCTTGGGCTTGGCGACCATGGTGAGCGCGATGTCGAGCAGCTTCCTCACCCCTCCGGGGAGCACCTGGGCGTTCTTGTCGCGGTAGTCGGCCAGCCCGAATCGCTCGAGGATGCGCGCGGCGACCTCCTCGGCGGGCAGATTGTGGCCCGGCACCAATGGCTCGCCGCGCGAAAAGAACCCCCCCAGTCCGGCATTTCTCAGCACTACGCCGATGCCGGCCATCATGTTCTCGAACGCGGTGAGCGAGGCGTACAGCTGCGGGATCTGGAACGAGCGGCAGATCCCCAGGCGCGTGATATCGCGCGGCGCGAGCGAGGTGATGTCGCGCCCTTCGTAGTGAATGCGGCCGCGGTCGGGCTTGAGGTAGCCCGTGATCATGTTGATGAAGGTGGTCTTGCCCGCGCCGTTGGTGCCGATCAGGCCGACCACCGAGTCGCGCTCGATCGCGGCGTTGATGTCGCTCGCCGCGGTGACGGCGCCGAAATTCTTGCACAGGCCTCGCGCGTCGAGAATGGCTGCCATCTCAGGACGCCTTGCCCCGGCTGAACAGCGACCACAGGCCGTTCGGCAGGAACACGATCACCACCAGCAGCGAGCTGCCGAGCACCATCTGCCAGGTGTTGGGCGAAATATCGAATGCGACGGACTGGATGATGCCGAAGATCAGCGCCCCAAGAAACGGCGCGATCACGTTGCCGGTTCCCGCCAGGATGGTAATGAAGATGAACTCGCCCGAGGTGGTCCAGTACGCCATCTCCGGGTCGATGTGACCGACGGTGGTCGCGGCGAGCGCGCCGCCCAAGCCCGCGAGCGCAGCGGCGATCACGTATTTGACGTGGATCGCGTGGCGCGCCGAGGCGCCCATGTACTCGACCCGAATCTCGTTGTCCTTGATCGCGGGCGCCAGTCGGCCGAGCGGCGTCTTCAGGTAGCGATTCACCAGCAGCGCGGCGACGAACGCCACCACGACGGCGACCGCCAGCACCATGTAACGCACCCAGGCGTCGGCCGGACGGAACCCGGCGAGCGTCGAGGGCAGCAGGTTGAAGCCGTCGCTCGAGCCGAGCGCCTCGGTCTTGACCAGCAGGCCGTACAGGATCATCGAGATCGCGAGGCTCAGCAGGCCGAAGAAGATGCTGCGGTAGCGCGCCAGCAGAAACCCGAGCACGAAGGCGGTCGCCCCCGAGGCGAGCATGCCGGCGAGCATCAGCGTGAACACGCCGCTCACCTCGTAGCGCAGCCCCAGCAGCCCCGCGGCGTAGGCGCCGATGCAGTAGTACAGCGCCTGGCCGAATGACACCAGGCCGCAGCGCAACAGGATCATCAGACCGAGTACTACCAGCCCCTTGGCGAGCGCCACGGTCAGGAGGAACACGGTCCACTGCGGCGCGAACGGCCCGGCGGCCAGAATCGCGGCAACGATCAGCGCGAGCGTTCGCGGCGTGAGGTCGCGCCTCATATCTTCCTCGCCTCGGCGAGGCTGAACAGCCCCCTCGGCCGGAACGCCAGCACCGCCGCCATCACCAGGTAGATCACGAACAGCTCGGCCTGCGGCAGGTAGTGGATCGTGGCCGAGCGCACCAGGCCGACGATCACCGCGCCGAGCGCCGCGCCCGGCAGGCTGCCCAGGCCGCCGATCACCACCACCGCAAACGACAGCACGATCACCTCGACCCCGAGCCCGGGCACCACCGATACGGTCGGCGCGGTGTAGGCGCCGCCGATCGCCGCCAGCAGCGAGCCGAAGGTGAAGGTGAAGAGATAGAACCGGTCGACGTTGATTCCCATCGCGCGGCTGATTTCGGTATCGTGGATCACCGCGACCAGCAGCTTGCCGGTACGCGTATGGTTCAGCATCCACGCCAGCCCTACCCCGCAGGCGATCGCGACGCCTACCAGGATCATGTTGTAATAGGGATAGGTAAGGTCGCCGATGTCGAAGCTGCCGAGCAGGCCGTAGGGTTCGGCAATGAAATAGGGGTTCACGCCCCAGATCAGCTTGATGACGTCTTCCAGGATCAGGAACAGGGCGTAGGTGATGAGCAGGATCACCACCTCGTCCTTGGCGTACATGAAGCGCAGGATGCCGCGCTCGATTAGCGGGGCGACGATGACCGACACGAGTACCGCCGAGCCGAGCAGCACCGCGTAAGAGAGATACGGCGGCATGCCGTGCGCAAGCAGCGCGCCGGTGATCGAGGCTGCGGCGTAGGCGCCGAGCGCGTAAAAGCTGCCGTGCGTGACGTTGACGATTTTCATGACGCCGTAGATCAGCGTCAGTCCGACCGCGGCGACGAACAGCCAGGCCGAGTAGATGATGCCGTCGATCAGGACGGCCAGGAGCTGTTCCACGCTACGCGGGGACGAAAATGCGGGAACGAAAAAAACGGCTGCCGCGAGGGCAGCCGTTCATCGCTCGAATCGCCTATTTCTTCTTGAAGCCGCTCGCGATCCAGTCGGCGGCCTTGACCCCGTCGGGCGGGTTCACCATCTCGGCCGGATAGCGCTTGACGTTCGCCACCGTCATCTTGCCGTGCACCTTCCTGGTCACGCCGTAGGCGGTCTCGGTGATCGCCTGGTGGCCGGCGCCGATCGCCATCTCGACTTTGCCTGCCGGGCTCTCGAAGGTCAGGTGCTCGAACGCCGCGATTACCTGGTCCTGGCTCGGACGCTTGCCGCCATTGGCGGCAAGCGCCTTCTCCCACGCCGCCTTGGTGCCGAGAATCGCCTGCGCCATATGGTACGCGGCGTAGTTCGGCGGCACGCCGTAGCGGTCCTGGAAGGTCTTCGAGAACCACTTGTTCAGCTCATTGTTGGGCGCATACGGGCCGTAGGGGCCGCGCGCCCCGATCACGACGCCGTCCGGGATGCTGCCGGCGAGCTTGTACATGGCGGTCTCGCCGGTGGTCAGGATCACCGTCCTGTGCTTGAACAGCCCGCGCGGGCCGCCCTGCAGGATGAGCGCCTCGAGGTCGCCGTCCCAGAAGCTCGAGTGCACCACGTCGGCCTTGGCCGCGAGCACGGTCGAGATCTCGGCGTTGTACTGCCCGGCGAACAGCTTGGGCATCTGCGAGGTCGCGACCTTGACGCCCGGTTCCAGCTGCTTCATCGAGGCCTCGAAGTCCGACCAGGAATCCTGGCCCCAGGCGTAGTTCTGGTTGATGCCGGCGATGGTCTTGATCTTGCCCTTTCTCAGGTCCCTCACGTAGAGCGCCGCGCCGACGCTATCCATGGTCGCGGTCGCGGCGGTGCGGAACACGTACTTGTAGCCGCGCTCCTCGAAGATGCGCGGCGTGCCGCAATCGAAGAACACCGTGAGCTTCTTCAGTTCCTCGGCCACCGGCGCGATGCCCAGGCAGCTGCCGCTCGAGATGTAGCCGATCACCATGTCGACGTTGTCGCGCTGCACCATGTTGCGGAACTCGGTCACCTGCGTGGTGGTCCCGCCCGACTCGTCGACCAGGTTCATGTGCAGCAATGCGCCGCCGAAGCCCTTGGTGGCGTAAGGCGCCGGCACCTTGCCGGCGTTCAGCATCTCGAACATGATTTCGGCGGAATTGCGCGCCGGGACGCCGAACGGCCCCGCGGCCGCTCCGGACAGGAACGAAACGACCCCGATCTTGAGCGGCGCTTCCTGGGCGGCGGCGAAGGCCGGCACCAGCGCGGCGACGACGGCCGCCGCAACGGCTTTCTTGAATGCGTTCATGGTCTCCTCCCTCTAGGGCCGTCGATGGTGCAGCAAAACGCAGCTGACGGTCAAGCGAGGCGAATGATAGTCTGAGCCGGATCAATGACGGAGGCCCGATGCCTGCACGCCCCGGCCTGCTGGCGGTGTGGAACGACATCGCCGCGGAAGACGAAGCCGAGTTCAACGCATGGTACGTCGAGGAGCACATTCCCGAGCGGCTGGGGGTGGGCGGCATTCTCAGCGCGCGGCGTTACCGCGACGCCGCGTCGCCGCTGAGCTATGCCGCGATCTACGACACCGAGCCGCTCGCGACGCTCGCTTCACCCGCCTACCTCGAGCGGCTGGCGAACCCTTCGGCGCGCACGCGCGCGATCATGCCGCGCTTTCGCAACATGACGCGCGCCGCATGCGAGATCGGCGGCGATTTCGGCGAACTGCGCTCGCCCGGCGCCGTACTTGCGACGATCGAGCTGGACGGGGCTCGGGTGGACGATGCATCGTCGAAACTCGAGGCCGAGGCCGCCGTGGGCAGGGTGCGGCTCGCGATTCCCGACGCAAAGGCGACGCAGGTGCCGAATCCGGAAGCCAAGATGCGCGCGGCGCCAGACCGGCTGCCGACGCCGTTCGTGCTGCTCGAGGGCCACGACGAGGCCGCGCTGCGCGCGGCCGCGGCGCGCCTGGAGCAGGCGCTCGGCGCGCCGCGTCCGGCGCGCGTCATGCGCCTCATCCTCGCGCGCGGCGCGTGAGTGGGCTTATCATCGCTCAACGCAGCGCTGAGAGGAATCCGCAGTGAGCTTCGAAACCATCCTGTACCAGGAGGACGGGCCGATCGGCTGGTTGACGCTGAACCGTCCCGACGACGGCAACATGTTCACGCCGCAGATGTGCCACGAAATCCGCGACTGCATCAACGCGGTGCGGCGCGAAACGCGCACGCGGGTGCTGGTGATCACCGGCGCGGGCGAGAAGTTCTTCTGCATCGGCGGCCGCAAGGCGGGCATGGAGGACACGCTGCTGTACGCGGGCGTGCTGCCGACCCTTGAAATGTACGAATCGATCGACCGTCTGCAAAAGCCCGTCATCGCCTCGGTCAACGGCTACGCGGTAGGCGGCGGCAACGTGCTGCAGGTGGTGTGCGACCTCACCATCGCCAAGCAAAGCGCGGTGTTTCGCCAGGTCGGGCCGATGATGGGCAGCTTCGACGCCGGCTACGGCACCTGGTACCTGGAGGACCTGGTCGGCAAGAAGAAGGCGAAGGAGATGTGGATGCTCAACCCGCGCCTGTCCGCGCAGGAGGCGCTCGCGATCGGACTGATCAATCGCGTGGTGCCGGACGAGGCATTGCGCGAGGAAACGCGCAAGATGGCGCTCGAGGTCGCCGAGCGCGGCGCATTCGCGCTCGCCTCCGTCAAGGGCGCGTTCAACGCGCGCCACGGCGGCGTGTCGGGGCTGGCGCGGGTCGCGCACGACCTGTTGCTGCGCCCCTATCTCGAGAGCGAGGAATCGCACGAGCTGGGCGAGGCCTTCCGCGCCAAGAGGAAGCCCGACCCGGGCAAGTTCGGCCGCTAGGTTCGTGAACACCGTTCTCACCCTGCTCAACCCGCAGGAGGCGGCACGCCACTACGCCTCCGGCGCGTGGCGCAACGACACGCTCTACTCGCTGCTCGAACGGCACGCCGCCGAGCGCCCGCAGGCCCCGGCGCTGCGCGACGCGCGGGGTCGGCTTTCCTGGCGCGAGCTGCTGGCGTGGGTCGAGGCGGCGGCCGCGAGCCTGCACCGCGCCGGGGTGCGCCGCGGCCAGCGCGTCGCGCTGTCGCTGCCCTCGCGCGCCGAGAGCGTGGTCACGCTGCTCGCGTGCGCGCGCAACGGCTACGTCTGCAACCCGTCGCTGCACCAGAACTACACCGTGGCCGAGATCCTCGGGCTTCTCGAGCGCACGCGCGCCGCGGCGCTCGTCACGCAGCGAGAAGATGTCGTCGCAGCGGCGCAGGCGCTGCCCCACATGAAGGCCGTATTCGGAGCGCAGGGTATGCCGTTCCCCGGTCCGGGCGCGGCGTGCGAGGTGCCTCCGGTCGCCGATCCGGACAAGATCGTCTACCTCGCGTTTACTTCGGGCACCACCGGCGTGCCCAAGGGCGTGATGCACTCGGACAACACGCTGCTCGCCAACGGCCGCGCGATGGTCGAGGACTGGGGGCACGACCATTCGACCGTGCTGCTCAGCCTGTCGCCGATGAGTCACCACATCGGCACCGTCGCCGTCGAGCAGATGCTGGCCGCGGGCTTCGAGCTGGTGGTCAACGACCCGCCGGCCGGAATGAAGCCGCTCGACTGGGCGCTCGAATGCGGCGCGACCTACATCATGGGCGTGCCGACCCACGCCATCGACATCCTGGCCGAGGCGAAGCGCCGCGGCATGTCGAAGCTCGGCGCCGTGCGCCTTTTCTACATGGCCGGCTCGCCGATCCCGCGCGAGGTGGCGCAGCGCTTCCTTGGCATGGGGATCACGCCGCAGAACATCTATGGCATGACCGAGAACGGCTCGCACCAGTACACGCTGCCCTCGGACGACGCCCAGACCATCGTCGAGACCTGCGGCCGCGCCTGCCACGGCTACGAAACGCGCATCTTCGCGCAGGACAACCCCGATCTGGAGATGCCTGCAGGCACGGTGGGCGAGATCGGCACCCGCGGCGCACTGCTGATGCTGGGCTACTTCGACAACCAGGCCACTACCGAGGACTCGTTCAACCGGGACGGCTGGTTCCTCTCGGGCGATCTCGGGGTGCTGGACGAGCGCGGTTGCCTGCGCATCGTGGGCAGGAAGAAGGACCTCATCATCCGCGGCGGCCACAACATCCACCCGGCGCGGATCGAGGACCTGGCGCACCGGCACGCCGCGGTGCAGAAGGCGGCCGCTTTCGGCGTGCCCGACGCGCGCCTGGGCGAAAAGGCCTGCCTTGCGGTCATTTGCCGCGAAGGCGAACGCGTCACCGGAGAAGACCTGCTGGACCACCTGCACGCGGTCGGCCTGTCGAAATACGACATGCCCGAGTACTTCATCGCCCTGGACGCCTTTCCGCTCACCGCGAGCGGCAAGATTCTCAAGCGCGAGCTGCAGGCGTGGGCGAAGAGCGGGCGCATTGCGCCGCAGCCGGTGCGCTGGAGCGAACCCGTGAAGGAGAAATGAGATGGCCATCGAATTGTCGCGCGTAGAGGAATTCGCGCTCATCCGCCTCAACCGCCCGCAGGCGCTGAACGCGCTTTCATTCCAGCTGGTCGAGGACCTCTCGCGCGCCATCGACCAGGTCGCGGCGAGCGATGCGCGCGCGCTGCTGGTCACCGGCGCGGGCGAGAAAGCGTTTTGCGCCGGCGCTGACATCGCCGAGCTCTCGGGCCGCACGCTGGCGCAGACCAAGCGCGGCGCCGAGCTCGGCCAGGCCGCGATGGACAAGATCACCCGCCTGCCGATGCCTTCGGTGGCGATCGTCAATGGCTACGCCTTCGGCGGCGGGCTGGAGCTCGCGCTCGCCTGCACCTTCCGCCTGGTCACGCCGAACGCGAAGCTCGGGCTGCCGGAGATCAAACTCGGCCTCATCCCGGGCTACGGCGGCACCCAGCGCCTGCCGCGCGCGGTGGGCGAGGCGCGCGCGCTCGAGATGATCCTCAGCGCCAAGGCGCTCGACGCACAGACCGCGCTCGCCTGGGGGCTCGCGAACCGGGTCGTCGACGGCGACGCGCTCGCCGCGGGAATCGCCTTCGCGCGCGAGTTCTCCCGCTTCAGCCTGCCGGCGCTCGGTTTCGCGCGCGAGGCGGTCGAGCGCGCGCTCGACGCGCCGCTGCACGAGGGGCTCAGAATCGAGGCCGACCTGTCGACGCTCGCGTTCCAGCTCGATGATGCGCACGAAGGGATGGATGCGTTCATGAACAAGCGCAAGCCCGCTTTCAAAGACCGCTGAGATGGCGAAGGTGATCGCGGTCACCGGCGCGAGCCGCGGCATCGGCGCGGCGATCGCCGCCGAGTTGATGCGTCGCGGCTTTACGGTGGGCTCTCTTACGCGCAAAGCAATCGGCATCGACGGAACCCTCCCGATCGCCTGCGACGTCAATGACGAGGCATCGCTCAAGAAGGCCTTCAAGACCCTCGCGGATAAAGCCGGGCGCATCGACGGCCTGGTCAACAATGCCGGCGTGCATCTGTACGGCAAGTCTGCCGAGCTCGAGACCGCGCGCTACGAGGAGGTGATGGACACCAACGCGCGCTCGGTGTTCCTGTGCTGCCGCGAGGTGTATCCGTATCTCGAGCGCGCCGGCGGCACGATCGTCAATATCGGCTCGTTCTTCGACAAGCTGGGCGTGAAGCAGAACCTCGCCTACTGCGCCTCCAAGGCCGCGGTCGGCGCGATCACCCGCTGCCTCGCGGTCGAGTGGGCGCCGAAGAAGATCCGGGTGCTCGACGTCGCGCCCGGCTACATCGAGACCGAGCTCAACGCCGAGGCGATGAAAAAGGGTGCGTTGCGCGCGTTCCTGGAGGCGCGCGTGCCGACCGGCGGCGCGGGCGGGGCCGAGGACGTGGCGCGGCTGGTGGCGGCGCTGTTCTCGGAGGACATCCCCTTCTTCACCGGCGAGACGATCTACCTCGACGGCGGCCAGGGGATGGCGCACTGAGCCGATGCGCGCGGTGATCGTCCGCGAGCACGGCCCGTTCCGCTCCCCGCGTCTGGAGACGGTGCCCGATCCTGTTGCGGGACCCGGGGAGGTGGTGATCGACGCGCGCGCGATCGGCGTCAACTACCCCGACCTGCTCGTGATCGAAGGCAAATACCAGTTCCTGCCGCCGCGTCCTTTCAGCCCCGGCAAGGAGGTCGCCGGCGTGGTGAGCGCGGTCGGCCCCGGGGTGACCCGCTTCAGGCCGGGCGAGCGCGTCATGGCGCAGCGCGAGCATGGCACCTACGCCGAAAAGACGCTTTCGCCCGAGGCGACCTGCTACCGCTTGCCGGACGCGCTCGGCTTCGAGGAGGGCGCGGCGCTCGGGCTCGCCTACCAGACCTCGCACTTTGCGCTGGTCGAGCGCGCGGCCTGCCGCAACGGCGAGACGGTGCTGGTGACCGGCGCCTCGGGCGGAGTCGGGCTGGCCGGGGTGGAGCTCGCCAAGGCGCTAGGCGCCAGCGTGATCGCGGGCGTCACCAGCGCCGACAAGGGCGAGCTCGCCAGGCGCCACGGTGCGGACCACGTGGTCGACCTCGCGGCGCCGAATCTGCGCGACAGCCTGCGCGAGCAGGTCTACGCCGCGGTCGGCAAGCGCGGCGTGGACATCGTGCTCGAGAACGTCGGCGGCGAGGTGTTCGAGGCCTGCTTGCGCGCGCTCGCCTGGCGCGGCCGCATGGTGGTGGTCGGCTTCGCCTCGATGCGCCTGCCGCAGATCCAGGCCAACTACCTGCTGCTGAAGAACATCTCGGCCGCCGGTCTGCAGTGGAGCGATTACCGCGAGCGCGAGCCGGTGTGGGTGCAGCGCGTGCAGGCCGAGCTCTATGCGCTCTGGGCCGAGGGCAAGCTCAAGCCCTACGTCAGCCAGCGCTACCCGCTCGCGCGCTTCGCCGAGGCGCTCGCCTGCTTCGTCGAGCGCAGGGTGCAGGGCAAGATGGTGCTGCTGCCGTGAATGCACGGTAGCCGATTGGCAGCTACCTGGAGTTCTTTAAGGCGTGCACCACCAGGCCGACTGCACAAAGCAGGAGCCCAAGCGTGGCCCCGATGTCCACCGTGGCGACCTGCGTGCCCCATTCCGGATCGAAGAAGCGCCCGTAGTACGGTCGCAGCGTGAACACACCGTAGAGCTCCGCGGCGAGGAAGAGCGCGGCGCCCGCCACGATGCATAGCGCGCCGATTCGCGAGACTGCTCCCCGCACGAGCAACGCGCCGCCGAACAGAAATATCAGCGCCACAAACGGCAGTATCACCAAACCCAGGTTATCGATCACGGTGCCTCCTGTTTTTGCGCGAGGTTGACTGGAATGAGCAGGGGGTCCGGGGCGCGATGATTCTGGTGCCCTAGACTTCCACCTTCATCGGCAGGATCACCATCTGCAGCCCGGCGGCGTGCAGCCGCTCCTGCAGCACCAGCGCGGCCTGGTTGTGCAGCAGGCTGATGAACCAGTTGTCCTTCTCGAAGATCAGCTTCGAAGTGAAGAAGATGCTGTTGGGGAAGTCGGCGCGCACCTGGGCGGCGAGCTCGGCGAAGCCGTCGATCGGATCGGTGCCGAAGGACAGGTAGGATTTCGCCGCCAGCCCGTTCGAGTGGCAGAAGTTGACGAAATACTTGAGCGCCACGTTGGCCTCGGTCTGCATCGCTTCCATGTCCTCCGCGCCGCCGTAGCTGCGCGCGTCGACCGTGCGCGAGTTGATGAACACGAAATTGCGGAAGTGCCCCGGGAACATGCGCTGCACCCAGAGCAGCGCGTGCAGTCCGCCGCCGCGCGAGGAGCCCACCAGGAACACCGCGGTCGGCGCCTCGGGAACGAGCGGCGACGGTTCGGCCACCGAACCGAAGGGCACGCCCTCGAACTGCTCGTCGATGTGCTGCAGTGCCGCCTTGGTCCACTCGTAGTGTCGCCGCACCGCGACGCAGAGCAGCACGATCGCGCCGATGATCGCGAACGCGACCCAACCGCCCTGGTCGAAGCGCTCCACCGCGAGCAGGCTCAGAATGCCGGCGCACACGATGAAGCCGAGCAGCGAGAGCAGCAGCCGGCCGAAGCGGGATTTGCTCTCGCGCTTGCGGAACCAGTAGGTCACGAGTCCCAGCAGCGACACCGAGAAGGTGAGGAACACGCTGATCGAATACAGCACCACCAGCAGCGTCACGCTGCCCGCCGTCCACCACAGGATGGCGAACGCGGCGAGCCCCATCACGACGATGCCGTTCTCGGTCACCAGGCGGGTCGACAGGTAGCGGAACTTGTGCGGCACCCACGAGTCGGCGGCCATGTTGGACAGCACCGCGGGCCCGCCGAGGAAACCGGTGTTCGCCGCCACGAACAGCAGCCCGGCCTCGAGCCCGAGCACGACCAGCAGGGCCCACTGGTTCGCCGCCGGCGTGTCGAAACCCATTTGATGCAGCACGGCGCCGAACGCGATCGCGTTGTAGGTGCGTCCCTCGACCGGCGTGACGTTCCACAACAGGTAGACCAGGATGATCCCGCCGGCGGTGAACGCGAGCGACAGCGCCATGAACAGCATGGTCAGCTTGCCGGTGTGCTCGCGCGGCTCGGCCAGCATGTTGACGTTGTTCGATACCGCTTCCAGCCCGGTATAGGTGCCGCCGCCCTGCGCGTAGGCGAGCAGCAGGAAGGCCGCCATCGGCGCCCAGCCGATCGCGTTGCCCAGCGCGCGCGTGTCGGCCGCCATCTCCGGGATCAGGCGGCCGAACTCTCCTGCGTGGGCGAGGATGCCGTAGGCGATCAGCACGGCGTGGGTCGCGATGAAGCCGAGGAAAACCGGCAGCAGCACTTTGATCGCTTCCTTCATGCCGCGCAGGTTGAGCAGCATCAGCACGACGACGATCGCGAGGCCGGCGGCGAGCTTGTACTCGTGCAGCGCGACCGGCAGCAGGGAGAAAAGCGCGTCCACCCCGGCCGCGACCGAGATCGCGATCGTCAGCACGTAGTCCACCAGCAGCGCCGCGCCGGTGACCACGCCGGCGGTCGGGCCGAGCAGGCGCGTCGCCACGCGGTAGCCGCCGCCGCCGGTCGGGAACAGCTCGATCACCTGGTTGTAGGCGAGCGCGATGACGAACACCGTGACCACCGTGGCGAGCGCCAGATAGGGCCCGAGGTGGGTGTGGCTGCCGAGGGCGCGAAACGCCTCCTCCGGGCCGTAGCACGACGACGAGATGCCGTCGGCTCCCAGGCCCACCCAGGCGAAGAACGCCACCAGCGCGATGCTGTGCCGGGTCTTGTTCGACAGGGGGTCCAGCGGCGCCCCGAACACGGCCTGGCGCACGCCCCGGAAGAAGCTCAAGCCCCGAGGCTCCGTTCCAGGCGGCGGGCGAACACGGTCATTTCCTTTTCCGCCTGCTTGTCGCCTTTCGCATGCGCCGCGTCGATGCCGCGGCGGTACGCGTCGAGCGCGTCCGCCGCGCGCCCGCCATCCGCCAGCGCCTTGCCGAGCGCTTTCCAGGCCGCGGAGTAGCCGGGGTCGCGCGTCACCGCCTCGCGCAGATGGTCGGCCGCGCGCGCGTGCTCGCCCGCCTTGAGGTATTCGGCGCCGAGCGAGTAGCGCAGCAGCGCGCCGTCGCGCGGCGTGCCGAGCATCTTCTCCAGGTTCGCGATCAGCGGCGAGGGCATTTCGGCTAAGATGGGTGGACTGCCACGGCGATTTTACTCTCGGGCCGACGATGAAGACCGTAATCCAGTGTCAGGACGCCCCGGCGGCAATCGGAACCTACTCGCAGGCGGTGCGGGCCGGGGACACCGTCTACCTTTCCGGGCAGATCGGCCTCGACCCCGCGACCATGCAGCTGGTCGAGGGCATCGAGGCGCAGATCGAGCGCGTGTTCCGCAACTTGGCCGCGGTCGCGGCCGCGGCGGGCCTTGGACTGGAGCACGCGGTGCGCGTGACGGTCTACCTTACCGACCTCGGGCATTTCGGTAAGGTGAACGAGATCATGGCGCGCCACCTGACGGAGCCTTACCCGGCGCGCGCCGCGGTCGGCGTGGCCAGCCTGCCGCGCGGCGCCCTGGTCGAGATCGACGCTATCCTGCACGCGGGGTGAGCGCCGAAGCGAAGCTCGCCAAGCTCGGCATCCGGTCGCGCTTCGACCTGGTGCTGCACCTGCCGCTGCGCTACGAGGACGAGACCGCGCTCACGCCGCTGCGCGAGGCGCCGGCCGGCAAGCCGGTGCTGGTCGAGGCCGCGGTCAAGCGCGTGGAAGTGGCCTACCGCCCCAGGCGCCAGCTGGTGGTGCATGCCGAGTGCGACGGCGAGCCGCTCGCGCTGCGCTTCTTCAACTTCTACGGCAGCCAACTCAAGCAGTTCGAGCGCGCGGCCGAGCAGGGCCAGCGGGTGCGTGCGTTCGGCGAGGTCCGCCCCGGATGGTTCGGCGCCGAGATGGCGCATCCGCGCTATCGCGTCGTGCGCGAAGGCGAGCCGCTGTCGGAGGCATTGACCCCGATCTATCCCACCACCTCGGGGCTCGGCCAGCAGGCGCTGCGCAAGCAGGTGCTCGAGGCGCTGGCCGAGGCCGAGATCGAAGACACCCTGCCCGAGGCGATGCTCGCGCGCTACGGCCTCGCGCGCTTCGGCGACAGCGTGCGGCTGCTGCATCTGCCGCCGCCCGGCACCGACCTCGCCGCGCTCGCGCACCGTACCCACCCCGCCTGGCAGCGCATGAAGTTCGACGAGCTGCTGGCGCAGCAGCTGTCCTTGCGACTTGCCTATCGCGCGCGCCGCGGCCGCGCTGCGCCCGCGCTGGCATCGAACGGTCCGCTGCTGCGGCGCTTCCTCGGCAAGCTGCCGTTCCGGCTCACGCCGGCGCAGGCGCGGGTCATGGCCGAGGTGCTGCACGACCTCGCCGAGCCGCACCCGATGCAGCGCCTGCTGCAGGGCGACGTCGGCAGCGGCAAGACCATCATCGCCGCGATCGCCTGCCTGGCGGCCGCCGACGCCGGCCGCCAGGCGGCAGTGATGGCGCCCACCGAGCTGCTCGGCGAGCAGCACTTCCGCAAGTTCTCGGAGTGGCTCGCGCCGCTCGGGGTGAGCGTCGCCTGGCTGCACGGCGGCCTGTCGGTAAAGCAAAAGCGCGCCGCGCAGGAAGCGATCGCGGCGGGCGAAGTCGCGATCGCGGTAGGCACGCACGCGCTGTTCCAGCGCGGGGTCGCGTTCGCACGGCTCGGCCTCGCCGTGGTCGACGAGCAGCACCGCTTCGGCGTGCAGCAGCGGCTCAGCCTGCGCCGCAAAGGCGAGGCGCGCGCCGGCGCCGCGCCGCTCGTGCCGCACCAGCTGATGATGAGCGCGACGCCGATTCCGCGCACGCTCTCGATGAGCTACTACGCCGACCTCGACGTCTCGGTGATCGACCAGCTGCCCCCGGGCAGGCGCCCGGTGGCGACCCGTCTGGTGGCCGACGCCCGGCGCGGCGAGGTGCTGGCGCGCATCCGCGAGGCCTGCGCCGAATGCCAGCAGGCGTACTGGGTCTGTCCCGTGATCGAGGAGTCGAAGGAGGGCGAGCTGAAGACGGCGCTCGATACCTACGAAACGCTCACGCGCGAGCTGCCGCAGCTGCGCGTCGGGCTGGTGCACGGGCGCCTCGCGGCCGCGGACAAGGCCGCGGCGATGGAGGCTTTCGCGGCGGGCCGAGTGCAGCTGCTGGTGGCCACCACGGTGATCGAGGTGGGCGTGGACGTCCCGAACGCTTCGCTCATGGTGATCGAGCATGCGGAGCGCTTCGGCCTGGCGCAACTGCACCAGCTGCGGGGTCGCGTCGGGCGCGGCGCGCGCGAGAGCGTGTGCATCCTGCTCTACGCCGCGCCGCTCTCGGAGGGCGCGCGCGAGCGCCTAAAGATTGTGTTCGAGATTTCCGACGGATTCGAGATCGCGCGCCGGGACCTGCTGCTGCGCGGCCCGGGCGAGGTGCTCGGCGAGCGCCAGAGCGGAGTTCCGCTGCTGCGCTTCGCGGACCTGGAGCGTGACCAGGCGCTGGTGAGCGCCGCGCGCGAGGCGGCCGAGGGGCTGCTCGCGAGCGACCCCGAGCGCGCCCGGGCGCACGTCGCACGCTGGCTTTCCGGCCGGCAGGACTACGCGAAGGTCTGAGCTATGATCCCGGCTGCATGAACCTCGAGGTCATCGTCAGGCGGCTGGATGCCTACGAGCGCCTGATCCGGCTCGACAAGCCGATCGGCACGCTGCTGCTGCTGTGGCCGACCCTGTGGGCGGTGTGGCTGGCGTCGGACGGGCGTCCCGCGCCGCAGATCCTGATCGTATTCCTGCTCGGCACCTTGTTGATGCGCTCGGCGGGTTGCGCGATCAACGACTACGCCGACCGCAACTTCGATCCGCATGTCGAGCGCACCCGCAGCCGGCCGCTCGCTGCGCGCGAAATCTCGCCGGTCGAGGCGCTGGCGGTCGGCGCGGTCCTCGCGTTAATGGCGTTCGGCCTGGTGCTGTTCCTGAACCGCTTCGCGATCCTGCTTTCGCTGCTCGGGGTCGCAGTGGCCGCCAGCTACCCGTTCACCAAGCGCTTCTTCGCGCTGCCGCAGGCCTATCTCGGCATCGCCTTCGGCTTCGGCATCCCGATGGCCTACGCCGCGGTGCAGAACCGGCTGCCGGCGGAATGCTGGGCGCTGCTCGCGGCGAACGTGTTCTGGGCCGTGGCCTACGACACCGAATACGCGATGGTGGACCGCGACGACGATGCCAAAATCGGCATCCGCACCGCGGCGCTGACGCTCGGGCGCAATGACGTCGTGGCGGTGATGGCGTGCTACGCGGCGATGCTCGCGCTACTGCTTGGCATCGGCAGCGTGCGCCACATCGGCTGGCCCTACTACGTCGGCCTGGCGCTCGCCTGGGCGATGATGGGCTATCATTATTTCCTCATCCGCGACCGCTCGCGCGCGGGCTGCTTCAAGGCGTTCCGGCACAACAACTGGGTCGGCGCGGCCATTTTCGCGGGCATCGCGTTTTCCTATCCGATGGAGCTTCCCTGGCGATGAGCGACGCCGACACCTCGATCACCAGCTTCGATTTCAGCAACGGTCCGCTGCGCGGCACGCACCTGACGCTTTTCCCCGCCTGTCTGCAGCATCGCGGCGGCACCCTGCTGGAGACGATCCCACTGCGCGCGGTCGCGGCGCTACGCGTCGAGTTCTCGCGCCACGAGCGCCTGCTGGGCTGGGGCGCTGCGCTGGTCGCGATCGCGCTGGTGGTGATGCTGTTGTCGGGTCCGCTCGCGACGCTCGCCGGCGCCGCCGCGAAAGAGGTCGCGGGGCAGCTGCAGGGCAGCCCCAGCACCGCCGGACAAAGCGTCGCCGGGGTGGTGATTGCGTCGTTTGGTTTCCTGCAGACCTGCGCACGGCTGCTGCCGGTGGCGGCGGCAGGGCTGTTGCTCTCGGCTGCGGCGCTGTTCGCGCTCGGCTGGCTGGGGGCCACGACCCTCACCCTGTCCCTCGGGGCGGTCGAGCGCGCCTATGCGGTGCGCGGGCGCAACGCGATGCTGTACGACTTCGCCGAAGTGCTGAGCGAGCGCATCCTGAAGACTGGACCCTAGTGCGCTATGCCGATTTGCGCGGATTCCTCGCCCAGCTCGAAACGCTCGGCGAGCTCAAGCGCGTTAGCGCGAGCGTCTCGCCGCAGCTCGAGATGACGGAGATCTGCGACCGTGTGCTGCGCGCCGGCGGTCCCGCGATCCTGTTCGAGCGCCCCGCGGGACACTCAATGCCGGTGCTGGGCAACCTGTTCGGCACCGTGCGCCGCATCGCGCTCGCGATGGGCGTCGAGGCGGACGCCTCGCCCGCGCCTGCGCTGCGCGATATCGGCAAGCTGCTCGCCGCGCTGCGCGAGCCCGACCCGCCGAAGGGATTGCGCGACGTGTGGGACAAGCTGCCCGAGCTGCGCGGCCTGGTGTCGAAGGTGCTCGACATGGCGCCCAGGCAGGTCGGCTCCGCGCCCTGCCAGGAGGTGGTGCGCGAAGGCGCGCAAGTCGACCTCGGCCAGCTTCCGGTGCAGACCTGCTGGCCCGACGACGCCGGCCCGCTGATCACCTGGGGCCTGACCGTCACGCGCGGGCCGCACAAGCCGCGCGCGAATCTGGGCATCTACCGCCAGCAGGTGATCGCGCCCAACCGGGTCATCATGCGCTGGCTCGCGCATCGCGGCGGTGCGCTCGATTTCCGCGATCACGCGCTCGCGCATCCGGGCGAGCCGTTTCCGGTGGCGGTCGCGCTCGGTGCCGATCCGGCGACCATGCTGGCCGCGGTGACGCCGGTGCCTGACTCGCTCGGGGAATACCAGTTCGCGGGGCTTTTGCGCGGGGCGCGCACCGAGCTCGTGAAATGCCTCGGCAGCGTGCTGCAGGTGCCGGCGAGTGCCGAGATCGTGCTCGAAGGCGCCATCCATCCCGGCGACACGGCGCTCGAGGGCCCGTTTGGCGACCACACCGGCTACTACAACGAGGCCGAGCGCTTCCCGGTGCTGACGGTCGAGCGCGTGACCATGCGGCACGCCCCCATCTACCACTCCACCTACACCGGCAAGCCGCCCGACGAGCCGGCGATGCTCGGCGTGGCGCTGAACGAGGTGTTCGTGCCGCTGCTGGCGAAGCAGTTTCCGGAGATCGTCGACTTCTACCTGCCGCCCGAGGGTTGCTCCTACCGGCTCGCCGTGGTGAGCATGAGAAAGCAGTACCCGGGGCACGCCAAGCGGGTGATGTTCGGCATCTGGAGCTTCCTGCGCCAGTTCATGTACACCAAGTTCATCGTCGTGTGCGACGACGACATCGACGTGCGCAACTGGAAGGAAGTCATCTGGGCCATCACCACGCGGGTCGACCCGGCGCGCGACACGCTCATCGCCGAGCACACTCCGATCGACTACCTCGATTTCGCCAGTCCGGCGGCGGGGCTCGGTTCCAAGATGGGCATCGACGCGACTAACAAGTGGCCAGCCGAAACGAGCCGGACCTGGGGGCGCCCGATCGCGATGGATCCGGCAGTGCGCAACAAGGTCGATGCGATGTGGCGCGACCTCGGGCTCTAGGCCCGGGCCTAACCGCGCCGCCCGATCACCAGGCCGAGCAGCAGTCCGACGGCGCCTGCCACGCCCGCCGTTTTCCAGGGGTTCTCGTGCGCGTAGCGGTCGGTCGCGGCGGCCGCCGCCTTGGTCCTCTCGAGCAGCGCGCGCTCCGCTTCAGCGACTCTGGCTTTGGCGCTGCGAACGCTTTCTTCGAGCTTCGGGCGCAGGCTTTTTACCCGCTCGCTCGCGTCTGAAGCGGTCGCGCGCAACAGATCTTCCGCGTCCGACAGCACGACTTTGACGTCGGTGACCAGCTTCTCACGGCTGACGGATTCGTTGTTCATGATTGCTCCTTGAGTTACCGGTTGCTCACTTCCCAACGGCAGGCTAGCGCTTCGGTGCGACGACGGCTTGACGGCTGTCAATCGGCGCGGCGATCGCCGGCCCCCCCGGGGGGGGGGTGTTGAGGTCGCCAAGTAACATGACATCACGCTTCAGCCGGCGTTCCCGACCAATCCGGTGGCCGGTCTCCGGGGCGGGGGTCGGCCAGAAGAATCGCCGAAATAGGGTGCCATAGCCCTTGAAACGATTCGGATTCGCCACTATTATTAGCACTCGCAATGGGCGAGTGCTAGCAACGCCCTGATTTGCCGGGGTTGGAGGTCTCCAACCCTTTGGTTATAAACAATTTCATTGTTTAGAAAGTGGAGAATCGCATGAAAATCCGTCCGCTGCATGATCGCGTGATCGTCAAGCGCATCGAAGAAGAACGCAAATCTGCCGGTGGGATCGTGATCCCCGACACCGCCGCCGAGAAGCCCGACCAAGGCGAAATTGTCGCCATCGGCAAGGGCAAGAAGGGCGACGACGGCAAGCTGATCCCGCTCGATGTCAAAGTCGGCGATCGCGTGCTGTTCGGCAAGTACTCCGGGCAGACCGTCAAGGTCAAGGGCGACGAACTCCTCGTGATGCGCGAGGAAGACATCATGGGCGTCATCGAAGGCGCCTGAGTCGTCGATCGACAGTCTATTCGAATCAACTAGGAGAAGGTTATGGCTGCAAAAGAAGTACGTTTCCATGAGAACGCGCGAAACCGCATGGTCCACGGCCTGAACATCCTGGCCGACGCGGTCAAGATCACGCTCGGGCCCAAGGGCCGCAACGTGGTGCTGGAGCGCTCGTTCGGCGCCCCGACGATCACCAAGGACGGAGTCTCCGTCGCGAAGGAGATCGAACTGAAGGACAAGTTCGAAAACATGGGCGCACAGATGGTGAAGGAAGTCGCCTCCAAGACGTCCGACATCGCCGGCGACGGCACCACCACCGCCACCGTGCTGGCACAGGCGATCGTGCGCGAGGGCATGAAGTTCGTCACCTCGGGCATGAACCCGATGGACCTCAAGCGCGGCATCGACAAGGCGGTCTCGGCAGTGGTCGAGGAGCTGAAGAAGGTTTCCAAGCCTTGCACGACCTCTAAGGAAATCGCCCAGGTCGGCTCGATTTCGGCCAACGCCGACGCCGACATCGGCAAGATCATCGCCGACTCGATGGACAAGGTCGGCAAGGAAGGCGTGATCACGGTCGAGGACGGCAAGTCGCTCAACAACGAGCTCGACCTGGTCGAGGGCATGCAATTCGACCGCGGCTACCTGTCGCCATACTTCATCAACAACCCCGAGAAGCAGATCTCGGTGCTGGAGGACCCCTACGTCCTGCTGCACGACAAGAAGATTTCGTCGATCCGCGAGCTGCTGCCGCTGCTGGAGCAGGTCGCCAAGGCGGGCAAGCCGCTGCTGATCATCGCCGAGGAAGTCGAGGGCGAAGCGCTCGCGACCCTGGTGGTGAACAACATCCGCGGCATCCTCAAGACCTGCGCGGTCAAGGCGCCGGGCTTCGGCGACCGCCGCAAGGCGATGCTGGAGGACATGGCGGTGCTCACCGGCGGCACGGTGATCAGCGAAGAGCTCGGGCTCAAGCTCGAGAATGCGACGCTGAAAGACCTGGGCCGGGCGAAGAAGGTCGAGGCCGCGAAGGAAAACACCACGATCATCGACGGCGCGGGCGAGAAGAAGCAGATCGAGGCGCGGGTCAAGCAGATCCGGGTCCAGATCGACGAGGCGACCAGCGACTACGACAAGGAGAAGCTGCAGGAGCGCGTAGCGAAGCTCGCCGGCGGAGTGGCGGTGATCAAGGTCGGCGCCGCGACCGAAGTCGAGATGAAGGAAAAGAAGGCCCGCGTCGAGGACGCGCTGCACGCGACCCGTGCGGCAGTCGAGGAAGGCGTGGTCCCGGGCGGCGGTGTCGCCCTGGTGCGCGCCCGTCAGTCGCTCAAGAACCTCAAGGGCGATAACCACGACCAGGACGCCGGCATCAAGATCGTGCTGCGCGCGCTGGAAGAGCCGATGCGCCTGATCGTCGCCAACGCGGGCGCCGAGCCCTCGGTGGTGGTGAACAAGGTGCTCGAGGGCAAGGGCAACTACGGCTACAACGCGCAGACCGACGAGTACGGCGATCTGGTCGAGATGGGCGTGATCGATCCGACCAAGGTGACCCGCACCGCGCTGCAAAACGCGGCTTCGGTTGCCGGCCTGATGCTCACGACCGACGCCATGGTGGCGGAGCAAGTCGAGGAGAAGAAAGGCGGCGGCGGAATGCCCGACATGGGCGGCATGGGCGGCATGGGCGGCATGGACATGTAACCAGGCCTCACGGCCGATTTGGGAAAGGGGCGCTTCGGCGCCCCTTTTTCTTTTGTGCTTCTGCCTTTGCCGTATAATTCGCGTCTCCCAAATCGCGCCGCCGCACCCGGGCGCGTCCGGCACGGCCAAGTAGCTCAGTTGGTAGAGCAGAGGACTGAAAATCCTTGTGTCGGTGGTTCGATTCCGCCCTTGGCCACCATCTTGCGAATTGTCCTTTGTCGCGGTGCAGGGCGTATCATCGGTGGCGAGCGTCCCGCATCGGTGTGAACGCGAAATCGAGCGATTGTATCGGGGGTCACGCGTAGCGCAATGCAATCCGCGCCCGACACAGGTCCGACGAAGCGTCGGCAGCGCCGTTGGCGCAGTGAAGTCATGTTGCGGCCGCAGGGCCTGCTCGCGCTGCTCGCTCTCGCGCTCTGCGCCCAGGCGGCACGGGCGGACGTCTACCTCGAGATGCAGAAGAACGGTACCCTGCTGCTGAGCGACCGGCCGCTGTCGGCGAGCGCGCGCCGGATCCAGGTCGACCGCTCGGTGCCTCGAACGCTGCCGCGCGACGCGCAGATCCGCCGCGCTGCCGAGCGCCATGGCGTGGACCCGCTGCTCGTGCACGCGGTGGTGCGCGCCGAATCGGGCTACGACCCGAAGGCGGTGTCGCCCAAGGGCGCGGCCGGGCTGATGCAGCTCATGCCGGAAACCGCGCGCCGTTACGGCGTCACCGACCGCTTCGATCCGGCCGCCAACCTCGACGGTGGCGTGCGCTATCTGCGCGATCTGCTCGGCGTCTTCGGCGGCGACGTCGCGCTCGCGCTCGCGGCATACAACGCCGGCGAACAGTCGGTGCTTCGCGCCGGCGGACGCGTGCCCGACTACCGGGAGACGGCCACGTACGTGCGCCGCGTGCGCCTGTACTACAGGGGGCTGGTCGAGTCTTCCCGCTCGCGACGCTAGCGGCCGACCGACGGGATTCGAATGCACATCGAGCGCGAGCTCAAGTTTCGGCTTTCCGCGCACGCCGGGGGTCGGCTGTGGGCGCTGCTTCCCGGCGTTCCGGTCGCGCGGCGCCGGCGCCTGGACAGCCGCTATTTCGATACGCCAGACTTACGGCTGCGCGACGCGCGCTCGGCGTTGCGCCTGCGTCGCGACGGGCGCAAGCGAATCATGTGCTTCAAGAGCGAGTCGCCCGGGGCGCTCGGCGTGCCGCAGCGCTGGGAGTGGGAAGCGCCTGCGCCGCAAGGCCGATTCTCGCCCGACGCGCTGCCGTGCGAGGAGATCAAGGCCGCCGCAGGCGTCGACTTGCGGCGCCTGGCGGCGACGCTGGCGCCGCTATTCGAGACTCGCTTCGTTCGCTGCTCCGCACGGGTCGCGCTCGAGGACGGCACCCGGGTGGAGGTCTGCCTGGATGCCGGAACGATCGCCGCCGCGGGAAAGCGCAGCGTCCCGCTGCACGAGCTCGAGCTCGAGCTGATCGAAGGCAGCCCGGCGGCGATGCTCGCCCTGGCGGAGTCGCTGGTCGAGCCGCTGGGCCTCGAACTCGAGGCATGCAGCAAGGCCGGGCAGGGCTATCGTCTGGTCGAGCGGCGCGCCGCGAGCCCGCTCAAGGCGCAACCCGCCCGGCTGCGGCGCGGCATGAGCGCCGAGCAGGCGATGCTCGCCACTTTCGAGCGCTGCCGGGTCCAGGTGCAGGCGAACCTGCACGGAACGACGCATTCGCGCAATCCGGAATTCCTGCACCAGCTGCGCGTCGGCCTGCGGCGCCTGCGCTCGGCGTTGCGCACGTTTTTGCCGCTGGTGACCAAGAGCGGTGTGCGCCCGATGACGCGCGAGCTGGAGCCGATCGTCGCCGGACTCGGCGCAGCGCGCGACTGGGACGTCTTCTGCTCGATCCTCGCGCAGCGGATCGCGCCGCCGGCTGCGCGCCCTCCGGAACTGGCTCGCCTGCTGAGAAAGGTGCGCACCCGGCGCAGCGCTGCGCACGGGCGGGGGCGCGAGGCGCTCGCTTCCGCGGCGTTCCAGAGATTCCTGCTTCATCTCATGCGCTGGACCGAGGAGGCGCCGTGGCGCGGCACGGAGCAGGTGCGGCGCGCGCTCGCACAGCCGGCGGGGCAGTATGGCCGACGCGCGCTCGCGCGCCGGGAACGCAAAGTATTGCGCCACGCCGAGCGCATGGACTGGGCCGACCCCGCGGCGCGCCACAGGCTGCGCATCCTGGTCAAGCGCTTGCGCGATGCGTGCGAATTCTTCTCGGACCTGCTTCCGACCAAGGCCACGCGGCGCTACCTCGAGCGGCTGGAGCAGGTGCAGGACGTCCTCGGCGAGCTGAACGACATCGCGGTCGGAAGCAGACTGCTGCAGGAGCTCGGCAAAAGCGCGAGTCCGGAGGGCGTCGGCTTCGCGCAAGGTTGGCTCGCGGCCCGTGGCGGCTACTTGAGTGCGCGGTTGGGCGCGGTCTGGCGCTCGTGGAGGAAGCAGGCGCAGTTCAGCTGATCGCGGCGCTTCCGGCGTCGCCGATCCTGTGCTCCAATAGCGACGCGAAACATCACGGACGAGGAAACGAGGATGAGACCCTTGGTTCTGGCGGCAGCGGTCGCGCTCATCGTCTCGGGCTGCGCGGGCATCCCGAACGAAGAGGCATTCAAGGCGAAGGTCGGCTCGTGGCAGGGGCGCGATGCGGGCGACCTGGTCAAGGAGTGGGGCCAGCCGAACGGCACCCTGAACACGGCCGGCGGCGGCAAGGTCTACACGTACAACAAGGGCGACCCCATCGCGAGCTCTTGCAGAGTGGACTTCGTCGTCAACGCCGCGCAGAAGATCACCGCCTGGCGTTTCGCCGGAACGACCTGCCGCACGACGTACTAGGCTTCGATCAAGCATCGTGACCGCCGGCCCCGATAACGATCTGGGTCGAAACGCCCAGAAGGAGGCGCTCAAGCGGGCGCCGCCGGCGACGGCGCACAGCGATTCGTTCGCGGTGCTCTCCATCGCGGTGCTCGGGGTGGTCTACGGCGACATCGGCACCAGCCCGATCTACGCGCTGCGCGAATGCTTCGCCGGCAAGAACCCGATTCCCGTCACACCCGAGAACGTGCTCGGGGTGCTGTCGCTGGTGTTCTGGACCCTGCTGCTGGTCATCTCGCTCAAGTACATGGTGTTCGTGCTGCGCGCGGACAACCGCGGCGAGGGTGGGATTTTCGCCCTGATCGCGCTGCTGCGCCCGGACCGCGACCAGAACAAGCGGCGCCGCCGCACCCTCATCCTGGTGGGGATCCTGGGCGCGTCGATGCTCTACGGCGGCGCCATGATTACGCCCGCGATCTCGGTGCTGAGCGCGGTGGAGGGCCTGCAGGTCGCTGCGCCCGGCCTTCACGAGTACGTGATCCCGATCACGGCCCTCATCCTGTTCGGGCTTTTCGCGGTGCAGCGACACGGCACTGCGGCGGTCGGCGCGGTATTCGGGCCCTTGACGCTGGTGTGGTTCGCGGTGCTCGCGTTGCTCGGGGTGCGCGGCATCCTGCAGGCGCCGCAGGTGCTGCTCGCGGTGAACCCGTGGTACGGGGTGCGCTTCTTCCTCGACAACGGCTGGACCGGATACCTCATCCTTTACGCGGTGTTCCTGGTCACCACCGGCGGGGAGGCGCTGTACGCCGACCTCGGGCATTTCGGCCGCAGGCCGATCCGACAAGTTTGGTTCGCCTTCGTCCTGCCGGCGCTGCTGATCAACTATTTCGGCCAGGGCGCGCTGCTGCTCGCCGAGCCCGGCAACGGCATCCATCCGTTTTTCCACCTCGCGCCGGTCTGGGGCCTGTATCCACTGATCATCCTCGCCACTGCCGCGACCTGCATCGCATCGCAGGCGGTGATCACCGGCGCTTTTTCGCTTACCCGCCAGGCCGTGCACCTCGGCCTGCTGCCCGGCCTGAGGGTCGAGCAGACCTCGGCCGACGCGCGCGGGCAGATTTACATGCCGGCGGTGAACTGGATCTTGATGGTGGCGGCGATCGGTCTGGTGATCGCGTTCCGCACTTCGGGCAACCTGGCCGCCGCGTACGGCGTGGCGGTCAATTCCACCATGGCGATCACCACGGTGCTCGCGTTCAACGTGGCGCGCGAGCGCGGTGGCTGGAGCCTGCCCGAAGCGCTCGCGTTTCTGGTGGGGTTCCTTGCGATCGACCTCGGTTTCCTCGGCTCCAACCTGCTCAAGATTCCGGACGGCGGCTGGCTGCCGCTGCTAATTGGGCTCGTGTTGTTTACCGCCATGACGACCTGGCGCCGAGGCGCAAGCTTGCTGGCCGAGCGCATCGGCGAGACGGCGTCGACGCTGGAAACGTTTATCGGGCGAATTCAGGGCGAGCGTGTGCCGCGGGTTCCCGACACCGGCGTATTCTTCACCGGCCGCCTGGATCAGACGCCTCCGGCGCTGCAACAGCTGGTGCGCCACACCGGCGTGCTGTACGAGCGCGTCATCATCCTCACCGTGGTGATCGAGCCGCAGCCCAAGATCGACCCGGAGGAGCGGATCGAGATCAAGGACCTCGGCGCCGGGTTTAACCGCGTGGTGCTGCACTATGGCTTCATGCAGCGGCCGAACATCCCCTCGGAGCTGGCGGCCTCCGCGGAGCTGGGCCTCACGGCCGACCTGGACAAGGTGCACTACATCATCGGCCACGTCGACCTGCTGGCGGGGCGCAAGCTGCGTGGAATGGCGCGCTGGCGCGACCAGCTCTTCGTCCTGATGGCGAGCAACACCCAGGACGCAACCGCCTTCTATCAGATCCCGGCCACCCAGGCGATGAAGGTCGGGCTGCAGGTGGGAATTTGACCTAGCGCAAGCTTGGGGGGGCGCGGCCGGCCTTAGAATCCACCTTATAATCTCAGGCCTTAGCGCATTTTCCGGGCCATTCGGGACGACATGGCGCTTTACGCACTCGGACTGAACCACCAGACCGCGCCGCTCGACATCCGCGAGCGGGTGGTGTTTCACGTCGAGCGCATGCGCGACGCGTTGGGCGAGCTGCGCCGCAGCCTCGCCTCCGAAGCGGCGATCCTGTCGACCTGCAATCGCACCGAGCTCTACCTCGCGGCCGAGCAGCCGGGCGCGGCCACCGACTGGCTGGCGAAGTACCACAGCCTGCGGCCGGACGACATTTCGCCCTACCTCTACACGCTGACCCGGGAGCAGGCGGTGCGGCACGCGTTCCGGGTCGCCTCGGGGCTCGATTCCATGGTGCTCGGCGAGCCGCAGATCCTCGGCCAGATGAAAGACGCGGTGCGCGAAGCGCAGGCCGCCGGTACGCTCGGCACAGTGCTGCACAAGCTTTTCCAGCGCTCCTTCGCGGTGGCGAAGGAGGTGCGCAGCAATACGCAGGTGGGCGCCAACAGCGTGTCGATGGCTGCGGCAACGGTCAAGCTGGCGGCGCGCATCTTCCCCTCGCTGCACGAGCAGAAGGTGCTGTTCATCGGCGCGGGCGAGATGATCGAGCTGTGCGCGACGCATTTCGCCGCGCAGGGCCCGGCGCGCATCGCGGTCGCCAACCGGACGCTCGAGCGCGCGGGCCAGCTCGCGCACCGCTTCAACGGGCAGGCGATCGAGCTCAAGGCGCTGGGCGAAAAGCTGCAGGAATACGACGTGGTGGTGTCATGCACCGCCTCGTCGCTGCCGATCCTGGGCAAGGGCATGGTCGAGCGCGCGCTGCGCGCGCGGCGCCGGCGGCCGATGTTCATGGTCGACCTCGCGGTGCCGCGCGACATCGAGCCCGAGGTGGCCGAGCTGGACGACGTCTTCCTCTACACGGTCGACGACCTGGGCGAGATTGTGGCGGCCAACCTCGACGCGCGCCGCTCTGCGGTCGAACAAGCCGAGGCGATCATCGAGACCCAGGTCGGCCAGTTCATGCACTGGATGCAGGTGCGCGAAACCGTGCCGCTGATCCGAGCGCTGCGCGAGCAGGCCGAGCAGGCGCGCCAGCACGAGCTGGAGCGCGCGCTCAAGCTGCTGCAACGCGGCGAGGACCCGAAGCAGGTGCTCGAGGCCATGTCGCAGGCGCTCGCGAACAAGCTGCTGCACCCGCCCACCCAGGCCCTGAACGAGGCCGCGGGCGAAGAGCGCGAACGCCTGAGCGAAACCGTCGCACGCCTGTTCCGCGTCAATCGCTAGTGAAAGCGTCTTTACGCGCCAAGCTCGACGGCCTGGCCACGCGACTCGCGGAGCTGAACGGCCTGCTCGCCGCGGAGACCGCAACGCGCGACATGGAGCAGTTCAGGAAGCTCTCGCGCGAGCACTCGGAGCTGAGCGGACTGGTGTCGCTCTACGACCGGTTCTGTCAGGCCGAGCGCAACGCCGCGGCGGCCAGGGACATGGCGCTCGATCCGGCGACGCGGTCGTTCGCCGAAGACGAGCTGAAGGAGGCGCGCGCCGCGATGGAGCGGCTCGAGCGCGAGCTGCAGCAGGTGTTGCTGCCGCGCGACCCGAACGACGAGCGCAATACTTTCCTCGAGATCCGCGCCGGCACGGGCGGCGACGAGTCGGCGCTGTTCGCGGGCGACCTGTTCCGCATGTACACCCGCTACGCCGAGCGCCAGGGCTGGCAGGTCGAGATCATCTCCGAGAGCGCCTCGGAGCTGGGCGGCTACAAAGAGGTGATCGCGCGCATCATCGGCCAGGGCGTGTACTCGAAGCTCAAGTTCGAATCCGGCGGGCACCGCGTGCAGCGGGTGCCCGCGACCGAGGCGCAGGGGCGAATCCACACTTCGGCCTGCACCGTGGCGGTGCTGCCGGAGGCGGACGCGATCGACGACGTGGTGCTCAATCCCGCGGAGCTTCGGATCGACACCTTTCGCGCCTCCGGCGCCGGCGGGCAGCACGTCAACAAGACCGAGTCCGCGATCCGCGTCACGCACCTGCCGACCGGGATCGTGGTCGAATGCCAGGACTCGCGCTCGCAGCACAAGAACCGCGAGAAGGCGCTTTCGGTGCTCGCGGCGCGCATCAAGGACAAGCAGACGCGCGAGCAGCAGGCCAAGACCGCTTCGGCGCGCAAGAGCCTGGTCGGTTCCGGCGACCGCTCGGAGCGGATCCGCACCTACAACTTTCCGCAGGGCCGGGTCACCGACCACCGCATCAACCTCACCCTGCACAAGGTTGACCGCATCATGGACGGCGAGCTGGACGAGCTGATCGGGGCGCTGCGCGCGGAGCACCAGGCGGAGCAACTCGCGCTGCTCGCCGAAGAAGCGGCGTGAAAGTGCGCGACGCCCTCGCCGGCTGCGGACTCGAGCCGCGCGAGGCGCGCCTGCTGCTGGCCGAGGCGACCGGGTTTTCCGTTGCGAGCGTGCTGGCACACGCCGAGCGCGACGTTGCGCCGCAGGCGGGCGCGATGTTCTCGGACTGGGCGGCGCGCCGCCGCGCCGGCGAGCCGATCGCCTACCTGCTGGGGCGGCGCGAGTTCTACGGCCTGATGCTGGGGGTCACGCGCGCGGTGCTGATCCCGCGCCCGGAAACCGAGCTGCTGGTCGATCGGGCGCTGGCGCAGCTGCCGGACAAGGACCATGCGAGCGTGGCGGACCTGGGAACCGGCAGCGGCGCGGTGGCGCTCGCGATCAAGCGCCATCGGCCGCGCGTACACGTGGTCGCCACCGAGGCCTCGGCCGAGGCGCTCGAAGTGGCAAGGCGCAATGCGGCGCGGCTTTCGCTCGCGATCGAGCCGCGCCAGGGGCGCTGGTTCGAGCCGCTCGCGGGCGAGCGCTTCGACCTCATCGTGTCGAACCCGCCGTATGTCGCGTACAACGACCCCCACCTCGCCCAGGGCGACCTGCGCTTCGAGCCGAGGGACGCGCTGGTGGCCGGGCCGGACGGACTGGAGGCGCTTCGCGGTATCGTGGCCGGGTCCGCGCCGCATCTGCGCCCGGGCGGCTGGCTGCTGCTCGAGCACGGCCTGGGGCAGGACGCCCCGGTGCGCGAGCTCCTGGCGCGCGAGGGGTTCGAAGGCATCTGCAGCTGGCCCGACCTGGCCGGCATTGCGCGGGTGACGGGAGGCAAGTTAAAATCCTGAGCAAATTGCTCAACTATTACCGAGGGACCCCAAATGAGCGACGTACAGCAGCAAATCAAGGACCAGGTCACCCAGCACGCGGTGGTGCTCTACATGAAGGGCACGCCGCAGTTTCCGCAATGCGGCTTCTCTGCCATGGCGATCCAGGTGCTGCAGGCGAGCGGGGTGAAGGAGTTGTTCACGGTGAACGTGCTCGAGAATGCCGAGATCCGGCAGGGGATCAAGCAGTTCGCCAACTGGCCGACGATCCCGCAGCTGTACATCGGCGGCGAATTCGTCGGCGGCAGCGACATCATGCGCGAGATGTTCGAGAGCGGTGAGCTGAAGAAGGTCCTAGAGGCCACGAAGCAGCAGGCCTAGCGTCGAGCACACCTGCGCGAGGTAGCCGCAGCCTCGAGCGCCGCTCGCGTCACCGCGTCAGGCTTTCCTTTTCGCGCCGAGCCGCGCGCGCGCGCGCCGCACGGCCGCGCGCACCTGCGCCGGCGCGGTGCCGCCGATATGGTTGCGGCTCGCCACCGAGCCTTCGGGCGTGAGGAAGCGGTACACGTCGCGGCCGACTTGCGGTGCGTGGCGCTGCAGTGCTTTCAGCGGCAGTGCCGAGAGGTCGCGGCCGCTCGCCTCGGCCTCGCGCACTGCGCGCGCGACCGCCTCGTGCGCGTCGCGAAACGGCACCCCCTTGCGCACCAGGTAGTCGGCCAGGTCGGTCGCGGTCGAAAAACCCTGCAGGGTCGCCTCACGCATCGCTTGAGGCAGGGGCTCGAGCCCCGCGACCAGGTCGGCGAACACCGCGAGCGAGTCCTTCAGCGTGTCGACCGCGTCGAACAGCGGCTCCTTGTCTTCCTGGTTGTCCTTGTTGTAGGCCAGCGGCTGCGCTTTCATCAGCGTGAGCAGCGCGACCAGGTGCCCGAACACGCGCCCGCTCTTGCCGCGCACGAGCTCAGGCACGTCCGGGTTCCTCTTCTGCGGCATGATCGACGAGCCGGTGCAGAACCGGTCGGGCAGGTGCACGAAGCCGAAGCGCGGACTGGCCCACAGCACCAACTCCTCGGCCAGGCGCGACAGGTGCACCATCGCGAGCGAGGCGCAAGCGCAGAACTCGATCGCGAAATCGCGGTCCGACACGGCGTCGAGCGAGTTCTCGCATACCCCGTCGAAGCCGAGCTCGCGCGCCACGCGCGCGCGATCGATCGGGAACGTGGTGCCCGCGAGGGCCGCGGCGCCGAGCGGCAGCCGGTTGAGACGGCGGCGGCAGTCCGCCAGCCGGTCGCGGTCGCGCTCGAACATCTCGAAGTAGGCGAGCAGGTGGTGGCCGAAGGTCACGGGCTGCGCGACCTGCAGATGCGTGAAGCCCGGCATCACCACCGCGGCGTGGCGCCCGGCCTGATCGATCAGGGCGCGCTCGAGCGTGGCCAGCTGCCGGTCGATGGCGTCGATCTCGGCGCGCAGCCACAGCCGGATGTCGGTCGCGACCTGGTCGTTGCGCGAGCGCGCGGTATGAAGGCGCTTGCCGGCTTCGCCTACCAGCGCGGTGAGCCGGCGCTCGATGTTCAGATGGACGTCCTCGGCCTCGAGCGACCACTCGAAGGTCCCGGATTCGATCTCGCGCCGCACTTTGGCCAGCCCGCGCTCGATCGCGTCCAGGTCGGACCGGGCGATGATGCCGCGCGCCGCCAGCATGCGGGCGTGGGCGAGCGAGCCGTCTATGTCGTAGGGCGCCAGGCGCCGGTCGAAGGATACCGACGCGGTGAAGCGCTTGACGAGCTCGTCGACCGGCTCGGCGAAGCGGCCCGACCACGGCTTCGCCGAAGCCGTGGCGCGGCGTTTTTTATTGCGGCGGGCTCGAGGCGGCCGCTTGGAGGCGGGTGGGGCCATGGGGCATACTGGGATCACGCGGCGCGGCGATGGCAAGTATAAGACAAAACGTTTACCCGGACGCCCTTCCCGACTTTCGCAACCTGGGCGTCATCGCACGCGTCCTGGTCGGGGTGAACATACTCGCGCTTGCCGCGGCGCTCTACTCGGCGTCCTCCTGGCCACAGGTCATCGAACAGTCCATCGCCGCGGCCGCGTATCTCGAGCCGCTGCTGCTGGCCGGCGTGGTGCTGCTGTATGCCTGCGCGCCGCTGCTCGCGCGCCTGCCGTACTGGCCGGGCTGCGCTGCCGTGCTCGGGCTGGTGCTGCTGCTCGCCGCGGGATCGCATCTGTGGTGGCTCGGCGCTGCCGGCGTGCTGCGCACGCTCGTTCTCGCCGCGCTGGTGGTGACGTTTCTGCTCGGCTACCTGCGCCTGCTCGCCAAGGCCTATTCGCCTGCGCTTGCGGAGGCGAGGCTGCAGGCGCTGCAGGCGCGCATCCGGCCCCACTTCCTGTTCAACAGCCTGAACGCGGTGCTGGCGCTGATCCGGCGCGATCCCAAGCGCGCTGAGCGCACGCTCGAGGACCTCGCCGACCTGTTCCGCACCCTGATGTCCGACGGTCGCCAGTTCGTACGCCTGGCCGACGAGATCGCGCTGCTCGAGCGCTACGCCAGCATCGAGCAGCTGCGCCTGGGCGAGCGGCTGCGCGTGGTGTGGGAGCTCGACACCGCGCCGCCGGACGCGCTGCTGCCGCCGCTGCTGCTGCAACCGCTGCTGGAGAACGCGATCTACCACGGGGTTGAGCCCGGCACCGGCACGGGCGAGGTGCTGGTGCGCATCGAGCTGCGCGGGCCGCGCGTTCTGGCGCGGGTCGAAAACCCCTACTACCCGGAGCACCAGCACCGCGCCGGCAACCGCATGGCGCAGGCCAACATCCGCGAGCGCCTGCAGCTGTTCTTCGACGCCGAGGCCAGCCTCGAGGCCGGCGTGCGCGACGGCCGCTACGTGGTGCAGATCGAGCTTCCCTACCGTTCGCGCGAGGCGCGGCGCCCATGACCGAGCTCGCCGTGTTTATCGCCGACGACGAGGCGCCCGCGCGCGGCCGTTTGCGCGAGCTGCTGGACGACATCGCGCAGGAAATTCCAACCCGCGTCGTGGGCGAGGCGCGCAACGGGCTCGAGGCGGTCGACCTGTTGCCCGCAAGCGGCGCGCAGGTACTTCTGCTCGACATCCAGATGCCGGGAATGGGAGGACTCGAGGTGGCGCGCCACCTCGCGCGCCTGCCGCAGGCGCCCGCGGTGGTGTTCGTCACGGCACACGATCGCCACGCGGTCGAGGCGTTCGAGCTCAACGCGCTCGACTACCTGCTCAAGCCGGTGCGGGCCGAGCGACTCGCCGCGGCGCTGCACAAGGCGATGGCCGCAGGCCCGCCTGCCGCCGAGCCGCTCGCGCGCGCCGCCGGCCAGGCGCGCGAATACCTCTCGGCCGCGGAGCGCAACCGGATCCTGCTGGTGCCGCTGCGCGACGTGCTTTACTTCAAGGCCGAGCTCAAGTACGTCACGCTGCGCACGCGCGAGCGTGAGCACCTGATCGAGGAGTCGCTGATCGCGCTCGAGCGCGAATTCGCCGACCGGTTCGTGCGCGTCCATCGCAACTGCCT